>Ga0207640_10000005_pt1 | contig 408618 bp, 398 predicted proteins | sample KBSCornC42_FD_184300 | JGI IMG/M metagenome (GOLD analysis project Ga0207640, IMG submission 184300) | Corn rhizosphere microbial communities from Kellogg Biological Station, Michigan, USA - KBS Corn C4-2 (SPAdes) (version 2) | ecosystem: Host-associated > Plants > Roots > Rhizosphere > Soil ... | reverse complement strand
TCTTCCGGACTGACGGCCGGCCACACGTACAAGGACTACATCGTCGCGCCGAACGTGGGCAACGGCGAGGGCGGGACGTTGACCGGGTCCGCGTACACGTCGGCCTCGGGCGCGGTCCACTCGACCACGCTCGGCGTCGCCGGCCTCTACGTCTTCGGCACGTACGACTCGACGAGCGCGGTCTGGGTCGCGGTGACATACGTCAACGTCGGCAGCGACACGACGGTGAAGGTCTATCAGGACGCGTTCCACACGCAAGAAGCCTATCAGTTCGACGTGTCCTCGGCGTCGGATGCGTATCTCTATGCGACGAACCTGACCGCGTCCGATTACTACGTGTGGTACGTCGAATCGACGTCGATCAACCCCAACTGCGTCTTCCTCGCCCCTTCGGCGACCATCACCGCCGGGAAGCTCTGCAACATCACCGGTTCCGCGGGCGCGCAGGCGCCGGGCGGCGCCCTATCGGTGACCTGGCCGATCACGACCTCGCTTTCGGCGGGGACGTATTCGGTCGTGCTCTTCGACGTCACGCAGAACGCGCGGCTGGGGCAGGTCCAGGTCTCGATCACGGGCTCCGGCGGCGGATCGATCCGCGTCTCCGGCAGCGCGACGAGCGCGAACGCATCGCCGAATCCGGCGTCGAACGGTACGACCAACACCATCTTCGCCTACGACAGTTCGAACGACCGCTCGACCGGGGGCGTCACGCTGACCAGTTCGGCGGTGCCCAACGGCAACTATCTCTGGACCGTCACCGATCCGACGGGCCAGTCGTGGTCGAGCGGAACGCAGGCGATCAGCGGAGGCACCGGCTCCTATACCTTCGCGATGTCGACGTTCGCGCAGACGACCGGCAACTACATCCCCAAGACGTTCTCCGCCGCGCTCTACAACACGGCGACGAAGGCGGTCTTCGCTTCGACGAACTTCCAGATCGCGGGATACTACGTATATACGGCGATCAACGGGACGGCCAGTCTCGCGATCAGCCAGGGCGGTTCCACGCCCGCATCGCTCTCGTTCACGAACCGGTCGGACACGCGCTTCGGGACCGACTTCGCCGACTCTCTGGCCAAGATCATCTTCACTACGGGCCCGAACTTCGACCCATCGTCGAACGCTGGTGACGGCATCACCGCGGCGCTCTCCGGGTTCTCGGCCGGCACGTGCACCGTCGCCACGCCGTGCACGCAGACCGTCACCGATTCGGACGGAAACTCGTGGACCGCGAGCGATAGCTGCACCACCGGCGGATCGGGCGAATGCACGATCGAACTCGATCCGGTCGTCGCGTCGACGACCTTGGCCCCGCAATCGTCGATCACGCTCGCCAACGTCGGCTTCGCAAACGCGACCGGCGGCACGTGCACCTCGTCGTGCGCGATGAACACCTCGGTCCTGCCGACGCACGGTCTGACGTGGTCCGCGATCTCGCCGACCGCGACCGACGCCTACCTGCCCGTCTACATCGCGGCCAGCGGCAACAGCCTGACGGGGACGGCGAGCGTGGCGCTTTCCGGCGCCTACCAGGGCGGATCGGGCGCCTACACGAGTTCGTCCGCCGAGACGGTGGAGGCGCACCTCTTCCAGCCGCACACGAACCACGCGCAGTACGAGCGCGGATCGCCGTACGCGATCACGCAGAACGGCTACGATATCCTCGCCTTCACGCTCGTCAACAACTCGAACAACACGAACGAAGACGTGATCGCGATCGGCCTGCCCGGATCGTACGGATCGCTGAGCGCCCTGGACAACTTCCAGCTCGACCCCAACCTCAATTCCGCCAGCAACTCGCGGTGGGTCATCGACACGTCGTGCAGCGGCGCCGCCGCGACGTTCGGACGCAAATGGCTCTGTCTGGACGGGCGCAACGTCCTGCCGGGATCGAGCGGCACGGTCAACGTGCCCAAGGGCGGCACGCCGATCACGATCTATCTCGACGTGAACGCCGCGCCGACCGCGTTCACGTACACCGACTGGACCGTCGACCTCGCGGATCCTCAGGTCTACGGGCTCACCGCCAGCGGAACGGCGACGATCCCCATCGGCGCGAGCGGTTCGTTCACGGTCGACGGCCTCGCCTACGCGCAGTATTCGCTCAACCCGAGCCTGATGCAGGCGAACTTCCAACCCGCGGTGACCGGCACGAACACGACCGCGGCGGAGAGCGTCGTCGTGACGAATACGGCGTCCTCCGCGGATCCCAATCCCGATTACATCGACAACGTGGTGATCGCGATCCCGAGCACGACGACCATCGCGTCGCCGGCGACGGCGACGACGGGCTGGACCTATCTCGGTTCCGTCACCAGCGGTGCGACGAAGTACTACTGGTATTCCGTATGCAGCAGCGGTCAGGCGACGGTGGGGAACTTGCCTCCGACGACCACGCCGCTGACGGCCAAAGCCGTGAACCTGACGGCCTGCTCGGCGGCGCAACTGGCCAACGCGCTGGGACCGGGGCAGACGTTCACCGGCACGATGAACGTGACGGTCGCCGCCGCGAACATCACGGGGACGATGTACGCGCACGGCGCGAACGGCAACGGCTGGACGACGGGCAAATCGTTCACGCTGACGGCGCAATCGGTCTCGGCGAGCAGCGGGTTCAGCGCCGCCGGCGGCTATCCGACCCCCGCTCCCGTGGCGACGAGCAACGTGCCGACCATCGGCGGCGACGCCAGCACGACGTTCGGCAACGCCTACAGCTACTCGGTGAAGAACACGTCGTCGTCGACGAACATCACGTCGTTCGCGATCTTGATCCCCGGGACGGACATCGGCGGCGTCAACGCGACCGATTCCGCCGGACAGACGTGGGTGCTCACCGGCACGCCGACGCTGGGCGGTACGACGGGCGGCTGTACCGTGACCGGTTCGGCCAGCGCGACGACGGCCGGCGCCAACGGCTATATCGACGTCGGCGGCGGTGGCTGCAGTCTCACGCCCGGCTCGACGATGACCGTCTCGTTCACGGCGAAGGGTCCGTCCTCGCCGAGCGACAGCTACATCTTCCAACTCCAGAACATCAACGGTTCGGGGACGCTCAACAGCTCCTCGGCACCGGGGACGACCGGCACCGAGTGGTGGATCGGCGATACCCGCATCCAGGTCTCGCTCTCGATCGGCCTCAACATCACGGTGAACCCGAGCAATCCGGGCCCGGGGTCGTCCAATCCGATCGTGAGCTGTTCGGGCTGCGCGTTCGCCGGATCGACCATCGACTTCGGCAGCATCCCGGCCAGTACGACCTCGACGTTCTCCGACGTGCTGCGCGCCAGCGTCTACATCACGTCGACGACGGCGGTGAACTATACGCTCTCGGTCCAGGCCAGCAATAACCCCGCGCGCATCCCCGCGGTGCCGACGAACGAACTGCTGACCTACGACGACAGCGGCACGTCCTCGTCCGGTGCCGGCATCACCTTCGACGTGACGTCGGCCACGGTGATCCCGACGGGATCGTCCCTCCAGCTCGCGCACGGGACCAGCATAACCAGCCGTTCGACGCCGTACGACATCATCCAAGCGTTTCAGATCGCGATGGGTACCGAAGGCGTCGCGGTGCAGACGTCGACGCTCACCTACACGCTGATCGTCAACTAGGGGTACGGCCATGGATGCGCTCGCGGCCGTGCTCGACGCCGCGCGCATCGCGGGGGAGATCGCGCTCGACGCGCTGCGCCGCCCGCGCGAGATCTCGGAGAAGGGGCGCCGCGCCGATATCGTGACCGATGCCGATCGCGCGTGCGAGGCGGCGATCCTCGCGCGCCTGCGCGCAGATTTTCCCGCCGCGACGTTCGCGACCGAGGAGAGCGGCACGCACCCGGGCGAGTCGGACGAGCGGTTCGTCATCGATCCCATCGACGGCACGACCAACTTCGCGCACGGATATCCGCTGTTCTGCGTCTCGATCGCGTACGAGCGCGCGGGCGAACTCCTCGCGGCGGTGGTCCACGCGCCGGCGCTCGGCGAGACGTTCGCCGCGGAACGCGGCGCCGGGACGTACCGCAACGGCGAACGCGTCCGCGTCTCCACCGTCGCCGCCGTCGCCGATGCGCTGGTCTGCACGGGATTCCATCCGGCCGACTTCGCACGGAACGCCGAGTACTTCCGTGCGGTCAGCGACCGCGCGCAGGCCGTGCGGCGCGACGGATCCGCCGCGCTCGACCTCGCCTCGGTGGCGTGCGGACGCTTCGACGGCTTCTGGGAATGGGATCTTCACGCGTGGGACGTCGCGGCAGGGACGCTGCTCGTGCGCGAAGCGGGCGGCACGGTGACGCGCATCGACGGCGCCGCGGCGAGCCTGGACGCGCATTCGATCCTGGCCACCAACGGTGCGATCCACGGCGAACTGGGCGCGGTCCTGGCGCACGTCTAAGCCGGAAGCGGCGGCCGCTCCGACCAGTCGTCCCCGTGCAGGCGGATCTCGGTCATCAGCAGGCGCGCCACCCAGGCGACGATCCATCCGATGGGCACGGCGAAGAGGCCGACGTGCCAGATCTCGATGCCGATCCAGACGAGCGGGATGACGAGCGCGCTCGAGACGATGCCGACGAACATCGAGAAGCGCGTATCGCCGGCGGCCTTGATCGGCGCGATCGCGACCTGCGACCAGCCCTTCAGCGGCAAGGTCAGCATCTGCAGGGCGAGCGGTCCGGCGGCGACGGCCGCGACGGCTGCGTTGAGGGTGAAGAGCCAGGAGAGCGGCCACGCGAACGCCGCGAAGAGCGCTCCGAGCGCCGTCGCGAGCAGGGTCGCGACGCGTCGCGCGCGCGCGAAGAACCAGCGCGCGCCTTCCGCATCCGCGGCGCCGAGACGCTGCCCGATCACCGTCTGCGCGGCCGATTGAAGCGGGCTCGGCACGATGAAGGTGAGATCGCTCACCACCGAGAGCGCGCGGAAGCCGGCGATCGCGAGCGCGCCGAGCGGCGCGAGCAGGCGGATGATGAAGACGTCGGGCAGGACGAGCAGCGTGAGGAAGACCATCTCCGGCGCGCCGAGGACGAAGCAGCGCCACGCGAGCCTGCGGTCGACGTCGAAGCGTTCGAAGACGCGATAGACGGGGCGACGCGCGAGGTAGACGATCGAGGCGATCGCCGCCGCGCACTCGGAGATCAGCGTGGAGATGCCGGCGCCGGCGATGCCCAGCGGATGGTGCGTGAACCAGCCCAAGCCGAGGACCAGCAGCAGCGGGATGTGGACGAGGTTTACGAGCGTCAGGATGCCGATGGAGAACTTGCGATGTCCGGTCGCGCCGAGCGCGGTGATGGCGGTGCCGGTGACGGCGATCGGGATCAGGGCGATGGAGCGCAAGAGGAGGTACGTCGTCGCGGCGGGCTCGCTCGGCAGACCGCCGATCATCGCGCGCATCGCCGCACCGCCGAACGCGAGCACGAGCGTCGCCAGGATGGCGCCGGCGGCGAGGGAGACGGCGCCGCCGGCGCGGACCGTGCGGGCGAAGCCGCCGATATCGTCCGCGCCGATGCGCTGCGCCGCGATGATGCCGATGCCGTTCCACAGTCCGACGAGCGCGAAGAGCAGGACCAGCGCGGCCGAACTCGCGGCCGTCGCGCCGGCGAGCTGCACGGCGCCGAGCGTACCGATCGCGATCGTATCGACGACGCCGAGCAATTGGTCGCCGATCATCGAGATCGCGATGGGGAGCGAAAGCCGCCGGAACGCCGCCGCGACGTTCCGATGGTCGACGATCACCGCACGTCGTCGAGGACGGAGAAGAAGTTCGCGATCTCGTCGTCGGTGGTGTAGGCGTGGGGGCTGACGCGTATCCCGCAGCCCGGACGATGGTCGACGAAGACGCGCGCGGCGATCAGCGCGTCGCAGACGCGCCGCGAGTCGGGGAAGTCGATGCCGATCCAGCCGGCGCGCTTCTCCGGATCGAGCGGCGTGTTGACGGTCAGACCGCGTTCGAGCGAGCCGTTCGCCAGCAGGGTCGTCAGACGGACGTTGTGTTCGCGGATCGCCGGGACGCCGGCTTCGCGGATGAAGTCGTGACCGGCCTTCGCGACGACGTAACCCGGAATCGTCGGCGTGCCGGTCCCCCACCGGTACATGTCCGGCGCGTAGCGGATCGGCGGCGCTTCGAAAGCGAACGGCGCGGCGTGCGCCATCCAGCCCGTGACCGCCGGACGGAAGCGCTCCAGCAGCGACGGCTTCACGTAGATCCATCCGCACCCGGGACCGCCGCAGAGCCACTTGTGCGATCCCGCGGTGACGATGTCAAGATCCCATCCGGTCACGTCGTACGGGACGACGCCGGTCGTCTGATAGGCGTCGACGCAGAGCAGCGCGCCGACGGCTCGGCAATGCGCTTGGATCGCGCGGACGTCGGCGAGCGCGCCGGAGACGTAATATGCGTGCGAGAGCACCGCGACCGCGGTCTTCTCGGTGATGGCCGCGCAGATGCGTTCGGTCGGGATGGTCCGTCCGTCGTCGGATGGGACGACCCGCACCTTGGCGTCGTAGCGCTCCCATTCGTTCCACACGTACGTCAGCGACGGGAACTGCAGCGCTTCGTAGACGACCTCGTCGCGTTCGCCGCGGAAATCCAGACAGGTCGCGAGCGCCGCCTGCAGGGCGGAGACGTTCGGCCCGAGGAAGACGCTGCCGACCGGAGCGCCGACGATGGCGCCGATGCCGTCGGCGATCTCGCCGATGCGCGGCAGCCACCGCTCCCACGCTTCCGGTCCGTCGGCCGCCCATTCGTCCCAATACGTCGCGAGCGCCTCGCGCGCGCCGAGCGGCGCGGCGCCCATCGAGTGGCTCACCAGATACGTGGAGTTGGCGAGGATCGGGAAGCGCTCCCGATAGCGCGCTGCGGTCGTCATGTCAGCCGTACGTCTCACTTCCGAGATGGGTGCGGACGTCCCACAGTTCGGGGAACATCTTCGCGCTCAAGGTCTTGGCCAGATATTCCGCGCCCGGCGATCCGCCGGTGCCGCGCTTGAAGCCGATCATCCGTTCCACCATGCGCACGTGACGGCCGCGCCAGAGCAGCAGCCGTTCGTCGAGTTCGATGTAGTCCTCGAGCAGCAGATAGAGATCGTAGTGCGCCGCCTCGTCTTCGTAGATGCTCTTGAACGACGCGATCAGCTCCTCCGGAGATCCCGCGGCGAAGCCGCGCCGCGCGAGCAGCGCCTTGAGCCGGTCGTAGAGCGAGGGTTCGGCGAGGCGGCGCTGCAATCGCGCCATCTGCTCGGGCGACGTCTCGATGTGCTTGAGCGTCTCGAGCCGGCGCACGCCGCAGAGGAACTCCATCTCGCGGAATTGGATCGACTGGAAGCCGCTGGCCGGATTGAGGTGGTCGCGGAACTGGTTGAACTCCTGCGGCGTCATCGTCTCCAGCACGTCGACCTGCTGTTCGATCAGGCGCTGGATGGTGTGGATCCGGCGGAAGCCCTTCGCCGCGCGCAGCAGGTCGCTCGAGTCGATCGCCGCGGCGACCGCATCGAGTTCGTGCAGCAGCTGTTTAAACCACAGTTCGTAGACCTGATGGATGACGATGAAGAGCATCTCGTCGTGATGCGGCGGACGCGAGAGCGGACGCTGTAAAGCGAGCAGTTCGTCGACCTTCAGGTACGAACCGTAGGTGAGGCGATCGGACACGGTCTCTTTACTTCACGGTGATATGGAAGACCAGCGTCTTCGCCGGCTTCGCGCCCTTTTCCCAAGGACGCGCGTAGGTGAAGGTGACGGTCGCCGTTCCGGCGCCCTCCGCCTCGAACTCGAAGATCTGCTGGCCGCCCGCGCCGGTCATGCCCGCGGCCGCCGGGTGCGCCTGATAGGCGCTGCCGCCGTTTGAAACGGCGGCGCCGCTCACGCGCGCCGTCCACGAGTAACCGGTCGTCGGGTTGCTCGGAAGAGCGATGAGGACGTCGGTATCCTTCGTGACGGAGATCGGTTTGCCGGGATCCGTATAGACGTTTCCCGAGAGGGTCGCGAGCAGCGCGGCCGCGGCGAGCGCGTGGATCATCTCGAACTTCCTTTCGCGAGAGCGGTATGCCAGGCCGCATACGGGGGGCCGCCAGCCTTCTCCTCGAACCCGATGCTTCTCTCGTCGCAAAGGAGTCGTTCCGAGCATGAAATCTGCATCGTCCGTCCTCTTCATAGCGGCGCTCGTAGCGCTCGCGGCCTGTTCGGGCAACGCCGGGTCGTCGTCATCGTCGACGACGGCGCAACAGCCGGCATCCTCGTCCGCGCCCGCAGCGGCCGCCAATCCGACCGATTTCCCGCTCATCGACGGCTCGACCGTCGTCGCCGAAAAGCCGTTCACGCAGAAGGTCGATCCCTCGATGGTCGGCAAGAGCGCGGCGTTCTCGCAGGGCGCGGGAACGTATGCCGGCACCCAGGTCATCGCCAAGAGCGATAAGAGCCTGGCGGACCTCGCGACGTGGCTCGCCGCCCAGACGTCGAAGCCGCCGGCCGGATATACGGCGCTCAACGCATCGCAGATGGCGCAAGCGCACGCCACGGCCGTCAAGTACGGCCTCGACTTCGCCGCGTTCACCAAAGGCGACGGAGCGGCCAAACACGTCGTGCTGCTCGTCGCGCTCGATCCCGGCGGACTGGACAAGAGACTCGGCCCGGCTATCGGATTGATCGACAAATACGCGTCGCTTCCGGCGATGATCCGCGGCCCGATCGACGCGCAGCTCAAACAGCGCACCGGGATGTCGGGATCGGAGATGCTCGATCCGGGCGCGCCGCTCGGCGCCGCGCTGTCCGCCTACAACGACGTGAAATCCTCGGGATCGCGCGCCCTCGTCCTGGTCGACGCCTCCAAGCAGTAAGCGCCTACCCGCGAGGGCGGAGGCCTTCGTGCGCCAGCAGACGGCGCCGCATCGAGTTCGGTGCGGCGCCTTTGATCCTGCCGTCGGCTCCGACGACGCGATGCGCGGGCACGAACAGATCGAGGCTCGAGCGTCCCATCGCCGCCGCGACGGCGCGATGCGAGAGCGGCCGGCCGAGCGCGCGCGCGACGTCGCCGTACGAGACGAGTTCTCCGAACGAGAGCGAGGCGACGAGCGCGTAGACCTCGCGCGCGAACGGCGTTCCGGCGAAGGCGAGCGGAAGGTCGAAGCGCACCAGGCGACGCGCGAAGTACGCGCGGAGCTGCACGGACGTCTCGCGTAGAAGCGCGCTTTGGGGCGGCGCGGGGCGCGTTCGCCCTCGACGGACGAAGTCGGAGGCGACGATGCTGCCGCCCTCGGTCCGGACGAGCAGATCGTAACCGAGCGGCGTCGGCAGACGCGCTTCCGCGATGGGCATTTCCGCCTTTTTCGCGAGGAATCGAGGCCTCGCCCGCCGCAGGCAGGCGCATGCGTATAGCGGCAATTCTCTGCACCCTCTCCCTCCTCGCAGCCGCCGGCTGCGGGAGCGGCAAGACCTCGCACGTCGGCGACGCGACGGTCACGACCAGCAGCGACGACAAGACGACGACGGTGAGCGTCGGCGACAAGACGGTCACGACCGGCAGCAATGCGGTCGATGCGAGCAAGCTCGGTGCGCCGGTCTATCCCGGCGCCACGGCCGACGAGAACGGCGGAAGCCTCTCGTTCAGCGGGTCCGAAGGATCCTCGGACACGGCGATGTTCAAGACGCCCGACAGCTTCGATGCGGTCTACCAGTACTACAAGGCCCAGCTGCCGGCCGGATCCGAGAAGATGAAGCTCGCCATGAACGGCTCGTCCACCGCGAGCTTCCAGACCGGCGATCCGGATAAGGACTTCGTCTCGGTGACCGTCATGGCCAAGGACGGAGAGCCCGGTACCACGCTGACCATCAACCACACGGTCAAGGTGGCCGCCCCGGCCTCCGCCTCGCCGGCGCCTTAGGCGGCCGCATCCGTCAGGATCCGGCCAATTTTTTCGGCGTCGTGTAGCGGATTCTCAGCGGGAAGCGTTACGTAGGGGTATGGCCCAACCGCGCTTCCCGTTTCTGTTGCCCGCCGGCCTTGCCGTCGCGGCGCTCTTCGTCGCGCTCGCGACCGGCTCGCCCCACGCCGCTTCGGCCGCCGCGACCGCCCCCGACCCGCTCGCCTCGCCCGAGAAACTGCTGCAGAAGATCCGTCTGCAGTTCCGATCGCACCGTCCGCCGCCGCCGTACGTGACCTACACGATCGTCCGCAAGGACACGACTCCCGAAGGCTATATCGATTACTCCAACAGTTACACCGATCACGTCTGGGTCCGCACGTCGGATCGCGCCGCGCTCAAACGGCAGGTCAATCGCGACGAGGATCGCGGCGATCTGACGTTCGACCGCCCGGCATTCAACGAGCCGCGCGACCCCGGTCCGCCGACCGCCGATCTCTTCGAGCGCGCGCCGGTCAAACAGCATGCCAATCCGCAAGACTTCGTACCGACGCCCGAACCGAGCGGGCCGGAGACGATCGCGAGCGTCGTCACGACGGCGGAGCTCTCGTATAAGGTGACCGCCGTCGCGATCGAAGGACCGCTCTTGCATCTGAGCGTGCAGCCGTTCCGCGACGTCGATCGCAACCGCCTGCGCGAGATCTACGTCGACAAGAAGACCTTCGAGATCCGGAAAGTGGTCGCGACCGACAAACTGTTCGTCGGCAACGACGTCTACGGCACGACCTTCACCGTCGACCTGCAGATGCTGCAGGGTCGCCCGGTCGTGACGCACATCGTCGGCATCGTCGGCGACGGCTACACGGGCGACCCCAAGACCGAATACTGGTTCAACGACATCCGCTTTCCGGCATCGCTGCCGGACTGGTATTTCGACCCGCGTCAGTATGCCGCCCACAAAGGCGACGCGCCGCTCTAGGGCGATTGCCAGGTCGTCGTCCCGGAAGCGTTGTTGAAGTAGATGCCCTGGCTTCCGTTGCTGTAGAACCCGAGGTAGTTGCGCGTCGTCCCGTCCGGGTCGTACGTGGCGAGGAACGGCGTGTCGCCGCCCTGCAGGATGAAGTTGTCCTTCCCGCTCGCGTAGTCGAGCAGCAACTGCGTCCCGCCCTCGGTCGTCTCGCCCAGGTACGCGCGCTCGTTCCCGTTCGATCCGCGCAGCCGCAGGATGGTGCCGCCCTCCGAAGAGATGCCGAGATACGCGCGGTTCGTCGTCCCGCCCGTGCCGATCGCGATATGCGATCCGCTCTCGTCGCCGCTGATGTAGACGCGGTCGGTCTTGTCCTTGCTGGTCAGATCCATCACGCCGTAGCCGGCCTTCTCGAGGAAGTACCAGGCGCGCGGGTTTCCGTTTCCGTCGAATTGCGTGAATACGGGGCGCGAGTCGGCGGTGAGATACATCGATTCGCGCGTGGTTCCGCCGGAATCGAGGATGTCGAACGACGGCTGCGCCCGCTCGGTGAAGCCGAGTTTGGCGCGCTGCTTTCCGTTGACGTCGTAGAGATGGACGCCGGCCGCATCGATGCGCACGCGCGTCGTGCCGTTGCCGTCCGCGATCGCGAGCGGCGTCGCGCTCTTGTTGACGGCGGTCGCACCGAGGGCGACGGTGCCTGCGAGAGCGACCGCGACGATCCCCGCGAAGACTTTGATGCGCGCGTTGTCGCGGCGCAACCGGGTGGTCTGTGCTTCGAGACGCTGGACGCGTTCTGCCATCGAGGTGAGGAGATCGGACATGCTGGTCCTCCCGATTCGAGCGAGTGGGCTGGCTTTCGCGAAGCGGGCGGCCCCCTTCCCGCTTCCGGCGCAAAAGGAACGCCCGGGCGGCGAAGCGCACGGTCGGACCTATGAGAACGATCGCCGTCGCCATATTCGCCGGCATGCTGGCAGCGGTGCCCGCAGGCGCGGCCGTGACCCCGCGCGATTTCGGGAATCTCGCCTGGCGGCAGATCGGCCCGGCGGTGATGGGCGGACGGCTCGACGTCGTGGCCGGCGTTCCGGGCGATCCGCTCGTCGTCTATGCCGGACATTCCAGCGGCGGACTCTACGTCTCGCGCGACGGCGCGCAGACGTTCGCGTCGATCTTCGCAGCCGGAACGTCGACGGCGATCGGCGCCTTCGCCATCGCGCCTTCGAACCCGCGCACGCTCTACGTCGGTACGGGCGAAGGGTTTCCGCGGAACACGGCCTCCGCCGGCGACGGCATCTTCACTTCGACGAACGCCGGTAAGTCGTGGCGCTTTTCGGGCCTGCGCGACGCCGGGTCGTTCGCGCGCATCGCCGTGAGCCCGCGCGATCCGCGGCTGGTGCTCGCCGCGGCGCTCGGCCCGGAATGGTCGCCGGGCGGAGAACGCGGGCTCTACCGCTCGGTCGACGGCGGCGCCCACTGGCGGCGCGTGCTCTATCGCAACGCGACGACGGGCGCGAGCGACGTCGCGTTCGATCCGCGCGATCCGCGCGTCGTCTACGCGGGCACCTACGACTTCTTGCGGCGGCCTTGGAACCTCCGCAGCGGCGGCACCGGCAGCGGCCTCTTCAAGTCGACCGATGCCGGGGCGACCTGGAGGCGTCTGACCGATCCGGCGCTGCACGACGGGCTTCCCGGCGGCATCATCGATCGCGTCGCGGTCTCGATCTGCCACGACGTGCCCAACGTCGTCTACGCGCTCGTCCCGACGCGCGGCGGCATGCTCTATCGCTCGACCGACGCCGGCGCGCACTGGACCCTTCGGAGTTCCGATGCGGACATCAACTTCCGGCCCTTCTATTTCAGCCAGGTCCGCGCCGATCCGCACGATCCGCGGCGCGTCTACGTCCTCTCGGGCGGCAACCGTGTCTCGACCGACGGCGGCAAGACGTTCAAGCCGTTCGGCGGCGGCGGCGACAACCACGATCTGTGGATCGATCCGCGCGATCCGTCGCGCATCTACGGCGGCAGCGACATGGGACTCGCGATCTCGCTGACCCGCGGCGCGAGCTGGGATCAGGTCAACCCCCTGCCGTTCGCGCAGGTCTACCGTGCGGGCTACGATCTTGCCGTACCGTACCATGTCATGGGCGGGATGCAGGACCACGAGGTCTGGTGGGGTCCGAACGAACTCTGGAACGGCACCGGCGTCGACGGCGGTGCGTGGCGGAACATCAGCGATTGGGGCGACGGCCAGTATGCCATCGCCGACCCGCGCGATCCGGACGTCGTCTACGAGAACACCCACTTCGGCGACGTGACCGTGCGCGATCTGCGCGACGGCGGCGCGCGCTACATCTCGCCGCAGCCGATCGTCACCTTCGGCACCGGCGTCGGCGCGTTCCGCTACCGCTTCGGCTGGAGCTCGCCGCTCTACCTCTCCGCGACGGAACCCGACGCGCTCTACTTCGGCGGAAACGTGCTCTTCAAGACGACGGACCGCGGACAGAAGTGGACGGCGATCAGCCCCGACCTCTCGCAGCCGTGCGATCCCGCCTGGCTCGGCCCGAGCGGCGGGCCCATCCGCAGCGACAACACCAACGCCGAATCGTACTGCACGATCACGTCGATCGCGCAGGACGCGAAGGACTCGCGCACGCTCTGGGTCGGGACGGACGACGGGAACCTGCAGATCACCCGCGACGGCGGAGCGACGTGGACCGAACTGGCGAACCGCATCGGCGTTCCGGCGCATTCGTGGATCGCCTCGATCGAGGCGTCGCATGCGAACGCCGGCGCCGCATACGTGGCGATCGACCGCCATCGCAGCGGCGACGAGACGCCGTATCTCTTCGCGACGTCCGACTACGGCGCGCATTGGCGGCGCATCGATCGCGGGCTCGTCGGCCACGCGCACGTCGTGCGCGAAGATCCGCGCGCGCCGCAACTGCTCTTCGCCGGTACCGAAACGGGCACGTTCGCGTCGTTCGACGCGGGCGCGACCTGGTCGAGCCTGCAGTTGGGCGATACGCCGGTCCCCGTCTACGACCTGGCGATCCAGCCGCAGTTCGACGACCTCATCGCCGCGACGCACGGGCGCGGCTTCGCGATCCTCGACGACGTCACGCCGCTCGAGGGGCTCGCGCGCGCGAAGGACGCGCCGGCGACGCTCTTCGCACCGCGTCCCGCCTGGCGCTATCAGCCGCGGCCCTTCGTCGAGACGGTCCGCAACGCGTTCGTATCGGAGAACAAGCCGTACGGCGCGCTCCTCTCGTATTATCTGCCGCCGAGCCCGAAGAAGCGGGTCGCGGTGACGTTCCAAGTGCTCGACGCGAAGGGCGCCGTCGTCCGGACGTTCGTCGAAAACGTCAAGCCGGGCGGCATACGCCGCACGGTGTGGGACTTGCGCGTCGATCCTCCGGGCGGGGCGCGGGCGGTGCAGGACGCGCGCGGCTACTACGTGTTCTACCTCGTCGCGATCCAAGGCCCGCAAGTGCTGCCGGGGACGTACGCCATCCGGATGACGGCGAACGGCACGACCGCGACGCAGCCCCTCGAGGTGCGTCTGGATCCCGAATCGCACGCGACGGCGGCGGGCCTGCAGGCGCAGTTCGACGCGCTGACCACGCTCGACGCGCAGCAGGAGCGCTGCGAGGCGATCCTCGGGAAGATCGCCGGACTCGACGGCCAGATCGGCGCCGCGCTCGCGAAGGCGGACGCGCCGCGAGCGGCGTTGATCGCGTACCGGTCTCGGATCGACGCCCTTGCGGACGACCTCCGCAACGGCGACGGATCGCAGAACTCCGGCTACAAACATCCCGCGAAGATCGTCGATCAGATCGCCTACCAGCGGCACATCATCGAGACCTACGACGGTCCGCCGACCGACGCGCAGCGGGCGCTCGTCGACGGCTTCGCACGCGACATCCCGCCGCTGGAGTCGCGGGCGATCGCGCTGTTCGGCGGCGATCTCGCGGCGTTGAACACGCAGATGCGCTCGACGGGCGTCGTCCTCAAAGCCGAGATCGCAAGACCGGTGCGGCATCGCCGGCGGCCGGCTCCGCCGCCCGACGTCTAGTTCGCGCTGACGCTCGTGCTCTCGACGCCGATCTCGCTCGCCCCGATCCCGAACTTCTGCGCGAGCGCGCGGACGGCCGCGTCCATATCGCGCAAGCGCTTCGCGGCCGCGGCGAGGGAGCGATCGTTGACCATGATGTCGATGCGGACGCCGTTCGCATCGCGGAGATCGCGGTAGGCCGACGGGTCGCGTCCGTCGCCCGATGCGCTTCCGAATACGGCGATCGGACCGCGATCGCTCGCGAACGTGACGTAGAGCGCGGAGCCGCCGCCGGGATCGGCGGAGACGGCCATCGCGCTCTTCATCGGCGGCCCGCCGCCCATCTGCGGCACGCCCGCCGCGAGACGCGAGACCTCGACGATCGAGGCCGGTCCGCGGAGATGGGTGCCGATGTGGCGTGCGATGGCTTGCGCTTTCGCGGCGGCATCGTCGTACGCCGCCGTAAACGCCGTCGTCGCTACGGTCGTCCGCGGAGCGGGGCCGTACGAGGGGCTTGCGTTGAGCATGCCGCCGGCGCCGATCGATCCGTCGGCTGCGACCTCGCGCAAGAACGTCGAGACGTTGGCGCGCCCGACCGGGATCACCAGTTCCTCTCCGGTGCTCGCGTGCGGATAGTTCTGCGGCTGCGGTGCGACGCCCGTCGTCGGAAGGGCGCACGCGCTCAGGGCGAGGAGCGCTGCGGCTGCGAAGGACTTCATACAACGCAAACGCGGCAGGGCGTGCCGCGTGACGGGAAGACGAGGAGGCGGTCCGATTCGAACGGACGGTACCCGTTAAGGTACGCTAGTTTTCAAGACTAGAGGTTTCAACCGCTCACCCACGCCTCCGCGAAGAATGATTCCAAGGGTTGGCGGGGCCGTCCTCCGCTCCGAAGAAGCACGGAGCATGAACCAACGCGACCTCGCGGAGTCGTTCCGCGCGATGCACCGCCCGGGCGATCCGGTACTTCTACCCAACGTCTGGGACGCAGCGGGCGCGCGGCTGATCGCCTCGCTCGGATTCGGCGCGGTCGCGACGTCGAGCGCGGCGGTGGCCTATCTCGAAGGGTTCGCCGACGGCGAGGACATCGGTCGCGAAGGGATGCTCGCGGGCGTCGCGCGCGTGGTGCGGGCGGTCGACCTCCCGGTCACGGCGGACATGGAAGCCGGTTACGGTCCGACCGTCGGCGACGCCGAAGCGACCGCGCGCGGCGTCATCGCGTCCGGCGCGATCGGATTGAACTTCGAGGACTTCGATCCGGCGGCCGATGCGCTCTACGATGCGGACGAAGCGGCGGCGCGGATCGCCGCGATCCGGCGCGTCGCGGGGAAGTTCAACGTACCGCTCGTCATCAACGCGCGGACGGACGTCTATCTCGCCGAGATCGGCGAGCCGGCGGGGCGGATGGCCGAGACGCTGCGCCGCGCGGCGCTCTACCGCAACGCCGGCGCCGATTGCATCTTCGTCCCCGGCGTCTACGACGGTCCGACGATCGGGGAGCTCTGCCGCTCCATCGACGCGCCGGTCAACGTGCTCGCGAACGCGAGCATGCCGGACCTGCCGGAACTGCGCAGGCTCGGCGTCGGGCGCGTCAGCCTCGGCTCCGCTCCGTACCGGCGCGCGCTCACCGCCCTGCGCGATCTCGCGATCGAGGCGCGCGACGGGAGTTTCGCCGGCTGCGGCGGCATCGTGACGCACGCCGAAGTGCAGGTCTTGATGAAGGGAGCACCGGATGCCTGATCCATCACCGTCGGAACGCATCACCGCCAGGATCGCGGAACTCGGGGACTGGCGCGGTGCGGCGCTGGCGCGCGTCCGCCGGCTCATCAAGGCGGCGGCGCCGGACGTCGTCGAGGAATGGAAGTGGCGCGGCGTCCCCGTCTGGTCCGACGGCGGCATCATCTGCACCGGCGAATCCTACAAGGCCGTCGTGAAGCTCACGTTCCAGTACGGCGCCTCGCTTCCGGATCCCAAGGGGCTCTTCAACGCGAGCCTCGAGGGCAACCAGCGTCGCGCGATCGACATACGCGAGGACGATCGACTCGCCGAGGCGGCGTTCGAGGCGTTGATACGCGCCGCCGTCGCGTTCAACGCGAGCAAGAAGAAGAAGAAGTAGTAGGTCCGGCGTGCCGGATCGGACGCATCCAGATGAGGCCGCCGTCGTAGTCGAACCACCACTCGAAATGCGCTAGCGCGTCCGAACCGACGATCGCGTCGAGCGGGATGTCGAGGTTCTCGCGGTCCGGCACCTCGACGGCCGCATCCGGGTGATCGAAGACCGCCGCGCCGAACTGCAGCCTCCGTAAGGACGTGCGCGAGATGGAGACCGGCCCCTCGAGGAATCGCTCCTGCGATGTCGCCGATCGCGCCCGCACGCCGGCGGCGGCGGCGAACGCGTCGGTGACGAGGATCAGGTTCGAACCCGTATCGAGCGCGAACCGCGAACCCGCGACGCCGTCGACGCTGCCGGCGACGATCGGCAACCCCTCTCCGAAGCCGGCGGCGAGCGGCGACGCGCCGGGAGGCGGGACGAACGACGTCCGATCGAGGAGTTCGATCTTCCCGCTTCCGCGATAGTCGATGTGGACGATGTGTCCGGTGAAGAATTCGTTGCCGAGCAGCCCGGACGCCTGGCCGCCGAAGAGGTCGACGACCTGCATCGGCACGTCGCGGCCGACGGCGTCGCCGACCTTCACGGCCGAAGCGATCGTATGTCCGAAGCGCGTCGTCAGACCGAAGCTCCGGGCGGCGCGCGCGTCGATCAGCATCTGCGTCGTCCCGGAATCGAAGACGAAGGTCGACGCATGGCCGTCGATCGTCACCGGTATGCGGATCCACCGTCCGAAGAGCGCCGGAACGCGCGCGACGCCGGCGGCGGGCAGCGCGAAGATCGCCGACGTAGAGGCCGGGACCGCGACGTCGTCGGAACTCACGGGTCGCGCGGTCTCCGTCGCGGCGACGTTCGCGGTGCCGCCGAAGCCCTCGATGGCGAACGACGCTCCGTGGAAGGCGTACCGTACGATCTTCGCGCCTTCGCGCACCGCTTCGCGCGCGATCGTGCCCGCGCGCGGATCGACGTAGAGATAGTGCAGCGCATCGCGGGCGGGCTTGCACGCGAGCACCCACTCCGTCGCCGTTTCGCCGGCCGCGCGGCAGTTCGAAGGTTCGAATCCCACGACCGCGTCGGGCCAGCGGTCCAGCGGATCGCCCTGAACGTCGCTTGCGATGGTACGCACGGTTCCGCTCGGCGTCCGACGCCAGCGTATGCCGTCGTGCCGGCCGTACGCGAAGCCGTCGATGGTGACGTCGATGCGATAGTCGTCGCCGCGGATCTTCGCGACCGCGTCGTAGGAGCCGGAATCCGCGACGACGTGGAAGGCGTCGACGCGCTCGCGCGCGGCTGCGGGCCGATATGCCGCGATCATGGCGGCGGTGGCGATCTTCGTCGGCCGTACGTCGGCCGGCTGCCAGAAGGGAAGGGCTATTGCGAGCGGCGGGCTTCGCCGGCGCGGTAACGGTAGACGATGCGGCCCTTCGTCAGATCGTAGGGCGACATCTCGACATCGACGCGATCGCCGGGAAGAATGCGGATGTGGTGGCGGCGCAGACGGCCGGCGATGTGGGCCAGGATGGTGTGGCCGTTTTCGAGCTCGACCGAGAACGTCGTGCTGGGGAAGATCTGCTTGATCGTACCGAACAGCTCGAGCGGGGGCTCTTTGGTATCTTCGACTTTGACCGTGGCCGGCTTGACCGGGCGTTTGCCGCCGGTCTTCTTTCTACCGCGTATGGTTCACCGCTTTCTGGGACATGGCGCCGCAAGTATGGCATGGGGCGGGCGCAGGCGTCAAACCGAAAGGTGGGTAAACCGCCCCCCATGCTGCGTGGAATCGTCCTCGGCGTCGTCTTGACGCTTGCCGCCCTGTTCCTGGGAGGCTACGTCGTCATCTCGACCGGGTTGTTCCCGGCCAATGCCGACGCGCGCCCTGGGAGCCTGGAGCGCTGGATCGCCAATACCTCCTTGGACGCGACCGTCTCGCGCGAGGCCAAGGGCCTCAAACCGCCGATCGGCCCGACCGAAGCGGACCTGGTCGCGGGCGTGAAGACCTACGGTGAGAACTGCGCGGTCTGCCACGGCGTGGCCAAGCCTCCCGGGACGAACATCTCGCGCGGTTTCTACCAGCGCGCGCCGCAGTTCACGCGGCGCCGCGGCGGGCCGACCGAGGATCCGGTCGAGGAGACGTATTGGAAGATCACCCACGGCATCCGGCTGACCGCCATGCCGCATTTCTCGACGACGCTCGACGACACGCAGCGCTGGCAGGTCGCGCTGATGCTCAAGAACCTGAAATCGCTGCCGCCGAAAGCCGAGAAGGCATGGCAGGCGCTCCGGGTCACCGAGGCGTTGGCTCCCCCGCTTACGGAGCGCGGACCGGCGAGGCCGTAAAGGCGAGCTGGTCGCGACCGAGCGTCGCGTAACCTTCGATCTTCCCATCGGCGCGGAGGGTTCCGGTCGCGCGGAAGCGGCCGATGTCGAACCAGATCGCGCTACCGCGGCGGCCGCCTTCCACCGCTTGCCTGGTGCCGTCGGGACGGACGAACCACCCGGTCAGGATGCCCGCGGCACCGATGGCGACGGCGAGCGAACCTTGGAGCGCCGTCGTGCCGTCGCCGAGATCGATGGCCTGGATATCGCAGACCGTCGGTGCCGGGGCCGAGCCGCTGAAGGCGATGAAGGCGAGGACCGCGAGAAGGCCGCGTACGCGCACCATTCAGACATTTTACCACGCCGCGGTATGGAACGGGAGCGATGGAGAAGAAGGCGGGCCACATGGTCCAGGAAATTCCTATCGACGTCCGCGGCGTTCCCGTTTGGGAGCGTCCGGGCCGCGTATTCGAGCAGTTCGACGGTCTCGCGCTCGGCGATCGGCTGACGTTCATCACCGAGAACGAACCGCGCGGCCTCGCATCGCGTATCGAGCAGCAGCGTCCTTCGCAGGCCCGCGTCGAAGCGCTCCGCGTCGCCGAGTCGGAATGGCGGGTCACCCTGACGCGGATCGAACTCGAACGCGCGGCGCCGTCGATCGCGAGCGCCATCGCGCGCTGCAGCGTCTTCGCCGGACTCGACGAGGCCGGCAGAGCCCGCATGGTCTCGCTCGCGCGCGAACGTACGCTGACCAAGGGGCAGCCGCTCTGCGACGAAGGCGACGCCTTCCCGTTCCTGGCGATCGTATGGGACGGCGTTCTGGCGATCTCGTCGACGAACTCCGGGCGCACGCGCACGTTCTACGAGGTGTTCCCGTTCGAAGTGCTCGGCGAGATCGAGATGTTCGACGGGGGTCTTGCGATCGGACGCGTCACCGCGCTCTCCAAAGCGGTACGCGTGGTGCTGGTGCCGGCCGAAACGGTCCGCCAGCTCGGCTTGCAGCAGCCCGCGGTCCTGCTGGCGCTCGCGAGCGCCAGCGCCCAGCGCGCGCGTTCGCTCGCCGAACTGCTCGCGGCGCAGGGATCGCAGCCGATCATCCGGCGGCTCGCCTCCGTATTGCTGCCGTACTCGACGCCCGATCGCGGGCTCGTCGACGCGCTTCCGCCGCTGCCGTCGATGACGCAGACGCAGCTGGCCTCGGCGGCCGGAACCGTGAAGGAAGTCGCGGCGCGGGCGATCGCGGAACTCGAGGCCGGCGGAGCGCTCAAACGCGAACGCGGCCACATCCGCTACCTCGATCGCACCCGCCTGCTCGAGTTCGCCCGGGGCTGATGGTCCTCACCTGGTTCCGGCACGGCAGCAACGCGCTGCTCGCGCTCGCCATGGTAGCCGTCGCCGCGCTCTTCGCCGTCGGCGCTCTGCCGGCGCGGTGGTATCTCGTCCCGCTCGGCGCTGCGGTCTTCATCGTCACCGAATATGCGACGCATCGCTTCGGCTTCCACGCGCCGCCCTCGAACGTTCCCGCCGTGCGCGCGTTCCAGCACCGGATGCACTACGACCATCACAAGGAGCCGGAGCGGCTCGACCTGCTGTTCCTCGCGTGGTGGTTCGTCGTCCCGACCTCGGCGACGTACTTCGGCGTCTTCTGGCTCGCGACGCGCGACGTCGCCTCCGCCGCGGCGCTCTTCCTCGGTACGCTGGTCGCGTTGACGTATTACGAATGGGTGCATTACGTCGCACACGTCCCGTACGCGCCGCGCTCGCCGTGGGCGCGCTGGATGAAGAAGTACTATCTCTGGCACCACTTCAAGAACGAGCGGTTGTGGTTCGGGGTCACCAACCCCTCGATGGACGTGATCGCGCGCAGTTACGCGCGCGTCGAGGACGTCGAGCGCAGCGGTTCGACGCGCGAGCTGTTCTCGTGACGATGGACTGGTCGACTCTGCGTCCGCTCGTCGACCTGCTCGTCGCCGCCGCGCTCGGCGGCGCCATCGGCGCGCAGCGTCAGGCCGCGCAGAAGCCGGCCGGTTTCCGCACGCATCTGCTGGTCGCGCTCGGGTCGTGCGCGTTCACGCTCGTCGGCGCGCATCTCGGCGACACGCGCATCGCCGCCAACGTCTTGACCGGCATCGGCTTCCTCGGAGCGGGCGCCATCGTACGTTCCGGCATCACCGCACGCGGTCTCACGACCGCCGCCTCGATCTGGACGGTCGCGGCGATCGGCGTCGCGGTCGGATTCTCATCGAGCCAGTCCTACGTCGTCGCGATCGGCGCGACCGTCATCACGGTGCTCGCGCTCGCCGCTTCCGACGCGGCGCTGATGCGGTTCTTCCGGTTCCGGCGTCGCGTCACGCTCGACGTCACGTACGCGGTTCCCGAGGCGGACGAGAAAGCGCTGCTCCGCGTCATCGAAGGCGGGTCGCTGAGCGTCGAAGGTCACGGCGCGACGACGGTGAGCGCGGAAGGGGCCGCCGAGACCGTCGTGCGCGGGTTCAAGATCGACTTGGAGGCGGATACGGACGTCACCGCCTACGTGCGCGGCATCGCGGCCCTGCCCGGCGTCTCGCGCGTCGCCGTCGACGAGCAGTACCCGCGCTGATGTTCCGCGGTCTGCTCTCCTGGCTCGGCCTCGACGCCCCCAGACCCATCGTCGGCTTGCGTCCGCACCGCACCGTCGACGTGCCGAACCCCTACGACGTCGCCTACGATCGCGCGCTCGCGGCGATGGATGCCGTTCTCGGCGCGAACGTGCGGGATGCGGACCGGGCGACGGGCGTGATCGATGCGGATTTCGGGACGATCGGCGGCGAACGCTTGCGCGTGACGCTCGCGCGCACCGGTGCCGCCACGACGCGCGCCGATATCGAAGCGCGCTTTCAGGCCGACGCGCAGCCGCGCGCGCGTTCGGCGGCGGTCGACGCGCTGGCCGAGTACCTCTCGCAGCCGCTCTAGGCGGAGAAGACCTCGACGCCCAGATAGGGCTGCAGCGCCTTCGGCACCCGGACGCTGCCGTCGCTCTGCTGATAGTTGTCGAGGATCGCGACGATCGTGCGGCCGACGGCCAGGGCCGACCCGTTGAGCGTGTGCGCGAGTTCCGGCTTCGCGCCGGCTTCGCGCCGGAAGCGGATCTGCGCGCGCCGAGATTGGAAGTCGGTGCAGTTCGAGCACGACGAGATCTCGCGGTAGGCGTTCGCCGTCGGCATCCATGCCTCGATGTCGTAGGTCTTCGCGGCATTGAACCCGGTATCGCCGGCGCAGAGCGCGACGATGCGATGCGGGATATCGAGCGCTTCGAGCAGACCGGCGGCGTGACGCGTCATCGCCTCCAGCGCTTCCGCCGAGGCGTCGGCCGTTTCGATCCGGACGATCTCCACCTTGTCGAACTGATGGAGGCGGATGAGCCCGCGCGTATCCTTTCCGGCGGCTCCCGCCTCTTTCCGGAAGCACGGCGTGTAGGCGGCGTACGTCCGCGGAAGGCTCGCGCCGTCGAGGATCTCGTCGCCGTGCAGCGCGGTGAGCGGCACTTCGGCGGTCGGGATCATGAACAGGTCGGCGTCGTCGTCGCGGAACATCGCGTCGCTGAACTTGGTGAGCTGACCGGTCGACCACATCGTCCGACGCGCGACCAGCAGCGGCGGCGCCACTTCGACGTAGCCGCTCGCGGCGGCGCGATCGAGGAAGAACGTCGCGACGGCGCGCGAGAGACGGGCGCCCGCGCCCATCAGCACGGCGAAGCGGCTGCCCGAGAGCTTGGCCGCGCGCTCGAAGTCGAGCATGCCAAGCGCTTCGCCGATCTCCCAATGCGGCTTGCCCGCAAAGGGCAGCGGCGCAGCCGCGCCCCAGGTGCGCACGACGACGTTGGCCGATTCGTCGCGCCCGTCGGGGACCGATGCGTCGAGCAGGTTGGGCGAGGATTCGAGCAGCGCGCGCAGCGGCGAATCCGGCGCGTTCGGATCGAGCGCGCCGGCGCGCGTCGCGTGCTCGGCGGCGTTCGCGGCGATCCGGTCCAGTTCCGGGCGCAGTTCGCGCGCCGCCGCGGCCTTATCCGCGGCCTTGCCGATCTCGGCCGAGAGCCGGTTCTTCTCGGCCTTCGCCGACTCGGCCGCGGTCAGGGCCGAACGGTACTCGCTATCGAGGCGAAGAATCTCGTCGACGAACGACGGATCGAGGCCGCGGCGGCTCGCGGAATTGCGAACGCGGTCCGGATCGGTTCGAACGACGACGATGTCCAACATGGAGAACCGCGCTTTATGCAGCCCGCGAAGGCCTTCCTACCGACGGGTGGTTTTGACGAGTCGCTGCTGCTCGCGCCGCGCGAAGCGATCGCGCGCTATCTCGCCGCCGTCGCGCTGGCGCAGATGCCCGTCGAATCGGTCGCGCTCGACGCCGCCGGCGGCCGCATCCTCGCCGCCGACATCGCGGCCGACGCGGACTATCCCCGCGCCGACCGCTCCTCGATGGATGGTTTCGCGGTGCGCGCCTCCGCGACGCCGGGCCGCATGCGGCTCGCCGGCGAGGCGCGTATGGGCTGCGCCTGGACAGGATCGGACCTCGCCGCGGGTCAGGCCGCTGCGATTCCCACCGGGGGCGTGCTGCCGGCGGGCTCCGACGCGGTGGTCCCGATCGAAGACGCGCGCGTCGACGGCGATGCGGTCGTCGTGCCCGCGGTCGCCGCCGGCGACTGCGTGACGCCGCGAGGTTCGGACATGCGCGAAGGCGCGATCGCCCTGCACGCGGGGCGCATCCTGGGCGCACCCGAGATCGGCGTGCTGGCGACGCTCGGCATCACCGCGGTCCCGGTGCGCGCGCGTCCGCGCATCGCCGTGCTCTCCAGCGGCGACGAACTCGTCGCGCCCGACGCGCGCCCGGAGCGCGAACAGATCCGCGATTCGAACCGCTACGTCATCGCCGCATCGCTGCGCGCGATGGGGGCGGAGCCCGTCCACGGGCCGACGGTGGCCGACGCGCCGGGCGCGCTCGAAGCGGCGCTGACGGAGATGCTCGCGACCTGCGACGGCGCGATGCTCTCGGGCGGCTCGTCGGTCGGGCAGCGCGACCTCACGCCGGCGGCCATCGCCGGGCTCGGTGCGCCCGGCGTCGTGATCCACGGTCTGCGCATCAAGCCCGGCAAGCCGACCGTGCTGGGCGCGCTCGGCGGCAAGCCGGTCATCGGCCTGCCGGGCAATCCCGTCTCGGCGCTCATCGTGCTGGAAGCGGTGGTCGCGCCCATCGTCGGGCGCCTCGCCGGTGCGACGGTCGCGCCTTCGGAAACCATCGCGCGGCTGGCGGAGCCGCTGCGCGGACGAAGAGGATGGACGGTCTTCGCTCCGGTCGCCTTGGCCATAGATGAAGCCGAGGGGCCGGCGGCGCATCCACTAGCCCTGCACTCCTCGCTCGTCAGCCTGCCGGCGCGCGCCGCCGGTTACGTCGCGATCGAGGGGGCGGAGACGATTCCCGCCGGCGCCGCGGTGACGGTGCGCCGATTCTTCACCGGAGGACTTCGCTAACATCGTGCCACGCCTCGCGCCCATCGTCGCCGAACTGCCGTCGAGCACGCCGTTCGTCGGGCCCGAGCGGATCATGCGCGACCTCGGTCGCTCCGAACTGCTGCGTCTCGGCGCCAACGAGAGCGCGTTCGGTACGGCGCCGAGCGCGATCGCGGCGATGTCGGCCGAACTCGATCGCACGGCCTGGTACGGCGATCCGGATTCGCTGGATCTGCGCGATGCGCTCGCGCGCAAACACGGATGCACGCCCGAACAGCTCAGCGTCGGCTCCGGCATCGACGACCTGATGGGATTGGCGGTGCGCGCCTACGTGCCGCCCGGTACGGTCGCGGTGACGACTCGCGGCACCTACCCCACCTTCGACTATCACGTCGCCGGCTACGGCGGGCAGATCGCGCGCATCCCGTACGGCGCCGACGGTCGGCCCGATCTGGACGGGTTGGCGTCGGCCGCGCACTCGCTCTCGGCGGCGATGGTCTATCTCGCCAATCCCGACAACCCGAGCGGCACGTTCGCATCCGCGGACGAGATCGTCCGCTTCCGCGCGGCGCTGCCCGAGCAGACGATGCTCTTCCTCGACGAAGCGTACGCCGATTTCGTCGAGGACGAGGAACTGCCCGACGCGCTCTTCGCGCCGAACCTGCTGCGCACGCGGACGTTCTCCAAGACGTACGGCATGGCCGGCGCGCGCATCGGCTACGCCCTCGCCGATCCCGCCATCGTCGCGGTCTTCCAGAAGATCCGCCTGCACTACGGCGTGAACCGCAACGCGCAGATCGGGGCGCTGGCCTCGCTGCAGGACGATGCGTTCCGCCGCTTCGTCCTCTCGGAGACGGCGATCGGGCGCGACGCCTACGACGCGATCGCGCGCGCGCACGGCCTCTCAACCATCCCGTCGCGGACGAACTTCGTCTGCATCGACATCGGCGATGCCGCACGCGCGACCGCCATCGTGGCGGCGCTGCTGGACCGCGGCGTCTGGATCCGGAAACCCGGCGCTCCCCCGCTCGACCGGTACGTCCGCGTGACGGTCGGAACGGCGCCGATGCGCGAAGCCTTTTCGGCGGCTTTTGCCGACGCGCTGGCGAAGGTCCCGGGATGAACGCCACGCCGGCGCGCTACGCGATCCTCTCCGACATCCACGGCAACCTCGAATCGCTGGAGCGCGCGCTCGCCCTCATCTCGCCCGACGATGCGGTGCTCTGCTTGGGCGACACGGTCGGCTACGGCCCCAATCCCAACGAGTGCGTGAAACGGATGCGCGAACGCGGTCTGGCCAGCGTCCTCGGCAATCACGATCTCGCGGCGATCGACAACTTCGGCGTCGAATATTTCAACGACGCGGCGCGCGCCGCCATGGCGTGGACGCAAGGCGTCATCGACGCGGAGAACCGCGAATGGCTCAACCGCCTGTCGTACGAGATGCGCTTTCCGGGATTCCTGATGGTGCACGGCGCTCCCGTGAACTATTTCGAGTACATCTTGGACAAGCGTTCGGCTGCCCGCGCGTTCGGACTCACCGACGCGCCGCTGGTCTTCGTCGGCCACACCCACATCGCCGAGTACTACGCCCTCGAAAGCGACGAGTCGATCTCGCACAAGCACATGCAGCACGGCGGCGAGCTCTTCTTGGAAGAGGGGACGCGCTACATCGTCGACGTGGGGTCCGTCGGTCAGCCGCGCGATCTCAACCCGCAGGCGTCGTTCGCGTTCTACGAACCGGAGAAGCGTCGCGTGGAATGGGTGCGCTACGACTACCCGATCTCCGAGGTCCAGCACAAGATGCACGACGCGCATCTGCCGGATTACCTCGCGACCCGGCTCGAGGCCGGTCGTTGAGCCTGCCCGACGTCCCGATCGACGACGGCAACTGCTTTGCGTGCGGCCCGGCCAATCCGATCGGCATGCACCTGCATTTCGAGCGCGACGGCGATGGCGTCCGCGCAGAGATCGCGCTCGCCCCGGAGTTCCAAGGCTGGCGCGGGATCGCGCACGGCGGCATCGCGATGGCCTTGCTCGACGAAGCGATGGCGCACGCCGCCGGCGCCGCCGGCCATCGCGGCGTGACCGCGAGCCTCGCCTCGCGCTTCCGCAGACCCGTCCCGCTCGGCGAGAAACTCGTCATCACCGGACGCATCGCCGACGAACGGCACAAAGTGCTCTTCCTCGAGGCGCGCGTCACCGACGCATCGGGCACCGTCCTGCTCGAAGGCGAAGGCAAGTTCGTCTCGCGCGCCCCCATCCACGCCGCCGTCGATCGTCGTAATCCGGCATGACGAAGGGGTTCGTTCGGCGCGCCCCAGGGGAGGCACTCGCGGAGTCTGGGACGGAGCGCCTTTCAAATTGAAGAACAAGCAGCAGCGCGAGGCGGTCAAGGCCGCGGCGAAGGTGAAGGCGACGCCGTCGTTCGACAATCGGCGGGCGCGGCACGAGTATCATATCCTCGATAGCATGGAGGCGGGGCTCGTGTTGACGGGGACCGAGGTGAAGTCCATCCGTGCGGGCGACATCAGTCTGGCCGAGTCGTATGCGCGCGTCCGCGAGGACGAGGTGTTCCTGGTCGGGCTGCACATCCGTCCATATAAAGAAGGCTCGTTCAGCAACGTCGAGCCGCTGCGTCCGCGCAAACTGCTCTTGCACAAGGAGCAGATCGTCGCGCTCAAGGCCAAGATCGCGGAGAAGGGCCTGACCATCGTGCCGCTGCGCATGTACTTCACGCGCGGCCGCGTGAAGGTCGAGATCGGCGTCGCGCGCGGCAAGAAGTTCTGGGACAAGCGCGCCGACACGACCAAACGCGAAGTCGAGCGCGAAATCGCCCGCCACGTGCGTTGACGAAATGATCTTTTGGCGCGCCCCAGGGGAGGCATTAGCGGACCGAGGTCGCGAGCGCGGCATGGTTTGGGGGCCCCACGAAGTGGGGGGCGCGGAGCCCAGGGCGGAGCGCCTGTAGAAATGCGCGGCGCACATCCCGAACGGGCCCTTCTCGATGCGATCGAACGCGGCGGGGTGGTACGCGCCGGCGAGCGCGTCCTGGTCGCGTGCAGCGGCGGGCCCGATTCGGTCGCGCTCGCAGGCGCCCTCGCGTCGCTTGCGAAGCCGCTGGACCTGTCGCTCGCGCTTGCCTACGTGCATCACGGGACGCGCGCGAGCGCGTGGCAGGACGAATGCGTCGTGCTCCGGATCGCGGCGACGTTCGGCTTGCCGGCGAGGACGGTGAGCATCGAGGGCGAGGGTCTGGACGAGGCCGGCCTGCGCGCGGCCCGCTACGAGGCGCTGGCGGCGGTCGCATCCGTGACGGGGGCGACCGCGGTCGCGACCGCGCACCACGCCGAGGACCAGAGCGAGACCGTCCTGCTGGCGCTCTTCCGGGGGACCGGCTCGGCGGGTCTGGCCGGGATGCCGGGCCGCCGCGAACTCGCCGCCGGGATCGATCTGATCCGGCCGCTCCTGGCCGCCCCGGCCGAGGAGCTGCGCGAGTACTGCCACGCCGAAGGCCTGCCCTATGCGGTCGACCCGAGCAACGCCGACGACGAGCTCCGGCGCAATGCGGTCAGGCGAGCGCTCGACGGTCTGCGACCGCTCTTCCCCGGACTCGACGCCGCGATCGCCCGCGCGGCGGGCCTGGCCGCCGACGAGGCGGGCGGGACGTGCCGGGCGGCCCTGCGCAGGCAGGTGCGGGAGGCCCTGCAGGCTGATTCAAGCCTCAAGGACGTGACGTTCGCGCACGTCGAGGCCGCGGCCATCGCCTTGGAACGGGGCGGCAGCGGCCGATTCTATATGAAAGACCGCGTAGCGCTCGTGATCGAGCGCGGAGACCTTCGGATAGAGACGGACGGATGAAGATCACAGAGACCTACGAGGGCACGCTCGAGCGGACGCTCTTCACCGAGGCGGAGATCGCCGGCGCGATCGAGCGGATGGCCGGCGAGATCGCCGCGGACCACCGGGGGAAACCGCTGCTGCTCCTGGGGGTGTTGAAGGGAGCGCTCTACGTCACGGTCGATCTCGCGCGGGCCATCGCGCGGCTGCCGGACGGTCCGAGCGAGGTGAGGGTGGAGTACCTGTGCGTCTCCAGTTACGGGAATGCGACCCGGTCCTCGGGGGAGGTGCGGATGCTCAAGGATTCGGACTCGCCGATCACCGGCCGCAACGTCGTGGTCGTCGAGGACATCATCGACAACGGTTTCACGCTGGACTACCTTCGGACGTTACTCGGGGGGCGGAACCCGGCAAGCCTGAAGTCGTGCGTCCTGTTCGACAAGCCCTACCACCGCCTGGTCGACGTCCCGGTCGAGTACGTCGGCCTGACCTCGCCGGACGAGTTCGTCATAGGCTACGGTCTGGACTACCAAGAACTCTACCGGAACCTGCCCTATCTCGCGCAACTGCGCTCGTGGGTCTTCACCCAGTAAGGTCGTCGAAAGCCACCCGTGAACAACAAGTATCTCCGGTCGCTCCTCCTCATCGTCGGTGCAGCGGTCGTCGTCATCTTCCTCGTATCCAGAGTCCTGACGGTCGGAACGGAAGTCAAGCGGCTGGACTACGGCGACTTCTACAATAAGCTCGAGGCCGGCCAGGTCACGGAGCTGCACGCGATCGACAAGCAGGCGACCGGAAAACTCGCCGACGGGACGCAGTACTCGGTCTCGCTCCCGGCGGCCGATACGGCCTTCGCGACCGAGGCGACCAAGAAGGTCAAGACCGGCAAAGTCTCGTTCGATTCGGCTTCCAACACCTCGTTCGTCCAGACGATCTTCGGCTTCTTGCCGTTCGTGCTGATCGTCGCGCTGGTCTTCCTGATCTTCCGTCAGGCCCAGAGCGGCGGCAATCAGGCGCTGTCGTTCGGCCGCTCGCGCGCCAAGATGCTCTCGGAGAATCGTCCCAAGGTGACGTTCGCCGACGTGGCCGGCGTGGACGAAGCCAAAGAAGAGCTCGGCGAGATCGTCGACTTCCTCAAGTTCCCGAAGAAGTATCAGGCGCTCGGCGCGCGCATCCCCAAGGGCGTGCTGCTGCTCGGGCCGCCGGGATCCGGCAAGACGCTGCTCGCGCGCGCGATCGCGGGCGAGGCGGGCGTGCCGTTCTTCTCGATCTCCGGTTCCGATTTCGTCGAGATGTTCGTCGGAGTGGGCGCGTCGCGCGTGCGCGATCTCTTCGATCAGGCGAAGAAGTCCGCGCCGTGCATCATCTTCATCGACGAGATCGACGCGGTCGGACGCCAGCGCGGCGCCGGGCTCGGAGGCGGTCACGACGAGCGCGAACAGACCCTCAACCAGCTCCTCGTCGAGATGGACGGCTTCGATCAGAACACGGGCGTGATCCTGATCGCCGCGACCAATCGTCCCGACGTGCTCGACCCGGCGCTGCTGCGCCCGGGACGGTTCGACCGGCAGATCGTCGTCGACCGCTCGGACATCAAGGGCCGCGAGAAGATCCTCGAAGTGCACGCGCGCAACAAGCCGCTCGGCAAAGAAGTCGATCTGGAGACGCTGGCCAAGCGGACGCCGGGCTTCTCCGGCGCGGATCTGGAGAACCTGCTCAACGAAGCGGCGCTGCTCGCGGCGCGCAAGAACAAGAGCGTCATCGAGATGCGCGACTGCGACGATGCGATCGATCGCGTGATGGTCGGCCCGGAACGCAAGTCGATCGTGATGTCGCAAAAAGAGAAGGAGATGACCGCCTATCACGAGTCCGGCCACGCCGTCGTCGGCGGCATGCTGGAGAAGGCGGACAAGATCCACAAGGTCACGATCATCCCGCGCGGCATGGCCTTGGGCATCACCTGGTCGCTGCCCGAGGACGACCGTCACTCGCAGACGCGCGAAGAGCTGATCGCGGTGATCACGCGCGCGCTCGGCGGACGTCTCGCCGAAGAGATCCAGTACAAAGACGTGACGACCGGCGCTTCGAACGATTTCGAACAGGCGACGGGCATCGCGCGCCGGATGGTGACGCAGTACGGCATGAGCGATCTCGGACCGATGGTCTTCGGCCGCGGTTCGCATCAGGTCTTCCTCGGCCGCGACTTCGGCGACGAACGCAACTACTCCGAAGAAGTGGCCAGCAAGATCGACGAGCAGGTCCGCGAGATCATCGAGGGCTGTTACGAGGTCGGGCGTAAGATCTTGACCGAGAACTGGGACAAGGTCGAACGCATGGTGGCCTCGCTGCTCGAATACGAGACGGTCGATGCGGAAGAAGTCCGCGCGATCATCGAAGGCAAGCCGTACGACCATACGAAGCCGAGCAGCGGCACGCCCGTCGTCGCCGAGTCCGAAGCGCCCGCGCGACCCGAAGAGCCCAAACGCGAAGCCGCGCGCGGCATCCCGCCCACGATCTCGCCCGAGCCTGCGTAAGTTGCCGTTCCGCAGCCTCGTACTCGCGGCGGCGCTGCTCGCGGCGCTCGGCGCGAGCGCCTTCGCGGCTCCGCTTCAGCAGAACGGCACGTTCGCGCGCGGCGGTTCCTACGTGCTGCGTCCGGATCCCGGATCGTCGATCGCTTCGATCGCGCTCTGGTTCCGCGCACCGGGCTACGGCTACGGCGCGCCGACGCCCGGCATCGGTCAACTCGCCGCGGCCAGCTGCGCGGCCGTCCGTCTGGCCGGCGGCAAATCGCTCGTCGAGCAGATCCGCGCCCTCGGCGGCCGGCTCGCCTTCGGCGGCGACGCGGATATGATCACCATCGACGTCACCGTGCCCGCCGGTTCCGCGCGCCGGGCGCTCGCGGCGCTGACGGCGGCGTACTTCGCGCCGAAGGTGGACGACGACGCCTACAAACTCGCCCTGCGCGATACGGCGGTGCGCGGCGTGGAGCGGCGCTACGCGACCGGATCGACCGTAACCGACCTGCTGCTGGAGAACCTCTTCGCGAGCGGGCCCGCGCACGTGCCCGCGCTGCCGGGATCGGCCGACGCGATCGCTTCGATCTCGCGCGAGGACGTCGCCGCGTTCGCCGCGCTCGCGTTCCGTTCGAACAACGCCTACGTCGCCATCGCGGGCAACGTCGAACCGTCGATCGCGGACGCCGTGACCGACGGCGACGCCTCCGTCCCGCCCGCGCCGTTCGCCGGCACGTCGCGGCTCGCGCCCGCGGGCGCTTCCGCGACCGCCGACGGTCTCGAGGCCGCTATCGGAATGGGCTTCGCCGGTCCGCCGATCACCGACCGGCGCGCCGCGACCGCGCTCGACTTCATCGCCGGCTATCTGTTCGGCGACGACGGGACCGTTGCGAAGGCGCTTTCCTCGACGAAGGCGCGCGTCGACGGATCGTTCCTGACCCTGCGCGATTCGGGCGTTACGGTGGTCTCCATCACCGGCGGCGATCTCGCGGCGGGCAGCGCCGCCGTCCGGTCCGCCGTCGACGCGATGCGAACGCCGCTCTCTGCGGACGCGTTCGCCTCCGCCCGTCGCGCGTTCGCGTATCGCAGCGCGCGGAATTGGTCGATCCCGGACGCGCTCGTCGACGATCTCGCATGGTACGCGCTCCAAGGCGACGCCGCATACGCTCCCGGCGATGCGAGCGGCACGTATGCGCGGACGGTCGCGAGCCTCGATCCAGCCTACGTGGCGCTGATCGCGCGCACGTATCTCCAGCGGCCGACCGTGCTCGACGTCGTCGTACCGAAGGGAAGCGCGTCGTGATCGCGCCGCTCGCATTGGTCGCGGCGCTCGCCGTCGCCCCGCCGCCGGTCGTCACCCACGGCGCGGGGACGACCGTCATCGCGCAGCAGGATCCAAGCGTCGTGCTTTCCGGCACCATGCTCTTCGTCCGCGCGGGCCTGGACCGTCAGGGATTCTCGCAGAACGGTCTGGCCGCGCTGACCGCGCAGACCATCCTCGAGACGCCGAGCACCGGCGGACTTCCGCTTCGGGAGGCGATCGCCGCCGGCGGCGGTTCGATCGACCGGCAAGTGGACGATGGCGACGTACGCTTCTACGTCGAAGGACTCGCCGGCGACGAAGGCGCGCTCGTCGATGCGTTCGCCGCCGCGCTGCGCGCGCCGGACTTCTCCGCCGCGACGGTCGCGCGCGCGCGCGCCGATCTGCAGGCGGACGCCGCCGGGGCGAGCGGCCTCTCCGTCGGCATCACCATGCTCCAAGGCACGCCGACCGCGGGTACCGCGGTCTCGCTCGCGCAGTTCGTGCCCGACGACGTGCGCGCGTTCTACGCGGCGAACTACCGCAGGGGCGATTCGATGGTGAGCGTCGTCGGCCCGGACGTCGCGAGCGCCGGCTACGACCGCATCGCGAGCGCGCTCGCTCCGGGATCGTCGGCCCCCGCCTATAAGGCGCTGCCGGCGCTGAAGGGACACTCGCATCAGATCGTGGCGTATCGCGACATCGCGGTGCCGTGGCTGGTCGCTCGCTACGCCGCGCCGTCCTACGACGACAAGGATTTCGGCGCCATGCTCGTGCTCTCGTCGTTCGTCGACAAGACGCTCGACGTGCTCGGTCAGGTGCCGTCGCTCATCTCGCGCACGAGCGCCAGCGGCGCGGTCGGATCGATCTACGCCTTCGACGACGCGCGGCCGAGCCTGACCGTCTATCTCTACGGCGGACTGGGCGAGCCGACGCAGACCTTCTCCGCCGCGCTCGCCGTCTTCAAGATGGCGGGCGGCGCGCAGATCGAAGGCTCGCTGGACGAACTCAAGGCGCAGGCGCGGGGCCGGTTCGCGCGCGACGCCTCCTCGCTCGAGGATCGGGCGTGGCTCGCCGGTGTCTTCGCGCGCGAAGGTTCGGCCGATTATCTGAACCGCACGTTCGCCGCGATCGACGCGGTGAAGGCCGCCGATATCAAACGCGTCGCGCATCGCTATATGGGCGATCCGACGATCGCGCTCGTACTCCCGCGCCAAGGGTCCTGACCCCGCTGCGCGTCGCGCTCGTCCACGACTATCTCAACCAGCTGGGCGGCGCCGAGCGGGTCTTCGCGCATTTCGCGCGAGCGTGGCCCGACGCGCCGGTCTCTACGGCGCTCTACGATCGGGACGTCTGCGGCGCGATCGTCGCGCCCGAGCGCGTGCGCGCGTCGTATCTCGCGCGGATCCCCGGCGCGAACCGGTTCTTTCGCGCGCTCGCCCCGTTCTATCCGCGCGCGTTCGAGGCGATGGACTTCGCCGGCTACGATACGATCGTCAGTTCGACGACCGCCTGGGCGAAGGGCGTCATCGTCCCGCCGGGAGTGGTGCACGTCTGCTACATCAACACCGTCTCGCGCTTCACGTTCGACGCCGGCCGGTACTTGACGGGTCCGGCGGCGCTCGCGCGGCCGCTGATCGCGTCGCTCGTCGCTTGGGACGTCGCGGCGGCGCAGCGCCCGACGCGGCTCGTCGCCAACTCCAAGAACGTGGCGGCGCGGGTGAAGAAGTACTACGGCCGCGACGCGGACGTGCTCCCCTGTCCGGTCGACGTCGACCGCTTCACCATCGGCGCGGGCAACGGCGACTACTTCGTCGTCGTCTCGCGTCTGCTGCCGTACAAGAACATCGACCTCGCCATCGCCGCCGCGAACGCGGCGGGCGTGAAGTTGAAGGTCGCGGGCACCGGACCCGACGAGGCGCGCCTGCGCGAACTCGCCCGCGGGACGACGACCGAGATGCTCGGCTTCGTGAGCGACGCCGAGGCGAACGCGCTCCTAGGCGCCGCGCGCGCCGCCATCTTGCCGGGCGAAGAAGACTTCGGCCTCGTTCCGATAGAAGCGGCGGCCGCGGGCCGCCCCACCATCGCCTACCGCGCCGGCGGCGCGCTCGAGACGATCGTCGAGGGCGAGACGGGGACGTTCTTCGACGAGTCCACGTCCTCGTCGCTCGCCGCGGCGCTCCGCGCGTTCGATCCCCGGACGTTCGATCCGCTGCGCCTGCGCGCGCACGCCGAGACGTTCGCTCCCGCTCGTTTCGTCGCCGCGCTCAAGGAGATCGTCGCAGCAGTTCGAGCGTGATCCGTGCCGGTGCGGCGCGGTCGATGCGTTGGGCGCGGACGAGCGATCGGGCGCGGAGGCGATCGCGAGCGGTCGGATCGTCGAACATCGCGCGCAGGGCGCGGGTCCACGCGTCGACGTCGAAGGGCGCGATGAGTTCCGCGGCGCCGTCGCACGCTTCGGGCAGGCCGGCCGCGTCGGCCGCGAGTACGGGCGCGCCGCACGCCATCGCCTCGACGGCGGGAAGGCCGTAGCCCTCGGCGGACGACGGCACGGCGACGCAGAGCGCGTTGACGTAGAGCGCGCGCAGTTCGGCGTCGCTCGGGCGGTGCTCGGCCGTATCGACCAGTTCGACCTCGCCCTTCGGAAACGCGTGCGCGAATGCCGTACGCAGCGTTCGCGCGTTCTTGCGGTCCTCTTCGCCGCCGACCGTCAGGACGAACGGCGCGCGCGCCTCTCGCGCGACCGGCTGCCAGAACGCGTCCGGCACCGGCGCGGCGACCGCGATCCGTTCGCGCGGGACGCGCAGTTCGCGGACGATCTCGTCGGCGGACCAAGCGGAGATGGTGAGGATGGCGTCGGCTTCGCGCGCCGCTCTCCGGATGGGGAGCTGTTCGCGCAGGCGCGCGACGAATTGCCGGTGGGGCTCGGTGAAGGCGAACGCGTCGTAGATGGTGACGATCTTGCGCGCGCGCGCCGGGAAGCGGATTCCGTTCCACGGATACCAGACGGCGTCGAAGGGTTCGCGCATCGCGCGCTTCACGTCTGGGCGTTCGAGGAGCGTGACTTCGAGGTCCGGATCCCGATCCCACGCGGCGAGGATGGCGCGCACGTAGCGGCCCATGCCGCGCCGGTCGGCGGCGAGATTGATCGCATCGACGGCGATCCGGAACATCGCTACGGGTTGGCCATCTGCGGGAAGTAGTGCAGCGCGACCAAGGTCGTGAGGTTGAAACAGCCGTGGGTGATCATCGACGCCCACGCGTTGCGCGAGAGATAGTAGATCGTGCAGAGCACGAAGCCGACCATCGCGAGCGGGAGCGCGTTGATCGGATCGCCGTGGGCCAGGCCGAAGAGCAGCGAACTGCCCGTCGCCGCGACGGCGAAGCCGAAGTACCGCAGCCCGGCGTTGAACAAGACGAGGCGGAACATCAACTCCTCGACGATCGGCGCGAAGACGGCGGCGAAGAATCCGAAGGCGAGGATCTGCGCCGGCGACTTGATCGCGAGGAACATCGTGACGGTCGTCTGGTCGTGCGGCGCTTGATGCGTGACCGCCGTGACGATCGCGGACCCCGCGTTCGCGGCCGCGATCGCAGCCGCCACGCCGAGCAGCGCGATGACGATCGCGCGCGCGCCCGGAGGGGCGAAGCCGATCTCCCGCAGCGGGACGTTCGCCGTCCAGCGCAGCGCCGGTACGAGCGTCGCGGCGAGGGGCAGTTCGAGGAGCCCGTTGAGCAGGATCGCGAGGATCGGCGACGAGCGCAAGGCCTCGGGCGAGTGCGAGGGCGAGACGATCAGGAACGCGACGGCGGCGAGCGCCGCCCCGACCAACAGCGCGCCGACGACGTATCCCAGGAACGCCGGCAGGCGCCACGGCGGGAACGCCTCAGGCGACCAGCGCGTCGGCCAAGCGGGCGAAGGCGGCGAGATCGAGCTGTTCTCCACGTATCTCCGGTCGGAGCCCTGCGGCGGCGATGGCGCGCGCGACGTCGTCGCGCGCGAGCCCCAGGGCGAGCATGAGCGAGTTGGCGAGGGTCTTGCGGCGGTACGCGAACGCCGCGCGGACGACCTGCAGGAAGAGCGCCTCGTCTTTCGGCGTCACCGCGGGCGCATCGCGACGGACCAAGCGCACGACGGTGCTGTGCACTTTCGGCGCCGGATAGAAGGCGTTCGGCCCGAGCGTGAACGCGCGCTCGACGTGCATCAGATATTGCACGGCGACGCTCAGGCTGCCGTATGCGGGCGTGCCGGGCGCGGCCACCAGACGATCGACGACGTCGCGCTGCAGCATGGCCACGATCGTCTCGGGACCGCCGCGCATCTCTACGAGCCGGAGGAGTACGCCGGTGCCGACGTTATACGGGAGGTTCCCGGTCGCGCGCCAGCGTTTGCCGGCGCCGAACGCCGCATAGTCGAACGTCAGCGCGTCGCCGTGCACGATGCTCGCACCGGCGAGATCCTCGCGCGAGCGCAAGATCCGTACGAGCGGACCGTCGATCTCGAGGGCCGTGACCTGCGCGCCTTCGTCGAGGAGCGCGCGCGTCAATTGGCCGGTGCCGGCGCCGATCTCGAGGATCGCGACCGGCGCATCCGAAGACGCGCCGTCGAGTGCGAGGAGCGCGATGCGTCGCGCGGCGCCGCCGTCGATCAAGAAGTTCTGGCCGAACTTCTGTTTCGGACGGAGTCCGGACGCGCTCAAGAGCGCGCGCGGATGATGCCTCTCGTCGTCCAATCGTTACTTCAACTGATACACGGTCACCGTGCGCCGTCCGAACTGGACCGCGTCGGATTCCGAGTTGAAGCCGAGGTCGATGCGATTGCCGCGGATCGCGCCGCCGGTGTCGCCCGCGACCGCATACCCGTAGCCGGGGATGTAGAGACGGGTGCCGAGGCTGATGTACCGGGGATCGACGGCGACGATGCCGTGTCCGGCGCGGTGGCCGGTCGCGGTGATGCCGCTGCAGCCGTAGCAGTTCGCGGTGTACGCGGTGGCGACCATCGTGAGCGCCGCGCGGGCGACGTAGGCGGTCTTGTCCAGGCCGCGGCCGCCGTAGCGCAGGAACGCCTGATATTCGCTCAGACCCTCGCCGATGACGCGCGGACGCGCGGCGCGGACGACGACGGAGCCGACGACCGACTTGCGGATCTTGCCGTCGGTCTGGGTGTAGCGGACCATGGTCTCGCGCACGCCGGGGGCGCCTTGCGAGAGGACCTTGGACCGGCCGGGCGCCAGCGCGAACATCGGACGATGCTCGGTCTTCTGGGCGATCGGCTGCCGCACGGTCTGGGTCCAGTGCAGGACGCGGACGATGCGGATCGTCTGGTTGGGCGTCACCCGAGCCGCGAGGGCCGGAGTGACCTTGTCGTCGGCGCCGAGATCGACGCCGTGCTCCTCCAGAACTTCCCCGACGTCGTAGGCCGCCGTCGTCACGGTTTGCGACGAGCCGGCGGTGACGATCGTCACCGGGAAACCCTCGGCGGCGAAGGCCGCGTGGGGTTGGGAGGTGGTGCCGGCCACGGTAAGGCCGACGGTAAGAACGCTGACGAGAAGCGCGTGGCTCGCTCGCATGGGGCCGCGTCTAATCAACCCAAGCTCCTCTCTCTGCAACACCGGCCGGAACACGTGCGTGTCGCGGCACTCCGAGCACTTCCGCGCTCTTCGATCGCAGTTGAACGGTTATTGTGTTGACGGTCCAAGCCGCTCCCGGCGGCACACCGAAGGGGTCGCTCGCGAGGCGGCCCGACAACCCGGGCACTATATCATGGGCCTGCGAGCCGGTCTCTATGCCAAATGTCGTAACTTCGGCAGGTGCGACCTTCTTGGCGGAGGAGGCCCGGAGGCCCTCCCCGCGCAACCCCCGGGACCGTGCAGTCTCTCCGGGTCGGCTTCTTCACCGAGGTCTATCGGCCGGTCGTCAACGGGGTCGTCGCATCGGTCGACGCTCTGGCCGGAGGGCTGCGTGCCCGAGGCCATGAGGTCTACTGCTTTACCCCAAAAGTGCCCGGTTATGAGGAGACCGACGGACCGGTCTTCCGGATGCCCTCGCTCCCCCTGCCCGACACCCCCTACCGGCTGACCCTTCCGCTCGTGAAGCGGCGCAACGTCCAGAACGTCATCAAGCGTCTCTCCATCATCCACGCGCACTCGCCGTTCGTCACCGGCTGGATGGGCCTGCGCTACGCGCGCCGCTACGCCATCCCGTTCGTCTACACGTACCACACGAAGCTCGAGGAGTACGCGCACTACCTGCCGTTCGAACCGGCGGCGACGCGGGCGGCGGCCGAGACGCTGACGCGCGCGTTCGCCGATATGGCCGATGCGGTGATCGTGCCGACGCTGGCGATGGAGACGCGGCTGCGCGAACTCGGCGTGGAGGCGCGCATCGAGGTGGTCCCGACCGGCGTCGACCTGGCGCGATTCGGCGGCGGCCGGCGCGACGCGGGCCTGCGGGCGCGGGTCGGCGCGAACGGCAACCGGCTCCTGCTCTTCGTCTCGCGTCTGGCCAAGGAGAAGAACGTCGATCTGCTGATCCACGCGCTCGCCGCGGCCCCGGCCGATTTGCATCTGGTCATCGGCGGCGACGGGCCGGAACGCGATGCGCTCGAAGCGCTTGCGGCGGCGGCCGGCGTCGGCGATCGCATCCGCTTTCTCGGCGCGGTCGAGCGCGACGCGCTGCCGGATCTCTACGCGTCCTCCGACGCCTTCGTCTTTCCGAGCACGACCGAGACGCAGGGCTTGGTGCAGGCCGAGGCGCTCGCCGCCGGCGCCCTGGTGGTCGCGGCCGACGTGCCGATCAATCGCGACGTCCTGGGCGGCGCGGGCCGGGTGGTCGCGCCGACCGTCGAGGGTTTCGCCAAGGCCTTCGCCGCCGTCCCCGGCGCTCCCGACGCGGAAGAATCGGAGCGCGCCCGCCGCAGCGCCGAACGCTTTTCCATCGACACGCAGACGGAACGGATGCTCGCGATCTACCGCAGCCTCTAAGCCTCGCCGTTTGACATCGAACATACGTTCGATGTAAGATGGGTACGAGGCAACCATGAGCATACGCAAGACCGCTCCCCTGATCGAAGCGACCCTCGGCTACGCCGCCGACGAGTCCGGTACGGGTGTGGTGTACGCCGCGGTACAGAATCCCGCTCGAAGCGCTCCGGCGCTCTTGCGCCTTCCGTTCCGAGTCCGGCGCTTTGCGGGGCTCGCCGGCCGTGAGGTCGGGTATGCGGCGGTCGCCGCGGTGGCTGCGGCCCTGCGCGACCGGAAGGTCCGCCGCGTCCGTTTCGCCGTTCCGGACGGCGAACTCGTCGCCGACGTGAGCGAGCGCCGGACCATCCCGCAAGCGCTGACCTTGCCCTATATCAATCTCGGCTGCGCGATCAATCAGTTCAGCGAGTGCGCCGTCATCACCACGACGGACGACGACCTCGCGGGCCGCGCCCGTGCCGAGGTCGCCCTGCACATCGCCGCCTGACCGCGGGCCTTTCCGAAGTGCCGAGTTCGACGGTCGAACTCGCGCGCGCGCTTATCGGCGCGACGCTCCTCCGGACCACTCCGGAGGGCGTCGCGTCGGGGCGCATCGTCGAAGTCGAGGCCTATCCTCCCGGCGATCCGGCCAGCCACGCCTACATCGGGCTCCGCCCGCGCACCGTCGCCATGTTCGGCGCGTCCGGCCGCGCCTACGTCTATCGTATCTATGGAACGTCGTGGTGCTTCAACGTGACGAGCGAAGCGGAGGGCGTCGGTGCGGCGGTGCTGGTCCGCGCGCTCGAACCGCTCGAGGGGCTCGACCTCATGGCCCGTCGCCGCCTTACGGATCGCGTCCGCGACCTCTGCCGCGGACCGGGCCGGCTCTGCACCGCGCTCGCCATCGACCGGAGCCTGGACGGCGCCGACCTCGCGACCGACCCGCGGATCGCGCTGCTGCCGGGGACGGCTCCGGGCCGCATCGGGACCAGCGTCCGCATCGGAATCGCGAAGGCCGCCGGCCGGCGCCTGCGCTTCTATCTGCGGGGCAGCCCGTACTTGAGCGGACCAAAGCGGCTCTCGCCTTGATTCCCGGGCGGGCCGTGTGCTACCATCGCCTGGACATCCCCCCGCGTCACCGTCACCACCGCGAAGTTCGGCAGCCTCGCCGATTTGCGTGTATTCCTCAGGATGACGGGCGCGACTCTACGAGAGAGACACTCCGCTGCATTCCGATCATCGCCCCAACGGGCAACAGGGTGGGCAACAAGGCCGCCGTCGTCGCACGCGCCGCCGTCACCCGTTCAACCAACAAGGCCAAGGCCAACACCACAACCACGGCGACTTTCCGCAGAACGAGCCCGTCGGGCCGCCGCTGCTGACCGCCGCCGACCTCGAAGAGAAGACCAAGAGCGAGCTCGTCGAGATCGCCGAAGGCTTTGATATCGAGATCGCGTCCCCCGCGAAGGTGAAGAAGGACGAGATCGTCGCCCAGATCCTCGAAGTGCAGCAACAGCGCTCCGGGTTGGAGATGGCCAGCGGCATCCTCGACATGCTGCCGGAAGGCTACGGCTTCTTGCGGCGCGAGGGCTACGTCATCGGCCCCGACGACATCTACGTCAGCCAGTCGCAGTGCCGGCGCTTCGAACTGCGCCGCGGCGATCTGGTCGAAGGCCAGGTCCGCCGTCCCAAAGAGGGCGAGAAGTACTACGGCCTCATCCGCGTCGATCACGTCAACGGTTTCGAACCGGACAAGATCCGCGGGCGCCGCGTGTTCGAGAAGGGCACGCCGATCTATCCCAACGAGCGCTTCAACCTCGAAGTGCGCGCCACGCAGCTCTCGACGCGCGTCATCGATCTGTTCTGTCCGATCGGCAAGGGACAGCGCGCGCTGATCGTCTCGCCGCCGAAGGCCGGCAAGACGACGCTGCTCAAGAACATCGCCAACGCGATCTCCATCAACCATCCGGACGCGCACATCATCGCGCTGCTCGTCGACGAGCGCCCGGAAGAAGTAACGGACATGCGCCGCACGATCGACGGCGAAGTCGTCGCCTCGACGTTCGACGAGCATCCGGAGAACCACACGGCCGTCGCCGAACTCGCGATGGAGCGCGCCAAACGCCTCGTCGAACTCGGCAAGGACGTGGTGATCCTGCTCGATTCGATCACGCGTCTCGCGCGCGCGTACAACCAGGTCATCCCGAACTCGGGACGCACGCTCTCGGGCGGCCTCGACACGGCCTCGCTCCACAAGCCCAAGCGCTTCTTCGGCGCCGCGCGCAAAGTGGAAGAGGGCGGCTCGCTGACGATCATCGGCACCGCGCTAATCGAGACCGGTTCGAAGATGGACGACATCATCTTCGAAGAGTTCAAAGGCACCGGCAACATGGAACTCAACCTCACGCGCAAACTCGCGGAGTCGCGCGTCTTCCCGGCGGTCGACATCAAGCGCTCGGGCACCCGTCACGAAGAGCTGCTGCTTTCCGCCGACGAGATGCGCAAGATCTGGATGCTCCGCCGCGTGAGCGCCGCGCTCAACACGGGCGACATCACCGAGATGATCCTCGGCAAGATGGCGCAGACGCGCACGAACGAAGAGTTCCTGCAGAGCGTCACCAAAGACGCCCTCTCCATGCGCGGTTCCGACAACTAGCGTAGTCATGTCATCCCGAGCGGAACGCTCCGCCCTGTCATCCCGAGCGGAACGAAGTGGAGTCGAGGGACCGCGGAAGGCTCGTGCTTTCGGCGGTCCCTCGACTCCGCTCACTGCGTTCGCTACGGTCGGGTTGACAGAGGGTGCGTTCGCCCCGATGAGATTGCGGAGAGCATGCATGGATGATGTCGATGCGCATCAATAAATATCTCGCTCATGCGGGGGTCGCTTCGCGGCGGGCGGTCGAGGAGCTCATCGTCAAGGGGAAGGTGCGGATCGACGGTGCGGTCGTGCGCGAACTCGGGACGATCGTGGACGAGGGCGCGAAGGTCGAGGTGAACGGCAAGGTCGTCATGCCGGCCAAGCAGTACACCTATCTGCTGCTCAACAAGCCGTACGGCGTGATGACGACGATGAGCGATCCCGAAGGGCGACGCACGATCGTCGAACTCTTGCCGAAGGGCCTGCCGCGCATCGTTCCCGTCGGACGCCTCGATTTCGATTCGGCCGGGATCCTGCTGCTCACCGACGACGGCGATCTGGCCAACCGTCTGCTGCATCCGCGCTACGGCGTCGACAAGACCTATCGCGCCGTGGTGAAAGGCTCGCTGCAGGCCAAGGACGTGCAGTACGTGCTCGAGGGCGTCCGCACGAGCGAGTTCCGCGCCGCCGCGGCGAAGCTGCGCATCATCGCGACCCGCCGCGACTCGACCGTGCTGGACATCAGCCTGCACGAAGGCCGCAACCGCCAGGTGAAAAAGATGTTCGAATCGCTCGGGCATCCGGTGATCGCGCTCGAGCGCACGAGCTTCGGACCGCTCAAGATGGGGACGCTTCCCGCCGGCCGCAGCCGCCACCTGACGGATCGGGAAATTGCCGCATTGAAGGCAGCCTCCGATCCGGAGTACGTGGTAGAGTAGGGCCACCGTGGACCGCCTGGCCGAATTGCCCCGCGACTACAAGCTCGTCCGCCGCGAAGCGCGGTCCGAACGGACCGTCGTCCGTCTCCGCGGCGGCGCCGCCTTCGGGTCGGAGACGCTCGTCATCGCGGCCGGCCCGTGCTCGGTCGAATCGCGCGAGCAGATCGACGCGACCGCCGCCGCGGTGGCGCGCGCCGGAGCGAACGTGCTGCGCGGCGGAGCCTTCAAGCCGCGCACCTCGCCGTATGCCTTCCAGGGACTCGGCCTCGCCGGCCTCGAGATGCTCGCGTCGGCCGCCGCCCGCAGCGGCTTGGCGGTGGTGACCGAAGTCCTCGACCCGCGCGACGTCGCGCAGGTCGCGGCGCACGCCGACATGCTGCAGATCGGCGCCCGCAACATGCAGAATTTTCCGCTGCTCCGCGCCGCCGGCGAATCCGGGCGTCCGGTGCTGCTCAAGCGCGGACCGGCCGCGACCGTCGAAGAATGGCTGATGGCCGCCGAGTATCTCTTGGTGGCCGGCAACGACCAGGTCGTGCTCTGCGAGCGCGGCGTTCGCTCGTTCGATCCGATCACGCGGAACATGCTCGATCTCGCCGCCATCCCCGTCCTCCGGGAACTGACCCACCTGCCGGTGATCGCCGATCCGTCACACGGGACCGGGGTGGCGCGCTTGGTCGAACCGATGGCGCTCGCGGCTCTGGCGGCGGGCGCCGACGGCCTGCTCGTCGAGGTGCATCCGGACCCTGCGGGCGCCGCCTCGGACGGGCCGCAGTCCTTGGATTTTCGCCAGTTCTCCGCGCTCATGGGACGACTGCCCGAACTTGCCGAAGCCCTCGGCCGGCGCTTGCCTGCCACGACCTTCGCGGCCTAAGGCCTGCGGGCGCGAACCGCAACGAGGCTTTCGATAGCTCCGTGCCGATTCGGGTAAACACAACGTTCTAGTAGTACATGTACGCTTTCCACGAGGTATCAGATGAATCGTAGTTCCCGCGCCGTCGCTGCGGCCGGTGCCGTCGCGCTCGCATTCGCCGCGTTCGCTCCCGCGCACGCGCAGTACGCGAACGAGTTCGTTCCGGCCAAACGGCTGACGGCGGGCACGGCGTCCGCGCCCGTCGCCGGTACCGGCATCGTCATCGTTCAGGTGCAAGTGAACGCCGACGGGTCGCACAAGGTGACGAAGATCATCCGTTCGACCAACTCCGGGAACAACGAAGCCGCGACCCAGATCGCGAACAGCGCGACCTATCGTCCGGCGCACCGCGGCAAGACGGCCGTCGTCTCGTTCTACGATTACACGCTCAAGTTCACCGGGCGCACGGTCGCGGCCCAGAGCGACACCGGCGCGCTCGGTCAGATCCGCGGCCTCATCCGCTCGAGCAACTACAGCGTCGCCAAGACCAAGGCCGCCGCATACGTGCTCGCAAATCCGGGCGACCCCGTGGGACGCACCCTGCTCGGCCTCGCCGATTACTATGCGGGCGACATGCCCGGTTCGGCGGCGGCCTTCGCGGCCGTGAGTCCGATCGACAAGCGCTACGCCGCCGTCGCCGCGCACGCGTTCGCGGCCGCCGTCATGTCCACCGTCAACACCAACCCGAACCTCGCGCTCTCGTACGCCCAGAAGGCCTACGCGCTCGATAAGGGCCCCAACGCGCTCTTCGCGCTCGGCGTCGCCCAGCTCGGCGCCAATCAGGCGGCCGCGGCGATCCCGAACTTGAAGGCGGCGCGCGACGCGGCGTTCGCCGACAAGACGACCGGCCTCCAATCCAAGATCAATCTCGACAGCGCCTTGATGCAGGCGTACGCCAAATCCGGCGACCTCGACAAAGCCACCGTCGTCGGCAACGAGATCCGTCAGCTCGACCCCACCTCGACGGCGCCGCAGCGCGTGCTCGGCAATCTGGCCCTCAACGCGGCCTTCGCCGCGCTGACCGCCAAGCAGTACGACCTCGCCGTCACGAACTTCGACAAGGCCGCCGACGTGGGCGATTCGCTGGTGAAAGTCACGGCATACGCGCAGGCCGCGTTAGCCCTTACGAGCGTGGCGAAACCCGACTACACCAAGGTCAAGACCTATGCCGACAAGGCCCTTGCCGTCAAGGTCGACGACCCGCTGGCGAACTACGCGGAGGCCGTGGCTTTGACCGGGATATGGGCACAAGTCAGCCATAAAGACAGCGACAAGACCGCCGCTAAGGACTACGCGGCCAAGGGAGCTCAATACGCCCGGGCGGCCGGAAACGAGGCGCTCGCCCTCCAGATCGAATCCTTCGTAAAGACGAATCTGAAATAAGGTAGGACCCTGGTACGAAGCCAGGATTTCCCGTGGGGGTGGGCCAATGGTCCGCCGTCACGGGCCGGGGGGGAGACCCCCGACTTTTTGCTTGTTTAGTGCACTACATTTCCCGTAGTGGGAGGGGTCGGAAACAGTGTTAGACGGATTCATGAGCGTAATGAAGCAGGGCGGACCCGATATGTGGATCCTCCTGATCCTCTCGATCACGGTCGTCGCGATCGTCATCGAACGCCTGGTCTTCTTCGCATCCCAGCACGGCGATACGAAAGGTCTCTTGAAGCAGATCGCGGCCAAGGTCCAGGTAGACGACCTGGCCGGCGCGATCAAGGTCTGTCAGGCCAACAAAGGTATGCTTCCGCGCATCCTCGAGTTCGGTCTCCAGCGCGGTGAGAAGAACCGCGCCGACATCACCGACGCGCTTTCGATCGCGCTGATGGAACACCTGAACGCTCTCGAGCGCAATCTCGGCATCATCGGTACGATCGCCGTCATCGCGCCGTTCGTCGGCCTGGCCGGTACCGTCCTCGGTATCATCCACGCCTTCCAAGACATCGCCCTCAAGGGCAACGCCTCTCCGGCCGTCGTCGCCGGCGGCGTTTCGGAAGCGCTGATCACCACGTTCGCCGGCCTCGTGGTCGCCGTCGTCGCGGTCATCTTCTTCAACTACTTCAAGACGCGCATCAAGGTGTACAACCAGGAGATGATCGTTGCGGCCAACCAGCTCGCCGAGATCCTCCACTTCCACAACACCGGCGCGCCGATCCCGACGGATCTGTACTCCGCCAAAGCCGATTCAGGCACCAAATAGCATTCCTTTCGGAGGCCTAACGTGAGCCTGCTTTCGGCAAAGCAAGACGAAGAGGTGATGGCGGAGATCAACATCACGCCGTTCACCGACGTATTGCTCGTGCTGCTCATCATCTTCATGATCCTCGCCGCGCTCGTCACGCCGCCGGGTTTTGAAAAAGAGCTGCCAAACAAGAACAACAATAGCGACTCCCAGGACAACAAGAAGAAAGACAACATCGAAGTCGACGTCAACAACGTAGGCAAGATCTATGTCGATGGGACGTCGGCAGACGACAAGACGATCTATCGCATCATGTACGATGCGTCGGTCAAAAAACCGCACAAGCACGTCTCGATCACCGCGGATGCCAAGGCGCCTTACGGCATCATCATCCGCATCCTCGACGCCGCCAAAGAGGCGGGGCTCGAGGACGTCGGCTTCGTGACGTCATAGCGTGGAGGTGCAGTAGAAATGGCCGTTTCCGTCGGACAAGAAGACGATGTGATGTCGACCATCAACATCACGCCCTTCACGGACGTGTTGCTGGTGCTCCTCATCATCTTCATCATCCTCGCATCCGTCACCAAAGAACCGAAGCTGCCCGACGCCCATAACAAGGACAAGGTGCAGCCTTCGCAGATCATCGTCCGGATCGACGCCAAGAACGAGATCCAGATCGGGTCCAACACGGTGACCGTCCAGGGCGCGCACGATGCGTTCCAAGCCCTTCAAGACCAGACGGGTCATAAATTCAAGAGCGTCATCATCAAAGCCGATCCGAAGGCCAACTACGGAACCGTGCTTCAGGTGATGGACGCCGCCAAAGGCGTGGATCTGACCGACTTCGGTCTGGCCAACCACGTCGAGGGCACGCCCGAGGGACAGAACACCTAAGCGATGGCAGACAAGAAATCACCGTTCATCACGACCGGCGAAAAGGTCCGCTCGTTCGTCTTGTGGGCGTTCGTGCTCTCGATCGTCTTCCACATGCTCGTCGCGCCGCTCGTCCCGAACATGAACAATCGCGCGAACGATCAGGAAGTCGAGAAAGTCTCGATGGTCAAGAAGGTCAAGGTCAGGGTCCCGACCCCGCCGCCCCCGACCCCCACGCCTCCGCCGACCCCGACGCCGCCGCCCAACGCGACGCCGCCGCCCAAACAGGCGCCGGTCCAGCCGAAGCTCAAGGTCAACATCCCGGTCACGCACAACAGCCAGAGCACGCAATCGACGGAGCAACAGTACAACCAGCCGAAGACCGGCACGGAACAAGGCGTTCCTGCGGGTCAGGGGACGGCCTCGCCGATCCCCGGAACGCCGGCTCCGAAGTGCGCGGTTCCGTTCAAGGATGCGACGTCGCCGGATCCGGTCTCGCCCGAATATCCGGATGCCGCTCGCGAGCTCAATCTCGGAGAAGTCACCGTCGTGATGATCGTGACCATCTCGCCCTCGGGCGCGCTCGCCGGTTCGCCGACGATCTCGTCCAGCTCGGGGAACTCGATGATCGACAACGCCGCGCTCCGCGCCGCGCGTCAATCGACCTACTCGCCGAAGATCGTGAACTGCGAACCGGTCACCGGACAGTACACGTTCCGAGCGACGTTCCAACCCGACAACTAGGCGAGGCGCCTAGGACCGTGCCGGACGGCGCGAGGCGAATTCGGTGACGCCGAAAGCCTCGCGCCGTCTTCTTTTGTGGGCGATCGTCGTCTCGCTCTTCCTCCACGCGCTCCTCGCCGGCTGGATCCAGCTGCCGCTCGCGCGCCCGCAGGACGACCGGCAGATCGTCACCATCAGCCATCCGCGCATCGTGCGCGTCACCCGAGCGACGCCTCCTCCGGGCACGCCGCGACCCGCGCCGACCGCGCTCGCGAGCGCTCCGCCGCAGCCGCGGCCGACGTCGGGCCGCGGTGCCGCCAAGGCGACCGCCCCGCCGCCGCAGGCGACGCCGACGCCGCAGCCGCCGCCCGCCGTCGCGAACGCGTGCAAGTCGCCGAACGCCGCGGCCGCGCTGGCCGCGCCGCCGCAAACGCCGGAACTCGCCGCCGAAGCCCGCGCGAGCGGCACGAGCGGGAACACGGTCGTGCTCGTGCACCTCAACGCCGACGGCACCGTCGCCTCGGCGGCGATCACCGGGAGTTCGGGCAACGGATCGCTGGATCTGGCCGCGCTGCACGCCGCGCAAGGCGCGAGCTACGCGCCGGCCTATAAGGATTGCAAGGCCGTCGCCGCCGACTACACGTTCGTCGCGAAATGGGTCGCGATGTGAGGGCGGCTAGATGACGCCCATATCGCGGAGCAGGTGCAGCGTGTCGATGTAGCGCTGCAGGTGGTCGCGCATCGACTGGTCGACGTCGAGGAACGCGACGCCGGTGCGATAGCGCTGCAGGAGCGGATCGTAGTGCGACCAGCGCACCGCGCCGCGCAGGCGCAAGACGGGCTGCGAATCGCCGCGCAGTTCGAGCTGCACGGAGACGGGGGCGTCCTTGAGGAGCTCCGCATTCGTGAGCATCGCCATTCCGCCGAGCGCGATGTCGTACGTCTCGGTGAACTCCGGTTCGAAGTCCTCGCCGATGCTATACGATACCAGGAGCGTGTCGCCGACCCGCTCGAAGCGCCGCTCGGTCGATGGATGGCCTTCGCTTCCGTTCTCAACCACCTTGACGCCTTACCCCGGGCTCCGGCGCAATCCTTCTGCTGCAGGCTGCCAAGCCCGCCGGGGCGTATCCGTGCGCCGTGACCTTCGTCCAAGCGATCGTGATCGCGGTCTTACAGGGCATCAGCGAGCTGTTCCCCGTTTCGAGTCTCGGCCACACGATCCTCATCCCGGCGCTCTTGCACTGGAACAACATCGATCGCGCCGACCCGACCTTCCTGGCCTTCGTCGTGGTCCTGCACTTGGGCACGGCGGTCGCGCTGATCGTCTTCTATCGCGACGATTGGGCGCGGCTGGCCAAGGCGCTCGTCGGCAGCGTCGTGCGCGGCAGACTCGGCGACGACCCGGACGAACGCGTCGCATGGCTGCTCGTCGTCGGCACGATCCCCGTCGGCATCCTCGGCCTGCTCTTCAAGGAGAAGGTCAGCGTGCTCTTCGGCACCGTCACGCCGGTCGCGATCTTCCTGATGATCAACGGCCTCGTGATGTTCGCGGGGGACTGGCTGCGCCGCCGCCAGCACGCCGTCGCGGGCGCGACCTACAAGCCGATCGAAGCGCTGACGTACGGGCAGAGCATCCTCGTCGGATTCGGCCAGGCGTTCGCGCTGCTGCCGGGCATCTCGCGTTCGGGCGCGTCCATCGTCGTCGGATTGCTGTGCGATCTCGATACCGCGAGCGCCGCGCGCTATTCGTTCTTGCTGGCGACCCCGGTGATCTTCGCCGCGGCCGCCCTTTCGATCCCCGACCTGTGGGCGCCCGGCGCGCACGTCGTGGCCGCTCAAGCCGTGGTCGGCGCGATCCTCGCCGGCATCTTCGCCTATCTCAGCGTCGCGTTCCTGACCCGATATTTCAAAGACCACGACCTGCGCGCGTTCGGCTGGTACTGCCTGCTCTTCGGCGCAATCTGCTTCATCCTCGCCAAAACCGGAGTGATCGCATGAAAATCCTCGCCCTCATCCTCGGCCTCGTCTTCGTCCTCTTCGCGATAACCGCGGCCACCGGCATCTGCAGCGCGGTCCCGGCGCTCGGCTTCGACGGCGGCCACCACCTCAAGCACGCGATCCTGTACGCCGTGCTCGCGGTGCTCTCGCTCTTCTGGTACCGGTTCCTGGCGAACGCGCCGAAGTAGCCGCCGCTACTTCTTGGCGATGATGTACAGCTCGGCGTCGTTCGGGCTGTAGACCTCGACGGCGCTTCGGGCGTTGCGGACCAGCGGTTCGAACTCTCCGAAGCGCTTTTCGTTGGTCTGGAGCACGACCAGCGGATACTCCGCGGCCGCGCTCAGGACGCTCGCGATGGCGCGCGCGTACGCGTGTTCGTCGGCGGCGCTGCGCGATCCGAAGAGCGAATCCTTATAGGTGTGCTCGATGGTGAAGTACGGGTTGCCCTGCCACCACGCTTCCCACATCCAGATGCGCGCGTCGGCGGTGCGGAACGAGTTGCGCGCCGGCGGCGCGATGAAGAGCGCGTCGGCGCTCTGCGCGGAGATGGTCGCGAGCACGTCGCTGCTGCGCACGGTGTTGCGGCGCAGGTTCGTCGTCACCCACTGCTCCGTCTCGCGGATGTAGGACCAGGCCAGTTCGCTCGGCGGCACGTCGGGCATGTCGTCGGGATAGTGCGACTTCTGGAGCCAGTAGCAGAAGACGCGCCACAGGCCGAGGATGGCGAGGCCGGTCTGGCCGTCGCTGCGCAGGTTGCGGACGTTGTCGAGCCAGACCGAGAGATAGAGGCACTGCTCTTCGGAGAAGAAGACGCCTTCCCACGCTTTGAACGCTTCGAGCGGATAGATGCGTCCGGGGAGCATCTCCACGATCTCCGCGACTTCGCTCTCGCGCAGGATGGTCTGATCGTTCACGACGATACCCTCGCCGACGCGCACGAACCAGTCGAGCAGGTCGCCGCCGTGGACGGCGATGCCGTGCCGCTTGAGATAGTTGAGGTGCGTTGGCAGACCCATGAACGGGTCGACCAGGCTGCGCGCGCCGTTCTCCAGCAGGATCTCGTGGAGGCGCGAGGGCGAGATGTTGCGGGTCCGCTCGCCGAGTTCGATCACGCGTGCGTCCTCGTCGCCTCGAGCACCGCGCGGGTGACGTCGGGGTCGAACTGCGTGCCGGCCGCGGTGTCCAGTCGGTCGGCGGGAGGGGTGCGGTCTTCGCGGATCTGCGCGCGATGCACGGCGTCGAGCGCGTCGTGCGCGATCGCGGCGCCGAGGATGCGCGAACCGATCGGAATGGCGTCGTGAGCGGCGTCGGGGATGCCGGTGCCGTCGTACCAGGCCGCGCGCGACCGGACGACGGCCGCAGCGCCTCGGAACGTCGGGTTGTCGCCGAACGCGTCGGCCGCAGCGGCGGCGTTCTGCGCCCGCTCCGCGATGCCCAGACGCGCGAGCGGATCGAACTGGTCGTCTTCGGCGCGGTCGCGCGCGAGCTCGCCGGCGCCGAAGATCCGCGCGGCGAGCGCGAGCGTCGACGCGTCCGCGGCGCCGAGCCCGAGGCGCGTCGCCACGCCCTCGGCGACGCGACCGATGCGCAGGTGCCGGCCGGGCGTGCCGTTGTGCGCGTCGATACGGTCGGCGAGCAGATCGACGATCGTCGCCGCGTCGCCGGCGCCGGCGTCCAACGCGCCTGCCGGTGCGTCCATCGGTTCGGGCTCGCCGCCGGTGAAATGGAACCATCGCATGTAGAGGCCGGCGATCTCGGGACCCAGCGCGCGACCGCCGGCGTCGGCCGCCGTCTGCAGCGTCTCTTCGGGATCGCCGGCGGTCGCGAAGATGTCGGCGAGGCGGAGCAACTGCGCGCCGCTCGGTATGGCGTTCCAGCGGAGCTGGTCGGGGTAGCCGGTGCCGTCCCACGACTCGTGCTGCCAGCGGACGAGGTCCGCGACCGGTTTCGGCAGCGCCGCGATGCGCTCGCAGAGGCGCGCGCCTTCGGCCGGAACGTCCCAGCGCGCCATCTTCGCGACGCGATCGTGCAATTGAGCGCCGCGCATCAGACCGACGTTGCCGAGCGCGCCGATCGCGTGCAAGAGCGCGGCGAAATAGAGCCGGGCCGCTTCGCTCTCGCCGCGCCCGGCCACGCGCGCGAGCGAGGCCGCGGCGACGGCTTTCCGGCGCGACGTACCCGGTGCGTTGCGCGCTGCGAGATCGCCCGCGGCAGCGAACGCATCCAGCACATCGGCGAGCCGGGCGGCCGCCGTCCGAGGAACGGCGTCCGGGTCCTGGAATAGCGTCATCGCTTACGCGATTAGTTGTCACCGTGCATAAACCCTCACATATCTCCGCAGACGGCTCCGTTTCGATGGTGGACGTCTCGGCCAAGCCGCCCACCGTCCGGACGGCCCGCGCCGAAGCGCTGGTCCGCATGGTTCCGGCCGCCCGCGCGGCCCTGGCCGAAGCGACGGCGCCGAAAGGCGACGCCCTGGTGACCGCGCAGATCGCGGGCATCGCCGCCGCCAAGCAGACCGCGAGCCTGATCCCGCTCGCCCATCCGCTGGCGCTGGCGCACGTCGGCGTGACGTTCGCCTGGACCGAGAGCGGTCTGCGCGTCGAGGCGACCGCGAGCACCTCGGCGCAGACCGGGGTCGAGATGGAAGCGATGGTCGCCGCGTCCGTCGCGGCGCTCACGATCTACGACATGGCCAAGGCACTGGACAAGGGCATCGTCATCGAGCGCGTCCGCCTCCTGGAGAAGACCGGCGGCAAGAGCGGGACGTGGTCCGCCGCCGATGTTTAAAGCGGCGCTGATCGTGCTCTCCGATCGCGCCGCGCGGGGCGAGCGCGAGGATGCGTGCATCCCTATCATGCGCGAGCGGTTGGGCGCGGCCTACGAGATCGTGCGCGCTGTCGTGCTGCCCGACGATCCGGGCGCGCTGCAGGCCGAACTCATCGACCTCGCCGACACCGGCGCGGCCGACCTCGTGCTCACGAGCGGCGGCACCGGACTCGCTCCGCGCGATCGCACGCCGCAGGCGACCGCCGCGATCCTGGATTACGAAGTCCCCGGCATCGCCGAGGCGATCCGCGCGTGCTCGATGCGGATCGTCGCGAGCGCCATGCTCTCGCGCGCGCTCGCGGGCGTTCGCCACCGTACGCTGATCGTCAACCTGCCCGGCAGCCCGAAGGCCGTCGGCGAATCGCTCGACGTCATCGTCGCCACGCTCCCGCACGCGCTGGAACTGCTCGCCGGCGGCGTGACGGACGGCTGATGGATTACCGGCAGGCCGAGGCCTATCTGCTCGGCACCATCGACGAGCAGGCGTCGCGACGCGAACCCTATCGACTCGAACGCATGCGCGACTTCTTGCGCGCCCTCGGCGATCCGCAGAACGCCTATCCGACGGTGCACGTCGGCGGCACGAGCGGCAAGGGTTCCACTTCGACGATGATCGCTTCGATGCTGCGGGCCTCCGGCAAGCGCACGGGCCTGCACACCAAGCCGCACCTGCGCTCGATGACCGAGCGGGCGCGCGTCGACGGCGCCGACGTGACCGAGGAACGCTTCGCCGAACTGCTCGCCGAGATGATGCCGGCGATCGAGGTCCGCGCCGCCGACGGCGCGCGACCGTCGTACTACGAGACCTTGCTCGCGCTGGCATTCCTGCATTTCGCGCGCGAGGAGGTCGATGTCGCCGTGATCGAGGTCGGGCTCGGCGGCACGCTCGACGGCACGAACGTGATCGTCCCGGAAGTGGCCGCGATCACCACGGTCGGCTACGACCACACGGAGATCCTCGGCGATACGCTCGCGAAGATCGCCTTCGACAAAGGCGGCATCGCGAAGCGCGGCGTTCCGCTCGTCTGCGGCGTCACCGATGCGGAGGCGCGCGCGGCGATCGAGGAGCGCTGCGCCGAAGCGGGCGCGCCGTTCGTACCGGTCTGGGACACGACGGTCGTGACGCCGCACGCGGGCGGACGATACGTCCAGCATTTCGACGTGGCGACGCCGGAGACGACGTACGCGGTCGCGCTGCCCCTGCTCGGAGGGTTCCAACGGGCGAACGCCGCGGTGGCGCTGCGCGTCGTGGAACGGCTGCGCCCGGATCTGCGCCCGGCGCGCGAGGCGTGCGAGCGCGGACTCTCCCTCGTCTCCCTGGCCGGACGGATGGAATATCTCCCCGCGCATCCCGGCGTCGTCTTCGACGTCGCGCACAATCCCGAAAAGGCGGCGCGTCTGGCCGAGGCCCTGCTGGAGCAGTTCCCCGATCGTCGCTTCAGCCTGGTCGTGGCGATCGGCGAGACGAAGGACGCCGCCGAAATCGTGCGCGCGCTCGGCGTCCTGCCCGCGAGCTTCATCTTCACGACCTTCGAGGTCGCGGGCCGTCACGCGATCAAGCCGCAGCGGTTGGCGAGCATCGCCGAAGACGCTGGCGCGTGGGGCCGCGCGATCGCCGATCCGGTCGACGCGCTGACGATCGCGCGCCGCAACGCCGGCGCCGACGATATCGTCGTCGTTACGGGCTCGACCATCGTGGTCGCCGAACTGCGCGCCTGGTGGTTCGAACATGTCGCCGCCGCGTCGTGATCGCGGCGCGCTCGAGGTGCGCGGCGCGCGCCTGCCGTGGGGCGCGCGTACCTACGTCATGGGCATCGTCAACGTCACGCCCGACTCGTTCTCCGGCGACGGCGTGCCGGCGGGAGGCGCGTTCGCGCGGGCGCTCGATCAGGCGCGGCGCGGAAGCGACATCCTCGACGTCGGCGGCGAATCGACGCGTCCCGGTCACGTCCGGGTGAGCGAGGCCGAGGAGATCGCGCGCGTGGTCCCGGCGATACGGGCCGTGCGCGAGCGTCTGCCCGACGCGATCCTCTCGGTCGACACGTACAAGCCGGCGGTGGCGCGCGCGGCCTGCGCGGCCGGCGCCGACATCGTCAACAGCGTCTGGGGCATGTCGGATCCGCTGCTCGAAGCGGCCGTCGAAGCCGGCGCGCCGGTCGTGATCATGCACAACAAGGAGCGCGCCGAATACGCCGGTCCGATGCTCGACGAAGTGCTCGCGTTCTTGCTCGAGGCCGGAGAGCGCGCGGTGCGCCGCGGGATCCCGCGCGAGCGCGTCATGCTCGATCCCGGCGTAGGGTTCGGCAAGACGCCGGAACACAACATCGCCGTACTGCACGGACTGGATCGCGTCGTCGCGCTCGGCTTCCCGACCCTGCTCGGCGCGTCGCGCAAATCGACGATCGGCAGGCTGACGGGGCGCGAACCGGACGAACGCACGTACGGCACCGCCGCGACGACCGCGCTCGCCGTCGCGGCCGGCATCGACGTCGTCCGCGTCCACGACGTAGGCGAGACGCGCGACGTGCTCGCGGTCAGCGACGCCATCGTGCGCGATTGGAGGCCCGAAGGATGGACAGGATAACGCTGCGCGGCATCCGCGCGTGCGGCCGGCACGGCGCCTACGAGGGCGAACGCGATGCTGCGCAGCCGTTCGACATCGAGATCCGCCTCGACGTCGACCTGCGCGCGGCGGAGGCGAGCGACGACCTCGGCGATACGGTGGACTACGACGCGCTGCATCGCGCGGTCGTCGCGATCGTCGAGACGACCTCGTTCGCGCTGCTCGAACGGCTGGCGGGCGAGATCCTCGGCGCGGTCTTCGCCGACGCGCGGGTATCGCACGCCGGCGTCGATATCGGCAAGCCTGGCATCCTCGCAGGCGCGACCGCCGTCGTCACGCTCGCCCGGGACAATCCGCGCTACCGGCCGGGATTCCCGTGACGCATCGCGCGTACATCGCCGTCGGCGGCAACCTCGGCGATGCCGCCGCCACCGTCGTGCGGGCGGTCGTCTCGCTCGACGAACTCGGCAAGGTGACGAAGGCGTCGTCGCTCTACGAGACCAAGGCGTGGGGGAAGACCGATCAGCCGGATTTCGTCAACGCGGTCGCGCTGCTCGAGACGGATCTCGACCCGCGCGCGCTGCTCGCGGCGCTCAAGGCGATGGAGACGCGCCTCGGCCGCGTCCCCGGCGAGCGCTGGGGCCCGCGGGCGATCGATCTCGACATCTTGACCTACGACGACGAACTCGTCGAGAACGCCGACCTCACGATTCCCCACGCCCGCATGGCCGAACGCGCCTTCGTCCTCGTGCCGCTCGCCGAGATCGACGAACGGTACGCGCCCCTGCGCGATGCCTTGCGCGTGCCCGCGGGGGAGATCACGAAGCTCGAGTAGCGGTCACGTCGTAGACGCGCTTCTCGATGAAGACGTCGAGCAGATCCGGATCGATCTTGCCGCGTTGGGCGAACTCCTTGGTGAGGATGTCGAGCGCGCGTTCGACCGAGAGCGCCTTCTTGTACGGACGATCGCCCGCGGTGAGCGCGTCGAAGACGTCGCTGATCGTCATCATGCGGACCTGCGGCTGGATCTGATCGCCCGATAGACGCCGCGGGTAGCCGGTGCCGTCGAGATGCTCGTGGTGTCCGTAGGCGAGTTCCGCGACGTTGGGCCAGGGGGTCGTCTGCCATGGGATCTCGCGCAGGAACAGGAACGACTGCGTGACGTGCTCCTGCATCCGATCGCGCTCGTCGTCGGAGAGCGATCCGCGTGGGATGGTCAGGTATTCGAGTTCGCGATCGTCGAGCAGCGGCCGCACGTCGAAGCCGTCGCGGAACATCCGCCGGCGCGCGTCCTCGATCGCCGCTTCGGCCTCGGCCGCGACCACCGCGGGCTCGTTGGCGGCCTCCACCTTCGCGAGCAGGGCCAGCAGTTCGGCGCGCTCGCCGGCGTCGCGGCACTGCTCGATCGCGAGTAGGAAACGCAGGCGCACGGTATCGAGCCGCCCGTCGGGCAGTTTCTTCGCCTTCGCGAAGATGTACTCGGGGACGGCCACTTTGCCGAAATCGTGGAGCAGCGACGCATAGCGCAGTTCGCGGAGATGATCGGGCGTGAAGAACGCGTCCGCGAACGGCCCGCGGCGGATCCCGTTGAGCGTCTCGGCCTGCGCGACGGTCAGCGCGGCGACGCGCTCGGAATGACCCTGCGTCGCGGCGTCGCGCACCTCGATCGCCTTCACCGAGGCGCGCACGAACGTCTCGAAGAGGTCTTGGATCGCGAGCACCAGGCGCGCGTTCTCCATCGCGACCGCCGCCTGGGAGGCCAGCGCCAGCAGAACCTGCTCGTCGTGATCGTCGAAGCCCTCGACGACTTCGATCGTGTGCTCGGGCGAGCCCAGCACCAGATCGAAACGCGGCTTGCGGTTGATGAGCTGGATGGCGCCGACCACTTCACCGCGCGCGTTCGTCATCGGCACGCAGAGCATCGACTTCGTCCGGTAGTGGCTGGCCTTGTCGAAGGTCGCATTGAAGCGGTAGGGTACGCCCTCGGGGAGCGCGTACGCGTCCTCGACGCGGACGGAGCGGGCCGTCGTCGCGACGTAGCCGGCGATCGACTCCGTCGAGAGCGGGAGCATCGAGCCGAGATAGATGCCGCGATCGCTCGGACCCGTCTGCGCGACCGAAAAGCGTAGCAGCTTGCCCGCCTCTCCCGCTTCGACGACGTAGAGACTGCCGCCGTCCGCGCGCGTCAGTTCGCGCGCCTTGCGGACGATCAACTGCTGCAGGGTGGGCACGTCGCGCTCAGAGGAGAGCGCGCGGGCGATCTCGAGCAGGTCCCGGCTCTCGCCGGCCAGCCGTTCGTGGGCGAAGGACGCGTCGGCCGCCAGCGCCGCGCGCACGGCCGCCAGCAGGGCGATGCGGTCGATCGGCGGCCGGAGGATGGCGATGACGTGCGGCTCGTCGGCGAGCCACGCGCTGCTCGCGTCGTCGGGAGCGATGGCGATGACGGGCACGGGATTGCGCTCGATGGCCGCGATGCCGCCCAGGCCGCCCAGGCGCGCGTAGTTGACCTCGCGCGGCTCCAGTCCGGCCCGCGCGAAAAGATCGGGGAACGGACCGATGTCGAGTCCGACCGGATAGAGGAAGAGCGCCACCTTCCTAACCTCGGCCGGGCCCGCTTGCATTCCCTTCTCCGGCGGCCGACCGGCCCATAAGGGCGGCTGGGGCCCGGCGCCGAATCCAAGGCGCTCATGTCCGACGTGCAATCCGCTCCCGACGGTATCGCCGCCCGGGTCCGAAATCTGGTCGAAGCCTTCGTCGAGACCGACCTCGTCCGCGTTCGCATCGAACGCGAGGGCGAGCGGATCGAGATCGGCCGGCCCGCCCGCCGGCCCGACCACCAGGAACTCGCCGACGCCGCGGCCTTCGCGGCGGAAGCGGCGCCCGCTCGCCATCTGGAAGCGATCACGTCCGACCTGGTCGGCGTCTTCCACTTGAGCCGGCCCGCCGCGGTCGAGGGCGACCTGCTCGAAGCCGACCGCGAACTGGCCTACGTCGAGGCGCTCGGCATCCGCAATCCGGTGCGTTCGCGCGGACCGGGGCGCATCGTCGCGATTCTCTGCAAAGACGGCGACGCGGTCGACTACGGCCGCCCGCTCTTCGAACTGGATAGAGGCTGATATCTTCCGCAAAGTTTTGATCGCCAACCGCGGCGAGATCGCCCTCCGCATCAATCGCGCCTGCCAAGAGCTCGGCGTGAAGACGGTCGCGATCTTCTCGGAGGCCGATCGCGAATCGCTGCACGTACGCCAGGCGGACGAGGCGTTCTGCGTCGGACCCGGCCCGGTGCCGCGGTCGTACCTGAACATCCCGAACATCATCTCGACGGCGCTCGTCACCGGATGCGACGCGATCCATCCCGGATACGGCTTTCTCGCGGAGAATGCCCGATTCGCGCAGATCTGCGCCGATCACGGCATCGCGTTCATCGGACCGCGCCCGGACGTCATCGCCAAGATGGGCGACAAAGCGACCGCCAAGCGCGTGATGAAAGACGCCGGCGTCGCGACGACGCCCGGCACCGACATCCTCGCCTCGGTCGACGAGGCCAAGCGCGCGGCCGGGAAGATCGGCTACCCCGTGCTGATCAAAGCGACGGCCGGCGGCGGCGGCAAGGGCATGCGCGTCGTCGAGAAGCCCGACGAATTGGAGCGCGCCTATCAGAGCGCCACGCAGGAGGCCGAGGCGTCGTTCAAAGACGGGCGCGTCTATATGGAGAAGCTCATCCGCGACCCGCGCCACATCGAAGTGCAAGTGCTGGCCGACGAGTTCGGCAACGTCGTGCACTTCGGCGAGCGCGATTGTTCGGTGCAGAAGCCCTCGCACCAGAAGCTCATCGAAGAGTCGCCGGCCCCCCTGCTCTCGGAGAAGGCGCGGCGCGCCCTGCACGAGATGGCGGTGAAGGCGTGCAAGGCCGTCAAATATTCGAACGCCGGCACGCTCGAGTTCCTCGCCGCGGGCGACGACGTCTACTTCATGGAGATGAACACGCGCATCCAGGTCGAGCATCCCGTCACCGAGATGGTCTACAGCGTCGACCTGGTCAAAGAGCAGGTCCGCATCGCTTCGGGCGAGCGCCTCGGCTACGTGCAGAGCGACATCGCGCTGCGCGGCCACGCGATCGAATGCCGCATCAACGCGGAGGACGCGCGGAACAACTTCGCCCCGGCGGCCGGCACGCTCTCGAAGGTCGTCTTTCCGGGCGGCCCGGGGATCCGCGTCGACACGCACGTCTACTCGGGCGCGCAGGTCCCGCCGTATTACGATTCGATGATCGCCAAGGTCATCGCGTTCGGCGCCACCCGCGACGCCGCGATCGCCCGCATGGAGCGGGCGCTGCGCGAGACCGTGATCGACGGCGTTCCGACGACCATCGACGAGTGTCTGGAGATCCTGGCGACGCCGGAATTCCGCAGCGGCGACTACAACATCGGCTTCCTTCCGCGGCTGCTCGAAACGCAGGCCGCCGAACTCGCCCCGGCCACGGCGTAGCACGTGCCGAGTCGGAGGATGGCCCGCGAGCAGGCCCTGCAGACGCTCTATTCCGTCGCGGTCGGACATCGCGATCCCGACGAGGCGCTGGCCGAGACCGTCGGCGCGAACGCGCCGGGCGAGCACCGCACGTTCGTGCGCGAACTCGTGCTCGGCACGCTCGAACATAGCGACGAAGCGGACGGTACGATCGGACCGCTCTTGCAGGGCTGGACGCTCGAGCGTCTCCCGACCATCGATCGCCTGGTCCTGCGGATGGCGACGTTCGAACTGCGCCACATCAAGACGCCGCACGCGGTCGTCATCGACGAGGCGGTGGAACTGGCGAAGAAGTTCTCGACGGCCGAATCCGGCCGCTACGTCAACGGCGTGCTGATGGCGATCGTCCGCGGCGATGCAGAGTAAGAAGCGGAAGAAGGCGCGCGCCAAGCGCATCTGGCGCAACCTCGCGATAGCCGCGTTCCTGATCGTCCTCTTCGTCGGCGGCACGATCGCCGGCATCGTGATGGCGTACTCGCGCAATCTGCCGGACATCAGCCGTATGGCCGACTATCAGCCGGCCCGTTCGACGCGCATCTTCGCGCGCGACGGCTCCCTGCTCGGCAGCGTCTACAAAGAGAACCGCGTCTGGGTCCCGATCGCGCAGATACCGACGGTGGTGCGCGAGGCCTTCATCGCGTCGGAAGACCACAACTTCTACCACCACCACGGCGTCGATTTCTTCGGCATCGCGCGCGCCGCGCTCGCCGATTTCTCCCACAATCGGACGCAGGGCGCGTCGACGATCACGCAACAGCTCGCGCGCAAGCTCTTCCTCAGCGACTCGTTCTCGATCTCGCGCAAGATCCAGGAAGCGTTGCTCGCGATGGAGATCGAGCGCTACTACACCAAGGACGAGATCCTCGAACGCTATCTCAACCTCGTCTATCTGGGCAGCGGCGCCTACGGCGTCGATGCCGCGGCGCACACGTATTTCGGTCGCGGCGTCGGCAGCCTGACGGCGGGACAGGCGGCGATGATCGCCGGGATCGTCGCGGCGCCGTCGGCATATTCGCCCTACGTCAGCATGAAGTTCGCCCGGAGCCGCCAGCGGCGCGCGCTCGACAACATGGTCGATATCGGCTACCTGACGCGCGCGCAGGCCGATGCGGAGTACGCCAAACCGGTCGACCTGATCGGCGAACGGCCGCAGGGCCTGCAGGGCTACGACGCCCCGTACTTCACGACGTACGTCATCGATCAGCTGCAGAAGCTCTTCGGAAAGCAGGCCGTGCAGGAAGGCGGGCTTCAGGTCTACACGACGGTCGATCCCAAACTCGAGGCGGCCGCGCAAGAGGCGGTGGATTGGGGCGTGAACGCGGCCCTGGCCGAAGGCATCGGCGCGCACGAAGCGGCGCTCGTCTCGATCCGACCGAGCACCGGCGAGATCGTGGCGATGATCGGCGGCACGCATTTCTCGCTCGCCAATCAATTCAATCGCGCCTGGCAGGCCCGCCGCCAGCCCGGGTCGTCGTTCAAGGCGTACGTCTATACCGCGGCCATCGATAACGGGATGGCGGCCTCGACCGTGATCGACGATTCGCCGGTCTCGTATCCGATGGGCGACGGCACGCAGTGGACGCCGCAGAACGACGATTTCCGCTACATGGGCGCCGTCACGCTGCGTCAGGCGCTCGCGTTCTCGCGCAACGTCGTCGCGGTCAAGCTCGCCCAGCAGATCGGCATCGATCGGGTGATCGACTACGCGCAGCGGATGGGCGTCACGTCGCCGCTGGAGGCCAATCTCTCGCTCGCGCTCGGAACCTCCGACGTGACCGTGATCGATCAGGCCAGCGGCTACTCGACGCTCGCGGATCAAGGCATCCACATCACGCCGGTGCCGTTCAAGGTCGTCAAGGATTCGCTCGGCAACATCGTGCTCGACGATCGCTTTCCGCAGCGCAGCGAAGTGTTCGGGGCCGGGACCGCCTTCATCGTCACGACGATGCTGCAGGACGTCATCGCGTACGGCACCGGTACCAACGCGAACATCGGCCGTCCCGCCGCCGGCAAGACCGGCACCACCTCGGACTTCAAAGACGCGTGGTTCGTCGGCTTCACGCCGGACCTGGTGACGGCGGTCTGGGCCGGCAACGACGAAGGCCGCATGAACGAATCGTACGGCGGCAACATCCCCGCGCGCATCTGGGCGCGCTTCATGCGCGCGGCGCTGAAGGACGTGCCGAAGCACGACTTCGTCATGCCGGCCGACGAAGTGCGGCGGATGGCGTCGTGTTCGGGCAGAGGTTACGAGTACTACTTGATCGCGAATGCGCCGACGTCGCCGTGCGGCACGTCGTCGCTGAAGGCGATCCCGGTCGTGCCGGGCCCGGTCGCTCCGCTCACCTTCGCGCCGCCCAAGACGCCGGGGCCGACGCCGACCGCGCTGCCCGTCACCGCGACCCAGCCGCCCGATTCGGTCGGCGACGGGACGAAGTACGTGCCGCTCGATTCGCCCGCGCCGTCGAACCCCGCGACGCCGGCGCCGAAAGCGTCGACGCGTCCGCGACGCAGATGAACGGCGACGCCGAGGAGCCGCGGATCGTCAGCGTCGGCGAGTTCTCGTCGCGCCTCAAAGACGTCTTCCGCCGGGTGAAGCCGTTCGCGCACATCGGCGTTACCGGTGAGATCTCCGAACTGCGTCCGAGCCAATACGGCCTCGGGTTCACGCTCAAGGACGAACGCGCGATCCTGAAATGCTTCGCATTCTCCAATAGCGCGAAGACCTTTCCGAAGGTGGAGAACGGCACCGCCGTCGTCGCTTTCGGCAGCGTCGAAGTGCAGGAGAAGTGGGGCTACTACCAGCTACTCGTCACCGCGCTCGAGCCGACCGGCCAGGGCGAACTGCACCAGCGGTACCTCGCGCTCAAAGAGCAGTTCCGCGCGCAAGGGCTCTTCGACGCCGCTCGTAAGAAGGCGGTGCCGGAGTTCCCGCTCCACGTCGCACTGGTCTCCGCGGGGCAGGGCAAGGGCGCCGACGACTTCCTCAAGACGATGCAGCGCGGCGCGCCGCACGTGCGCGTCACCTTCGTCGAGACGCGGGTGCAGGGCGACGGCGCCGAGATCGATATCGGCGAAGCCGTCGATCGGGCCGGGAAGAGCGGCGCGGCGATGATCGTGCTCGCGCGCGGCGGCGGATCGTACGAAGATCTGTTCCCGTTCAACCTCACCGAAGTCGTGCAGTCGATCGTGCGCGCGAAGGTTCCGCTCGTCACCGCCATCGGGCACTCGGACGATCACCATCTCGCCGACGACGTCGCCGACGCGTTCTTCGGCACCCCGTCGATCGCCGCCGAGGCGATCGTCAAACGCTGGGAGGCGGGACGCAATCGTCTGCTGCGTTCGCTCGGACACCTCGATCGCGAATCCAGACGTCTGCAGGCGAGCTGGCTGCAGACGATGACCTTCGCGGAGCGGGCGCTCGACGGGGCGGTGCCGCTCTATCTCGGACGGCGCGCGCAACTGGTAGCGCAGCGCGAGCAGGCGCTGACGAAGCGCAGCCCCCAACGGCGCGTCGCGGAGATGCAGGCCGCCTTCGGCGGCGCGACGGGCAGGCTGACCGCCGGCGCGAGACGCGCCATCGACGACCTGCGCCGCGCCGTGGAACGCCGCGATGCCCGGCTCGACACGCTCAGTCCCGCAGGGCCGCTGGAGCGCGGTTACGCGATCGTCAGCTTCGACGGAAAGCCGCTGCGCGAAGCGAGCGTCGTCAAAGCCGGAGACGTGGTCAGCGCGCGTCTCTGGCACGGTACGATCGCCGCGCGCGTGGAGTCGACGGATCCGACGTGATTCCGCGGATCCGCGCGATGCGTTCCGGCGAGACCGATCTCGCGGTGGAATGGGCCGCGCGCGAAGGCTGGAATCCCGGTCTGCATGACGCGGACGCGTTCGCCCGCATCGACCCCGACGGGTGGTTCGTCGCCGATCTCGACGGCGCGATCGTCGGCTGCGTCTCGGCCTTGCGCTACGACGATCGGTACGCCTTCGTCGGCTTCTACATCGTCGCGCCGGAGCACCGCGGGAAGGGATACGGCATCGCGCTGTGGCGCGCGGCGATGGCGCACGTCGCCGGATGCGCCGTCGGCCTGGACGGCGTTCTCGCGCAGATCGACAACTACGCGCGATCGGGCTTCGCGCTCGACACGCGCAACGCGCGTTATCGCGGCACCGGCGGCGGATCGCCCGGAAGCGCCACCCGCATCGTCGAGGAGGGGGACGTCGCGGACGTCGTCGCCTACGATAGCACCTGCTTTCCCGCCGAGCGGGAAGCGTTCGTCCGCGCTTGGCTCGGGCTCCCCGATGCGACCTCGCGCGTGCTCCGGCGCGACGGTACCATCGCGGGATACGGCACCGTCCGGCGCTGTCGCGAAGGCTGGAAGATCGGCCCGCTCTTCGCGGACGATCGCGCCGCCGCGGAGACGTTGTTCGCCGATCTCCGCGCCGACGCCGGAGACGACGGGATCTACCTGGACGTCCCCGTCGCGCATGACGAGGCGGTCGCCCTTGCCGAACGGGCCGGGATGGAGGTCGTCTTCGAGACCGCCCGGATGTACGCGGGGCGGCCGCCGGTGCGTCGTACCGAGCGCGTCTTCGGCGTGACGACGTTCGAACTGGGCTAGGGCATCGCATGAGTTGGACCGCGGCGGGCCGAAGGCCGAACCGATGAGTGAGGCCGTTCCGCAATCGTTCGAGCAGAAGCTCGCGCGCATCGACGATATCGTAAAGCAGCTGGAGAGCAACTCCGTGCCGCTGGATAAGGCCGTCGAGTTGTTCCAGGAAGGCAAGCGTCTCTCGGCCGAGTGCGAAGCGCTGCTCAAGAACGCGCAAGCGACCCTCGACAAAGCGATGGGCGAAAAACCCTAAGCCGTGCCCACCGAGCGGCTCGACAACCTCGTTGCCGAGCGCGAGGGGATTACGCGCTCGTCGGCGCGCGCCCTCATCATGGAAGGGCGCGTCCGCATCGACGGGACGCCCGCGAACAAGCCGGGGCAGAACGTGCGCGAAGGCGCGCTGGTCGAGGTGGCGCAACCGAGGCGGTTCGTCAGTCGCGGGGGCGAGAAGCTCAAACACGCGCTCGAAGCGTTCGCCGTCGACGCCGCCGGCGCGAAGGCGCTCGACGTCGGCGCTTCGACCGGCGGATTCACCGACGCCCTGCTCCAGCGCGGCGCCGCGAGCGTCACGGCCGTCGACGTCGGCTACGGCCAGCTCGATTGGAGACTCCGCAACGATCCGCGCGTGGTCGTCATGGAGCGGACGAACTTCCGTCATCTGCCCGACGATGCGTTTCCCGACGGGTTCGATCTCGTCGTCATCGATGCGTCGTTCATCTCCCTGCGGACCATCGTGGCTCGAGCGCTGCGCTACCTCCGAGCGGACGGAGCGATCGTCGCGCTCGTCAAGCCGCAGTTCGAAGCCGGCCGCGAACGCCTGGGACGAGGCGGCGTCGTCCGCGACCCCGAGGTGCATAAGGCGGTCCTGCGCGAAGTGCGGGAGGCTATGATCGCTCTGGGCCTCGCGCCCGTCGCCGCCGTCGCCTCGCCCCTGATCGGCCCGGCCGGGAACCGCGAGTTCCTGATGCTGATCCGGCACGCCGGCGCGCCGGTCTCCGACGAGGTGATCGATGGCCTCTAAGACGATCGGGCTCTACTACGACGTCGAACGCGACAACGCGCGCGCGATGGGCGAATCCATCGCGAGCAATTTCCGCGCGCGCGGCTACGAGATCCGCGGCAACGGCGACGCGCTCGCGGGCGTGCGTTTGCTGGTCACCGTCGGCGGCGACGGCACGTTGCTGCGCGCCGCGCGCCGCGCGGTCGACGAAGACGTGCCGATCCTCGGCGTCAACGCCGGCCGCCTCGGATTCCTCACCGAGTTCGACGCCGGCGATCCGCGGATCGACGACCTGCCGGCCGCGCTCGAACGCGGTCTGCACGTCGAGGAGCGCCTCGCGCTGGCGGTCGAGTACGACGGGGCGACGCATTTCGCGCTCAACGACGTCGTCGTGCGCAAGGGCGGCGCGTCGCGCATCGTGCCCTTCGGCTTGAACCTCGGCGGCGAGCAGGCCGCGCACATCCCCGCCGACGGCATCTGCGTCGCCACGCCGACCGGATCGACGGCCTACTTCCTCTCCGCGGGCGGATCGATCATCTCGCCGAAGGTCGAAGCGTTCGGCATCGTCCCGCTCTTGCCGCATACGCTGTTCTCGCGGCCCATCGTGGTGCCGGCGAGTTCGCGCGTCGAGATCTCGTGCGACTCGGAGATCGTCCGGGCCAACCTGGAGTGCGACGGCGAGACGGTCGCCGAACTTCCGCCGGGAGCGAGCGTCTTCGTATCGCGGTATCCCAAGCCCGTCCGCTTCGCGCGGTTCGGCCAGTTCAAGTTCTTCGAACGTCTGGAAGAAAAACTGCGCTGGGGCGTTTCCATCAAGAACGCCCACAGCAGTTAGTCCCGTGGAATGCTGAAGTCCCTCACCATCGAGAACTACGGGCTCATCCCGAAAGCGGAGATCGCCTTCGCCGATGGAGCGACCGTCTTCAGCGGCGAGACCGGCTCGGGCAAGACGATGCTCCTCGGCGCGCTCGGCCTGGCGCTGGGAGAGCGCGCGAGCGTCGACGCCGTTCGGCGCGGCGCGGCGCGGGCGAGCGTGACGCTCGTCCTGGAGCCCGATGCGGCCTTGCGTGCGAGGCTGGAAGAAGACGGCTTCCCCGTCGATGCGGGCGAAGACGCGGTGATCGTTCGCGACGTGAGCGACGCCGGAAAATCCGGCGTGCGTATCAACGGCCGGCCGGCGACCGCGGGCTATCTGCGCGACCTCGCGGGTACGATCGTCGACATGATCGGTCAACACGACGCGCAGCGCCTGCTCGCACCCGCCTACCACGGCGACCTGCTCGACCGCTTCGGGGCGCCCGCGACCATCGACGCGCGCGATGCCGTCGCCGCGGACCACGCGGCGCTTGCGGCGTTGCGCGCGCGTCTGGATGCGCTCGCCGGCGACGAGCGGCGCGCCGCCGCGCGCTGCGAAGAGGCGCGCTACGCGCTGGACGAGATCGAGGCCGCCAACGTCGAGCCGGGCGAGGACGCCCGGCACGCGGAACGGCGCCGCTTTCTCGATAACGTCGAGCGCGTGGCGAGCGCGCTCGCGAACGCCGACGGCGCGCTCGCGGGCGACGACGGCGGCGCCAGTTCGTCGCTGGGCACCGCGTCCGTCGCGCTCCGGGGCATCGCCGACGTCGGCGGTCCGCTCGCGGAGATGGCCGATCAGGCGGCGGCGCTGCAGTCGGAAGTCAACGAACTCGCCACCCGCATCGCGCGCGAACGCGAGCGGGCCGAGTTCGATCCGGACGAACTGGAGACGATCAACGCTCGCCTCGATGCGTTGGAGAAACTGAAGCGCAAGTACGGCGGCTCGCTGGAGGCCGTGCTCGCCCATGCCGCCGCGGCGCGTCAGATCGTCGACGACGTCGCCTCGCGCGACGAGCGGCTCGTCGAACTGCAGGCGCGCTGCGAAGAGGCCGAGCGCCGTCTTGCGCAAGCGGCCGCGCGGCTCACGGCGGCGCGAGCGAGGGCCGGCAAGGATCTGGCGATGCGCGTCGGCGCCGAGTTCGCGGACGTCGCCCTCGCCTCGGCGAAGTTCGCCGTGATGCTCGAACCGCTGCCGGCGATCGGCGCGAACGGTGCGGAGTCGCCGGAGTTCGCGTTCGCGGCGAACGCCGGGGAGCCGTTGCGTCCGCTCGCGCGCGTGGCCTCGGGAGGCGAGCTCTCGCGCGTCCTGCTCGCGCTCGTCGTCGCGCTGGCCGGAAAGGACGACCGGAGCGCGCTCGTCTTCGACGAGATCGATGCCGGCATCGGCGGCGCGACGGCGACAGCCGTCGGCGCGCATCTCGGCCGGCTCGCCAAGCGCACGCAAGTGATCTGCGTCACCCACCTCGCGCAGCTTGCGACCTGGGCCGACCGCCACTACCTGCTCGAGAAGGACGAGGCGCGCAACGTCACGACCATCGCCGTCCGGGAGGTCGTCGGGCGCGAAGAACGCGAGGTCGAACTCGCGCGCATGCTCTCCGGCGAGACCCACGACGTCGCGCTCCGACACGCCCGGACGCTGCTCGCCAATGCCAAAGCCTAAGGCGAAGGCGGCGAACGACGCCGTCGTCGCGGTCGACGGGAAAGAAGTCGCGCTCACCAATCTCAACAAGGTCTTCTGGCCGAAGCAAGGGTACACGAAGCGCGACCTGCTCAACTACTACGCGAGCGTCTCGAAGTGGCTGCTGCCGCACATCAAGGGCCGTCCCATGGTGATGAAGCGCTATCCGAACGGCATCGACGGCGACTTCTTCTTCATGAAGCGCGTGCCCGATCCGCACCCCGAGTGGCTGAAGACGTGCGACGTCGCGCATAGCGACGACAACGTCATCCCGTTCCCGCTCATCGACGACCTTGCGGCGCTGCTCTGGGTGGTCAACCTGGGCTGTATCGATCTCAATCAGTGGTACGGCACGTGCGACGAACCGCGCAAGCCGGACTACCTGCACTTCGACCTCGATCCCGGCACAGCCCGATGGGAGCACGTCTGCGAAGCGGCCCTGCTCGTGCGCGACAGCCTCAAGGCGCTGAAGATGCCGTGTTATGCCAAGACGTCGGGTTCGAAAGGCATCCACATCTACGTCCCGATCGTCAAAGGGCCCGAACAGTCGGAGGTGCACGGCGTGGCCAAAGAGATCGCGCACGTCCTGACCAAGCACGCGCCGGAATTGCTGACCGTGATCTACCGCAAGGAGAAGCGTCCTAAGGGACGCGTGCTCGTAGACTACAACCAGAACCGCTTCGGCAGCACGCTCGCGAGCATCTACAGCGTGCGCCCCAACGCGTTCGCAGGCGTCAGCGCCCCCGTCACCTTCGAAGAGATCGAGGCCGGCATCGCCGTCGAGGACTTCCGCCTCGACAACATGCTCGAGCGCCTCGAAGCCGTCGGCGATCTCTGGAAGCCGCTCCTGGCCAAGACCAAGCGCTTCGACCTCGCGAAGATGCTGGCGTGACTAGTAGAGCGATCCGTCGCGCGATCGCTTTACGATCCGGTGCGAGCCCGGACCGGTACAACGGTCGACGGCTTGCGATGTGCCCGACGCTTTCGAGTCCGCATAGACCTTCGCTCGCCGATACGTCCCCTGCGATGCGATGCGTTGTTCGCACGTGGCGGACGCCGTGGAGATCCGGCGGCTCTGCACGACGCGCGCCCCGATGACGAGATCGTACGGTCCGTCCTTGGGTTGAGGCGGATACTCGGACGACGCCGCGATGCCGTAGACCGAACGGCGCCTCGACGTGCGTCGCCCGGTCGCATTCTGCGTCGTGGTGGTCGTCGCGAACGAGGTGACTTGATCCGCCCACGACGATCCGGTCTCGAGCGTGAGGGACTGCCGGTTCGAAAACGTCATGGCCTGCGAGACGCCGTGCGTCACGCGACCGTGGGAGGTATCGACGTATCCGACGACGCTCCACGAACCGGTCGCGGTCGTGGAGAACCTGTCGCTTCGCGATCCGCGAGCCTCCGCGGGGCGCTGCGCGTCGGCCGATCGTACGGCGACGACGCGCCCACCCGTGCGTTTCGCATGCGGATCGCGCCATAGGAAGAGGTCGGCATCCGTCGGCCAATCGCCGCGATCGTTCCGCACGGCGATCTCGATGCGATGCGGCGCTCCGTCCGAAAGGACGCCGGCGAACGGATCGAGATCGACGCGATAGGGCGGGACGTTCAGCGCGTCGATCGCCGGGATCGGGCGCCACAGTATCGGATCGATGCCGCCCGTATAGATCCATGGGAACGGATAGACGACCGACGCGAGCGTGCCGTCGATCCACACGTCGATCTCGCGATACGCGCCGCCGCCGCAGAGCCCGTCCTTCGGATGGGCGGCGACGTAGGCGTCGGGCTGGTTCGTATACCAGAATTCATCGCACGCGTGCGAGGTCGAATAGAGGTCGAGCCGGGCGTGTTCGACGTTGCGCGGCAGATCGCGGACGACGACGTCGGCCTCGTCCGTCGGCGTATCGAGCGCGAACCACGGACGCTTGCCGTTCGCGTCGCTCACCGCGACGACGTCGTCGGGCGACCCCGGCGGGGTCGCGCCGCGGTAGAACGTCAGATCCGCGTCGATCATGAAGATGCCGTCGTACGACGCGTTCGTGTAGTTGCCGAGCTCGGCGAGTACGGTCTGCGGCGACCGCAGGATCGGCGCGTAGTCCGTGACGTCCTTTACGACCGTATAGTCGATGCCGTGCTTCGTCGGCTCGGCGGTCGTGAAGCGGTAGATCTCCCGCCCGCCGATCCAGAGCCCGCCGAAGCGGTCGTACTGTCGTCCTGCGATCCGCGTGCGCCACCGCAATACGATCTTCGCCCACGGCCCGGGGCATCGCGGTGCATAGGCCGAGCGGTGCGGCGTCTCGCCGTTCGCGAACCGCTCGCCGCGCAGCAGCGCGACGGTACACGACGCGCCGACGGGCCGAGAGTTCGGCGCGGCGAGCACGACGGGCCGATAGGTCGCATAGCCGTCCGCCGATGCGATCGCCGGGAGAGCTGCGAGCATCGCGGCGAATACGAGAGCGGATCGCATGCCCTTACATACGTCTTCGAAAGGAATGTCCATGCGTACGCTCGGGTTCGTGCTATGCGCTTCGCTCGTGCTCGCGACCGTCGAAGACCGCTCCGCTAGGCGATCTGGTGGATCTTCAGCAGGTTCGTGCCGCCCGCGCCGACGGGCATGCCGGTGGTGAAGGCGATCTTGTCGCCGCTGGCGACGAGGCCGGCCTGGATCATGCGCATCTCGGTCATATAGAGCAGCACGTCGATGCTCGAATACGAGTCGATGAGCAGCGCGTCCACGCCCCAGACGATCGAGAGACGCCGCGCGACCCATTCCGCGGGCGTGAGCGCGATGATCCGCGCCTTCGGGCGGAACGCCGAGATGTGGTGGGCCGTGTTGCCGGTCGTCGTGCCGGTGGCGATGAAGGGGATCGCCAGTTCGTCGCTGCTGCGCGTGGCCGCTTCGGCGATCGAGGTGGAGACGTCGGGCGCGATGTTCTCCAGGCGGCGGTCGCGTAGGACGTTGTGCGGATAGCTCTTCTCGATCTCTTGCGCGATGGTCGCCATCACGGTGACCGCCTCGATCGGATATTGGCCGCGCGCCGTCTCGCCCGAGAGCATCACGGCGTCGGTGCCGTCCAGGATCGCGTTGGCGACGTCGGTCGATTCCGCGCGGGTCGGCCGCGACGACGAGATCATGCTCTCGAGCATCTGGGTCGCGGTGACGACCGGCTTGCTGGCCTTGTTGCACTTCGCGATGATGCGCTTCTGGATCAGCGGCACTTGCTCGAGCGGCATCTCGATGCCCAGGTCGCCGCGCGCGACCATGATCCCGTCGGAGACCGCGATGATGGCGTCGATATCGTCGAGGGCCTCGTGCTTCTCGATCTTCGCGTAGACCGACGCGTTGCCGTTGCGCTCTTTGATGAAGGCCTTGACCTTCCTGACGTCGTCGGCGGAACGGACGAACGAGACGGCGACGAAGTCGACCTGCTGCTCCAATCCGAACGCGAGATATTCCAGATCCTTGTCGGTGACCGCCGGGATGTCCAGCGTGCCGTCCGGATAGTTGATGCCCTGCTTGGAGCGCAGTTCGCCGCCGAACTCGATGGTGGTCTCGACGGTCGTCGCGGTCTTGCCGGTGATGCGCAGCGTGATGGCGCCGTCTTGCAGGTAGATGCGGTGGCCGACCGAGACGTCGCGCGGCAGGTCCTTATAGGAACACGAGACGCGCGTCGCGTCGCCGGCGGCGTCGTCGATGGTGAGTTCGAACGGCTTGCCGCGCTCGAGCAGGACGAAGGGCGGATCGCCCGCGAGCGTGCCGGTGCGGATCTTCGGTCCGGGCAGATCTTGCAGAATGCCGGTATGCACGCCCAGGTCGCGACTGATGCGACGCGCGTCCGCGATGACCGCGGCGTGCTCTTCGGGCTTCCCGTGCGAGAAGTTCAGCCGGATCACGTTCGTGCCCGAGCAGAAGAGGGAGCGCATGATCTCGGGGTCGCGCGAGGCCGGCCCGATGGTCGCGACGATCTTCGTTCGTTTCTGCAGAACCTTTTCCATGAACGGCCTGCCTTGCGCGGTCGGCCGAGAAGGCTCCTGCGTTCCATTGCTCGCATCCTACAGCCCAATGCGCGCACGAGACCCGCGCGACCGGAACTATCCGGAGCGCCTCACCGGCTCTTATCTCGTCTCGTGCATCCTCCATGTGCTGATGGCGATTCTGCTCTTCTCGATCGCCGCGACGTCCTCGGAAGAAGGCGCGACGCAGAGCGTCCAAGGAGGCGAGATCGTCTCCGTCGCGCACCTCGCGGTCGCGCAGACCCAGCCCGCGCCGGCGCCGTCGGTCGCACCGCCGGTGCCGCACGCGCCGGTCGTCGCACCGCTCCATCACGCGCCGCAGCCGCAGCTCGCGGCGCAGCGTCTGCCGCAGAACCGGCACGAACTGGCCAAGGACACGCCGAAGGCGCCGCCCAACCCGAAGCCGATCCCGCAGGCCTCTTCGCAGCCCAATCCCCAGCCGACCGCCGAGGTCTACGAACCCAAGCCGGAGACCGGCATCCCCGCGGTCCCGATCGACGTCCCGAACGCCAAGACCGTGGCGATCGTCATCAAGGTCCCGCCATCGGCTCCGCCCAAGCCAGCGCCGACCGCGGCGCCGAGCGCGGTCCCGACCGCCCCTCGTCCGCAGCCCACCTCCGCGCCGACGAAGTCGCCGTCGACGCCGGCTCCGGCCGCGACCGCGGCGCCGAGTCCGGCCGCCGTGGCGCGCGCGACCACCGCTCCGGCCAGTCCCGCACCGCCCGGTCCGGTCGCATCCACCGCTCCCGCCAAGAACGCAGGCGTCCCGAGCCCGAGCCCGACCACGGGCGCGGCGCAGGCCAAGAATCAGGGCGTCTCCGCCACGCCCGGGCCGCGCGGCACCGGCGCTCCGGGCCCGGTTCCGGGCGGCGGTCATGCGAACAAGCCCGGGCCCGCTCGGCCGATCAAAGTCCAGCCGACCGCCGCACCGTCGAGCGGAACGGGCGGCCCCGCCTCGGCGCTTAACCGCAAGTTGAAATCGCTGCTGCTCCCCACCGGCACGGGGACCGCGCCGACCAGCGCGCATATCGCGCCCGGCGCGGGAGCCATCTCGACGCAAATGGTCCCGACGCCCCCGCCCGACGTCCTCGCGCGGACGCAGTTCATCTTCACGAGCGATCCGGCCGCGCAGGGCCTGAAGATCTTCGGCGTTCCCATCTCCATCGGACCGCCGATGGCCGAGCGCGTCGAGATGTGGGTGACGTCGAGCGAGAAGCGCGGGGCGGTCACGATCTGCCACGGATGGCTGCTGCGCTTCCCGACGCCGGTCCGCGGCATGCGCGCCCTGGATCCGATCGTCGATGCCGATGCGACGTTCGTGTGCGGCGGTCGCACCCTCGTCCCATACAAACCGTAAAATCGAACGCTTGCCGCTTGAAGTGCGACGTTTATCGGAGTAGAATTCAGGTACGCTCTAGATCAAGCAAGGAGGGCGGTTGGAACCGCAAGATCCGCCGGGCCATATGGCTCGCGATGACCGCGCAGACTAGAAGCGCTTGAAGCGCTTACGTACGCCGAACGCGATCGGCTTTTGAGCGCGAAGCATCGAAGGCATACCTGGAAACGACAGGTCGAGGGGCCGCACCCGCTTGGGGTTGCGGCCCGTCGCGTTCTCATGTATCCTAGTCGTGGTTATCGAAGGAGCGTGGGCCTGTCCCGCGCTTCTGTGTTCTCCGGGGTACCCCGGGCGAGGAGGCGTTGGTGTCCGAGTTGATCGACCGTTACGAAGCGGCGATCGCGCATCTCGAGCACGACGCGGCATTCGAGGACATCGAGATCGTGATGCACGTCGCGCGCCGTCAAGGGCGCAACACGGTGCTGGCGGTCACGATCGATCGCCAGGGTGGCGTGGACGTAGCATCGTGCGAGCGGGTGGCCGGATTCCTCAACGGATCTCTGGACGCGATCGACGCACCGTACACGCTCGAGGTCGAATCGGCGGGGCTGGAGCGTCCGCTGACCAAGCCTCGCGATTACGAGCGCTTCGCCGGCAAGGCGGTACGGGTCGTGACGACGCTCATGATCGACGGCGGGAAGACCCATCGGGGCACCCTGCGCGGCGTGGTCGGCACCAACGTCGTGCTCGACACGCCCAAGGGCGAACTGCCGCTGCCGCTCTCCACGATCAAGTCGGCGAACTTGGAATACGACATGCGCGCCGATCTGCAACGCGACAAACGTGAACGGAAGAACCATGGCTGATACGGCTACCGGCGAAAAACTCATCGACGTCCTCCGCGACATCGCGGAAGTGCGCAACGTGCCTTTCGAGATGCTCATCGAAGCGCTCGAGGCCGCCCTGCTGACCGCCTACAAGCGGCACTTCGGCGCGGAGGCGAACGCCATCGTCACCGTCGACCGCGTGACCGGCGAATACAAGGTGTACCAGCGCCGCACCGTCGTCGACGAAGTGACCGATCCCAAGCTCGAGATCTCGGTGAAGGACGCGGGCGGACCGTTCCAGGCCGGCGACTTCTTCGACGAAGAGACGACGCCCAAAGACTTCGGCCGCATCGCCGCGCAGACCGCGAAGCAAGTCATCGTGCAGCGCATCCGCGAAGCCGAACGCGACACCGTCTTCAATAAATACTCGCGCAGGATGAACGATCTCGTCACCGGCAAGGTGCAGCGGTTCGAACAGCGCAACATGTACGTCGAACTCGAAGGCAAGGACGAAGCGATCCTCCCGCTCTCCGAACAGGTGATGGACGAGGTCTTCCGCATCGGCGACTTCATCCGCGCCTACGTGCTCGACGTGCGCAAGGCCGTCAAGGGTCCGCAGGTCGTGCTCTCGCGGACGGCCGAAGGACTCGTGCAGCGCCTGCTCGAGGCCGAAGTGCCCGAGATCCAGGACGGCATCGTCGAGATCATGGCGATCGCGCGCGACCCCGGCAGCCGCTCGAAGATCGCGGTCCGTTCGCAGCGCGAAGAGGTCGACCCGATCGGCGCGTGCATCGGTCCGAAATCCAGCCGCATCTTGAACGTCAGCGACAACCTGCGCGGCGAGAAGATCGACGTCATCCGCTGGGACGACGACCTGCAGACCTTCATCATGAACGCGCTCGCGCCGGCCAAGGTCGTCAGCGTCGAGCTCTTCGAAGACGACGGCGTCGCGCTGGTCGTCGTGCCGGACTATCAGCTCTCGCTCGCGATCGGACGCGAAGGCCAGAACGTCCGGCTCGCAGCGCGCATCTCGGGTTGGCGTCTGGACATCGCGGCCGAATCCGAAGCGGACGAAGCGCGCGAACGCTACCTGGCCGAGCGCGCCGAAGCGGCGGCGGCACCGGCGGAGGCCGCCGACGCCGAAGAACTGGTCGCCGAAGCCGAGGACGCAGGCGAGGAACTCGACGTCGACGCCGACTTGCTCGCCAAGCTCGAAGCGTTCCAGCGCGAACGTCTTGGCAGCGAGTAAGGAACCGACCAGGCAGTGCGTCGGGTGCCGGGAACGCCGGCCCCAGCGCGAACTCGTCCGGTTCGTGCGCGGGAGCGCGGGCTGGACGGCCGACCCGCCGCGCGGAGCGCGACGGCCGGGACGGGGCGCCTACCTCTGCTCCAAGGCGTGCGCGGAGCGCGCCATAAAAAATCGACGCTACCCGGGCCTTGCATCCGCCGGCGTCGAAACCGTGTTCGAAGATAGTTCATCACATGATCCAACACAGATATGATTAACAGCCACCATGCTTCGTAAGGGCTTGCCCTACGGAGTGTGCGGTTGCGCCCGAGGCGCGATCGCAAGGTAACTGCGCGGACCCCGCATCGGGGCTCGCGCGTGTGTGCGCGGCACCGATTGAGAAGGGATTACAGCAGACCTTGGCCACCGGAAAAGTCAAGATATTCGAGCTAGCGAAAGAAGTCGGGCTCACCTCCAAAGAGCTCATCGCCCTGTTCAATGGGCCGCTAGCCGGACACTTCGAAGCGAAGAACGCGCTCAGTGTCGTTCCCGATACCATGGCGGACCTCGTCCGCAAGGTGCTCAAGAAGAGCGCTAAGCCCGCCGCCGGCGCGGCCGCGCCCGCGGCGCCGGCCGCCAAGCCCCTCGCGAAGAAGGCCGCCGCAGCGCCGAAACCGGCCGCTCCCGAAGCGCCGATCCCGCAGCTCAAGCCCGTCACCGGCACGGCCGCGCCGAAGGCGCCGCGTGTCACCAAGAAGGCCGCCGCTGAAGCCCCTGCGGAAGCCGCACCGGCCGATGCCGTCGCCGCGCCCGTCGAGGCGCCGCAAGCCGAACGCCCGCCGGTCGCCGCCGCCGCCGAAGCGCCGGCCGTGCCCGTCGCGGAAGCGCCGGTCGCGCCGCCGCCCAAGCCGCGTCCGGCGCCCAAACCGGTCGATCTCAACGCGCCGATCGTCCGTCTGACCCCGGTTCCGGCGGGTCAGTCCTCGATCGCGCCGCCTCGCCGTCCGGCCCCGCCGCCGACCACCTCCGTCTCCGCTTCGCCCGGCCCCGCCACCGGCATGCCCGGCCGCCCCGGCGTCGCGCCGCGCCCCGGCATGGCCATGCCGGGACAGGGCGTCGGCAAGCCCGGAGCGCCCGCGCCGCGCGGCAACGGCCCGCTCACGCCGCCCACCGGCCGCCGCCCGCTCGGCAACGGACCGTTCCGTCCGCTCGGACCCGGCCAAGGAACCATGGGCCCCGGCCCTGCCGGCACGCGCCCCGGCGGCGGCCCGATGTCGCCCGGCGGCGGCGGACCCACCCCATCGTCCGGCAGCGGACGTCCCGGCGATCGCCGTCGCGACGGCGAGAAGCCCATGTCCAAAAAAGACCGCGAGACGGAGATGCTGCTCGAGAAAGAGCGGCAGCGCAAGAAGAAAGAAGCGGCGCATCCGGTCCCGCAGCGCCAGCTCGAGACGATCGAGATCCCCGATCTGCTGACCGTGCAAGAGCTCGCGACCTCGATGATCGTACCGGTCAAAGACGTCATCACCGAGCTCTTCAAGACCGGTACGATGGCGACCATCAACCAGAACATCAGCAGCGATATCGCCATCGGCATCGCGAAGAAGTTCGGCTTCAACGCGGTCGTCAAGGAAGCCGGCGAAGAAGTCACCGTCGAGCAAGAAGAAGACAAGCCCGAGCTGATGACCCCGCGTCCGCCGGTGGTCACCGTCCTCGGACACGTCGACCACGGCAAGACGTCGCTGCTCGATAAGATCCGCAGCGCCAACGTCGCCTCCGGAGAAGCCGGGGGCATCACGCAGAAGATCGGCGCATACACGGTCGAGCAGAACGATCGCAAGATCACGTTCATCGATACGCCCGGTCACGAGGCGTTCACCGCCATGCGCGCCCGCGGCGCCAAGGTCGCCGACGTCGCCATCCTGGTGGTCGCGGCCGACGACGGCGTCATGCCGCAGACGCGCGAGGCGATCTCGCACGCACAGGCGGCCAAGATGCCGATCGTCGTGGCGATGAACAAGATGGACCGTGCGGAAGCGCAGCCCGATCGCGTCAAGCAGCAGTTGGCCGAAGCCGGATTGCAGGCCGTCGATTGGGGCGGCACCATCGAGATGGTGCCCGTCTCGGCGAAGACCGGCGACAACATCGCCAAACTGCTCGAGACGGTACTGCTCGAAGCCGACATCCAGGATCTCAAGGCGAACAAGAACCGCCGCGCGACCGGTATCGTCATCGAATCGCAGCTCTCCAAGGGCCGCGGCGCGGTCGCGACCGTGCTCGTCCAGAACGGTACCCTGCGCGTCGGCGACGTCGTCGTCGTCGGCGGCACCTACGGCAAGGTCCGCGCGCTCATCGACGACAAGGGCAAGCAGGTCAAGAAAGCCGGTCCTTCGATCCCGGTCGAAGTGATGGGCCTCTCCGACGTGCCTTCCGCCGGCGACACCTTGATGGTCGTCTCCGACGAGCGCGTCGCGCGCGAAGCCGCCGAGAAGCGGTCCTCGCGCCGTCGCGACGTGCGCATCTCCGACGGCGGCGCGACCAAGGTCTCGCTCGAGTCGTTCATGGCGATGCCCACCGAAGGCAAGAAGACGCTCAACATCATCGTCAAGGCCGACGGTCAGGGCTCGGTCGAGGCGCTCCGTCCGCGTATGGAATCGCTCTCGACCGAAGAAGTCGACATCCGCGTGATCTACGGCGGCGTCGGCGCGATCTCGCCCAACGACGTCAATCTGGCGAGCGCCTCCAACGCCGTCCTCATCGGCTTCAACGTCCGTCCGGACGAGACGGTCAAACGTCTGGCCGAGAACGAAGGCGTCGACATCCGTTTCTATCAGGTCATCTACAACATCGAAGACGATCTGAAGAAGGCGATGAAGGGCATGCTCGCACCGGTCGAACGCGAGACCGTCCTCGGTCACGCCGAAGTCCGGGCGATCTTCAAGGTCAGCAAGGTCGGCACGATCGCCGGCTGCTACGTCAAGGACGGCCTCATCCGCCGCGGCTCGCAGGTGCGCGTACTGCGCGACTCGGTCGTCATCTTCACGGGCGAGATGGAGTCCCTGCGTCGCGTCAAGGACGACGTGCGCGAGGTCGCCGAAGGCTACGAGTGCGGCATCCAGATCGCGCGTTACCAGGATCTCAAGGAAGGCGATATCATCGAGGCGTTCGTCATCGAGAAGGTCGCGGCCGAGGGGTAGTTTCGTGAAACAGCAACGACTGGCGAAGATCGACCACGAGATGCAGCGGATCCTCGCGACGCTGATCGCGCAGGAACTGCGCGATCCGCGGATGGGATTCGCGACGGTGACCCGCGTGGAGGTCTCCGACGATCTGAAGCACGCGAAGGTCTACGTCTCGGTCATCGGCGACCGGCACGTCGCGCGGCAGACGCTCGACGCGCTCGAGCACGCGTCGCGCTTCCTCCGCGGCGAAGTCGGCCATCGCATCGACCTGCGCTATACGCCGGAACTTACGTTCGTCGAGGACCGTTCGGCCGAACGCGCGATCCAACTCGCCAAGACGCTGCGCGAATCGCTCTCGCCCGCTGCGGAGCCGGCGGCCGGCGACGAGGAGCCCGCATGATCGGGACGGACGCGCGCAACTCCACGACCGAAGACGTCGTCGCCGAACTGAAGAAGCGCTCCGCCTTCGTGATGGTCTCGCACGTGAAGCCCGACGGCGACACCCTCGGCGCGGGTCTCGCCCTGGGCGTCGCGCTGCGCCGCTTCGGAAAGCGGGTCCACTACTTCCAGCAGGATCCGGTCCCGCGCAACCTGCGCTTCCTCCCCGACTCCGACCGGGTCGCGCGAGAACTGCCCGCCGACCTGCCGGCCGACGCGCTCTGGGTCTTCTGCGATATGAGCGATACCGCGCGCGCCGGAGAACATCTGCCGAAGATCGATCGCGCGAACGTCCTGGACATCGACCACCATCTCGGCAACTCGCACTTCGGCGCGTTCAACTACGTCATCCCTACCGAATGCTCGACGGGGACGACGCTGATGCACCTGCTGCGCGGGCTCGACGTCGCGATCGATAGGGACATCGCCACCTGCATCCTCACGACGATCATGACGGATACGGGCGGCTTCATGCACAGCAACACCACGCCCGAGGTCCTCGAACTCTCGGCCGAGCTGATCCGGCGCGGCGCCGACAAGGAACTGATCACCGAGGAGATCTTCGCGAACAAGCGCCCCGCCGCGATCGCGCTGCTCGGCAAGGTGCTCGATGCGATGACGTTCGGGCACGACGGCCGCTATTGCTATTCGTACGTCGACGACGCGATGCTCGCCGCGACCGGCGGCGACGGCGAAGATATCGAGGACGTGGTCAACGTCCTGCGCGGGATCGAGGACGTCGAGGTCGCGGCGCTCTTCAAGGCGTTCGACGGCGAGGTCCGCGTGAGTCTGCGCAGCGGGGGGCGCGTCAACGTCCAGGCCGCCGCGGCGCGCTTGGGCGGCGGCGGTCACTTCCGCGCATCGGGGCTCACCTATCCGGGCACGCTGGCCGAAGCGATCCCCGGCGTCGACGCGGCGCTCGTCGCGGAAGGACTGTAACCGCAGGACGATGACCGTCGTAGCCGGACTGTTTCTGCTGCTCTTCGGCGGTGCCGCGTCCTGGCTGCTCGCCGTGCGATTTCCCGAAGCGCGGTTCACGCGCATCGGGTACGGGACGATGACGGTGGGCGGCGTGTTCTTCCTCGTCTGGGCGATCTCGGGATGGCTGCCGGCGGGCGTCGCGGCGGTCATCATCGTCGCGCTCGGCGCGATCGCCGGCATCGTCGGCGCGTTCCTCAAAGAACTTCGTTTCGAACTGCCCCGATGAGCATGCTCGGCTTCGTCAACGTGTTCAAGCCGTGCGGACCGACCTCGGCGCAGATCGTCGCGCGCCTGCGCCGCATCTACGGCCTCTATTCCGGCGATCGCAAGATCGCCGTCGGTCACTTGGGCACGCTCGATCCGCAGGCTGCGGGCGTCCTGCCCATCGCGATCGGCAAGGCCACGCGGCTCATCCCGATGCTGACCGATCACCGCAAGGCCTACGCCTGCACGCTCGTGCTCGGCCGTTCCACCGACAGCGGCGATGCGACCGGCGCGACCGTCGCGGAAGCTCCGCTTCCGGCGGATTGGCAGAAGCGGCTGCCGGCGGCCGCCGCGGGCTGTACCGGCCGCATCCTGCAGATACCGCCGATGTATTCGGCCGTGCATCACGACGGCAAGCGTCTCTACGAACTCGCGCGCGAAGGCAAGACCGTCGAACGGAAGACGCGCCCGGCCACGGTTTACGCGCTCGACGTGCTCGGCGTCGATCCGCCCGCGACCGCGCGGCTGCGCATCGCGTGCAGCGAGGGGACGTACGTGCGGACGCTCTGCGAGCAGATCGGCGAGGGGATGGGCGTCCCGGCGCACATGGGCGCGCTGGTGCGCGAGGCGAGCGGACCGTTCGTGCTCTACGAGGCCAAGACGCTCGACGAGATCGGCGACGACCCCAGCGCCGCGCTCATCCCGCCGGAACACATCATCCCGTTTCCGACCATCGTCCTCGACCTGCGCGCGTCCTCGGACTTCCGCGCCGGCCGGGTCGTGCCGCTGCCGCAGGGCGCCGGCGCGCAGCACGTCTTCGTCCGCGACGAATCGCGCATGCTGGTCGGCGTCGGCGAAGCGCTCGGCGCGCTGCTCGCGCCGCGCAAGGTCTTCGTGTGAAGATCGCGCGCGATGCCTTTCGCGAGCTCGACCGGCCGCTGGCGCTCGCGATCGGCTTCTTCGACGGATTGCATCGCGGCCACCGCGCGCTGATCAACCGCGCCCGCGCGCTGCGCAAGCCGGGATGGCGCACCGGCGTCTTGACGTTCGAAGACCATCCGGCGGCGTTCTTGCGGCCCGGCACCGAGCCGCCGCTGATCACGACGGTCGAAGAGCGTCTGCGCCTCTTCGCCGATGCGGGCGTAGAGGAGTGCTTTCTCGTCCCGTTCGACGGGTCGGTCGCGAACCTGAGCCCGGAGGCGTTCATGCACGACGTCCTGATCGCGCGCTTGGGCGTGCGCGCGGTCGTGACCGGTGCGACGTTCCGCTTCGGGCACAAGCGCGCGGGCGACGCGCGGACGATGGCCGCATATTTCGAGCCGAGCGGTGTGACCTACGTGCCGCTGGAGAATCTCGCGGACGAAGGCGACCGCATCTCGTCGACGCGCATCCGTCGCCTGATCGCCGACGGCGCGATGGCCGAAGCCGACGCCCTGCTCGGCCACGCCTACGAGATCCGCGGCGTCGTCGAGCGCGGCGCCGGCCGCGGAGCCGGACTCGGCTTTCCGACCGCCAACGTCCGCGCCCCCGCCAAACTGCTGCCCAAAGACGGCGTCTATGCGGCCACGGCGAGGCTCGACGGCCGCGACCGCGCCGCGCTCGTCTCGATCGGCACCAATCCGACGTTCGGCGAAAACGGCCGGACGATCGAGGCGTGGCTGCGCGATTTCCAAGGGACGATCTACGGCACCGAGATGGCCCTGCGAGACCTGCGCTTCGTGCGGGAGCAACGCGCTTTCGCGAACGTCGACGAACTGGTCGCGCAGATGCAGGCCGACGTGCTCGCGGTTCCGTATCCGAGTTTCGGTTGACGAAAGGTGAAGATGAAACAGGCAGCCCTCGTACTCGCGCTCGCCGCGCTCGCCGGATGCGGCGGCGCATCGAACGGAACCGCGCAGAGCGGTCCCGCCGCTCAAGGCGGCCCGGCCCCGGACTTCGCGCTCGCCACGTCGACGGGCGGCAAGCTCTCGATGCGCGCCCTCGCGGGGAAGCCGGTCTATCTGAACTTCTTCGCGACGTGGTGCGGACCGTGTCAGGATGAGGCGACCGATATCGGGATGCTCGCGCGCAAGTACGCCAAGCGCGGCCTGATCGTCGTCGGCGTCGACGAACTCGAGTCGGCCGCCAAGGCCGAAGCGTTCCGCAAGCAGCACGACCTTCCGTATCCGGCGGTCGTCGACACCGGCGCGCTGCGCGATGCGTACAACGTCAACGGCCTTCCCGTCCACGTCTTCATCGACCGCACCGGCAAGATCGCCACGCTCCGCGTCGGCGAGATGAGCAAGGCGGAGATCGACGCCGCGCTCGGCCAACTGCTGGGCGGCTGATCCCGCAGGGAACCCAAGCGGGCGGCCGTACGTTCTCTTAGGACAGGAGGATACGATCGTGTTGCTACGCTCTTTCGCCGTCGCCGCCGCCCTGGTGCTGCTCGCACCGCTCGCGGCTCGCGCCGATCTCTGGATCAACTACAAGGGGCTCTACGTGCTGACCGTTCAGCGCGGATGTCATCTCGAGTCGCGTAACGCGAGCACCAAGACCAGCGTGACGCGCTGCGGTCCCTACGAGATGACGGGGAAGGCCGACTTCACGACCTATTCGGAGACGTGGGGCCGGACGACGTCCGATCCCAAATACGGCGGCTGCCCGACGGCCGCATGGACGATCGCGCTGCCCCCGGCCAAGCATCAATTCGACTTCATGCTCCGTCCGCAGAGCGCGCGATCGCCAATCGTCTGCCACTACGGCTGGGTCAACAACAACACGCTCGACGTGTGGTTCACCGACAAGTAAGCGGAACCGGATTTCGTAGTTGAGTATATTCGAATAATCGAATATACTCGGCCTCGATGGATGACGTACTTCGGAGATTCAAGGCCGAGCTGTTCCGCGCGCTCGCGCATCCGACACGAATCGCAATCGTCGAAGCCCTCGCCGGGGGCGAACAGGCCGCCGGAAGCCTGATCGACCACCTCGGGCTCGAGCAGGCGAACGTCTCGCAGCATCTCGCGGTTCTCCGGGCCGGCCAGGTCGTCTCGACCAGGCGGTCCGGGAACCAGATATTCTACGCGTTGCGCGACCCGGTGCTCGCCGACGTCCTCGGGCTGCTCCGCGCCTATTTCTACACGCATCTCACCGAATCGATCGCCATGCTCGACACGATGAAGAAGGCCGACGACGGGGCGGCGTCTTGAACCGGCAGGTGCGCGGGTTCTTCGAACGGATCCGGCCGGCGTCGTTCGGCGCTTTCGAAGGCTATTCGACGCGAGCGCTCGTCGCGGATATGGTGGCGGGCGTCACGGTAGGGTTGGTGGCGCTCCCGCTCGCGATGGCGTTCGGGATCGCTTCCGGCGTGTCGCCGCAAGCCGGTATCTATACGGCGATCGCCGGCGGTCTGATCGTCGCGCTCCTAGGCGGATCGCGTTGGCAGATCGCCGGCCCGACGGGTGCGTTCGTCGTCGTCGTCGCCGGCATCGTCGCGCACTACGGGTTGTCGGGCCTCTTGATCGCCACGATGATGGCGGGCGCGATGCTCTGCTTCCTGGGCGTGACGGGCCTGGGCGATGCGGTGAAGTACATCCCGCGTCCGGTGGTGATCGGATTCACCAACGGCATCGCGGTGTTGATCGCATCGACCCAGATCAAGGCGTTCTTCGGATTGAGCGGCCCGAGCCCGGCGGAGTTCTTCGCGCGCGTATCGACGCTCGCCGCGCACTTCGGGACCTTGGATTTCGGGACGACGGCGATCGGCGCGTTCACGATCGCGACGATCGTGATCGTGCCGCGCATCGGCAAGCGCGTCCCCGGCGCAATCGTCGCGCTCGTCCTCGGAACGGCGCTCGCGGTGCTGTTCCATCTACACGTCGCCACGATCGGGTCGCAGTTCGGAGGGATCCCGTCGAGCCTGCCGCGTCTCGCGCTTCCCGCGTTTCGCATCGACTTGATCGGACCGCTCTTGCCGTCGGCCATGACCATCGCCCTGCTCGGCGCGATCGAAAGCCTGCTCTCGGCGGTCGTCGCCGATTCGATGAAGGGTACGCGGCATAACTCCAACGCGGAACTTGCGGCGCAGGGCGTCGCCAATCTGGTCTCGCCGCTCTTCGGCGGCATACCCGTCACCGGTGCGATCGCCCGCACGGGCACCGCCATCCGTTCCGGCTCCCACGGCCCGCTCACCGGAGCGATCCACTCCCTGACGCTGCTCGCGATCGTCCTGGTCTTCGCGCCGTTCGCGCGCTTCATCCCGCTGACCACGCTCGCCGCGGTGTTGATCGTGGTCGCCTACAACATCGGCGAATGGCGCGAGATCCCCGGGATACTGCGCCTGGACAAGACGGACAAGGCCGTCTGGGTGACGACGTTCGCACTGACGGTGTTCGCCGATCTGACGATAGCGGTCGGCGTCGGCATGGCGCTCGCGGCGCTTCTCTATATCTATCGCATCTCGCAGACGACGACGGTGACGCGCGTCACGCCCGAGGACCTCGAGTCCGGACGCGCGCACGTGCTGCAAGGCAAGGACATCCCCTCGTACGTCACGCTGTTGCGCATCCACGGGCCGTTCTTGTTCGGCACGACCGATCGCCTCGGCATGGAGACGGCGGACCTCACCTCGTTCGCCTCGATCGTCGTCCTACGCCTGAGGAATATGACCGCGATCGATGCGACCGGGCTCCACGCCATCGAATCGCTGTCGACGCGACTCAAGGACTCGGGCCGCCGGCTCGTCCTGTGCGGAGCCCGCGATCAGCCGGCCCGACTGCTGCGGCGTTCCGACTTCGTCGCCGTCGTCGGAGAGCGGAACATCGTCGCGAACGTCGACGCCGGCCTGGCGCGCGCGCGGGATCTGCACGAGGAGCGGCCGGCTTAGGCCGCTTCGATCGTGAGCCGCCCGTCTTCGTAGTCGACGGCGGCCGTACTGCCCGCGGCGATATCGCCGCGCAGGATCGCGGTCGAGAGCGGCGTCGAGACCTCGCGGGCGACGGTGCGCTGGACGAAGCGCGCGCCGGAGCCCGCTTCCATCGAGGCTTCGGCCAAGCGTCTTCGCGCCGCATCGGTCAGCGCGAGCGTGACGTCGCGCGCGCCGAGACGTCCGGCGAGCGACTCGACGTGGATGGTCACGATCTTCTCGATCTCGGGAAGTCCCAGCGGGTCGAAGACGATCGCATCGTCGATGCGGTTGAGCAGCTCCGGACGGACTGCATAGGTCATCTCGCTCTCGTCGCAGTTGGTCGTGAGCACGATGAGCGCGTGGCGGAAGTCGATGGTCCGTCCCTTCGCATCGGTCACGCGTCCGTCGTCGAGGATCTGCAGCAGGATGGCGGCGACGTCGGGGTGCGCCTTTTCGAGTTCGTCGAAGAGCACGACGCAATACGGACGACGGCGGACGGGCTCGGTCAATTGGCCGGGTTCGTCGTGGCCGGCATATCCGGGAGGGGCGCCGATGAGGCGCGAGATGGTATTGGCTTCGGTGAACTCCGAAAGGTCGATGCGCACCAGCGCCGCTTCGCTGCCGAAGAGCGCCTCGGCGAGCGTCTTGGCCAGTTCGGTCTTGCCGACGCCGGTCGGACCGCGGAACAGGAACGAACCGAGGGGTTTGCGCGGATCGTGCAGGCCGGCGCGCGCGCGGCGCACCGCTTCCGAGACGGAGGTCACGGCGCGATCCTGGCCGATCACCCGCTTGCGCAGCGTCGCTTCGAGACCGAGCAGGGCGTTCGTCTGCGCGTCGTCGAGCGTCGCTTGCGGGATGCCGGTCCATTTGGTCACCACGGCCGCGACGTGCTCGGCGGTCACCGGGGGCAGCGATGCCGCTCCGCGGTTGGCGAGCGCGACCGATGCGGCCGCCTCGTCCATCAAGTCGATCGCCTTGTCCGGCATGAAGCGGTCCGCGATGTAGCGCGCCGAGAGCGATGCGGCCGCTTCGATCGCGCCGTCGGTGATGGTCACGTTGTGGTGCGACGCATAGCCGCTGCGCAGGCCGCGCAGGATCTGGGCCGTCTGCTCGATCGTGGGCTCGTCGACCATCACCGGCTGGAAGCGGCGTTCGAGCGCGGCGTCGGATTCGACGTACTTGCGATACTCGTCGAACGTGGTCGCGCCGACGCACTGCAGTTCTCCGCGCGCGAGTTCCGGTTTGATCATCGAGCTCAAGTCGAGCGACCCTTCCGCGGCGCCGGCGCCGACCAGCGTGTGCAGTTCGTCGATGAACAAGACGACGTCGCGCGCCGTGCGCTTGACCTCGTCGAGGATCTTCTTGACGCGCCCTTCGAACTCGCCGCGATACTTCGTACCGGCGACCAGCGGCCCGAGCGAGAGCGCGAGCACGCGTTTGCCGCGCAGGGTCTGGGGGACGTTTCCGGCGGCGATGCGCTGGGCGAGACCTTCGACGATCGCCGTCTTGCCGACACCGGGCTCGCCGACGAGCACCGGATTGTTCTTGCTCTTGCGCGCCAGGATCGAGATGACCCGTTCGATCTCGTCGTCGCGTCCCACGACGGGGTCGAGACGGCCCGCCTTCGCGAGTTCGGTCAGGTCGCGCGAATATGCCGCAAGCGTCGGCGTGCCGGGGCGGAATCGCCGGGTGAGGTCTTCGATCGGCGACGGCAGGCCTTCGCCGCCGTTGTTCTTCGCGAACTTATCGGCGAGCAGCGCGCCGCCGGCTATCGCGCCGGCGGCCAGGATCGCCGCGCCGAGATACGGCAGGGCGGCCGTAGCGTTTCGTTTCTGCGCGCATTGGGGACATAGCCAATCCCTACCGGAGAAGGTAGCAGCGGGGCGCGTTCCGCATGCGGTGCAGATGCTCTTCATGCCTGGACGTACCCATGGCGAGCGGGCGGAGTTTCGGCCCGGTGAAAGGAGATGGTCATGTTCTGGCTCTGGTTCATCCTCTACGGCTTGATCGTCGGCGCGATCGCGAAGTACATCGTACCCGGCGAGGGGCCCGGTGGCCTCATCGGGGACATCATCGTCGGTATCCTGGGGGCTCTGCTCGGGGGCTGGCTCTTCAACAGCGTCCTGAACTGGGGCGCCGGCAGCTGGATCGCCGGCTTCATCGAGGCCATCATCGGCGCGGTGATCCTGCTCTACATCCTGCGGGTGCTCACCGCTCGCCGGGTCTGATCGGGACCCGCCCGGAGGCGACAAAAGGGGAGGCCTAGCCGCCTCCCCCGTTATACTATTTCGACCATGGCCTACATCATCACGGAACCGTGCATCGGCACGAAGGACAAGTCGTGCGTCGACGTCTGCCCGGTGGACTGCATCAAGGGCGAAGAGTCCGACGAGATGCTCTTCATCGACCCCGAGGTCTGCATCGACTGCGGCGCCTGCGTCTCGGCATGTCCCGTCGAGGCCATCTTCGCGGACTCGGACGTCCCGGCGAAGTGGGAGAACTTCGTGGCGATCAACGCCGACTTCTTCAAGAAGGGCGCGTGACGTAGATGACCATTTCGCAAGACCAGTTCGCCCACATCTTCGGCTTCGCGCCGCTGATCATCGGTGCGATCATCTTCCTCGTCGTCTATCTCATGGTCCGCAAGCAGGTGACCGTGAAGGCGCCGATCGGCCAGACCTTCGCCTGCGCGTCGTGCGGACGCCGCGGCATCCGCGAGCACATGGTGCCGCAAGCGCACGAAGGCGCCGTCTCGTGGTTCTGCGGCCGCTGTTCCGGCGCTCACTGACGCGAACGTAACTTAGAACGGAAGAGGGCCGGCGCGATGCGCCGGCCCTCTTCTTCGTTTCGCGTCCGCTCGGCTAGAGAGCGTTCGCGAAGGCCCAGCCCTTCGGGGCTCCGATCCCGGTGACGAGATCGTAGCCGGAAACCGCGGAGTACGCTCCGTTGCTGCCGGACGTCACGTCCGTGAAATCGGTGTACGACGTGTTCTTGAACAGCGTGTACATGTTCGGGTTCATGAAGCCGTAGTGCGTGCCGCGGACCTGATTGACCGTAGCCATCAGCGCGGTGAACTCCGGCGAGGACCACGACGTACCGTCGTAGGTCGCCTGGCTGCCGTGATCCCACACGGCGACGCTCACGCCCGGAAGCGAGATGTCCGGGTTGTTGCGGCCGCCGGAGTTGACGCCGGGGATGCCCGACTGGTAGCTCGGCACGGCGAAGATCTTCGAGAATCCGCCACCCGAGGAGAAGCCGTTGCCGCTATCGACACCGGCGGTGATCGTGACCAGCGCGCCGGTCGTGGAGTTGCTGGTGAAGTTCACCGCGCCGACCGCTACGAAGTACGGATCGGACGACGGCGAGCTGACGCCCGGCGTTCCGCTGCCGCATTCCGCACTGCCCGAGTCGCCCGAGGATGCCGCGAAGGTGATGCCCTTCGCCGCGGCCTGCTGCGCGATCGTGTTGGTCGTGCTGGTGAACGCCGTGTCGCCCGATTCGCAGCCGCCGAACGAAGAGTTCACGACGGAGGCGATGTTGTCGGCGACGGCCTTGTTGTAGCCGTCCTCGATCGATTGCGACGAGAGATCCGGGAAGTCGTAGACGCGGATGTTCGCGCCCGGAGCCAGGCCCGAGATGGTCTCGACGTCGAGCGCCGTCTCGCCGTAGTCGGAGCTGCTCGAGTTGCCGCCGCCGTCGACGGCGACGTTGGTGACGGTGCCCGTCTGGGTGACGCCCGCCGCGCTCAGATATGCGCTGACGTCGGAGGTGAGGATCGGCGTGTCGATCTCGACGGCGACCGTCTGTCCCGCGCCGTTGCACCCGTGCTGGACCGGGAAGTCGAACGCTTTTGCGACGCCCGTCGCGAGCCAGCCGCCGGCCGAGGCCTTCAGCGGGCCGTTATCCGCGGCCGAACCGTTGCATCCGCCGGCCGGAGTCGGCGTCGGAACGGGCGTGGCCGTCGGCGCCGGGGTCGGCGTCGGAACGGGGGTGGCGGTGGGTGCCGGCGTCGGCGAATGCGTCGGCGTCGGAGCCGGCGTGGCCGTCGGTGCCGGAGTCGGCGTCGGCGATCCGCCCGAGAGCGTCACGTCGTCGACGAACTGCTGCGTGTACGCGCCGGTATAGCCGTCGCCGTGCACGCCGATGTAGAGGTAGTACGTGCCGCCCGCGTACGTCGATACGCTGTACGATTTGTGCGACCAGACTCCGGCGTTGCTCGAGGTCTTGTAGAACTGCTTCACGCGCGTTCCGCTCGAGTCGAGCAGATCGGCTTCCTGATAGGCGTAGGTCGTGCCGCCTTCGTCGGAACGCTCGTAGACCCAGAAGTCGAGGTTGCCGTTGGCCGGTATGGTGATCTGCTGGCAGAGGCCGGTATCGCCGTTCGGTTCGGCCGATCCGCTGCCGTCGCGCTCGTCGTACGAACCGCTATGCGGGTGCGTGGTGACGACCGAGGCGTTGACGTTGCCGCACTGCAGCCATCCGGTCGTACCGGATTCGAAACCGCCGTTGGCGACCGTCGTGCCGTACGTGCCGACGCCCGCGGCGCGGACGCCCGTCTGCGGGATCGCGATGGGTCCGGCGACGCTCGAACGCTGCGTGTGCGCGACGATGAGGTTGTTGAGGGTGACGTCCTTGACGAGACCCGTCATCGTATCCGGAAGCGTCGCCGGCTCGATGTTCGCGAAGCGGGTGCCGAAGCGGCCCTGCGACATGTTGTGGATCTTGGTGCTGAACGTGGATTCGACGACCGACGTCGGCGCGGTCGCGTCGATGAGCGTGCGGTTGTCGAACTGTCCGGTTACCGTGAAGCCGCGCGCCTGGAGCGCCGCGACGACCTTCGCCGCTTGTTCCGGCGTCGGCGCGAACTGCGCGTTGAACTCTTCGTTCGAGAGATAGTGATGGTACATCGGCGAGAATGGATCGGCCTGGTCTTTGACGAGCCGGTCCAATTGCGCCTGATTGTTGTACGCGAGCGTCACCGTGATCTTGGTAGCGTCGGACGCGGTGCGCTGACCGGCGTCGCTTGCCGCGAAGATGCCGACGGGACGCGGAGGCGAAGCGATCTGCTGGATCGCGGGTGCCAGGCTGCCGGAATCGGTGCCCGACGTACTGGGGACGAGGGAGGACCCACCGTGTCCTCCGCAAGCTGAGACCGCGAGCGTCACTGCAAGCAGCGATGCCGCGGCACGTAGACTCGTGCGCATGGAGCTCCTAAAAGATGGAATGCAACAATACGCCTCACTGTAAAGGAATTGCAAAGGCGGCGTAAGGCTACGCTCCATATGGAGGCGAACCGCATCTAGGTGCGGTTCAGACCTGGAGCACCTCGGTGATCTCCGGCACGTCGGAGGTGACGACGAGTTCGATCGCCCCCTTGAGCGTCATGTTTGCCGCGGCGCACCCTCCGCAGGCCCCTAGCATCTGCACGTAGGCGGTCGAGCCGGTCACGCGCACGAGCCATACCTCGCCGCCGTCCATGGCGATGCCCGGTCGGACCTTATCCAAGGCGGCGTTCACTCGCTCTTCGATGGTGGGTGCGGGGGACGTCATGATGCTAATTAGACGCCATACCCCTTCATCAGGGCGTGCATCTTTGTCGCCATCGCCAAGGCGTCGTCCCACTTACGCTGCCACATGTTCCGGCCGAAGATGAGGCCGACGCAGCCAGCTTCCATGGCGATCTTCGCCTTATGGATGGTCGCGTCGTCGCCCATTTTGCTGCCTCCCGAGACGAGGACCAGCGTACGCCCGGCCGATCTCACGACTTTGCGGAGGCCCTCTTCGTCGGTGAACTGCAGGGTGTCGTACGGCTTGGGAGACTTGGCCGCACTCGCGGCATTCCACTTCGGCTCGTTGAGCTTCACGATGTCGCAGCCGACCTCACAGGCGACGCGCGCCGCATAGTCGATCGCGTAGAGCGAGTCGACGCCGCCTTTGGCCTTCACCGCGACGCCGCGCGGATAGGACCAGATGATGAGCGGCATGCCGTACTTCTCGCATTCGCGCCGCACCTCGTTGCACTGCGCGATGTCGACGTCTTGCGACGGGCTGCCGACGTAGAGCGTGTAGCCGACGGCGTCCGCGCCCAGACGGACCGCATCCTCGACGGTCGACGTCTGCGAGGAGAAGGCTTCGTCGTCCGAAGGGATGTTCGTCTTGCCGTTGATCTTGAGGACGAGCGGCACTTTGCCCGCGTACGCGCGGTGATACTTCTCCGCGAGGCCGATGTGGAGCGCGATGCCGGAGAAGTTGCCGGCGACGGCGAGGCGGTAGATCCAGTCGGTGTCGAGGGATTCGGGATTGTCGAAGAAGTCGACCGGCCCGTGCTCGAGCCCCTGATCGATCGGGAGGATCATCAGCGTTCCGTTGCCGGGACCGTGTTCGTACATCAGCCGGTGCAGGCGCGTGCGCTTGCCCGTCGACAGATTCAGGTCGTCGAACGTCGGGCGCTGGGTCGATGGCATCGGGGTCTCCTCGTCGTGCGGTAGGCGGTGCGCCTTCGTCCAGGCGTCGCACCTCCCCCTCTGGAACCAGAGCGCCGATGACCACCCGGATCGGATTTATCGGCGTCGGCGCGATGGGCGCGCCCATGGCGCGGACCCTGCACGAAGCCGGTTACCCGGTGACGATCTGCGTGAATCGCAACCGCGACCGCGTCGCGCTTCTGGTCGCCGAGGGCCTGATCGAAGCGGCCGACCCCGCGGCGGTCGCGGCCGCGTCGGACGTCGTCATCACGATGGTCCCCGATGCGCCGGACGTCGCCGAAGCGCTCTTCGGCGCGCGCGGCGCGGTCGCGGGAGCGAAGCCGGGAACGCTCTTCATCGACATGTCGACGATCTCGCCCGTGAAGACGCGCGAGTTCTCGGAACGACTTCGTACGGCCGGCCACGCCCTGGTCGACGCCCCGGTCAGCGGCGGCCCGGCGCGCGCCGCGATCGGGACCCTGACCATCATGGCCGGAGGAAGCGATGAAGACGTCGCCCGCGCCCTCCCGCTCCTGCGGGAGATGGGCGAGCCGCATCACGTCGGGCCGGTCGGCATGGGCGCGACCATCAAGATCGTCAATCAGGTCCTGATCGGCACCATCATGATCGCCAACGTCGAGGGCCTCACGTTTGCCAGGAAGATGGGCGCCGACTTGGAGACCGTCCGGGCCGTTATCGCCGGCGCGACGGGAGGCAACTACCTCCTCGACCAATGGCTTCCCAAGACGTGGCTAGCCGGGACGTTCGAAGGCGGATTCGCAGTGGATCTGCTCCGCAAGGACCTCAACGCGGCGCTGGAAGCGGCGCGCGCGATGAAATTGGCGATGCCCTCGACCGCTTTCGCCTATCAGCTCTTCACCGCCCAATCCGCCGAGGGAGACGGGGCGCGCGACTACAGCGCGATCGCCAAGCACTATGAACGGATCGCAGCCGGACATCACGATCAAGCGGGGCACGTTCCAGAAGAGCTCCGACTTCAATAAGAAGATCCTCGTCGTCGACGACGAGTCGGCGATCCTCCAGACCCTGCGCTTCAACCTCGAGCGGAGCGGCTACGCGGTCGTCACCGCGAGCGACGGGCGCAGCGCGGTCGCCATGGCCCAGCGGGAAGAACCGGATCTGATCGTCTTGGACATCATGCTGCCGGTGCTCGACGGCATCGAGGCCTGCAAGGAGATCCGCAAGTTCTCCGCCGTCCCGATCATCATGCTGACGGCCAAGGATCAGGAGATCGACAAGGTCCTGGCGCTGGAGCTCGGCGCCGACGACTACGTCACCAAGCCGTTCGCGCTGCACGAATTCCTGGCGCGCGTGAAGGCCCGTCTGCGCCGGCAGGCGCCGGTCGCGCAAGCCCAAGACGAAGCGATCGCGCTCGGCGAGATCGTCATCGACCCGTCCCGCCAGTCGCTGCGCGTGCGCGGCGCGGACGTGGCGCTGGCGCCCAAGGAGTTCGCCCTCCTGCGCGTGCTGATGGAGAACAACGGCCGCGTCGTCACCCGCCAGACGCTGCTCGACAAGGTCTGGGGCTACGACTTCGAAGGCGAACAGCAGACGGTCTCCGTGCACGTGCGCTGGCTGCGCGAGAAGATCGAGGTCGATTCGCGCAATCCGCGGCACATCATCACCGTGCGCAGCCGCGGCTACATGTTCAAGGAATAGCAGGCCGAAGCGATGTTCGGCAGGATCGCGCGGCGCCGGCGCGCCCCCGCGCCGCAGGTGGACGAGGGAAGAAGCGAGAGCGGCGAGAGCGCGCTCGCGCTCCTGGTGCGCGCGCTGCCGCAGGGCGTGCTGCTGCTCGACCGCAACCTCCGCGTCGTCGTCGCCAACGACGCCGCCGGTTTCGCCTTCGGTTTCGACGTGGAACTGGCGCGCGGAGGCCATCTGATCGAGGCCGTGCAGAACGTCGAACTCGAACGACGCGCCGACGACGCGCTGGCTCGCGGTACCGTCGCTTCGCCGCTCTCGGTGGCCGGCATCAACGGCGGCTCGTACGACGTCTCCGTCTATCCGATGCGGAGCGCCGACGGCGACCTGCGCGGCGCGATCGTGCTGGCGGAAGATCGGACCGAGTACGTCGCCCTCGAGCGCGCGCGTCAGGACTTCGTCTCCAACGTCTCGCACGAACTGCGCACGCCGCTCTCGTCGATCAAACTGATGATCGAGACGGTGATCGGTTCGCCCGATCCCGAGGTCGGCGATCTCTTCCTGCCGCAAGCGCTCGCGCAGATCGACCGTCTCGCCGAACTTGTCGCGCAATTGCTCGATCAGGCGCGCGTCGAATCGGGCCGGCTGCTGCTGCGCCTGCGCGACGTCGACTTGGAGAAGGCCCTGCGGCCGATCGTCGCATCGCTCGAACCGCAAGCCGCGAGCAAGGGCGTCGCGCTCGATTTCGCGGTCCTGCGGCCCGTCGGCGTCGAGGCCGACCCCGACCGGCTCGCGCAAGTGGTCGTGAACCTGGTCGACAACGCGCTGCGGCACACGCCGCGCGCCGGCCGGGTCGACGTCGAGATCGACGCGGACGGAGGCGAAGCGATCCTGCGCGTCCGCGACACCGGCAGCGGCATCCCCTACAAGGACCTTCCGCATATCTTCGAGCGGTTTTACGTCGTGGACCGTTCGCGCGCGCGCGCCACTTCGGGAGCCGGGCTCGGCCTCTCGATCGTCAAGCAGATCGTCGACGGCCACGGAGGCAACGTGGCCGCGGAATCGCTCCTGGGCAGCGGCGCGACGTTCACCGTACGGCTGCCGCGCCTTAATCTTCCTTAAGGTCGGGTTAACCGTGCCTTACTACGCCTAAGGATAGGATGAAGGCGCTTTGATCTCGGTTCGGACGCGCGCCAACGCACAGGAAGCCGTCGCGCGAGCGGCGCTTTTCGCCGCGAGCGCGTTCGTCATCGTCGCGATGGGTGCCGTGCTGCTCTACCTCGCGTTCGAGGGGACCAAGCTGTTCTTCGGCGATCGCATCGACCCGCTGACGTTCCTGTTCTCGCCGACCTTCGCGCCGGACGACAAGCATCCGGGCGCGCTCGTCTTCATCCTCGGCTCGCTCGGCATCACCGTCTCGGCGATCTGTATCGGCGGACCGCTCGGCATCGCCGTCGGCGTGTTCTTCTCGCAGCTGGCGCCCAAGAAGCTCGCCGCGTTCATGAAACCGGCGGTCGAGATCCTCGTCGGAATCCCATCCGTCGTCTACGGCTGGCTGGGACTGACGCTGCTCGCGCCGTTCGTGCGCACGCACCTGGGGAGTCTCACCGGCTTCGGCTTGGCGACCGCCGCGATCATGCTCTCGATCATGATCCTCCCGACCGTCATCTCGCTTTCCGAAGACGCCCTGCGCGCCGTGCCGGACAATCTGCGCGAAGGCTCGATGGCGCTCGGCGCGACCCGCTGGCAGACGATCTTCAACGTGCTCTTGCCCTCGGCGCGCAGCGGTCTCATCGTCGCCGTGATCCTGGGCATCGCGCGCGCGATCGGCGAGACGCTCGCGGTGCAGATGGTCATCGGCAACGCGGCCATCCTGCCGAAGAACCTGTTCAGCCCGACCGCCGCGCTCACGACCGAGATCGTCACGGATATGGGCAGCGCGCAGTCGGGCTCGATCCTCTACCACTCGCTCTTCTCGATGGCGTTCTTGCTGCTGCTCATCGCCATGGGTCTGATCCTCGCGGTGCGGTACGCCGGACGGAGCAAGGCGTAGTGCGCAGGCTGGCCGACCGCGCCGCTACGTTCCTCCTCTGGGCGGCGGCCATCGGCGTCGTGCTGCTGCTCGCGTTCTTCATCGCCTACATCGTCTATCTCGGATGGCACGCGGTCTCGTGGCATTTCCTCACGTCGCCGCCGAGCGAAGTCGACGCGGGCGGCGGCATCGGCCCGGAGATCTACAACTCGTTCTACATCCTCGTGCTGACCTTGCTCTTCACCGCGCCGATCGCGATCGCGGGCGGCATCTACCTGCAAGAGTACGCGCGCCCGGGCCTCTTCGCGAGCACGGTGCAGTTCTGCGCCGAATCGCTCGCGACGATCCCGTCCATCGTGATGGGCCTCTTCGGCTTGATCCTCTTCGTGAATCTGCTCGGGTGGCGGTTCTCCGCGCTCGGCGGCGCGCTGACGCTGACCCTGCTCAACCTACCCGCGCTCATGCGCGTGACGCAAGAGGCGCTGGCCTCGGTACCGCCGGCCTTCCGCGAAGCCTCGATGGCGATCGGCGCGACGAAATGGCAGACGATCCGCAAAGTGGTCCTGCCGAGCGCCATCGCGCCGCTGACCACCGGCATCGTGCTGATCGCCGGACGCATCTTCGGCGAGACTGCGGCCCTCGTCTATACGGCAGGTACCTCCGTCTCCGCGGGCAAGTCGGCCTACGACCTCAATCCGTTCCACACGGCCGAGACGCTCTCGGTTCACCTCTGGTACACGCACTCCGAGAGCCTCGTCCCCGATGCGTCGGCGATCGGCAACGGCTCGGCGCTGGTTCTGCTGGCGATGGTCCTGATCTTCAACGTGGCCGCGCGGATCGTCGGCCGGATGCTCTCCAAACGACTTACGGCTGCCTGAAGCGAGAACGACACTTTGAACGCCAAACTGGAAGCGACCGATCTCGACGTCTACTACGGCGCCTTTCAAGCGATCAAGAAAGCGTCGCTGGAAGTGGCCGAGAACTGCGTGACCGCGCTCATCGGCCCGTCGGGCTGCGGCAAATCGACGTTCCTGCGCGCGCTCAACCGCATGCACGACCTTCAGCCCGACGTCCGCGTCGAGGGCCGCGTCGTCCTCGACGGCGAGGACATCTACGCTCCCGGCGTCGATCCCGTCGAGATCCGCCATCGCATCGGCATGGTCTTCCAGCGCCCCAATCCGTTCCCGAAATCCATCTTCGAGAACGCCGTCTACGGGCCGCGCATCCACGGCGAAGGCAACCGGAAGAAGCTCGAAGAGATCGCCGAACGATCGCTCCGTCACGCCGCGCTTTGGGACGAGGTCAAAGACCGTCTGGACCGGTCGGCGCTCGAACTCTCCGGCGGACAGCAGCAGCGTCTCTGCATCGCGCGCTGCCTGGCCGTCGACCCGGAGGTGCTGCTGATGGACGAACCGGCCTCGGCGCTCGATCCGATCGCGACCAGCAAGATCGAAGACCTCATCGGCGAGCTGAAGAAGGACTACACCGTCGTCATCGTCACGCACTCGATGCAGCAGGCCGCGCGCATCAGCGACTTCACCGGATTCTTCCTCATGGGCGAACTCATCGAAAAGGCGCCGACGCGCCAGATCTTCACCCAGCCCCGCGACAAGCGGACGGAAGACTACATCACCGGTCGTTACGGTTAGTACGGCGTCGTCGCCCGAACCGCGTGGAGCGTCCTTCGGGGCATCGCACGTCAGGGTAAACTCCGCCGCGCCTCGAAGAGCGGTGCCGTCATGGCTTCTACGATGAAGGCGCTCTGTAAGGTCAAGCCCGAGGCCGGGTTCGTGCTCCAAGAGGTGCCGATCCCCGAGATCGGTCCCACCGACGTCCTCATCAAGGTCGAGAAGGCCGGCGTCTGCGGCACCGACCTCCACATCTACGGGTGGGACAAGTGGGCGCAGGCGCGCGTCCATCCGCCGCTGGTCATCGGACACGAGTTCATGGGCCGGGTCGTCGCCATCGGCGATGCGGTCCGCGCCGTCGGCGTGGGCGATCGCGTCTCGGCCGAAGGGCACATCGCCGACCTGACGTGCTTCCTCTGCCGCACCGGCGAGGCGCACATCTGCGAGCGCGTGAAGATCATCGGCGTCGATCGCGACGGATCGTTCGCCGAATACATCGCGATGCCGGAATACAACGTCTGGAAGCTCGATCCGGCGATCCCCGACGAGTACGCCGCGATCTTCGACCCGCTCGGCAACGCCGTGCACACCGTCATGGCGGCCGGCGTCTCGACCAAGAGCGTGGTCATCACCGGCGTAGGATCGATCGGCCTGATGGCGATCCCCGTCGCGCGCGCCGCCGGCGCCGCCGCCGTCTACGCCATCGACGTGAACCCGTCCAAATTAGAACTGGCCAAGCGTCTCGGCGCCGACGAGACGTTCGACGCGCGCGATGCCGATCTGGTCGCCCGCATCCACAAACTCACCAACGGCGACGGCGCCGACGTGCTGCTGGAGATGTCCGGGCAAGGCTCGGCCATCGATGCGGGCTTGCAGATGCTGCGCAACGGCGGGACCGCGGCGCTGCTCGGCATCCCCAGCGACGACATCAGCATCAACCTGGCCGAACGCATCATCTTCAAAGGCCTGACGGTGCTCGGCATCAACGGCCGGACGATGTTCGAGACGTGGTATCAGACGCAGGCGCTGGTGAAGTCCGGCCGCGTCGATCTGCGCCCGATCATCACGCACGTGCTGCCGTATACCGAGTTCGACAAGGCCTTCGCGCTGATGAAGAGCGGCGAAGCCGCCAAGATCGTGCTCGACTTCAAAGGAGATATCGCATCGTGAACGCCGCGTTCCAAGCAAGACTGACCGGCGATCTCGAAAAGCTCAAGGCGGCCGGCACGTACAAGCGGCTGCGGCACATCACCGGGCCGATGGCGCCGGAAGTGCATATGGAAGAGGCCGGCGACGTCATCGTCCTCTCGTCCAACAACTACCTCGGTCTCTCCGACGAGCCGAGCGTGGTCGAAGCCGGTAAGGCGGGGCTGGACAGATACGGGGCGGGTACGGCCTCCGTGCGCTTCATCTGCGGAACGTTCGACATCCATCGCGAGTTGGAGGACCGCATCGCCGCGTTCCTCAAGACGGAAGCGGCGCTCACCTACGTCTCGTGCTGGAACGCGAACACCGGGCTCTTCCCGACGATCTGCGAGGAAGGCTCGGCGATCGTCTCCGACGAGTTGAACCACGCCTCGATCATCGACGGCTGCCGGCTCGCGACCAAGGCGCGGCGCGAGCGCTACAAGCACGGCGATATGGCGGACTTGGAGGCGAAACTGCAAGCGGTGCAGGGTTGCGCGCCGATCCTCATCGTGACCGACGGCGTCTTCTCGATGGAGGGCAGCGTCGCAGATCTTCCGGGCATCGTCGCGCTCGCCGAGAAATACGGCGCGGTCACCGTCGTCGACGATTCGCACGGCACGGGCGTCACCGGTCCCACCGGTCGCGGTACGATCGAGCACTTCGGACTCGAGGGGCAGATCGACATCATCACCGGTACGCTCGGTAAAGCGCTCGGCGGCGCCGCCGGGGGCTTCGTCGCCGGCAGCCACGCGCTGATCGACACGCTCATCCAGCGCTCGCGTCCGCAGCTGTTCTCCAATGCTCTGCCGGCGACGGTGGCCTGCTCCTCGCTCCAAGCGATCGCCTATCTCGACGAACATCCCGAACTCGTGCAGAGACTGCGCGACAACGTGGCCTACTTCCGGGCGGGGCTCGGCAAGCTCGGGTTCAAACCGCTCGAAGGCGAGAGCGCGATCGTCCCGATCATCGTCGGCGACACGGCGTTCGCCATCGCGATGAGCGACGCGCTGCTCAAGCGCGGCGTCTTCGTGACCGGCTTCGGCTTCCCGGTCGTACCGGAAGGCACGGCGCGGATCCGCACGCAGTTGAGCGCGGCGCTGACGACGGACGAGATGGATCGGGCGCTGGCCGCTTTCGAAACGGTCGGGCGCGAAGTCGGGTTGTTGAAGTAGTCCATGGCGAAGCTCTATTTCCGATATTCCGCGATGAACGCGGGCAAGTCCACCGCGTTGCTCCAAGTCGCGCACAACTACGAGGAGAACGACAAGCGCGTCGTCCTCTACACCGCCGAACTCGACGACCGGTACGACGTCGGGACGATCACCTCGCGCCTCGGTCCGCAGCGCCGCTCGGTCACCTACGACGCGACGACCGATTTCTATGCGGACCTCGTCGACGCGAAGGGCATCGCTTGCGTGCTCGTCGACGAGGCGCAGTTCCTCAAGCCCGAGCAGGTGCGGCAACTCCATCGTGCCGCGCACACGCTCGGGGTCCCGGTCATCTGCTACGGCCTCCGCAGCGATTTTCAAGGCGAGCCGTTTCCGGGCTCCGTCTATCTGCTGACGCTCGCCGACAGCCTGGAAGAGATCAAGAACATCTGCGCCTGCGGACGCAAGGCGACGATGAACCCGCGCGTCGACGAAGCGGGCCTCCGGGTCTTGGAAGGCGCGCAGATCGCGATCGAAGGCCCGACCATCTATCGCCAGATGTGCGGCCGCTGCTTCTACGAGACGATGAACGGGAAAAGCGGAGGGTGAGCCTGCGAGCGGGTGTGACGGTCGCGATGCTCGCGCTGGCGTCTCGATCGGCGTACCGGGAGTCGTTCCTCGCGATCTACCGTCACGCGTCGGGCTTCCCCGACGATGCAGCAGCCGTGAAGGCGTTGAAGACGCTCTGCCCGGCGAGGGTGAAGACGTGATCGCGGCGATCGTCGCCCTGGTCGCGCTCGTGCCGCATCTGACCATGCCGTCGCCGTGGGTCCGCGTCTCGCCGCCGCCGGCGACCGCGGTCAGCACGTCGCTCGCCGAGTATGCGTTGCCGAACGCGCTGCCGAAGCAGGACACCTCGAACACGCAGTACGTCCTGCTCGTGCGCAAGGCCATGGACGATGGCGGGTTCGGCGGATACATCAGCGATCTCGAATACACGCTGCAGCAGAACCGAGACGTGACCGGGCTGCATTTCGAACCGATCGAGGACTGTCCGCGCCGCGCCTGGCATTTCACCTACGTCGTCCCGCTCGGCGGCGTGTCGCGGACGTTTGAAGAATCCTACGTCGCGACCAGCGAGTACATCTACCGCCTCGAATATTTCCGTCCGACGGATCAGCCGGAAAACGCTGCCGCGCGCGATGCGGTGACGGCGTTCTGCAAGTGGCAAACGCCGGTCTAGCGCTCGCGGCGCTGCTCGCGCTCGACGCGACCGCATTCGCCGCGCCGGCCGGCTGGGTCCGCGCGCAGGTCGACGCGGCGCACGCGTCGATCGCGCCGGGTCTGCGGACGATCGAGCGTTGGGTCCCTGCCAAGCCGGCGCCGGAAGAGGCTCGGACCGCGCTCTTCTATGCGGTCGGCGATGGCGGCATCGCTCTCGATGCGTACGTCGCCCGCGTGAAGATCGCGCTTCCCGCAGGGACGACGTTCGCCGACGACCGCGCGCTCGCGCTCTGCAACGGCCAACCCGGACGGTTCCTCGCGTTCGCGCTCGGCGACGTCGACGTCGAGGAGACCATCGCATCGGCCGACGTGATCGCCGCGGCCGCTCGCTACGAACGCGCGAAGGGGACGCCGGAGGATCCCGGCGCGCGCAAGGCCATCGAGACGCTCTGTCCGCAGGGCGAGACTTCGCCCGATTCGGACTAGCCCGCTTCGTCGATCTTGTCGTAACGGACGAGCGCGGGGAAGGCCTTGAGCGCGAGGCCGACGATCGCGATGGTGGCGATGCCGCCCGCGACGACGGAGAAGACCGGGCCGGCGATCGCCGCGACCGTGCCCGACTCGAATCCGCCGAGTTGGTTCGACGCACCGATGAAGATGTTCTCGATCGCCGAGACGCGCCCGCGCATCGCATCGGGCGTGTTCAACTGCACGAGCGCGCTGCGGATGACGACGCTCACGACGTCGAAGCCGCCCGCCGCTGCGAGCGCGGCGACGGAGAGCACGACGTTGCGCGAGAGTCCGAAGACGATCGTGGCGATACCGAAGCCGGCGACGACCCAGAGCAAGGTGCGTCCGGCGCCGCCCTTGAGCGGACGGCGCGCGAGATACGCGCTGACGAGCATCGTGCCGGTGGCGGGCGCCGCGCTGAGCGCGCCGTAGCCGAGGGCGCCGACGTGCAAGATGCTCGTCGCGTAGATCGGCAAGAGGGCGACCGACCCGCCGAACAGGACGGCGAAGAGATCGAGCGTGATCGCTCCGAGCAGGACCGGGCGGGAGAAGATGAAGCGGATGCCCTCCGTCGCATCGCGGGATTCGAGCGCGCGCGGCGCTTGCGGTCGCGGCTGCAGCCGAGCGAACGCGAGCGCGGCGAGCGCGTAGGCGAAGGCCGATGCGGCGAAGGCGTACGGCGTGCCGATCGCGAGCAGTCCGCCGCCCAGAGCCGGACCGCCGACCTTGATCATCGCGCCGATCGACGACGTCATCGCCTGCGCGCGGACGTAACTGTGCGCTTGGACGATGCCGGCGAGCAAGGTGCGTTCGGCCGGGTCGCCGAGCGCGTGCGCGATGCCGATGAGCGCGACCACGGCGAAGTTGATCCAGAGCACGTGGACGCCCGCGATCACGAGCGCGAGGAACGCCAGGATCGCCGCCATCTCGCCGCACGTGCAGGCGACGCAGACGACGCGCCGATCGACACGATCGGCGATCATCCCCGCGGGGATCGCGAGGAGCAGTTGCGGCAGGAACAGGACGAGCCCGACGAGCGCGAGATCGAATGCCTGGTGCCGCAGTCCGTAGATCTGCCAGCCGACCGCGACGGTTTCGATGCTATAGGCGAGCCGGCTGCCCTGACTCGCGAGGAAGTATGCGAGGAACTCGCGATCGGAGAATAGCGCGCGCACGAAGTCGTCGGCATTCGGGCGTCCGTTCGGAGGTTCCGCCCCGGTCGAACGGAAGGGTGACGCGATGGTCGGACGCGGATCGCTTCTGAAACGGGGACTTCTCGCCGTCGCACTGCTCGTACCGGCGGCCTGCGCGGCGCACGGTACGACCCCGCGCGCCGTACTTCCCACGCCGACGCCGTTCACCGGATCCGTCGGAGCCGCGCCGGTCCCCACCATCTACGCATTCCACAATACCGGCGGGGAGAACGGCTTGCCGGTCTCGCCCGGCAGCGACGGCGCCTCTCCCAAAGGGACGCTGACGATGGTGAACGTCAACGGGACGAAGATGCTCTTCGGGCGGACGGCGGCGGGCGGCAACATGACCGGGTGCGGCGCGTTCTTCGAAGTCGCGCCGAACGGGACGAACTATGCCGTAGTGCATCGCTTCAGCGGAACGGACGGCTGCTCGCCCCGCCACGACGCGATGATCCAAGACGCCGCGAACGGCCTGCTCTACAGCACGACGCAAGGCGTCACCGACGACGGTTCGACGACCTACAACAACGGCGAGATCCTGACGCTCGATCCCGTCTCGCTCGCCTTCGCCGATATCCACGATTTCGCGGGATCGCCGAGCGACGGCGCGCAGCAGCACAGCAGTTTCTCGATCGATCCCGGGAGCGGCGTGCTCTACGGACAGAGCGCGCTCGGCGGCGCGAACGGTGAAGGGCTCGTCTATCGGATCCCGCCGGGCGGCGGCGCCACGACGGGCCTGCACGATCTGGTCTCCTTCGAGGGCGAACAGCCGCACGGGCGGATCGTGCAAGTCGGGTCGACGCTCTGGGGCATCTCGCGCAAGGGCGGGGCGAGCGATCTCGGCACGGTCTTCAGCATCGCGCTTTCGTCGCCCGGATCGCCCGCGAACGTCGTGCACTCGTTCACCGGCGTCGGCAGCGACGGCGCGCATTCGGACCACGGCTACCTCACGCCGGTGCCAGCGGGCGGCGGAGACGTGATCCTCTACGGCATGACGCAATGCGGCGGCACCGGCCGCGGGGGCGACGAGGGCGACTGCAGCGGCATGGGCGGCGGCGACGGCGTGATCTTCCAGATCGACACGGCGACCGGTGCGTACAACACGTTCTACCAGTTCACGGGAACGAACAACCACGACGGCGCGGACCCGTACGGTTCGCTGCTCTACGATGCGGGCACCGGCTATCTCTACGGGATGACGCGCTTAGGCGGCAGTCACGACGACGGCATCGTCTTCCGCATCGCGCCGGGAGCGTTCGGTTCGACCGGAACGCTCGACGAACTCTATCATTTCACGGGCACCGGCGCGGACGGTGCGAAGCCGATCGACAACGTGATCCTGGATTCCGGAAAGCTCTACGGCATGACGACCGAAGGCGGATCGAGCAAGAACGACGGCACCATCTTCGCACTGCCGCTGTAGTCGCTCGATCCGCACGCGATCACATCCGCTTAGTATTTGATCCGGTAGCCGCCGTTACGTCCGAGCAAGACCGCTTCGAGGTACTCGGAGTTCGGGCGCGCGGAACGTTCGGGCTGTTCCAGGTCCGAGACGGTCCGGCCGCTGCAGTCCGCGTTCGCCTTCATCTCCGCGCGGACGCGGACGGCGGTCGAGGACCGGTCGCTGCCCCCGGCCATCGGGTAATCGACGTCCATGCGGGGCTTGAGCAGATGCGGCGGCCCCAACTGGACGAAGGGCCGTTCGCGGCGCTCCTCCCAGACGGTGACGAGCGCGCAGGTATCGCTGTCGTTCACGACCGCGAGCCTCATGATATAGGCTTGGGCCGGGGAGACCGTCGCGGCCACGACGGAAACGCCCACGATAAGAGCAAGTAGGAACTTCATGACCCTCCTATCCGCACAACGCGCGTCGTTCCTGCGGGGTTCCCGCGAGCGCGCCGCCAAATGCGTGGCATGCCGACATCAGCCGACGAGGCCGAGTTGGATGCCCTCGCCGCCGCCTTCTTCGATCTCTTCACCCGCGAGGACGACGGGCCGGTGGATCTCGGCGCGATCCACGGCATGTTCCTCCCCGAAGGGCTCATCGTCTGCGTCGGCCCGGCGGGCATCGTCTCCTATACGGTGGACTCGTTCGTCGAACCGCGTCTGGCGTTGTTGAACGGCGGCGCGCTGACCCGCTTCCGCGAAGAAGAAGTCGACGCGCGGACGGAAATATCGGGATCGATCGCCCAGCGCGTCGGCACGTACCGGAAATGGGGCACGCTCTCGGGCGAACCGTTCGAAGGCCGCGGCACGAAGATCTTCCAGTTCGTGAAGCACCGCACGGGCTGGAAGATCGTCGCGCTGACCTGGGAAGACGAACCCTAGCAGTAGATGCCGGTGCAGTTCGGGGGAGCCGTCGGGCCGCCCGCGACGGTGCCGGCCGGCCGTGCGATATGGAAGCCGTTGACGCCGTCGCCCGTTCCCTGATTGGTTCCGGAATCGTTGACGAACGTGTAGAGCGGTTTGTTCAAGTAGACCCACTGCATCGTGCCGTTGTCGGTACGCGTGATCAGCGTGAAGTCGCCTTGCGGCGTCGCGCCTGCTGCGGCAGCGAACGACGGCCAAATGGATAGGCAGCCGCCGGTGCAGGTCGACGTGCCGGCGGTATCGCCGTCGAACGTATAGAGCGCCGCTCCGCCCGGCGTCACCCAGGCCGTGCTTCCCTTCACCGACGCCTGCGAAACGAATGGTGCGGCGGTCGGTTGCCCGCCGACGGGAACGATTCCGCCGCCGGTGCTCGTGCCGCCGCAGGCCGCGAGCGCGGAGATGCCGAGGAACGTGAATGCGAGGAGTGCGTTGCGCATGATGTGATCCTCCATTTATCGGGAGCGATCACGGTATGCCGTTCGCGTGAAAAAAGGATAAATCGGAAACGGAACGGCTGCTCGCATTTCCGCGTTTCGCCCGGACGAGATAGTGCCGACGCGGACATCTGCATAATAGGCGCCGCTTTGAACGATTACCGGTATCGGCTTCGCGCCGTTCTCGTGGTGCAGGGGAAGAACTTCGACGCGCGTCGTGCCTGGCGGAACGATGCCGGCGATGGCGCCCCGGTCGGAATAGTACACGAAGTAGTCGGAGCCGGGGTTTGCATGAAATGATTCGAAATGCACCGTTACGGATCGCGGCTTTCCGTCTATCAGAGCGAACCATTGCGCCTGCTCCCAGCAGCCACGCCCCGCGATCATCACGCGGTAATACCCGGAAGGCAAAACGAGAGCGACGTGCTGCGTCGTCATCGTGCGATCCGTCGCCTCATCACCCACGCCCGGATAATGATATGCCGGCTGCCGCAGCCCTTCGTCTGAATCGTCATGCGCACCGGGACTTGACCTATACTCGATACCGCTGCCTGAGAGCGCGAGAAGGCAGCACCGGCGAGTAGGACGACGAGAATTGCCGCCGGCTTCATGGCTGCACCACGTTTCCGGGCAGGTCCCAACATTATAAGGTGCCGGGCCGGGCTTCCCAAAGAAAAACCCCTCGTAAATGATCGTTCACAAGGGGCTTTCCATTGTTGGTTGCGGGGACAGGATTTGAACCTGCGACCTTCGGGTTATGAGCCCGACGAGCTACCGGACTGCTCCACCCCGCGGTGGGCGACAACCTGGTTTGTGCGGGCGCGGCCCCGTCTCCTGCTGAAAGAAGATGCCCGTGCGCAAGATTCACCTCCACTGCCATCTGGAAGGCGCGCTTCGGGCTGCGACTTTTCTCGAACTGGCCGCCAAGCGTGGCATCGCACCGGCGCATCCCGACGACGTCTACCGGTTCGCGAACTTCGGCGAGTTCTTGCTCACGTTCGCGGCGGTCAGCCGCTCGCTCCAGGATCCCGACGACTACGGCCGGTTGGGCCGCGAGTTCGCGGAAGACGCGCTCGCGCAGGACGTCGCGTATGGCGAACTGTTCGTCTCGCCGTCGGTCTGGCAGTTCTTCCATCCCGACATCGACGTGCGCGCGTGCGTGCGCGCGATCCGCGATGCGTTCGATGCGGCGACGCGCGGAACGGACGTGGCGTTCGCGCTGATCGTCGATCTGACGCGGAACTTCGGTGCGGAGAGCGCCATGCGCACGGCCCGCCTCGCTACGAGCATGACCGATCTCGGCGTGGTCGGCATCGGCCTCGGCGGCGACGAGGCGAAATATCCGCCCGAACTCTTCCGCGATGCGTTCGCGTTCGCGCGCGCCGAAGGTCTGCATTGCGTCGCCCACGCCGGCGAGGCGGCGGGCCCGGAGAGCGTCCGAGGCGCGGTCGAGGTCTTGAAGGCGGAACGCATCGGGCACGGCGTGCGCGCGCTGGAGGATCCGGCGACGGTCGCGATGCTCGCCGATCGCGGCGTTCCACTCGAGGTCTGTCCCACGTCGAACTTCCTCACCGGGATAGCGACGCGGGAGCGTCCGCACCCGATCCTGGACCTCGATGCCGCCGGCTGCGTGGTGACGGTCGACGCCGACGACCCGACGCTCTTCCGGACGTCGATCTCGGAGGAGTATGCGTACGTCGCCTCCATCGCGGGCGATGCGGCGCTCGAACGATTCGTCGCCAACGCCATCGATGCGAGCTTCGCGACGCCGGAGCGCAAGGCGGCCCTGCGCTCGCACGGGAAGTAGGGACGATGTCCGGTCACAGCCATTTCGCCGAATCGATCGAGGAGTATCTCGAAGGCGTCTACCGTTTGGAGCGCGAGGGCCCCGGGGTCACCACCTCCGGGCTCGCGGCCGAACTCGGCGTCGCGCCGGCCTCCGTCTCGGGCATGCTCAAGAAGCTCGCGAACGACGGCTATCTGGAGCAGATCGCCCGGGGAGAAGTCAAACTCACGCGCAAGGGCCTCGAAGTCGCCGTCCGCGTCCTGCGCCGCCATCGCCTGGCGGAGCGGCTGCTCACGGACGTCCTCGGCATGGGCTGGGACGAAGTCCATTCCGAAGCGTGCATGCTCGAGCACGCCATCTCCGATAAGGTCGAGGCGCAACTGGTCAGACTGCTGGGCGATCCGCAGACGTGTCCGCACGGTCTGCCGATCCCGCCACGCGATCTGAGCGATCCCATCCGCGACGGCGTCCCGCTCGCGCAGATGGACGTCGGCGCGCGCGCCGTCGTCAGCGGCGTCACCGAAGATCTTCCCGAGATCCTGAAATATCTCGGCGAACTCGGCATCCGTCCCGGCGTGGAGATCGCCGTCGAGGCGAAAGCGCCGCTCGGCGGACCCGTCACCATCTCGGTGGGCGGACGCGATCACGCGATCTCGGTCGAACTCGCGCGGCTGGTCAGCGTCACGCATGCGGCGTAGTTTCCCGGTGACGACGTTCCTCATCGTCGCGAATCTGATCGGCTTCGCATGGGAATTGACGAAGACGGGATTCGGATTGATCGGCGGAAGCGTGACCTTGCAGAGCCTGGCGGATGCCGGAGCGATCGTCCCGATCTACGTGACGCAGAACGGCGAATATTGGCGTCTCGTGTCGGGAGCGTTCCTTCATGGCGGCCTGTTCCATCTGGCCGTCAACATGTTCTCGCTCTACGTGCTGGGCCGCATCATCGAGTCGATCGGCGGATCGATGCGGATGGCGGTCATCTACGTCGTCTCGATGATCGTCTCGGGCCTTGCCGTCGCCTGGTTCAGCGGTCCCACCGACGTGACCGTGGGCGCGAGCGGCGCGATCTTCGGACTTTTCGGCGCGCTCTTCGCGATGGGATTCAAGCTCGGGCCGCCCGGAATGGCGATGGTGCGCGCAAACGTCGGCATCCTGGTCATCAATCTCGCCATCACGTTCTTCGTACCGGGCATCGCGATGTGGGCGCATATCGGCGGACTCATCATCGGCTTCGTCGTCGCCTACGTCATCTTCTTTCCGCCCAAGCCCGTGCGCGCGAGCGTCGTCGATGCGCCGACCGGGGCGGAGATCGCCTCGGAATACGAGGCGCCCGAGCCGAACCGGAACGGATGATCGACGCGATCGACGCGGTCTTCGCACCGGACGGCGCGCTCGCACGCGTCCTTCCCGGATTCGAGGCGCGTCCCGGTCAGGTGCAGATGGCCCAGCTCATCGAGCGCGGGTTCCTCGAAGGGATGCACACGATCGTCGAGGCGGGTACCGGCGTCGGCAAATCGTTCGCCTATCTCGTCCCCGCGCTGCGCAGCGGGAAGAAGGTCGTACTCTCGACGGGCACCATCGCGCTGCAGGAGCAGCTCTTCCAGAAGGACATCCCGCAGATCGTCCGCGCGCTCGGCATTCCCGCGCGCGTCACCCTGCTCAAGGGGCGCAGCCACTACCTCTGCAAGCAGAAGTTCGAGCGCGTCCGCAACGAGCGGCTCATCGCGTCGTCGGCCGATATGGAACGCATCTGGGCCTGGGGCGACCGGACGACGACCGGCGACCGGTCGGAACTGCCCTTCCTCCCCGCCTCCGACGAATGGGAACAGCTCGATGCCGACGCGGACGATTGCGTCGGCGAGTTCTGCAGCCACTTCCGCGACTGTTTCTTCTTCAAGAAGCGCGACGAGGCGAAGTACGCGGATATCGTAGTGGTCAACCACGCGCTGTTCTTCCTGGACCTGGCGATGGGCGGCGGGCTCCTGCCGCCGTACGACTTCGCGGTGCTGGACGAAGCGCATCAGGCCGAGCGATGGGCGACGTCGGCGATGACCGCGACGCTCTCGCGCTCGTCGATCGCGCGCATGCTGCGCAAGATGCATCGCTACTACGATCTGCCCAAGCATTTCGACGAGACGTTCGACGCGGGCGTGCGCGGGCTCGAATCGGCGCTCGCGCGCGTGCCCGGCGACCGCTACCCGCTGCGCGCGAACGACGACGCCGGTCCGGCGCTGGCCGGCCTGCGCGACTCGCTCTACGGGCTCGAGAACTGGCTCTACGCGAACTGGCAGTCGGGACTGAAGAAGAAGCCCGAGAACGACGCCGAGGCGGAGCGCCGGCGCGACCTCGCCCTGCGCGGCATACTCGCCCACACGGCCACGATCGAACGCGCACAGCTGCCGACCGACGAAGCGATCGCGTGGGTGGAGCGGAACGACGGGGACGGTCGCTTCGAAGTCAACAGCGCGCCGTTCGAGATCGGCGACTTCCTCTCGCAGGCGCTCTTCGACCGGACGCAGAGCGTGGTGCTGACGAGCGCGACCATCGCCGACGGCGATTCGTTCGCCTTCCTGCGGCGCACCTTAGGGGTCGCGGACGCGCAAGAACTCGTCGCGGCGTCGCCGTTCGACTACGCCAAGCAAGCGCGGCTCTTCGTGGCGCCTGTCGACGTCAACCCGAAGGCGCACGATTTCGCGCGCAGAGCGGCGCCGCTGGTCGAGGAATGCCTGGATCGCACGCGCGGCCGCGCCTTCGTCCTGTTCACCTCGCACGCGCGCCTGCGCGAAGTGCATGCGGCCGTGCGCGAACGGATCCCGTTCCCGATCCGTTTACAAGGACAGATGCCGCGAGCGAGACTGCTGGAGTGGTTCCGCTCGACTCCCAATGCCGTGCTCTTCGCAACCGGCACGTTTTGGGAGGGCATCGACGTCGTCGGGGACCGGCTCTCGTGCGTCATCATCGACCGCTTGCCGTTCCCCTCGCCCGCCGATCCGCTCGTGGCGGCCCGCATCGCCTCGCTGGAAGCGCGCGGGCAGGACGGCTTCGAGCGCTACATGATCCCCTCGGCGATCGTCCGGCTCAAGCAGGGATTCGGCCGTTTGATACGCAGTACGGGCGATCGCGGTGTAGTGGCGCTGCTCGACGGTCGCGCCGCCGCGACGAAGTACGGCGCGACCATCCTCGCGGCGCTCCCGCCGGCGACCCGCATCCATCACCTCGACGAGCTAACGGAGTTCTTGACCGAATGAAACGCATCGCTCTCTGTGCGGCGCTCGCAGCGCTGCTGCTCCCCGGCACCGCGCTCGCATGGGGCGGCACGGGTCACACGATGGTCAACGCGATCGGCGCGGCCGCACTGCCGGCGGACGTACCGATCTTCGTCCGCGGAACCGACGGCATCGCCGAGATCGCGACGCTCGGGCCGGAGATGGACCGTCTCAAAGGTGCGGGCACGTCGTGGGATGCCGACAACGACAACGGCCACTTCCTCGACATCGGCGACGACGACAAGGTCGGCGGCATCATCACGCTCGACGCGCTGCCGGAGAGCTTCGTCGCCTACGACGCGGCGCTTCGCAAGGTCGGGATGGATCCGTTCAAGGAAGGCTTCCTCCCCTACACCATCCTCGACGGATGGCAGCAGGTCCGTAAGGACTTCGCCTATTATCGCGTCGACGCGTATTTGACCGACCACGCCAAGAGCGATGCGGACAAGGCGTTCTTCGCCCGCGACATGGAACTGCGCATGGCGCTGACCATCCGCGACATCGGCGTCTGGGGCCACTTCATCGGCGACGCCAGCCAACCGCTGCACATCACCGTCCATTTCAACGGCTGGGGCGACTACCCGAACCCGAAGAACTATACGACTCGGCACATCCATTCGTTCTTCGAAGGCGTGTACGTGCGCGATCACGCGAAGGCTTCGGACGTCACCGCGCTGCTGACGCCGTACGTGGCGGCGGATCCGCAGACGCTCATCTCCAACGCCGACATGCTCAAACGCATCGGCGCCTACCTGGCCTCGAGCAACGCGCGCGTGATCCCGGTCTACGACCTCTTCCGCACGGGCGACTTCGACCGCGGCTCGCCGCGCGCGACCGCGCTCGTCGATCGGTGTTTGGCCGCCGGCGCCTCCGAGTACCGCGATCTGATCGCGCTCGCGTGGGAGGACAGCATCAACGAGACCGTCTCGTATCCCGAGATCGCGGTCAAGGACATCTTGAGCGGCAAGGTCACGATCGCCCCGCAGGCCCTGACCGCGCAGTAATGCCCTAGTCTTCCTTCGTCGCCTCGGACTGGGCGCGGTTTTGGAGTTCGGCCACGATGCTCGCATCCGCGAGCGTGGTCGTATCGCCGAGGCCGCGTCCTTCCGCTATATCGCGCAGCAGCCGGCGCATGATCTTGCCGGAGCGCGTCTTCGGCAGTTCGGGCGTGAACGTGATGTGCTTGGGCCGCGTGAACTTCCCGAGCTTCTCCGCGACGTGATCGCGGAGTTCGTCCTTGAGCGCATCGTCGCCGAGGTCGCCGCCGCGTAGCGAGACGAACGCGTAGATCGCCTGTCCGGTCACGTCGTCCGTCCGTCCGCAGACCGCCGCCTCGGCGACCTTCGGATGTTCGACCAGCGCGCTCTCGATCTCGGTCGTCGAGATGCGATGCCCGCTGACGTTCATCACGTCGTCCACGCGGCCCATGAACCAGAAGTTCCCGTGCGTATCGCGGCGGCATCCGTCGCCGGCGAGGTACTTGCCGGGGAACTTCGACCAGTACGTCTCCTCGTAGCGTTCGTCGTCGCCCCAGATGCCGCGCAGCATGCCGGGCCACGGACGCGTCAGCACGATGTAGCCGCCGCCGCCGAGCGGTACGGAGTTGCCTTTGTCGTCGACGATATCCGCGCCGATGCCCGGCAACGGCTTCGTCGCGCTTCCCGGCGGCGTCGAGGTGATGCCCGGAAGCGGCGAGATCATGATGCCGCCCGTTTCCGTCTGCCACCAGGTGTCGACGACCGGCGCCTTGTTGCCGCCGATATGCTCGCGGTACCACATCCACGCTTCGGGATTGATCGGCTCGCCGACCGAGCCGAGCAGGCGCAGCGTCGAGAGATCGTGCTTCTGCGGATATTGGACGCCCCACTTCATGAACGTGCGGATCGCCGTCGGCGCCGTGTAGAGGATCGTCACCTTGTAGCGCTCCACGATCGACCAGAGCCGGTCCTTATCGGGGAAATCGGGCGTGCCTTCGTAGATGACGCTGGTCGCGCCGTTGGCGAGCGGACCGTAGACGATGTACGAATGACCGGTCACCCAGCCGATGTCGGCGGCGCACCAGTAGACGTCGGTCTCTTCTTTGAGATCGAAGACGAGTTTGTGCGTCGCGGTGACGTGCGTCAGATAGCCGCCGGTGGTATGCTTGATGCCCTTCGGTTTGGCCGTCGTTCCGCTCGTGTAGAGCAGATAGAGCAGGTCTTCGGCGTTCATGGACTCGGGCTCGCACGTCGCCGGCTGGTCCCTGACGACGTCGTCCCACCACAGATCGCGCCCGGCCTGCATCTCGATCGGATCGCCGACCCGCTTGGCGACGATGCAGTGCTTGATCGTCGGCGCTTTGGCCATCGCGACGTCGCAGTTCTGCTTGAGCGGGATCTTGTTGCCGCGCCGCCAGCCCTGGTCGGCGGTGATGAGGGCGACGCAATCCGAATCGTTGGAGCGGTCGATGATCGAATCCGGCGAGAAGCCGCCGAAGATCACCGAATGCGCGGCGCCGATGCGCGCGCAGGCCAGCATCGCCACCGGCAGTTCGGGGATCATCGGCATGTAGATCGCGACCCGGTCGCCGCGCTCGATGCCCAGCTTGCGCAGACCGTTGGCGAAGCGACAGACGTCGTCGAGCAGCTGCTTGTAGGTGATCTCGCGGCGGTCGCCGGGTTCGCCCTCGTAGTAGTAGGCGATCTTCTCGCCCTTGCCGGCGTCGACGTGCCGGTCGAGACAGTTCACCGAGACGTTGAGTTCGCCGTCGGAGAACCACTTCGCGAAGGGCTCTTCCCATTCGAGGAGCTTGGTGAACGGCTTGCTCCATTGCAGTTTCCGCGCCCACGAAGCCCAGAACGCCTGATAATCCTTATCGGCTTCTTCGTAGATGCCGGGCTGCGCGTTGGCTTGCGCCGCGAACGCGGGCGAAGGCGGGAAGGAACGGCTCTCGTCGGAGAGCGTTTCGATGGCGTGCGAACTCATCCGGCCGTTTTACCGGGAACCGTGCGCGACGCCTGCCGAAGTATGCGGCGTGGGAGCCGCCGCCTCGATCTTCGCCCTGGTCGCTTCACTGCTGATCCGCGTCGGCGCGCCCGCGCCGGACGTCGCGCTGCCGATGGCCGGGGGAAGCGTGCAGCGGGTCGCGGCGGAGAAGGGCCGATTCGTCGTGATGCATTTCTGGGCGACGTGGTGCCACGTCTGCATCGAAGAACTGCCGGTCTTCACGCGTCTGGAGCGCGCGTACGGATCGAAGATCCGCTTGCTCACGGTCTCCGACGAGCGCGAGGACGTCGCCGCCTCCTACTACCGGCTCTGGAACGTCGATCTGCCGCTCGTCGCCGATACCAAAGGAAGCGTGTTCGCCGCCTACGGCGTGGTCGCGCTGCCGGTCACCGTCGTGATCGCCCCCGATGGGACCGTCCGCTACGTCCGCGAGGGCGAGGTCGACGAAGGCGCCCTCAAGCAGGCATTGAACTAGCAGTCCTTGCCCCGGAGTGCTAAGATAGGCGGCATGAGCGACCGCGGGCGGGAGCCCCTCGAGCAGCGGAAGGCCTACATCCTGGCTACCGTCGTCTACGAATACATCGCGACCGGCGAGCCGGTCGGGTCGGCCACGCTCACCCAGAAGTACAATCTCGGCGTCTCGTCGGCGACCGTCCGCAACGATATGGCGGAACTCGAATCCGGCGGATACCTCGTACAGCCCCACACCTCGGCGGGCCGCGTGCCCAGCGACAGCGGCTACCGCACCTACGTCGACGAGCTGATGCAGCCCGAGCAGCTCGCCGGCACCGATCGCCGGCGCATCCGCGACGAACTGCGCGACGCCAGCCGCGAACTCGACGAGATCATCGCCAATGCGACCCGCGTGCTCGGCAGGCTCTCGAACAGCCTCGCGTTCGCCACGCGCCCCGAACCGGACGCGCATCTCTTCAAGCACGTGCAGTTGATCTGGCTCGGCGCGCGCACCGGCGTCGCCGTCGTGGTCACGTCGCTCGGCACGACCGCGCAGAGCCTGTTCGAACTCGGCAGCGACGCGACGCCCGACGATATGACCCGCCTCTCCAACGCGCTCAATGCCCGCTTCTCCGGGCGCGTGCTCGCGGAGATCTCCGATACCGACGTCGCCGCCGTCGTGCGCGACGCGCGCGTCCACGACGATCTGCGCGGCGCCGTCGCGGCGGCGCTGCGCGCGGCGCGGTCCGGCGACGCGCCGGCGATCGCCTCGGCGGGCGCGCAGCATCTGCTGGACCAGCCGGAGTTCCGCGACGTCTCGAAACTGCGTTCGATCCTGCGCATCGTCGAAGAGCAGAAGACGCTCTACGATCTCGTCGCCGACGCCATGAACGTGGAGACGCCGCAGGTCAAGATCGGTCGCGAGCTCGGCTCCGAAGAGCTCAGCGATCTCTCGGTCGTCACCGTGCCGTACCGCTTCGGCAGCCACGCCGTCGGCATGCTCTCGATCCTCGGGCCGCGCCGCATGCCCTACGGACGCCTGATGGCGCTCGCCGCCGGAACGGCCGATACTCTCTCAGAACGTCTCGCCGACGTCGAAATCAGATAGCCCGCCAGACTAGGACCAATGCCCACCAAAGACTATTACGAGACGCTCGGCATCGCTCGCGACGCCAACGGCGACGAGATCAAACGCGCCTATCGCGGGCTCGCGCGGAAGCATCACCCCGACGTCGCTTCGGACAAGGCCGAGGCGGAGCACCGCTTCAAGGAGATCAACGAAGCATACGAAGTGCTCTCCGACCCGAACAAGCGCGCGCAGTACGATCGCTTCGGCAGCGTCGGAAACGGTTTCGAGAGCGGAGGCTTCGGGCCGAACTTCGGCAACGCCGGCTTCGGCGACATCTTCGATATGTTCTTCGGCGCGGCAGGCGGCGGCTTCGGCGAGCGGCAAGCGCGGCGCAGCGGCCCGGCCCGCGGTTCGGATCTGCGCTATAACTTGGAGATCACGCTCGAAGAGGCGTTCGCCGGCACGACCAAGGAGATCGCGTTCGCGCATCTGGCGCAGTGCGAGCCGTGCAAGGGTTCGGGCGCCGCACCGGGCACGCTGATCGTCCCGTGCGACCGCTGTCAGGGTTCGGGCGTCGCGCGCCAGGTTCGCCAGACGCCGCTCGGGCAGTTCGTCACGCAGGCGACGTGCACGGTCTGCAACGGCGAAGGCCAGAAGGTGCAGTCGCCGTGCGAGACGTGCGGCGGCCGGGGCAGGCACGAAGTCGAACGCAAGTTGAGCGTCAAGGTCCCCGCGGGCGTCGACGACGGTTCGCGCATCCGCATTCCGCATAGCGGCGAAGCCGGCATCCGCGGCGGTGCGGCGGGCGATCTGTTCGTGTATCTGAACGTGCCGAAGCACCCGATCTTCCGGCGCGACGGGCTCGATACGTTCGTCGACGTGCCGATCGCCTACGTGCAGGCCGCGCTCGGCGCGACCGTCACCGCGCCCTCGCTGGAAGGCGACCTGCAGGTCGCCATCCCGGCGGGCACGCAGACGGGGACGACGCTGCGCCTGCGCGGGCGCGGCATGCCCACGGTGCGCGGCACGCAGCGCGGCGACCATCACGTCACCGTGCACGTCGTCGTGCCGAGCAAGACGAACAAGAAGCAGCGCGAGCTGCTGGAAGAATACGCCCGCGCCGGCGGCGACGCGATCGAGGATAAGTCGTTCTTCGAACGCGTCAAAGACGCGTTCAAACCGGACTAGCGCGCGTGGCGTCGCGGTTCTTCGTCGAGGGGAAGCACGCGGCGGGCGACGTCGTCGCGCTCGACGCGAGCGACGCGCGCAAGGTGACCGCGGTACTGCGCATGGGTGCCGGCGACGAGATCGAGGCGATCGACTCCGCGTCGCAGCGCTTCCGCGCGCGCGTGGAGATCGACGGCGCAGACGTGCGCGCGCGCCTGCTCGAGCTGCGCGCGTCCGACGCGCGAACGTCCCGGCGGATCGTCGTCGCGCAAGGCATTCCGAAGGGCCAGAAGATGGACTTCGTCGTGGAGAAGCTGACGGAACTCGGCGCGGCCGCGATCGTCCCGCTGCGCACGTCGCGCACGGTCGCCGACGCGAGCCCCGCCAAACTCGACCGCTGGCGCCGCCTCGCGAAGGCCGCCGCGATGCAGTGCGGCCGCGCCGACGTCCCCGCGATCGAAGATCCCGTCGACGTCGCCGCGCTCGTCGCGCGCGCGAAGGACGCGGTGACGCTCGTGCCTTGGGAGGCGGCCGATCCCGTTCCGCTGCGCGACCGGCTCGTCGGCCTCGTCGGGGAAGCGCGCGATCTGCTGGTCGCCATCGGCCCGGAAGGCGGGTTCTCGTCCGACGAGATCGCGGCGCTCGAAGCCGCAGGCGCCCACACCATCTCGCTCGGCCGCCGCATACTCCGCACCGAGACGGCCGCGCTCGCGATGCTCTCGATGCTCGAATACGCTCTGGCGGAATAGGTCCGGGCCCCGTCGTATAGACTACAGTTAATAATGGGCTATCCGTTTTCATTCGTCATCCCGACGTACAACGAGGCAGGCGGCATCGAGAAGCTGCTGCGCGCGGTCGACGGCATCTTCAAGGCCAACGCCCTGGACGGCGAGATGATCGTCGTGGACGACAACTCGCCCGACGGCACCGGCGCGATCGTCGACCGGCTCTCGGCCGAACTGCCCGTACGCTGCCTGCATCGTCCGGGCAAGATGGGGCTCTCCAGCGGCGTCATCGACGGATGGGCGTTCGCCCGTCCCGATTCGGTCGCGCTCGGCGCCATGGACGCGGACTTCAGTCACGACATCACCATCGTGCCGAAGATGGTCGAAGCGCTCGCATCGGGCGAGTACGGACTCGCGATCGGCAGCCGCTACGTCCCCGGCGGCGGGATCGCGAACTGGCCGAAGCGCCGCATCTTCACTTCGAAGGTCGCGTGCATGCTCGCCCGTCCCCTGACGCCGATCAACGACATCACCAGCGGCTTCTTCCTCGTCCGCCGCGACGCGCTGGAAGGCGTGACGCTCGATCCGATCGGTTTCAAGATCGGGCTCGAAGTCGTCGCGAAGGCGCACTACGGGAAGGCGCTCGAGATCCCGTACGTCTTCACCGACCGCGTCGTCGGCGAATCGAAGCTGAACCAGAAAGAGATCCTCAACTACCTCAAGCAGCTGCGCAAGCTCTACGGCCGGCGCTTCTTCGGACATAGCGCGAACTGATGCCGATGCCGGAATGGCTGCGCGTCCGCCGCAGCAAGACCGAAGAATCGCGCGACGCCGCGCTCTGGAGCAAGTGTCCGAAATGTTCGGAAGTGCTCTACCGTCGCGATCTCGCCGCGAATCTCGACGTCTGTCCGAGATGCGCGCATCACTTCCGCATGAGCGCGCACGATCGCATCGCGATGATCGTCGACGGCGACTTCGCGGAGATCGGCGCCGACGTGCTTCCGCGCGATCCGCTCGGCTGGACCGACAAGAAATCGTACGCGGTCAAGCTCGCGGGCGATAAGGAGAAGAGCGGCCTGACGGAGGGCGTGGTCTGCGGATTCGGCAAGATCGGCGGTCACGACGTCGCGCTCGGCGTGATGGATTTCCACTTCCGCGGCGGCACGATGGGCAGCGTCGTCGGCGAGCGCATCGCCCTGCTGTTGGAAGCGGCGCTCGAACGCCGCCTGCCGTGCATCATCTTCACCGCCTCCGGCGGCGCGCGCATGGAAGAGGGCATGCTCGCGCTCATGCAGATGGCCAAGACGACGGCCGGCGTGACCCGACTGATGGACGCGGGCCTGTTCTTCGGCGTCGTCCTCACCGATCCGACCACCGGCGGCGTCTCCGCGTCGTTCGCGTTCGAAGCCGACGTCATCGTCGCCGAATCGAAGGCGATGATCGGTTTCGCGGGGCGTCGCGTCATCGAGCAGACGATCCGTCAGAAACTTCCGGAGCAGTTCCAGACCGCGGAGTTCCTCCTGGAGAAGGGCCATATCGACGTCGTCGTCGACCGCCACGACCTCAAAGCGCTGCTGGTCCGGTACCTCGAGTATGTCGAGGCCGGAACGCGCGCGAGGAAGATGGCGTGAATCTGATCGTGGAACGCGAGAAGGGCCTCCTGGAACTCGAGAAGCGCATCGCCGAATTGCGGGCGGTGAACGCGAACCAGCCCGTCGACATGTCGGCCGAGATCGCCGCGCTGGAGACGAAGTACGCCCAGATCCAGCAAGAGATCTTCGGATCGCTCACGCCGTGGCAGAAGGTCCACATGGCGCGCCATCCGCGGCGCCCCACGGCGCTGGATTACGTCTCGCAGTTCGACCGGTTCGACGAACTGCACGGCGACCGCCACTTCCGCGACGATCCGGCGATCGTGGCCGGCTTCGCGCTCTTGCACGGCCGGGCCGTGATGGCGATGGCGCAGCAGCGCGGGCGCGACACGAAAGAGAATCTGCGGCGCAACTTCGGCATGGTCACGCCGGAAGGCTACCGCAAGGTCAAGCGCCTCGCCCACTTGGCCTCGCGTATGGGTCTGCCCATCGTGACGTTCGTGGATACGAAGGGCGCCGACCCGGGCATCGCCTCCGAGGAGCACGCCCAGTCCGAAGCGATCGCGCAGTGCCTGGTCGAGTTCACGCGCGCGACGGTTCCGATCGTCACCATCATCGTCGGCGAGGGCGGCTCCGGCGGGGCGCTCGCCCTGGCCATCGCGGACCGGGTCGTCATGCTCGAACACAGCGTCTATTCGGTGGCTTCCCCCGAGGGCTGCGCGGCGATCCTGTGGGGCGATGCCGGCAAAGCGGAAGAAGCCGCCGCGCGGTTGAAACTTACCGCTCAGGATCTGGTGGGATTCGGCATCGTCGACGAGATCGTGCCGGAACCATTGGGCGGCGCGCATCGCGATCCGGGATCCGTGGTGTCGCGCGTACTTGAGGCGATCGATGCCTCGCTTACCGAGCTCGCGGCGATGGACGCATCGGCGCTGCTGGAGGCGCGTTATCGAAAATATCGGCGGATAGGCGCTTGGCAGGGCGAGCGTCTGGAAACGGTCCGAACCCGGACGTGAAGCGGAACCCGCGCACGTCAGGCTTTCTGCATCTCGCGAGCAGGCTCGGCGTCGGCGCTTTCGCCGCCGTCGTCTTTCTTCTGGTCGGGGTCCAGTTCACGCGTGTGATCGGCGAGAACGTCGCGATGGCCCAACAGCTCGCATCGGTCCGCAGCGACATCGACGTGCTGGAAGCGCGCAAGCGGACGGAACTGCGGGAGCTGCGCCGGTTGGCCGATCCCGAAGGCGCGATTCCGGAGATCCACGACCGCCTGCGCCTCGTGCGCGAGAAGGAAGCGATCGTCTTCATCAAACCGAGCCCGGCGCCGAACAAGTAGCGGTCGTGCCGCTCGTCCGTGGCCTCGTCCTCAACATCAACGCCTACGGGGCGACCGTCCGCCTCGAGAGCGGCGACTTGGCGAGCGCGCCCCTCATCGACGTCGAACTGCACCGCGCGCGGTACGAACGCGCGCTCACCGGGCGCAAGGATCTGACGTTCGACCTGCGCGACGGGAAGCGTCCGTCGGTCACGCTCGCACCGCAGATCCACGACGAAGCCCTCGAGGAGCAGATCGCGGGCTTCCTGCGCGAGAGCGAAGACCGGCACTACCTCAAGACCAAACCCGTCAACCGTCGCCAGCGTCGATGAACGCGATCGTCTCCATCGGAACCAACTCGACGCGCGTCCTGTTGGCGGATATTGACGAGCGGCCGCCGCGCGTCGTCCACGCGCGCAGCATCGGCACGCGCCTGGGCGAGGGCGTGCGCGATCGCGGCCGGCTCTCGGAGGAGGCGATCGCGCGGACGCTGGGGGCGGTCCGCACGCACCTCCGCTCGATCGACGGCAGATACGCGACCATCGACGCGATCGCGACGAGCGCCGTGCGCCGCGCAGACAACGGCGCCGCGTTCGCATCGCACGTGCGCAAGATCGTCGGCGCCGAACTGCACGTCCTGGACGGCGAGGAAGAAGCGGTCGCATCGTACCGCGGTGCGCTCGTCTCGCTGCCGCCGTTCGACGGTACGACGGGCGTGGCCGATACGGGCGGCGGCAGCACGGAATACGCGCTCGGAAGCGGGACGTTCCCGGAGAAGATCGCATCGTGCGAGACGGGCGCCGTGCGTCTGACGGAGACCGTGTCCGCGCTCTCCGGGGAACGCGGTCCCGCGGACATGCCTTCCGTCGGCCGCGCGCGCGAGATCGCCCGCGCGATGCTCTCGCCTCTGCGCGAGTTCCCGCATCCGGACAGGCTCGCGTTCGTCGGCGGCAGCGCGACGACCGCGGCGTCGCTGATGCGCGGCGATCGCACCCCGTTCGCGACGGCGACGATCGCGCGTGCCGACGTGCAGTCGTGGCTGCTGAAGCTCTGCGCGATGCCGCTGGCCGCGCGCAAAGAATTGCCGGGGATGAATCCGCAGCGCGCCGACATCTTGCCGGCCGGGCTCGTCATCTTGGACGTGCTCTTCGAGATGGCGGGAGCCGCGACGGCGACCGCGACCTCGTCCGACCTGCTTATGGGATATCTGCTCATCCGGCGCGAAGGCGCCGGACATGGATAAGCGTCGAGCCGCACTCGTCCTCGTCTGCTCCATCGCTACGCTCGGCGCGTCCGCGCCACGTTACGGTCTGGATGCCGTCCTCTCGGCACCGTTCGTCGCCGATCTGATCGCTTCCGCGGACGGTTCGACCGTCGCCTACGTCGCCCACGAACGCGACGAGCGCAGCGTCTACGTGGCCAAGGGCGCGACGGTGACGAAGCTGACCGCGTTCGATGGCGACGACGGCCAGGAGATCCAATCGCTCGCGCTGTCGTCCGACGGGAACGTCGTCGCCTTTACGCGCGGCGGCGGCTTCAACGGCGCGGGCGAAGTGGCGAATCCGCGATCGCTGGTCGATCCGCCGGACCGCATCGTCTGGGTGAGCGACGCGACCGGGGGCAAGCCGATCGCGGTCGCCCCGGGCGGTTCGCCGCAGATCTCTCCGGACGGGACGCGCCTCGTCTTCGTCGCGCACCGGCAGTTGATGAGCGTCGCGCTGACGCGGAACGACGGCCGCATCGCGTCGGTCGGCAAGCCCGCGGCGCTGCTGCAGATCCGCGGCGGTATCGGCGCCGAGCGGTTCTCGCCCGACGGTTCGAAGATCGCGTTCGGAAACGACCGCGGCGATCACGGCTTCGTCGTCATCTACGACTTCGCGAGCAAACGCTACGTCTACGCGACGCCGGCATTCTCCGAGGATCGCGACCCGGTATGGTCGCCCGACGGGACGAGGGTCGCGTTCCTGCGCCTGCCGGGTTCCCGCGAAGACGTCGATCCGTACGTCGATACGACCGAAGCGCCGTGGGAGATATGGACCGCCGACGCCGCGAGCGGAAGCGCCCGCCGCATCTTCACCGCATCGCGCGGACGCGGCCAGCAGTACTACGGTCTCGACGCGCACGATCAGCTCTTCTGGATGCGCGACGGCTCGATCGTCTTTCCGTGGGAACGGACCGGCTGGCGGCAGCTCTGGGCCGTATCGAGCCGAGGCGGTCCGGCGCGTCCGCTGATGCACGGATCGTTCGAAGCCGAGATGGCGGTCGCCTCGGTCGACGGTTCGCGCATCCTCTACGCGACGAACGAGGGCGATATCGATCGCCGCCACATCTTCGAGGTCGCACCGGGATCGGCGCCGCGCGCGCTGACGGGCGGAGCGAGCGACCAATGGGATCCGACCGCGCTCGCCGGCGGCGGCATCGCCTACGTCGACGCCGGATGGGCGAGCCCGCCGGTGGTCGAGAGCCGCATGCCGGACGGCCGCGTCGCGGCGCTCGGTCCCGCCGTGCCGGCGATCTTCCCGCGGAGCGCGATGGTGCGTCCGCAGCTGGTCACGTTCCGCGCGACCGACGGCCTGCTGCTGCACGGCCAGGTCTTCGTCCCGCGCGACGGCGCGGCCAGGCATTGCGCCGTCGTCTTCACGCACGGCGGTTCGCGCAGACAGATGCTGCCGGGCTTCCACTACATGGAAGCCTACGCGGATCTGTACGAGACGAACCAGTACATCGCGGACCACGGCTGCGTGGTGCTTTCGATCAACTATCGGGGCGGCATCATGTACGGGCACGACTTCCGCGAGGCGAAGTACCAGGGCGCCCTCGGCGGTTCGGAGATGCTCGACCTCATGGGCGGTACGAAATATCTGCTCGCGCGGCCCGACGTCGATCCGAAACGGGTCGGCATCTACGGCCTTTCCTACGGCGGCTACATCACCGCGATGGGCCTCGCGCACCATTCCGACATCTTCCGCGCCGGCTTCGACATGGCGGGCGTGCATAATTGGGCGACCATCCGCGATGCCGACTACGGGCGTCCCGTCGGAACGCCCGCCGAGCGGAAGGTCGCATACGACGCATCGCCGGTGGCGGCGCTGGCGACCTGGAAGTCGCCCGTGTTCCTCGCGCAGGGCGACGACGACCGCAACGTCCCGTTCTCCCAAGGCGAGGATCTCGCGCTGCGCCTTCGCGCGCGCGGCATCGAGGTCCGGACGGCGGTCTTTCCGAACGAGACGCACGAGATGACGTTGGCGTATCGGGACTCGCTCGCCATGTTCGGCGGCGGCCTGCAGTTCTTGCTGATGCATCTGGGAGCGACCCCATGAAAGACCAGGACATCCTCACCCACATCAACGACCTCGTGAGCGAAGAGCACGACCTCCGCGGCCGCGCCGAGACGGGCGTCCTCATGCCGAGCGATACCGAACGGCTCGAAGCGATCGAAGTCCAACTCGACCGCTATTGGGACCTCTTACGTCAGCGCCGCGCGCGCCGCGACGCCGGTCAAGATCCCGACATCGCGCACATCCGCTCCGCAGATACGGTAGAACACTACAAACAGTGAGAACCGCCTTGGGATGGTGGTGGAATCGGCAGACACAGCAGACTTGACTTCGTTGAGCCGTAGGAGGGGAAACCGCCTGCGGGATGCGCTCAAAGTCGGCGAACTCTCTGCGGGAAACGCCCGCGTGACGACGCCGAGCCAAGCTCCGCGAGAGCGGAGAAGGTGTAGAGACTGGACGGGCGCGGCCTACGTGGAAATCGTTCCATATGGTCAAGGCACAGTCCGGACCACAAACGCGCTAGCGCGGTAGTGAAAGCTATAGTGGTGCGAAAATCTGCAGTTCGAAAGAACGTCCGGGTTCGACCCCCGGCCATCCCAAAAGTCTTCGTCTCGTTTCGCCGCTCATTTCTTCTGATGTAGGCCGACCTTGTTGCCTTCGGGGTCTTCGAACGATGCGGTGCGACAGGTCGGGTAGTCGGCGGGCTTGTCGTCGGCGGACTTGGCCTTGTCGCGCAAGGCGGCGAGCGCCGCTTCGATGTCGTCGACCTCGAACACGACGCCGGCGCCCGAACCCGCCGGTCTTCCGAGGAAGCCCTCCGGAACCAAGCTGAACCAATGGTCGCCGCCGAGATCGAATTCCACGAGTTCGGCCGCGTCCTCGCTCGGGTGCGCGCGGTCGACCTTGAGACCCAGGACGTCGCGATAGAACGCGAGCAGTTGCGGAACGCTCTTCGCGGGGTACGCCGTATAGGCGATCGATGTGACCTTCATGCGCGCATCGTACCCGAAAAGCGGCGCGGGGATGGCTCGCATCCCCACACCGTGCGGATCACGCTATTTCACGAGGTTGTCGCTCATCGGGCCCATGCCCGTGAGCTGGAGAATCGTCACGCCCTTCGCACGCGCGAAGTGGTGCAGGCCGACCGGGACCGAGACGTACGAGCCGGCCGGAAGCGCGACCATCTTGTCGGCGGGCACGAGCTTGTCGCCGAGGCCCACGAGCAGCGTACCCTGGAGCACGGTGACGTTTTCCGTCGTCCCGTGCCAGTGCGGCGCGAAGGTGTAACCGTCCGGCATCCTGATGCGCACGGCGTACGCGCCGGCCTTTCCGGGGTCTCCGGTGAGGATCGCGACCTGCGTGCCTTTTTCCACGCCGGTTCCGGCCATCCAATGGATCGAGCCAGGCGTCACGATCGTCGGACCGGGCGCGGCTATTGCGGACGCGGAGAGCACCAACGCGAACGCTGCGGAGAGAAGTAGCTTCATCCTAAAACCTCCATCTGATCCTCCGAGAGAGGAAGAACCGTAAAACCATTGGCGGACATCATCGCAGGCCCTGCGAACCCCCGCCCATGGCGGCTTTTATCTTCGACTTGGACGGGACGCTCGTCGATAGCGTCTATCAGCACGTGCTGGCGTGGCACACGGCACTGCGCGATTGCGGATTCAACCTTTCGGTCTGGAAGATCCATCGGCGCATCGGCATGAGCGGCGGCCTCTTGGTGCGCGCGCTCACCCGCGAACTCGGCGGCGGCCAGGTGGACGATGCGGTCGCCGAGACCCTGCGCCGGCGGCACGCCGAAGAATACGCGAAACTGCTGTCGCAGGTCGAACCGCTGCCGGGTGCGATCGCGCTGCTCAAAGAGCTGACCGCTTCGCGCGTCCCGTGGGCGATCGCGACGTCGGGCGCGTTCGAGACGGCCGGACCGGCGCTGGCGATGCTCGACGTCCCGCCCTCGGTGCCGATCGTCACGCGCGATCAGGTGAAGCGCGCGAAGCCCGATCCGGATCTGTTCCTGAAGGCGGCGGAGAAGCTCGGTGCGGACGCGACGCAGGCGATGGTCGTAGGCGACAGCGTGTGGGACATGCTGGCCGCACGGCGCGCGAACTTCCTCGGCGTCGGCATCCTCGCGGGCGGATACGGCCAGCAAGAACTCGAGCAGGCGGGAGCCTATCGCGTCTACGCCGACCCCAACGACATGCTGCAGCATCTCGACGAGCTCGGCGTGCGTGACGACTGACGCCCGTCTCTTCCAGCCGCTTCCGCTCCGCGGACTCACGCTCGAAAACCGCATCGTCGTCTCGCCGATGTGCCAGTACTCGGCGACCGACGGATCGGCGTGCGACTGGCACGTCGTCAATCTGGGACAGTTCGCGCTCGGCGGTCCGGGCATCGTCTTCTTCGAAGCGACGCACGTCAGCCCGGAAGGGCGCATCACCGATCGCTGTCTGGGCCTCTACGGCGACGAGAACGAGGCCGGGATGGAACGCGTCGTCCGGTTCGTCCGGCAGTGGAGTCGCGCGCCGATCGGCGTGCAGCTCGCGCATGCGGGCCGCAAGGCCTCGACGCTGCCGCCCTGGGAGGGCGGCGGTCCGGCGCGCGGCGATCGCGCGTGGGAACCGGTCGCGCCGTCGGCGCTCGCCTATGCGCCCGACTGGCACGTGCCGCGCGCGCTCGACGAGGCCGGGCTGGAGAAGGTCCGCGCGGATTTCGTCGCCGCCGCGCGGCGATGCGAGCGCCTCGGGATCGACGCGATCGAACTGCATTTCGCGCACGGTTACCTCGCGCATCAGTTCCTCTCGCCTATCGCCAACGCGCGCACCGACGCGTACGGCGGAACGCTCGAGAACCGCATGCGTTTCCCGCTCGAGCTCTTCGACGCGGTGCGCGCGGTCTGGCCGGAGCGCAAACCGCTCGGCGTGCGGATCTCCGCGACCGATCACGTCGCCGGAGGCTGGGACCTCGAAGGATCGCTGGAACTCGCCGCGCGGTTGAGGGACCGCGGCTGCGATTTCATCGACGTCTCGAGCGGCGGTCTCTCGCCCGAGCAGCGCATCGACGCCGTGCCGGGCTATCAGGTCCCCTACGCGCGCGCGATCAAGCGCGCGACCGGCATGCCCACGATCGCCGTCGGGCTGATCACGTCGCCGGCGCAAGCCGAAGCCATCCTGGAAGACGGCTCGGCGGATGCCGTGGCGTTGGCTCGCGGGTTCTTGCGCGATCCGCGCTGGGCCTGGGACGCCGCCGACGAACTCGGCGGCGAAGCGTTCTGCCCGCCGCAGTACGCGCGAGGCCGCGCCGCCCGACGTCCCTAGGTCGCGCGACGGATGACCGACGCGACGAAGCGTTCTTCGGCGGTGAGGTGCTTGCGCCGCTTGCCGGGTCGAAAGCGGCCGATCGTCCCCGTCGCGAGATAGCGCTCGAGGATCGCGGGGTGGACGTAACACGCGCGACAGACCGCCGCCGTATTGCCCAGACGTGCCGCGACGATCTTCAGCACGTCGGCGATCTGCCGCTTGCGTTCCGGTTCGGACGCGATCGGCGAGCGGTCGTGGAGCAGCATGGCGCAGGCGACGGTGCCTTCCCACGTCCGGAAATCCTTCGCCGAGAACTCGTCGCCCGCGATCTCGCGGATGTAGGCGTTCACGTCGTCGGACTCGACGGGATGCGACGCGCCGTCGTCGTCGAGGTAGCTGAAGAGCCGCTGGCCGGGCAGATCCTGGCACGCGCGGACGATCTTCGCCAGCCTTCGGTCGTCGAGCGAGACGGCGTGCCGGACGTTGCTCTTTCCGCGGAACGCGAAGCGCATCACGCCTCCGCGCACGCGCGCGTGGCCGCCGCGAAGCGTGGTCAATCCGTAGGAGCCGTTCTCCTTGGCGTAGGCTTCGTTGCCGACGCGGATGGTGGTCGCTTCCAGGAGCCGGACGACGGCGGCCAGGACTTTCTCGCGCGGGAGTCCCGCCCGCCGGAGATCGCGTTCGACGCGCGCCCGGATCGCGGGAAGAGCCGCTGCGAACGCGGCCGTCCGAGCGTACTTGGCCTCGTCCCGCACGGCGCGCCATCTCGCATGATAGCGATATTGCTTGCGCCCGCGCGCGTCGCGCGCCGTCGCTTGGATGTGGCCGCGCGGGTCGGGGCAGATCCAGACGTCCCGATAGGCGGGCGGGATCGCGAGCTTGCGGATGCGGTCGATGACGAGCGGGTCGCGGACCGCCTTTCCGCCGACGTCCACGTAGCGGAAGGTGCTGCCGCCGCCGAGGCGGCGGATGCCGGGTGCGTCGTCCGAGGAGTAATGCAGCCCCGCCTCGGCGGCGCTGGCGGCCCCCTCGGACTCCGGTCGCTGCACTACTTGCGGGTGGCCGATGAATGTTTGGCGCGCCGGCCGGCCGGCTTGACGGGGACCGCATCGCCCTCGGCTCGCGCCTCCGAGATGCCGATGGCGATCGCTTGCTTGCGGCTCGTGACCTTCTTACCCGTACCGCCCGACCGGAGTTTCCCGGCCTTCATCTCCTTCATGACCTTCTCGATCTTGGCCGAAGCTTTGGGGTCGTACGCCGGCTTCTTGGCTACCATGGGGGTCCTCCGTTGGTGATACTCCGTACGTACCCGTAAAGAGGCCCGCGCCCTATGATAGATTTACTAGATTTCGGCAGGTCCTAGGCCCGCACCGGCCCAATCAACCTGGGTTATCCCGGCAGCGGCACTGGCACATCTAGGTGCGCCGCCGGGTTTCGTCGCGTTTTTGGAGGTCTTTCCCCGCGTGAAGATCGTGGCAACGGTCAAACTCGTCCCCGATCCCAACGGCGAGAAGCGTATCGATCCGGCGACGAAACGCCTCGTCCGCTCCGGCGTCGAGACCGTTCTCAACCCGTACGACGAATACGCCGTAGAAGCGGCGCTTCAGTTGAAAGAAAAGCTTGGCGACGGCTCGACCGTCACCGTGTTTTCGATGGCGCCCGAGATCAGCAAGGAAGTGCTGCGCAAGGCGCTCGCGATGGGCGCTGACGATGCCGTGCTCCTGACCGACGCGGAACTGGCCGGCAGCGACGTCGTCGCGACCGCCGCCGCGATGGCCGCGGGCCTGAAGAAGACCGGGTTCGACCTGGTGATCTGCGGCGGTCTCTCCGACGACGGCAGCACCGGCGGCGTGCCGGGCGCGCTCGCGGAATACCTCGGTCTGCCGGGACTGACCAACGCGCGTCACGTCGACGTCGTCGACGGCAAGCTTCACGCGCAGCGCGAGACCGATTCCGGCTACCAGGTCGTGAGCGGGCCGCTCCCTGCGGTCGTCAGCGTGACCATGGCGATCGGCGAGCCGCGGTACGCCTCGCTCAAAGGCATCATGGGCGCCAAGAAAAAGGCGATCGAGGTCCTCTCGGCCGCCGACCTCGGCCTTTCGCCCGCCGGCGGCGCGGCCGCCAAGACGGAACTCGATGCGTTCGCTCCGCCCCCGGTCCGGGAGAAGGCCAAAGTCGTGGAAGCGGCCGACGGTCCCAGCGGAGCCCAAGCGATTTACGATTTCCTGAAAGAGCGGAAACTCGTCTGATGAAAAATGTGCTGGTCTTCGTCGAGCATGCCAAAGGCTCGACGCGCAAAGTCACGTTCGAACTCGCCACCCAGGCGCGGGCCATCGCCGACGCGCTCGGCGGTACGGCGCACGCCGTCGTGCTCGGCGCCGGCGCGGCCGCGGTCGCCGATGTGCTCAAGGCCTATCCGCTCGATACCGTGCACGTCGCCGAAGACGGCGACGTCGACGCGTTCCTGATCGACCCCACCGTCGATTATGTGGAAGCGGCCGCGCGGGCGGTCGGTTCGACGCTCGTGCTGATCCCGAATACGATGTACGGCCGCGATATCGCCGGCCGCTTGGCCGCGCGCCTCGGCGCCGGCATGACCGCCGACGTCACCGAGATCAAGATCGAAGGCGGCAAGGTCGTCTGCGTCTCGCCCAAGCTCGGCGGCGCGCTCGTCACCGAGTGCGAACTGCGCGGCTCCGACTTCGGCGTCACGACCGTGCGCCCCAATGCGTTCGCCGCACGTGCGGGCGGCGCGGGCGCGGACGTGGTCGAGCTCGCGAAGCCGGCCGGGAAGACGTATGCGATGGCGATCGAGTCCAACGTCGAGGAAGCCTCGGGCGAACTCGGCCTGGAAGAAGCGCCCGTGGTGATCGCGGGCGGACGCGGTCTCGGCGGCCCGGAGCCGTTCGAGACGCTGCTCAAGCCGCTGGCCGACGCGCTCGGCGGCGCGGTCGGCGCATCGCGCGCGGCGGCCGATGCGGGCTGGGTGCCCTATTCGCTGCAGATCGGACAGACGGGGAAGACCGTCAGCCCGAACCTCTACCTTTCGGCCGGTATTTCCGGTGCGATCCAACACAAAGTCGGTATGCGTTCGTCCGGGACGATCGTTGCCATCAATAAGGACGGCAGCGTGCCGATCGGCGAGTTCTCCGACCTCCTCGTGGTCGGCGACGCGTTCGCAATCATCCCCGAGTTGACGAAACTGATAAGGAATAGGTCTTGAAACGTCTTGCTCTTGCCGCCTCGTTCGCGTTCGCCTTCGGCGTCGCGTTCGCGGCCGTGACCACCGGTGCGGACGCGCGCGGCCCAGCCGCCACGCCGACCCCGTCGCCCTCGCCCTCCGCGCTGCCGACCGCGACTCCCGAGCCGCCGTCGATCGCGATCCCGCGTCTGCAGAGCCGTCTGAAGGCCAATCCGAACGATCAGGACGCGATGCTCCAGCTCGCGTACCAGTTCATCGGCGTCGGCCGCCCCGATCTTGCGGCGCCGCTCTCGCAGGCGCTGATCAAGGCCGGCAACAAGTCGGCTCAGGTCTACTACCTCGACGGTAACGCGATGCAGCAGCTCGGCCGCATCGACATCGCGACGCAAGACTTCGAGCAAGCGGCGACGATCGACCCGACCAACCTCGGGGTGCTCGCCAGCCTGACCGATCTCTACCTGCGCACGAATCGCACGAACGACGCCGAACGCGTCGCGAAACGCGCCGTGACGTTCAACAAGACCGAACCGCAGGCCATCGCCAATCTCGGCATCGTGTACGCGACCGAAGGCCACTACGACGACGCCCGCGTGCAGTTCGAACAGGCGGCGGCCATGGACCCGAAGGACTCCGGTCCGATCGTCCAGATCGCCAATACCTACAACGCGCAGAACAACATCCCGATGGCGCTGACGACGATCGACCGCGCCCTCGCGATCGATCCCGGCAACGTCCAATCGCTCGTCTACAAGGCCGATCTGTACGCGAAGCAGCACGACGACGCGCACGTGGGCCAGGCGTACGACGACGCCATCGTCGCCGCCAAGACGGACGATCAGAAGGTCGCCATCCTGGTCCGCAAAGCCGGCTACTACGTCGACTCGAAGAAGTTCGCCGATGCGGAGAAGATCTTCGCTTCCACGCTCGCGACGTATCCGAAGGTCGCGGCCGCGCATCTGGCCTACGGCGACTATCTCGCCGGACAGAAGCAGAACGCGAAGGCCATGGCCGAATGGAGCGCGGCGCTGGCGATCGACAAGGACAACGCCCAGGCGCTGATGCGCATGGGTCAGGCCTCGATGGCGATCGGCAAGCGCAGCGACGCCGTCGGGTTCCTCAAGCACTATACGCAGGTCGCGCCGGACGACGCGCAGGGCTGGGCCCTCCTCGGCCAGTCGTACTCGTTCGTCCACGACTACGCGCGCTCGCGCGCCGCGTGCTCGCAGTCGTTCAGCCTGCAGCGCAATGCCGACACGCTCGCGTGCGTGGGCGGTGCGGACTTCGAGCTGAAGAACTACAAGGAAGCCTCGCAGATCTTCGACGCCCTGCAGATCAGCGCGAAGGGGTTCCTCGAACAGAACCCGACCCTGCTCTACGTCGCGGCGAAATCGTACGAGAAGAACAAGCAGTCGAAGAAGGCGGTCGCCGCCTATAAGACGCTGCTGCCGATGATGAAGAAGGGCACCAAGGAGTACAAGGTCGTGGTCGCCACGATCGCGATGCTCAGCAAGGCGAAGTAGCACGCTCCTCGTCTACGATCGGCTCTACGGCGACCATCTTCGCGACCTCGGCCATCCGGAAGGACCCGAGCGAGCGGAGGTGGTCGCTTCGCGTCTGCGGGACCGGTTCGGTCCGGAGATCTTCGTCGGCGCGCGCGACGCGACCGACGCCGAACTGCTGACGGTCCACACGCGGGAGTATCTCGAACTCGTCAAACGCGAGTGCGCCCCCGGAAGCAGAGCGCGCTACCTCTCGACCGGCGACGTCGTCGTCGACGATGCCTCGCTCGCGGTCGCGCGCCGCGCCGCCGGCGGCGCGGTGGTCGCGATCGAAACGGCGGCGGCGACGGGCAAGCCCGTCTTCGCGCTCGTCCGCCCGCCCGGCCATCACGCCGAAGCGAAGGCCGGCATGGGCTTCTGCCTCTTCAACAACGCCGCGATCGCCGCGCGCGCCTACTTGCAGGCGCGCGGCGGCCGCGTCCTCGTAGCGGATTTCGACTATCATCACGGCAACGGGACGCAGGGCGTCGCCGGAAGCGGCCTCTCGTATCTCTCGACGCATGCCTCGCCCGCCTATCCGGGGACGGGAGGCGAGAGCTACGGCCTTCCCGGCGGTGCCGAAGTGATCAACGTGCCCATCGCCGCTACCGGCATACCGACCGAGTCGTTCGTCCTGACGTGGCGGCGCCTGCTGCGCGATGCGGCGCGCCGCATCAAGCCGACCGCGATCGTCGTCAGCGCCGGTTTCGATTACGTCAAAGGCGATCCGGTCGGCGATCTCGGCGTCGACGTCGAAGCGGCCACGGAACTCGCCGAGGCGCTCGCGGAGGCGGCGGCCGATTGCCGCGCGCCCATCGCCTACGTCCTCGAAGGCGGCTACGACGTCGACGCGCTGACCGAATCGATCGCGCGCGTGATCGAAGCGTCCTAAGGCGCTACGGCACCACCGAAGCGGCGATCTTGATGAGTTCGGTGCGCGAAAGTTCGCCGACGAGGGCGAAGTGGAGGCCGTGCTCGCTCCAGGCCAGGAGCGTGGTCGGACCTTGCTCGACGTATTGCGCCGTGTGGTTCTCGAGGTCGACCGTCTTCGGCGTGTAGTGCGAGAGGTCGATCGCCGCGTCTTTGGCGTTCTGGAAGAGCGAGATGGTGCGGATGCCGTCGCTGTAGAGCAGGTGCAGCGTGCGCACCCCGTTGACGTCGGTGACGTCGCCCGTGACGGGCAAGAAGCCTTCGGGCAGATAGCGCGGCGTCTGCGCCGCGAACCCGGCGGTCTTGACGGCGGCGCTCAGATCGCTCGTCGGCTGCGCGTGGCGCGAACCGGCGACCCTCGCGTAGCCCTTGGGCACGTCGAAGACCTGGCTCGGGATCGACGTCGTGTAGCGCAGCTGCGAGAAGCGGGTCTGCGACGTGAGCGCGCCGTTGGCGGCATAGCGTTCCTTCTGCAGCACCAGATGCGTCTTCGCGTCCATCCAGATGCGCATCACCGATTGGCCCGTGTGCTTGTTCACCAGGACGAGCACGTTGCAGGCCTGCCCGGCGACGTTCTCGCCCGGCGCCCGCTCGGCGCGATAGTTGGTGGTCAGCAGACCGAAGTTGTCGTCGAGGGCGACCTGGTCGTCGACGGCGTCGTTCTCGTCCACGATCATGCGGCCGTGTTCGACGTCGACGCTGTAGCGGTGTTCCCCGCGCGTGAGGATGACGTCGCCGTAGAGCGACTGCGGCGCGAGATACCAGCGGCGGTTGAGGTCCGGAGCGCGGTGCTCGATGCGATAGACGCTGGCCTGCGTCTGCGATTCGCCGATCTCGAGCGTCTGGACTTCGCCGACGAACGAGACGGAGCGCGGCGCGCCGATGGCCAGACGCAGCAGCGTCGTCGGATCGGGCGACGGCGCCGCGCCGAGCAGCGCGAAGGCGGCGAGGGCCGCGACCGCGCTACGGATTTGCATCCGCCGTCAAGGTCACGGGATCGACGGCGACGGCCGAGGCGCTGACGGGGACGCTGTTCGTGGTGAGGGTGGCGGGGATCGTCTCGGAAGAATCGCCGAACGGGATCGTGCCGTTCACGGCGGCGTGATCGTCGAGATAGTAGGCCGCATCGATGCGCGGCGAGGTCCCGTGCAGCAGCTGCGGGACGAAGAAGAGCGCCAGCGCCACGACCGCGGCGACGGGCACGAGTACGGCCGGCCGGAACCAGTCGCGCAGACGATCGGCAAGCGAGGGCCGAGCGCTCATCTCCGCGACGCGCGACCAGACGGTCGCGACGACGCCCTGCGGAAGCTCGCGCTCCTCGGCCGCGGCGTGTCGGCGCAAGGCCTCGCTCAAGGCGATCTCTTCGCGCAGCGCGGCCGCGCAAGCGGCGCAGGACTGCACGTGCGCGTAGACCGCGGCGTCGTCCTCCGGTGCGAGCGCGTGATGGAGATAGTCGGTCAGTTGATCTTCGGTCAGATGATTCATGATGTTCGCTTGTCGTAAGTGAGGACGAAACGGCGTAACTGTGCGCGGGCGCGGTGGAGGCGCGACCTCACCGTCCCGATCGAGCATTCCGCGATGTCGGCGATCTCTTGATAACTCCGCTCCTCGATGTCGGCGAGGACGACCACTTGCCGTTGGTCGGGAGAGAGCGATTCGAGGGCCCGCGAGAGCCGCTCTCCGAGCTGGCCTTCGACGTAATCCTCGATCGGGGAGACGGCCAGCGGCCGGGCCCCCGCGTACTCCTGCGGCGCGTTGTCGTCAGGGATCTCTTCCTGATAACGTCCTTTTCGCCGCCGAAGTTCGTCTCGATGAAGATTCGTGACGATGCGATAGATCCAGGACAAGAAGGAGGTGCCCGGCACGAACGAGCGCCAGGCCCGATAGACGCGGATGAACGCGTCTTGCGTGAGATCGCGGGCGTCGGCCTCGTTGCGCGTCAAACGAAAGGCGAAATTGTACGTCGCCTTGCCGTATTGCTCCATGGCCTGCCTGAGGAACTCGTCCTGCTCGGGGCTGGGCGGTTCGATCGGTTTTCGCGGTGCTGCCATCGTGGACTCCGCGAATATACCCCGTCGCGGCGGCTGCGCCTTGTTTGCCCGGCAGGCTGGGCAACGGATTAGGCGAACCTAACTTCGTCCTGCGTCGTCCTTAACAAGGGGTCAACCTCATCGTGTCGCGCCTCGCTCGCTTGCTTGTCATCGCCGCCTTGCTGTTCGCGTCGCCGGCCACCGCGCTCGCGCAGATGCAGATGGGGCCGACGCCGGCGGTGATGCCGACGCCCGTGCATCCGACCGGAACCGGGGACGATGCCTCGCTCGGCCTGGTCGACCTCAAGCCCGACAAGATCGAACCCGACGGCACCAAAGATTTCAGCCTGACCGCCTCCGTCATCCCCTGGGAAGTGACCCGCGGCACGCGCGTCCGCGCCTGGGCCTACAACGGGACCGTCCCAGGCCCGGTCTTCCGAGTCAACGTCGGCGATAAGATCAAGGTCGTCTTCACCAACGACCTGCCCGAGCCGTCGATCATCCACTGGCACGGGATCCTGGTGCCCGCCGATATGGACGGCGTTCCCGGCGTGAGCCAGGCGGCGGTGCCGACGAACGGATCGTTCACCTACGTCTTCAAGGCGACGCGGCCGGGCACGTACATCTACCACACGCATTTCAACGATTTCGACCAGCTCGATCGCGGCCTCTACTCCGCCTTCATCGTCGCCGGTCCGAACGACCCGAAGGTCGCGCACGACTATCCGGTGATCGTCTCGTCGTGGCGCATCAACGACGACAGCGAGAATTTCTTCTCGATCAACGGCAAGTCGTATCCCGAGACGATGCCGCTGGAGGTGAAGAAGGGCGACCTGATCCGCCTGCGCTTCATCAACATCAGCGGCACCGAGTTCCATACGATGCACCTGCACGGCCACGTGATGAAGATCATCGCGCGCGACGGCAACCCGGTCGCCTACGACGACGTCGAGAACACCATCAACATCGGCCCGGGGCAGACCGTCGACGCGCTCGTCAAGGCCGACGCGGATCCCGGCACGTGGCTGCTGCACTGCCACGTCGCCGACCACGTCATGAACGGCAACGTGATGCCCGGCGGACTGATCACCGCCCTCCATTACGCCGGCACGCCCGACACGATGCTCGGCATGGAGACCGGCATGGGCGGCGCCTCGCACGGCTCGCATCCGCCGCTCAACTTCTGGGAGACGCTGATCCTCGGACTCGTCGCCGGGCTGACGATCTTCTTCGGCCTGCCGGTCGCCAAACTGCGCAACGTCGCCCCGCAGGCGATGTCGCTGCTCAACTCGCTCGCGGTCGGCGTGCTGTTCTTCCTGCTCTTCGACGTCATCAAGCAGGCCTCCGAGCCGGTCGAAGACGCGCTGCGCGTGTGGCAGACCGGAGGCGGCGATGCGAACGGCTTCCTGTCGCTCATCATCATCTTCATCGTCGGCCTCGGCGTCGGACTCGTCGGCCTCGTCTACGGCACGAAGGGCTTCTTGCGGTCGGCCAAAGAGTCGAGCGGCAACAATCCCCTGGCGCTTTCGCTGATCATCGCGACGGGCATCGGCATGCACAACTTCGCCGAAGGTCTGGCCATCGGGCAGTCGGCGGCGAGCGGCGCGATCCAACTCGCGCTGATGCTCATCATCGGCTTCGGCCTGCACAACGCGACCGAAGGCTTCGGCATCGCTGCGCCGCTGATGCAGGCGAAGAACGTGAAGTGGCGCTTCCTGCTGCTGGCCGGGATCATCGGCGGCGCGCCGACCTTCCTCGGCACGATCGTCGGCTACAGCTTCGTCTCGCCGGCGCTCTCGGTGCTCTTCCTCACGCTGGCGGCCGGCGCGATCATCTTCGTCATCAGCGAGATGCTCCACGTCGCGCGCCGCGTCGGGTTCGTCGAGATCGGCGTGATCGGCCTCGCGCTGGGGTTCCTCGTCGCCTATGGGACCGACCTGATCCTCACGGCCGTGGGTGCCTGACGTGAAGCGCGCCTTGGTCGCCGCATTGCTGCTGACGCTCGCGGGCGCGGCGCCCGCGCCGGTGATGCCGCATTACGACCACATCTTCGTCATCGTCGAAGAGAACAAGAAGGCCGACGAGATCGTCGGCAGCGAGGCGGCGCCGAACCTGACGGCGCTCGCGAAGACGTACGGCTACGCGTCGAACTTCTTCGCCGAGACGCATCCGAGCGAACCGAACTACGTCGCGATGGTCGGCGGCTACACCTACGGCATCCAGGACGACGATGCGTACTACTGCCATCCGAACGACGATCGCCGCTCGTGCTCGCACAGCCGCGAAGCGGGCTACGCCGACCACACCGTCGACGCGCCCTCGCTCGCCTCGCAGCTCGAAGCCAAGGGCCTCACGTGGAAGAACTACGACGAGGATCTGCCCGCGCCGGGATCGCTCGCGGTCTACGCCCACTTGTACGCATCGAAGCACGACGGTTTCATCAACTTCAAGTCGGTCCAGAACGACCCCGAACTGGCGCAGAAGATGGTCGGCTTCGACCGGTTCTATGCCGATCTCGCGAGCGGCGCCGTTCCGAACTTCTCTTTCGTCGTCCCCAACCTGTGCAACGAGATGCACGGGACGGGCAACCCGCTCGACGGCGACGGCTGTCTGGTCGCCTACAAGCGGGGCCTCATCTGGCGCGGCGACCTGAACGTCGAGAAACTCGTCGACGCCATCGTCGCTTCGTCCGTCTGGAAGGCGCCCGGCAACGCCGCGATCGTCGTGACGTTCGACGAAGACGACGGCGACGGCACGCAGGGCTGCTGCGGCAACGATCCGTCGGATCGCGCCAACGTCGGCGGCGGGCACATCGCCACGGTCGTCATCACCAATCACGGGCCTCGCGGCGTCGTCGACGCGACGCCCTACAACCACTACTCGCTGCTGCGGACGATCCAAGACGCGTTCGGCCTTCGCCCGTATCTCGCGCGCGCCGGCGCCCCGGGCGTCGCGTCGATGGTGCCGCTCTTCGCCGTGCCGGCGAAGCCTTCGCGGCCGTGAGGATCGCGGTCGCCCTCGTCCGCATCGCGATGGGGGTCATGCTCGTCGCTGCGGGCGCGCTGAAGATCGGTCACGCGCCGACGCTCGCCGCCGCCATCGCCGGGTTCCGGCTGCTGCCGTCGCCGATCGTCGCGCCGCTCTCGATCGGCCTGCCGTTCCTGGAGGTCTTCGTCGGCCTCTATCTGATCGTCGGATTCTACGCGCGCACCGCCGCGTACGTCGCGACCGCGCAGTACCTGCTGTACGCCTTCGCCATCGCGAGCGCGGTGATCCGCGGCATCCCGGCGAACTGCGGCTGCTTCGGACCCGGCGATGCCGCGACCGCGGACTGGCCGCACGTCGCGTTCGATCTCGTACTGGGCGCGCTCTGCGCGTTCGTCGCGTGGCGCGCTCCGGGCGCGTTCGCACTGGATGAAAGGCTGAACACCAGATGAACCAACGCAAGATCGCGCTGATCTCGGTCGCGATACTGATCCTCGCGATCGCGGGCTACTATGCGTGGCTTCGGTTCGAGCGCCCCGCGCAGGTCGCGCAGGTCCAGCAGGCCGCCCAGCCCGCGACGCTCGGCAAGGCCCAGCAGACCGGTCCCGCGCCGGAGTTCGAGGCCGCGACGACCGCCGGACACTTCGATCTGGCCGAGGTGAAGAAGCCCGTCTTCCTCGAGGTCTTCGCGACGTGGTGCCCGCACTGCCAGCGCGAGACGGCCGTGTTGAACAAGCTCTATGCGGCGTACGGCAAGAAGGTCGCGTTCGTGGCCGTCTCGGGCAGCGATTCGGCGATGGACGGCGACTCGCCCGCGTCCGCCGCCGACGTCCTCAAGTTCGCGACCATCTTCAACGTGAAATATCCGATCGCGTACGACGGCCGGCTCGCGGTCGCCGACCTCTACCTGCAGGGCGGCTACCCGACGATCGCCGTCATCGACGCGAAGAAGACCGTCTCGTACATCAACAGCGGCGAGCTGCCCTACGACACGCTCGCCGCCGAGATCCAAAAGGTCCTGAAGTAACGCCCGCTAGTCGTTCGGCGGGAAGGCGTAGTTCGGCGGCGGGACGAGCGGCTTGCCGACTTCGAGGGTGATCTGCTGGTGCGCCGTGAGCGGGATGGCGCGCAGGTCGCCGCTATATTCGGCGCCGTTGACGTAGGCCGTGACCGGACCCTTGTAGCGGTCCGTCACCTGCGTGCGCGAGAGCGGTTCGCCCCAGACGTCGAAGAGGTTGCCGAGCACGTACGGGCCGCCGCTGGGCGACTTGTATTCGGGCGCTTCGACGTGGATGATGCCGCTGGCGTCGTGGGTGTGCGTCCAGTAGAGGCACTGCGTCGCCTGCGCCGCGCCGATGCCCGGCGGTATCTGGATCTGCACGCCGTTCGCGAAGAGCGCGAGATGCGCGTGCACGTGCAGGGTGACGCGCTCCGTCGCCTCGCATTGGATGCCGTCGACCGGCGAGCCGTTGCCGCCGTCCGCACTGTTGCCGATCGCGAAGGCGGGCTTGCCGATCGTCGCGCCGTCGGCGAGCTGGATCTGCTTGGCGTTCGCGTTCGGACCCGGCGTGGGCGTCGCGATCGCCGCGGAGTACTGCCGGTAGTCGTTCCACTTCGAGAACCCGAAGCCGGCGAAGATCAGCACGACGGCGATGGCGATGCAGATATAGACGACCGTCATCGGATCGCGTTTGGTCGGCGGCTTATTGCCCGTTCCGTGGGCTCCGTGGCGGCGTTCGGCGCGAGATTGCGGTTGGCTCATGCACTCCTCTGGGAGACGGCTGCCTCCGGCGCGCGTTCGTCGAGCCGGCGGTCGGGGATGAGATAGTTGGTGACGTAGTCGCCGACGGCTTCGTCCAGCGGCGTGATCGGAGCGTCGTAGCCGCTCGCGCGGAGGCGATCGATGCGCGCGCAGGTCGAGTACTGGTACTTGCCGCGCAGCGTCTCCGGCATATCGACGAACTCGATGTTCTCGGGGACCTTCATCGCGCCGAAGATGGGACGGACGAGTTCGAGCCAGGTGCGCGGCCGGCCGGCGCCCACGTTCACCAGTCCGTTCGTATCGCTCTGGGCGAGGTGCACGGTCATGGCGGCGGCGTCTTTGACGTAGAGGAAGTCGCGCTCTTGTTCGCCGTCCTTGAACTCGGGGCGATAGCTCTTGAAGAGCTTGATCCCGCCGCCCGAGACGATCTGGCCGTACGCCTTGTGCACGATGCTGCGCATCTCGCCCTTGTGCTGCTCGTTGGGTCCGAAGATGTTGAAGTACTTCACGCCGACGATGGCGCGGTCCCAACCGTTGCGGGCGGCGTACGTATCGAAGAGATGTTTCGAATATGCATACATGTTGAGCGGACGGAGCGTCGCGAGATCGCACTCGTCGGAGAGGTTCGTCTCGAGCGCGCCGTAGGTCGCGGCCGACGACGCGTAGACCATGCGGATGCCGCGCGAGATCGCCCAGCTGGCGAGGTGCTTCGTATACTCGTAGTTGTTGCGGATCAGATAGTCCGCGTCCGTCTCGGTGGTCGACGAGCAGGCGCCGAGATGGAATACGGTGCGCACGTCGCCGAACGCGCCGGCGTCGTCGAGCAATTGCAGTTCGAAATCGTCGGCGTCCAGGTAGTCGGAAAACCGCAGGGGGACGAGGTTCTTCCACTTCTCGGTGGCATCGAGCCGGTCGACGACGAGGATGTCGTCGAAGCCGCGCCGGTTGAGCGTCCAGATGATGGCGCTGCCGATGAGGCCGGCGCCGCCCGTGACGACGATGCGGCCGCGTGAGAGGTCGTGCATGAGCGGGTCTAGTTAGGGATGGCCGGGCGCGAGACCCGCCGAACGGGCCCGATAATGCCCCGCAGCGCGCCCTTTATCGCCGCCGTCGCCTTGGTCGTCGCGGTCGCGCCCGTCGCGGCGGCGGCGCACGCCTATGCCGTCTCGACCTACCCCTCGCCGGGCGCCCGGCTTCGCGTGGGGCCGACGGGCATCCGGGTGACCTTCGACGAGGCGTTCACGATCCCGGAGCGCGCGATACGCATCGAACGCGCCGGGCGGCCCGTGCCGTGCGCCAATCCGCCGCACCTCGATCCGGGCAACGCGCTCGCCATGATCTGCCAGTTCACCGGCCCTCTGCCGCGGGGCGCGTACGACGTCCGCTGGCGCGCCGTGTCCGACGATTCGCACACCGTACACGGCGTGTTCTCGTTCGGCGTGGACGAGAAGGCGCCGACGGCCGCGGTCGACGCGCCCGATTGGTGGGATCCGTCCTCTCCGCTCGCGGTGCTCTTGCGCTGGCTCGCGCTTGCGGGAGCGCTGATCTTCGCGGGCGGATCGTTCGTCGCCGCGCGCTTCGCCGACGACGCCGTAGTCGCGCGGCGCGCGACGGGCATCGCGACGATCGCGCTGTGGTGCTGCGGCATAGGGACGTTCGCGGCGTTGCCGCTGCAGTCGATCGCGATCGGCGGCGGATTCGCGGGCACCTTCGACGCCGCGGCCGTCTCGCAGGCGCTGCACTCGACGTGGGGAGCCGCTTGGGTGGTGCGCGCCGTACTGCTCGTCATCGCCATCCTCGCCGGCAGCAGCGTTCGCGCGCTCGCGCTGCCGGTGCTGCTGACGTTCGCGTTCGAAGGGCACGCGATGCAGTTCCAGGGTTGGGAGCAGATCCTCGCCGTCGGCGTCGATTTCGCGCATTTCGCGGGCGCGTCGATCTGGCTCGGATCGGTGGTCGCCCTCGCGGCGGCGTTGCCGGGGTCGCTCCGCCTCGTGCCGCGCGTCGCGCCGTTCGCACTGCCCGGCGCGGCGCTGGTGCTCGCCAGCGGCGTGACCGCCGCCGCGCTCCACCTCGGCGCGTGGTCCGATCTGGTGACGACGGGCTACGGGCGGATCGTCGGTACGAAGGCGATCTTGCTGCTGGTCTTGCTCGCGCTCGGATGGATGAACTACCGATTCGGCCGGGGGCGCGGCGCCGCGAACGTCGCGACGCGCACCCTCTACGCCGAAGCGATCGTCGCCGTCGTGGTCGTGGCGCTCTCGGCGGCGCTGACCGGGACCGCGCCCCCGATCCACCTCACCACGGGCTAGAGCGGCGCCGTCAGCCGGAACAGGATCTTCCGGCCATTCGCCACTTGCGTCGTGTTGAAGCCGTTGGCGATCTTGATCACGTACTGATGGTTCAGCAGGTTCTCGACGTTCAGGTCGAAGCCGAGGCTCTTGTGCGCGCCGGTGCCGGCGAGTCTGCCGAGCGCGAGATCGAACGTGAGGTGCGTCGGCAGGCGGCCGTCGCCGCTCTCGAACTCGACCGGATAGCCGCTGCCGTATTCGGTCTGCAAGGTCGCGAACCACGAGCGGTCCGCGCCGATGCGATGCGTGTAGGCGGCATTGGCTTCCCAGGTCTGGTCGTGATCCTCGGGCTGCCAGCTCGTATCGGAGACGTCGGACGGATCGAACAGGAACGTCGAACCGGAGACGCCTTGCGCTTGCGCCGACGAGTAGCTGCCCGAGACGAACCACGAGTCGCCGGTCGCCGGAATCGAACCGGCCAGACGCATCTCGAAGCCTTCGTCGCGGCCCTTGGCGTTGTTGAAGACCGCGAAGAGCGGCGTGTTGAGCAGTTGCGTCGTGTCGAGCACGTTGGTCGCCAAGCGGTTGAAGTAGTCGATGTAGCCGCCGACGTGGGGCGAGAACTGGTGCGCCAGGCCCATCTCGTAATACGTGTCGCGTTCCGGCTTGAGGTCGTAGCTCGGCACGCTCGCGCAGCCGGAGAGCACGACGCAGGCCCGACGCACGTCTTCCAGTGCCGGGGCGGCGTACATGCGGCCGTAATAGAAGTGTACGACGTCCTTCGCGTCGGGCGCGACGTTCACGCCGATGCGCGGACTCAATTGATCGCCGCCGGTGTAGCCGGTGGAATGGTCGTAGCGCAATCCGAAGTCGACGCTCACCGCCCGCGACGGCGACCATTTATCTTGCGCGTAGAGGCCGGTCTGGGATCCGGTCTGCGCCGCGGAAGTGAGGATCGGGTAGAACGCCTGCGCGTGCGCGCCCGAGCCGTCGCAGTTCGAATCGTAACAGGCGAACGTCTCGTCCGCCCGCAGATCCTCGCGCGAGAGGTCGAGGCCGACCTTCCACGCGTGGTGATCGCTCGCGCGGAAGACGGACGTGCGCAGCCCCGCATACGTCGCCACGCGATCCTGGTCGAGCCCGATGAGATTCACCGGGATGCCGGTCGCGGGATCGGGGACGGTCGCGAGCACGTCCTTCGCGAGGTCGCCTTCGTAGGCGATGCGCGTCGAACGGTACCACGGGATAAGCGAGAACACGCCGGCGCCGTCCTTCGTCGTCCGCGTGAAGTTGAGGTTGGCGTAGCGATCGTACTCGCGCTGGACGTCGTCGGTCCCCGGAACGCTCACCTGCGGATCGTACGGATCGTTCGGGTCGACGTTGATCGGGATCTGGAACTGCGCGAACTGGTTCGAGTAGTCGAACGCCAGCGTGCCGCGCGCGCCGACCGGCGTGACGACGCGTAAGAACTGATCGGCCTGCGACGCGTCGTCGTGCAGGGCGGCGAAGGTCGGCGCGTCCAGGCCGCGGGTCGAACGCTGCCCGTTCGCCGAGAAGTAGATGTCGGTGAGGCCGGCTTTGATCGCTTCGTCGAAGCTCGCGATGCGCTGGCCCTCATTCCCGCTGCCGACCGTCAGCGAACCGGCGAACGGGACGGTGAGCGTGTTGGCCCGATCGGTGATGATGTTGACGACGGCGCCCTGGCGCGAGCCGCCGTATTCGGCGGGAAACGCACCGGTGAGGACCTCGATCGAATCCACGTTCTTGGGATCGATGATCTCGGCGAAGTTCGAACTGGTGGCCTGCGGGATGGGCGCGCCGTCGATCTCGTAGGTCAGCCCGTGGAAGCCGTGCGCGACCGGCTCGTCGTACGAGAAGCGGACGATGCCCGGTACCGTCTGCACGACCCGGTCGAGGCTGGTATTGGTCGGCAGGGTCGCGAGCGTCTGTCTGCCGAGCACGTTGGCCGAGACCGGCGTCCCGCTCGCGCCGCGGCGGGCGCTCGAACTGGTGATCGCGATGGTCTTCATCGCAGACATCGGCACGTCGAGCGCGACGACTTCGTCGCTCTGCACGTCGAGGTCGATGCTGCGGTCGAGCGCACCGCTCAGGTGCGCGGAGAGACGGTAGTGCCCGAACGGGACCTGCGAGAACACGTACGCGCCGCGCGCGTCGCTGATCGCGGAGAACGTGGAACCTTCGCCCGCGAGGGCGAGCGTGGCGCCGGCTTTCGGCGCGCCGTCGAGCGTGACGATGCCGCGGACGATGCCGTCGGTGGCGGCGAGAGCCGGAATGGAGCAGGTCAGGAAGATCGCGGCGAGTGCCGTCGATACGAATGCGCGCATGGTTATCCTTAAATGAATGCGAGTGGAAGGCCGGCGCTGCGGCGCGCCGGAGGCATTGCGTTTAAGGGAGGTGCGGCGGCGGGCGGGCGAAGCGCCGGCGGACGGGCGCGGCCATCGCGAGCGCCGGCGAGGCATAGACGAATCGGAAACTCGGAATCGCGAGCGGGGCGCGTCCGGGCGCGAACCAGGCGATCGCGAGCGACGCGAACGCGCGCAGCAGCGACCGCGTCACCCGAACGGCCAGATAGGCCAGGGCGGCGAGCGCCAGGACGGTCGTCAGGGAGATCGCGATGTGGCTGGATTCCAGCCGCTCGACGGCCAGGTACCAGAGTCCGGCCGAGACGGCCAGGGCTCCCCAGGAGGGCAGGTAGGCGCGAAGCCGGGCGGCCGCCACGGAGCCGCTCTGGGTGCGGCGGGACGAGAGCACGGCGGCCGCAGCGGAGGCGAGGGCGGCCACGGCCGCGAGCGCCCAGGCGCCGGCGACCACGACCGTATGGTCGGTCCCGCCGACGATATGCGCATCGCCGAAGGTCGCGAGGTGGGCCAGCAGGGCGACCGGCAGGCCGAGCACTAGCGCGCCGGCCCATGCGGCAAGCCTTCTCATCCGGACCATCATAGCCCCCACGAGGTTGGGAATACAACCGGAAATGCCTGAAACCGTCGCCCGGCGCTCCCGGTCCTAGACACTACCATGTACGCCCGCCTGCCCGTCGAGAACGCCGATACCGTCAGCCTGGTCTGCGCCCTTCTGGGGCGCTTTCCCGAGGTCTCGTCCCTGCGGACCGTCCCTTCGGACGGGACCGTCCGCCTGACGTTCGCCGTGAAGGGCCGGCTCGATCGCGCCGCCCAGGCGGAACTGGCCGACGCGACGATCGATCACGTCCACGGACTGCTGCTCCTGGAGAAGGACGCGCCCGACGTGCTCCAGGTCGAATGCGAGAGCGACCGCAAGGTGACGTTCGTCCACGTGACGCGCGATCTGGAGACGTTCTCGAAGGGCGAACTCGAGATGCTCGTCGGCTTCTTCGGCGAGCGGTTCGGCGAGGCGCTGGTCCGGACGCAGATGGCCGGCGATTATGCCGCCGACGATCCGGCGATCGCGGACGAGGCGGCGCTCTACGCGATCGAGGCGATGCGAGACCCCGCGCAGTCGAAGAGTTTGGTCGGCTTTCGCGAAGAGAAACGCGTGCTCGTTTATTTCTTGAAGACGCGGAAGAAGCCCAAGGCGGCGCGCCGCTGAAGCCGCTCAACCTCCTCCTCATCGGCGACGTCGTCGGCTCGCCCGGCCGCGACGCGCTCAAACGCTGCATCCCGCTCTTGCGCGATCAGCACGGCGTCCATGCCTGCATCGCCAACGGCGAGAACGCCGCGGGCGGATTCGGTCTTACGGCGCAGACGGCGGACGAGATGTTCGCGGACGGCGTCGACTTCATCACGTCCGGCAATCACATCTGGGACAAGCGCGACTTCAAGACGTATCTCGAATCGTCGGACCGCGTCGTGCGCCCTGCCAATTATCCGCCGACCTCGCCGGGACGCGGCTATGGCTTCTTGGAAGCGGACGGCGCGACGGTCGGCGTGCTGAACCTGATGGGGCGGACGTTCATGCCGCCCGTGGACGATCCGTTCCGCAGCGCCGACGAGGCCGTCGGTCTGCTGCGCGAGCGGACCAACATCATCGTGCTCGACATGCACGCCGAGGCGACGTCGGAGAAGGTCGGCATCGCCCGCCATCTCGACGGCCGCGTCTCGGCGGTCTACGGCACGCACACGCACGTCCAGACCGCCGACGAGCAGATCTTCGCCGGCGGCACGGCCTACATCAGCGACGTCGGCATGACCGGCCCGACCGAAGGCGTCATCGGCATGGAGCAGGGCGCCGTCCTCGAGCGCTTCACGCACGGCATGTCGGAACGCTTCTCCGTGCAGCGCACCGGGCCGAAGCAGTTCTGCGCGGCGGTCGTCTCGATCGATCGAGAGACCGGCCGCGCCCTCGAGATCAAGCGCATCTTCCAGAGGAACCTGGCATGATCGTCGACTTCCACTCGCACACGCGCGAGAGCGACGGCAGCCTCGACCCGCAGGACCTCGTCGACGCGATGACCGCGCGCGCGGTCGCGATATTCGCCATCACCGATCACGATTCGATGGACGCCTTCGGACGCATCGACGTCCCTTCAGGGATGCGGGCGATCACCGGGGTCGAGATCAATACCACCTGGCGGCACAACGAGGTCCACGTGCTCGGCTACGGCCTCTCGCGCGAGGACGCGACCTTCAACGGCATGATCTCCAACAACCGCAATTCGCGACGCACGCGGATGGAGAAGATCGTCCACAACCTGCGCGTCGCGGGCTACGGCGTGACGCTCGAAGACGTCGAGCGCGAAGCGGACGAAGGCGCGGCGCTGGGGCGCCCGCACGTCGCGAAGGCGCTGATCGCCAAGGGCTACTTCGCCGACATCAACCAGACGTTCAAGGTCGCGCTCTCGCGCGGCTGCCCCGGATACGTCCCGCAGACGTACGTCACGCCGGCCGAAGCGATCGCCGGCATCCAAGGAGCGGGCGGCGTCGCCGTGCTCGCGCATCCCGGCCGCCTCAAGGACGAGTCGATCATCGACGAACTCGTCGGCGAAGGCCTGGACGGACTCGAAGTCTTCTATCCTCGGCATGATGCCGAGGACCGGCAACGGTATCGCGCCGTCGCCGCCAAGCACGGTCTGGTGATGACCGCCGGCTCGGACTTCCACGACATCCGCTACAACGTCGACGGAGTGGGGATGGACGTGGAAGAGCGCGACATCGCGGCCTTTCTCGAACGGATATAGAAGTGCGCCTTCGGCGATGAAGCGCTGGATCGACACGAAGCACTTCGTCCGGGTGGAGGTCGCTCCGGAAAGTCAGCCGATGGCGCGGCGGATCTGCCGGAGCAGGGCCTCGCATTCGCGCTCGGCGCGCGCCAGCCGTCCGGCCTGAGCGGCGACCGTCCGCGGATCGCGCATGAACGCGTGGTTGATGCGGACGTTGTAGCCGCACGCGCGCACGGCGGCGGATGCGAACTCCGCCGCGCAGCCGAGATCGCTCTCGAGGTTCTCGTTCTCGAGCGCCAAGGCGCGGCCGGCCAGACGGAGCACTTCCAGCGCGAGATGCGCGGCATGCAGCGGAGCTTCGGCGGCGTGCTTCAGCGCCGCGGCCATCTCGCGGGCGCGCTCCTCGCCCTTCGGCATCGCCTGGACGGTCACGACGCGCTCGAAGGCCGCTTCGTCGCGGGCCCTGGCGGCCAGGAGCTCGGCACGCAGGCCGTCGGCCTGCTCGACCAGCCGCCGCGCGAGCGACGCGCGCTTGGGGTCGGAGGCGCAGATGCGGGCCACCATCGCCACCAAGGCGGCGCCGGAGGCCCCGACCACGGCGGCCGCACTGCCCCCTCCGGGGGTCGGCGATTTCGAGGCCAATCGGGTCAAATAGTCGCTCGGCAAGTCCACGCGGCTACCTTTATGGGTGGCGGGGGGTCTTCGCCTGGTGCAGAATCCTGCAGAGACCCTTTTTCTAGGAGTGATGAAGTGCCCGTATTGGAGCAGACCGCCGGGAACGTTGGTGATGTCAAAGACCGCGCCCTGGCAGAGACCGGCCGCTCGCGCATCGCGTGGGCGGGAGCATACATGCCCGTTCTCAAGCAGATCTACGAACGTTTCGAGGAGACCAAGCCGCTGAAGGGCGTGCGCATCGGCGCCTGCCTTCACGTGACGACCGAGACCGCGAACCTCATGCTCGCCCTACAGGCGGGCGGCGCCGAGGTCGCGCTCTGCGCCTCGAACCCGCTCTCGACCCAGGACGACGTCGCGGCCGCGCTCTGCGAGTACGGCATCCCGACGTATGCGATCAAAGGCGAAGATAACGCGACCTACTACTCGCACATCGAGTCGGTCGTCGCGACCAAGCCGCACATGTCGATGGACGACGGCTGCGATCTCGTCAACACCATCTATACGAAGCACAACGAATTGCTGGCCGATATGATCGGCGGCTGCGAAGAGACGACCACCGGCGTCATCCGCCTCAAGGCGATGGAGAAGGACGGCGTCCTGCCGTATCCCGTCGTCGCCGTCAACAACGCGCTCACGAAGCACATGTTCGACAATCGCTACGGGACCGGCCAGTCGACGCTCGACGGCATCATCCGTGCGACCAACGTCCTGCTCGCCGGACGCACGGTCGTCGTGGTCGGCTACGGCTGGTGCGGGCGCGGCATCGCGTCGCGCGCGGCCGGTATGGGCGCGCACGTCGTCGTCACCGAGATCGACCCCCGCAAGGCGATCGAAGCGGTGATGGACGGCTACCGCGTGATGCCGATGGAAGACGCGGCGAAGATCGGCGACGTCTTCGTCACCGTCACCGGCAACTATCACGTGATCGATCAGGCCGACTTCAAACTGATGAAGGACGGCGCGATCGTCTGCAACTCGGGCCACTTCAACGACGAGCTCGACCTGGACGGACTGGCGGCGATCGCCAAGAGCAAGTACCAGCCGCGCGCCTTCGTCGAACAGTACGAACTGCACGACGGACGCAAGATCTGCATCCTCGCCGACGGACGTCTGGTGAATCTCGCCGCAGGCGAGGGCCATCCGGCCGCGGTGATGGATATGTCGTTCGCGAACCAGGCGATGGCCGCCGCATACATCGCGCAGAACCACGGCAAGCTCGAGAAGACCGTCTACGACGTGCCGCTCGAGATCGACGAGGAAGTCGCGACCCTGAAGCTCTCGTCGATGGGCGTCGCGATCGACACGCTTACGCCGGCGCAGGTCAAGTACATGGCTTCGTGGTCGGAGGGGACGTAAGTTGGCGTACAACCGCTTTTTCACCAGCGAATCGGTCACCGAAGGGCATCCCGATAAGGTCGCGGACGCGATCAGCGACGGCGTCCTCGACGCGATCCTCGCGGTCGATCCGGCGGCGCGCGTCGCCGTCGAGACCTTCGCCATCACCGGCCAGGTCCACATCGCGGGCGAAGTGACCACCACGGCGTACGTCGACATCCCCAAGATCGTGCGCGACACGGTCCGGGAGATCGGCTACGACCACTCCGCCGTCGGTTTCGATTACGAGACGTGCGGCGTGAGCATCTCGATCGACGAGCAATCGCCCGACATCGCGATGGGCGTCGACAAGTCGCTCGAGGCCAAGGGCGGCGAAGCCGGCGACGGCTTCGAGACCGGCGCGGGCGATCAGGGCATGATGTTCGGCTACGCCTGCCGCGAGACGGAAGAGCTGATGCCGCTGCCGATCGTGCTCGCGCACAACCTCACGCGCAAGCTGGCGGCCATCCGCAAGAGCGGCGAACTGAAGTATCTCCGTCCCGACGGCAAGAGCCAGGTGACGGTGGAGTACGACGGCGACGAGCCGGTCCGGGTCGATGCGGTCGTCATCTCGACGCAGCACGATCCCGACGTCACCCTCGAGCAGATCCGCAAGGACGTCACCGAGAAGGTCATCAACGCCGTGATCCCCGCGAACCTGCGGGACGAGAAGACGCGCATCTACGTCAACCCGACGGGGCGCTTCGTCATCGGCGGACCCAAAGGCGATGCCGGCCTGACCGGGCGCAAGATCATCGCCGACACGTACGGCGGCATGGCGCGCCACGGCGGCGGCGCCTTCTCGGGCAAAGACCCCACGAAGGTGGACCGTTCCGCCGCCTACGCCGCGCGCTGGGTCGCGAAGAACGTCGTCGCCGCGGGACTCGCGGACCGCTGCGAAGTGCAGGTCGCGTATGCGATCGGCGTCGCGCGCCCGATGAACGTCTTCGTCGAGACGTTTGGAACGTCCAAAATTGCGGAAGAACTCATAGCGAAGGCCGTCCAGGACGTTTTCGACCTGCGCCCGGCTGCGATCATTCACAATCTGGATCTGCGCCGCCCGATCTACAAGCAGACGGCGGCCTACGGACACTTCGGAAGGCCCGAACTGGACCTGCCTTGGGAACGTACGGATAAGGTGGAAGCGCTTCGCAAAGCGACCGGATTCACCGGCGACGCGCTGCGAGTGCCGAACTTCGCGAACTGATCGACCGATCCGAACGTTTCAGTAGTAGGCACAACGCCGAAAGGACGAACACGTTACATGAAGGTTACGAATATTGCAGCGGCGGCGCTCGTCGCCGCGATGGCGACGACGACGATCGCGCAAGCGCAGTCGACGACGCTGTATAGCGGAACGAAGATCTACGCGAAGATGGACACGACTATCGACACCGGTCGCGCGTACGTGGGGCAGCGCTTCACGATGCACGTCACGCCGCCGTATCCCTCGTCGCTCATGGCCGGCGGCTACCTCCGGGGGCACGTCGTCAAAGTGACGCACGCCTCGCAGGGCGTGAAGCCCGTGCTGCAGCTGGCGATCGACCGCCTCTATCTCAGCGACGGCTCGTCGTTCGAAGTCGACGGGCAGATCGTCGGCGACCAGCAGGCCAAGTCGGAGAGCAATCTCGGGCACACCGCGCTCACCGCTCTCGGCGGCATGATCGCGGGCAACATGATCGCTAAGACGATCTTCCACACCGGCGGCGGCGGTGCGGTCGGCCTGGCGGCCGGCGCGCTCTACGGCCTCAACGCGAAGACGAACTTCAACCTGCCGGCCGGTTCGAACGTCACCGTGCAGACGACCCACACCGTCGTCGTACGTCGCCAGTCTCACCGCTAGCGCACGCACGCCTACTACGGGAGCGACCGAGAGCCCCGCGAGAGATCGCGGGGCTTTCGCTTTGAACCTTTCGGGCCGCGGGTACGTTCTTCAGCCATGAGATTCGCACGCACCGCGCTCGCGGGATTCCTCGCCATCGCCATCACCGCCGCCGGCGCCTTCGCGCAGGTACAACCGATCCTGACCGAGGGCACGACCGTGACCGCGATCATGGACAATCAACTCGACAGCGGCACCGCCAACGTCGGCGACCAGTTCTCGATGCACGTCACCGCGCCGTATCCGCAGGACGACGACCGCTATGCGGGCGCGACCATCACCGGCCACGTCATCAAAGTCGTGCGGGCGGGCCGCGGCGTGACTCCCGAACTGCAGCTGGCGGTCGACAGGCTCATCCTCACGGACGGGACCGTCGTCGATCTGCCCGCCCAGGTCACGTCCGCGCAGACCAAGCAGCAGCAGAAGAACGGCGCGAACGTCGCGCTCTCGACGCTCGGCGGCATGGTGCTCGGCAACATCATCGGCAAGACCGTCTTGCACACCAACGCGGGCGGCGCGGTCGGCGCTGTCGGCGGCCTGCTCTACGGCCTCAACGCGAAGGCCAACGTCACCCTGCCCGCGCAGGCCCAGGTAACCCTGACGCTGACGCACGACGTCACCGTCCGCCGCCAGTCGCACACGCGCTAGGCGGGGACTACCGCGTTTCGTTCCTGATCGACGGCGACGCGATGGCGATCGCCGCGATCAGGACGAACGCCACGGCGCTGACCGTCATCGCCGCGTACGGGGCTCACGCGATCGGCGATCCAGCCGAATCCGATGACTCCCGGGGCGATTCCGAGCAGCACGAAGAGCCGCACCGCGCCGAAGGTCCGTCCGACGAGCTCTTCCGGGATCACGCGCAGGCGCCAGCCGATGATCTGCGTGGTCTCGAAGTTCGCGGCGACGTTGGCGAGCGACCAGAACGTCCCCGCGACCCACACGTTCGGCGCGAACAGCACCGGGAGGAAGACGAGGGCGTCGATCGCGTACGCGACCGTCAGCACCTTGCCGAACGGCCATCTGCGGTCGATCTTGCCGGCGAGGAGCGAACCCGCGATCGCTCCGATCGCGCTGATCGAGAAGAAGAAGCCCACCTGCTGATCCGTCGCGCCGAAATCGTGCTTCAGGAACGGGATCAGGATCGCGTAGCCGCCGAAGCCGAGCGTGTTGAGCGCGAGTCCCGCGCAGGCTTGCGCGCGCATTCCGGGATCCCCGAAGAGCGTGCGGAAACCGAGCTTCACGTCGGCGACGAGCTCGCGCAGCGAAGGCCTACCGGCCGCGACGTCCGGACCGAGGGACGGGACGCCGGAGAGCGAGATCTGACTGGCCGCATACGTCGCGGCATTCGCGAGCAGCGCCGGCAGCGGTCCGAAGATGGCGAACAGCGCGCCGCCGGCCGACGGGGCGATGAGGTTCGAGGTGCTCTCGGCGGCGACGAGGGCCGACATCGCGCGCGTCGTGCCGTCCTTGCCGACGAGGTATGGGATGGACGACGACTGGCCGCCCATGAAGAACGCCGCGCTCGCCGAGATGACGGCGAGGCCGACATAGACGAAGCCGACGCTGAGGGCGTGCGTCGCGAAGAGCGCCGCGAGCGCGAGCATGACCGCGCAGCGGATCGCGTCGCAGGCGATCATCATCGCGCGACGATCCACGCGGTCGGCGAACGACCCGCCGACGACCGCGAGGAATGCGAATGGGACGATCTCGGCGACGAACGCCAGGCCCGTGTCGACGGCCTTGCCCGTCAGATGATAGACGAGCAAGGGCAGCGCGATCGTGCGCAAGCCGTCGCCGACGTACGAAAGCGATTGACCGACGAAGTAGCGGGCGAACGCGGCCGAGGCGAAGATGCCTCGTCTGGACACGGTACGGGAGATTCTACGCGCGCGTGCAACGTTTGTCAAACGTCGCATGTTCAAGAGGGATACGATGAAACGCGTTACATCCACGCTCGGCGCGATCGCGATCGGCGCTTTCCTGGCACAGTGCTCGCCGTCGACCACGGCCACGGCTCCCGGTACGGGCGCCTCCGCGGCGAACGCGTCGTACGCCGCGATCGGTTCGCAGGCGCCCGACTTCTCCGGAACGACGCTCGACGGCAAGCCGGTCGCGCTCGCGGACTATAAGGGCAAGGTCCTCGTCCTGAACTTCTGGGCGACGTGGTGCCCGCCGTGCCGCGCCGAGACGCCCGACATGGTGAAGTCCTACGCCAAGCTCAAAGCCGACGACGTCGCGTTCCTCGGCCTCGACACGTCCGAAGCGGCCCAGGTGGTGCGCACGTTCGTCTCGATCCGCGGCCTGCAGTATCCGACCGCGCTCGGTCACGCCGCCGATTACAATGCGTACGGCGTCAGCGGCATCCCGACCACCGTCGTCATCGACAAGAGCGGCGTCGTGCGTTCGCGCTGGGTCGGGGAGATCGCGCCGGAGCGGCTCGCCTCCGACGTCGCCGACGCGCGCGCCGGGAAGAACGCGACGTTCGCTACGCCGGTGCAGAAGAAGATCGACGCGCTCATCGCCGCCGGCAAGCTCGACGCCGCGAACAAGTACATCGCCGGTCTCACCGTCGAGTACGATTACGATCGCACGTCGACCGAGATGGGCGCCGCCGAACTGAAGGCCGCGAAGGCGCAAGTCGCCGCGGCGAAGACGCCGAAGGAGCAGGCCGCCGCGCAGGACGCGCTCGCCGCCGCCGACAGCGACGCGAACCTCTTCGCCGACGCCGCGGCGATCTATCTCGCGCAGCTCGCCAAGAAGCCGGACGATCCCGCGCTCACCGGCAAGGTCGCGCGCGCCTACTATCGACTGCATGACTACGCGCGCATGGCGCAGTACGCGGCGCAGTGGATCAAGCTCGCACCGAAGAACCCCGACGCCTGGGATACGGCCGGACTCGCGCAAGAACGTGCCGGCAACTACGCCGCCGCCGCGCCGCCGTACGAGAAGACGGTCGACCTTCTGCGCGCGGCCGCCGATAAGGCGGCGATCGGCAAGGACGGCGAGGCCGTCGCCAACGTCGCCGACGAATCGCTCGACCTCGCCGACGTCTACGTCGCGCTCGGCGATGCGAAGAACGCCAAGCGCGTCTTCGCCATCTCGCAGGCCTACGCGGACAAGATCCCCGCGGGCTCGGTCTACAAGGCCTTGAAACCGCGCGTTCCGGAACGCACGACCGAAGGCATGGCCGCGGTCGCGATGGCGCACGGCGGCGGCACGAACCTGAGCCTCACGAAGTGGACCGGCGCGGATCTGCCCGGCAGCGTCAAGTCGACGATGAAGTATCGACTCGTCGTCGTCGGCTCGCCCGGCACCGACGTCGCGCTCTCGACGAAGGGCCTCAAGCCCGATTGGATCGCGTCGTTCTGCACCGACGGGCTCTGCTCGCCCGGCGGCGTGAAGCTCACGCTTCCGTCGATCGGCGTGAAGACGTACGAGTTCCAACTCGTGCCTCCCACGAAGGGCGCACAGCCGGGAACCGTCGTGGTCACCGCCGACGGCGCGCACGACACGGTCGTGCCTAGCTGACGGTCGCCACGTAGCCGATGACGCGCTCCGCCATCGTGCGATGGCCGAGCGCGTTCGGATGGATGGCGTCGGCGAGAAGCGCGGGGTCCGGTTCGCCGTCGCGGTAGTGGTCCACGAGCGCTACGCCCTCGTCGGCGGCGACCGCGCGGATCGTCCGGACGTATTCCGCGAGGGCCGCGCCGCGCGCGCCGGACTCGGCGATCGGATTTGGCGTCTGCAGCACCGGAAGCGCGTCGAGCGCGCGGACCTGCGCGACGATCCGTTCGAGGTTGGCGCGAAAGCGCGGTTCGGAGACGAGTCCGGTCGCATCGTTGGTGCCGAACATGACGAAGACGACGTCGGGTGCCGGGCGCGCGACCCGTACGGCGAACGATGCCAGCAGATCGTCGGTCGTCTCGCCGCTGAACGCCGTAGTGACGACGATATCGTCGCGCCGTCCGCGCTCGTAACGGACCCACTCCTCGAAGAGCTGCGGGAAACTGCGCGCTCCCTCGGTATGCTTGCTGCCTTGGGTGATGCTGTCGCCCACGAAGAGCCAGGTCGCGGGCGGGCTGCCGGCGAGGATCGCGGCCACCGGGTCGACTGCTGCCATAGGCCGGAATCTGCCGCGCCGGTCCGAGAAATCCCCTTGACCCCGGCACCCCGATTCGGGTACAAGGACTAGGACCCCAAACGGCCAAAAGTGGTCGATCCCCGTTCCGAGTTAGCTCAGTTGGTAGAGCAGCTGACTGTTAATCAGCGGGTCGCTGGTTCGAGTCCAGCACTCGGAGCCATGAAGAAAACCCCGCCGAGCGATCGGCGGGGTTTTCATTCTCCCATCGCGCCGGTCAGCGGATGGTGACGTAGAAGCGGGTGTCGCTCTGCAAGGTCGCCTGACGTTGCACGTGCGCGACCGTGCTCGTGTCGTGATAGGTCGCGTCGACGTCCACGATGGTTCCACCGGTGCAGTAGTCGTTGCGGGTCACCTCGGCGCGTACTTTGACGTAGCTCCAATCGACCGAGCCGGCGAAGTTCGCGCCCGCTTTCACGTATCGAGGCCCGAGCGTGCCGGTGGCGGCCTTCCACGTGTCCGGCTCGCCGGTGGTGCTGTGATAGATGGTCACGTACGCGCAAAGCTTCGCGTTGTTGACGAACACCAGGGCGCCCATCTTCGCGGATGCGGGCTGCGCCGTCGCCACGAGGAGCGACGCGGCGATCGCCCCTGGAAGCAGACGTCGCAGACACGCCGTGGTCGAGCGTGAGATCGAGATGTTCAAGAGACGCTCCTTCGAAGCATAGCAGCTGTCCATGCAACGTAGTTCGCAAGCGGACGGTTCCCTGCAAGGCAAGGCGTCGCGCGACCTATCCCTTGCGCAGCACCACGTGCGTCGCGAACTCGGTGCGCTCGACTTCGACGACGCCGAAGCCGAGCGCGGGAAGGTCGATGCCGTCGTAGAGGTTCTCGCCGCGGCCGAGGACGACGGGCGAGATGGCGAGGTGCATCTCGTCGACGACGCCGGCGCGCAGATATTCGCGAACCGTCGCCACGCCGCCGCCGATCTTGACGTCGAGCGGGCCCGCCGCCTCTTCGGCGCGTTCGAGCGCCGCGGCGGCGCCTTCGGTGACGAAGTGGAACGTGGTGCCGCCCTGCATCTCGATCGAGGGATGCGGGTGATGCGTCAGGACGAACACCGGTGCGCGATAGGGCGGGTCGTCGCCCCACCAGCCTTTCCACGCATCGTCCGGCCAGGCGCCGCGGCTGGGTGCGAACATATTGCGCCCGAGCACGAAGGCGCCGAAGCCCGCCATCGACCGGGCCGCGAACCGCTCGTCGACGCCGTCGGAGCCGCCGCCTCCGCCGATCATCGCGCGGAACGTCTTCGTCCCGAAGAACCATTCGTGCAGCTCTAGGCCGCGCTTTCCGAGCGGATCGTCGAGGCTCTGTTCGGGCCCCGCCCCGAAGCCGTCGAGCGAGACGGAGAAGCCTGCGATGCGAACGCGCGTCATGTCGCGATGTTCGCCGTCGCTAGTGCGCGCGCTTCCACATCTTGCGAAAACGGCGGACGCGCCAGCGGCGGCGCTCGCCTTTGGAACCGTGCCGGTAGGCCGCGAGCAGTTCGGGCGCTCCGAACGAGCCGACCATCGCACCCGCCTCGTCCACGACGGCAAGGGCGCGCTCGTGCGAGTGCGCGAGCCGGTCGGCGGCTTCGCGCGCGCGGTCGCCCGCCTGTAGGGCGTCGTCGCGCGGCAGCGCGGAGTCGGGCGGGGCCATGAGATCGCCGACGGCGATGAACTCGAGCGGATCGACGGCATACTCGCGCGCGACGTGCGTGCCGCGACGCGCCAGTTTCTCCGTGAGGATCGAACGCGGGACGAAGAGCACGGTGAATGCGGTGGCGGCGATGCAGCCGACGAAGACCTCCGGCGCGAGGCCCCACGCGCGCGTCGTCTCCAAGGCGAAAAGCGTCCCCATGAACGGCGCGCGCATCGTCCCGCCCATCAGCGCGGCCATGCCGACCAACGCCCACGCGGGCGCGTGGTGGCCCGGTACGGCGGTGCCGATCAGCGTGCCCATCGCCGCGCCGATCATCAGCAGCGGAGCGAGGACGCCGCCCGAGGTCCCGGAACTGAGCGAGACGACCCAGATGCCGATCTTCACCACGATGATGCCGGCGATCGCGGCGACGACGAGGTTCCCGTTGAGCATTCCGGCGATGGTGGGATAGCCGACGCCCAGCGCTTGCGGGACGAACCAGCCGCCGACGCCGACGATGGCGCCGCCGATGGCCGGCCACCACATCCAATGCACCGGCAGTTTTTCGTAGAGGTCTTCCGTGAGATACACGAGCTTCGTCATGAGGAGCGAGATCGCGCCTCCGGCGATGCCGACGAGCAAGGCCCAGCCGAGTTCGGTGGGGGCGAGCATCGCCGGCATGGCGACGGCGAACGGCGGCGACGGCGCGATCAGCCATCCGCGCAAGACGTCGGCGACGACCGCCGCGACGGCGACCGGCACGAAGCTGCGCGGGCGCCACTCGAAGAGGAGCAGTTCGACGGCGATCAAGACCGAGGCGATCGGCGCGCCGAACGTGGCCGACATGCCGGCCGCGGCGCCGGCGACGAGCAGCGTCCGACGCTCGAGCGACGAGAGGTGCACGAACTGCGCGAAGAGCGAGCCGATCGCGCCGCCGGTCATGATGATCGGTCCCTCCGCGCCGAACGGACTGCCGCTTCCGATGGTGATCGCGGATGCGATCGGCTTCCAGAACGCGACGCGCGCCTGGACGATGCTGTCGCCCTCGAGGATCGATTGGATCGCCTCGGGGATGCCATGTCCGCGGATCTTGCTCGTGGCGTAGCGCGCGATGAGGCCGACGAGCAGACCGCCGGCGACCGGGATGAGGATCGAGACCGGTCCCCAGTGGCGCGGGTCGGGCTGGCCGAGCGACGGATTCCAGACGCCCTCGTAGGCGAAATGCGTGATCGCGCCGATGGCGAGCAGCAACAACTTCGCGACGAAGGCGCCGACGATGCCGAGCGCGACCGCGCACAGGCAGAGCAACGTCAAGCGCCCTGCGTCGACGTTGTAGTCCCCGAGCGGACGCCGGGCCGAAGCGATCATCCCACCATCCTAGCGGGCGCTCCGGCGGCGGTGCAGGGACGTTCGTCGGAACGGCCGCTCCGCCGACTGGTCGTCGTTCGCGATCGCGTCCGGCGCCGACCATATCGTCTACAAGCATCACCGGCGCGTTCCGGCTGACCGGTCACGTCGTCGTCAACGGTTCGCAAGTACCGCTCGTGCCGCGCGACGTCGTACTGAAGACCGGCTACGTCGTGCGGACGACGATCGCGCGCGCGGCCGACGGCCGCTACGTCCTGCAGTGACGGGCGGCTAGTTGAACCCCGAACACGGCGTCGGCAACGGATTCGGCACCGGCGTCGAAGCAGGCACGGGATCGTAGAAGAGCGCGCGCAGCGACGCGACTTCCGGAACGCTCAGCGTCATGAATCCGTGGTACTGCGTTTCGGGCCAGACCTCGATCGCGCGAGCGCCGAGGATGAGGCCCTGCGTGATCGTCTCCGGCCAGATACAGCCCATCCCCTCGGGCGACTGCGTCTGGAAGTTGATGATTCCGCCGCGAGCCTCGATCGCGTCGTAGATCGCCCGATCGTTCGCGATCGGCGTCTGCAGCGCATGGTTGTCGAGCACGCATCCGGCGGCCGCCTTCCGGCGGCAGAGCGCCATCACGCTCTTGGTGAACGCCGCGTCGGTTCCCGTACTGCCGAAATTCTCGTAGGCGTTGAACGTGAAGTCGATCCCCGTCTGCTTCCAGGCGGAATAGTCGTCGGTCGCGCCGGTGAGACAGGCCTGTTCGGCGGCGTCGCTATACCCTGCGGCCGACAGGTCCGCCTTGCCGACCGGTCCGGTCGTAGCCACGAACGGTTCGTCCGTCTGCGAAGCGCACGACGTCACCGCGACGGCGCGTATCAAGGGGTTGCTATCGTAGTTCGCCGCGACCTTCGCCTGGAACGCGCGCCACGCGTCGATGTAGGGCTGCGTCCAGAACCGTCCGACGGTGAGCCGACACGTGTCGATCTGCCCGCCGCATCCCGCAGGATTGCGGTAGATGATCACCTTGGCACCGCCGAGGCCCTTGGCCCATTGCGGCGCGCTGTTGCCGCCGTAGATGTGCAGCTTCACGCCGATGGGCGCCGACGCGTTGGCGCTATTGTAGTCGGCGACGTCTTTCAGCGCGGCGTCGACCGCCGTATAGTCGACCGTTCCGCCTTGTGCGGGCTGCATCTGCGACCAGGTCGCGTTGATGACGACGCCCCCGAACAGTCCGGGGAACGCGTCCACGTCGCCGATATCGAAGACCGGCTGACCCGCATCGGTGTTGTGCCAGGCGATGTCTTGCATGTCGATCAGCCCGCGCAGCGGGATCTTCGGCGCACCCGTCCCCACCGGGGCGATCGTCGGCGCGACGGTGGGCGCCGGCACGGGCACGGGCGCGTTGGACGCTGCGGTCTGCGCGCATCCGGTCATCAGCAGGATCGCCAGGGGAAGCGAACGACGCACGGAGCTTTGCACGGACCGTTCAACGGGGCGGATGCAGCGGGTGTTCCCTTGCACGCCGGGACACTTGGCTTTCTCATCGTATCGCAACCTTCACGAGGGGTCGCGTTTCCAGCGGATATGCGCCGCGAACGACCGGTCGTCGTGCTCAATTTCGGGGCCAACGTGGTCTCGGACGCCGCCCTGCGCGACGCTGCGGTGGCGCGCGTGCGCGATGCGCTCGCGCGAGGCCACGCGCCGCTGGTCGTCTGTTCGCCGGCTCCGGCGCCCGCCGGAGGCGAGATCCATTGGACCGGCCGGTTCGTCGATGCGGTCGCCGAGGGCCGGATGCGCGCGGTGGCGCTGACCCGCCGCCAGATCGGCATACAGCCGGGGATGGCCGAGGCGGGCGTCGACACGGCGTTGATCGCGGAACTTCTCGATCAAGGCGTCGTGCCGGTCGTGACCGGAGCGATGCCGTTCGGAGCGGGCAGCCGCGGCGGCAGCGACCTCGCCGCGATCCGACTGGCGAATGCGCTCGGCGCCTCGTCGGTCATCGTCTATACCACGACCGACGGCGTGATGTCGGCCGACCCGCAGCGCATCGCCTCGGCGACGCCGGTCACCTTCGCGAGTTACTTCGAACTGATGGAGCTCGCCGGCGCATCGTATTCGACGGTGAGCGCGGGCGCCGCCGAGCTCGCGCGCGCGCGCAGCGTCCGATACGAGGTACGGGGGTTGACGACGAACCGCGGCAGCACCGTTCGCGAGGATGCGCTCAGCGAACGCACGCGCGCGGCGACCGCCGTCACCGCGTCGGCCGGCGTCGCGCTCGTGACGGTGCGGGCGGCGAAGGGCGGCGCGGCGGCGTGGGTGGCCGCACGCAGCGACCTTCTGGACCGTTTCGGCCGCAGCGATCTCGCCATCGAGATGCTGCAGTTCTTCCCGGGACGCGCGCGGTTCGCGTGCGAGCGCGGCGTGCTCGCGACGGTGCAGGCGCAGATCGCCGCGGCGGGGCTCGCGGCGCGAACGGTGGAGAGGTGCACGCGGATCGTGCTCGTCGGCGCCGCCCTCCGCAGCACGGCGGGCGTGTTCCACCGCCTGTGGCGCGCGCTTGCGTCCGCCGGCATCGACGTGCTGCATTTCGCCGACAGCAACGTCACCATCTCGATCGTCGTCGGCGAAGACGACGGCGAACGGGCCGAACGCATCGCGCACGACGAGATCGTCGCCGGTCCCGCGGTTCGCAGCGAGCAAGAATTGCGCTTCGAAGCCGCGACCGGTCGAGTCCGCGTGCGTGGCCGCGCCGTGCGGCTCGGAGAGCGGCAAGCGGTGCTGCTGCGCTTCCTCCTGGAGAACGGCGGCCGGATCGTCCCCATCGAAGAACTTTCCGTCGCCGTCTTCGGAAGCGAAGAACGCGATGCGATCGATGCGGTCCGCGTCCACATCCATACCTTGCGGAAGAAGATCGAGGAGGATCACAAGGCGCCGCGCCACCTCGTCACCGTCCCGAACCAGGGCTATCGCTTCCTCCACTGATGCTACCGGATTCCGCCGGAACCCGACGCACGCGAATCGAACGAAGGACGTAATGGACGCGGACGTCGTCGTCATCGGCGCCGGTGCGGCGGGGCTCGCCGCCGCGCGGGCGCTCGCACGAGGGTCGGCGTCCGTCGTCGCGATCGAGGCGCGCGATCGCATCGGCGGCCGCATCTTCTCGGTTCCGACCCCCGACGGATCTTCTCCCGCGGAACTCGGTGCGGAGTTCGTCCACGGTCCCGCCGTCGAGACGCGCGCGCTTATCGCGCGATCGGGTGGGATCGCGGTGGACTCGATCGGAGCGAGTTGGGTCCAGGCCGGCGGATCGCTCGCGCCGCTCGAGACGGACGTGACCGCGGCGGGGTCGCTGCTCGCGGCCGCTCGCGAATTATCGCGCGACGAGAGCGTCGATCGCTATCTCGCGCGATTCGCCGGCGACGATGCGAGGCGCGCCGCCGTCGAAGAAGCGCGACTCTTCGCCGAGGGCTTCGACGCCGCCGATCCTGCGATCGCGAGCGCATGGTCGATCGCCGACGAGATCCTGTCGGGGACCGATTTCGTGAGCGCGTGGCCGTCGAAGGGATACGCGCCGATCCTCGCGCGACTCGTCGCCGACGTCGCCGACGCGGGCGGTCGGCTGACCGTATCGTCGCGCGTACGCGGGTTGCGCTGGAGCCGCAACCGCGTCGCGGTCGACGTCGTGGATGCCGCGGGCCGGCCCGCGCCGCTGACGGCGCGCGCGGCCGTCGTGACGGTGCCTGCCGGCGTATTGAATGCCGAAGGAGACGCGAGCATCGCGTTCGTTCCGGACCTCCCCCCGCACTTCCGCGAAGCTCTGCGTTTCGTCGCGATGGGTCACGTCGTCAAGGTCGTCATGCGCTTCGCGACGCCGTTCTGGCGGCAGATCGCGGGCGGCCGCTACCGCGACGCGGGGTTCTTCCGCTCGCGGGGCGGGCCGTTCGTCGTGTTCTGGACGCAGGCGCCAGTCCACCCGAGCGATGTCGTCGTCGCGTGGGTCGGCGGCCCCGGCGCGGAACGTCTGCGCGACGTGCCGGCCGCCGAACGTATCGATCTCGCGCTCGAACAGTTCGGCGCGATGCTGGGCGACGTGGAGGGCGCGCGCGCCGCGTTCGCCGGCGGCGCGACGCACGACTGGACGCGCGATCCGTTCGCGCGCGGTGCGTACAGCTACGTCTTGACCGGTGGCGCGGACGCGCGACGCGCGATCGCGGAGGCGGTCGAGCAGACCCTGTTCTTCGCCGGTGAAGCGACCGCCGTCGACGGACAAGGCGGAACGGTGAACGGCGCGATCCGGTCGGGCGAGCGGGCGGCTCGCCAAGCGCTGCAAGCCCTCTCGGAGAAAGGGGCCCCTCGATGAACGAGACCATACCCGCCGTCCTCGGCCCGTGGGCGAACTACTACATCATCGTGGGTTCGGCCGCGGCGGCGCTCACGGGCCTGATGTTCGTCGTGATCACCCTGGTGGTCTCGTCGGAACGCCGCGAAGGCGCCTCCATCGGCACGGCCGCTTTCAGCACGCCGAGCGTGGTGAGCCTCGTCGCGGCGCTGACCGTCTCGGCGCTGGTGGTCGTTCCGTGGCCGAGCCTCGTGCCGCTCGCCATCGCGATCGGCGCCGCCGGTCTGGGCGGCTGCGTCTACATCGTCCGCCTGGTCGTGATGGCGCGCGGACTGGAGAACTACGAACCCGATATCGAGGATTGGCTATGGTTCTGGATCCTCCCGATCGCGGCGTACGGCACCATGCTCGTGGGCGCGTTCTTCCTGACCGCCGCACGGCATGGCGTGCTGTTCGCGCTCGCAGCCGCGGTGCTGCTCCATCTGCTGGTCGGCATCCACAACGCTTGGGACATCGTCACCTACCTCGCGATCGAACGACCCGAGCGGCACGGCGAGCGCGACGTTCGGCCTTAATCTCGATTAACGCGAAAGCGCCGATATCCCGCGATATCGGGGCTTTCGATTGAAACGCCGAACCGCCGGTGGTACGGTCGCGGGCGATCGTGATCGGACTACAGGGAGACGCTCCACCGCAAGAGATCCTCGCCTGGGCGCTGCAGCACTACCGCGGGCGCATCGCGCTCGCATGTTCGTTCGGCGGCCCGACGGGCATCGTGGCGCTGGATATGGCGATGGAGATCGATCGGACGGTGCCGGTCTACTATCTCGACACCGGCCTGCTCTTCCGCGAGACCTACGAACTGGTCGAACGCGTCGCGGACCGCTATGGCATCGAGCCGATCGCCGTGCGTCCCGACGTATCGCTCGACGAGCAGCGCGACCGTTTCGGGGACGAACTCTGGGCGCGCGATCCCGAGGCGTGCTGCTCGATCCGCAAGGTCCGGCCGCAGGGCGCGTTCTTGCGAGGATACGACGCATGGGTCAGCGGCATCCGCCGCGATCAGTCGCCTTGGCGGCGCGACGCGCCGGCGGTCGGATGGGACGGCCACTTCTCGCTCGTCAAGGTGAGTCCGTTCGTCGGGTGGGACGAACGGATGATCTGGACCTACGTCCGCGCGCACGGCCTGCCGTATAACGCGCTGCACGACCGCGCCTACCCGAGCATCGGCTGCACGCACTGCACGCGCGCGGTACGCGCGGGCGAGGAGGCGCGCGCCGGCCGCTGGCCCGACCGGGCGAAGACCGAGTGCGGGCTCCACGCATGAGCGACGTCGAAGCGATCAAGCGCGCGAGCGGCCATCTGCGCGGCACCATCGCCGAAGCGCTGATCGCGCCCGGATCGCACCTGGAGGCGCCGGACGAAGCGCTGCTCAAGTTCCACGGAAGCTATCAGCAGGACGATCGCGATCTGCGGCGCGCGCGTCGCGAGACGGGCGAAGAGAAGGCCTACGCGTTCATGGTCAGATCGCGGATCCCGGGCGGCGCGCTGACCGCGGAGCAGTACCTCGCGCACGACGCCTTGGCCGATGCATACGGGAACGGCACCCTCCGCCTCACAACCCGTCAGTCGATCCAGATCCACGGCGTCCTCAAAGGCGACCTGAAGCCGACGATCCGAGCCATCAACGACGCCCTGCTCTCGACGCTCGCCGCGTGCGGCGACGTGAACCGCAACGTGATGGCGTGCCCCGCCCCGGTCGGAGACGCGGCGCACGCGCGCGTGCAGGACGTCGCGCGAGCGATCGCGATGCACCTCGCACCGCGAAGCGGCGCCTATCACGAGATCTGGCTCGACGGCCAGAAGCTCTCTCCGGACGAACGCGCGGCGGAAGTCGAGCCGGTCTACGGCGCGACGTATCTGCCGCGCAAGTTCAAGATCGGCGTAGCCTATCCGGGCGACAACTGCATCGACGTCTTCACGCAGGACATCGGAATCGTCGCCGTCATCGAGGGCGACGACCTCATCGGGTTCACCGTGGCCATCGGCGGCGGTCTTGGCTCCACGCACGGGAAGGCCGAGACGTATCCGCGGCTCGCGACCCCGCTCTGCTTCGTCTCCCCGGAAGACGTGCTGGAGGTCGCCGAAGCGATCCTCACCGTCCAACGCGACTTCGGGGACCGGACCAACCGCAAGCACGCGCGGATGAAATACGTCGTCGAGGAGCGCGGCATCGCATGGTTCCGCGCGCGCGTCGAAGACCGCATCGGGCGACGCCTCGCGGAACCGCGCCCGATCCGTTTCCACGATGCGGACGATCACCTCGGCTGGCACGAGAGCGGGGACGGTACGTTCTACCTCGGCGTCCTGGTCGAGAACGGACGCGTGGTCGATCGCGTCGCCTCGCTCCTCCGGTCGGCATTGCGGGAGGTCGCGGAGCGCTTCGCGCCGGCGTTCCGCATCACCGCGCAGCAGAACGTCTTGCTCGCCGGCATCGCACCGGACGCGCGCGCGAACGTCGAAGCGCTCTTCCGTCGCTACGGCGTGCCGATCGACGCGGCAGCGCTCGGCGTCGGACGACGTTCGATGGCCTGCCCCGCGCTTCCGACGTGCGGACAGGCCGTCGCCGAAGCGGAACGCGCGTTGCCCCCGCTGCTCGCCGCGATCGAAGCCGAACTGCGCGAGCTCGATCTGGACGGCGACCGCTTGAGCGTTCGGATGACCGGATGCCCCAACGGATGCGCGCGTCCTCGGCTGGGCGACGTCGGCATCGTCGGGCGTTCGCTCGGCCTCTACGATATCTATCTCGGCGGCGACGTGCAGAACACGCGGATGAACGTGCTCTATGCGAAGGGCGTGGCGCTGGCCGCCATCGTTCCGGCCCTGCGCGCCGTCTTCGCGGCGTGGAAGCGCGGACGGCTCGAGGGCGAACCGCTCGGAGACTTCGTCCACCGCACCGGACTATCGCCGGAGGTCAGCGCATCGACGCCAGGGCGTTTTGCAGCGGGCGTTCGTCGATGTGTATGAGGCCGCCGCGCGGATGGTCGAGGTCGACGATCGTGTAGACCGTCGCCGCGAAGAGCAGGCAGAAGATGATGGAGAGCCCGCGATTGGGGGCCTTCGCCCGTCCGAAGGCGATGCCGAGCAGCGCGGCGCCGAGCAGCGTGCAGAAGATCACGATCCCGAAGATCGGCGCGGGCACGTGGTTGTTGATCGCGGCCGCCTGCTCGTCGATGAGATCGCCGATGGTATCGACGTCTTCCGCATAGCGGGCGTAGCCGAGGTCGCGCGGGTCGGCGCGATGCAGCGCCGTCGCCTGCTTCCACAGGACGGATTGGATCGCGGCGGACTTCTCCGAGTGCGGACCGCCGCCCAGCCACGGGTTCTCCTCGCGCTGATAGACGCCGATGCGTTCCTGCGTGAATTCGCGGATCAGCGCGTGCGCGCGGGTCGTCTCCGCGGGCGGCAGGAAGTCGGCGCGCGCGTAGACGTCGCCGACCGAGATCGATTCCTGGACGACCAGCGCCCGCCGCGCCTCGAAGCGCTCGGCGGCGAACGAGAACGAGAACGCCAGGATCAGCGCGATGAGTCCGAAGATCGCCGATTGGCCCAGACCGAACGCGCCCTCCTGCCGGTCGTCGGCGTCGCCGCGATAGCGCGCGCCGGCGACGTAGCCGATGAAGACGGAGACGAGGGAGAGCACCAGCGTGATGACGAGGAGGACGACGGGATCGGGTCGGCTCAGCAATGCGTCGATCATCGCTGGCCCCTTGGCGCTTGCGGACGGCGCTCCTCCGAGGGATAGGGCGCCCGGAGAGAAAGCAATGCCGGTGATTTCCCCTTCGCTCGACGACGCGCTGAAGCATCATTTCGGCTACGATGCGTTTCGGCCGCTCCAGCGCGAGATCGTCGAGGCGGTGCTCGCCGGCGACGATGCGCTCGCGCTGCTGCCGACCGGCGGCGGCAAGTCGCTCTGCTACCAGTTGCCGGCGGTGGTCGGCGGCGGCATCACGCTGGTCGTCTCGCCGCTCATCGCCCTGATGAAGGACCAGGTCGACGCGCTGACCGCGAACGGCATCCCGGCGACGTTCCTCAACTCCTCGCTCGATCCGACCGAAGCCGGGTCCCGGCTGGCCGCGCTCGACCGCGGGGAATACCGCCTGCTCTACGTCGCGCCGGAGCGGCTGGTGCTCTCCGGATTTCTCGACCGCCTCGACCGCTGGGATCTGGCGCGCATCGCCGTGGACGAAGCGCATTGCGTGAGCGAGTGGGGCCACGACTTCCGTCCCGAGTACCGTCAGCTCGCGGTCTTGCGCGAACGGTTTCCCGCGGTGCCGATCCTCGCGGTCACCGCGACCGCGACCGATCGCGTCCGCATCGACATCGAGCGGTTCCTGCAGCTGCGCGAGCCGCGCCGCTTCGTCGGGTCGTTCAATCGCGCCAACCTGCAGTACCGCGTCTTCGAGAAGCGGGACCCGCTCGAACAACTGCTCGCCTTCGCCCGCGCGCGCGAGCGGGAGAGCGGCATCGTCTACGTCGCCAGCCGCAACGCCGCCGAAGATCTCGCCGAACGCATCAGCCGCGCGGGGATCGCCGCGCTTCCCTATCACGCCGGGCTCTCGGCGCGGACGCGCGCGAGCAATCAGGAGCGGTTCGTGCGCGACGAGGTCGGCGTGGTGTGCGCGACCATCGCCTTCGGCATGGGGATCGACAAGCCCAACGTCCGCTACGTCGTGCACTACGACGTGCCGAAGAACCTCGAAGGCTACTATCAGGAGACCGGACGCGCCGGCCGCGACGGCCTTCCCAGCGACTGCGTGCTCTTCTACAACGGCGGCGACGCGGCCAAGCAGCGCCACTTCATCCGCGAGATCGCCGACCCCGAGGAACGGGGCCGCGCGGAACGGCTGCTCGCGCGCATGCTCGACTACGCCGCCACGTCGGACTGCCGGCGCGCGGTGCTGCTGCGGTACTTCGGCGAAGACGCGCCGGAGCGGTGCGGCAACTGCGACAACTGCATCGATCCCGTCGAACGGCGCGACGGGACGGTCGCCGCGCAGAAGTTCCTTTCGTGCGTCTATCGCATCCGCGAACACCGCGGGTTCTCCACCGGCGCGCAGCACGTCATCGACGTCCTGCTCGGATCGGCGACGGAGAAGGTGCGGAACTGGGGCCACGAGCGGCTCTCGACCTACGGCATCGGTACGGAACTGACGCGCGACGAGTGGATGGCGCTGCTCGCCGAACTGCTGCGGCTGGGCTACGTCGAACAGGAGAGCGCCCATCGGACGATCGGCTTGACGCAGGCGGGCATCGCCGCGCTGCGCGAGAAGGCCGCCGTCTCGTTCGCACCGCCGCGCTTCGTCGGCAAGGGCAAGAAGAAGTCGCGCAAGGCGGGCGGCGCCGGCGAGCCGTTCGAGCAGAGCCTCTTCGAAGCGCTGCGGACGCTGCGCAAGACGATCGCCGACGATGCCGGCGTACCGCCCTACGTCGTCTTCTCCGACGCCGCGCTCAAAGAGATGGCGCGGATCAAACCGGTCACGCTCGGCCGTTTCCGCGACGTCGGCGGCGTCGGCGACGTGAAGCTCGAGCGCTACGGCGAGGCGTTCGTCGAGGCGATCGCGGCGTTCGAGGAGAGGAACGCTCCGCAGGGCGGATGAAGGCGCGGTCCATGGCCTTCATCCTCGCGCATCTCTCCATCATCGCGTCGGGCATCGTCTTCTGCGTCCTCTGGGTCGCGGTCGCCGTCGCGGCGGCGTTGCTGATCCACCGCTACGTGCGCAGCGAATTCTTCGAGGGGCACTACGAGCAGGCCGGATTCATCTTCGCGGTCATCGGCGTCGTCTATGCGGTGATGCTGGCGTTCGTGGCGATCGGCGTCTGGGAGCGCTTCGATGCGGCGGAGAGCAGGACGTACGTCGAGGCGATGGCGCTGGTCGACGTCTACCGCGACGCGAGCGTCTTCGCCGACGGCGCGCCGGTGCGCGCGGACCTTCGCAATTATACGGAACTCGTCATCCACGACGAGTGGCCGAAGATGATCGCGCTCCAGACGTCGGAAGCCGCGAGCGATGCGGCCGAGCGGACCGCCGCGCGGGTCGACCGCCTCGTGCCGGTCGGCGCAAACGAAGTCGACGTGCACGCCTCGATGCTGCAGTCGATGCGGACGGCGCTGGGCGAACGGGCCGCGCGCGTCTCGCTCGGCGCGACCGGGCTCAATCCGATCGTCTGGATCGTCATCGTGGGCGGCGCCGTCGTCACCATCGGGTTCTCGTTCCTGTTTCCGTTCAAGCGCCGCCGAATGCAGGCGATCATGGTCGGAGCGCTGACGTTCAGCATCGTGATCGTGCTCTATCTCGCCACCGCGATCGACTATCCGTTCCGCGGCGACATCACGGTCGCGCCGCACGCGTTCGAACACGCGATATCGACCTACGACTCCATCGACCGCCTAGGGGAAAAACCCGCGAACCGGTAGCCGCGCATCGCGCTGCAGCCAGTTGAGCGGCGAATAGGCGGCCTCGCCGTCGACGGCGTGCAGGGTGAACGCGTGGCGCGAACGGTTCGAACGGTTCGGGGCGCTATAGTGCGGCAGCAGTCCGTGGAAGACCACGAGCGCTCCGGCGCGCACTTCTAACGGCACGGCGCCGTCGCTCGGCCAGGGCGTCGGGTCGACGTCTTCCATCGACGCCTTCCCGTCGCGGACGACGAAGCGCTGCCGCAGCGGCGAGCGGTGACCGCCCCGTTCCACCCAGAGACAGCCGTTCTCGACGGTCGCGTCTTCGAGCGCGAACCAGAACGTCGTCACCGTCGACGGCTCGGTGTCGAAGAAGCCGGCATCTTGATGCCAGCGCACCTCGCCGCCGATGTTGGGCTGCTTGAAGATGTACATCGACTGATAGACGAGCGGCTTGCGCAGGCCCAGCGAGAGCGCGATCGTCTGCAGGCGCGCGTCGTGGGAGAACGCCGCGAAGACGTCGTCCAGATCGTGCATCGCGTGCCCGATCTTGTTGATCGAGAGCGCCTTCGGCTGGCGCAGCGAGCCGTCGGCGGCGAAGGCGTCCTCTTCGAAGAAGCAGCGGACGCTCGTGCCCGATTCCAGGAAGTACGCGTCGCTCTTGGCCGCCTGATCCTTGGTGGTGAAGACGGCGGCGCCGTCCGATGGGTCGAAGTCGCGGACGATCGTCTCGGCGCGAGCGCGCAGCGCGGCGATCTCGTCAGCGCTCTTGAATCCTTCGATGACGGCGAAGCCGTCCCGGGCGAACGCCGTGGCCAGATCGAGCATCCCGCGCCCTTCGCTCGGCAGGCCGCCCGCTCTTGCCGGAGCGAATGCGGGAGGCTTCATGGATGTCATCTGTATCGGCGCGGCCCTCATCGACCGCACGTATCGCGCGGCCGCGGCCGTGCGCCCGGCCACCTCCAACCCATCGCGCGCCTATCGCGGCTTCGGCGGCGTGGCGCGCAACGTCGCGGAATCGCTCGCGCGCCTGGGACACGCGGTCGCGTTCTACTCGGCCGTCGGCGACGATGCCGACGGCATCGCCCTGCTCACCCACGCCTCGCGCGCGGGCGTCGACGTCTCGGGCGTGCGCGTCGTGGCCGCCCGCACCACCGGCGAATACGTCGCCATCCTGGAGCCGGACGGCGAACTCGCGGTCGGCGCGAGCGACGCCGGTCCCGTCGATACCATCGATGCCGCGGCGATCCTCGCCGCGACGCCCGCGTTGACAGCCGCGCGGTGGGTCTTCGCCGACGGCAACCTCGGCTCCGATGCGGCGAAGGCGCTGCTGGATCTGCGCGCCCGTTCCGGGTTCCGCTTGGCCATCGACGCCGTCTCGGCGGCGAAGGTCCTTCGCCTTCCCGCGGACCTGCGCGACGTCGATCTGCTCGTGATCAACGTGCATCAGGCCGCGCGCCTGGCGCGCATGCCGGACGCGCGCGCCGTCCTGCTTACCCGCGGCGCCGAGGGCGCGGACCTCATCGTCGGCGGCGAGACGACGCATCTCCCGGCGCTCGCGGTCGCGGCGGTCGACGTCACCGGTGCGGGAGACGCGCTCGCGGCCGGAACGCTGCACCATCTGCTCGAGGGAGCGGCGCTGCTCGACGCCGTGCGCGGCGGCATGCTCGCCGCCGCCTTGACCGTGGAATCGGCTGCGACCGTCCGCGCGGATCTCTCGCCCGCGCTCTTGCTGGCGGAACGGCACCGGCTGTGACGTCCTCGCTCGTCATCGCACCGGAAGTCGCGCGGGCGCTCGCCGCCGGGCGCGCCGTCGTGGCGCTGGAGTCGACGATCGTCACCCACGGGATGCCGTATCCGCAGAACGTCGCGACGGCGCGCGACGTCGAGGGCGTCGTGCGCGCGGCCGGTGCGGTACCGGCCACCATCGCCGTCGTGGACGGCACCATCTCCGTGGGGTTGAGCGACGCGCAACTCGAGTGGCTCGGAACCGCGAAGGACGTGATGAAGCTCAGCCGCGCGGACCTGCCGTTCGCGATCGCCGCGAAGCGCCACGGGTCGACGACCGTCGCGGCGACGATGATCTGCGCACAGCTCGCCGGCATCGGCGTCTTCGCCACCGGCGGAATCGGCGGCGTCCATCGCGGTGCGGAGCTCACGTTCGACATCAGCGCCGATCTGCAAGAACTCGCGCGCACGCCGGTCGTGGTGGTGTGCGCGGGTGCCAAAGCGCTGCTCGACGTTCCGAAGACGCTCGAACTGCTGGAGATGCTCGGCGTTCCGGTCGTCTGTTACGGCACCGATGCGTTTCCGGCGTTCTGGAGCCGCACCAGCGGTCTGCCCGCGCCGTTGCGACTGGACGATGCGGCCGCGATCGCCGCGTTCGCCCGCGCGAAGCGCGATCTTGGGATCGATAGCGCGACGCTCGTGTGCAATCCGATCCCCGCGGCCGACGAGATCCCCGCAGCGGAGATGGCCGCATATATCGCGCGCGCGGTCGGAGAAGCGGCCGAGGCCGGGATCGCGGGCAAAGCCGTGACGCCGTGGCTGTTGGACCGTCTCTACGGCATCACCGAAGGCAAGAGCTTGGCCGCCAACGTCGCCCTCGTCACGAACAACGCGCGCCTCGCAAGCGAGATCGCGGTCGCGCTCGCCGGCTGACCTCTACGGCATCGTACGTTCGAGCGAGAGCAGCAGCTTGCGCAGGATCGATCCCAGCGCGATGCGTTCGCTCGGACTGAGCGCCTCGAGCAGCTGCGTCTCGTTCTCGACGTGCGCGTCCATGGCGCGATCGATGAGTTCTCGCCCCCGTGGCGTGAGCCCGACCAGCACGCCGCGGCGATCGCGAGGGTCGTCGACCCGCTCGACCAGCCCGTCGCGCTCGAGGCGGTCGATGCGGTTGGTCATCGCGCCCGAGGAGAGCATCAGCCAACGGTAGAGCTCGGTGGGGGTCAGACGGAAGGGCTCGCCTGCCCGCCGCAGCGTCGCGAGCACGTCGAAGGCCTCGCGCGTCAGGCTGAAGGGCTTGTGAGCTTCTTGCAGGCGGGGCATGAGCAGGCTCGCGGCACGAGCGATCCGCCCGAAGACCTCCATGGGCTCGGCGGCGAGATCGGGGCGCTCGCGGGCCCATTGCTCGATGATGGCATCGACTCGGTCCCGCATCAATCTCCACCTTAAGTATCTTGACGTAAAGTGATTATCAGATATCTTTAGGTCAAGATAATGCGCCGACTCGCCGATATCCTGGTCACCGCCATCGCGCCGCTCGCCTGGGGGACGAACTACGTCCTCACCACGCACGTGCTTCCGCCCGACCGCCCGCTCCTCGACTCTCTCGTCCGCTCGCTCCCGATCGGGTTGCTGATCGTCGCCTTCACCCGACAGCTTCCCAAAGGCGACTGGTGGTGGAAGTCCGCGGTCCTGGCGGCCCTCAACTTCGGGATCTTCTTTCCGCTGCTCTTCGTCGCCGCATACCATCTGCCGGGCGGTATCGCGTCCATGATCGGCGCTTCCGCGCCGGTCTTCGTCATCGGTCTGTCGTGGGGGATCTACCGCCAGCGCCCGATCGCGCAGACGATCGCGGCCGCGTTCTGCGTCCTCGTCGGATTGGCGCTGCTGCTCGGTCCGAGCGCGCGCGGCCTCGACCTCACCGGCGTTCTCGCGGCATTCGGAGCGACCGGCGTCATGGCGATCGCGACCGTACTCCTGAACCGATGGCATTCGCCGGTGCCTCCGCTGACGCTGGCCGGATGGCAGCTCGCCATGGGCGGCGCGATGCTGCTCCCGTTCGCGTTCTTCGAAGGGCCGCTGCCGAACGTCGGCGCGATGCAGATCGGGGGCTACCTCTATCTCGGTCTCGTCGGAACGGCGTTGGCCTACGCATGCTGGTTCCGCGGCGTGGAACGGCTCTCGCCGGTCTCCTCGACGCTCATCGGCGCGATCAATCCGATCGTCGCGATCGCGCTCGGCGTCGCGTTCGACGGCGAGCGCGTCTCGCTCGTCCAAGGCTGCGGCATCGCGCTCGCGCTCGGAGCGATCGCGCTGGGTCAGAACGTACGCGAGAGCGGGAAGGGGGCTAGATCCCGTCCCGCTCTCGTCCCGAGGAGCGACCGTCGAGGCCGCCTCTCGATGGGCGCGGCACGCGGCCTACGTGCCCTTCTCCGCACCGACGTAGCGGATAAGTTTGACGATGAACTGCGGCACCGTCGTAAGCCGTCCGGGGTCGCCGTAGGCGACGTACAGTTCCTGCGGTCCGTAGAGCCGGTGATACGCGAACGAGAAATTAGTGCACGACCCGATGCAGTTGCCGCCGCCGTTCGGCGTGGGCGCCGTTCCGACGATCCGTCGCCAGCCGATCGCAAATGAGCTCTCGGGTCCCGCTTGGAAGGCGACGCTCGCGCGCTCGAACCACTGGATGTTGGCCGGCGCATCGGTGAAGTACTGACGGTTGTCGTTGGCGGTCAGGGTTAGGAAGAGCCGGCGTCCGAGCGCGATCGTCGTCTGCCGGCGATTGCCCTCCAAACGGCCGTCGCCGTACCGTCCGGTCGAATGTGCGATGGTCGTCGGCGTGGACGTGCCCGACCCGAACGTGAGCGCGGTCTCGTTGACGGTGAGCGGCGTCATGACGCCGCCGATCCGCGCGTAGCTCGAACTCGTCGACGTCGCGAACTCGATCAGTTTGCGGGTCACCAGGTCGATGCCGAGCGTCGCGTCCGAGACGGCCAGATCGCTCGCGCCGTGGTACCGGTCCGTGAAGACGAACGCGTTGATGCTCTTGAATGCGCCGCCGTTCGGGATCCAATTGTGATTGCTGAAGAATCCGTAGCCGGCGATATCGCTGAAGGAGAAGAAGCCGTCGTACGGCGCGTACTGCGCGCCGACCTTACGGATGCCGCCGCCGGTGAAGGCGTGCGGACCGTACCAGCCTCCACCGATCTCGGCGAACTTCGCCTTGGACGGATCCGTGACCGCCGTGCCGCTCTCCGTGCCGTAGTTGCCGTAGACGAACAGATGCTTCAGATCGCTCCACTTCGCGGCGTACTGCAAGGTATCGTCTTTGAATCCCGGCATGTTCACCGAGACGCGCTGCGCCGAGACGAAGACGGTGCGCGGCCGGTTGCGGAAGATCGCCGCCTGCGCGGCATCGTTGCGTCCGGCGCCGACCGCATCGAACCCGGCGAACGTGAGCGGGCCCTCTTTACCTTCGATCGCGTAGCCCGTGCGCGGCGTGGGGATCGCGGGCGTATAGAGCGATTGCTCGTTCGGACACGCATCGCACTCCATGAAGTTGTACGTCCCGCCGCCCTGCGTGAAGAAGGGGCGCGTCTCGCCGTAGTAGCGGCGGAACGCCGTCGGCGAGATCGACTGCTGATCGTTCTCCACGTTGGAGAAATCGGGATGGATGGTGGCGACGAACGACGTCGTCGGCGTGATGGGCAGCGAGAGATCGAGACCGCCGCGCGTCGTGGCACCGCCGGCCGACGGCGCGGCGATCGCGCCGAGCCCATAGAATCCGAACCGCGCCTTCGGCCGCGCGTGCGCGATGTTCCCGAGGCCGCGCAACGGCCTCGCATAATTGTAGTCCATCAACCCGCTGAAGTTCGGACCGCCCGACCACAAGTAGAGCGAACCGGTCGTCGGTTCGAAGCGCGCCAGTTGCAGCATCCACCGGTCTTTCGATGCGCCGTGGATGGCGGCGAACGGGATGCGCATGGTGACGATGTAGCGTTCGGCGCCGATGGTTCCGCGCGCGTCCCAGTGCGGCTCGTAGTTCGAGTTCTCGGAGCTCTCCTGATAGCGCGTGCCGCGCGGCGTCGAGAGGAACGTGTAGTTGAAGCCGTTCGCGCCGCTGGGCCAGAGACCGACCGCGACCTCGTCGTCGGAATCCATGCCGACGCCGTTCGTGCCCTGATTGGCCACGATGGCCTGACGGGTCTCGATCGCATCGAACCCGACGTAGAGATAGGTGCCGTCCGTGAGGAGATAGGCATGCGTCTCCTCGGCGGCGTCCGTCATCTTGTGTCCGTCGAACGTGAGGGTCGCGACGGCGGCCTGTTTCCACGCGGCATCGTTGAGCGTCCCGTCGATCGGCGGCGGAACGGTCACGTGCGGGACGTCGATCCCGTCGACCTGGATCGCGGCCCGGGCCGCGGACGAAGCGCCTCCGACGAGGAGGGCGGCGAGCAGCGCGACGAGCGAAAGGCGACCCATGGTCCTCACTCCAGACAGACCTAACGAGTTAGGTGAACTAATGATTTAGTTGGAGTGTAACGGGACGGCCGCGGAAAGTCAACTAAGGTTTTAGTTTAGTGCCGACCTTCTGACGGAAGATCGGCACGAGGACGATGGAGCCGTAGATGCAGACCGCGACGACGCCGACCAGCACCACCGCGAGCGCCGAGGCCAGTGCCGCGGGCGAGGGCGCCGCCGAGGAGATGTCGATGCCGCCCGGGCCCGGGAAGGCGGTCAGCAAGTGCGGGTACAGCGTGGCCGCGGCCGCGCCGAAGAGCGACGCGAGCAGGGCGGAAGATGCGAGGAAGGCCCGGCCGCCGTTCCCGGCGCGGGCGGCGCGCAAGACGACGATCAGCGCTCCGATCGCCGTGGCCGGAAAGACCGCGACCCAGGGCGCCGTGAAGCCGTGGATGGCCAGCGTGTAGACCGTCGTGGCGACGAATCCGGCGGCCGTCGCGCCGGCCAACGCCGGCAGGGCCTTACGCGCGCGATCCGCCGGCGGCCCTTCGGTGCGCAGGAGCGCGAACGCGGCGCCGTGCATCGCGATCGCGGCGAGCGCCGTAAGCCCGACGAGCAGCGCGTACGGATTGAGCAAGAACCCGAACGATCCGGTGAAATAGCCGTCGGCGTCGAGCGGTACGCCGCGCAGCAGGTTGCCGAGCGCGACGCCGAAGAGCACGACGAGCAGCGCCGAGGATCCGGAGAAGCAGAAATCCCAGAAGTCGCGCCACATCGGCGTCGCGAAATGGCCGCGCAGTTCCATCGCGATCCCGCGGAACATCAGCAGCCAGAGCACGACCACGAACGGCAGATAGAATCCCGAGAACGCCGATGCATACGCCTTGGGGAAGAGCGCGAAGAGCGCGCCGCCCGCGGCGATCAGCCAGACCTCGTTCCCGTTCCAGAACGGCCCGATGGCGCGCATCGCCGCGCCGCGTTCCTCTTCGTCCTTCCCGACGAACGGCGCGATCGTCGCGATGCCGAGGTCGAAGCCGTCGAGCAGCACGTACGCGCCGAGCATGAACGCGAGCAGGACGAAGGCGACGCTACTCATGCGCCGCTCCCGGTCCCGTGCCGATCGCGCGAAGCGTGAGATACAGGAAGAGCGTGCCGAGCAAGAAGTACATGCCGGCGAATCCGATGAGGGTGAAGAGCGTCTCTGCGCCCGAGACGGTCGGCGACGCGCCGGCTGCGGTCCGCATCAGGCCGTAGACGATCCACGGCTGACGCCCGACCTCGGTGACGGTCCATCCCGCTTCGTTGGCGATGTACGGCATCGGCATGAGCAGCAGCAGCAGCCAGAGCAGCCAGCGCGTGCGATAGAGCCGCGCGCCCCAGCGCAGGAAGACGATGCCGAGCAGCGTCACCGCGGAGAAGATCGTGCCCAAGCCGACCATCACGTGGTAGGCGTAGTACGTCAGTTCCACCGGCGGCCACAGCTCGACGGCATAGGCGGAGAGGCCGTTCACGTTCGCGCGCGCGTTGCCGTACGCGAGAAAGCTGAGCAGGTCGGGGACGAAGATCGGATCGAGCAGTTCGCGCTTCTTCGCGTCCGGCATGCCGATGACGGCGAGCGGCGCGCCCTTCGTGGATTCGAACAGGCCTTCCATCGCGGCCAGTTTGACCGGCTGATAGGACGCGACGTCCGATCCGTTGCGATCGCCCGTCGGAAAGATGACGAGCGTGGAGAAGACGGCCCCCGCGATGACGCCCGCGCGGACGAACCTGCGGCCGATCGTCTCGTCGCGGCGCGCGAGCAGATAGTACGCGCCGACGCCGCCGACGATGAAGGCTCCCGCGACCATCGCGCCCATCATCACGTGCGCGTACTGCCAGAGCGCGAACGGCTGCGTCAGCACCGCCCACAGGCTCGCCATCTCGATCCGTCCGTCCGCGGTCGCGGCGTAGCCGACGGGATGCTGCATCCACGCGTCGGTGGCGACGATGAAATAGCCGGAGAGCCACGCGCCGGCCCAGACGGCGAACGCGGCGATCACGCGGGCGCGCGACGTCACGCGTTCGCGCCCGTAGAGCAGGATGCCGAGGAAGATCGACTCGAGGAAGAACGCGAACGCGCCTTCCATCGCGAGCGGTTGGCCGATGACGCCGCCGGTCTTGGCAGAGAACGGCGCCCAGTTCGTTCCGAACTGGAACTCCATCGGAATGCCGGTGACGACGCCGGCCGCGAAGTTGACCGCGAAGATCTTCGTCCAGAACGCGGCGGCGCGCGCGGCCTCGGCATCGCCCTTCGAGCCGCGCCAGGCGAACCACGCGATGAACGGCGCCAGTCCCATCGTCGCGATCGGGAACAGGTAGTGGAACATGATCGTGAACGCGAACTGCAGGCGATCCGCGACGGCGACGTCCATGGGATGAATCGTCCCGCCGGAACCCGGCGGGACGCTACGACTTCTGGCGGATTCCGGGTCCTAGAAGCTGCGGCCGAGCGAAAAGCGCACGGTCGTCGGGCCGATCGGGACCGCGGTCCGCAGACCGAGCGCGCCGTTGGCGAGCGGCGTCGGAACGCCGCCGCCGATCCGTGCGTAGGGCGCGGGATAGATGCCGAAGAGATTGTCGACGGCGATGGTCGCGCGGGTGCGTTCGTCGAAGACCGGCAGGCCGACCGCGGCGCTCGCGACCACGAAGGGCTGGACGTTGTACGAGTTGTTCGGCCCGAAGTAGGTGGCGCCGAACTCGACGTACTGCCGGTGAGCTCCGCGATAGTGCAGCGAACCGTAGCCCTGCGAATAGGCCTCGCTCTTGTTCGAGATGCCGTTGTACGCCGGTGCGTTGAAGCCGACGTAGTTCTGGCCGGCGATGACGCCGAGGTTCGTGGTGAACGGACCGGTCTGCGTCGCGTAGAAGCCCGGCGGCAGTCCGTAGGCGTAGGCGTTCGCGAGATCGCCTGCGATCGACCAGCCGAGGCCGACTTCCGGATCGCTCTTGAGCGAGAATTCGACGCCCTGGAAACGCGCCTTGGCGAGGTTCTGGTTCGTGCTGATGTAGATCGGCACGGCCGGTCCGACGGGCGGCGTGTAGAGCGTTCCGCTGTCGTAGGTCACGCCGATGAACTGGTTGCGCAGGTCCGTCAGGTAGAGGTCGACGGAAGCGACCGCGCCGTTCCGCAACCGGTAGTCGCCGCCGAGATCGTAACCGAACGAGGTCTCCGGTTGGAGACTGCCGCTGTTCTGCGCGACGACGACGAACGGCGACGCCGGATTGTAGGCGCTCGCGGCCGTGGTGTTGAGATTATCCACGAGCGCCGGATAGGCCGGCGCCACCGCGGATCCGGCGGAGAAGCGCAGCGAGAGGTCCGCATTCGGACGATAGGTGATGCCGACGCGCGGATCGTCGTGCGCGACGGTGCCGCTCGCGAAGACGAACGCGCCGCTCGCATCTTTGGCCGGCGTATAGACGCTGTGATAGGTGTTGTAGTAGTTCGCCAGCGTGAGCGTCGTGCGCGCGTCGAGATTGAACGTCCCGCGCAGCAGATACGTGGTGAAGTCCTGACGCGTGCCGCCCGGGATCGAGACCGTCACCCTGCCGCCCGGCGTGGCGGAGCCTGCGATCGCGTAGGAGTTGGTGAGCGAGGTCGTACGATCGACCGAGAAGACGAGCACGTTCGGGCCGGTCGGATGGTCGTATTCGAACGACCAGCCGTGCAGCAGGTCGTGTTCGACGCTGTTGGCATACGGCGTCGCGATGGTGACCATCTGCGTCGTGCCGTCGAAGGGTACGCCGCTCGCGGCGCCGAGCTTGCCGGTACCGTAGAGCGTCAGCGCCGTCGTATAGTTCGCGTTCGGATCCGCGAGGTCGGTCGTGGTCTGGCGGCCCAGCACCGCACTGTAGTAACGCGCGAGCAGCGAATCGCTGCCGTACGTCGTGCGGAAGTCGGCCTCGAAGATCGGCTCGTTGTCGTACAGGCGCGAGTCGGGGAGCGTCGTCTTGTTGTTGAGCAGGTACCGCGCGCCCGTCGCGAGCGGCAGGCCCGTGCCGTCGTATGCGGCGGCCGGAGCGAAGACGGCGTCGACCTGCGCGAAGCCGGCCGCCGCGCCGTCGTACTGCGACTGATCGCCGATGTATGCGATTTGCGCGCTGGTCGCATTCGAGAAGTCGTACCTGAACTTCGCCAGTTCCATCTTGTTTTGGAAGTCGGACTGCAGGGTCTGGCAGCAGGCCACGAGGGACGTATAGGCGTTGGTCGGATTGGCGAGCACGGTCGTGGTGCTGCCGCCGTAGGGCCAGGGGCCGCTGGCGCCGTTGATCGGCGTGGCCGAGTTGGTGCCGCCGACCGCGACGCCGCCGATGGTCGAACCGGCCGGCAAGGTGACGTACGTCCGCACGGCGCGATCGGCGCCCGGAGTGCCGTACGACGCGTACCCCAGCATCCAGCCGAACTTGCCGTTCGCGGTCGTCCCCGAATACCGCAGGTCGGAGAAGGTCCCGCCGAAGCCGTCCAGGCCGTATTGGATCTCGCCGCGCGGAACGCGCGTCGGCTGCGCCGTGCGGAAGTTCAGGACGCCGCCGATGGCGTAGTTGATCTGCGGGGCGAAGGCCGTCGGACCTTTCGCCAGCTCGACGTCGTCGAGCAGGGACATGTTGAGCAGCATCGTCGGATAGTCGCCACGCGCGCCGTTGATGAGCGGATGCCCGTCGATCAGCGTCGCCTTCTCGTAGTCGAGCGCGCCGCGGATGTTCGGCGAGGTGATCGAGCCGTAGGCGGCCGCATTGGCGTTGCCGGGTCGCGCGCTGACGGCGCCGGGCTGCTGGTCCAGCACGTTCGCCAGACCGATCTGCCCCAAGTCGCGGAAGCGCTCCGCCGTCATGATGGATTGCGCCGACGGCGTCGCGTTGAACGCTCCGCGCTTGCCGCTGGAGACGCTCGCGATCTCGCGGATCGACGAGAGCGTCGGGCGCAGCAGCGCGAAGGCGACGGAGACGTCGTCGCCGCCGATGGTGACGCCGTCGAGCGAAGCCGACGTATAGCCGGTCTTCGCGACGCTGACGCCGTACGTGCCGGAGGGGAGTCCCGTAAAGCGGAAGGCGCCGGCCGTATCGGTGGTCGACGCATCGCGACGCGCGCCTTGCAGCGTGACGCGCGCGCCCGCGATCGGTGCGCCGTCGGCGTCGGTCACGCTTCCGCGCAGCGTCCCGGTCGCGGCATCGGCGCGCGCGCCGAGCGGACAGAGGACCAATGCCATGCAGGTAATCGCCGCGATGAAACGCAGTTGCTTCACTGATGCTCCGTCTTCCGGGAAGTCTTCAGAGATATTCGTTCGCGTATCTCACGCTAACCTTAGCATTTCCTGTGATTTTGCCGAGCGCCGCCTCCGCGGCGGAGGCCTCCGTGCGCGGTACGATCGTCGACGAGGGCGGCCGCCCGGTCGCCGGCGCCCAGGTCCGCGTCGGTTCGGCCGGACCGGTCGCGAGCGACGCAAAGGGCCGGTTCGCCGTTGCCGGCGTGCCCGCGGGGGCGTACGTCGAGACCGTCTCGGCCGCGCGGTACGAACCGTTCCGCGCGACGGTCGTCGTTCCGAGCGACCCACAGGAGATCGTGCTGCATCCGAGCATCGCATCGCTGCGCGTCATCGGTTCGGTCGTCGCGCATCCGCGCGCGACGTTCAACGCGAGTCCGATCGCGGTCAAGGTCTTTCCGCGCGAGGCCTATCGCGACCAGGGACAGCCCGATCTCGGCAGCGTGCTCGCGCAGACGCCCGGCGCGACGCCGCGGTTCGTCGCCGGCAGCGATCTCGCCGTACGCGGCGTCCCGATGTTCGGCAGCGTTCGCGGTTCGCAACCGTTCGAGACGGCCGTCTCGTTCGACGGCGTACCGCTCGCGCTGCCCTCGAGCGGGGCGTTCGATCTCGCCGCGATCCCGTCGTTCGTGTTGGGCGACGTCGAGGTCAGCCGCGGACCCGGCGACGTCGCCGGCGTCGCCCCGAACGCGATCGCCGGAGCGCTCAACTTGCGCAGCGCCGAGCCCACCTCGACGCGCCGCGCGCTCGCCGAGTTCTCGATCGACACGCAAGGCGGATCGTTCGACGACATCTCCTATACCGGCACCTCGAACGACGGCCGGCTCGCGTTCGCCGCGATGGTCGCGACCGACGGATCGACCGGGCCGCTCGCGAACCGCGCCTATCCGCTCTCGCTCGGCGCCGGTTTCGCGCGCGTCGATGGCGATCTGCTCGTCCCCGGACCCGATCCGCTGCACGCGACGGATCTCTACGCATGCTGCGTCGGCGCTCCGTCCGACGACCTGCGGCGCGCGCAGCTGCTCAAGCTGCGTTACGCGCCGAACGATGCGCTCACGCTGACCGCGACGTATCTCGGCTCGCAGACGTCGCGCGCGCTGGCCGGCGCGCGCGGTCTGCTGCTCCCGCTCGCCTACGCCGGCACGACGCTGGATACGTTCGCCTCGTTCGCGCGGCAGATCGACGCTCGCGAGAACGCGCGTCTGGCCCTCTACGATCTCGACGCCCGGATCGATCGGGGCCGCGACGGCTTCGATGCGCGCGTCTACGCCTACGACGCGGGCACGTTCGACGACGACGGTCCGCCCGGCGCCCGCACGTACGCGCTCACCGGAACGGCGAACTTCTTCGGCGCGCCGTCCCGGACGTTCGCGAATACCCTTGCCGCCATCGATACGCCGCAGACTTCGCCGCCGTTCGCCCAGAGGGATAGCGTCCGCGGCGCGCGCCTCGCATGGCAGCACGAGACCGCGAACGGCATCGCCATCTTCTCGGCCGAACGCCGGAGCGGGACGTCGAACGGTTCCGCGAGGGGAACGGCGCTGGATACGCTGCTGAACGCGAGCATCCAGACCCACCCGAACGCGAAGATGGAACTCGACGCCGGCGCCGGAGTCGATCGCCACGCGGCGCTCGGTCGAGCGTGGGATCTCGCCGCGTTCCGCGCGTCCGCATCGTACCATCCGCACGATGCGCTCGCGTTCCGCTTCGCAGCCGGGACCTCGTTCGCCCCGCCGCCGATCGAAATGCTGCAGCCCGAAGGCGCTCCGACGGTCACGCGAAATGTGGGCCTCCCGACGACGGTGGCCCGGTTCGCGCCTTCGTATCTCCAGCCGGAACGCGCCGTCGGCGCCGATCTCGGCGCCGAATGGAAGCTCCACGGGAACACGACCACGGCGTCGCTCGATCTCTACATCACGCACGCGACCGGCGCGTTCGCGCGGCGACTCGCGACCGGTCCCGTCGCGACGTATACGTGGGTCAACGCCGCGCCCCTCGACGAATCGGGCGTAGAAGCATCGCTCGTCCAATTCAAACGGGTGGGCCTCGGCTACATCATCCAAGGCACGCTCTCCAACGCCGGAAGACTTCCGAGCGCCGACACCTATTTCGCCGCGCCGGTGACCGACGCGACCGCACCGCTCGCGCCGAACGCCTACCTCCAGGCATACGGCGAGATCAGCTACCACTGGCCCAAAGGCAGTCGCCTCTCGCTCGGAACGCTCTACGAAGGCAGCGACAATCCGTACGATCGCCCCGCCTTCGCCGAGTTCAACGCCAATCTCGAACTCAGCGCCGGAGCGAAAGGCAAGTTCCAGATCAGCATCGAGAACCTCTTCGACGCCTACGACACGCGCGTGCCCTACGGCCTTACGCTCCAGAACGCCTTACCGCCGCGCACGATTCGCATCATGTATCGTCAATCAGCCGGCGGAGGAGCAGTCTACGAACGCTGACTGCGCCTCTCATTTGTGGCGAGGTTGTTTTTTTTTGCGTTGCAGTTGTGGCTGCGGGCGGGATGACATTCTCCGGCGCGACGAACGGTCGCACCGCAGGAATGTCGCGAGCCGCACCGCGGCAACTATCCCGAACCCCCAACTACAAAGCGGGGTGGGCCTGGCATTTCTCGACGGTGGGGTCGTCGGAGGGGAAGATGGTGAAGACGGTGCCGCGTTTTACGTCGATGTTCTTGCCGTTGTGGAAGTAGTTGAAGACGCCGATGGCGGCGCCGACGCCGGGGACGGGGATCGCGCCGAGATAGCCGGGGACTCCGCCGGTCGCGCCGCTGCGCTGCAGATCGGAGGCGTTGTGGTCGAGGACGACGCCGATGCGATCTCCGCCGGGCATGTCGAGGTAGCGCGGTTCGAGCACGAGCGTTCCGGGGCGGCCGCTGCGGCCGGCGGGCGAGGCTACGGCGACGATGCCGTAGCCCATGGTGCGCGCGGGGATGACGATGCGATTTCCGCTCGTGGCCGCGTTGACGGTCTGGAAGCGGAAGAAGTCGCCCGGTCGCGCGTCGGCCGAACCGACGTCGTCCATCATCTCGACGGCGACGACGGTGCACGGATCGATGTCGAGCGGTGCGTGCCCGACCATCGCGAGGAGCGTCGCCGCGAGGACGAGGTGCACTACAGCGTCGTGAACGACGCGTTGGTCGAGACGGGGATGCAGCTCGAGCTCAGGTCGTTGAGGTAGACGCTCATCACCGTGTTGGCCGTCAATCCCGACGCGAGCGTCGAACTTTCGTAGATCGGATTCGCGAACGACGGCGTCGCGGAAGGCGAGGGCACCTGTCCCGCGGAGATCTGCACGAAGGCGTTGCCGTAATACGCCTGATTGGCGCCGGTCAAGACGGCATCCCACGACGGCAGCGCGGCGGACGTCGCGAAGACGATCTGCTGCGGATTGTCCGGTACGCTCGTCGCGCCGGGGACGGGATAGATCAGCTGCGTCTGCACGCCCGCCGGAACGACGCACGTCGTCGGCGCGGGCGGTCGCGGAACGGAAGTGTTGAAGCCGCTGCAGGCGGCAAGGGTCGCGGCCAAAGCGAGGCCGCCGAGGGCGTAGGAGAATGCGCGAATCTTCATCGCTTGGATAACGCGACGGAAAAGGGCGCGGTTCCTTCCGGAAACCGCGCCCTTGCCTTCTTTCCCTGCCCGCTTAGAAGGCGGTCGTGCCGTTGGGCGTTCCCCAGCCGGTCGGCCCGTCGTAGCCCGCGCGGGCGTTGCAGATGTAGGAATACGAGGCCGAACACGTGCCGTCCGAACCGCTGGTCACGTCGTTGAAGGCCGAGGTCCCGCCGTGCTGCCAGAGTCCTTGGCCGGCGTTCTGCGTCGCGGCATTCCCCGCGAGCGCGAAGACCGAAGCGATCAGCGGCGAGGACGCCGAGGTGCCGCCGAAGACCATCCAGCCGCTCGCGCCGCGATAGGCGACCGAGTCGTAGACGGCGACGCCGGTGTTCGGATCGGCGACGGCCGAGACGTCCGCTTCCGAACGCTTGGTGCAGCCGCTGTCGGTCTGCCACGACGGCTTCGCGACGTACGCGGAGCAGCCGCTGCCGGCGCCGGACCAAGCGGTCTCGGTCCAGCCGCGGGAGTTCGAGGCCGTCTTCAGCGAGGTGCCGCCGACCGCGACGACCGTCGCGTACGACGCCGGCTGCGATGCGCCCGTGCCGGTATCGCCGGTGCTCGCGGTGATGATGATGCCCGGATGATCGTAGGCCGCGTTCGTCGCGCCGGACTCGCTGCCGCCATACGAGTTGCTGATCTCGTTCGCGCCGAGGCTCGCCGCGGCGTTCACGCCGGCCGCGAGATTCGCGAACGTCGCGGACGTCGCTTCGACGAGAAGGATGTGACAGTTCGGGCACGTCGCCGAGACCATGTCGAGGTCGAGCGAGATCTCTTGACCCCAGCTCGCGTTGGCCGCGGGATAGCTGCCGGCGACGCCGTTCTGGTTGACTTTCTTGAAGCAGCCGTTCGCCGTCGTGCACGGCGAGAGGCCGAACTTCGCGCGGTAGACGCCCATGTCGGCTTCCGCAGCGGGATCGTCGTACGCATCGACGATCGCGACCGTCTGGCCGGATCCGCCGCTGCCGAGCGCGTAGGCGCTCTGGATCTGCGTCGGGCCGTAACCGCTCACCGATCCGCCGGGGGTCGGCGTCGGTGCGGGGCTCGGGGAGCCGCTCGGCTGCGGCGTCGGTTTGCGGGCGGTCGTCACGCCCGGCGGTTCCGGCAAGGTCTTATCGAAGAGCAAGCCCCCGCCGACGTCGGTCCGCATCATCGCGAAGCAGCTGACGTCGTCGCCGGGCAGCAGGTCGGCGCACGAGCGGACGGCGTTGGCCGGCGTCGGCGCACCGGCCAGCGCGTTGGTCGGGATCGGGGAATTGCTTTGGCCCGAACACGCGCTCAGGGCGGTCATGGCGGCGCAGACGAACGCTGCGAAAAGACGGTTTTTCAAGAAGTGCCTCCACGGAATGGTTATGACGTTTCTATCACGATACCGTTGCTTAGTGTAGCGGCGGTTTCCACCTAGCGGGGGTATCGCCTACCGCCCCGGCTCCTCCCACGAGAACGATCGGGACGCATAATCCAGGACGACCCGGTAGCGGGAGAGGAACGCGGCCCCCAGATGGCCCGAGCCGGTCCCGGTCAGATCCCGGGTCGTCGCGATCGACTGCCGCCCGAAACGGGTGGTCCCGATCGAGAAGACCGGGATCTCGCCCAGCATCTCCACGCCCGAGGCTCCCACCCCGGCGACGCGGCGCTCCACGGTCGGGACGAACGCATCGGCATGCTTCGTATAGAAGTCGTAGGCGAGATCGATGTTCGCATCGTCGCCCGAATCGATGGCCAGGGTCGCGGGGATCTCGCCGATGCGCGCGTCCACGATCGGGATGAGGCCGGAAAACGCGATCGGTGCGACGGCCGCCGCCGGGCTTGCCCGCCCGCCGAAGGAGAGCGCGCGCGCCGGTCCGTCGAGGACCACCGTTCCGGCTGCAAGCATATCGGCGCCGACGATCAGATCGAAGCCGAGGGCGTGGATGTCCGGCAGGATGACGTAGAGCGCCTCGCCGAGCCGCGCGTTGGCGACGTCGAGCGGACCCGTGCGTACGACGAGCGTGGTCAGGGCGCCGAGGCCGCGCACGTCGTATGCGCCGACCGGATCGAGGCCCAACTCCTCGGAGAGTTCGAGGCTCATCGCGAGTCCGGAGTTGCCGGTATCGATGAGGCAACGCGCGGCGATGCCGGCGATCGTGCACGTCCCGGCGGGGACGGTGCCGCCGGTATCGAGGCGCATCGGCCGCGCCGGCGTCAGCATGAAGCTCGGGCCGGCGGGAGCGGCGAGCGGTCCGGCGACGACGTCGCGCGAGTCGAAGCGGTCGACGGTGCCGCCGTCGCGCCCGACGGCGAAGGGCAAGACGTAGTCGCCGCTGCGACGGTAGTCGGCATAGGTCGCGAGCAAGCCGCCCGCATCGTCGCGGCTCGCCGCCATCAGCGCGGTCGTCGGATCGACGTCGACGAGAAGCGGACGCGCGTCGAGATTGGCGACGAGCAGTTCGCGATAGCGCCTGCCTTCGCGCGCGACGATGCCCATGTCGCGGATCCGTCCTCCGCCGCGCGCGAAGCCGGCTCCGAGGAACGCCAGGGAGGCGACGGTGCGCGATCCGCGCAGATCGCGTTCGACGTCGCGCGATTGCGGAAGCGCGGTTCCGTTGATACCGACCGCGTAGAGACGCCGCCCGTCGAACCAGGTACCGGTGCAGATCTCGCCGTTGCAGCGGCGGGTGAAGAAGCGCAGTCCCTGGCTCTCGGTGGCCGTCACCGCGGTCGCGTCGGTCCCGGGCGGCGGCTCGGTCGCGGAACGGAGGTGGGCGGCGGAAGGATCGCCGCTGGCGACGCGCATGCGGTCGAGAAAGGCCGCGAGCGGATCGGCTTTCGTCGCGCCCGATGAGAATATGACGAGCGCGCAGAGCGCGAGCAGCCGGGCGGCGAAGCCCATCGTATGGACTTCGAGTCAGTGGACCGGTACCTTCTCGACGGGACACCCGCCAAGCCGGCGGTGGTCGAGCAGTTGCTCCGGATGCCCGAGCCGCCCGAGGTAGCACGGCCCTTCCTCGAGGGACTTCGCATCCTCGGTCCGAGGACGCCGGACCTGGCCCTGATCGCCTTGCGGCTGGCGCTCGCCGGCCGCCCCCACGACGATGCGGCGGTGATGGCGATGCGGTCGCTCGTCGAACGCTCGCGCAAAGGGGACGTGCAGGCGCGCGACGCCTACGCGCGGGAGCTCGCGACGGCATCGTGAAACACATCCGTCGGCGTTCGCGTTCTAGTCAAGGAGCGATGAAAAAGATCTTGGGAGCGATCGGCATGCTGCTCGCGATCGTGCCGGCAGGCATGACCGCCGGCACCGCCATGGCCGATCCTCCGCCGAAATCCAATCCCTACACCGAGGACGCGCCGTCGCATCCGCGCGGACCGGTCAGCGGAATCGTCGCGAACGTCGACTACGGAGCGGGGCGCCTGATCGTGCTGAGCCACGGCCGCACGGTCGCGATCGTGATCACGCCCAGCACGGCGATCTATCGCAACGAGAAATACGCAACGCTCACCGATCTGCAGCCCGGCATGCGCGTCGACGTCTCGGTCAACGAAGTCGACGGGAACGTGATCGCGCAGACCATCCGCATCCACTAAGGGTGCCCGCGCTTTCGGTCGAGCGGCTCCAAAAACGATACGGCGCGCGCCGCGCTTTCGACGCGGTCTCGTTCGCGGTCGATCCGGGCCGCACGTTCGGCATCGTCGGTCCTTCCGGCGCCGGGAAGAGCTCGCTCCTCCGCGCCATCGCGGGCCTCGACGCCGCCGACTCCGGGTCCGTCCGCGTCGGGGAACGCGACGTGGGCGCCTTGCCGCCGCAAGAGCGGCGCATCGCCATGGTCTTCCAGCACGACGCGCTCGTCCCGCAGCTGAGCGTTCGGGAGAATCTGGAGTTCGCCCGACGCGGGCGCCGCGACGAGGCGCGCATCGACGACGTGATCGCGCGGCTGCACCTCGACGGCTTCGCCTCGCGCCGGCCGGGCGAGATCTCCGGCGGCGAGCGCCAGCGCGTCTCCATCGGGCGGGCCCTCCTCTCCGACCCCGACGTGCTGCTCCTGGACGAGCCGCTCGCGCACCTCGACCCCCAACTGCGCGCCAAAGTGCGCGACGAAGTCGTCCGGCTGCGCGAACGATTCGCCGGGCCGATCGTGTACGTCACCCACGACCACCTCGAGGCGATGTCGCTCTGCGACGAGCTCTGCGTCCTCATCGACGGCAGGATCGAACAGGCCGGCGACCCCCAATCCGTCTACGATGCGCCGAGAAATCTGCGGGTCGCGAGGTTTTTCGGAAGCCCGTCGATGAACCTCATCCGCGACGTGCACGCGACCCTGGGATGCGGCGAGGCCATCGTCGGCATCCGCCCCGAGCAGCTCCATCTCGATCCGGCCGGCCCGCTGAGCGGGACGGTCGCGCGCTTCGAGTCCGCCGGTGCCGATGCGTATGCCTACGTGGCGACCGATCTGGGCGAGATCGTCGCGCGCGTACCGGTCGATGCCGCGCTCGCGCGCGGATCGACGGCCGCCTTCCGATTCGACCGCGCGCGCGTCCGCCGCTACGATCCCATCACCGAGGAGCCGATCCCGTGACCGATATCCGTACGCTCGCCGCCGGCGTCATCGCTTCGGGCTTCGGGGGCCCGACGCTCTCCGCCGGACTCGCCGCCGAAGTGGACCGGCTCGGTCTGGCCGGCTGGATCCTGTTCGCGCGCAACGTCGAGTCGCTCGCGCAGACGCGCGCGCTCACCGATGCGATCCGCGCGCGCTATCCCGACGATCTGCCGCCCGTGCTCGCGATCGATCAGGAGGGCGGTCGGGTCGCGCGGTTGCGCGACGGCGTCGAAGTACTGCCGGCGATGATGGCCGTCGCCGCGACCGGCGACGAGACGCTCGCGCGCCGTGCCGGCGAACAGATGGCGTTCGATCTGCGCCGCGCCGGATTCAACGTGGACTACGCGCCTGTGCTCGATCTCGCTCTGGAACGGATGAACACGGTGATCGGCTCGCGCTCCTTCGGCGCGGATCCGGAGCGCGTCGCGCGCTTCGCCGGCGCGTTCGGCGCGGGGCTGGAGGCGGGCGGCATGATCGCCACCTACAAGCACTTCCCGGGACACGGCTCGACCGCGCTCGATTCGCATCTGGAACTGCCGGTCATCGACGTCGACGAGGCGACGCTGCGGGCGCGCGATCTCATCCCCTTCGAGCGGCTGCTCCCGGACGCGAAGGCGCTGATGACGGCGCACATCGTCGCGCCGGCCTTCGACGGCGCGGCGGCGGCGACGCTCTCGGAGCGGTTGCTCACCGGCGTTCTCCGCGACGAGATCGGTTTCGGCGGGGTGACGTTCACCGATTGCATGCAGATGGATGCGATCGCGCGGACCGTCGGCAGCGCGCGCGGCGCGGTGCTGGCGCTCGCGGCCGGAGCGGATTGCGTGCTCATCTCCCACTCGCTCGCCGTCGCGGAAGAAGCGATCGCGGCGATCGAGGCCGCCGTCGCCGACGGCACGCTCTCGCGCGCGCGGCTGGAAGAGGCGCACGCGCGGGTGACGGCGTTGCGGCGCGGCCTGGCCGCACCGCTCCCGATCGACGCGCTGCCGCCGCATCCCGGGATCGGTCGCGAGATCGGGCGTCGCGCCGTCACCGTCGTCTCCGGCGCTCCGCGTGGCGATGCGGCCGGCGACGTCGTCGTGAGCTTCCAAGGCACGACCACCGAAGGCGTGCAGGGGACGCACAGCGCGCACGCATCGCTCGGCGTCGCCGGACTGCAGGAGATCCGCGTGCCGCTCGAGCCGGACGACGCGGAGGTCGACGCGCTGCTCGCGCAGATCGCGGACGTCGGAAAACGCCCGGTCGTCCTCATGCGGCGAGCCCATATCTACGCGAGTCAGGGTCGCGCGATCGAACGCCTCGTGCGCGCGCGCCCGGACGCCGTCCTGGTGTCGGCGCGCGAACCGTTCGACGCCGCGCAGTTCGGCGGCGCGCGCGACGTGCTGTGCATCTACGGCGACGACGAACCCTCGATGGAGGGATTGCGCGACGTGCTCTACGGCGGGGCGGAAGCCGAAGGCGTCCTGCCGCTGGAGATCGCCGCTGTCTAAGCGCTTCGCGCGGGTCGAACGGGCGCTCGCCGCCCCGACGGCGACGCCGTTCACCGGCGCCGTCGCGCGCATCGAACATCGCGGCCGGCTCGTCTTCGAACGCGCGTACGGTGCGACGCGCGCCGACGCGCTCGCGCGTCCTGTCGCCGTCGACACGCGATTCGATCTGGCGTCGATCTCCAAGATCTTCGTCGCGACGCTCGCCCTGCGCGCGGTGGCCGAAGGGCTGCTCTCGCTCGACGGCACGCTCGTGGGGTGGTTTCCGGAGTGGGCCGGAACGGCGCACGCGCCGGTAACGCTGCGGATGCTGCTCGCTCACGACGCCGGTTTCAACTCCGGCGCGGACCATCGTCTGCTGCTCGGCTTCAACGTCGAGCGATACGCCATCGAACGCGAACTGATCGGGGTACCGGGAGCGAAGGTGGTCTACAGCGATCTCGGATTCATCGCGCTCGGCGCCTTGGTCGCGCGCGTCTACGGCCGTTCGCTCGCAGCCGTCGCCGCGGCCGCGTTCGGCTCGTCCGACGTGGGCTTTCGCGTCGGTGCCGCGGAGCGCGCCGGCATCCCGGCGACCGAAGAGGACGGATGGCGCGGCCGCGTGCAGGGTTACGTCCACGACGAGAAAGCTTACCTCATGGGCGGGGTCGCCGGACACGCGGGCCTGTTCGGGACGGCGGCGAGCGTCGCGCGTCTGACGCAAGCGTATCTCGGACCGCTCTGCGGCCGGCCCGCCTCGGCGCTGCCGGCAACGCTCGTCCGCGAAGCGGTCCGCGAGCAGGCCTTCGATCCGGTCTTGCGCCGCGGCCTGGGCTGGGCGCTCAAGACGAACGATACGAACTCGTGCGGAGCGCTGATGGCGCGCGAGACGTTCGGCCATACGGGCTTCGTCGGCACCTGCGTCTGGGCCGATCCGACGCGGGACGTTCTCGGGGTGCTGCTGACGAACACCGTGTATTATGGAAGATCCGACACGCGCGACCTTCGCGCCGCATTCTACGACGCGATGATCGAGGATATCGAAACGTGATCGCCGTCGGTCTGATGAGCGGGACGTCGTTCGACGGGATCGACGCGGCGCTCGTGCGGCTGGCGCCGAGCGGCGGCGGCTACGCGGTCGAGACGCTGGACTTCGTCTCGCGTCCCTACGATGCGGAAGTCCTGGAAGCGCTGGTGGAGCTGTTGCCGCCGCATCCGGGCAGCACCGCGGACGTCGCGGTCCTGCATCGCCGGGTCGGCGAACAGTTCGCGGCCGCCGCGCGCGCGGTCAGCGCCGGCGCGACCGTCGACTTCGTGGCTTCGCACGGTCAGACCGTCTGGCACGACGGCCCGCGGAACGTCACCTTGCAGATCGGCGATCCGTTCGCCATCCGCGAAGCGATGCGCGCGACCGTCTGCTACGACTTCCGCACGGCCGACACGGCCGCGGGAGGCTGCGGCGCTCCGCTCGTGCCGTACGTCGACGCGCTCTTGCTCGCGGACGGCGACGAAGACCGGGTCGCGCTCAACCTCGGCGGCATCGCCAATCTGACGCTGCTCCCGCGCGGCGTGCGTCGCGGTGCGGACGGCGCCTTCGACGTCGTCGCGTTCGATACGGGACCGGCCAACATGCTGATGGACGCGTTCGTCTCGGCGCGCACGCGCGGCATCGCCCGCTTCGATCGCGACGGCGAACGCGCGGCGCGGGGCGCCGTCGACGAGGCCGCGCTCGCCGCGATGCTCGCCGATCCGTACTTCGCGCTGGCGCCGCCCAAATCGACGGGCCGCGAGCGGTTCGGAGCGCAGTTCCTCGCCGCGCACGCGGGCGTGCTCGACCCGCTCGGCACCGAAGACGGATTGGCCACCCTTGCGGAATTGACGGCGGCGACGGTCGCGGCGCAGATCGAGGCGCGGCTGCCGGAGGCGCGCGTGCTGGTCGCCGGAGGTGGCGCGCGCAATCCCGCGCTGTTGGCGCGGCTGGCGGCACGGCTTCCGCGCGCGCGCGTCGAAACCACGGCGACGATGGGCATCGATCCGGACGCCAAAGAAGCGATAGCCTTCGCCGTGCTCGGCGCCGAGACGCTGCGCGGGCGTCCGGCCAACGTGCCGCGCGCGACCGGCGCTCCGCGCCCGGTGCCGCTCGGCGCGATCGCTCCCTACGATCTGGCGCGCACCATCGCGCGCTTGGAGGCGGAATGCGCGTAGCCGTCGGCGTCGATGCGGGCGGAACGTCGACCGCCGCGGTGGCGTCGCGCGACGGCGATCGCGGAGCGGTCGCCAAAGGGACGGCGGGCAACGCGAGTTCGCGCGGCATCGACGCGGCCGTCGCGGCGATCGCGAGCGCCATCGACGTCGCGCTCGACGGTGCGAAGCCGGACGCGATCTTCGCCGGAGGCGCCGGAGCCGGACGTCCGGCCACCGCGGAACCGATCCGGGCGGCGCTGGCCGCACGGTATCCGGGCGCGCCCATCGACGTCGGCGACGACGCGCGCATCGCGCTGCGCGCCGGCGTCCCCGAAGGCGACGGCATCGTGCTGATCGCCGGTACGGGTTCGATCGCCTATGCGGAGATCGGCGGCGAGCGCACGCGCGTCGGCGGCCATGGCTTCGCCGTCGACGATGCCGGATCGGGGTTCGCCATCGGCGCGGCCGGAGCGCGACTGCTCGCGCGCGCCTACGACGGACGCGTTCCGCAGGACGCGACGACGGCGGCGATCGCGGCGGCATTGGGCGTCGAGCGGGCGATCGAGATCGCCGATCGCGTCTACGGCGGCGGCGAAGCGGTCGCGACGCTGGCGGCGCTCGCGCCGGTCGTGATCCGCAGCGCCGATGCGGGCGAGCGTTCCGCGACCAAGATCGTGCAAGGGGCCGCGCTCGAGCTGGGCGATCTGCTGCGCGCGGTGGTGAAGAAGAGCGGCGCGACGGGCGAGGTGCCGATCGTATTCGCCGGCGGACTGTTCGCGGCGAACAGCCTGCTCAGCTATCTCCTGGAGACGCGGCTGCTCGCCGAACTCCCGACGATGCCGATCGTCAAGAACGCGCCGGAACCGGTCTTCGGCGCGCTGACGCTCGCGGAGGAGATGCTCGCATGAGCGATCTTCCGCAGACCGAAGGACGCAATCCGCGCAGCGCCGGACTCGATCGTCTCGATACCTCGACGCTCGTCGGCGTCCTCGCGGAAGAACAGCGCGAGGCGGTGGAGGCGGTGCTCGGACAGCGCGAGGTCATCGCCGCCGTCGTCGACGAGATCGCCGCGCGCCTGCGCGCCGGCGGACGGCTGCACTACATCGGCGCGGGGACGAGCGGGCGGCTGGGATTCCTCGACGCTTCGGAGATGCCGCCGACCTTCGGGACGCCGCTCGGTTTCATCTGCGCGCACATCGCCGGAGGCCGCGACGCCCTGACGCGCGCGATCGAGGGCGCGGAGGACGACGGCGAGGCCGGAGCGCGAGAGATGCGCGGCCACGTCGCTCCGGGCGATGCGCTCGTCGGCATTTCGGCCAGCGGCGGCGCGCCCTACGTGGTGGCCGCGATCGAAGCGGCGCGCGCGATCGGCGCGTACACGGTCGGCGTCGCCAACAGCGAAGACACCCCGGTGCATCGTGCGGCCGAAGCCGCGATCGTCCTCCGGACCGGGCCGGAGCCGCTGACCGGATCGACGCGGCTCAAAGCGGGCACGTCGCAGAAACTGCTGCTCAACACCATCTCGACGGCCGTAATGGTGCGCCTGGGCAAGGTCTACGACAATCTCATGGTCGACGTCGTCGCGACGAACGAGAAGCTGCGCGGACGCGCGCGCCGTCTGGTGCAGACGCTCACCGGGCGCGATGCGCGCGAAGCGACCGAACTTCTGGCCGCAGCGGGCGGCAGCGTCAAGCTCGCGGCGCTGATGGGGCGCGCGGGTCTCGACGCGGAGGCGGCAGCTGCTGTCCTCGCGCGTCACGGCGGCTCGCTGCGCGCGAGCCTGGGCGAATAGCCGCAGCGGTGCACGCGCTCGCGTTCGCCCTCGCGCTGATCGCGTTCGTCCCGCTCGACGACCGGCCGGTGACCCGGCAGCTCCCGCAGATGCTCGGTACGATCGCCGGTGCGAGCGTGATCGAACCGCCGCGCGCGCTGCTCGGCGACTATCTCTCGCCCGGACGTCCCGACGCGATCGCCTCCTGGCTCAACGGCCCGGCGACGAAGGACGCTACGTCGTTCGTCCTCTCCACGGATATGCTCGCGTACGGCGGACTCGTCGCGTCGCGAACGCCGCAGACCCCGTATGCCGACGCGTATTTCCGCCTACGGGAGCTCGCGCAATTGCGGCGCGCACATCCTCACGCGTGGATCGCCGCGTTCGGCACGGTGATGCGGCTCGCGCCTACCGGCGTGCCCGCCATCGGCGATGCGGCCGGATTCTTCGCGGCCTATCCCGGCTGGAAATATCTGCAAGAGTATGCGAACCTGCACGATCCGCCGCTACCCTCGGAGACCGCGCGGGCGACGGCCCTGAAAGGGCTGATCGGGCCCGACCTTTTGGACGGGTATCTCGCGGCCCGCGCGCGCGACTACGGCACCGACGTGCTCGTCTTGCGCGCGACCTCGCGGACCGTCGATCGCTCCGTGCTCGGCCAGGACGATGCGGGACCGGTCGGTCTCCACGTCAAGGAGGTCGCCGGATTGCAGGGCGTCGCGAACGATCTCGGACTGGACGGCCGCACGTCGATCGAACCCGGCGCGGACGAACTGGGAATGGCGCTGGTCGCGCACGCGCTGGCGCGCCGGGCGCGATGGACGCCGCGCGTTCGCGTGGCCTATTCGACGCCGGACGGCGCCGCATATCAGGACAAGCTCGAGTTCGCGCCGATCGCCACCGCGATCGGCGGCCTCGTATCGCTCTGCGGCGGGACGCAGGTCGACGGCGGCGAGGACGTGACGCTCTACGTACGCGTGCCGGGGACGACGGTCGCGCAAGACGACGCGCTCCTCGCTGCGATGCACGCCGCGGCGTTCGCCGGGAAGCCGGTCGCGTTCGCCGATCTCGCATTTCTGACCAACGACTACGCGAGCCAGGCCGCCTTTGCGGCGCGCATGCTCGGCGACGGGACGATGGGGCGCATCGATGCTTACGCCTCGTGGAATACGAATGCCAACACCGTCGGTACCGCGCTCGCCGAGGCGGTCGCCGCCGGCGCGGGACGGCGGATGCACGCCTACGACGCGCTCGCGCATCGCGCGTTCACGTTTAACCGCGTCCTCGACGACGTGGTCTTCCACACCGAAGTGCGGCCCGACCTCAATCGCGCGCTCGACGCGCGAGGCGTGAACGATCACACCTATCTGCTGCCGGAGGTGGCCGCGCCGATCGCCGCGCGCGCTCGCGATGCGCTGTGGAGCCGCGCGATCGAGGTGCTCGCGCAGATGTATCCCGACGATCACCTCGCGGCGATCGGCATCACGCTTCCATGGAACCGGACGTTCGAGACCGAGATCGACGCGAGGATCGCGCCGAACCTCTAAGGACCGGCGAGCACGGGCGCCGCCGATCTCCGACGCCCACGGTCCGAGCGTCTCGCCGTCCCAGGCTACCATCTCCCACGGTGCGAGATGCGGCGCACGACGACCTTCATCGCGTTCGCGGTTGGCACAGTTCGATGAGGACGCCCCCGGTCGATTTGGGGTGGAGGAAGGCGATGCGGTTGCCGTGCGCGCCGTCGCGCGGATGCTCGTCGATGAGCCGGACGCCCTTGGCCTTCAACTCGGCGAGTTTCGCTTCGATATCGTCCACGCGGTAGGCGGTGTGGTGGAGGCGCGTCTCGGCGTCGCCGCGGTACTTCGCGACAGAAGAGTCTTCGGAGAGCGGCCGCAGTAGTTCGACGACCGCGTCGCCCGCGCGCAGGCCGACGGCTTCGATGCCTTGATCGGCGACGGTCTCGCGATAGACCTGTTCGAAGCCGAGCGTGTCGATGTAGAGGCGCAAGGTCGCATCGAGGTCCTTGACGACGATGGCGACGTGGTCGATCCTCATCCGATCACTTCCTTTGCGCGGTAGGTGCCGAAGACCCCGCGCAGGGTATCGCAGATCTCTCCGAGCGTCGCGCCCCTATCGACCGCTTCGACGAAATGGGGCATGAGGTTCTCGCGCGTCCGCGCGGCGGCGGCGATCGCGTCGAGACGCGCGCACACCGCGGCGGCGTCGCGCCGCGCCTTGAAGGCCGCCAAACGCGCCGTCTGTTCGTGTTCGACGGCATCGGCGACGCGTTGCAGCGGGATGGCGGCCGCGGCCGCGCCCTCCGCGAACCGGTTGACGCCGACGACCACGGTCTCCCCGCGCTCGATCGCCTCTTGGGCGCGGTAGGCGGAATCGGCCACCCGGCCCTGCATCCAGCCCGACTCGATCGAGGCGACCGCGCCGCCCATCGCGTCGATCTCGCCGATCAGCGCGTTCGCGCGTTCGATCAGGTCGTTCGTGAGCGATTCGACATAGTACGAGCCGGCGAGCGGATCGACGACGTCGGCGACGCCGCTTTCGTAGCCGATGATCTGCTGAGTGCGCAGCGCGACCTTCGCGCTCTCCGCGGTCGGCAAGGCGAGGGCTTCGTCTTTGCCGTTGGTGTGCAGCGATTGCGTTCCGCCGAGGACGGCGGCGAGGGCCTGCAGGGTGACGCGGACGACGTTGTTGTCGGGCTCCTGCGCCGTCAGGGTCGAGCCGCCGGTCTGCGTGTGGAAGCGCAGCATCTGCGACTTGGGGTCCTTGCAGCCGAACTCGTCGCGGGTGACGTGCGCCCATATGTAGCGTGCGGCGCGGAACTTGGCGATCTCTTCGAAGAAGTCGTTGTGCGCGTTCCAGAAGAACGACAGTCGCGGCGCGATGCTGTCCAGGTCGATGCCGGCCTCGCGCGCGGCGCGCAGATACGCCTTGCCGTTGGCCAGGGTAAACGCGATCTCTTCGACGGCGGTCGAGCCGGCCTCGCGGATGTGATAGCCCGAGATCGAGATCGTGTTCCACTGCGGCACGTCGGTCGCACAGTACGCCATCACGTCGGTCACCAGACGCATCGAGGGCGCGGGCGGATAGATGTAGGTGCCGCGCGCGACGTATTCCTTGAGTACGTCGTTCTGGATCGTGCCGCCGAGTTCGGCGAACGGGATTCCGCGACGGCGCGCGACGGCGAGCAGCATCGAGAGGAGGATGGAGGCGGGAGCGTTGATCGTCATCGAGACGGTCACGCGGTCGAGCGGGATCGCGTCGAAGAGCGTCTCCATGTCTTCGACCGTGTCGATCGCGACGCCGACCTTGCCGACTTCGCCGCGCGCCTGCGGCGCGTCGGAATCGTAGCCGAGCTGCGTCGGCAGGTCGAAGGCGACGGAGAGTCCGGTGGTGCCGTGGTCGAGCAGGTAGCGGTAGCGCGCGTTCGACTCGGCGGCCGTCGCGAAGCCGGCGTACTGGCGCATCGTCCACAGACGTCCGCGATACATGTCCTTGCGGACGCCGCGCCCGAACGGGAACGCGCCCGGCTCGCCCAGATCGTGCGGCTCGCCCTTCACCGCGTCGTAGCGGGCGTCGAGGGGGATCCCGGAGCCGTTCGTCTCGCGCGCCACGGTCAGCCGATCGTGACGACGGGCGCGCCGGATTCGACGGTATCGCCGGCCTTCACGTGGACCACGCTCGCCGCACCGGCCTTGTGCGCGCGCAGTTCGTTCATCATCTTCATCGCCTCGATGACCGCGACGACTTGCCCCTCGACGACGGCGTCGCCCTGGTGGACCTTCACCTCGACCACCGAACCGTGCATCGGCGAGACGACGCTGTCGCCGCTCGCAGCCCCGCGGCGCTTCTTGGCGATCGCCTTGGGCGGCGCGTTCTTCGCACCGCCGCGTCCGAAGACGCGGACTTCGAAGCGCTTGCCGTTCACTTCGACGGTGACGCTCTGCGCCGCTCCCGCGCCGGCGGATACGAGGTCCCCGTCGCTCGCCACGGCCGCCGTTCCGTCGGAAGCGTACCGCTTCGCCGCGAACCGTTCCAGCGTCGCCGTTCCGTAGGTGGCGTCGGCGACGTCGGGCAGATCGCAGAGGTCGCGGAGCAGCCCGAGCGTGGTCGGGACGCCCTCGACGACGTACTCGTCGATGGCGCGGCGGAGGCGCGTGATCGCCTGCGCGCGCGTCGGCGCCCAGACGACGAGCTTGGCGATCATCGAATCGTAGTCGGCGGAGATCGTGCAGCCCGGATAGGCGGCCGAGTCGACCCGCACGCCGAGACCGGCGGGTTCGCGGTACGCGGTGATGGTGCCGGGCGCGGGACGGAAGTTCTGCGACGGATCTTCCGCATTGATGCGGCCCTCGATGGCGAAGCCGCGGAACGCGACGTCGTCCTGCGTATAGCCGAGCGGTTCGCCCGCGGCGACGCGGATCTGCTCGCGGATCAGGTCCAGTCCGGAGATCATCTCGCTGACGGTGTGCTCCACCTGGATGCGCGTGTTCATCTCGAGGAAGAAGAACTCGTCGCCGGCGACGAGGCATTCGATCGTGCCGACGGAGTCGTAGCCGATCGCCTTGGCGGCCCTGATGCCGGCCTCGCGCATGCCTTCGCGGACGCGCGGCGCGATGGTCGCGGGCGCTTCTTCCCAGAGCTTCTGATGTCGACGCTGCAGCGAACAATCGCGCTCGCCGACGTGCACGACGTTTCCGTGTTTGTCCGCGAGCACTTGCAGTTCGACGTGTTTCGGGTCGTCGAGATACCGTTCGGCGTAGACGACGTCGTTCTTGAAATACGCGGCCGCTTCGCGCTTGGCCGTGGCGAACGCGGACTCCAGATCTTCGAGCGTGCGCGCGACCTTGAGGCCCTTGCCGCCGCCGCCCCCGGAGGCTTTGAGCGCGAGCGGAAGTCCGTAGGCCTTCGCCGCCGCCTGGGCTCCCGCGAGATCTTCGATCGGCGTGGTGCCGCCGGGCACGAAGGGGACGTTCGCCGCGGCCATCGCCTGACGCGCGCGCAGTTTGTCGCCCATCGCATCGATGGCGCCGGCGTGGGGACCGATCCAGGTCAGACCGGCGGCGACGACGGCGCGCGCGAACGCCGCGTTCTCGGCCAGAAATCCGTAGCCGGGATGGACGGCATCGGCGCCGCAACGCCGCGCGATCGCGAGGATCTTCTCGACGGCGAGATACGATTGCGACGGCGCGGCCGGGCCGAGCAGAAACGCTTCGTCGGCCATGCGCGCGTGGATCGCGTCGCGGTCGGGCTCCGAATAGACGGCGACGGTTGCGATGCCCATCTCGCGGGCGGTACGGATGATGCGGACCGCGATCTCGCCGCGGTTCGCTATGAGGATCTTCGCGAACATCCCGGCGTCAGCCCCAGGAGCCGGCAGCGTCGGCTTCTCGAAGGGTCGCCTCGCGTCGCGCCGCCGCGACCCATGCGCTCGCCCTCGCCTTCTCCGGACGCTCGCCATCGGCGAGGCGCTGCAGCGCGAGCGAGATCGCCGTGGCTTCGTCCTCGGTCATCCGACCGCGTCCGGCGGATACATCCCCATCGCGTGATAGCCCGAATCGACGAAATGCACGTCGGCGGTGATCGAGGTGGAGAGGTCCGAGGCGAGATAGACGGCGCAGTTGCCGACGTCGTCTTGGGTGACGTTGCGCTTGAGCGGCGCGACCTTCGGGACCACGTCGAGGATGCGCGAGAACCCGCCGACCTGACGCGAACTGGCGGTCTTGATGGGACCGGCCGAGATGGCGTTGACGCGGATGCCGCGATCGCCGAGATCGAAGGCGAGGTAGCGGACGATCGACTCGAGCGCGCTCTTGGCGATGCCGGCGATGTTGTAGTTCGGGACGATGGCGGTCGCGCCGAGATAGGTCAGCGCCATGATCGACGCGCCGTCCGAGAGCGAGTCGACGAACCCGTTGACGAGCGCGATCAGCGAGAACGACGAGATGTCCATCGCCTGCGCGAACCCGTCGCGCGAGGTGGTGAAGACCTTGCCGACGAGATCTTCTTTATTGACGAAGGCGATCGAGTGGACGAGGATGTCGAGTTTGCCGAACCCGGCGAGCGACGTCGCGCACGCCGCGATGGAGTCGTTCGAGGAGACGTCGCACTCGACGACCGGTCCGCCGCCGAGTTCGGCCGCGATCTCGGAGACGCCCTCTTTCACGCGCTCGCCCTGATAGGTGAACGCGACCTGCGCGCCGTGGGCGTGCAATTGCCGGGCGATCCCGGTGGCGATGGACCACTTGTTCGCGACCCCGGTCACCAGGGCGCGCTTGCCTTCGAGAAGTTTCACCGGGACTAGATACCGTGGCGACCCCCGGCGTCCTCTAGGGGGAAAGATTCCCTATGCGACTGCGCCAAGAGAGCGATGGATGAACACCGCGATGCGGTATCCGTCGACGCCATGAAGCGGCGCGACGGTGAGATGCATGCCTCGAAAGGCGACTTTTACGGCGCTCGCCGCATCCGGAGATTTCCAGGACGCGGTGAGCGCGCGTACGGCATGGTCGATCGGGGTGGGCAGCGCGTCGCTCGCGGACACCGCGTCGTAGAGCTCGGTCAGCGGGTCCTCGTCGTTCGACGGTCCGGCCATCACGACGCGAAACGCGTCGTCCAGGATGTAGGTGTACGGGGCCGATGCTTCCAGATGATCCATGCCTCCAGGCTAGCAAAGGGCCCCGCGGCGGGTCGCCCGTGAAAACACCTGATTTTCGGGTGGTGGGCCGAGACGAGGAGATCGGCCGGGTCGTCCGGGCGTTCGAGGCGGTCGCCGTCGGCCGCGTCCCGCGGACCCTGGCGATCGAGGGCCCGAGCGGCATCGGGAAGAGCGCCCTGGTCGGGCGTCTCGCGACGGAGCTCGCGGAGTCGAGCCTCGTCCTGAAGGCCGTCGCCTTCCGTATCCAGAGCGCGATGCCGTTCGCCGTCATCGCACAGCTGCTCGCCGCGATGGCCGCCGCCGATCCTGAGGAGCGGTACGTCGCGGGCACCGCGCTCGCCGCCGATCCCGGCGCGCGCCTCCTGGCCCTGCTCGAAGGCGTCACCCTGGACCGTCCCGTCTCGATCGTCGTCGACGACGTGCAGTGGATCGACGACGAAAGCGCCGCGGCGCTGGCGTCGCTCGTCTCGATCCTGGCCGACCGGCCGATCCTCGTCGTCCTGGCGCGGCGCACCGAGCCGCACGTCCGCGATCTCCCGCTCGGCGCTTACGCGCGCATCGCCCTCGCTCCGCTCGGCGCGCGCGAGGCCGCGAGCATCGCTCGCGCGGTCTATCCGGACGCGCCCGTTCCGGTCGTCGACGCGATCGTGGCGCACGCGGGCGGCCTGCCGATGGACGTCGTCGCGTTGGCGGAGGGCGCGCGCGACGACGACGTGCGCGACGTCAAGGGCATGGGCGTCGCGACGCGGACGGTGATCGCCCGGCGGCTGGAATCCGCCGATCCCCTACTGCGCATCTTCCTCCAGACGCTAGCGCTCTTGCCGGAACCGATCGAGTACGAACTCCTGCGCGCGCTGTGGACGGACGACGAGCTCGCGCCGCTGGTCCTGGCCGCATCGGAGCGATATCTGACCGTCGACGGCTCGCGTCTCGCGTTCCGTCACGCGCTGATCGCGCAGGCGGTCCTCGAGACGATCGCGCTCAAGGTCCCGCTGCGGCGCCGCATCATCGAGGCGCTGACGGCGCGCGGTGCGCTCGCCGTGGAGGAGCGGTTGATCCTGGTCGAACAGGCGATAGGCGCCGGAGATCGGGCCTTGGCCAAGCGCGAACTGCTGGCCGTCGCGCGCGAAGCGAACGAACGGGGCCACGTCCGTCTGGTGATCTCCGCTTCGGCCCAGTTCTTGGAGATCGGGGAGCCCGACGACGAGACGTTCCTCGCGTTCTACGGTTCGTACGCGAACGCGCTGATCTTCCTCGACCACAACGCGCCCGCGGTCGCCGTCCTGGAGCGCGCGCTTCGAGAAGCCGTGAACCGCAAGTTCGGGCATATCGGCGGGCTGGTCGCCCAGATGCTGCTCGCGCAGTGGTTCGGCGGAGATCCGGCCGGCGCGCGCGAGACGAACCGCTACTACGCGAGCCGGCTCGACGACCCGTCGGACGCGGCGCAGCTCTACGCGGCCGCGCTCTGGATCGCGGTCTGCGACCACGACGGGGAGAAGGTCGAAGCGACGGCGGCGCTGCTCGGCGGGCTCGGCATCGAACTCTCGGCCGACGTCCGCGCGCGCATCGAGATCGCTCGCACGTTCGTCGCGTGCCGCAGCGGCAGGTATGCGGAAGCGCGCCGGCTGCTCTCGCGCGTCGAGGCGATCAGCCGCGAGATCGCCACCGCGAACCGCAATCTGCCCGCGTTCCTCGACTCGTATCTGAAGTTCACCCAGTTCGGCTCCCGCTACGATGCGTTCCAGGAACTCGCCAAACGCGGCGGATCGGAGAACGAACACTACAACGATCACTATCTCGCGCACGCGGCGATCCTCGGCGGGCGGCTCGACGACGCCATGCTGGTCGTCGATGCCGGACTTCGCCGCAACAGCGATCCGGGGCATCGCCGGCGACTGCTCGCAGCGGCCGCGGCCGTGCAGACGCTGCGGAAGGAGCCCGGGCCGCATCTCCCCGCGATCGAGGCGGAGCTCGGCGCGTTCGCGGCCGGCGAACGCGGCGCGTCGGTCTTCACCGTCGCGGCCTGGTGCGTCGGCCTTCCGTCGACGTCCGCAGGCCGCGCGCTGACGATCGTGCGCGACGTGCTCTCGTTCCTCGAGAGTCCGTTCGATCCGCTGATCTTCGTCTCGCCGCTCGCACTGGTGGTCGGCGCTCAGCGGAGGAACGACAAGGATCTGCTCTCGCGGATCGCCGACGCCGCGATCTGGCAGGACGGACGGCCGCTGGTCGACGTCGAGCGGCGGGCGGCGCAGGCGCTGGCGCGCTTTCTCTGCGGCAAGGAGAAGTCGCCCCCCGACCGCGCCTTGATCGATGAATGCGAAGATCTGGGGCTGGAACTGCCCGCGCTGCTGCTGCGGGCGAGCGGACCCGATGCGGCGCGCGCGCGCGCCCGGCTCGACGCGCTCGGGATCGTCTGGCTCGGCGGCGGCGGCGACCGCATCGCGGCGAAGCTCACGCCGCGGGAACGTCAGGCCGCCGAGCAGATCGCCGCGGGAAAATCCAATCGCGAGATCGCCGATTCGTTCGTGCTGAGCGAACGCACCATCGAGGGGCACGTCGCCAACATCTTCAACAAGCTCGGCGTCTCGTCGCGGACGCAGATCGCCGCGTGGTACCTTACGGCTTCGGCTGAACGCTGAATCCCATCCCGACCGCGTGGGGCGCGTCGGGCGCCTCGGCGATCAGGCGCTCGTGCGCGCCGGCGAGCTGCTCTTCGGCGTGGGTCTTCATCGCGGCGAGATCGTCTTCGCTCGGCACGGCGGCGAGGCCGAGCGTGCTGCCGATGAGTTCGCGCAGCGAAGCGGAATCGGTGACGGCGTCCTGCCACCGGGCGAGGACGTCGGGGTCGCGCAGGGCATGGAGAAAGCCGGCCGCTGCGGCCGCGCGTTGGGTCTCGTTCATGGAAGGACCTCCGGGCTCGTGAAACGGCTCGCGCGTCTCTTCGGCCGCCGTTCCGCCCTAGCCTCGTGCTTCGACGATGCGGAGGTGGTCGCGGTAGGAGTGCGGCCTTCCGCCGAGGCGCTCGAAGAGCCGCGCGCGCAGGGCCTGCGTCTCGTCCGGCGCGAGCGAACCCGCATAGTATCGTCGCTCGACCGTCTCCCACATCTCCTCGGGCGAAAGCGTCGCGTCGACGACGAAATCGTCGAACGCGATCGCGTCGAAGCCGGCTTCGGCGAGCGTGGCGGAGATGCTCTCGCGCCCGCGCATGCGCGGATCGCCCGGATCGGCGGCCACGAACGATGCGTGCGTCTCGCGGATCCATTCCGGAATCGCTCCGAGGATCGCCGCCGTCGGATCGCCGGCATCGGGCGGACGGCCGACGAGGAAGGTCAGCGCGCCGCCGGGTGCGAGCACGCGACGGATCTCGGCGAACGCCGGCGCGACGTCGGGCAGCAGCATGAAGACCATGTGCGAGGTGACGACGTCGAAGCTCGCGTCGGCGAAGAGCAGCGCGTTCGCGTTGCCGGTATCGAGGCGGCGGACGCGGTCCTTCGGGATGCGTTTGCGAGCGCGCACGATCTCGTCGGGCGAGAGATCGATGCCGCTGACGCGCGCCGTCGGAACCCGGCGCAGGAATCGTTCGAGGAGCGCGCCGCCGCCGCACCCGATATCGAGCAGTTCCGCCTTGCCCGTTCGCGCGAGCGCCAGCGCGAGCCGATCGTACGGATCGATGCCACCGGCCTTCGCGAAGACGTCGTAGACCCGCTCGGTCGCATCGGGATGTGCGGCGTGAAACGCGACCAGGTACGCTTCGAAGTCCGCGCGCGTCGCCGACTCGCCCGCGAGCGCCAGTTCCATGAAGGCGGCGTCCCGGCTCATCCGGCGATCGCCCGGACCGCGAACGGATTCAGGAGCGCCCGGCCGCGCGCGCCGATCCGGCCGGAGAACATCAGCGTCTCCAGAGCCGGGACGATCGCGCGGACGACGCAGACGGGAAGATCCCGCGGCGAGATCTGGATCGCATAGACGTCGTCGATACCGCAGGCGTGCAGCGCGCCGAGCACCGCGCGCACGTCGGCCGCGAGATCGGCGCCGCTGCGATCCGGAAGGTCCGCGAGCGCGACGGTGCCGCGCGGCAGATCGCCGTACCAGCGACGGGCGGGGAGCGCCGACGGACGCCGTCCGTGTTCGCCCATGCCGCGCGCGTCGTCGCGCGGCCGGAGGAGATCTTCGCGCGCCGCCTGGATGTCGGTGACGCGGCTCTGCGCCGCTTCGGTCAGCGCGCGGATCAGCGCGTGCGCCGGCGAGAGCGCGCAGCCGAGGCCCATATGCGCCATCGGCGGATCGCTCGACGGTTCGACGATCGAGACGACCATCGTCACCGGAAGGCCGCCTTCGCGCAGACAGAACGCCCGAAGCGTCAGTCCGGCACCGCGGATGCGATCCGCCAACGCATCGACGGTCGCATCGCCGGTGGGAAAGCGCACCTCGGGGGCGACCGCTCCGTCCGCCGCGTCCGGTCCGAGGAAGAGCTTCGGCACGAGCGATCCGCGCACGTGATGGAGCGACCACGCGTGCCGTTCGATGAGTTCGCAGAGCGCGTGATAGATCGCCTCGGTGGCGTCGTTGCCGGAAGCGAGGCCGTTGGTGGTCGTCGTCGCGACGAGGCGGTCGCCGAACCACGGGCACTGCACCATCGCCAAGGGCACCGCGATGGTATCGCCGCGGACGAGATCGGTGCCGCTTACGCAATCGACGGATCGTCCGCGTCCGCCCGGCGCGACGCCGCAGGCGTCGAGATCGAGGCGCGCGCCCACGGAGCGGAGCGTTTCGCGGAAGACGGGAAGCGCGACGGCGGCGCCGATCTGCCGCTCCGTCGCCTCCATCACGGCGCTCGCGATGGCGGCATCGCGGGTGACGCCCTTGCCGTTATAGACGCCCAGCATGTCCGGCGAGCGGGGCACCATGGCCGCGGCCGTCGGAATGCCGATACGATCGAGCAAGGTGGTATCGGCGACGCGCGTGATGCCGTAGCGCTCGCGAAGTTCCGGCAGGACGGCGAGCGTGCGCGCGAGCGACGCCGAGCGGTCGAACGAGCCGGGCGCGCGCGGCAGCGTCGCCGGCAGGACGATCGGCCGGCGCAGACGGGCGTGCTCGCGGATCGCCCGCCGCAGCGCGAAGCGGGCGTCCAGACGTTTGAGATCGCCGCCGTCGCGCGCGATCGCGGCGATGGGATCGCGCGCGCTCGCAGGTAGCGCCGCCAGCACGGCGTTCCAGCTGCGGTCCGCGTAGAAGATCGCGCGCGCCGCCTCGACGAACGCGTCCCGCTCGCCCTCGCTCAGCAGACCGCGCCGGTGCGCGAGGCGGGCCACGTAGCGGACGTTGACGAGCGGAACGGAGATCGCGGCCTGCGTCTGCGGATGGGTCAGCACGGCGACCTCGTCGTCGCCGTCGATGATGCCTCGCAGGTACCAGCCGGCGATCGCGCCGAGCGGCACGAAGCCGTACGGCGCGCACTCCGCCGCGCGCAGCGCGCCCATGCTCGCGGCCCCGAACATGCGCGCGCGCCCGAGCGATGCGGCGCACTCCTTCGGCGAGGGCGCGAGGTCGTGATGGAAGACGCCGTCGAGGAGCAGGACCGCATCGTACGCATCCGCCGCCCGCTCGACGTCGCCGCGCGCGGCCGGCGGAAGATAGGTGACGCCCTCGACCCGCGTCCGGTCGGACGGCGGCAGCGACGGGCCGCAGAAGACGGCGAGGCCGGAGGACGTCGCCTTCACTAGAGCGGGATGTTGCCGTGTTTGCGCTTGGGCCGGTCGACGCGCTTGGTGCGCAGCATGGCGAGCGACGTCGCGATGGCGCCGCGCGTGCGCCGCGCTTCGATGACGTCGTCGACGTAGCCGTATTGCGCCGCGATGTACGGATTGGCGAAGCGATCGACGTACTCGTCGATCAGCTCCTTCATCTTCGCTTCCGTATCCTTGGCGGCGGCGATCTCGCGCCGGAAGATGGTCTTGACCGCGCCCTCGGCGCCCATCACGGCGATCTCGGCCGTCGGCCAGGCGAGGTTGACGTCGGCGCGGATGTGCTTGCTGGCCATGACGTCGTATGCGCCGCCGTAGGCTTTGCGCGTGATGATGGTGATCTTCGGGACGGTCGCTTCGGCGTAGGCGTAGAGGAGCTTCGCGCCGTGCGTGATGATGCCGCCGTACTCCTGATCGGTCCCGGGCAGGAAGCCCGGCACGTCGACGAAGGTCACCAGCGGGATGTTGAACGCGTCGCAGAAGCGGACGAACCGGGCCGCCTTGATCGACGACTTGATGTCGAGGACGCCGGCGAGCACGTTCGGCTGATTGCCGACGATGCCGACGCTCTGGCCGTCGATGCGACCGAAGCCGCAGATGATGTTGCGCGCGTATTCGGGCGCGATCTCGAAGAATTCGCCCGCATCGACGACCGGCTCGATCACGTCGTGCATGTCGTAGGGCTTGTTGGACGAGTCGGGCACGACGTCGTCCAGTTCCGGCGCCTCGCGCTGCGGATCGTCCTCGACGTCGTAACGCGGCGATTCGTCGAGATTGTTCTGCGGGAGGAACGAGAGGAGCGTCCGCGCGAGGGCGCCGGCCTCGTCTTCATCGGATGCGACCAGGTGTGCGACGCCGCTCTTGGCGGCGTGCGTGTGCGCGCCGCCAAGTTCGTCGAAGGTCACTTCCTCGCCGGTCACCGTCTTGATGATCTCCGGACCGGTGATGAACATCTGAGCGATGCCTTCGGTCATGATGACGAAGTCGGTGATCGCGGGCGAATAGACCGCGCCGCCGGCGCACGGTCCGGCGATCAGGCTGATCTGCGGGATCACGCCGCTGGCCTGCACGTTCCGCCAGAAGATCTCGGCGTAGCCGCCGAGCGCGACGACGCCCTCTTGGATGCGCGCGCCTCCGGAGTCGTTGATCCCGATGATGGGCGAACCGGTGCGCACCGCCAGGTCCATCACCTTGCAGATCTTCTCGGCGAACGCTTCGCCGAGCGAACCGCCGAGCACGGTGAAGTCCTGCGAGAAGATGAAGACCTGGCGTCCGTCGATGGTCGCGCGCCCGGTCACGACGCCGTCGCCGAGGAACTCCTTCTCTTCGAGACCGAAGCCGTTGGCGCGGTGGACGACGAAGGCGTCGAGTTCGGTGAACGAACCCTCGTCCACCAGCGCGTCGATCCGCTCGCGCGCGGTCCGCTTGCCGCGGGCGTGCTGTTTCGCGACCGCTTCCGCGCCGGCCGGTGCCGCCGCCAACGCACGCTTGCGCGCGAGTTCCGCATACTTCTCCCCGTGCGTCTTCATCGAGGACGGGGGTTCACGGCCGGAAACCGTCAACCTTTTGCGGCGCGCGTGCGGAGCAGCCACGAGAGCGGCATCAGCAAGAACGTGAGGCCGCCGAGGAACATGAACGCGTCGGCGAAGGCCATCGTCGTCGCCTGCTGCTGAACCAGTCCCGCGATGGCCGAGAGCGGCGCGTGCGCTTGCGTCGCGTGGATGACGGCGAGGCTTCGCCGCGTGACCTCCGAGGCCAGCGCGTCGCCGTGGAACGCCGCGCGCCGGTCGAGCAGCGTCACCAGCATCGCCGTCGAAATCGATCCGCCCAGCTGCTGACAGAGGCTCAGCAACGAGGTCGCCTTCTGCGTCTCCGGGCCGGAGACCGCGCCGAGCACGGCGACCGAGAGCGGGACGAAGAGCATGCCGAAGCCGACGCCGCCGAGGATCAGGACGAACGCGAACGTCCAGAACGTCGAGTCGGTGGTGACGACGTAGGCATTGGCGACGTTGGCGATCGCGACGATCACGAAACCCACGGCGAGCAGTACGCGCGGAGGCCAATGCCGTCGCGAGAGGAGGAAGAGCGTGACCGGCGTCATCGCCGCGATCGCCGCCGCGCGCAGCAGGATCGATTCGCCCGAAAGGGTGGCGGTGAAATTGAGGAGGCCTTGCTGGAATTGCGGCGCGAGGATGACGCCGCCGAAGAGCGAGAAGGCGAGCGTCATGGCGAGCAGACAGCCCGCCGCGACGGTGGGATTTTTGAGGATGCGCAGGTCGACGATCGGCCGCGCGACGCGCAGTTCCCACCAGACGAACGCGCCGATGGCGACCGCCGCGACGACGGCGAGCGTCGCGATCGTCGGGTCGCCGAACCAGTCGTTCCGTTCGCCTTCGTCGAGGACGTACTGCAGCGATCCCAGCCCCATCGCGAGCAGTCCGAGCCCGATGCCGTCGACGCTCGGCTTGCCGTGCCGCGCCGGATCGCGCAGCGTCGCGGCGACGATCAGCGCGGCGGCGATGCCGGGGACGATGTTGACGTAGAAGATCCAGTTCCACGATAGCGCGTCGGTGAGGATGCCGCCGAGCGTCGGCCCCAAGCTCGGTCCGACGATCGCGCCGAGCGAGACGAGCGCCTGGCTCTTGCCGATCTCTTTCGCGGGAAAGGTGTCGCGCATGATCGCCTGTCCGGTCGAGATGAGGCCGCCGCCGCAGAGGCCCTGCAAGACGCGGAAGAAGATCAATTGGTCGAGGGAGTGCGCGAATCCGCAGAGCGCCGAGGTGACGGTGAACCCGACGATGGCGCCGACGTAGTAGTTGCGCCGTCCGAAGAGCTGCTGCAGCCACGGCGTGAGCGGGATGACGATGACGGCGGCGATGATGTAGCCGGTGACGATCCACGCGCCCTGATCGAAGTTCGCGCCGAGATTGCCCTGGATGGTCGGCAGCGCGACGTTGACGATGGTCGCGTCGAGCACTTGCAAGAGCGTCGCCGACATCACGCCGACGACGATCAGCCAGCGCCGCAGACCGTATTCGACGAGCGCTTCGGGGGCGTGCACGGGGGGCTTATTCCTCAAACCGGAACCCGTAACCCCGATGGCGGGACGTTTGGTTACGGAATTCCGCCCCCCGAAGCGCGGCGTTCTACGGCGTCGGCGTCGGCGACGGGGTCGGCGTCGCTATGGATTCGACGATGTTTGCGGTCGTAGAGGCGCCGGCCGTCACGACGACGTCCGTCGCGAGGGTGAAACTCGCGAGTCCCGCGGGTGCGTTGGTCGCCGTCTGCGCCTGACCGGCTTGATTCGTCCAGGTATTGTTGACGACCAGCGTATAGGAGCCGGCGGGCAGCGCGTTGATCTGATACGCGCCGGTGGTCGGATCGGTTACGCCCGAGTTCACGATCTGGCCGTTCTGTTCGGCGAGCACTTCGGCGTTTCCGATCGGCTGGCCGTTGGAGCCGTTGGTCACCACGCCCGCGATCGTGCCGGACGTGATCGCCGTCGATGCGACGACGACGGGTTTCATCAGCCACTGGCCGCTGTTCCCCGCCGATACGATCGATTCGGCGGCGTTGAAGTCGAGGACGTACCCGTACAGGACGCCGGCCTGCGCGTTGAGGGCGATGTTGACCTTGATGCCGGACGTTCCCGGACCCGTCGTATCGTCGACGGAGCTCGATCCGCTGAAGTGCGAGTTCGACGCGCTCGGGATCGTCAGGTCGTAGGTCGTGCCGTTCACGGTCACGGTCGTGTTGCTCGGGCTCGACGTGTCGAGGACCAGGCGCAACTGCGAATACGATCCGGCCGGAACCGGCGCGGATCCGAGCGAGAGCGGCGCGCTCTGGCTGAGATAATCGAGAAGATCGATCTTCTTCGACGGCGAGTAGGTCGCGATCGTGACCGGTGCGCCGTTCCCGATCAACTCGACGCGCGCGATCGCGACGTCGACCGCGGTGACGGTACCGCCGCTGCTGCGGAAAGGTCCGTCGACGAGCGCGGCGCTCACCGTCGCGTTCTGCGCGCTTCCGCCCGGAGAGACGCCGTTGCTGCCGCTGCCGCCGCTGCAAGCGGCCAAGAGGATCGCAAGCGAGCCGACGGCCGCCGCGATGCGTGAATTATTGGACATGATGGTGCGCGACGTTCCCGCGCGCGCGCGCGGTCAAACGCGGTTGGAAGACGGGCGGGCTACCAGATGCCCAGCATCACCTTGACGTCGTCGGTGGCCATCGTCTTCGGGTCCCATGGCGGCGAGAACGTGATGTCGACGGTCGCCGTCTTCACGCCCTCGATGGCCTTGACGTTCTCTTCGACCGATTGCTTGAACATCGGTCCGACGGGACACATCGGCGACGTCAGCGTCATGGTGACGGTGACGTGTTCGCCCGCGTCGCCCTCGGCGACGATGTCGTAGACCAATCCCAGATCGAGGATCGGGATATCGAGTTCGGGGTCTTTCACGATCGCGAGCGATTCGCGGACTTGTTCGACGGTCGGCACGCTCTTGTGGTTGGCCACGAGGCCCAGCCGCCCTTTTCGCCTAAACGGTGCGGGCATGCGGCTCATCTCAACACTCAGCGCGTGCATGCTGGCGATCGCCTGCGCCGCCCCGGCGGCCGCGGAGGTCTCGATCGGCGGAGGCATCTACACCTCGACCTCGCCCTCGGCGACCGGAGGTGCGGTCCTGGTCAGCACCGGCGCCTCCATCCCGAAGGTTCCGGTCGATATCCAGGCCACGGCCTTCTTCTCGCTGGTCAAGAACGGCGGCTACGCCGTCACCGGCGAGGTCCGCGGATTCACCGGGGGCGGATTCGGCGGGACGTATTTCGGCGGCGGGATCGGGGTCGGCAACCTCGCGAGCGACCGCCGGACGGGCCCCGTCCTGACGATTTTCGGCGGGAAGTCGGTCGCGCCGTTCACCTCCATCGAGGCGCGGCTCATCAAGCAGACCACGACCAACGGAGCGACGGCCGGCTACCTGGGCCTCCGATTCAGCTTTTAAAGGTAAAGACTCTTCGGGTAAAGGTCACCTGCGCAACCCTGAAGGGTTATATCCGATAGTAGTAGTTAAGCCGCCGGCCTTCGCCGGGGCGTGAGGAGAGAACCGAAGCCATGTCCATGTGGGAACCGTTTACCGAGCGCGCGCGGCGCAGCATCGTGCTCGCGCAAGAAGAGGCGCAGCGACTCGGTAACAACTACATCGGCACCGAGCACATCCTCTTGGGCATCATCTCCGAAGGCGAAAGCCTTGCGGCCAAAGTGCTCGAGTCGCTCGGCGTCAACCTGGCCAAGGTCCGTCAGGAAGTCGAAGCGATCGTCGGCCGCGGCGGCCAGACGGTCCAGCAAGAGATGGTCTTCACGCCGCGCGCCAAGCGCGTCATCGAGCTCGCGTTCGAAGAAGCGCGCCAGCTCAACCACAACTACATCGGCACGGAACATCTGCTGCTCGGGCTGATCCGCGAAGGCGAGGGCGTCGCCGCCCGCGTGTTGGCGAACCTCGGCGTGGATCCGGCCAAAGTGCGCGTCCAGACGACCTCGTTGCTCGGAGCCGAAGGGCAACCGCCCGCGCCCAAGGGCAAGTCGAAGACGCCGACGCTCGATGCGTACGGCCGCGATCTGACGCAGCTCGCACGCGACGGCAAGCTCGATCCGGTCATCGGTCGCGCGACCGAGATCGAACGGGTCATCCAGATCCTCTCCCGCCGCACCAAGAACAACCCCGCGCTGATCGGCGAGCCCGGCGTCGGCAAGACGGCGATCGCCGAGGGCCTGGCGCAGCGCGTCATCAAGGGCGACATCCCCGACCAGCTGCGCGACAAGCGCGTGATCACGCTGGACCTCGCCGGTCTGGTCGCCGGCACGAAGTACCGCGGCGAGTTCGAAGAGCGCATGAAGCGCGTCATGGACGAGATCCGCGCGGCCGCCGGCGAGATCGTGCTCTTCATCGACGAACTGCACACGCTCGTCGGAGCGGGCGCCGCCGAAGGCGCGATCGACGCGAGCAACATCATCAAGCCGGCGCTCGCGCGCGGCGAACTGCAGTGCATCGGCGCGACGACGCTCAACGAGTTCCGCAAGCACATCGAAAAGGACTCGGCGCTCGAGCGCCGCTTCCAGCCCGTGCTCGTGGGCGAACCGTCGATCGAAGAGACCGTCGAGATCCTCAAGGGCCTGCGCGAGCGGTACGAGCAGCACCACAAGGTGACGATCACCGATGCGGCGCTGGTCGCCGCGGCGAAGCTTGGCGACCGCTATATCACCGATCGCTTCTTGCCCGATAAGGCCGTCGATCTCATCGACGAGGCCTCGTCGCGCGTGCGCCTGCAGGCGACCCTGCTGCCTCCGGAGATGCGCGATCTCGACGCGCAATTGCGCCGCCTCACGACCGAGCGCGAAGACGTGGCGAAGAAGGCCGAGTTCGACAAGGCCACGGAACTGCGCGACAAGGAAGAAGCGCTCAAGAGCGAGCGCGCGCGTCTCGACGAGAAGTGGCAAGAGAAGAAGGCCGCGCAGTCCGACAAGCCGCTCGAGGTGACCGAAGAGGACATCGCCGCGATCGTCTCGTCGTGGACGCGCATCCCGGTCAGCCGCCTCGCCCAGGCCGAGACGGAACGCCTCCTCAACATGAAGGAATCGCTCCACGAACGCGTCGTCGGACAAGACGAAGCGATCGAGGTGGTCACGCGGGCGATCCGCCGCTCGCGTGCCGGACTCAAGAATCCGAGCCGTCCGATCGGCTCGTTCATGTTCCTCGGCCCGACGGGCGTCGGCAAGACGGAAGTGGCGCGCAGCGTCGCCGAGTTCTTGTTCGACGACGAAGAGTCGATGATCCGCATCGACATGTCGGAGTACATGGAGAAGTATTCGGTCTCGCGCCTGGTCGGCGCGCCTCCCGGATACGTGGGCTACGAAGAGGGCGGCCAGCTGACCGAAGCGGTCCGCCGGCGTCCCTATTCGGTCGTGCTCCTCGACGAGATCGAGAAGGCTCATCCGGACGTCTTCAACCTGCTGCTGCAGATGCTCGACGACGGCCGCCTGACCGACTCGCAAGGCCGCCAGGTCGACTTCAAGAATTGCGTCATCATCATGACCAGCAACGTCGGCGCGACGGGCATGCAGACGACCACCGACATCGGCTTCCGCACGAGCAAGAACGCCGAGGAAGACGACGCCAAGCTCTACGATCGGATGAAGACCAAGGTCTTGGAAGAGGTCAAGCACACCTTCCGCCCCGAGTTCCTCAACCGCATCGACGAGGTCGTGGTCTTCCACCAGCTCACGCGTCCGGAGATCGAGCAGATCGTCGGCCTGGAACTGACCAAGGTCGCGGCGGAGGTCAAGGCCCAGGACATGCATCTCAAAGTCACCGACGCCGCCAAGGCGCTCCTGGCCTCCAAGGGCTGGGATCCGCAGTTCGGCGCGCGTCCGCTGCGCCGTTCCATCCAGCGGATGGTCGAAGACGAGCTCGCCGAGGAGATGCTTCGCGGCGTCTTCGTAGCCGGCGATCACGTCCTCGCCGACGTCGACGCGGACGATCCGGACAAGTTGAAGTTCAGCAAGATCCCGTCGGTGGAACCGCCCGCGGCCCCGCCGACGCAAGAACCTGCCCATACGTAGACGCCTTCTAAAGACTTTTTGATGGCTCGCGTAGCATCATAACGGTAATCGTTTCTGCCGTTTTGGAGGCTAAAGTGACGCGAGTCGGGATTTTTGCGCGCGCGTGGGCGCTTGCGGTGTGTGTGGCCGTCGCCTGTGCGGGAGGCGCGATAGCCGCGCCGAGCCCGATCCCGAGCACGAGTCCATTGCCGCCCGGCTCGCCGACCCCGACGCCGACGCCGGTTCCGACGGCGAAGCCCGTCTATCAGAGCATGAGCTGGCGGGAGATCGGCCCGGCGCTGCCCGGCGGCCGCGTCGCCAACGTGGCCGGATCGGCGCGCAACCCGAACCTCTACTACCTCGGCTCCGCCGGCGGCGGCGTCTGGAAGACCACCAATGCGGGCCTCACCTGGACCGCGGTCTTCGCAAAAGAGAAGGTCGCCTCGATCGGCGACGTGGTCGTCGATCCGAACGACGACGCGACGGTCTGGGTCGGAACGGGCGAAGACAATCCGCGCAACGACGTCATCGCGGGAGGCGGCGTCTATAAGTCGACCGACGCCGGCAAGACCTGGAAGAACGTCGGCCTCGAGAAGACGCGGACCATCTCGCGCATCCTCGTCGATCCGCGCGACTCCAAACACGTCATCGTCGCGGCGCAAGGCAACGTCTTCGCGCCGAGCGAGGATCGCGGCGTCTACGTCACCGACGATGGCGGCGCGACCTGGACGAAGACGCTCTATCTCTCGCAGACCGCCGGCGCGTCGGACATCGCGCTCGATCCGCAGCATCCGAACGTCGTCTACGCCGGCATGTGGCACTTCGTGCGCAAGCCGTGGACGACGAACTCCGGCGGCGACGACGACGGGCTCTACCGGTCGGCCGACGGCGGACGCACGTGGACGCGACTCACCGGTCACGGCCTTCCCGACGGCACGACCGGACGCATAGGCCTCGCGATCGCACCGACGACCGGGCGCATCTATGCGCTGATCGAATCGAACAAGGGCATCCTGTGGCGTTCGGACGACGCCGGCGCGAACTGGTCGCTCGTCAGCAGCGACACGCTCGTCGACCAGCGTCCGTTCTACTTCTCGCATCTCTACGTCGACCCGGGGAACGCCGACCACGCGTACGGGCTCTCCGCATCGATGTCGTCGACGTCCGACGGCGGAAAGACCTGGCGCATCGCGCCCGGCGCTCCGCACGGCGACTTCCACGGCATGTGGATCGCCCCGAACGATCCCAAGCGGATGATCGTCTCCGAAGACGGCGGCATCGGCATCTCGCTCGACGGCGGACGCACCTGGGCGTTCTCGCGCAACGTGCCGATCGGCGAGGTCTACCACGTCGGCGTCGGCGCGAAGGGCAACCCCTACGACGTCTGCGGCGGCTGGCAAGACAACAACGCCTGGTGCGGCCCGGCGTTCACCACCGATCCGTCCGGCATCCCCAACAGCGCGTGGGTCGACGTCGCCGGCGGCGACGGCGAATGGGCGATCCCCGACCCCATCGATCCCGATTGGCTGTGGGCCGATTCGCAGCAAGGCTTCGTCAGCGTCTTCAACCGCAAGACGAAGGATCAGTTCTACGTCCTCCCCTACGTGGCGACGAACGAAGAGAACTTCGATCTGCGCACGGCCAAGTATCGCTTCAATTGGGATACGCCGATCGCGTTCGCGCCGTGGGACGGACACATCGCCTGGCTCGGCGGCAACGTCGTCTTCCAGACGACCGATCGCGGACGCCACTGGAAGGCCATCAGCCCCGATCTCACGCTGAACGAGAAGGATCATCAGGCGCCTCCGGGCGGCCCGATCACCCACGACGTCTCGTCGGCCGAGAACTACGATACGATCCTCGACATCGAAGGATCGCCGCGCACCAAGGACGAGATCTGGGTCGGCACCGACGACGGCCAGGTCCAGCTCACCCGCGACGGCGGCCGGCATTGGAAGAACGTCACGCCTAAGGGGCTCCCCGATCACGGCGAGTTCGAGACGGTCGCGCCGTCGGCCGTCGTGGCGGGAACGGTGTACGCATCGATGGACCGCCATCTGCTCGGCGACGACAAGCCGTATCTCTACGTGACGCACGACTACGGCGCGACCTGGACCTCGATCGCGAAGGGGCTTCCCGATACGTCGCCCGCGCGCTCCGTCCGCGCCGATCTCAAGAATCGCGACGTGGTCTACGCCGGAACGGAAACGGGCCTGTGGCTCTCGTGCGACGGCGGCTCGACCTGGAACGATTTCAAGAACGAATTGCCGACGGTGGCGGTGCGCGACATGCGCTTCCAGTCGACGTGGAACGACCTCGCGATCGCGACGCACGGCCGTTCGCTCTATATCATGGACGACATGCGTCCGCTCCAACTGGCGGGCTGCGCCGCGCCGAAGGAGCCGTTCGTGCTCGCGCCGCGCACGACGTACGAATACAACCTGCACGGCGACAACGAGGGGACGTACACCGATTACGCGGGACAGAACCCGCCGTTCGGCGTCGTCGTCACGTACTACCAGCCGACGCCGAGCGCGACGCCTCCGGTGATCAAGATCTACGATGCGAAGAACCGGCTGGTGCGCACGGTGCAGGGCGACGTCGACATTCCGTTCGCTCCGCCGGGCGCGAAGCCGCATCCGTGGATCAGCAACGATGCGGGTCTGCAGACGTTCGTCTGGGACTTCACGCGCGACGGTCCGGTCAAATGGAACGGCGCCGGGAAGTTCTTCAAGGGGCCGAACGAGGGCGCGGGGGTCGCGCCGGGCCGCTACGTCCTGCAGATGCGTCTCCACGGACGCACGTTCACCGAACCGTTCGAGATCAAGGCCGATCCGAATACGGTCCAGACGCAGGCCGAGATCGAAGCGGCGGTGGCGTACAACGTGAAATATCTGCAGAAATTCTCGGATCTCGACGTCGTGCTGAACCACCTCGACGACGTCAAGACGCAGCTCGACGCGGATCGCGCCGCGGCCGCTGCGAAGAACGACGCGACGACGGTGGCCGCGATCGATGCGGCGCTGGCCGGGCGTCAGACCCTGCAAGACTCGCTCACCGCGAACTACCAGAACTTCGAGGACTTCATCCTGCGGTCGGGACGGCTGCGCGAAGATCTGAGCAATGCGGGAACGGGGCTGGCCGTGCCGTCGGTCCTCGCATACGGCACGCGCGTCGATGCGGCGTATGCCGAACGGATGAGCGCCTACGCGGCGTTCGTGCGGTCGCTCGTCCCGCTGGCGGCGTCGCTCAAGCAGGGCGGCTATCCGGAACTGAAGGTCCCCGCGGTGAAATAGGAGCGGGTGAAGCCGCTCCTCGCCACCCTGGCCCTGCTCGCGCTGACGGCACAGGTCCCCACGCCCGTGCCGTCCGCGCAGCCCACGGCCGAACCGACGGTCTCGCCTACCGCGACGCCGGCGACGCCCGGGACGCTGGTCGCCACCCCGGCGAGCGTCGCGATGCCGCCGAACGGCGCGGCGCGGGTGACGATCGCGGGAGCGACCGGCGCGCTCGCGGTGACGGTCGCGCAGAACCTGGTCACGGCGGACGTCGATCCCGCCGCGCCGGTGATCCGCATCTTCGCAAGCGACAAGACGGGAACGGATACCGTCCACGTCGTCGATGCGGACGGCGCCTCGCTCGACATCCCCGTCAGGGTGGCGCCGTACGGCGGCATCCTCGCGGGATCGGTCTCGGTCGACGTCACCGGCGATCCCGCCGACCCCGCATTCGTCGCGGATAAGGTACGCGATGCCGTCCGACGCGCGACGCAGGTGCAGCCGGGCGCGACGCTCACCATCGGCGCTCCCGATCCGGCGCCGGCATCGCTGGCGAGCGGAGCGAGCGTCGCACTCGTCGTGCCGGTGCAGATCGCCGGCGGCGACGCCTATCTCGACGTCGCGGGTTCGACGGCGGTGACCGTTCAGAACATGGCCCTGGGCGGATTCGAACCGGCGCTGCTGCACTACGACGACGATCCGGAGCGGGTCGGCGCCGACGGTCTGCTCTATCGCGCGACCGTCTCGAGCGACCGGCCCATACGGCTCTACTACTATCACGATAGCGATGCCGCGCGACACCGGTTCCTGATGGTGCTCGCATCGCAATCGGACCAAGCGACGCCGGTGCACGTGATCGCGGCGACCGGCGGCCCGAACGTCGACGTGATGAGCGTCGGCCACGCCGTCAGCCGGAACTTCGTGCTGACCAAACTGCACGATCAAGGCGTCGTGCTCGATCTGCCGCAGAGCGGCACGAACTACACGCTCTTGGACGTGCCGTTCGGCGGAGGCGAAGGGGTCGCGGGCACCGTCGACCTGCGCGTCTTGGGCGGCGGTCCGGTCGACGTCTTGCTGCTCTCCGTTCCGGCCGACGCCGACGACGCGACGGTCCGGCAGATGCTCTTCTCGGCGCGCCTTCCGAGCGACGGGCATCGCCGTACGGGAGCCTTCCGCATCGATGGCTACGGGAGCGCCGAGCGCAGTTACGCCGTCGGCGGCGCGGACGTCTCGGTCGTCTACGGCGACCAGGGTCCGCCGAGCGCCGACGACACCGCGGGGCGCGACGCCGGGGACTACGGGGTGGTGCAGTCGATCGGATTTTCGCTCAACAATCCGACGGCGGCGCCGGCGGTCGCATATCTCTACGAACGCCCCATCGGCGGCAGCGTCCGCTCCACGTTCGTGGTCGACGGGACCGCGATCGAACTGGGCTGCGTGCGCGATTCCGCCCAGCGGTACTTGATCGCGGCCTACACCCTGGCGGCGCACGCGAATCGCGACCTGCTCGTCAAGACCATGACCGACGGCGGCTCGAACTACCCGATCGAGGTCGGCGTCAGCGCCACGCCGCCGGTGGCCACGACCCCGCCGCTCGCGGACCCCGACGGGTGCTTCCCCGCGCCCGCGACCCCGGCGCCGAGCGCGTCCCCGATGCCTTCCCCGTCGCCCCCGCCGCTTTGATGGAAGTTTGAACTTCTACGCCGCCTTATTGGCACACAAACCCCCGATTTGGTGCTAGGATTTCGCTACGTCATGGAACGCACCAACGAACCGAAGATCGTCCTCCTCGTCCGCTTGCTCAACGCGATCGACGACGGCCGCCACTCGTTCGAAGGCCTCAAAGAGCGCATCGCCGAGGACGGCAAACAGCCGAGTACGCGCAGCCTGCGCCGCTACCTGGCGGTGCTCGCCGAAGCGGGATTCCCGTGGTACTTCGATCGCGCGGCGAACGCCTATAAGTTCGCCGACGGCTACAGCCTCAAGCGCCTCGAGCTCTCGACGAACGAACTCTTCGGCCTGGTCGCCCTGCGCTCGCTCGGAGCGAGCCTGGGCGGGGCCATCGGCGGCTACATCAACGGCGTGACCGAGAAGCTCGTCGGCTCCTCGCGCGGGGCTCGGGATCGGGTCGAAGGCCGCTCGCCGGTCGCCTTCCGGCTCGCGGAAGTCGGCCTGGACGAGCGCGGCGACGAAGCCTTTTCGTTGCTGTCGGCGGCCGAGCGCTCTTCGCGCGCGGTCGCATTCTCGTATCGCGATAAGGAAGGCGTGGTCAGCAAGCGCACCGTCGAGCCCTACGGCTTCGTGGTCAGCGCGGGCCGCGTGTATTGCGTCGCGCGCGATCGCGGAAAAGGGGCGATCCGGACGTTCGCTATCGACAGCATCGAGGCGCCGAACGTCACCGCCAGCACCTTCGTGCGGCCGAGCGACTTCGACGTCGAAGCCTATGCGGCCAACTCCATCTCCGGCGTGATGACGGGCGGCGAATCGACCGAGGTGCGCGTCCGGTTCGACAAGCGCGTCGCCAAGGCGGCGGCCGCGGCGAGCGTCGTGGCCGACCGTACGGTGGTGCGGAACGCCGACGGCGCCGTGGAGATCGTCTATCGCGTCGGCGACGTCGCGGAATTGATCCGCTGGGTGCTCGGATGGGGCGCGCAGGCGGAGATCTTGGCGCCGGCCGCCGCTCGGGCGGAAGCGCGCGAACTCGCGGGCCGCATCGCCGAGCGGTACGCGACCGCTTCGTAATGACTCGTAGATAGGAAAAACGAAGCCCGCCGGTTTTACCCGACGGGCCTCGACGTGTCTTCCGGTCTCCCTCGCCTGTTTGATCGCCTTGCGGCAACCCCACTGACGCCGGTCGACGGTTCGATCGGAGCCTCGGATCGTCGCTTGCGCGACGGTTTCGTCAACGGCGCCCGATCACGATCGACTCGTGAATCGTCCTCCGATCTACTCGAAGTAATTGCATGCTAGCATCCGAAAACACGCTCCGCAAGTGGTCGGGAACGTCGCTCACAAGCTATCCCCAACTTTCTTCGTTTATGCACATCGCGTACACAATTCGCCGCCGCGATCGCCGGAATTAACGAAGCCCGTCGGCGTGAGCCGGCGAGCTTCGATTGTCTGCCTTCGTCCGTTCGCGCTTGTTTGGCTTCCCGGGAGGAAGCCCCACCAACGTCATCCGTCCGATCCATCCGGGGCCTTTTCGAGCGCCGCCTTCGCGACGTTTCGTCATGACTTCCGGACCCGACCGCCTACGTGGCCGCCCTTCGATCGTCTCGAAGTGTTTGCATGGTAGCAAGCGATATATCCGTCCGCAAGTAGCGGAGCGAGTTGCCCACAGCCTCTCCCCAGGTTTTTTGCGTTATCCCCCGAGCAGACCGGGTTATCCGCGTTTTCCACCGAAGTCTCGCGCCGTGAATCTGTTGGCGACGGCGCTGTTCTTGGCGCAAAGTTTCTTCGGCGGCTCCCCGATCGACGGCATCCGCTGCGACAGCATGGAGGGCAGCGCGATGCACGTCCACGCGCACCTGCAGCTCGTGGATCGCGGCCGGGCCGTCGACGTGCCGGCGAACATCGGGATCCCGGCCGGCTCGAATTGCCTGTATTGGCTGCACACGCACACCGCCGACGGGTTCATCCACATCGAATCGCCGGTGAAGAAGGCCTTTACGCTCGGGCAGTTCTTCGACGTATGGGACATGCCGCTCGGACGGACGGTGGCGGCCGGGATGAAGGCGCCGCGCGGACGGACGCTCTCCGTCTGGGTGGACGGCGCTCGCTACGGCGGCGACCCGAACCGGATCGTGCTCAAGGATCACGAAACCATCGTCATAGAGAACGGTCCGCCCTTCGTGAAGCCGAGCAAGATCGACTGGGGCGGTCTCTAGGATCCATGCACGCGGTCGAACTCGACGGTAAGGCGCTTTCCCTCGAAGCGATCCGCGCGGTCGCGCAGGACGGCGTCCCCGTCCGTCTCACGGACGAAGCGCGCAAGCGCGTCGCGCGCGCCCGGGCCTTCGTCGACGACCAGTTCGCCAAGGGCGAACCGATCTACGGCGTGACCACCGGTTTCGGCCGGCTCGCGAACGTCCAAGTCGATCCGAGCAATGCCGGCGCGCTGCAGATCAATCTCGTGCGCAGCCACGCCGCCGGTACGGGTGCGCCGCTCGCGATCGAGATCGTGCGTGCCGCCGGCGTGTTGCGCGCTTCGATGCTGGCGGCCGGCCACTCCGGCATCAAGGCCGATACGATGGATCTGTTGCTGGATCTGCTCAATCGCGACGTCACGCCGGTGGTGCCGTGCCAGGGTTCCGTCGGCGCCAGCGGCGATCTCGCTCCGCTCGCGCACATGACGCTCACGCTGATCGGCGAGGGCGAAGCGCACTATCGCGGCGAGCGTCTGCCGAGCGCGATCGCGCTCGAGCGCGCCGGCTTGCGCCCCATCGTCCTCGGCGCGAAGGAGGGGCTCGCGCTCGTCAACGGTACCGAAGTGATGACCGCGATCGCCGCGCTCGGCATCCTGCGCGCGGAACGGCTCATCGCGACCGCCGACATCGTCGGCGCGATGTCGCTGGAGGGCTACCTCGGCACCGACCGCGTCTTCGACCGTCGCATCAACGATCTGCGGCCCCACCCCGGCCAGGAGCGCACGGCGGCGAATCTGCGCGCGCTGCTCGCCGGATCGGACATCATCGAATCGCACCGCGAATGCGGCCGCGTGCAGGACCCGTATTCGTTCCGTTGCATCCCGGTCGTGCACGGCGCCATCCGGGACACGGTCGCGCACGCGCGCCGCGTCATCGAGACCGAAGCCATTTCGGTGACCGACAACCCGCTCGTCTTCCCCGACGACGCGATCTTCCTGGCCGGCGGTAACTTCCACGGCGAGCCCATCGCGTTCGCCGCGGATTTCCTCAAGATCGCGCTCTCGGAGATCGCGTCGATGAGCGAGCGCCGTCTCTATCTCTTGCTCAACGCCGAGGAGCGCGGCCTGCCGCTCTTCCTCACGGGCCGGTCGGGTCTGCAATCGGGCTTGATGATCGTGCAGTACGTCGCGGCGGCCCTCGTCAACGAGAACAAGGGTCTGGCGTGGCCGAGCAGCGTCGATTCGATCCCCACCTCGGCGGGTCAAGAAGATCACGTCTCGATGGGCATGACGTCGGCGAACAACCTCGTGCGCGTGCTGGAGAACGTCGAAGGCGCGATCGCCTGCGAACTGCTCGGCGCGCTCTGCGCGACCGATTTCCGCCGGCCGCACGCCTCGGGGACCGGCACGCAGGCGGCGTACGACGTCGCGCGCGAGACGATCGCGCCCTGGACGGAAGATCGCGTTCCGGCGCCCGACATCGAAGCGGCGCGCCTCCTCGTCCGCTCGGGTGCGCTCGTGCGCGCGGCCGAAGGCGCGATGGGCGCGCCGGTCGCGATCTAGGGCGGCGGGCAGGCGCGGGCTTCCACGGCGCTAAGAACCCGGCATGCGCTTTCGACGAATCGCGGCCGCATCGGCGGCTATGCTCCTGCTCGCGGCCGCCCTCGGCGCGTCCGCCTTCGCGGACGAAGCCACCGCGGTCGCACAGGCGCGGGCCGCTCTTCGGGTCCAGGATTATGCGGGCGCCGTGAAGGCCCTCGATGCGGAGATCGCCGCCGGATCGAAGAGCGCGGAAGTCTATGGTCTGCGATGTCTGGCCCTGGCGCCGTGCCCGAAATGACGACGGCGGCAGCGGGTCCCCGTACCGTCCGCGCGCCGCGAGGGAGCGCGCTCTCGTGCCAAGGCTGGCCGCAAGAAGCGGCGCTGCGCATGCTGATGAACAACCTCGATCCGGACGTCGCGGAGCGGCCGGACGACCTCGTCGTCTACGGCGGCAACGGGCGCGCGGCGCGGTCGTGGGAGGCGTTCGATGCGATCGTGCGCGTGCTGCGGCGCCTCAAGAGCGACGAGACGCTGATCGTGCAGAGCGGCAAGCCGGTCGCCGTGTGGACGACGCACGAACGCGCGCCGCGCGTGCTGATCGCCAACTCCAATCTCGTCCCGAAGTGGGCCGACTGGGAGACGTTCCGCGCACTCGAAGGGCAGGGCCTGACGATGTACGGCCAGATGACGGCCGGATCGTGGATCTACATCGGCACGCAAGGGATCGTCCAAGGGACCTACGAGACGTTCGCGGAGCTGGCGCGGCAGCACTTCGGCGGCACGCTGGCGGGACGCGTCTGTCTGACGGCCGGCATCGGCGGGATGGGCGGGGCGCAGCCTTTGGCGATCACGATGAACGACGGCATCGCGCTGGTCGTCGACGTCGATCGCTCGCGCCTGGAACGCCGTCGTGATCTGCGCTATCTCGACAAGGTGGTCGATTCGCGCGACGAAGCGTTGCGCGAAGTGGCGCGCGCCAAGGCGGCCGGCGAAGCGCTTTCGATCGGCTACGAAGGCAATGCCGGCGTCGAGTTCCCGGCGCTCTACGCGGCCGGCCTCCGACCGGACGCGGTCACCGACCAGACCTCGGCCCACGACATGCTCAACGGCTACGTGCCGGCCGGATATTCGCTCGATGAAGCGGCGGCGTTGCGCGCGAGCGACCCGGACGCATACGAGAAGCGCGCGTTCGCGACCGTCGCCGCCCACGTGAACGGGATGCTCGCATTCCTGGACGCCGGTGCGATCGTGTTCGACTACGGCAACAACATCCGCGCGATGGCGCAGCGCGCGGGCGTGACCCGCGCCTTCGATTTCCCCGGCTTCGTACCGGCCTTCATCCGCCCGCTGTTCTGTCGCGGATCGGGGCCGTTCCGGTTCGCAGCGCTCTCGGGCGATCCCGACGACATCGCGAAATGCGATGCCAAACTGCTCGAACTCTTCCCGAACGACCTCAAGCTGCGACGCTGGATCGAACTCGCCAAGGAGCGGGTCGCGTTCCAAGGATTGCCGGCGCGTATCTGCTGGCTCGCCTTCGGCGATCGCGCCAAAGCCGGCCTCGCCTTCAACGAAATGGTTCGCACGGGCGAGTTGAAAGCGCCGATCGTGATCGGTCGCGATCACCTCGATACCGGCAGCGTCGCGTCGCCCTACCGCGAGACCGAGGCGATGAAGGACGGCAGCGACGCGATCGCCGACTGGCCGATCCTCAACGCGCTCATCAACACGGCGGCCGGCGCGGACTGGGTCAGCTTCCATCACGGGGGCGGGGTCGGTATCGGCTACTCGTTGCACGCCGGGATGGTGATCTGCGCCGACGGCAGCGACGGTGCGCGCGAACGGCTGGCTTGCGTGCTGACGACCGACTCCGGGATGGGCGTCGTGCGCCACGCCGATGCGGGTTACGACGAAGCGATCGCGACGGCCGACGAAAAGGGCATCGATTGGCGGCTGTAATCGAACAGGTGTTCGGGTCCTCATCGCGAACTCGTCCTTAATGCTGAGCACCGCCAGTCGCAAAGCTTATGGGGCCTACTATACTAGCGACCCGGTCGCACGGCTGATCTCCGAATGGGCGGTTGCCGCGGGCGATGCCGTACTCGATCCAAGCTGCGGGGATGGCGTGTTTCTCGCCGCAGCCGCGGCGCAGGGCGCGCACCGCGTCGTTGGCGTCGAACTCAGCCCGCTCCAGGCTACGGCGACGGCTGCGCGCTTCGTCGACAATCCCACAGTCGAGATAGTAACGTCAGATTTCTTCGCGTACGAGAGCGACGCGCGATTCGACGCTGTCGTCGGGAATCCGCCGTTCATACGCTATCACGCTTTCAATGGTGCGGTCAGGGAGCGAGCTCTATTTACATGCGCCCGCGCGGGCGTAAAGCTCAGCAAGCTGACAAGTAGTTGGGCCCCATTCGTCGTCGGATGTGGGGAACTGCTGCGCGACGGCGGGCGCATGGGTCTCGTTTTGCCGGCCGAGTTGCTGCACGCGAACTACGCGCGACCCGTGCTTGCTTATTTACGAGCGACATTCGGAACGGTGATGCTGATCACGTTTCGCAAAAGGCTATTCCCTGATCTATCGCAGGATACGCTTGTCCTGCTTGCATCGGAAAGGGGACACGGGTGCAACGCCCTGCTACATGTCGACGCGGTTGATGTCGAACATATCTCGCTGGAGGGGTTGAGCGCGCTTGGCCGGCACATCGACGCTGGGACGTATCTCGGCGGGGCCAGGCGGATGAAAGAGTCCTTCGTCGACGAGCGCGCGTTGGCGATCTTGGAACGCCTGATGGCTGCAGGTCACGCCTATCGACTTGGAGATCACGCAAGCGTAGATATCGGCTACGTCACCGGTGCTAACGAGTTCTTCCACTTGAGCGGAGGGCGGGCACGTGATTTGGGAATATCCGATCGCTATCTCGTGCCGACGACCTACAGGGGAAGCTCGTTATCCGGACTCTCTTACACCATAGAGGACTGGACGTCCGGAAACGAGACCGGCGACAGCGGTTATCTGTTCACCGTTCCGGGCGCGCGCCGGCTTCCGGCTGCGGTTGAGCGATACATCTGTTTCGGAGAAGAGCGCGGTTTCGCCCAACGCTTCAAGTGTAGGATACGTAGACCGTGGTACGCGTTTTCCGGTACCACGCGGCCAGCCGGTTTTCTGACGTCGATGTCGGGTGGCCGTCCGACGATCGTTGCGAATGATGCGAACGTGTACGCTTCGAACTCCCTGCACGTGCTGCATCCGAGAGGGGCAGATGTCGGGATTCGCGCGATGAGCCTGGGGTGGCTTTCGTCCGTTTCGGCGCTTAGCATCGAGATAGAAGGCCACGCCCTAGGCGGTGGCTTGCTCAAACTCGAGCCGGGAGAAGCTGGGCGTGTGATGATCCCCCGGGTCGAAGGTCCATACGATCACTCCTTCCGCATCGCCGACCGACTAGTGCGCGATGGTAAGATCGACGCCGCTGGCCGGTTCGTCGACGACTACATCGGCAGAGCCTACGGCTTGACCAGGGACGACTTCGTATGTCTGCGAAACGCGACTGACGCGCTTCGCGAGCGAAGGGCTAAGGTCCGATAGGTCGCAGAATCGCGGGAGGATGGGCTTGAGTTTTCATCAGGCGATAGAGCGCTCCGGTCCGATACCGGCCGATAGCGCCACCCGGGCGGAAAAGAAGACCTATTCGGAGTTGCTTTCCCGCGAACTGGCTTTCGAGGTCTCCGAGATACTTGCACCTCGGCACGTATTTCGCAGCGTCTCGCCGCGTCGTGGCGTCGACGGCCCTGAGAAGTATTTTCTCGGTGGATTCGGCAAGAAGAAGATCGACGTCAGCATCGCCGACGAACAGAGCGGCCTTTTGCTCGCCGTTTCGATCAAAACGATCACCAGTCGCGATACGCGGACGAAGAACTATAATAAGAACTTCAAGAATCGTTTCGGCGACCTTTGCGCTGAGTCGACAAGCGTGCACATGCGCTCCCCATATACGGTTATGTCAGGTCTGTTCGCAATGCCGACCGCGGCCGCTTATGACGGAACCGATCGGCGGACGTCTACCGCTCATCGGGCGATGCGCTATCTGCGAAGCATATCGGGGAGAACCGCGCACGAGTTGTCGTTCGAACGTTTTGAAAGCCTTACGTTCATGCTCTTCGATCCGGCTGGGAGCGAGAGCGGCCAATCGAACCTCTCGCTGTGCGCGTTCGAAGGCGTAGAAAACCTTCCGCCGCACGGACGCCCCTTTCGGCTGTTCGACCCTTACGCCGGACGTGAGGTCGACGTGGATGGGTACGCCGAGGAGCTCGAGCGACAGTTCCTCGTCCGAAACCCTTTCGTCGACGACTGATGGCGGCTCTGACGCTCGTCCGCGCGCGGACGATCGTGCCTTGCGATACCGATGTCGCGCAGAACGGCGTGACGTTCGACGCGCTCGGCCGGATCGAGAACGGCGCCATGCTGATCGCCGACGGACGCGTGGCCGCGGTCGGCGCGCGCAAGGAGATCGAACGGGTCGCGCTCGGTCGCGACGTCGAGACGCTGGATCTGGGCGATGCGGTCGTCGTGCCGGGCTTCGTCGACGCGCATGCGCATCCGCTCTTCGACGGCGATCGCGAACCCGACTTCGCGTCGCGCCTTCGCGGCGAGAAGGCCGCGCTCGGGATGGGCCATACGGTCGCGCGAACGCGCGAGGCGCTGCGCGACGTCGACCGGTTCCGCGCGGAGGTCGTCGAACCGCGCCTGCAGACGATCTTCGCCCACGGCACCACGACGCTCGAGACGAAGACCGGATACGCCCTGACGCGCGACGGCGAACTGCAGCTGCTCGACGTCATCGCCGGATTCGCCGGCGCTCCGGGCGTGCCGCGATTGATCGCCACATTTCTGGGTGCGCACGCGCTGCCGCCGGAGTTCGACTCGCTCGACGCCTACGTCGATCACCTGATCGCCGACGTCATTCCCGACGTCGCCGGCCGGGGCGCGACGTACGTCGACGCGTTCTGCGAGCCCGGATTCTTCTCGCCGGTCCAGACCCGGCTCTATCTCGAGGCCGCGCGCGCCTATGGCCTGCGCTTGCGCGTCCACTGCGACGAGATGGCGTACGGCGCCGCCGCGGCGATGGCGTGCGAGGCCGAGGTCGACGCGGTCGACCATTGCAACTACATCCGGAGCGAAGACGTCGGCGCGATCGTCGCGCGCGGGATCGTGACGGTCGCGTGTCCTGCGACCATCGCGTACCTCGGCCTCGAAGGCCGCGCGCCCGTCCGCGCGCTGCTCGAACGCGGCGGCCGGGTCGCGCTCGCGAGCGACTACAATCCGGGGACGTCGCCGTGTTTCAACCTGCAGACGGTCGCGTATTTCGGGCGCGCGCTCTTCGGGATGACCGCGGCCGAGGCGCTCTACGGCGTGACGCGGGCGGCGGCGCATTCGCTCCGATCGGATGCGGGAACCCTTGCGGTCGGCGCGCCGGCGGACTTCGTCGCGCTCGCTCTGGGCTCGCCGGACGAGTTCGGCTGGCAGTTCGGCGGCAACCTCGCGTCCCACGTGAACCGCGGCGCGTGAGAGAGCTGATCCGTTGCGCGCGCGCGTTGGTCGGCGGACAGGAGCGCGACGACTATGCGTTCGTCGTGGAAGGCGGCGTCATCGCGCTCGCCGGGAAGTATGGCGAGATCGCCGCGCGGGCTCGCGACTGCGAGGCTCGGGCGTTCCCTGCGGACCGCCTGGTCGTGCCCGGTTTCGTGAACGGCCACAGCCACGCGTATCAGATCTTGCTGCGCGGGTGGGGCGACGATTTGCCGTTCGCGACCTGGCGCTCGGACGCGCTCTACAAGGTCGTTCCGAAGCTGACCGCCGAGGACGTCTACTGGACGTTCGTCGCGGCCTTCTCCGAGATGCTCGCGGCGGGGATCACGACCGTCGCGGAGTTCTTCTATCTCAATGGCGACGGCAACGAGCGCGCCGAGGCGGCGATCGCGGCCGCCCGCGAGACCGGCATCCGTCTGGTCTTCGCGCGGACGTGGATGGATGCCGATTACGCGCCCCCGGAATTCCGCGAGACCGTCGAACTGGCCGCCGCGCGCACGGCGGAACTCAAAGAGAGGTTCACCGATGCGAACGTCTGCGTCGCGCCGCATTCGCTCCATGCCGCGTCGCACGGGATGATCCGGGCGGCGGCCGCATTCGCGCGCGAATACGATACGCTGCTGCACGTCCACGTCGCCGAGGCCGAGTACGAAGGCGCCGAGACGCTGGCGAAGCACGGCGCGACGCCGATCGCGCTGCTCGACCGTCTGGGTGCGCTCGACGATCGCACGGTCGCGATCCACGCCATCTACATCACGGAAGAGGAGAAGCGGCTGTTGGCCGATCGCGGCGCGCGCGTCGTCCACAATCCGATGACCAATCAGTATCTCGGCGACGGGACGTGCGATCTCGTCGGCCTGCGCGATCTGGGCGTGCGCGTCGGACTCGGGACCGACGCCGACGTCAAGCCGTCGATCGTCGACGAGATGCGTGCGGCCGCCCTGCTCCAGAAGCTCCACGCTCGAGACGGTGCCGCGTTCGCGGCCCGCGATGCGTTTGCGCTCGGAACCTCGCTCGGAGCCGAGGTGTTGGGCGTACCGGCCGGCGACCTGGTCGAGGGGAACGCGGCGGATTTCGTCGTGCTCGGGGCGGACGGCATCGACCCGTGGTCGCCGGCCGTCAACGCGGTCGTCTACCGCGGCGAGGACGGCTGGGTACAGGCGACCTTTGTCGGCGGAAAGCGCGTTTATTTCGGCGAACCGTCGGCTATCGCGCGCAAGGCTCGAGAGGAACTCGCGTCGATCGCGCGCCGGCTTCTTTAGAAAAGCACTTCGTTCGGAGGATCGACATGACGTTTTCTACCCCAGCCCGTTTCCTGGCGGTCGCGGCGATCGTCGCGCTGACTGCCTGCGGGGGCGGATCCAGCACGAAGACGACCGCGTCCGCTGCGCCGACCACGGAAGCACAGCGCGAACAGGCGGCCCTGCCGATGGCCGGGGTCGCCGCCGTTCCGAAAGACGTCAATTGCGGCGCGGTGAAGCCCGTCTGGGTCAACCTCAACACCAAGTCGTATCACACGTCGGACGATCCGTACTACGGCAAGACGAAGAACGGCAAGTACGAGTGCCCGTCGCAAGCCGCGGCCGACGGCTATCACGCCGCCGGGACGATGCGCAAGCACCGTCACAACGGCGGCTCGATGTCCGCCGACGCTTCGTCGGCGCCCTAGAGCGCTTCGCGGAGGCGGGCCATGAACGGCCCGAACTTCGCACTGCTCGATTCGCCCGAAGGGAGGCCGGTATACGCGACGATCGCGTACGTCCGGCCTTCCGCCGTTTCCAGGATCCCGCCGTCGTGCGATACTTCGTCGGTGTCGCCGGTCTTGTGGAAGAAGCGATCGCCGGGACGTAATCCGGTGTCGAGCTTGTCGTCGAACTGCTGTCGCCCGAGCGTCGCGAGCAGGTCGCCCGCGAACGGCACCGTCCCGCTGCGGATCAGCTCGAACGCGCGCGCGGCGTCGCTCGCGGGATGCGTGTTGCGCACGCCGCTCGTCCACCCGGGGTCGTGGATCAGCGGTTCGCTGCCCGAGAGCTTGCGGTGGAAGGCCGTGTTCCCAAGCCCGAAGGTCTCGCGCGCGATCGCGGTGGCCCGCTCGCGTCCGACGATGTCGAAGAACATGTTGGTCGCGACGTTGTCGGAGATGGTGATCATCAGTTCGATCAGCTCGCGGACGGTCGCGCGATAGCCGGGGACGAGCGGCGACGGCTTGTCGTTCGCGGTCATATTCGCTTCGGTCACCTCGAAGCGATCGTCGATACCGACGGCGCCCCGTTCGACCTCCGCGTAGACCGCCATCGCCAGGGGCGTCTTGATCATGCTCGCCGGATAGAGCGGCAGGTCCGGCAGGATCGCGGCTGAGCCCGCGCCGTCGAGCTCGCGGACGATGGCGGAGATGGGGGTCAGGCCGGCGGCCCGAGCGGCCGCCGCGAGATCGAGGGAGGTCACCATACCGGCGCTTTCGCCGTTGTGCAAGTGGGTACTTGCACGCAGCATGTGGGCGTGCTATGCTGTGCGTGCAAGTACCCACTTGCACTGCCCTTTACACAGAAAGTATCCGTGGAAACCCTCCTCCTCGACTATCGCACCGCCGACCTTCCCTGGACCGAGAAACAGGTCCAGGACGCCTTGGATCTGGGCGTGGGCCGCGTCATCCTCAATCTCGATCACCTGCCGATGCTGGACGCCGACGGCGTCCGCGGCCTGATCGAGTTGCTGCGCCGTTCGCGGACCGCCGGCTCCGGCGAGATCGCCCTCCAGGCGAGCAAGCCGGAGGTGCTGCGCACGCTGAGCGTGACCGCGCTCGACCGCCTGTTCACGATCCTGACCCCGGACGGTGCCCTGTGAAGGCGCTCCTGATCGCGGCGCTGGCCCTCGCCGTGGCCGGCGTGGCCGGCGCGGAAGAGCACGACACCCGCGATCAGCTCACGGCGACCCAGCCGGCGGCGAGCGCCCTCGTGGCCAAGATGCTCTCCGCCAATCCGACGCTTTCGAGCTTCAAGGCGCGCGTCCACGTCCACACGCACATGCTCAGCTTCCCCTGGCTCTCGCCCGATCTCGACGGGACATCGTACTTCAAACGCCCGCGGAACTACGAGGTCGTCTTCGACCGCGTGCCCGGCTACGCCAAGGGCTTCGAGAAGCTTTTCAACGACGTCGGCGATCCCGGAAGCTGGCAGGGCGATTCGTATATCGCGCTCGACGGCACCCGCGAGCTCGGCGGCAAGCCGATGCTCGTCGTCAAGATGACGAAGAAGATCTACAGCACGACCATCGACTATACGCTCGCTTACGTCGACCCGAGCGACTACACGCTCGCGCGGATGGAGTTCTATTACCGCAACGGCGGCAAGATCTCGATGGACCAGAAGTTCCGCTCGGAGAGCGGGTACAAGCTCATCGACAGCCAGCACGCCGAGATCGACATACCGCGCGTCCGCGCCGTAGCAGACTCGACCTACGCCGCCTATCAGACGAACGTCCCGGTCGATCCGAAGGTCTTCACGAAGCGATGATCACCGAACAGAACGTCGCCCACGGCGACACCCGCGATCGCATCATGGCCGCCGCCCGCGAAGTCATCGCGCGCAAGGGGAAGAAGGGCGCGACGACCCGCGAGATCGCGGAAGTCGCCGGCGTGAACGAGGCCACGCTCTTCCGGCACTTCGGCAGCAAGGAGACCCTGCTCGTCGCGGTCGTCCAGCACTTCTGCGGTGCGATCGAACTCCGCGACGCCGTCGACAACCTCCACGGCACGATCGACGAAGATCTGCTCGCCATCGCGACCGCCGTGATGGAGCGGCTGATGTCGGTCAGGGATATGCTGCGCTGGTCGCTCGTCGAAGAAGAGTTCGACAAGAACATGTTCGAGAACGCCAACTGGCGTCCGCACTCCGTCGTCCACGGCATCCTCGAAGAGTACATGCAGCGGCGCATCGCCTCCGGCGACATCGTCGGCGAGCCGATGCAACTCGCGCTCGTCTTCCTCGGTTCGATATTCGCGCAGGTCATCGGCGCGGAGAAATTCCCGATCGAGCATATCTACGGCAGCCGCGAAGCGGGGCTGCGCTACTTCGTCAACGTCTTTCTCAACGGTGTAAGGAGCAAGTAATGTCAACGGTCGATACTACGGCGGCTGCCGTCCCCGACGAGGCCGAAGAGCGATCGGGTCCGCGCAAGCGCGTGATCTTCGGCGTGGTCGGCGCGATCGCGCTGGTGCTGGCGATCTGGTTCGGCATCCCGTGGCTGGCATATGCGCGCTCGCACGAATCCACGGACGACGCCCGCGTCGACGCGACCTCGGTGCTGGTCAACAGCAAGATCGCCGAGCGGGTCGCCTCCATCTCCGTCTCGACCAACGAACGGGTGAAGAAGGGCCAATTGCTGATCGTCCTCGACGCGTCGGACGAACGGGCCAAACTGGCGCAGGCGAAGGCGAACTACGATATGGCGCTGGCCAACCAGCGCACGCTCTCGCTGCAGGGCCAGGGCGGCATCTCCGCCGCTGCCGCCGACGTCGGCGGCTCGCAAGCGGGAGTCGACGTCGCCCAGGCGCAGTACGAAGCGGCGGTCGCGCAAGTGCCGGCCGCCCAGCAGGCCTACGATAAGGCGGAAGCGGATCTCGCGCGCACGCAGTCGCTGGTGGCGACGGGCGACGTCCCCCGCGCCAACCTCGATGCCGTCCGCGCCTCGGCGGCGGCCGCCGCCGCGCAGCTGCGCGCGGCGCGGGATCAGGTCGGTGTCGCGAGCGCCGGCGTCTCGGCCGCGCAGCAGCGCGTCGGCGCCGCGCAGGGCGGACTGACGACGGCGCAGGGCCGTCTGGCGCAGAGCGCCGATCCGAGTCAGGTCGAAGGCGCGAAGGCGCAGTACGATCTGGTCCGGCAGACGCTGGGCTACACGAAGATCTATTCGCCCATCGACGGCTACGTCGGCGAGAAGACGGTCGAGGTCGGGCAGACGGTCAGCCCGGGACTCGCGCTGCTCACGCTGATCCCGAACGACACGTTCGTCACCGCGAACTTCAAAGAGACGCAGGTCGGCGACATGAAACCGGGCCAGGAAGTCGACATCAGCGTCGACGCCTATCGCGGCGTGAAGTTCACCGGAACGGTCGCCTCGATCAACCCGGCCTCGCAAGGCACGTACGCCTTGGTGCCGGCGCAGAACGCGACGGGCAACTTCGTCAAGGTGACGCAGCGCATCCCCGTCAAGATCGTCTTCGACAAGTCCTACGACGCCCAGAGGTATCCGATGCGTCCGGGCATGAGCGTCGAGGCCTCGGTGAAGGTCCGCTAGGCCGATCGTGGCGGTGCAGAACTTCGCAGGCATCGAGTACGGTCTGCGCAGGGTCCTCGTGACCGTCGCGGTGATCACCGCGACCTTGCTGGAAGTGATCGACACGACGATCGTCAACGTCGCGCTCCCGAACATCCAAGGCAACTTCGGGGTCGCGGTCGATCAGGGCGCCTGGATCGTGACCGGCTACATCATCGCCAACGTCGTGGTCATCCCGCTGACGCCGTGGCTGGCCGCGCGTTTCGGACGGCGCGAGTACTTCTTCGCATCGGTCGCGATCTTCACGATCGCCTCGCTGATGTGCGGACTTGCCGGGTCGTTCGGCGCGCTGGTCTTCTGGCGCATCGTGCAGGGCCTCGGCGGCGGCGGTCTCATCTCGACCGCGCAGGCGATCCTCCGCGACACGTTCCCGAAAGAACAGCAGGGCACGGCGATGGGCATCTTCGCGATGGGCGTCATCGTCGGTCCGGCGATCGGGCCGCTCCTGGGCGGCTGGATGACCGACACCATGTCTTGGCGCTGGGCCTTCTTCGTGAACATCCCCGTCGGCATCGCCTCGGCGTTCCTGGTCTGGAACTATCTGCGCAACATCGAACTTCCGACGTTCCGCAAGCTCGATTGGGCCGGCCTCGGCCTGCTCGCGCTCGGTCTGGGCGCCATGCAGTACGTGCTGGATCAAGGCCAGACGTACGACTGGTTCGACGATGCGAACATCCTGATGTGCGCGGTCCTCTCCGCGGTCTGCCTCGGCGGCTTCGTGTGGTGGACGCTGCGTTCGAAGATCCCTGTCGTCGATCTGCACGTGCTGCGCTTCCGCGAAGTCGCCGTGGGCAGTCTGCTCGGCATGGTGCTCGGGGTGAGCCTGTACGGCTCGGTCTTCGTCCTGCCGCAATACCTGCAAGGCTCGCTCGGCTTCACGGCGACGATGTCGGGAGAGACGATGCTCGTGCGCGCGGTCGCCATCATGCTGTTCACGCCGGTCACCGCCATGCTCGCGCAGAACGGCAAGATCGATCCGCGGGCCTCGACGTTCGCCGGCTTCATCTTGCTCGGCGTCTCCAACTGGGTGCTCGCGGGCGTCACGACGCCCGACGCCGATTTCGGCGTGTTCTTCTGGGCGCTGGTCATCAGCGGCATCGGGCTCTCGCAGATCTTCGTTCCGCTCTCGCTGGCCGTCCTCGGCGGACTGCCCACCAGAGAGGTCCCGTCCGCGAGCGCCTTCTTCAATCTCTCGCGTCAGGTCGGAGGGAGCATCGCGACGGCGATCCTCATCACGCTCCTGGTCCGGGCGATCCCCGCGCACCAGACGGCCCTGGCCGGCGACATGAGCATGTCCAACGCCGCGGTCGCGCAGTACGTCCGTTCGCAGCCGAGCCGCACCGTCGCGCTCGCCAATCTCGAAGGCATGGCCGCCTCGCAGGCCGCCGTCCAAGCGTTTTCCGACACCTCGCGGTGGGTCGCGATCATCTCGATCGCGCTCGCGCCGCTGGTCCTCTTGATGAAGCGTCCGCAGATGCACGCGGAACCGCTTCCGGCAGAATAGGAGATCTCCGTGCGCTACCGTCTTTCATCCACGCTCCTCATCGCCGCACTGCTCGCCGGCGCGACGCCGGCGTTCGCCGGTGCGCCGCCCTCGATCCCGGCGATCGCGCCCGGCTACGTCGCACCGGTGGTGACGCCGGCGCCGCCCGAGGTCGTCGGCATCGCCGCCCAGCCGTTCGTCGGCATCACGTTGCAAGACGCGATCGGCATGGCGCTGCTCAAGAATCCGAACCTCGCCGTCTCGGCGGCGAACGCGCGGATCGCCGGCTACCAGATCGCCGCCGCCAAGGGCGCATACGACGTGAACTTCATGCTCGAACCCTCGGTGACGCACGCCTCGCAGGCGCCGCAGAACGCGTTCTTCGCGGGGCCGAACTTCGGCGCGATCGTGCAGAACCGCCAGACGCTGCAGGCGGGCGTGAACGGCATCACGCCGGGCGGCCAGCAGTATTCCGCGAGCGTCACCGACGGCCGCGTCGACGACAACACGATCATCAACGCGTTCAATCCCTATTACGCCAGTTCGCTCAACCTCTCGCTGACGCAGCCGCTGCTGCGCGGTCTCGGGACGAACCCGGCCAAACACCAGCTCGACCTCGCGTACGTCGGAGCGGATTACTCGCAGGCGCAGGCGCTGGCGACCGCCTCGCAGACGATCGCGAGCGTGGAGAACGCCTATTGGGATCTGGTCGCCGCGTGGCGCGCGGTCGCGATCCAAGAGGACGCCCTCAAGGAAGCGCAGCTCCAGCAAGGCTCGACGGCGCGGCTGGCCAAGGCCGGCGTGGCCGCGAACATCGATGCCGTCGAATCGGCCGGCCAGGTCGCGACCTTCGAAGACGACGTCTATGCATCGCTGCAGAACGTCGCATCGCTGCAGAACACGCTCAAGAGCCTCGTCGTCGACGATCCCGCCGATCCGATCTGGATGGCGAACCTCGTGCCGACGTCGTCGCCGCTGACGCTGCCGCCCGCACCGGATCTCGCGGAAGTGCTCGCGAGCGCGCTCGCGAACCGGCCGGAAGTACGCCAGATCGCGGATGCCGCCAAACAAGCCGACCTCAACGCGGCCTTCGCCAAGAACCAGGCCAAGCCGCAGTTGGACGTCAAGCTGGGCTACGCGAGCAACGGCTTCGCGGGGCAGCTGATCCCGGGCAACGTCAACCCGCTCGGCGGTCCGGCACCCGTCGTGCCCGGCTACCTCATCGGTTCCAACGGGCAGTCGATTAGCAATACGGTCAACGGCAAGTTCCCGACGTACGACCTCGGCGTCGTCTTCACCACGCCTTTGGGCGATCGTACGGCCAAGGCCCAGGTGAAGATCGCCCAGGAGCAGCAGCGCATCGCGGCGCTCCAGTCTACGGGTCTCTATCAGCGTATCACCGTGGAGTCGCGCAACGCCGTGCAATCGTATCGCACCGCGATCGCCCGCCTCGCGGCGGGCCGGGTGGCGCGTTCGACCGCCGAGCAAGTCTACGCGAGCGAGAATCGCAAGTTCCACAACGGCGTCTCGACCACGTTCCTCGTGCTCCAGCGCCAAGTCGAACTGCAGCAGGCCCGCGGCCGCGAGCTGCAGGCTCAGACAGACCTCGACAAAGCCGTAGTAGAATTACAGCGGGTCACGGGAGCGATCCTCACCCAGAACGGCGTCACCGTGACGAGCATCGGAGGGGAACCGGCGAAATGACCGCGCTACGCTACGCCAAGGCCCGCATGTTCCGGCGCTCGCAGGCCAAACTTGCGGAACGCAACGCGGTCCTGTACGCCCGCGAGCTCGAGAGATGGAACAGCAAACCGCCGCCCAAGCGGTGATTACGTCGGTCGGCAGGCGTTCGCGAACGAGACCGCGTGGACCCGATATCCCTCCGAGCGCGATCCGGTGATGCTCGCCGCGTTGTGGCAGCGCACGACCGGGAACGGATTCGGTCCCTGCGTCGAGGGGATGTGGATGTCCAGCTGTCCTTGGATATCCGGATCGCCGCCGCTCCCGCGACACGCGCCGCCGTCCTTCGACCGCACTTCCGCGCGGATGCGCCATTGCGGGCCGAGCGGCGGGTGGTTGAACGTCTCGTAGAAATCGGTCTGACCGTTCGCGGGTACCCACCGCGCCGCGCTGATGCGCCAGTGCGATTCGGAACTATAGGACCAGTATGCCGTGACCCACGCGCAGGAATCCGAGTAGTTGAACACGCGCATGTATCCGTACGCCTTCGACGGTATGCCGGCGGCGACCGCGCTCGGGAGCATCGCTATGACCGCCACGACCAGGCAGGTCAGCGATAATCGGATCTTCATCATTGCAACCTCCAAATCGGGAAGCGTTCGATGGGTGTCGGGTTCTCCGTTCCTAGGGGTTCGTCAGCCTCGCCAGCTTCGCTTCGCCGGCTTCGGCCTCAGCTTTGAGATCGCCGTACGTGGAATAGTCGCCGACGGTCGGTCTCGTGTAGGCTCCGTCGAGCGAGTTGAGCAGGAACGCCAGCTGCTCGCGGAGCTTGGTGGGATAGACGACGTCGTACTCGCTCGAACTGCCGTGGAGCAGGACGAGGTCCGCGACCGCCGCATTCACCTGGGCGCGACGCGCGGCCGGCAGGTGCGCTGCGTTCGTCGTCGCCGCGGCGATCGAACGATCGAGCCGGTCGATCGTGGCGAGGATCTGCCGCGCCAGATCGAGGCGTGCCTGAAGGTCGCCCTCGGCTGGGTGGACGCGCGGATCGAGCGCGATCGTGAGCGGCGCCTGCAGTCTCTGCGAACCGTACTGCAGCACCACGGTATAGGTGCCGGGTAGCACCGTCGGACCGTCGCCGGAGTCGGCGAAGTCGTCGGTGATGTCGTCGTTGTAGAAGGGCGGGTCGAACGCCGGCGGGTAGCGCAGATCCCATTGGAAGGCGTTCATGCCGGGTTTCACGCCGGTCGCTTTCGCCAGCGCGCGCGCGCGCAGATGCGCCGCGTCGGTGGCGTTCTGCTGATCCTCGGTGAGGTCGACGACCTTCTTCGGAGCGCGATGGAGCGAGAAACTGCGGACCGTCGCTCCGGCTGCATCGAGGAACGAGAGCGTCAGCGGCCGCTTCCCGTCATAATCGGGCGGGAGGTTGAAGAAGACGCGCGCGCCATAGCGCGGATTCTCGCCGCTGTCCGCGCTTGCGTACGGGCTCGCCCCGTACGAATGCGTCAGCCACGCCGTCTCCGGAGCGAAGAGCTGCGCCGTCGCGACGGTGTAGGCGCTCTGCCGCGCGAGCGACTCGAGGAGCGCGAGATCGTCGAGGATCCAAAACGCGCGACCGTGGGTGGCCGCGACGAGTTCGCCTTCGCGCGCGTCGATCGCGAGATCGCGTACCTGCACGCCGGGCAGGTTGAGCGTCAGCGGCTGCCAGCGCGCGCCGCCGTTCAAGCTGACGTATGCGGTGCTGCGCGTGCCCGCGAAGAGCAGGCGCGGTTCGCGCGGATCCTGGCGCACGACGAAGACGTACTGATCGGCGGGCAGGCCGTCCGTCATCCGGGTCCAATGCGCGCCGTAATCGGTCGTCTTGTAGACGTACGGGTGATAGTCGTCATACATGTAGCGCGACGCGCTGAGATAGGCCGTGCCCTTGTCGACGTTCGAGGCCTCGATCGAACTGATCTCGGCCCACTGCGGGAGTTGCGGCGGCGTCACCGCGGTCCAGTGCGCGCCGTGATCCCTGGTCACGTGCGTCAGACCGTCGGCCGAGCCCGCCCATATCACGTCGCCATCGAGCGGCGAGACCGCGAGCGCGTGGATATCGGGGAACGTCTCGGCGCCGGTCTGGTCGTTGAAGATGGGGCCGCCGGTCGGGCCTTCCGTGCGCGGGTCGTTCCGCGTCAGGTCGGGGCTGATCGCCTTCCACGTATGCCCGCGGTCGGTGCTCGCGAAGAGCACTTGCGATGCGACCAGCAATTCGTGCGGATTCGCGGGCGAGAACACAATGGGGTGCGTCCACCCGAAGCGATACTTCGTCTGTGCCGAACTCGATCCGGACATGTAGCGCGGCCACGGGCTGACGCTTTCCTCTTGCCCCGTCCGGCGATCGTACCGGACGAACGAGCTGTAATAGCCCGCACCGTACGTCACGAACGGATCGTCCGGATCCGGCGCGATGAACGTGCTCTCACCGAGCGCGACCGAGTAGAGAGCGCCCGCCGGGATTCCGCCGCCGGTCGACGCGCTGGGGTATTCCCACGCTCCTTCGTCCTGCGAAGCGCCGTAGATGTGGAACGGGAACTGCCGGTCGAGCGCGACGTGATAGATCTGGCCGGTCGGCTGATTGTTCACCGAACTCCACGTGCGGCCGCCGTTCACCGAGACCGTCGCACCGCCGTCATTGCCTTCGAGGAGGATCTTCGGATGGCGCGGATTGATCCAGACGATGTGATGGTCGCCGTGGGGGATGCCGTCGATCGTCTTCCAGACCTTGCCGCCGTCGTTCGTCACGTAGAGCGAGTCGACTTCCGGCGCGTAAGCGCGTTTCGGATCCGTCGGATCGGCGTAGATCGCGGTGTAGTAGAAGGCGCGCTGCCGCAGCTTCCATTGCGAGTTGGTGCGCGTCCAGGTCTTGCCGCTGTTATCGGAGCGGAAGACGCCGCCGTCCTTGGCCTGCACGATCGAATAGACGATCCGCGGATCGGACTGGGCGATCGAGACGCCGATCTTCCCGAGCGTTCCCGTCGCATAGCCGGGGTTGGACGAGATCTTCGCCCAATGGACGCCGCCGTCGGTGGTCTTGTAGAGTCCGCTGCCGGGCCCGCCGCTGGTGAGTTTCCACGGCACGCGCTGGGCCTGCCACATGGCGGCGTAGACGGTCGCCGGGTGGCGCTTGTCCATGGAAAGCGCGACGCCCCCGGTGTTGTCGTCGACGAAGAGGACCTTGCGCCACGTCTTCCCGCCGTCGGTCGTCTTGAATACGCCGCGTTCGGCGTTCGGCTTGAAGACGTGTCCGAGCGAGGATGCGTAGACGGTGTTCGCATCGCGGGGATCGATGACGAGTGCGGTCGTCATGTGCGTATCGCGGAGTCCTGCGTACGACCACGTCTTGCCGGCGTTGGTCGACTTGTAGATGCCGTCGCCGGTATCGAAATCGCTGCGGATGTCGGCTTCGCCCGTGCCGGCATAGACGACGTTCGGGTTCGAATCGGCGACGGCGAGCGCGCCGATGGGACTGGCGACGCCCGGGATCTTGCCGTCGGTGATGTTGGTCCAGTTCGTGCCGTAGTCGGTGCTCTTCCAGACGCCGCCTTCGACGCCGCCCATGTAGAAGAGGTCCGGTTCGCTCGGCACGCCGGCGACGGCGACGACGCGGCCGCCGACGTACGGCCCGATGCTCCGCCACGCCAGCTTGCTTATCAGGGCCTGTGCGGCCGGTCGGGGAGCCGCGGCCGCGACGACGTTGACGGCGAAAACGGAGACCGCAAGAGCGGCGACGATTGAACGCTTCACGTCTAGTAATCCGATACGGGGACCCGCAAAATCCTGTTGGTCGAGGCCGTCACCGCGAGGATCGAAGCGGCCGCCGCTAACGCTCGAAGAGCGTCGAGCCATGCCCGAGCGTCCTAGTTCTTTTTGAGCATGCCCGCGGCGAGATCGTCGACCAGCCAGTGGAGTTCGCCGCTTTCGGGAGCGACGATCTGGACGGGGCAGTTCGTCGGATCGTAGTCGCCTTGGAGCGCGCGCGAGAGAGCCGTGGCCTTTTCCGCGCCTTCCGTCGCGATGACGACGGAGCGTGCGGCGTTGATGATCTTCGGCGTGATCGAGAGACGATGGTTCTGCGTCGCCTTCGAATACGTCGGCCTGACCAGCCGGTCGGTCTCGGCGAGCGGGTCGGCGCCGGGGAAGAGCGAGGCGGTGTGGCCGTCGGAGCCCATGCCGAGCATCAGCAGATCGAGGCAGAGGTCTTCGCCGAGGTCGTCGCGCAGGATCTTGGCGTATCGTTCGGCGGCCTCCGCCGGTTCGATCTCGCCGCGCATCCGATGGATGTTGCGTTCGGGTATCGGTACCAGGCTCAGCAGGGAATCGTATGCGTTCTTGTAGTTCGAGAGCGGGTCGTCGGGTTTCACGCAGCGTTCGTCGCCGAAATAGACGTAGACGTCGTCCCAGGAGAAGCGCTCCTCGAACGCTTCCGTCGCGAGCAGCCGGTACGCCGCCGTCGGCGTCGTACCGCCGGCGAGGGCGACGTAGAATCCGCCGCGCTCGGTCTGCGCGGTCTGCGCCTCGTCGGCGAACCGCTCCGCGAGCGCTCGCGCCAAGGCCTCCGAAGTCCCGAAGATGTCGATGGTGCCCGTCTCGCGGTCGCTCATGCTGCTCCTATTGCGTGCGTTCGAGGATCGCGCGCGCCGCTTCGAGCGTGGCGCGATAGACGTCGGAGGTCTGCGGCTGCAGGATCGCCTGTTCCGCGAGCGCGACGACGGAGATGTCGTGCAGCGTATCGCAGTGCATCTCGCGCGCGTGCGCGCCCTCCACGGTGAGGCAGACGATGCGTTCGTCGTCGTTCTGCAGGGCCGCGCGATAGGTCGTCCCCGCCGAGGTCAGCGCGACGTCGTAGATGCGGCGCGGCTTGCCGCGACTGCCGAGCGTGTAGGTGACGGAGCCCGGCTTCCATTGCAGACGGCTGGCCAGCCATCCGAGCAGGTAGTACTGCTCGGCGGGGGATCCGGCCGCGATGGATACCCGTTCGATCGTCCGCAGATCGCCGGCGAGTTCGGGGTCGTCGAAGAAGCCGGCGATCATCTCTTGCCACGGGGCGAGGCGGAGGTATGCGAGGTCTTGCACCTTATAGCGGCGGCCCTGGGAGAAATACTCGATGAGCTGACGCAACGCCTCGATCCCGCCGCTGCCGCGCGACGAATCGAGTACGAGGCTGTCGACGACGGCGTTGAGCGCCAGGAAGTTCGGATCGCCGATGCTCTCCTTTCCGGCCCAGAAGAGCACGGACGGGATCCCGGGCACGAGCCGCTCGCGCACGAACGCCTGCCGGTCCTCGGGCGAGAGCGACGGATCCTCCGTCGCATCGACGAGCACGAGCCGCGCCCGATGCTTCTCGACGAGCGCCTGCGATCGCTCGGCCGCCTCGCGCGCGATGCTCGCGTCGTCCACGTAGACGACGAAGGTCATCGTCGCGGCCGTGGCTTCGTTGCTCACAGCGTACGCCAGTCCTCGAAGAGCTGCGTCGCGCCGTGCGGGCCCTGACTGCCGGCGCCGTAGTTCGGAAACGTCGGCGTCGCGTTCTGCCAGGACTGAAGGATCGGCGAGACGATCTCCCAGGCGCGCTGTACGGCATCCCACCGTGTGAAGAGCGTCTGGTCGCCGCGCATCGCGTCCGCGATCAGCCGTTCGTACGCCGGCGGCGATTGGACGCCGAAACCCGTGCCGTAATTGAAGTCCATGGAGACGGTGCGGATGTGGCTCTTCTGGCCGGGCACCTTCGCTTCGAAGCGCAGGGAGACGCCTTCGTCCGGCTGGATCTTCACGACCAGCACGTTGGGATCGATCGCATCCGTGTTCTCGCCGTAGAGCCGATGCGGGATGTTCTTGAAGGTCACGGCGATCTCGGAGACCTTGCGCGCGAGGCGCTTGCCGCTGCGCAGATAGAACGGCACGCCCGCCCAGCGCCAGTTCTCCACGAAGAGCTTGACGGCGGCGTACGTCTCCATATTCGAGTGCGGATCGACGTCGGGTTCGGCGCGATACGCCACCACCGGCTTGCCGTCGACGATGCCGGCGTCGTACTGGCCGCGGACGGCCATCTTCGGAACGTCGGCCAGCGACGGCGCCGCGATCGAAGCGAAGACCTTGAACTTCTCGTTGCGGATCGCGTCGGCGTCCGCCGTCGCCGGCGGTTCCATCGCCACCAGCGCGAGCAGGTTCATGACGTGGTTCTGGATCATGTCGCGCAGCGCGCCGGCGCTGTCGTAGTAGCCGCCGCGGCCCTCGACGCCGAGCGTCTCCGCCGCGGTGATCTGGACGGACGCGACGTAGTTGCGGTTCCAGATCGGTTCGAAGATGACGTTGGCGAAGCGCAGGGCCATGATGTCCTGCACCGGCTCTTTGCCGAGGTAGTGATCGATGCGGTAGACCTGGCTCTCGTCGAAGACCTTTTCGACTTCGGTCTGCAGCGCGCGCGCGGAGGCGAGGTCGGTGCCGAACGGCTTCTCGACGACGACGCGGGTCCAGCCCTTCGTATTGCTGCGCGGGTCGAGCCCGGCTTTCTGGATCTGATCGATGATGCCGGGGAAGACCGATGGCGGCGTCGACAGATAGTAGAGGCGGTTGCCGCCGGTCTTCAGGTTCGCATCGTTCTCGTCGAGCATGCTCTTGAGCTGCTCGAAGTGCGAGGTATCGCCGAAGTCCGCCGTGACGTATCGGATCGATTTCGCGAAGTCGTCCCACATCGCGCCTTCGGGCTTCGTCCCGTAGGCGAACTGCTCGAGCTGTTCCTTGCAGTAATTGCGGAAGCCGTCGTCGTCGTACTGCGAGCGGGCGAAGCCGATCAGGCCGAAGTTCGTCGGCAGGGTGCCCTTCTGGCGCAACTCGTAGATCGAGGGGAGCAGCATCCGCTTGAACAAGTCGCCGCTGGCGCCGAAGAAGACGATGGTGCACGGATCGCTGATGCGCTGGCTCTCGAGGCCCTCGCGTAACGGGTTCGGAGCGGTGGCGGTCACGCGCCCTCTTTCTTCACGGCATGGCCGCCGAACTGGTTGCGCAGAGCGGCGATGACCTTCGCGCTGAACGACTCGTCCTGGCGCGAAGCCAGGCGCGCGAGCAGCGAGAGCGTGATCACCGGTGCCGGGACGTTCTCGTCGATCGCCGCCTGGACCGTCCAGCGTCCCTCGCCGGTGTCGTCCACGTAGCCGCGGATGTCGGCGAGCTTGGGATCGTCGGCGAACGCGAGGACCGCCAGTTCGAGCAGCCACGAACGGACGACGCTGCCGTAGCACCAGACGTTCGCGACCTGATGCATGTCGAAGGCGAACGGCGACTTCTCGAGGATCTCGAATCCTTCGCCGTAGGCCTGCAGCATGCCGTACTCGACGCCGTTGTGCACCATCTTCGAGAAGTGTCCGGCGCCGGCGGGGCCGACGTGCGCGTAGCCGTTGGCCGGCGCGAGCGTCGTGAAGATCGGCTCGCACGCCTTCACCTTGTCGTCGTCGCCGCCGACCATCAGGCAGTAGCCTTCCTTGAGGCCCCACACGCCGCCGCTCGTGCCGGCATCGACGAGCGAAATGCCTTTGGCCTTGCAGCGCTCGTAGGCGGCCAGGCCTTCCTTATAGTTCGTATTGCCGCCGTCGATGATGATGTCGCCGGTGCCGAGCAGCGCGCAGAGCGCGTCGATGGTATCGTCCGTCGGCTTGCCCGACGGCACCATGATCCAGACGACCTTCGGCGACCCGGCGAGCTTGCCGGCGAGTTCCGCAAGCGTCGTGGCGCCGGTCGCTCCGCTTTCCTTGACGGCAGCCGCGACCGCGTCGGGGCTGCGATCGAAAGCGACGACGTCGTGTCCACCTTGTTGCAGACGGGTCGTCATATTCGCGCCCATCTTCCCGAGTCCGACCATTCCGAGTTGCATGCTGTCGATCAAGCCTTTGCCGCAAGTGCGTCTTCGACGGCGCCGACGAGCGCGCGCAGCGCGTTCCCGGCGTCGCCTTTGAGGTGGATGCGCGCGCCCCGGCGGTCGCGCTTGTCGAGGGATTGGAAATCGCCGAGGGCCTGCGCCGCTTCGAGCGTGCGGAACCCGACGCCGAAGCCCGGGATCGCCGGATCGGTCGGCGCGTCCGCCGTGATCTGCAGCGCGACGATGCTGTCCGGACCGCCCTTGTGCAGCTGCCCCGTCGAGTGGAGGAATCGCGGACCGAATCCGACGGTCGTCGCGACGCGCTTCGCGTCGCGGATCTTCAGCCGGAGTTCGCGCAGGGTCGCTTCGTGTTCCGGATCGCGTGCGACGTACGCGGTCAGCGCGACGTAGTCGCCGGCGCGTACCTGTCCGAGCAGCGCGGCGATCGCACCGTCGGCATCGGTCGCCGCGAGATCCTTGCTGCCGGCGAGATAGGTGAGGTCGAACGACGGACCGTCGACGTTCGGCTCGGGCTCGCCGATGGAGCCCTTCGCCGCGAACCGCGCCAGGAGCGCCTTCGTATTGTCCTTGGACTCTTGCACGTTGGGCTGATCGAACGCGTCGATCTTCAGGATCGAGCCGGCCGCCGCCGTCGCGATCTCCCACGTGTAGAATTGTTCGCCGACGTCGAGCACGTCGTCCATGGGCAGACGCACGACGGGGTGTCCCGCCGCTTCGAGCGCGCGCAACCGCTCGTCGATCTCCGCGCATCCCACGCCGCCGACGGTCGAGCCGACGTAGGCGAAGACGCGATCGTCGCCGTAGACCGCCGGCGCGCCGAGCGGCTCGCCCTCGATCGGCACGATGCCCTTGCCCATCTTGCCGGTGGATTCGGCGATGAGCTGTTCCGCCCACGCGCCGAACGCGCCGACCTTCGGATGGGTCACGATCGTCAGTTTGTCCCGTCCCGCGGTCGCGGCGCCGCCGATGAGGGCGCCGAACCGGACGCCGGGCGCGGTCTTGCTATCGGAGGCCTTGCCGTCGTCGTGCATCGCGCCGAGCGCGCGTTCGAGCATGACGCGCAAGTCGTAGCCGGCGATCGCCGCGGGCACCATGCCGAAGAACGAGAGCGCGGAATAGCGTCCGCCGATGTCGGCGTCGTTCACGTAACAGTCGCGGAAGCCGGCGCTCTTGGCCTCGGCTTGCAGAGTCGTCCCGGGATCGGTGATGGCGATGAAGTGCGCGCCGGCCGCGTCCTTACCGACCGCCGCGTCCACCTTGGCGCGATAGTAGGCGTAGTACGCGTTCGGTTCGGTGGTCGTGCCGCTCTTGCTCGCGACGATGAAGAGCGTCTTGGCGACGTCGATCTTCGCATCGAGTTCGGCGATCTGGACCGGGTCGGTGGAATCGAGCACGTAGAGGTGCGGGTGCCCCTCGAGCGGCCCGAACGTGTCGTGCAGGATGTCGGGCGCGAGGGACGAGCCGCCCATGCCGAGCACGACGGCCGCGGCGAACGACTTCGCATCCTCGGCGAGCGCGCTCAGTCGCGGCAGCGATTCGGTCAGATGCTCCGGGATGTCGAGCCAGCCGAGCGCGTGCGCGATGATCTCGGCGTGCGCGGGGTCGTCCGACCACAGGCTCGCGTCGTGCTTCCACAATCTGGCGAGGAAATCGGCGGAGGCCAGGCCCGCGAGGGCCGCATCAAAAGGGCCGGAGGCCGCTCCCGGCGCGATCTCGATGCGCTCGCTTCCGCTCAGATGCTTGGCCTTCGCGACGATCGCGCCGAGCAGTTGGGCGAACGAATCGGAGAACGAGGCGACGCCGTCGCTCTGCAGTTTGTCGGTGACGTCGTCGAGGCGGACGCCCGCATCGCCGAGCCCCTTGGCGATCGCTTCCGCGCCGAGGAGGTCGCTCTCGACGGTGTCGGCGACGACGGTGCCGTGTTCGAGCAGCGCCTGCAGCGTGTTCGGCGGCATCGTGTTGACCGTTTCGGGCCCGATCACGGTCTCGACGTACATCAGGTCGGGATACGCCGGATTCTTCGTCGACGTGCTCGCCCAGAGGGGACGCTGCACGGCGGCGCCGGCGGCGCGCGCCTTCGCGAACGCCTCGCCCTTGAAGAGCTCTTTGAACTTCTGATACGTCAGCTTGAGATTGGCCGTGCCGATCTTGCCGAGCAGCGGCGTGAGCGTGGCTTCGCCCCCGGCGATGCGCGCCTCGAGGATCTTGTCGACGGCGCTGTCGATGCGCGAGACGAAGACGCTGTTGACCGAGCGGATGCGATCGACCGGCTTGCCCTCGGCGATGCGGCGGTCGATGCCGTCGATGTACGCCTGCGCCGTCTTCGCATAGTAGTCGACCGCGAAGATCAGCGTGACGTTGATGTTGATGCCTTCGTAGATGCACGCTTCGATCGCGGGAATGCCTTCGTCGGTGCCGGGGATCTTGACCATCAGGTTCGGCCGGTCGACGCGCTTCCACAGATCCTTTGCCATCGCGACGGTGCCGTCAGTGTCGTGCGCGAGCAGCGGCGAGACCTCGAGGCTGACGAACCCGTCGTTGCCGCCGGAGCCGTCGTAGACGGGACGGAAGATGTCGCAGGCGGACTGGATATCGGTGACCGCGAGGTCCCAGAACAGCGCGTCGGCATCTTTGCCCTGCGGGAGCAGCGACTTCAACTGCGCGTCGTAGTCGTCGCCCGAGCCGATCGCCTTCTCGAAGATCGTCGGGTTGCTGGTCATGCCGCGCAGGCCCTTGTCGATCAGTCCTTGGAGTTCGCCGGATGCGAACATCCCGCGGCGGAGGTTATCGAGCCAGACGCTCTGTCCGGCGTCGAGCAGTTGCTGAAGTTGGTTGCTCACGAGATCAGGCTCCCTGATGGGCGAAAGAGAACCGCGCGCGCGCCGCATCGACGACGCCCTGCGGAGTGAAGTCGAAGGCCGCGGCGATGTCCGCGGCCGGCGCCGATGCGCCGAAATGATCGATACCGAAGGCGAGGCCGTCCGGCCCGATCCAGCGATCCCAGCCGAACGTCGCCGCCGCTTCGATGGAGACGCGCGCGGTCACGGACGGCGGGAGGACCTCGTCGCGATAGGTCTGCGGTTGCGCGGCGAAGAGCGAGGCGCACGGCATCGAGACGACGCGCGTGGGAACGCCGGAGGCGTCGAGCAGCTTCTTGGCGTCGAGCGCCAGACCGACTTCGGATCCGGTCGCGATGAGGATGCATGCGGGCGTTCCGCCCGCATCGGCCAGGACGTAGGCGCCCTCGGCCACGGGCGCGTCGCGTTCGCCTAAGAACGGCACCTTCTGGCGGGTGAGCACGAGCGCGTACGGACCGTCGTGCGGGGCCACCATCAGCTTCCACGCTTCGCGCGTCTCGATCGCATCGGCGGGACGGATGACGGTGAGGTTCGGCGTGGCGCGCAGCATCGCGAGCTGCTCGATCGGCTGGTGCGTCGGGCCGTCTTCGCCGAGGAATACGGAATCGTGGGTGTAGACGAAGAGGTTGTGCAGTTTCGAGAGCGCGGCGAGGCGCACCGCGGGCTTCATGTAGTCCGCGAAGTTGAAGAAGGTCGCGCAGAACGGCAGCAGCCCGCCGTGGTAGACGATGCCGTTGCAGATCGCCGCCATCGCGTGTTCGCGCACGCCGAAATGCACGTTGCGTCCCTGGTAGGAACCGGTCTGGAAGTCGCCCTGGCCTTTGAGGTAGGTCTTGGTCGACGGATCGAGATCGGCCGAGCCGCCGACGAGTTCCGGCAGGGCCGCGGCGATCGCGTTCATCACGGCGCCGCCGGCATCGCGCGTCGCGACCGCGCCGCTCTTCTCGTCGAACGCCGGCCACGGCAGATCCTCGGGGATCTTGCCGTCCGCGATGCGTTCGAAACGTGCGGCGAGTTCCGGATTGTCGCGTTTCCATCCGGCGAACGCGGAGTTCCAAGCGTCTTGCGCGGCCGCGCCCTTGGCGCCGGTCTCGCGATAGAACGCGAGCACGTCGTCGGGGACGTAGAACGCGGGTTCGAGCGGCCAATCCAGCCGCTCTTTCGTCTTGGCCGTATCGGCGGCGCCGAGCGGCTCGCCGTGCGCCTTGCTCGTGTCCTGTTCGGGGGAACCGTAGCCGATGTGCGTGCGGATCGCGATGAACGACGGACGATCGGGGACCTTCTTGGCGATCTCGATCGCCTGCGATATCGCGTCTGCGTCGTTGCCGTGCCCGATGTCCACGAGCTGCGTGTGCCAGCCCAGCGCGTCGAAGCGCGCGACGTGATCTTCGGTGAACGTCAGATCCGTCGGACCGGCGAGCGAGATCCGGTTGTCGTCGTAGAGCGCCGTCAGTTTGCCCAGACCCAGATGTCCGGCGAGCGAAGCCGCTTCTTGGCTGATGCCTTCCATCAGATCGCCGTCGCCGCAGACGACGTACGTGCGATGATCGACGATCGGATGATCGCCGGAGTTGTACGTCGCCGCGAGGTGCGCTTCGGCGAGCGCCATGCCGACGGCGTTGGCGAAGCCCTGGCCGAGCGGGCCGGTGGTCGCTTCCACACCCGGCGTGTGACCGTACTCCGGATGACCGGGCGTCTTGCTGCCGATCTGCCGGAAATGCTGGAGGTCGTCCATCGAGACGCCGTAACCGGTGAGATAGAGCAGCGAGTAGAGCAGCGCGGAGCCGTGCCCGGCGGAGAGCACGAAACGATCGCGATCGAACCAGTGCGGATCTTTCGGATTGAACTTCAGGTGGCGGGTCCAGAGCGCGTAGGCCATGCCTGCGGCTCCGAGCGGCATTCCAGGGTGTCCGGAGTTGGCTTTGTCGACGGCGTCGACGCTGAGGAAGCGGATCGCGTTGATGCGTTGCTCGTCGGCCGGGGTGTTGGGCACGAAGACTCCTCGATAGATGAAGGCGGCTCCACGGGGGAAACCTGTCCATTCCGCGGAGCGATGTCCGATTCATACCCGAGAATCGACCCTTGTCGCAGGGATGAGGCCCTCAGAATGGTATTGTTAGGCAAGCCTAACTAAAGCCTTAGGAGGAACTTCTTTGCTGCCGGTCCTCGCCGCGGTCGTCGACCGCCCGTTCCAGGCCGTCCATGCCGCCCTTGCGGCGGTGCCGTGCGACCCCTGCGCGTACGCCGTCGCGTCGGGACCGCTGGATGGAGCGTTGCGCCGTTATTCGCAGATCAGCGGCGTGGCCATCGTCGCCGATCCCGATACGGTCGCCGGCCGTTCGTCGCGCGGCGCGACCGGAACGATGCATGCGGGGGAGGCGCTCGACCGGATCCTGACCGGGACCGGCCTGCGCGCCGTCTTCCTCGATGCGCGCACGGCGCGTCTGGAGTCGACGGTCATCGCCGCGGTCGGTTCGCGCGCGTCGGGTTCCGATTATCACCGCGCGCGCTCGAGCCTTGCGAAGTTCGGTGCGCTGGTGGACGTGCCTCAGACGATCGGCATCGTCTCGCAGAAGACGATGAAGGACGAAGGCGTCGCGTCCGTGCGCGATGCGCTGCGCAACGTCAGCGGCATCAGCCTGGCCGCCGGAGAGGGCGGCGCGCAGGGCGACGCGCTCACCATCCGCGGCTTCGATGCGAAGAACGACTTCTACGTCGATGGGATGCGCGACTACGGCAACTACTATCGCGATGCGTTCGATCTCGAACAGGTCGAAGTCTCGCAGGGCGCGTCGGGCACGATCTTCGGGCGCGGCTCGACCGGCGGTACCATCGATCAGATCACCAAACAGCCGCACCGAGGCGATGCGAAGCAGGTTTCGCTGATCGGGGGCACTGCCGGCATGCTGCGCGCCACCGGCGACTTCAACTGGCAGTTGAGCGATACGACGGCGTTCCGTCTCGACGTCATGCAGCAGCACGCCGCCGTCGCCGGACGCGACGACGTCGCGACGAATCGCTCGGGGATCGCTCCCGCGATCGCGTTCGGGCTGGGCACCGGGTCGACGCTGTTCGTCGACTATCTGCACCTGCGCGAGCGCGACGTCCCCGATTACGGGCTGCCCCTGCTCTGGGGCAAGCCGGCGCCGGTCGACCGCTCGAACTTCTACGGTTTCGCCGGCGCCGACCGCTACGACGACGCGACCGATATCGCTACGGTGGCCTTCGTAAAGGCGCTGACGCCTTCCATCGACCTGCACGTCCGGACGCGCTACGCGTCGTACGCCCACGCCGTCTCCGCCGCCAACGGGGTATTCGCCGCAGCACCGCCGGCCGGAACGCCGCTCGACGCGATCGTCGTGGACCGCGCCGTCCACGCGCGGACGGGGCACGAGACGTTCGTCGAAAACCAGACGGACGTCGCCGCGCACCTGCGCGACGGCTCGACCATCCGCGCGGGTCTGGAGATCGGCGGCGAGACCTCCTACGAGCGGACGCTCAAGTATACCGGCCTGCCTTCGACGGGCTTGCTCGACCCGGACCCGTACCAAGCGATGACGTACGCGTCGGCCACGCCGTCGGAGACGGATGCCTCCGCAGCGGATCTCGGCGCCTACGTGCTGTATTCGAGCGACGCCGAACGGCATTGGAAGCTCGACGCCGGCGCGCGCTACGACCGCTTCGATGCGAACGTCGTCGATCCGATCGGCAAGACGTCGCGGTACCAGCCGCTCTCGACGATCAGCGGCCGCGCCGCGATCACGTGGAAGCCCGCTGCCAGCGGAAGCATCTATCTTTCGTGGGGATCGTCGTTCAACCCGTCGATCGAAACGCTGACGGTGAAGGGCGCTCCGACGCCTCCGGAAGGCAACGACGGCTACGAACTCGGTGCGAAATACGAGCTCGGCCACGGCGCGCTCGCTGTCACCGGAGCCGTCTTCCGACAGACGAAGACGAACGCCCGGCAGACCGATCTCGGCGGCGTGGTGGAGAACATCGGTCGCGTGCGCGTCGACGGGGCGACGGTGACGCTCGCCGGCGACCTCGGCCGAGCGTGGCAGACCACGGCCGGCATCACCATCCTCAACACGCTGGTCGTTCGGTCCGCCAATCCCGGCGAGACGGGCAACCGCCTCGCGAACGCGCCGCACGCATCGTTTACGTTCTTCAACACCTTCCGCGTCGCGCCGCGCGTACGGCTCGGCTTCGGCGGGACGTATCTCTCGAAGCGCTTCACGACGGACATCGCGAACGCCGCCTACGGCTTCGTCGCGTACGTCCCCGGCTACGCGCGTTTCGACGCGATGGCGAAGGCGGAACTCTCCGAACACCTCGCGCTCCAGCTCAACGCCTACAACGTGACGAACGCCGCCTACGTCGACATGGTCTATTCCGATCATCTGGTGCCCGGAGCGGCGCGGAGCCTCACGCTGACGTTGGACGTACGCTGATGCTGCTGCGCGTGCCCTCCGTACTCCCGGCCGAAGGAGTCGCGTCGTTCCGCGCGCGGCTCGAAGCCGCATCCTGGGTCGACGGGCGCGCGACCGCCGGGCGGCAGTCGGCGAAGGCCAAAGCGAACGAACAGCTCGCCGAAGACGATCCGTCGGCGCGGCGGTTGGGTGCGGAGATCGTGAGCGCTCTCGAGCGGAACGCGCTCTTCATCTCCGCGGCGTTGCCGCTTCGCGTCTTCCCGCCCCTCTTCAATCGTTATGCCGGCGGTCAGCATTTCGGCGATCACGTCGACAACGCCATCCGTCAGGTCCCGGGCACCCCCGCGCGCATCCGCACCGATCTTTCGGCGACGCTCTTCCTGAGCGACCCCGAGAGTTACGACGGCGGCGAGCTTACGGTGGCGGACACCTACGGTTCGCATGCGGTGAAGCTCGCCGCGGGCGATCTCATCCTCTACCCGGCGAGCAGCGTGCACCGCGTGACGCCGGTCACCCGCGGCACGCGCCTCGCCGCGTTCTTCTGGATCCAGAGCATGGTACGCGACGACGGCGAGCGCGCGCTGCTCTTCGACCTGGACCGCGCGATCCAAGCGGCGGGACGCGCTTCGGACGACGAAGCTCCGGTCGTCGCGCTGACGTCGGTCTATCACAACCTCCTGCGCCGCTGGGCGGACGCCTAAGGCCGCGAGGCGAATCGACGGCGCGATGCCCTTCGCCGAACTGCAGTCCGCCATCGAGTCCCTGGTCGCCGACCCGTCCGCGGTCGCGGGGGGCGCCGGCTCGGCCGTCGACGACGTCGTCGAGGCGCTGGATACCGGCGCGCTGCGCGTCGCCGAGCCGCTCGCCGACGGTTCGTGGCGGACGAACGCCTGGGTGAAGCAGGCGATCCTCTTATACTTCCGCCGTCGCGGCGTCGCATGGATGGGCGACCCGCATGGCGATGCGCCGGCGTACTTCGACAAACTTCCGGTCAAGCGCAACTACGACGCGCTCGGCGTCCGCTGCGTGCCGCCCGGCGTCGCCCGCTACGGGTCGTTCCTCGGCCGGGGCGCGATCCTGATGCCGGGCTACGTCAACATCGGCGCGTACGTCGACGAAGGTTCGATGGTCGACACCTGGGCGACGGTCGGCTCGTGTGCGCAGATCGGCAAGAACGTGCATCTCTCCGGCGGCGTCGGCATCGGCGGCGTGCTGGAGCCCGCGCAGGCAGCGCCCGTCGTCGTCGAAGACGGCGCGTTCGTCGGCTCGCGCTGCATCGTCGTCGAGGGCGCGCGCATCGGCCGCGAAGCGGTGCTCGGCGCGGGCGTGGTGGTGACGGCTTCGACCCCGATCGTCGACGTGCGCGGCGCGGAGCCGGTGACGACGAAGGGCGAGATCCCGCCGCGCGCCGTCGTGATCCCGGGCACGATTCCGAAGCGCTTCCCCGCGGGCGAGTATGCGGTGCCGTGCGCGCTGATCATCGGTTCGCGCAGTGCGAGCACCGACACCAAGACCTCGCTCAACGACGCGCTGCGCGACTTCGGCGTCTCCGTCTAGATGAATCCGCGCGTACGGGAGATCCCGGGCTCGCTCATCCGGCAGATCGCGGCGAAGCGCCGGCCCGGTTCGATCGATCTCGGCCTGGGCGAGCCGGCGCTCGCGCCGACGCAGAGCTATCTCGACGCCGCGATGGACGAGGTGCGCCGACGCGGGCTGCGCTACTCGCCCAACGCGGGCGACCCCGAACTGCGCGCATCGATAGCGAAGTACTACGCCTATCCCGGCATGGACCGCGCCGAGAACGTCTGCGTGACGACCGGCTCGCAAGAGGCGATGTACGCGGTCCTCAAGACGCTGCTCGATCCGGCACGCGACGAACTGCTCGTGGTCGAACCCGCCTTTCCGTCGTACCTGAAGATGGCCGCATTGGAAGGTGTGGCGGTGAGGACGGTCGCGATGCGGTCCTCCGAAGGCTTCGCGTTCGATGCGGAGCGCATCGTCGCGGCGGTCGGCGAGCGCACGCGGGCGATCGTGATCTGCTCGCCGTGCAATCCGACGGCGCGCGTTCTGCACGATGCGGACGCGCGCGCGCTGGTCGCCGCGCTCGAACGTCGCGGCGGCGAGCCGGTCTGGCTCGTCCACGACGAGATCTATCGCGAGCAGACCTTCGTGGACGACGCCACCGAACTCGCGCGCATCTATCCGCACACCATCGTCACGAACTCGCTTTCGAAGAGCAACGCCCTTACGGGCCTGCGTATCGGCTGGTTCATCGGGCCGGCCGCCTTCGTGGAGCAGGCGATCAAGGTCCACGCATGGGCCGTCTCGTGCGCCGACACGTTCGGGCAATTCGTCGCCCTGCGGATCTTCGGCGATCCGGGCGGCATCCGCGAACATGCGGCCTGGTATGCGGATCATCGCCGCCGCGTCGTCGACGCGTTGCGGGAGTTCGGGCTGACCTTCGCCCCGGTGGACGGCTCGTTCTACGCGTGCGTGCGTCTGCCGGACGGCGCGGACTCTCTGGCGACGGCGATCCGCCTCGTCGACGAGTTCGACGTCGTCGCGATCCCGGGAAGCGCGTTCGGCGCGGATCTGGAAGGATGGCTGCGGCTTTCGTGGGTCGCGCCCATCGAAACGGTCCGCGAAGGCATCGCGCGCATCGCCCGCTCGTTCGCGACGTAGCCTAGGAGCGGTCCGCCCCGATCCAGACCGTCTGGATGTTGACGAACTCGTGGATGCCGAAGGCGGCGAGTTCGCGACCGTAGCCGCTGCGTTTGACGCCGCCGAACGGCACGCGCGGATCGCTCGCGACGATGGCGTTGACGAAGGCGCTCCCGCAGTCGAGTCGCGCGGCGAGCCGTTCGCCGGCGGCGATATCCGCCGTCCAGACCGAACCTCCGAGGCCGAACGATGTGGCGTTCGCGAGGCGGATCGCGTGCTCGTCGCTCTCGGCCCGCGTCACCGCTGCCGCCGGACCGAAGACCTCTTCGTCGAACATCCGCATGCCCGGAAGCACGTCGGCGACGATCGTCGGTTCGTAGAAGAAGCCCGGCCGGTCGACGATGCGGCCGCCGGTGACGAGCCTCGCGCCGGCGGCCACCGAGTCGCGCACTTGCGCGTCGACGGCCGCGCGCAGGTCTTCGCGCGCGCACGGCCCCAGCGTGTTGGCTTCGTCCGCGGGATCGCCCGCGACGAGATCGCCGGCGCGCGCGGCGAAGCGCTCGACGAACGCGTCGTAGACGTCCGCATGGACGATGAACCGCTTCGCCGCGATGCACGACTGCCCGTTGTTCTGGAAGCGCGCGGCGACCGCGGAGCGCGCGACCGCGTCGATATCCGCGTCCGCCCGTACGACGAAGGCGTCGGATCCGCCGAGTTCGAGGACGCACGGTTTGAGCGCCGCGCCGGCCGCCGCTCCGACGGCGATGCCGGCGCGTTCGCTGCCCGTCAGCGTCACCGCGGCGATGCGCGGGTCGGCGATCAGCGCGTCCGTCGTCGCGTAGTCGGCCAGGATCGTGGTGAGGAGGCCGCGCGGGCCGCCCGCTTCGGCGAAGATCCGGTCGAGTTCGTACGCGCATCCGGTGGTGTTGTCCGCGTGCTTGAGGACGATGCCGTTACCGGCCATCAGGGCGGGCGCCGCCGCCCGCACCACCTGCCAATATGGGAAGTTCCACGGCATGATCGCGAAGAGCACGCCGAGCGGGCGATAGGCGACGTAGCTCTTGCCGGCGGCGGTGACCGCGGGCGCATCGGCGAGCAGCGCCGCGCCGTTCTCCGCGAACCAATCGCAGCAGGCCGCACACTTCTCGACTTCGGCGCGCGCCTGCGCGATCGGCTTGCCCATCTCGCGCGTCGCTCTCGCGGCGAGCCGGTCGGGCTCCGCGCGGAGCCGCGCCGCGACCGCCCGCAGCAGCGCCGACCGTTCGGAGAAGGACGACGAGGCCCACGCGGCCGCGGCGTTCGCCGCTCGCTCGAGCGCGGTCTCGATCTGCGCGGGCGAGAAGTAGGCGAACCGCTCGAGCGTCGCTCCGGTGGTGGGATCGACGGTGTCGAACGACGCGGCCATCTCTACAGCTCCGCGTCGGACCAGACGCCGCGCGGTCCCATGTAGAGCTGGATGAGCTTGCCCGGCTGAAGATAGGCCTTGGCGACGCGTCGCACGTCGGCCGCGGTGACGCGCCCGTACCGCGCGCCGAGCGTACGGTAATAATCGAGCGGCAGATCGTTGGCGGCGATGTCGAGCAGTTCGTCGGCCTGTCCGTCCGCCGATGCTTCGTCGAGCAGCGACCGGCTCGCCAAGCGCGTCTTGGCCTCCGCGAGCTCCGTCGCGGTGACCGGCGTGCTCTGCAGGCGGATGAGCTCGCCGCGCACGAGCCCGACGGCCTTCTCGACGTTGGCGGGCGATGCGGAGAGTTCGATGCGGAAGTCGCCGCGCGTCGCGTCGGCGGTGGTATCGGAGGTCGCGCCGTAGACGAGTCCGCGGCGCTGACGCAGATCCTGCCAGAGCCGCGATTCGAACGCGCCCTCTCCGCCGAGGATCTGATCCATCACGACGAACGCGTCGTAATCCTTATCGGTGCGCGCCAGTGCGGGCTGGCCGAGTCGGACCGAGACTTGATTCGCGTCCGTTCCGGCCCAGGCGTGTCCGCCGTGCGCGGCCGGATACGGCATCTCCGTGGTCGACGGCGCGGGACCGCTGGCGGCCCAGGTCCCGAACGCCGCCTGCATCGCGGCCTTCACCTTCGCGGCGTCGACGTCGCCGACGATCGCTATCGAGGTCAGATCCGGCCGCCAATATTTCGAGGCGAACGCGACCAGGTCGTCGCGCGTGATCCCGGAGACGCTGTCGCGCGTGGCGTACCGCAGGCCGGGATCGTTCGGGTCGTCGAGCAGCTGCGCGTAGGCGCGTTCGAGACCGACGCTGCCGAGGTGGTTCTCGGATTCGATGGAGTTGGCGAGTTGGCCGCGCTCCTGTTCGAAGAAGCGATCGGGGAACGACGGATGCATCTCGCCGTCCGCCACGATCCGCGCGATCGCATCGAAGTCGCGCGCCATGCCGCGGGCGGTGAACGTACTGCCGGTCGTCACGTACGCGCCGAGATCGTCGGTCGTCTTGCGGCGCACGTCGAACGGATAGGCGACGCTGCCGTAATCCGCGACCGAGGAGGTCAGGCGCGCGGTCCCCTCTTCGCCGATCGGATCGAATGCGGCGCCGGCCCGGATGGAGCCTTTCATCACGAAGGTCGGTCGATCGTGCTTCTCTTGCACGATGACGCGCAGGCCGTTGGCGAGGCGGAAGGAGATGGGAGCGAGTTTGCTCGTCGCGGTCGACGGTTTCGCGAGCGCGGCGGCGATGACGGGCGGGATGACGATCGGACCGCCGACGTCGCGCGTCGAGAAGTCGTCGGTGGCGGAGGCATCGGCCTTCGTCGACGAACCGCGCGGCGGCGCGTCGCTGGGACGGAGGTGCCCGACGACGGTGGGCTTGGCGAGATACCGTGCCACGGCGGCGTTCAGATCGGCGACCGTCAGCGCCGCCAGCCGGTCGTCTTCGTCGTGTACTTTTTCGCCCACGATGCCGTACGTGTAGCCGGCGGTGTCGCCGAGACCTTCGATCGAGTCGCCGCCGAAGATGCGGTCGGCCAGCGTCATCCGCTGCGCGCCCCGCGCGAGGTCCGGCGAGATGCCGTTCGCGATGAGGTCGTTCATCGTCGCTTGGAAGACGGTCTGCGCCTCGTCGGCGGTGTGCCCGGGATTGAGGATGATGAAGACGTGCAGGAGGCCGCCTTGCAGCTGCGTGTCGGCGTTGGCGTTGATGGCGAGGGCGATGTTCGTCTGGACCAGGGCCTGATAGAACGGCGAGCGCTGACTCTCGAGCAGCGTCGCCAGGGTGGAGACGGCGGGCTCGCCGGGCTCGGTGTCGCCGGGAACGGCGTAGGCGAGATCGAGCACCTCGAACGGATAGGGGAACTGCGCTTCGACGATCTCGCCCGCCGAAGCGTGCGGCGTCGCCTTCGAGCGCTGCGGAAGCGTTCGCGAGGGAATGCCGCCGAAATACTTCCGGGCCTTCGCGAATGCGGTGACGTGATCGACGTCGCCGGCGATCACGAGCGATGCGTCGTTCGGCGCGTACCAACGCTTGTAGTAGGCGGCGATGTCGGCGGCGGTCGCGGCGGCGACGTCCGATCGGCTGCCGATCGGCGTGCGGCCGTGCGGATCGTCCGGATAGGCGGCGGCGCGGACGCGCGAGAGCAGGTTGAAGAACGGCGACGACGCATCGCCGTCGAGTTCGGAGAGGACGGCGCCGCGCTCGACGTCCCAATCCTGCTGGCGGATCAGCGCGTGCTGCATGCGATCGGATTCGAGGTAGAGCCCGACGTCGAGACGGTCGGCCGGAAGCGTGTAATAGAACTGGGTGTAGTCGTAGTCGGTCTGGCCGTTCATCTCGGCGCCCAGACGGGCGACGGTGTCGAGCAATCCACCGGCCGAGACGTTGGAGGTGCCGCGGAACAGCATGTGTTCGAGCGCGTGCGCGAGGCCCGTCTTGCCCGGCGTCTCTTGAAGCGAACCGAAGCGATACCAGGTCGCGACCTGCACCACCGGTGCCGAACGATCCTCGACGACGATGACCTGCAATCCGTTCGAAAGCGTGGTCGTATAGGTCCCGGCGTCCGAACCGCGCGCGCTCTGCGCGTGCGCGAAGCCGCACTGCGCGAGGATGGCGGCGATCGCGAAGACGATGGCGAGCGGGCGTCGATGCACGTTCAGGTCACTCCTAGATAGTAGCGGGCGCTTCGCGCGACCGCTTCGCGGGGCAGACAGCCGATCAGTTCGCAGCGTGCGATCGAAACGCCGTGACGGGCCGCCAAGTGACGGACGGTCTCCACCGCGCGGTAGAGCGGGGTTGCATCGTACCAGGTGACGTTGAGGGAGACCTGAACGCGCTCGGGCCCGAGGCGCAGACCGAGCGCTCGCAGCGTCCGCATGCCGCCCCCGCGTTCGCGGACGACGGCGGCGATCGCTTCGGCGATGGCGAGATCGCCGGTCGCGAGGTCGACGTTGAAGGCGACGAGCACCTCGCGCGCGCCGACGGCGATCGCACCCGCGCTGGCATGCCCGCGCTCGTCGCCGACGTCGGGGCCGTCGGCACGGCCGGAGAGCCCCTCGAACCGGCCGCGCCGGACCTGCGGAAGGGTCCGTCCGCCGGGTGAGGCGGCGTCGTAATAATAGGAAGGCACGCGGTACCGCTCCCAGATCCGCTCCGCGGCGCGATACGCGAGCGCCGCGGCGTTCTCGAGCGTCGCATCGCGCAGCGGCACGAACGGGAGGACGTCGAGCGCACCGATGCGCGGATGGACGCCGGCGTGAGAGCGCAGGTCGATCCGTTCGACCGCGACGCCCGCTAGCGCCACGGCCGCCTCGACGAGTTCGGGACCGTTGCCTAGGACGGTGAGGACGCTACGGTTGTGCGCGGCGTCGCTCGTCCGATGGACGACCTGCGCGCCCGTCCGTTCGACGGCCGCCACGCACGCATCGATCGTCGCGAGGTCGCGCCCTTCGGAGAGGTTCGGGACGATTTCGAACAGGCTCACCGCGTCAGGGCGAGCTGCATCGCCCGCGCGATGTCCGGTGCCGACTGCGGCGTATAGAGCGTGCCGTACCCGAGCTTGCGCGCTTCGGCGTCGCGCCGCTGGGCCGCGCCCACCTGCCGCAGTTCGCCGGAGAGGCCGAGTTCGCCGTAGGCCGCGCTATCCGGTGCGAGCGGGACGTTGCGGAACGACGAGGCGATCGCGAGGGCGATGCCGAGGTCGGCCGCCGGTTCGTTGACGCGCAAGCCGCCGGCGATCGAAGCGTAGACGTCGTGCGAACCGAGCTGCATCCCGACCCGGCGCTCGAGGACGGCGATGATCATCGCCAGGCGCTGCGGATCGACGTTGTTCGCGAGCCGGCGCGGCGTGCCGTAACTCGACTCTCCGACGAGCGCCTGCACTTCGACGAGGACCGGACGCGATCCGACGATCGAAGCGACGACGCACGAGCCGCTGGGACGGTCGCCGCGATGCGACAGGAAGAGTTCGGAGGGGTTGGCGACTTCGCGCAGGCCGTCGTCGTGCATGCCGAAGACGCAGATCTCGTCGATCGAGCCGAACCGGTTCTTATACGCGCGCAGGATCCGGTACTCGCTGCTCTCGCCTTCGAAATAGAGCACCGTGTCGACGAGGTGTTCGAGCAGGCGCGGGCCCGCGATCGCGCCGTCCTTGGTGACGTGGCCGACGATGAACGTCGCGCAGCCGGTGCGCTTGGCGTATTCCACCAGCGCTTGCGTGCAGTCGCGGATCTGCGCGACGCTGCCGGCATACGATTCCGATTCGGGAAGCCAGACCGTCTGGATCGAATCGACGATCAGCGCGGCCGGCTCGATCTCGTCCAGACGGTCGAGAACCGCGCGCAGATCCGTCTCGGGGAAGACGAGCAGGTCGGCGTCGATCTTCAGACGCGCCGCGCGCAGTTTCACTTGTGCGGCGGATTCTTCGCCGCAGACGTAGACGACCGTACCTGCCCGCGTGAGACGGGCGGCGATCTGCAGCGCGAGCGTGGACTTGCCCGCGCCGGGAGGGCCGCCGACGAGCGTCAGGCTCCCGGGAACGATGCCGCCGCCGAGGACCGCGTCGAACTCCGGCATGCCGGTACCGATGCGCCCGATCCGCGCGGATTCGATCTCGCCGAGCGGAATCGGTTCGGCGCCGCGAGGACGCGCCGCGCGCGCCGTCGCTCCTCGCGCGGGCGCCACGGAGAAGGGGCGCTCGTCGAAGGTGTTCCACGCTCCGCACTGCGGGCAGCGGCCGAGCCAGCGCGTGGATTCGAACCCGCACCCCGAACAGAAGAAGACCGCGCGCGCTTTGGCCATCGTCGCCGCGCTCCTATCGCGGCTTGCCGTAGACGTTCGCGAACACGTAGCCGTCTACATCGCGGATGAGGGCGAGCGGCTTGAAACCGGGATAGCGGACCGGGTGGTGTTCGTCCGCCGCGATCATCGTGCCGGGCAGGCCGCACCTCGGGTCCCTCGCGTCGTCGATGGACGCGAGCCTCGTATCCCAGAGATAGTAGAGGGTATAGCTCTGCGTCGGGAACCACGCCGGCAGGACGTCGAAGCAGACGCGATCGTAGCCGCTCGCGTCGGCCTTGATCGCCGCGAACATCGCGCCCGAGCCCGAATCCCACGCGTTGGAGTTGACGTGCACCGAACGCGTGAAGTAGAAGACCGAGAACGACGCCGTGCCCCAGACGATCCCGACGACGAGCAGCGCGCGGACGGACCCGGTGCAGATCTCGTTCCAGCGGACGGACCGGAGTTCGCCGGCACGGTCGAGGGCGAACGCGATCGCGATGGCCGCAAGGATGACGAAGACCGGAGCGCCCGCGAGCGTGCGCGTCGCGTTGGGCGCGCCCTCGTTCGTGAGCGAGCCGCCGAACGGATAGAGCACGAGCCAGAGCCACGTCCAGATCGCCGCCCATCGCGGACGCACGTACCACGCCGTCGCGATCGCGCCCGCGAAGGCGAGCGGAACGACCCAGCCCAGGAACGCGCCGAAGCCGTTGAGATAGCGCCAGGTGAGGCCGGACTGCGGATCGCCGGTCGTCACCAGATACGACCAACGGAGATGCGCGAGGTAGTTGCCGGCGAAGACGCGCAGCGAAGCGGCATCGACGCCGTTCGCGAAGGTCGAGAGCCGGCCCGTCCATTGCGTCGTGTGCGGATCGAAGAACCAGACCCAGAGCGCCGGCGCGGCGACGAGGAACCATACGCACAGAGCGCCGGCGAATGCGAAGGCCGTGCGCCACGAGCGGATACGCCACGCGTTGAGCGCGAGCAGCGCGCCGCCGAGCGCGACGGAATAGAACCATCCCGCCATGTAGGTGTAGGCGGTGAGACCGAGCAGCAGCGTGCCGATCGCGAGTCCGCCGAACGGCGGCGACGCCGGCGTACCCGCGTCGTCGGCGCGGCGGAACGCGCGCAAGAGCGCGTAGAGCCCGCCCAGCAAGAACGGCAGTTCGCAGGTCGGCTCCCACGCCACCCGGGAGAAGTGGATGAAGATCGGCTGCACGGCCGCGAGCAGCGCTGCGAACAGCGCCACATCGCGGCGCCGCGTCAGTTCGCGCGCGATGCCGTAGACGAGCGCGATCGTCGCCAGGCCGAAGAGCGCGGCCGGAAAGCGCAACCCGAACGGCGTCTGACCGAAGACCAGCGTCGAGAGATATCCCGCGATCGCATAGATCGGCGGGTTGCGCGCGATCGGGCAATAGAGGTACGGCAGCAGCGAACCGTCGATGTCGTGCCCCGTCGTCGCGATGCTGTGCGCGGAGTTCCAGAGGTCCAGTTCGTCCCACGTCAGTTCGGTCGGAACCGACCCGAGCATGAAGAGCCGCAGCGCGGCGCCGAGCGCGAGGATGAGGACGAGCGGAACCCACGGGCCGAAACGACGCATTGACCGCGTGTGATTGGCGCCGCCTCGCCGGGAGCCTCCGTCGGCGGGGGCGAAAGCGCCGCGCGTGACCGCACCGCTCCAGATCGCGATCGACGGCCCCGCCGCCTCCGGCAAGACGACCGTCGCGCGCAAGCTCGCCGGCCGGCTGCACATCCTCTACCTCGACACGGGCGCGATGTATCGGGCCCTCGCGTACGAAGCGCTGCACACGCGCACCGACGCGGACAACGAGTCGGCGCTCGTCCGGCTCTGCCGCGACCGCGCCGTCCACGTGACGCTCGACGCGGCCGCGCCCCTCGGCTTCCGCGTCTATGCGGGAACGCACGAGTTGAAGGAAGCGGATCTGCAGTCCAACGAGGTGACCGCGATCGTCTCGACGATCGCAAGACATGCGGGCGTGCGCGAAGCGATGGTCGACGAGCAGCGGCGCATCGCGCGCGAGGGTCCGGTGGTGATGGCCGGCCGCGACATCGGCACGGTCGTGCTCCCCGACGCGCGCGTCAAGATCTTCCTCACCGCGAGCGTCGCGGCGCGAGTCGAGCGCCGTCTCGCGCAGCTGCAGGCCGCGGGCGTCGATATCTCCACCCACCGGCTCGCCGAGGAGATCGAAGAGCGCGACCGGCTCGACCGCAGCCGCGCGGCCTCGCCCCTCGTCGCGGCGGCGGACGCGCACGAAGTCGATTCCAGCGGGCTCACCGCGGATCAGGTGGTCGACGCCATCTGCGCGATCGTCGAGAAGCCGGGATGAACCTCGGCCTCTACAACGCGGCCAAATATACCATCGCCATCGTCAGCAGCATCGCGTGGCGCGTGCGCGCGACGGGTCGGGAGAACGTCCCGATGGACGGCCCGCTGATCGTCGCCTGCAATCATCGCTCGTACCTCGACCCCCCGATCCTGGGCACGTATTGCCGCCGGCCGCTCGCGTATATGGCCAAGGCCGAGCTCTTCCGCATCCCGCTGCTCGGGCCGGCGATCGCCGCCGTCGGCGCCTACCCGGTGGAGCGCGAGGGCAGCGCGACGGCCGCCGTCAAGCGCTCGCTCGACGTGCTCAAGCGCGGCGGGGCGATCGGGATCTTCCCCGAGGGGACGCGGAATCTGGACGGTACGGTCGAGGCGCGCGAGGGCGTGGCCCTGCTGGCGGCGCTCTCGAAGGCCCCCGTCGTCCCCGCGGCGCTCACCGGCACCGCGCGCGCCGGCTCGTTCCATCAGATAAAAGTCGCATTCGGTCCCGCGCTCCGTCTGCCGGCGGAGAGGAAAGCAACGCGCGAGGATCTGGCGAAGTTCACCGATGACGTGATGAGCGCGATCGGCGCGCTCGAAGTGAGCATCGGTGGAAATTCGTAAAGCAAAGGTCCAAGGGTTCTGTTTCGGCGTCGCGATCACGGTGAAGAAGGCCGAAGAGGCCATCGCCCATCGCGACGACGTGACGACTTTGGGACACGTGGTACACAACCCGCAAATGGTCGCCTCGCTCGCCGAGCGCGGCCTCAAGAACGCGCAGTCGATCGACGAGGTCGACGGCGGCGCGCTCTTCGTGCGCGCCCACGGCCTGCCGATGGACGTCTTCGAAGTCGCCCGCGAGAAGAAGCTGGAAGTCATCGACGCGACCTGCCCGATGGTCACCAAGATCCACGTCCAGGCCGAGAAGCTGCGCGCCGACGGCTACAAGATCGTCGTCGTCGGCGATCCGAACCACCCGGAAGTCAAGGGCACGCTCTCGCACGTCCCCGGCGCCTGGTGCATCGAGACCGTCGAAGACGTCGCGCGCCTGCCGCGCGGCAGCCGCGTCGGATGCGTCGTGCAGTCGACCTATTCGCGCGAACGCTACGGCGACATCGTCCGCGCGCTCTCCGCGAAGTATTACGACGTGCGCGCGGTCAACACGATCTGCACCGACACCAACAACCGCCAGAGCGAGGCGCTGCGCCTCTCGGGCGAAGTCGACGTGATGATCGTCGTCGGTGGCAAGACGTCGGCGAATACCAAGCATCTGGCGGAGCTCTCCGAGACGCAGGGCGCGCGTTCGTTCCACATCGAGGGACCGGACGAACTGCAGCCGGCTTGGTTCGACGGCGTGAAGGTGGCGGGCCTGATGTCCGGCGCGTCGACGCCGGGTTGGCTGGTCGACGAGGTCGAGCGCCGCATGGAAGAGCTTGCCGGTCAGTTGGTCTGACCGCTTCGAGGCGCATCTCGAAGCCGCCGTTCTCGCGCACCGCGGATCGTCGATGGTCGGCGACCTGCTCGCATATCATTTCGGTTACGGTCCGCACGGACCGGCGCGGCGCGGAAAGCGCCTGCGGCCGACGCTGGTCGCGACCGTCGCGCAGGCCGAGGGCGGCGAGATCGACGCGGCGCTCGACGCGGCCGTCGCCATCGAGATGGTGCACAACTATTCGCTCCTGCACGACGACATCGAAGACCACGACGAGCTGCGCCACGGCAGGCCGACGCTCTGGAAACGCTCGGGCGTGCCCCAGGCGCTCAACGCCGGCGACGCGCTCTGCGCGCTCGCGTTCCTGGCGCTGAGCCGGGCGGGGACGCACCACACGCCGGCGCGCGTCAATCGGATGATGTACGCGCTGCACGAGGCGACGGTGACGATGTGCGACGGACAGTCGCTCGACCTGCAGTTCGAGACCGAGGGCCACGTGGATATCGGCGCGTACACGACGATGATCGGCGGTAAGACGGGAGCCATCTTCGCGGCCGCAGGCGAACTCGGCGCGCTCTGCGCCGGCGCCGACGATGCGGTTCCGACGTATCGCGCGCTGGGCGCCGCGTACGGCCTGGCCTTCCAGATCGCCGACGACGTGCGCGGCATCTGGGCCGAAGCGGATGCGACCGGCAAGAAGCGCGGGCACGACATCGCCCGGCGCAAGTGGACCTATCCGGTCGCCTGGGCGCTCTCCCAGCCCGCTTCGGCCGCGCGCGCCGTCGTCGCCGGCGCCTACGCTCGCGGCGCCGCGCTCGAACCCGACGAGGTCGCGCGCGTGGTCGATGCGCTCGAGAGTTCGGGCGCGCGAGAGGCCGCGAAGCGGGCCGCCGCAGAACATCTGGCACGCATCGAGCGCCACCCGCAAGGCGGCGTTCGCGCGTTTCTGCTACGAGGAGAGTTCCCCGCGTGAAGACGATCGCCCGACCGGTCTGGCTGCTCGCCCTCCTGGCCGCGGGCCTCGTGGCGCGGCTGTTCTTCATCGGGAACGCGGGCTTCCACATCGACGTCGGCGACTTCGAATCGTGGGCGCTGACGCTCGCCGAGAAGGGCTTCCCGCAATTCTATTCCAAGGCCGGATTCGCGGATTATCCGCCCGGCTATTTCTACATCCTCGGCGCGATCGGATGGGTGTGGGAGTTCTTCCGTCACGCCGATCCGCGCTACGACCTGCTCAAGATGATGATCAAGGTGCCGGCGATCGTCGCGGATCTGTGCGTCGGCGTCCTGCTCTACAAACTCGTGCTGCGCTTCGCCGGCGAACGCTGGGCGCTCGGGGCCGCCGCGCTCTACGTGCTCAATCCCGCCGTCATCGCCGTCTCCGCGATGTGGGGCCAGGTCGATTCTATCGCCGGCGGCCTGGCGCTGCTCGCCGTCTACCTCCTGCTGCGCTCCGAGGACGACGAGGCGCGGGCGCGTTGGTTCGTCGTCGGCGCGTGGCTCGCATTCGCGTACTCGCTGCTCGTCAAACCGCAGGCCGCGATCCTCATCCCGCTCTTCATCGCCTGGGTCTTCGTCGATGCCTCTCGCCGCGACGCGCGCCTGAAAGCGACGGCGACCGGCATCGCCGCCGCGCTGGTGATGGCGCTGCTCGTCGTCCTGCCCTTCCATCCGACGGCGAACCCGATCGATGCGTTCGGCTGGCTCCTGCACCTCTACGCGAGCGGCGCGAGCGGCTACGCTTCGGGTTCGGTCAACGCGTTCAACCTGTGGGCGATCCGCCAGTCGTTCTGGATGCCCGATACGATGCCGACGCTCTGGCTGCCGCAGTACGTCTGGGCGATCGCGCTGCTGGTCGCGGCCGCGACGCTGATCGTCTGGCGGTATCTCCAGGGCAAGACGCAGCAGCTGTTCGTCGAGGCGGCGGCGCTGCTGCTGCTGGCGTTCTTCATGCTCTCGACGCGCATGCACGAGCGCTACATCTTCGACGGACTGCTCTTCACGATCGCCTGCGTCGCGTTCGCGCGCCGCTACCTGTGGGCGTCGATCGCGTTCTCGTTCACCACCCTGCTCAACATCGTCTACTCGCTGCAGTTCCTCGCGGCCGAGGATGACAAACTGCAGGTCAACACGGCGGACCTCTGGGGCTTCCCCGACCACCTGCTCTCGTTCGTCAACGTCGCGACGTTCTTCGCGCTCGGCTATCTGTTCTTGGGGAGCGATGCGCCGGAACGGGTTGCCGTCGCGGCGGCGCCGGCTATCGCGCGATCGAAGGCCGTCGTGCGGAGCTCGGCCGCTTCGGTGCGACGCTGGTTCGATCCGGCCGAAGGGCTGACCGGCATGCGGGGCTGGATCGACTGGGCCATGGCGGGCGCGCTCGGCGTCGCGTCGTTCGTCCTCTCGTACGTCGGCTACGCGACGATCACCACGCAGATCTTCGACGAGATCTATTTCGCGCGGGCCGGCAAGGAATATCTGAGCGCCAATCTGCCGATCTACGAGAATACCCATCCGCCACTGACGAAACTGCTGATCACGCTCTCGATGATCCTTTTCGGCGGCGATCACGCCGCCGGCTGGCGGTTCCTCGACGTGGTCTTCGGCGCGCTCGTCATCGTCCTGCTCTACGTCTTCGCCAAGCGCGTCACCGGGTCGACCGTGTTCGCGGCGCTGGCGACGTCGTTCTTCCTCTTCGACGGCATGCATTTCGTGCAGTCGCGCATCGCGACGCCCGAAGGCTTCGTCGTCTTCTTCGCGACGGCGGCGACGTACGCGTTCTACCGCTTCTGGATCGCCGCGCAGGTCAACGTTCGCAAGGCGGCCGGGCCGAAGGAGAACGGCTTCGCGTTCGTCGCCGCGTACCTTTCGGCGGCCGCCGGGTTCGCCGCCGGTCTGATCTACGCGTTCGTCGCCTATCACGCGCGGCCCGAGTTCGACGGCCTGCTCTGGCTCGTCACCGGCGCGGCGATCGGCCTTTGGGCGGCGCTCCTCTGCTATCTCGTCGCGCGGCTCGTCGTGCTTCCGCGGATGTTCCCGGACGCGCGCGAGGAGATCTCCTACCCCGACGGGTCGGACGCGCTGCGATCGTCGGACGGACGCGTGGTGCTGGAGACGCCCGACGGCGGCGTCCTCGATTCGGCAGGCAAGACGCCGCGCTTGGGTGCGCGCACGCAGGCCAAGGCCAACGGCCTTCTCTATACGGACGACGACCTGCAGATCGCCTACGCACGCGACGCTACGGTCTCGTACCAGACGCCCGCCGGCGATGCGGCCTTGACGCCGGGCGTGATCGCCGCGGGAGGCGGCTCGCAGCGCGGCAAGGACGCGCGCATCTGGCTCGTCGCCTTCACGGTCGCGCTCGGCTGTCTGGTGGCCAGCAAGTGGTACGGCGTCATGGGCTTCGGCGTGAGTTTCATCGTCGTCATCGGCGTCTGGCTGCAGCAGTTCGTGACGAACCGCCGCGCAGCGCTCTGGGGCAATCCGCGCGGCTACCGGCTCGACGTGGCGATCGCCACGATCGCCTTCGTCTCGGCGACGGTCTACGGCCTGATCTGGATCCCGGACATCCACCGCCAGGTCGACATCAAGAACGCCGCCGACGTGGTGCTGCGCCAGTACTCGATGTACGAGTATCATCGCAACCTCGTCGCGACGCATCCGTACGCATCGCAGCCGTGGATGTGGCCGCTCGATGCGCGGCCGATCGCGTACTACTATAAGGACTTCCGAAAGGGCGCCGCGCTGCAGGACAACTCCGCGTGCTGCCTGGCCGAGGTCCTCTCGCTGCCCAATCCGTTCACGATGTGGTTCGGGCTGCTCGCGGTCCCGTTCGTCGGCTATCTCGCCTGGGTGCGGAGGAACAAGGGCTACGCCCTCATCGTCCTGACCTATCTCTTGCAGTGGCTGCCGTGGTTTCTCTCGCCGCGCCTGATCTTCGCCTACCATTTCTACGTGAACGTCCCGCTGATCTGTCTCTGCAACGCCATCGCCTTGCAGTGGATCTGGGAGAAATGCAAGGACTCGCCCGCGGGCAAGTGGGCGGCGATCGGCGGCATCGCCGCCTTTACGCTCGTCATCGCGGGCGCGTTCGTGTTCTTCTATCCCATCCTCGCCGGCACGCACATCACCTGGAACGAATGGCACGCCCGCATCTGGAACCCGCTCGGCGCGAACTGGATCTAAGGAGCCGGCACGCTCCTAAGGGCCTCCGGGCCTCGCCGGAGAAGAGGGGCGGGCTATGTCTGGTCACTCCAAGTGGCATAACATCCGGCTCAAAAAGGGCAAGGTGGATGCCAAGCGCGGCGCGCTCTTCACGAAGCTGAGCAAGGAGATCATCCTTGCGGCCCGGTCCGGGTCGGCCGATCCGGATGCCAACTACCGTTTGAAGATGGCGGTCGATAAGGCGCGCGAGAACAACATGCCCCAGGACAACATCAAGCGCGCGATCGCGCGCGGGTCGGGGCAGGACGGCGGACGCGAGATCGAAGAGCTGCGTTACGAGGGCTACGGTCCGCACGGCGTCGCCGTCATCGTCGATGCCGCCACCGACAACCGCAACCGCACGGCGGGCGAACTGCGCTTCCTGTTCTCCAAGCACGGCGGAACCCTGGGCGAGACCGGGACGGTCGGCTGGATGTTCGATGCGGTCGGCATCATCGAATGCGACGCGCAGGGCAAGACCGAGGATGCGTTCACGGAGGACGCGCTGGTGGACGGGGTCGTCGACGTCGAGTTCGATCCGGACGGTTGCGTCGTCTATACCGAGCAGGCCGGCCTCTCGGTCGCGCGCGACGCGCTGCGCGAGCGAGGCTTCAAGATCTCTGCGGTCTATCTGGGTTCGCGTGCGAAGCAGAAGGTGCATCCGGAAGGCAAGGATGCGGAAGAAGCGTTCTCGTTCGTCGACGCGCTCGACGATCACGAAGACATCCAGCACGTCTTCAGCAACCTCGAACTCTCCGACGCCGCCATCGAGGCGATGGCGTAGCGCGTGGCGATGGTGGAGGAAGGGCGGGATCGGAACTGGCGCGAGGTGCTGCACGAGTACGTGCCGCGCGATTGGGTCTTCCCGCTCGTCCTCGCGATCTTCACGGGCGTGGCAGTCTGGTTCGGCCACGCGATCTATCTGTTCCTCTTGCCGCCGGCCGGTACCGTGACCGTGCCGTCGTTCGTCGGGCAGACGGTCGGCGATGCGAACGCGGAGATCGCGCGCCTGCATCTCACCTCTGCGGTCATCTCGCATACGACGAGCGATAAATATCCCAAGAACGTCGTCATCAATCAGCAGCCGGAGAGCGGCACCGCGGTGCGCGAAGGGCGACAGATATCGTTCGTCCTCTCCGACGGGATCGTCGCCCGCCTGATGCCGGACCTGCGCTATCAATCTACGCGCGAGGTGGGCGTCGATCTGGCGCGTGCGAAATTGGAGCTCGGCAAGACGACCTACGTGAAGAGCGACGTCGTGCCGGAGAACCACGTCGTCGATCAAGATCCGCAGCCGCTGGCCAACGTCGCCGAAGGCGATACCGTCGACCTCGTGCTGAGCAAGGGCGGCGTCGCGACGCTGCGCGTGCCCGGTTTCGTCGGCATGAGCGCGGACGAAGCGCGTGCCGCAGCGGCGAAGGCCGGCATCAAACTCGGACAGATGGTGTGGACGCCGCTCGGATCGGGAGGTCCCGCGCACGGACAGGTCGCACGTCAGGTCCCGGCCGCAGGGACGAAGATCAACTCCTACGATCCCGTCTCGCTGCAGGTCAGTGCGGGGCCGCACGAATCGGGCTACATCGTCCGACAGGCGCACGTCCTCGTCTCGGTCCCGGTGCCGGAGAACGTCGCGCCGGGTTCGCAGTTGAAGGTGCGTCTTTCCGTGACCGATGCCACCGGCACGTACGATCTCTTCGACGGATACGCCCAGCCCGGTCAGAAGTACGACTTCACGGTGACGGCCATCGGTTCGTCGATGGTCGAGTTCTACGTGAACGGAACGAAGGTCGGCACGACGATCCTCGGCGAGGAGCCCGGCGCCGTCTACGACGAGAAACCGCCCAAGACGCCCCCTATGGTGACCAGACCGTGACGAAGATCGCCCCCTCGCTGCTCTCCGCGGACTTCGCCCGGATCGACGAACAGATCGGCGCCGTCGCCGGTGCGGACTGGCTGCACCTCGACGTGATGGACGGGCGCTTCGTGCCCAACATCACCTGGGGCCCGAAGATCATCGGCGATCTGCGGAAGCTCTCGAAGCAGACCTTCGATTGTCACCTGATGATCGTCGAGCCGGAGAACTACGTCGACGACTTCCGCAAGGCGGGCGCAGACGTCATCACCTTCCATCTCGAAGCGACGCCGCACGCGCAGCGTCTGCTCGGCTACATCCGCTCGATCGGCGCGAAGGCCGGCGTCGCGATCTGTCCGCAGACGCCGGTGGCGATGCTGGAAGACATCGTCGAGGATTGCGATCTCGTGCTCGTCATGAGCGTCAATCCCGGCTTCGGCGGCCAGTCGTTCATCCCGCGCTCGATGGAGAAGCTGCGCGAGGCGCGCCGGCTCATCGACGCGCGCAACCCGGCCTGCGAACTCGAAGTCGACGGCGGCGTCGGCGAGAAGAACCTGCGCGCGATCGCGGAGGCCGGAGCCTCCGTGCTGGTGATGGGCTCGTCGATCTTCGGCGACCCCGACCCGGCGGCGACCGTCGCGCGCATGCGATCGCTGCTGCAGTGAACGAAGACGCCCTCATCGCCGCGATCGCCGAGATCGTGGCGCCGACCCTCCGTGCCTCGGGCGTGCGCGCCGGCATCGGCGACGACGCCGCGGTCTGGCAGCCGTCGCGTTCGAACCGCAGCGTCGTCACCACCGACGCGCTGGTCGAAGACGTCCATTTCCGCCGCGCGTGGATGACGATGCGCGAGATCGGCGGGCGCGCGATGGAAGCCAACCTCAGCGATCTGGCGGCGATGGGCGCGCGACCCGTGCTGGCGACGGTCGCGATCGGCCTGCCGCACGCGATCGCGCAGGACGACGTGCTGGAGCTCTACCGCGGCATCGCCGCCTCGGCCCTGCGCGCGAGATGCGCGATCGCCGGCGGCGATACGACCGCCGCGCCGATGCTGACGATCGCCGTGACCGCGATCGGCGAAGTGCGGCAGACGAACCTCAAATCGCGCGCGGGCGCGAAGGCCGGCGACGCGATCGCCTGTACGGGCAGGCTCGGTTCCAGCCGCGCGGGGCTCGCGCACCTGCGCGGCGATGCCGCGCTCGAAGGAGAGCATCGCGACTGGGCCGTTCGCGCCTACAAGGCTCCGCAGGCGCGCCTGCGCGAGGGCCGCTGGCTCGCGGCCTCGAGCAACGTGCACGCCATGATGGACCTTTCCGACGGGCTCTCCACGGACCTGAACCGGCTCTGCGCCGCCTCCGGCCTGGGCGCGACGCTCGCCGACCTGCCCGTCTGCGACGCCGCCGCGGATGCAGCCGCCGCGATCGGCACGAGCGCCGCGGCGTTCGCGCTGGCGGGGGGCGAGGAGTACGAACTGCTCGCGGCCGTGGACGGCAAGGCCTACGCCCATCTCGCGGCGCGATTTCTGGCCCGTTTCGGCCGAGAACTGTATAGGATCGGGACGTTCCGCAGCGGGGCCGGCATCGTGCTTCGCGCTGCGGACGGAACGGAATCGCCGGTCGTCCGTACGGGATGGGACTCGCTTGAATCGCAATGACGTCGCTTCGTTCCCGCTGATCGGGAGCATCCAGAACAGCGTCGGAATGGGCTTCCTCGGGAATCAGGCCGTCGTGGCCATCGCGAACGCGCTCGGCGCGCGCGTCCTCCACGTGCCGACGATGTACGCGACCGCGCACGGCGGCTTTACCGGCCGCTCCGCCTCGATCTCCGAACCGAATCAGTTCCGTCGCGACGTGCAGTTCCTGGTGGGCCAGCGCCCCGGCATCGTCGTCGTCGGCTATCTGCCGAAGCCGAATCTCGTCGACATCGTGGCGACGCAGCTCAAGGACTACAAGGGCGTCGTCCTGCTCGACCCGGTGATCGGCGACTATCAGAAGGGCCTCTTCGTGAGCGAAGAGACCGCGCGCGCGATCAAAGAGCAGCTGCTGCCGATGGCGCAGCTCGTCACCCCCAACCGGTTCGAAGCGGAAGTGCTCGTCGGCGCGGGCGGGCGCGAACTCTCCGAACACGCGTACCTCAACGGGCTCTTCGATCTCGGCCCGAAGTCGGTCGCGATCACGTCGTTCGAATGCGACGGGGAGAAGCACCGCGCGAAACTGCTCTTCTCCAACGGGTATAGCTACCACCGCATCTACGGACCGTACTATCCGGCCTATCCCGCGCACGGCGTCGGCGACGTATTCGCCGCATCGATGGCCATCTTCGTCGGGCTGGGCGCGTCGCCGTTCGCGGCGACCCTGCTCGCGACCGCGCTCTGCGCGCGCTCGGTGGCCAACACCACCGGGTACGGCGGCGCGAGCGTCGATCCGGTCGCCGCGCTCTCGAAGTGGAATCCGCTCGGCTACCACATCGACGACGAGCGGACCATCCGCTTCTGCGAGCGCAGCAACGTCGAGGCCGAAGCGATACGCCCGACGGCGCAAGACGGCCCCCGTCTCAAGTTCGCGCCCCCGAAACACAAGATCATCTACGGGTAGGGCGGCGTGAAGGGCATCGTGGCCTTCGGTGCTTCGGGCGACAAGCCCGACCTACGCTTGGAATTGCTCGGGTTCGCGCATCCCGACGTCGCGGAACCGGAGGGGCTCGACCTGATCACCATTCGCGCGCATGCCAACGCGCCGCCCGTCGCGGCGACGTTCGATCTGACCGTCGCGGTCTACGAACTGCGCGATCTCGCCGCCTACCTGCGCGAGATCAACAGCGGCAACGGACCGATGCGCAACTTCTCGCTGGCCGGCGGTCTGCTCGCGCTCTCGTTCGCGCCGAGCCGTCGCGGCCCGGTGCTCTGCGCCGTCTTGCTCAAGAGCATCGACGCCGCGCACCTGCGGCTCGAGTATCTGGTCACGCTCGAGCCCGCCGATATCTCGCGCTGCCTCTCGCAGATCGCGGACATCGCCCTCTAGATGCGAAGACGACCGCCGGCGTACTGCCGGCGGTCGTCCGAAATCGGTTCGCGCGGGTGGTCTAGACGGCGCGGGTGACGCGCTTGCTGCGCAGGCACTGCGCGCAGACCTTGGCGGTACGATGCGTGCCGCGGTCGTTGATCTTCACCGACTGCAGGTTGGGCAGCCAGCGGCGACGGGTCTTGTTCATCGCGTGGCTGACGTTATTGCCGGCCATCGGACCCTTTGAGCAGACTTCGCAACGCTTCGCCATCGAACCAGTTCCTATCAGCAGTAGAGATATGGGCCGAGGTGAGAAAAACGTACCCCGGGACAACCCAGGGATACTACCACGGGCGGGCCGGGCTTGACAAGGATTCCTGACGGGTCCCCCAAAGACCGAGGCCACATGGACGTGACCGCGCTTGACGGCAGGGCCTATGCCAAATTCCTGACCGCCGGCACCTACTTCCTCCGGAAGTATCGGCAGGTCCTCAACGACCTCAACGTCTTCCCGGTCCCCGATGGCGATACCGGGACCAACATGTATCTGACCGTCCGCTCGGCCGCTCTCGAGGCCGGCAAGATCCACGGCGCCCCCCTCCACGAGATCGCCGCCGCGGCCGCCCAGGGCGGCTTGATGGGCGCCCGCGGGAACTCCGGGGTCATCATCTCCCAGATGCTGCGCGGCTTCGCCCACCACGTCCGTCACCGCGAGACCATCGACACGTTCATGCTGGCGACGGCGATGAAAGAGTCGGTCGCTTCGGCCAAGGCCGCCCTGCTCAAGCCGGTCGCCGGCACCATCATCTCGGTCGCCGAGGCCGCCGCGGAGGCCGCCTACCACGAGGCGCTGCGCGAGCCGGATCTCTACCGCTTCGCCAACGCCGTCCTCCGCGCCGCGAACGAAGCGCTGGATAGGACGCCGGAGCAGCTGCCCGTCCTAAAGGAAGCCGGGGTCGTCGATTCGGGCGGCGCCGGCTTCGTCTTCTTCCTGGAGGGCGTCCTGCGGTTTCTGCCCGAGGCGAAGGTCCGGGTCACGCTCTTCCCGCGCAGGCCGGCCAAACAGCGCGTCTTCACCCAGGCGCAGGTCGTCGGCGAGAACAAGTTCTGTACCGAGTTCATCCTCGAGAAGGCGACCGTCGGGGTTCCCGAACTGCGCGCCGCGCTCGAACCGCGCGGCGAATCGCTGCTGGTCATCGGGGCGCCGCCGACGATCAAGGTCCACATCCACACCGACGACCCGGCTCGCGTGCAAGAGATCGCGGGCGCGCACGGCGAGCTGACGCGGGTCAAGGTCGACAACATGGAGCAGCAGCACAACGTGCTCGTCGTCGACAAGCCCGCGGTGGCGCATTCCATCGTAGCGGTCGTCCCGGGCGACGGTTTCGAACGGATCGCGCGCGAACTGGGCGCGGAAGTCGTCGTCTCCGGCGTGAAGAACCCGAGCGTGCGCGACCTGCTGCTCGCGACGAACAAGTGCCTCTCCGACGACGTCTATCTCTTCGTCAACGACAAGAACGTGGCGCTCGCGGCGCGCGAGATCGGCGCGCTGACGCCCAAGCGCGTCCACGTACTGCCGACGGCCGATCCGGTCGCGGGGATCGCCGGGCTCTTCGCGTTCCGCAACGCGGACGGCGCCGCGCCGAGCGAAGAGCGCATCATGGAAGCAGCCGCTCACGCGAAACCGGTGCAAGTGTTCTATGCCGGCAAGGACGCGACCGTCGGAGGCGTCACCGTCGCCGAAGGCAAGCCCGCCGGCCTCGCGGCGGGCGAGCTCTTCGCCGGCGAGACGCTGGCGGAAGCTGCCAAGGCGGCGCTCGACGCGCTCGGGGCGGCGGGAGGCGGCCTGATCACGCTCTATTACGGCGGCGTCCAGGCGGAAAAGGACGCGCAGCGCCTGGGCGAAGAGTTGCAGGCGGCATTTCCGGATGTCGAGGTCGAATACTACTACGGCGGTATGAAGAACGCGGAGTTTTGGATTTCACTTGATGACTAGAACCAGACCCGTCATCGCGGTCGACGCCATGGGCGGCGATCGGGCGCCGGGCGAGATCGTCGCGGGCGCGCTGCTCGCCGCCGTCGAGTACGACGCGGACATCGTGCTGGTAGGCGACGAAGCGCAGATCCGCCCGCTGCTGACCGGCCCGGGTGCCGCGGCCGTGCGCGTCGTGCACGCGCCCGATGCGGTTCCGATGGACCAGCACCCCTCGCAGGCGCTCCGTCGAGCGGACACGACCTCGCTCGGCATCGCGGTGATGATGGTCAAGGACGGCGAGGCGGATGCGGTCGTCTCGGCGGGCAACAGCGGCGCGTTCCTGGCGATCGCGCTCATCAGACTGCGCACGATCGAAGGCATCGCGCGGCCGGCGATCGCGAGCGTGTGGCCGGCCCTCAAAGGACCGACCGTCCTGCTGGATTCCGGCGCGAACGTCGACTGCCGGCCGGAATGGCTCGAACAGTTCGGCATCATGGGTTCGGCCTACGCGCAGAAGGTGCTGCACATCGAGAACCCGCGCGTCGCCGTCCTCTCGGTGGGCGAAGAGCGGTCCAAAGGCAACGCGCTCGTCCTCGAGGCGGCGAAGCTCCTGGAAGAATCTCCCGTCAACTTCACCGGCAACGTCGAGGGCAAGGACATGTTCCGCAACGAGGCGGACGTCATCGTCGCCGACGGATTCGTGGGCAACGTCGTGCTCAAGACCAGCGAAGGGCTCATCTCGACGCTCGGGACGGTCATCCGTGACGCGATGCTCGGCGGCAGCATCGTCGCGAAGCTGGGCGCCGCGCTGATGCTGCCCAGCCTTCGCAAATTGCGGCGCAAATACGATTACGAGACGATCGGCGGCGCGCCGCTGCTCGGCCTGCGGGGGAACTGCATCGTCACCCACGGCCGCGCCTCGCGCAACGCCATCAAGAACTCGATCAACCTCGCGATCGAGGAGTCGCGCAACGACGTGATCGGCAAGATCTCCGAACTGGTCGCCGCTCACGTCGCCAAAGAGACGGCCTGATGGCGCTCGCCATCGTCACCGACTCGACGTCCGACATCGAACCCGCGCGCGCGGAGGAGCTCGACGTGGCGGTCGTCCCGCTCACCATCAACTTCGGCGACCGGCAGTTCAAGGACTACGTCGAGCTCTCGCGTCCGCAGTTCTATCAGATGCTGGTGACGGAGAAGGACCTGCCCAATACGGCGGCGCCGAGCGCGGCCGCGTTCGAGGCGGCGTTCCGGCCGGCGGTCGAACGCGGCGACGACGTCCTCTGCATCGCGATATCGTCCAAGCTCTCGGGCACGATCAACGCGGCGGTCGCGGCCAAGGCCGCGTTTCCGGACGCGCGCATCGAGATCGTCGATTCCGAGACGGCGGCCGGCGGGCTCGGCATGCAGGTGATGCTCGCGCGCGAACTCGCCGATCGCGGCGCGTCGCTGGAGGAGATCGTCGCGGCCCTCGCGCGCGAAGAAGCGACGCAGAAGCTCTACGCGATCGTCCCGGACCTGTCGTTCCTCCAGCGCAACGGGCGCATCGGCAAGGCGCAAGCGGTCATCGGCTCGCTGATGAAGATCGTACCGGTGCTCTGTCTGGCGGACGGCGAAGTCGCTTCGACGGCGACGGTGCGCACCTGGGCGCGCGCGCGCCAGACGATGCTGGATCTGGCTATGCAGAACACGCCGGATCTCGCCAACGCGCGCTATCTGGTGATGCACACCAACGCCCTACCGGCCGCGCAGAGCCTCGTGGAGGAGATTCGGGTGCGCTTGGGCGGCGTGGAGCCGAAGCTTCTCGACATCCTGGAGGCCGGTCCGGCGATCGCCGTGCACGCCGGCCCCGGAGCGATCGGGATCTTCAGCGCCACCGATCGATAAGGGGGAGACGCGCGTGGCGGTTTCGGTAGTCCTGGACAGCACCGTCGACATCGGTGCGGACGAAGCTCGGGCGCTCGGCGTCGACGTCGTCCCGATCTGGGTCGTCGTCGGCGAGCAGCGTCTGCGCGACGGCATCGACATCGATCGCGCCGCGCTCTATCGCCGCATCGCGACCGTCAAGGAACTTCCCAAGACGGAACCCGCGACCGTCGAACAGTTCGCCGGCGCGTTCCGCGAACGCGTCGAGGCCGGCGACGACGTCGTCGCGATGACCGTCTCTTCCGCGCTCTCCGGGACGTACGCCAACGCCGTCGAGGCGGCGCGACCGTTCGGCGACAAGGTGAAGGTCGCCGACTCGCGATCCGCCTCGCTGCTCTTCCGCCTGCAGGCGCTCGAAGCGATAGCCGCGGCGAAGGCCGGCGGATCGCAAGCCGACGTGATCGTCGCCGGCGATCGCACGCGCCTGCGGGGACAGGCGTTCTTCGCGGTGACGGACCTCTCGTTTCTCGGCCGCACCGGGCGTCTGGCCAAACCGCTGGTCGCGCTCGGATCGCTGATGGGCGTGAGCCTCGTGCTGAAGGTCGGCGACGACGGCGCCATCGGCCTCGCGGGACAGAGCCGCGGACTCGATAAAGCGCTCGACGTGATCGTCGATTCGCCGCTGCGCGCGCTCGGCGACGACCGCCCGCTCAAAATCGTCGTCGCACACGCCAACGCTCCCGAAGCGGCGATCGCGCTCGAAGCGCGGCTGCGTTCGAAGCTGCGCGCCCCCGCGGAGATCTCCATCGCCGAGATCGGAACGACGATCGCGGTCAACCTCGGCCCCGGCGCCGTGGGGATCTGCGCCATCGCATCGTGAGCCCGGACGCGACGCTCGGCGTCTACGTCCACCTCCCGTTCTGCCCGTACGTCTGCCCGTACTGCGATTTCGCCAAATGGCCGCACCGGCGCAGCGCCGCGGATCGCTATCTCGCCGCGCTCCGCGGGGAGATCGCGGCGACGCCGGCCGCGCGGGCGACCACGCTGTTCCTCGGCGGGGGAACGCCGAACGCGTACGACGCGACGACGATCGCCTCGCTCGTCGCGACGCTGCGCGAACGGTTCGATCTGCGCGACGGCGCCGAGATCTCGATCGAGGTGAATCCGGAACTCGTGCTGCCCGGCGACTTCGCGGCGTATCGCGACGCCGGCGTCACGCGCGTCTCGGTGGGCGTGCAGTCGTTCGAACCTTCGGAGATCGCGACGCTCGGCCGCAAACACACGCCGGCGATGGTCGAACGGGTGGTCGCGCAGGCGCGCGACGCCGGCATCGGCGCGCTGAGCCTCGATCTCATCTTCGCCGTGCCGGGACAGACGCGCGCGTCGTGGCGGCGGACGCTGGATGCGGCCGTCGCGCTCTGCCCCGATCACGTCTCCGCCTACGGTCTGACCGTCGAAGAAGGGACGCCGTACGCCGCCTGGCGCGAACGCGAACCGCGAGCGTTCGTCGAGGACGACATCGAGGCGGAGCTCTACGGCGACGCGATGGACGTCCTGGCGGATGCCGGCTTCGAACAGTACGAGATCTCGAACTTCGCCAAGCCCGGCCGGCGCTGCGCGCACAACGTGAATTACTGGCGCAACGGCGAGTACGTCGGGCTGGGCGTTGGCGCCGCGTGGTATCGCTCCGGCGTGCGCGGCGTCCACGCGCGCGATCTCGAGGCGTACCTCGGCGCCGCCGAGGCGGGAGCGCCGATCCCGTCCGAAGTGGAGACGTTGGTGGGGGCGCGCCGGGCCGGCGAGGCGGCCATGCTCGCGCTGCGAACGGCGCAAGGGGTTGCGCTCGATGCGTTCAAAGAGCGGTATGGTCTTGACTTCCTCGAATTCTACGCTCCCGTCATCCAAGAGTTCCGCGAAGCGGGTCTGCTCGTCGTCGACGACGACGGCGTCCGTCTCACGCGGGCCGGCCGGTTCTTGGCCAACGACGTATGCGCGGCGTTCGTAACGTTCGCGTAGGCGGGTCGACGTTCGCCGCGACCGCGCTGCGCGGGTTCTTCGCGATCGTCTTCGCCGTCACGGGGTTTCTGCTCGGCCGCGAAGCGTATCTGAACATCTTCGCGCTCCACTTCGCGAGCGACGCCCTGCAGTGGACCTTCCTCATCGGCTCGCCCGTCGCGGGCGCGGTGCTGGGGCTGCTGCTCGCGCCGCTCGCGCAGGCGCTCTTCGAAGACGAACTCGTACAGGTCGAGACCGCGATCGAACGTCTGGCTCCGAGCGAACTCGCGGGCGGAGCCGTCGGCCTCATCGTCGGCCTGGTGATCGCCCTGCTCCTCAAGTCGATCCTCTTCGAGTTCATCCCCGTCGCGGTGACGGGCAAGTCCGGCTCGTACGTCGCGATCGTCATCTACATCCTCGTCTCGATCTTCGCGGCGTATCTCGGAGCGCGCGTCGGCGCGAAGACTCGCATCGTCCCCGTCAGCAGCGCGGCCGTCTCGGTCGCGGGCGGCGGGGCGCCGAAGATCATCGATACGTCGGTCATCGTCGACGGACGCATCACCGACATCGTCGCGGCCGGCTTCCTGGAAGCGCCGCTGGTGGTGCCGCGCTTCGTATTGCGCGAGCTTCAGGCGATCGCCGATTCGGTCGATCCGATGAAGCGCACGCGCGGCCGCCGCGGCCTGGAGGTGCTCAACAAACTCCACGAGATCGCGCAGATCGAGATCGCCGAACGCGACTACGACGACCTGCCGCCGGGCAGCGTCGATGCCAAACTGGTCCGACTCGCGCAAGAATCCGATGGGCGGCTGGTCACCAACGACTACAACCTCAATCGCATCGCCAGCGTCGAAGGGGTGATGGTCCTCAACATCAACGAGTTGGCGAACGCCCTCAAACCGGTGCTCGCGCCGGGAGACGAGATGTACGTCGCGGTGATGCGCGAAGGCAAAGAGCCGCATCAGGGCGTCGGCTATATGGAGGACGGGACCATGATCGTCGTCGAGCAGGGCAAGCGGCTCATCGGCGAGAGCGTCGACGTCGTCGTCACGAGCGTCCTGCAGACGGTCGCCGGCCGCATGATCTTCGCGCGGATGAAGAAGGACGGCGGCGCGCCGTGAAGTGGGGAGCGGCGATCGTCGCCGCCGGTCGCGGAACGCGCCTGGGACGGCCGAAGCAGCTCATCGACGTCGCGGGACTTCCGCTCGTCGGCTGGTCGATGCGCGCCCTCGCGGGTATGCCGGAGATCGCCTACGTGGTCGTCGCGACCGACGACGAGTTCCTCGAACCGATGCGCGAGCTCGCGGCCAATGCGTTCGGCCGCGCGATCCCCGTCGTCGCCGGCGGACCGACGCGCCAGCAGAGCGTCCGCCGCGCGATCGAAGCGCTCGACGCGGAATGCACGCACGTGCTGGTGCACGACGGAGCCCGCCCGCTCTTGCGAGCGGCCGACGTACGTCTGGGCATGTCGCAGGTGCGCGAGGGGCGCGGCGCCGTGCTCGCGACGCCGGTGGTCGATACGGTGAAGATCGTCGACGCGAACGATATGACGGTCGTCGAGACGCTCCCGCGCGAGCGGCTCTGGGCCGCGCAGACGCCGCAGTTCGCCACGCGCTCGGATCTGGAACGCGCGCACCGCGAGGCCGCATCGCGAGGCGTCGAAGGAACGGACGATGCCGCGCTCCTGGAGATGATCGGCATCCGCGTCGCCGTCGTCCCGTCGAGCGGAGAGAACTTCAAGGTCACCGTGCCCGAAGACTTGGCACGCGCCGAACTGTTGTTGAGAGGTGGGCTATGACGATGGGGATCGTTCGGCGCGCCCCAGGGGAGCGTTCGGTCGACCGAGGACGAGAGCGCGCCATGGTTTGGGGGCCCCACGAAGTGGGGGGCGCGGAGCCCGGGGCGGAGCGCCTTTAGCATGCGAGTCGGGCATGGATTCGACGCGCATCGGCTCGTCGCGGGGCGGCGGCTCGTGCTCGGGGGCGTCGACGTTCCGAACGAGACGGGCGCGCTCGGGCATTCCGATGCGGATACGGTCGCGCACGCGTTGGCCGACGCGCTGCTCGGCGCCGCGGCGCTCGGCGATCTCGGCGCGCATTTCCCCGACGGCGACGCGCGCTGGAAAGATGCCGACTCGATGGATCTGCTGGCGTTCTGTGCCGCCGAAGTGCGTCGCGCGGGGTTCCGCATCGCCAACGTCGATGCGACCATCGTCCTGCAGGCGCCCAAGCTCGCGCCGTTCGTCACGCGCATGCGCGAGAACGTGGCGCAGCGGCTCGGACTCTCGCTGCCGCAGGTCAGCATCAAGGCGAAGACGAGCGAAGGCATGGGCTACACCGGAGACGGCAGCGGCATCGCCGCGTACGCCGTCGCTCTGATCGAGGCGTCGTGATCGACGCCGCGGAACTCGCCGCCCGGATGCAGGCGTGGGGGATGCTCGAGACGCCCGCGCCGCCCGCAGCGTTGCGCTGGATCGAAACGTTTCTGGAAGCGTACGGCGGCCGGCTGCACGATATCGACGAGGCGCGGGCTCCGCTCGCGGCGCTGCGCACCGAGGCGTGCCTGGTCCCCGCGCTCGAACTCGAGCGGCTGCGATCGCGCGACGTGCTGTTCTTCCTCGATACGTTCGCGCAATACATCGACCACCAGCCGGAGCTGCGCGGACTCGCCCTGACGCACGACATCGGCGCGATGGCCGCCGAGTTCGGCATCCCGCCGGAAGCGGGATACGGCGCGGTGCGCATGGCGATCACCGGGGAGTCCGACGGGCCGCCGCTGGAACTGCTCGCGCCGCTGCTCGGCCACGATCGGATCCTGATGCGGATCGGCGCGGTCAACTCGAAACTGCTCCACGGCCGCGGCCTCGAGCCGATCGCCTACGGACCGGACGGCAAGCCGTTCGAGCCTCTGCGCGGCACCAAACCCGAGGATCCGGCAACTGGTCCTTGACCTGCACGGTTAGTATAGGTAGATATGGCGACCGACCCCGGCACGATCCTGGACGACCTCAGAGCCCCCCTCGAACGCGATCCCGCGGTGCGCGGCTGGCTCGACGTCGTCCTGTCCTATCCGGGATTCCACGCGCTGGTCGCGCACCGTATCACCCATCGCCTGCACGCCTGGGGCGTTCCGCTGCTGCCGCGCTGGCTCGCGCACGTCGCGCGCTTCCTCACCGGCATCGAGATCCACCCGGCCGCGCGTATAGGGCGCGGCCTCTTCATCGATCACGGCATGGGCGTGGTCATCGGCGAGACGGTCGAGATCGGCGACGGCTGCACGCTCTATCAGGGCGTCACGCTCGGCGGCACGAGCCTCTCGCACGGCAAGCGCCATCCGTCGCTCGGCGATAACGTGGTCGTCGGCGTCAACGCATCCGTGCTCGGCGCGATCTACGTCGGCGATAACGCGAAGGTCGGCGGCGGATCGGTCGTGGTCAAAGACGTCCCGCCCAACGCGACCGTCGTCGGCATTCCGGCGCGCGTCGTACTGCAAGACGGCAAGCCCGTCAGAATGGTTCCGGACCGCCCGCAGGTCGAGATGCCGGATCCGAACGCGCAATTGATCTCCGACCTGCAGGCGCGTGTCGGTGACCTCGAACGCATGCTGCGCCTGCGCGATGCCGGAGATCACGATGCCGCTGCGGCTATTTAACACCCGCACGCGCTCCATCGTCCCGTTCGAGCCGCTCGACGGCAAGCGCGCGCGCATCTACGTCTGCGGCCTCACGCCGTCGGCGCAGGCGCACGTCGGCCACGCCCGCTCGTTCCTGTTCTTCGACGTCCTCCGTCGCTATCTCGCGTACTCCGGATACGAGGTCACGTACGTGCAGAACGTCACGGACATCGACGATCGCAGCATCGCGCGCGCCCGCGAGACGGGCGAACATTGGTACGACATCGTCAGCGGCTACTACGCATCGTTCAAGGCCTCGATGGCCGCCCTCGGCGTGCGCGAGCCGGACGAGGAGCCGTATGCGACCGCGTTCGTGGGGCCGATCGTCGGCATGATCGAAGAGCTGATCGCCAAAGGCTACGCGTACGTGGCCAAGGACGGCGTCTACTATTCGGTCGCCGCCTTTCCGCGCTACGGCGCGCTCTCCAATCGCAATACCGACGAGCTCCGTTCGGGCGCGCGCATCGAGGTCGACGAGTTCAAGCGCGACCCGCTGGACTTCGCGCTCTGGAAGTTCGTCAAGCCGGGCGAGCCGTTCTGGCCCTCGCCGTGGGGCGACGGACGCCCGGGCTGGCACATCGAGTGCTCCGCCATGTCGCGCGAACTCCTGGACCCGCAGGGCGCGGGGTTCGACATCCACGGCGGAGGCGCGGACCTGATCTTCCCGCATCACGAGAACGAGATCGCGCAGAGCGAGCCGCTGATGGCGCGACCGCCGATGGCCGAAGTTTGGATGCACGGCGGCCTGCTGCTCTTCGAGAACAAGAAGATGTCGAAGTCGCTCGGCAACTTCGAACCGCTCGAAGATCTGCTCGCGCGTCACGATCCGCAGGCCATCCGCCTGCTCTTCCTGCAGACCGGCTACAGCAAGGTGATGAACTTCACCGAAGAGTCGATCGGCGCGGCGGCGACGAGCCTCGAACGTCTCAAGACCGCCTATCGCGCGCTGCAGAGCGCGCCGGCGGCGCAGACCGGCGACGCGCGCGCTCTCGAGGCCGGGGTGCGCGAGGCGCTCGACAACGACATGAACACCGCGGGAGCGCTCGCCGAACTGCACAAGTTCGCCGGGCGCTCGCCCGAGTTCGCGGCCGCCGGCACCGACGCGGCCGCGACCTACGCGACGCTGCTCGACGTGCTCGGCCTCACGCCGAATGCGGCGTGGATGACGACTCCGAGCGCGGAAGTGACCGACGCGATGCGCGCGTCGCTGGCGGAGCGGTTCGGCGAAGCCGATATCGACGCCATCGTCGCCTCGCGCGTTCGCGCCCGCGCCGAGAAGGATTGGGCCGAATCCGACCGCGTGCGCGACGAACTGCTCGCGTGCGGTATAGTGCTCAAGGATTCGAAAGAAGGTACCACGTGGACCGTCGCCGGATAGGCAGCCCCCAGCGCCGCGCGAAGACGCCGCTCGATTTCGACGATATCGTCTACGGCATCCATACCGTAGACGAGGCGCTCGAAGCGGGCGAAGCGTTCCGCGCCATCCACATCAGCGACGAACGCAAGCGCGATCCGCAGCTTCGCCGCATCCTGGAGAACGCGCAGAAGCGGCAGATCCCGGTCAAGTTCGAGAAGCGCGACTGGTTCGCCCAGCTTCCGTATAAAGCGCATCAGGGCTGCGTCGCCATCGCGCCGCCGTTCGACTACGCGAACCTCCACGAGGTGCTCGCCAATCCGCGCGGCGACCGTCGGCTCTTCGTCGTGCTCGACCACATCACGGACCCGCACAATCTCGGGGCCATCATCCGCACTGCCGAAGCGGCCGGGGCCGATGCCGTGGTCGTGCCGGAGCGGCGCGCCGCCGGCGTCAACGCGACCGTCCGCAAGGCGGCCGCGGGTGCGGCCGAGCATCTGCCGGTCATCCGCGTGGCCAATATCGCCGACACCATCCGGGTGCTGAAGAAGGCCAACATCTGGGCCGCCGGCGCCGACACCGGCGAGGATGCCGAGGAGATGACCGTCGCCGACCTCGATCGCGATCTGGCCCTGGTCGTCGGGGCCGAGGACGGTCTCTCGCAGCTGGTCCGCCGAGAGTGCGATTTCCTGATCAGCATCCCGATGTTCGGGAAGACCGAATCCCTCAACGCCTCCGTGGCGACCGCCGTCATGCTCTACGAGGCCATCCGCCAGCACCGCAAGGTCTAGGGCGGTCCGGTCGATAGGCCGGTTCGGCAGAAAAGGTCCTTGACGGGAGGAGGACCTCCTTCTATACTTGCCGGGATGCGCCGCGCTCGACGGGCCACGGCTCGCGTTTGGCGCGCATCGCTTCCCCAAGAGGGCAATAGGCGAGAATGGCAATGACCCAGCCCGTGTCGGATGGACTGGACTACCACGAGCGTCCCGACGAAGACCTCGTGGCCATCGCGAAGAGCGGCGACCCGCTCGCGATGGAGTACCTCCTCAACAAATATAAGAATTTCGTCCGCATCAAAGCGAAGTCGTACTTCCTCATCGGTGCCGATCGCGAGGACATCATCCAAGAAGGCATGATCGGTCTGTATAAGGCCGTTCGCGACTTCAAGGCCGATAAGCTCTCGAGTTTCCGCGCCTTCGCGGAACTGTGCATCACCCGTCAGATCATCACCGCGATCAAGACGGCGACGCGACAGAAGCACATCCCGCTCAACCAGTACATCTCGCTGAACAAGCCGATCTACGACGAGGACAGCGAACGCACGCTGCTCGACGTCATGGCTTCGCAGAAGGTCTCGGATCCCGCCGCCCTCGTCGAGACGCAGGAAGTCTCCGACGACATCCGCGAGCGCATCCGCCAGAACCTCTCGGAGCTGGAATCGCAAGTCCTCGAGTCGTATCTGGAAGGCAAGTCGTATCAGGAGATGGCGCGCGATCTCGGACGCCACGTCAAATCGATCGACAACGCGCTCCAGCGCGTGAAACGCAAGATCGAGAAGAACCTGAGCGAGTTCGAGTTCTCCGCTCTGTAGAAGGCGAAAGGCCCGGCGAAATGCCGGGCCTTTTCATTCCGTCAGCCCGGCCCGAAGCGGGCGAGGATCCGCGCCAGGACCGCGTCGCGTTCTTCGAGCGGATCGACGACGAACGTCTCCGCGGCGCGCCCTTCGGCTTGGGGATCGATGCAGACGGTGACCTTGCCGCGCGCGCAGACGTCCATGCACGACGTGCCGAGCACGCGTACTCGGCCCCAGATCCCGCGCTCCTTGAGCTCGGTCTTGAGCCAATCGCGCAACGAGAAGTCGCCGATCCGCGCGGCGATCTCCGGCGACTCTTCGGGGATGCGTTCTTCGGAGCACTTCTTGCACACGAGCACGAGCCCGGAGGCCGACCATTTCGGGGTGACGTCTTGCATGATCCTCGCTTGCGGGGATGGAGCCGACGGCCGGAGTCGAACCGGCGACATCCACATTACAAGGGTGGCGCTCTACCAACTGAGCTACGTCGGCATCGGACGCCTTGTCTTCAAACGCCGCGTAGTGCTATCCTTGGCCTTCGTGACTCGGACGATCTACGTCGTGCTCCCGGCCTATGACGAGGAACGGAACGTCGGCGGCCTCCTGACTTCCATCGAGACGGCGCTTACCGCGGCGTCGCTATCCTTTCGCGCGATCGTCGTCGACGACGGCAGCGGGGACGGCACGGGCCGCGTGCTCGCCGAGCGGGCCGCCGCGATGCCGGAACTCGTCGTCGTCACCCATCCGGTCAATCTCGGCCTGGGGCCGACCATCCGCGACGGTCTCGCCGAAGCGGTGCGTCTGGCGTCGCCCGAGGACGTCGTCGTCTCGATGGATGCCGACGAGACGCACACGCCCGATCTGATCCCCGCCATGCTCGCGAAGATCGATGCGGGCGCCGACGTGGTGGTCGCCTCGCGCTATCGGCCCGGATCGAAAGTCGTCGGGCTCGCGCGCCATCGCGAGCTGATGAGCCTCGGCGCGTCGTGGCTCTTCCGCGCGGGCTTTCCGACGGCGGGTCTGCGCGACTACACGTGCGGCTATCGCGCGTACCGCGCGGCGGCGCTGCGCGCCGCGTTCGACGCGTACGGCGACGCGCTCGTCGATCAGGCGGGTTTCCAATGCATGGTCGATATCGTGCTGAAGATGCGCCGGCTTCCGATCCGCTTCGCCGAAGTGCCGATGGTGCTGCGCTACGACTTCAAGCGCGGCGCGAGCAAGATGCGCGTGCTCCGGACGGCGCTCGCCACCGGCCGGCTCTTGCTCAAGCGCCGCTTCGAGCGGCACCCGGTCCCGGCGGGGGCCGGAACGGGCCGGCGTTAGGCGCGGTTGCGACATGGGTCGCAGGGCGCTGGGGATTTTTTCGGCTTGCGAGGAGGCGGCGCCCGTGATATCGTATCCTGCGCAGTCGCGTTCCCCGGAACGCGCGTGGGTAGGTGGCCGAGTGGTTAATGGCGCCAGACTGTAAATTTGGTCCGCGAAAGCGGTACACTGGTTCAAATCCAGTCCTGCCCACCATCTCTTCTCTTGCAGAGATCGCGAACCGCGCGGGCGTTGCATAGTGGTAGTGCTTCTGCCTTCCAAGCAGACAGCGCGGGTTCGATTCCCGCCGCCCGCTCCAAGCACGAAGTCACCCGTATGGCACACGTCGCGGTTACGATCGCGTCATGAACGCGAAACGCGATACGAAGAGCGTATCCACGGTCTCAAGCCGCTCCAGGTAGGACCGGCCGCCGCCCGCGGCGTACAGGCGGAAGCGCCCAAATCGCCGTTGTAGCTTAGTGGTAAAGCACCTCTTTGGTAAAGAGGAGAGCGCGAGTTCAATCCTCGCCAACGGCTCCAGACGAAAAGACGAGGCCCCGCATCGTGCGGGGCCTCGTCTGCTTTGGTGCGCTTTCGGCCTAGCGGGCGCGAACCGGTCGTTGGATGCGCAGGCGTTCGCACATCGCTTCGGTCGGGACGCGGACCTGGTCGACGAGTTTGATCAGCGCGAGGAAGCGGATGCTCCACCACGTGAAATCGACCTCGCGCTTGCGCAGGCCGTGACGCGCGGAGAACGGGAACGCATGGTGGTTGTTGTGCCACCCTTCACCAGCGGTGAGGAGCGCGACCCACCACGAGTTCGTCGAGCGGTCGCGCGTCTGGAACGAGCGATAGCCGACCGAATGCGCGGCGCTATTTACGAGCCACGTCGAATGGTAGGTGAAGACGAGCCGCCCGAAACCGGCCCACACCACCCACGCCCAGCCGCCCATCGCGAACAGCAACGCGGCGAGCGCGATCTGGAGCGGGACGTGGAGCGCCTGCAGCGCGCGATAGTACGGCTGCGAATACAGGTCCGGCGCGTACTTCTTGAGCAGGTCGCCCTTCGGGATCGCGGGATTCGTGCGGAAGAGCCAGGCCACGTGCGCCCACGAGAGGCCGCGATGGATGTCGTGCGGATCGCCGTCGTGATCGGAGTGCGCGTGGTGCACGCGATGAGTAGCCACCCACTGGATGGGACCGCCTTGGAAGGAAAGCGTCGCAAAGAGCGCCGTGAGGTACTCCAGCGGCTTGACCATCCGCAGACTGCGGTGCGTGAGCGTGCGGTGATAGTTGAGGGTCACGCCCCACGTGCCGGTGAGAACGCAGAGCACGAGCGCGGCAAGGATCCCCGTCCAGCTGAAAAACGCCGGAACGAAGACGAGCAATGCGCCGAGGTGGATGAAAAGCAAGCCGAAGCCGTTCGGCAGGTTGGGTTGGTGACGGTCCATCGCCGCCGGGTTCGGGAAGCCGGACGAGAGTCATGCCTTCCAACCGTAGAGTTGACGGAACGGCCATATTACAGTAATGTCTGACATAACAGGCATTTATGGCATGAAAACGATCGACGACGCCTCGTTGACCCCGGTCGCGCGGAAATTCATCCTGCACTGGGGCGAGCTCGGGACCCGCTGGGGGATCAACCGCACGGTCGCGCAGGTCCACGCGTTGCTCTATCTTTCGCAAGAGGCGCTCGACGTGCAGACGATTTGCGGGACGCTCAAGATCGCGCGTTCGAATGCGAGTTCGGCCCTGCGGGAACTCGAGGGCTGGGGAATCGTCCGCTCGGTCCATCTCTTGGGAGACCGCCGGGAGCGGTTCGAGGCGATGGCCGACGTCTGGCAGATGCTGACCACCATCGTGCTGGCGAGGAAGCGGCGCGAATGCGATCCCACGCTATCGATGCTGCGCGAATGCGCGGCCGAAGCGCGCGGCGGCGATACGAAGGACGAGCGCTTCGTCCAGTCGCGGATCGGCGCGATGCTCGAGCTTTTCGAGACGCTGACGCCCCTCGCCGACGAGTTCGCGGTGCTTCCGAACCCGGCCGTTCGCGGCCTCGTCTCCCTCCACGGACGGCTGCGTTCGATGTTGAGACCGGCGAGATGATCTGGCGCACGCTCTTCTCGTTCGAAGGCACGATCTCCAGACGCGCGTACTTCTGGACCGCCGTGGGAGGGCTGCTGATCAAGCAGCTCCTCGACCTCGGCCTCGCGTCGCTGGCGTTCCATCGCGACTGGACGCCGCTCAACTATCTCGTGCCGCTCGGCGTGCCGGTATCGCTGCGCGCGATGACCGGCGACGACATCGTCTTCGTCGGAACGATGCTCCTCGCATCGCTGCCGTTCGCGTGGATCGGCCTGGCGATCACGGCAAAACGCTTCCGTACGATCGGCTGGCCGACGTGGACGGTCGGATTGTTCTTCGTCCCGATCGGCAACATCGTCTCGTTCCTTGCGGCCGCGATCTGGCCCGAAGGCGATGCGGCGCCCACGCCGGTCGAGCCTGGTTTTCTTTCGCGCGTCGTTCCCCGCGACCGGTTGGGCGCCGCGCTCGCCGCAGCGCTCTGCTCCGCAGTGCTCTCGCTCGCGTTCGTCTACGTCGGCACCGCCTGGCTGAACACGTACGGCTGGGGCTTGTTCGCCGCCATCCCGTTCGGCCAGGGTGCGCTCGCCGTGGCGCTCGCCGGTGCGCGCGACCGCCGTTCGCTCGGCGGCAGCATCGCGATCGCGGTGCTCTCCGCCGCGCTCGCGCTGGTCGGACTGCTCGCGGTCGCACTCGAAGGCGTCCTCTGCATCGCCATGGCGGCACCGGTCGTCGTCGCGCTGGCGATCGCCGGCGGGATGTTCGCCTACGTCGTGCAGGGCCCGAAATCGCGACGCTTGGACGTCGCGACGCTGATCCTCATCGTCGGTGTCGCCCCCGGTATCATGGGCGCCGAAGCGGTCGTACCGCGAGACGCGCCGACGTATATGGTGCGGTCCGAAATCGTGGTCGACGCGCCGCCGATGACGGTCTGGCGTCGCGTCGTCGCGTTCCCCGATCTGCCTCCGCCCGAACAGCTCCCCTTCCGGATCGGCATCGCCTACCCCGAGCGGGCGCACATCGTGGGGAGCGGCGTCGGCGCGATACGCTACTGCTCGTTCTCGACCGGCGACTTCGTCGAACCGATCACCGCATGGGAGCCGGGCCGGCGCCTCGCGTTCCGCGTGGCGCGCAGCGCGCAGCCGATGCGCGAATGGAGCCCGTACGCGGGACTGGACACGCCGCACTTGCACGGCTACCTGGTCTCCAAGCACGGCGAGTTCGATCTGGAACCGCTTCCCGGCGGCAAGACCCGGCTGATCGGCATCACGTGGTACCAGCACCATCTCTGGCCGGCGGGGTATTGGGCGTTCTATTCGGACGGCATCATCCACGCGATCCACATGCAGGTCCTCGAACACGTAAAGCGCCTGGCCGAGGCGGACCGCGGGAACTCCTAGCCCGGCCCTTATGCTCCCCGCTCCCGCGGTCGATAGTAGGAGTGTAAGGAGACATGGGTGGCGGACACGCGGACCCCGGATGCTCTCGGCCCGGTCCCGCTAGGCGACGTCCTCGAGCGGATCACCGACGGGATCATCGCGCTCGATGCGGACTGGCGGATCGTCTACATCAACACGCGCGGACGCGAGCTCCTCGACGCCCGCGACCGGCCGCTGATCGGAGAGGACTACCTCGAAGCTTTTCCGCGCGCCGCCGAGACGTCGTTCGTCGATGAGTATCGCGCCGCGTTCTGCGAACAGCGACCCCGACAATTCGTCGAGCATTCGCGCACGGTCGATCGCTCCTTCGAAGTCCAGGTCTTCCCGTCGCCCAACGGCATCTCGGTCTACTTCCGCGACGTCACCGAGCGCGTGCGGGCCGAACTCGAGCGTACCGAACGCGAGGGACGCCAAGACGCGCTGATCCAGTTCGGGCGCATCGCGCTCGGGCGCATCTCCACCGGACGGCTTCTCGCCGACGCGCTGGAACTGCTGATGGCCTATATCGCCGTCCCGTACGCGGAGATCTTCCTCTACGACGCGCGCGAGCGGCGGTACGTCTATGGCGAGGTCGCGGGGCTCGGCATCGGCATCGCTCCGCGCAGCGCGCCGCCGCTGACGGAGGAGGCGCTGGCGGGGTTGCTCTCGGGCACGACCATGACGTCGCTCGACGTGCGCGAGGATCAGCGCTTCCTGGACGGCGACACGTTCGACAGGCTCGGCACGACGGCGGCGCTCTGCGTGCCGGTCGGTACGGAAGAAGGAGCGCTCGCGCTGATGTTCGCCTACGGCGACGCGGCCACCATCGGCAGCGAGGCGAACGCGCGCTTCGCCGAAGCGATCGCGACGACCCTGACCGAAGCGCTGCGTTCGAAGAATACGCGCCGAAGCAATCGCGAGATCCTCGAGTCCATCAACGACGCGTTCGTGGCATGCGACGAGAATCTCACGATCACGTACGTGAACGAACGGATGGCCGCGTTCTGGCAGATGCGCGCCGAAGAGATCGTCGGGAAGAACTTGGAATGGTTCTCGCGCTACTCGGGAGGCGCGGAGACGATCGCGCACTACAAGATGGCGCTGCTGACCGGGAAGTCGGCGACGTTCGAGGCGTTCTTCCCGGAGCGTCAGCGCTGGTACGAGAACCGGGTCTACCCGTTCGCGTCGGGAGTCGCCGGATACGTCCGCGACGTCACGCGGCGCAAGGGCGCCGAGATGCAGATCCGCGAGCTCAACGTCGAACTCGAGCGGCGCGTGCGCGAGCGGACGCACCAGCTCGAGCTCGCGAACGCCGACCTCGAATCGTTCGCCTATTCCGTATCGCACGATCTGCGGGCGCCCCTGCGCGCGATCGACGGCTTCAGCCAGGCGCTGGAAGAGGACTACGGTCATCACTTCGATCGCGAGGGCTCGCGCCTGCTCGGGCGCGTGCGCAACGCGGCGACGCGGATGGCCGCGCTCATCGATGCCCTGCTCGATCTGGCCCGCATCGCCCGCAAGCCGATGACCTACGTCGCCGTGGACGTCTCCAAGATCGCGCAGAGCGTCGTCGATGACTTACGTCGTTCTTCGCCGTCGCGGGACGTCCGGGTGCTCGTCGAATCGGGCATGGGCGCGTTCGGCGAGCCGGCCCTGGTGCGCGCGTGCCTGGAGAACCTCATCGGCAACGCGTGGAAATTCACGCGCGATACGCCGGGCGCGGAGATCCACGTCGGCCGCGCCGCGCCCGGCGAGTTCTTCGTCCGCGACAACGGCGCCGGCTTCGACATGGCCTACGCCAACAAATTGTTCGGCGCGTTCCAACGTCTGCATTCGGTCGAGGAGTTCGAGGGCACGGGCGTCGGCCTGGCCTCGGTCGCGAAGATCGTCCATCGCCACGGCGGCGAGATACGCGCAGAGGGAAGCGTCGGTCGAGGAGCAACGTTCACGTTCACGCTGCCGACGGAGGCCCCATCAAAGGAATGACCAGCCCCTACGTCCTCCTCATAGAAGACAACGAAGACGATATCGAACTCACGCGCCGTGCGTTCGCCCGCAACCATATCGTCAACGATCTCGTCGTCGCGCGCGACGGCGTCGAAGCGAGCGATCTGCTCTTCGGCGGCGAACCGGACAAGCTGCTCCCGCAGTTCATCCTGCTGGATCTGAAACTGCCGCGCGTCTCCGGGCTCGAATTGCTCGAACGCATCCGCGGCGACGCGCGCACGGCGCTCATCCCGACCGTGATCCTCACGTCGAGCAAGCAAGACGAAGATCTGCTGGCCGGGTATCACCTCGGCGCGAACAGCTACGTGCGCAAGCCGGTGGACTTCAACGAGTTCGTCGAGGCGGTGCGACAGGTGGGGTTGTATTGGCTGGTCCTCAACCAGCCCCCGCCCGTCGATAAGACGTGAGTCAGCGCCTCCGCGTCCTGTGCGTCGACGATTCCGAGGACGACGCGGACCTCAACGTCCTCGCGCTCAAGCGGCACGGATACGACGTGGAGAGCGTGCGGGTCGACCGGCGCGAGGCCGCGGGACGCGAACTGATCTCCAAGCAGTGGGACGTCGTGCTCTGCGATTTCCAGATGCCGCATTTCAGCGCGAACGGTCTGCTCGAACTCGTCGCCGAGGGTCAGTACGACATCCCGGTCCTCATCGTCTCCGGCGCCGTCGGCGAAGAGGCCGCGGCCGAGATGATCCGGCTCGGCGCCTACGACTACGTCTTCAAATCCCGCATCAAACGTCTCGGCAGTTCGGTCGAGCGCGCCCTGCGCGATGCGGAGATCCGCCGCGGGCGCCGCGCGATGGAAGAACAGCTCCGCTCGAGCGAGACGCGCCTCCGCCTGATCTTCGAACAGCTGCCGGCGCTCGTCGTGACGACCGATACCGAACTCACCATCACGTCCGTCGAAGGCGCGCGTCTGGCGGCGATCGGCATGGAGGGCGACCAGCTCGTCGGCTCGCGGATCGGCACCTCGCCGCTCATCGCGGACGAATCCCGCTTCCCCATCCGCCGCGCGCACCTGCGCGCGCTGCAGGGCGGCGCCGGCGAGTTCGAGATCATCTGGGGCGGCAAGACCTTGCAGGGCCACGTCGAGCCGCTGCGCGGAACGGACGGCCGCATCCTGGGCACGATCACCGTCGCCTTCGACGTGACGGAACGCAAGGTCGCCGAACAGCGGCTCGCATATTTCGCGCAGTACGACATCCTCACCGACCTGCCGAATCGCGCCGTCCTCGAAGACCGTCTGGAGCAGGCGATCGCGGCGTCCGCACGCCGCGGCGGCGGCATCGCCGTCCTCGCGATCGATCTGGACCGGTTCAAGGAGATCAACGAGACGTTCGGCCGGGCCGGCGGCGACGAACTGCTGCGCGCCGTCGGCGCGCGCCTGCGCAGGCTCTTCTCGATCGACGCGACGGTCTCGCGCTTCAGCGAAGACCTCTTCGTCGTCCTGGCGCTCGACGTCGACGGACGCCCGGCGCTGGAACAGCTCGCCCGCAGGACCGCCGAGGTCTTCGAAGCGCCGTTCCTCGTCGCCGGAAACGAGGCGTACGTCACGAGCAGCATCGGCGTCGCCATCTATGGCGAGGATGGGCTCGAGGCTTCGGGGCTGGTCGAAGCCGCCGAGGCCGCCGTGCTCGCGGCCAAGTCCGGGGGGCGCAATACCTGGCGGTTCTTCACGCCGTCCATGCTGCTCTCGTCCGCCGAGCGCATCACCCTGCGCAAGCAGCTGCGCAACGCCGCGGTGGCCGGCGAGCTCGTGCTGCACTATCAGCCGCTCTTCCGCGCGCGCGACGGTGCGCTCGCGGCGATGGAAGCGCTCGTGCGCTGGCAGCATCCCGAACTGGGACTGCTCATGCCGGCGAACTTCGTGCCGCTCGCCGAAGAGTCGGGCGCGATCGACGACGTCGGCGAGTGGGTGCTCGACGAGGTCGCACGCCATCTGCAGATCTGGGACGAGCGCGGCATCGTCGTACCGCGCGCGTGCGTCAACCTCTCCGCGAGGCAGTTCGAGAAGAGCGACCTGCGCAGCCGGATCTCGCAGATCCTCGCGCGTCGCAAGACCGATCCGGCCCGCGTCGAGCTGGAACTCACGGAGAGCGCGATCATGCGCGACGTCACCGCGGCGATCGCGACGCTTCAAGACCTCAAGACGATCGGCGTTCGCCTTTCGGTCGACGACTTCGGCGCGGGCTACACGTCGCTGAGCTTCCTGCGGCGCTTCCCGGTCGACACGCTCAAGATCGATCAATCGTTCGTGCGGGACCTGATGCCCGGCTCGCAAGACGAGGCGATCGTCAAAGCGATCGTCACGCTCGCGAGCAACTTAGGGCTGGAGAGCGTCGCCGAAGGCGTCGAGACGGCCGAGGTCGCCGCGCATCTGCGCGAGCTCGGCGTCGTGGAACTGCAGGGCTTCTATCTGGCGTCGCCGATGCCGTTCGAGGCCTGCGCGGAATTCATCGAAGGGCTCGCGAGCGCTCCCGCGAGCTGACGCGCCGCCGGCCCGATGATCGCGACCAGACGTTCGATGCCGGCGCGATCGCCATCCGTGAAGCGCGCCGCGACGGGAGCGTCGACGTCGAAGACCGCCACCGTCTCCCCGCCGGAGAGGATGGGGACGACGATCTCGCTGCGGGAAGCGGAGTCGCAGACGATGTGATCCGCGAACGCGCGGACGTCGTCGACGACGAGCGTCGAGCGCGATCGCGCGGCCGCGCCGCAGACGCCGCGGCCGCCCGGCAGTCGCGTGCAGGCGGGCTTGCCTCCGAACGGCCCGAGTACCAGATCGCCGCCGGCGTCCGCGAAGTAGAAGCCGGCCCAGTTCACGTCCGGGAGCTCGGCGAAGACGAAGGCCGCGAAGTTGGCGACGTTGGCGAGCGCGTCGGGTTCCCCGTCGAGCAGGGCCGCGGCTTGCCGCTCCAGCATGTCGTAGTCCGTCACAGTGCCTTAACAGTACCATACGGGTGCGAACCGCACGTGCCGAGAAGTTGGCCGCGCGGGGAGAGGAGCGTAGCGACATTCCTGAGCCGTCGTTGATGCGTCACGCCGCGAGCCTGCTCGCAGCCGACCTGAGTCTGGAAGCGACGTTCGAGCGGCTTACCGAGCTGCTCGCGGCGCACGTCGACGTCTCCGTCGTGTTCGTCGCGCTGGCCGAGCCGGGCGCGCGGGCGCGCATCGAATATCTCTACGACCACGGCGTCGTCCGCCCCGATCCCGGGATCGAACTCGTGAAGCCGTCGGTCGCCCTCGAGGTGATCGCCACGGGCCGCGTCGCCTGGGGCAACACGCCGCTGGAATGGGCGCCGCACGGCACCACGCCGATCTACCGCGAGCGACCCGAGACGAACGATACGCTTTCGGCGATCTTCGTGCCGATGCGCGCGGGCGGACACATCGTCGGCGCGCTCTCGGTGCAGAGCACGCGCGAGGGCGCCTACGACGAAGCCGGCGTCGACGTCGTCGCCGCGATCGGCCACTTCCTGGGCGTGGCCGTCGAGAACCAGCGCCTCGTCCGCGACCTCACGCGCAGCGCCGATTACGACACGCTCACGGGCCTGGCCAATCATTCCTATCTCGTCCGCGCGCTCGATCGCGCGATCGCCGTCGCTTCGCGCGAACGTCCCCTCGCGGCGATCATGTTCAACATCACGAACTTCGGCGCGTTCAACGACACCTACGGGTACTCGGAAGGCGATGGGCTGCTCACGCGTCTGGCGCGCGTGCTGGAAGGACTGCAGGACGACGGCGTGACGATCGGGCGGTTCGGCGGAGACGTGTTCCTGGCGATCGTCGAAGACCGCACCCGCGAAAGCGTCGAGGGCATCATCGGCTCCGCGCTCGATCGCTTGCGCGGCGTCTCGTATCTCGCGCCGGGCGGTCCGATCCCGGTCGCGGTCGCGTGCGGCTATGCGTTCGCTCCCTCCGATGCGGTCGACCGCGCCGACCTGGTCGCCCTGTGCGATCACCGCACGCGCAGCTCGCGCAAGCTCGGCGGCATGCCCGCAGGCGAAGACGACGTCGAAGCCTATCACCTGCACGGGACGTTCGCCGGGATCGAGACGGTCGTCGGAAGCCTGCTCGATCGCGATCCCTTCACGCGCGTCCATCTGTTCCACGTCAACGCGATGGCCAAGCGCTGGTCGGAGTTCAACCTCGATCTGGATGCGGAATCCCGCGAACGATTGCTGCAGGCGAGCCTGCTGCACGACGTCGGCAAACTGCTCGTGCCGGATCGCATCCTGATGAAGCCCGCCGCGCTCACGCGGATCGAATATCGCGCGATGAAAGAGCACGCCGATTTCGGACGCACGATCCTCAAGCCGCTGGCCGGATACGACGAGGTCGCCGAGATCGTCGGCGAACATCACGAGCGTTGGGACGGCGCCGGCTATCCGCGAGGTCTGCGCGGCGCGGCGATCAGGCCGCTCGCGCGCGCGATCGCGATACTGGACGCGTTCTCGGCGATGACCGTGGACCGCCCCTACCATCGCGGCGTTCCGGAGGACGAAGCGATCGCGGAGATCGTCCGCTGTTCGGGGACGCAGTTCGACCCGTATTACGTCGAGCGCTTCGTAGCATGGCGCGAAGGCGTCGCCGCGCGTCCCGCATAAATTCACCGGAGCGGCGCGCGCCCGTAGCTCAATTGGATAGAGCAGGGGACTCCTAAGCCCAAGGTTGGTGGTTCAATTCCGCCCGGGCGCACCACACATCGTCTTTCCAAGGGGATTCGAACGCGTGAAAGCATGGCTTGCGCGATTCCTGGTCGCGGCCGCGTGCGCGTCGGTCGTCTCGGTCGCGTCGGCGGACGGGATCGCCCGCGGCGTCGCCGCGCTCGCCCGCGCCGGGGTCGCCCCGGCCGCAGGCGGGGTGCCGCGCCTGGTGCTCGCGACGCCGGACCCGGCGATCGCCGGCCCGGCGCAGGTCGGCAGTGCGTGGGATGCCGGGGCCTGGGGCGCGTACGGGCGCGGGGTCGCGGCCGCCGCTCGCGCCGCCGGAGCGAACGTCGTGGCCGTGCGTCTCGGACCGTTCGCGAGCGACCCCCAGCTCGAGAGCTTCGCCATCGAGCCGATCGCCGCCGGGATCACGCGCGCGCACGCGCTCGCGGCCCTCGTGCCGTCCGCCGAGCCGGGGACCGACCCGGTCGCGCTCCACGCGCTGGATCTCCCGCCTCTCGAGGCCGGACTGCGGGGCGGTGCCGGCGCGATCGCCTGCACGCTGCCCGGAGCGCCCTGGGTCGCGGCCCTCTGTCGGGATCCGCGGGGTCTCGCCAAAGCGCTCGAACGCGACGTCCGCTTCGAAGGCTTCGTCACCGGATCGTCGCTGCGCGAACTGACCACCTGGGCGCGGGTGAAGCGGGCCGTTCGCAAGGCGGGCCTCTACGGCCGCACGCCGCTGCCGGCCGCGCCGGGGGCGCGCGCCGAACTCTCTCGCCGGCTCGTCCAGAGCGGCGCCGTCCTCTTGAAGAACGGCGGCGACGTCCTGCCGCTCGATCCCGCGACGACCCGTTCGCTGCTGCTGGTCGGCGCCGACGAAGCGACCCGGGCCGCGGTCGCCGCGGCCTTCCCTTCGGCTCGGATCGACGTGCAAAGCGACTGGGCCGGAGCGATCGCCGTCGCCGGACGGTACCAGGCCGTCGTCATCGTCACCGCCGCCGCGGACTCGGACGAAGCCGCCGGCGTCGCCGCCATCTTCGCGGCCAATCCGCGCACGATCGCGGTGGTCGAGCGGTCCCCGGCCGCGCTCGAGGGCCCCGCCGCGGCCGCCGCGCTGCTCCTGGCTTGGGACCCGGTCGCGGGCACGGCGCCGGCGGTGGCGAACCTGCTGGCCGGCAAGGCCGCGCCCGCGGGCCGGCTCTCGGTGGCCACCGCGTCCTATCCCCTCGGTGCGGGCCTCACGTATACGGACTTCGTCTTCTCGGGCTTCGAGGTGGCCTACGGCAAAGGCCGCGCGCCGGTCACCGTCTCATTCCTGGTCCGCAACGCCGGGAAACGCACGGGGACGGCCGTGCCGCGCCTGACGCTCGACCTGCCGAGCGGCGGGTCGCGCCTGGCCGCCTTCGCCCGGATCACGCTCGCTCCGGGCAAGGAACGGCGGATCCGGCTGCCTCTGCAGGCGCGGGCCTTTGCGATCTGGTCCGCTTCCTTTGGAGCCTGGTACGTCGCGGCCGGAACCTACTCGGCGACGGTGGCCGACGGGCCGGCCGGAACGCCGCTCGAGGGGACGATCCGCATCGTTTCTCGGTAGTTGCGGCGCGCGCTCGCCCTGTGGTACTATGGGTCGCCGAACGGACCCGCAGGTCCGTTCATTTCATGTTATTTGGTAAGCAGAAGTGGCAAAAAAAGAAAATCGCGTAATGGTCGTCTTGGCTTGCACGGAGTGCAAGCGCCGCAATTACAACTCGCAGAAGAACAAGCAGAAGACGACGGATCGGCTCGAATTGAGCAAGTACTGCCGTTTTTGCCGCTGCCACAAACCGCATCGCGAGACGAAGTAATCCAACATAGGGCGGTAGCTCAATTGGTAGAGTTGCGGTCTCCAAAACCGTCGGTTGCAGGTTCGAGTCCTGTCCGCCCTGCCAACAATCTCTGGGAGTCGACTTGGTGAACGAAGGTAACAAGAGCGCGGTGGGCCGCGGAGCCAGTGCGGCGCAGCGCCAGGCGGCGAATGCGAGCGCATCGGATTTCGTGCGCGGCGTCGTCGCCGAGCTCAAGCGCGTCACGTGGCCCACGCGCGAGGAATGGATGTCGGCGACGTTGCTGACGATCATCCTCGTCGTCGGCATCGGCCTGTTCACGTTCGGCGCGGACCAGCTCTTCGGCTGGCTCTTCAATCTGCTCAAGCCGCCGGTCCACTAGTCATCACCATGTCCGAATCAGATCTCGATCAGCCCTTCAACCCGGAGTACATGCCGGCTTGGGCGCCCGACCCCGATCCCGTCCCCGCGTCGGCGCCGTCGGGACCCGCGGTCCCCTTCGGCTACGAAGCCGAGGCCGAACCGGCCGATACGGCCGAGCCCGCCGAGAAGGGCGATGCGAAGACGCAGGGCCGCGACTGGTTCGTCGTCCACACGTACTCGGGCTACGAGAACAAGGTGAAGGCCAATCTCGAACGCCGCATCCATTCGATGAACATGCAGGACAAGATCTTCCGCGTGCTCGTGCCGATGGAAGACGAAGTCGAGTTCAAGGACGGCAAGCGCAAGACGACCCCGAAGAAGGTGTTCCCCGGCTACGTCCTCGTCGAGATGTCGATGGACGATCAGTCGTGGTACGTCGTCCGCAACACGCAGGGCGTGACGGGATTCGTCGGCAGCCCGGGCCCCGGCGAGAAGCCGGTCCCGCTGCAAGAGAAAGAAGTCAAGACGATCCTCAAGCAGATGGGCATCGAAGCGCCGAAGCTCAAGATCGACTTCGCGAAGGGTGACCGCGTGAAGGTCACGTCCGGACCGTTCTTCGACTTCACCGGCATCGTCGACGAGATCCAACCGGAGAAAGAAAAGCTCCGCGCGCTCATCTCCATCTTCGGAAGAGAGACCCCCGTCGAACTCGAATTCTTCCAGGTGGAAAAAGTCTAGCACCGCTAGCACAAGTTTCTCGCACGCATCACCCCGGCGTGCGAGATTGCTGAGGGGGAGAACCGCTGCCAGCAGCGATTCGTTACGGAGAACTACAACATGGCTAAGAAAGTCGTAGGCAAGATCGGCCTGCAGATCCCGGCAGGGAAGGCGACGCCCGCCCCGCCGATCGGTCCGGCGCTCGGACCCTACTCGCTCAACATCATGGACTTCTGCAAGCAGTACAACGAACGTACGAGCTCGCAGGCGGGCATGATCATCCCGGTCGAGATCACCGTCTTCGAAGACCGGACGTTCACGTTCGTCACGAAGACGCCGCCGGCGTCCTTCCTGATCAAGCAGGCGCTCAAGATCGAGTCCGGCTCGAAAGAACCGAACCGCAACAAGGTCGGCAAACTGACGAACAAGCAGCTCGAGGACATCGCCAACGTGAAGATGCCCGACATCAACGCGAACGATCTGGAAGCCGCCAAGAAGATCATCGCCGGAACGGCGCGCTCGATGGGCGTGGAGGTCGAATAATGCCGCAGCATCACGGTAAGCGCTTCAAGAAGCTGAACGAAGGCTTCGACGCGAAGGCGCTCTTCGACCAGAACGAAGCGATCACGCTCGTCAAGCGTCACGCGAACGCCAAGTTCGACGAGACGATCGAGGCGCACATCCGTCTCGGCGTCGACCCTAAGAAATCGGATCAGAACGTGCGCGGCACGGTGCTGCTTCCCAACGGCACGGGTAAGACCGTGCGCGTGATCGCGTTCGCCAAGGGCGACAAGGCGAAAGAAGCCGAAGCCGCCGGCGCCGACCTGGTCGGCGAGGCGGACCTCATCGAGAAGGTCAAAGGCGGCTTCGCCGACTTCGACGTCGCGGTCGCGACGCCCGACATGATGGCGGCGGTCGGTAAGGAGCTCGGACGCGTGCTCGCGCAGAAGATGCCGAATCCGAAAGCCGGCACGGTCTCGGCGAACATCGGTTCGGCGATCAAGGACATCAAGGCCGGTAAGGTCGAGTATCGCCTCGACAAGTCCGGCATCGTGCACACGATCGTCGGCAAAGCCTCGTTCGAAGCGAACGCGCTCGTCGAGAACGTCGCCACCCTGCTCGACGCGATCGTGCGCGCCAAGCCGGCCGCGGCGAAGGGGACCTACATCCGTTCGGTCACGCTGACCTCGACGATGGGGCCCGGCGTCAAGGTCGACCCGAACAAGATCAAGACGCACGCATAATCCGCCGCGTCGACACGGACGAAGGGCCCGCCGGTTACGGCGGGCCCTTCATGCTTTCCTCACCTCTGCACGCTATTCCAGAAGCGAACTGCCGAAAGATAGCTAGGAGGGTATCGGACATGGATCGTTCTCTGACGTTGGATGGTTTGCGGACCAGCGCGACGACGCTGTTCGTAGTGCTCGTCTGGGTGCACGTCCCGACGGCCGCACTGGTGGCGCTGGTGAGCCGCAACCCCGCCCTCGGCCCGACCGTCACCGCGCTCGTGGTCGCCGTTCTCGCCACGATCTGCGCGCGCTTCCTCAAGGAAGGGCCGGTCCTTCGATGCCTGATGGCCGTCTTCATGACGTGCGGTCCGATCGTCTTCGTGTACGCTGGACGCGGCCACAGCAGCGGATTTTCGGGAACGGGCGATTGGCAAGTCGACTATCACATGTACTTCTTCGCCGTCTTCGCCATGCTCGCGGCCTACGTCGATTGGCGCCCGATCGCGGTCGCCGCAGCGTTGACGGCCGGTCACCATCTGGTCCTCGATCTCCTCGTGCCGGCGAACGTCTTCCCGGAAGAAGGCCTGGACCGCGTCCTGCTCCACGCCATCGCGGTGGTCGCGGAATGCGGCGTGCTGTTCTGGATGACGAATGCGATCGGCACGCTCTTCCGCCGTCTCGAAGAGGCGAACGAACTCGTGGAGTTCACGGCACGGGAGACCGCAGAGGCGCTGCTCGCGGCGCAAGCCGTGCATCCGTGAGCGTCACCCTCTACTTCGGTTCGAATACGGACACGATGCTCGCGACCAAGGCCCTGCGGGATGTGGGCGTGGTCGCGCGCATGATCCCGACGCCCGCCGAGATCCGCGCGCAGGCGAACCTGTGCCTGTCCATCGACGACGAGCATCGGATCGAAGCGCTGAGCGCGATCCAGCGCGCGAGGGTCGCGATCGGCGGCGTCGCCTAATCCAGGAGCCGCACCTTGCCGCTGTGGAGATCGTAGATCGCGCCGACGATGGAGATCGTCCCGGCCGCATGCGCGTCCGCGAGGATCTTCGACTCCGCGGTGAGCGCCTTCACGGTCATGCGGACGTTCTCGTCGATGGCGTTGGCGAGCCAGTCGCCGCTCATCGCTTTCGCGGCTTTCGCCGCCGGTTCGATCGCGGTAGCGAGGCCTTGGATGTGTCCGGGGAACGTCGCGCCTTTGACCGCCTCCGTCGCGGCTTTCACCGCGCCGCACGCGGAGTGGCCGAGGACCATGATCAGTTCGGTCTTGAGCACCGCGACGGAATATTCGAGCGAGCCGAGGCCGGTATCGGTGGCGAAATTCCCCGCCACGCGAACGGTGAATACGTCGCCGGGATCGTGATCGAAGATCGTCTCGACGGGCACGCGCGAATCGGCGCAGCCGAGGACGGCGACGAAGGGCGCCTGCCCGTTGGCCAGTTCCGCGCGACGCGCGGTCGCCGGCGTGCAGCGCGGCGTGCCGGCGGCGAAGCGCGCGTTGCCGGCCATGAGCGCGGCGAGGTGGCCCTTCGCGTTCGCGGACGACGCCAGAGCGGAGAGCCGGAGCGGCCCCCCGTCCAGGACCATTGCGGCGAGACCCGCTCCGGCGGTGAGAAGGCTACGGCGGGAGATGGTGTGGTTCATGACGCCTCATCTTTCAGCAGTTGGACGGTGCCCGTGTGGAGGTCGTAGACGGCGCCGCAGATGAGGAGTTCGCCCGAGGCGGCCTCCGCGGCGAGGATGGCGGAACGTTCGGAGAGCGCCGCGACGCTGCGGCGGACGTTTTCGGTGACGGTATTTGCCGCCCAATCGCCGGGGGTGGTCCGCGCGACGGCGGCGGCCGGTGCCAGCGCTTCGGCGAGCCGTCCGATCCGACCGGGGAACGTCTCCCCTTGCAGGCCGGCGATCGCCGCGTCGGCGGCGCCGCATCCGGTATGTCCGAGGACCATGACGAGCGTCGATTTGAGCTTCGCGACGGCGAACTCGATCGACGCCAGGCCGTCGTCGTTGACGAAATTGCCCGCGACCCGGACGACGAAGATGTCGCCGGGGCCGTGATCGAAGATCGTCTCGACCGGGACCCGGGAGTCGGAGCAGCTCAGGATGGTCGCGTACGGCGCCTGGCTGACGGCCAATTCCGCCCGGTGGACGGTCGCTTTCTGGGCGACCGGATCGCCCTTGGCGAAGCGGGCGTTGCCGGCCATGAGGTCGTGGAGATGGTACTTGGGCATAGAAGCCGTGCGTTCGAGGCGGTTGCGCCGCCCCCCGCCGCCGTGCTATCATCCGCGAGGCTCCAAAGACCGTAGGCCGCCCGCGAGGGCGTTAATCCGGGAGACCGGACCTACCGAGGACGACTGTAGCGATATCCCCGCGCGATCCGTTCGCGCGCCGGTTTGAGCGAAGCGCCCTCTTCGGCTGGAGGAGCGCTTTTTCGTTTCATAAGGACAAAAGCGTCTATGCCAACCGCAAAAAAAGAAGCCGCGGTACGAGAGTTGCGCGACCGGCTCGCCGGTTCGCCGAACTTGTTCTTGACGAACTTCCAGGGCCTCACCGTCGCAGAGATCACGAAACTGCGCGGCGAGCTCCGTAAGGACGGAAGCACGTATTCCGTCGTCAAGAACACGCTGTTCAAGATCGCCGCCGGTGACGACCTCACCAAGCATCTCGAGCAGTTCCTCGCCGGTTCGACCGGCGTGGTGTTCGCCGGCACGGACCCGGTGGGTCCCGCCAAGGCGCTCAAGACGTTCGCCGACGATGTGAAGGCCCTCGGTATCAAGGGCGCGTTCATCGACGGTCGCGTCGTGGACGCACGTCAAGTCAACGCGCTTGCCGCGCTTCCGCCCAAGCAAGAACTTCTCGCCAAACTGGTCGGCTCGCTCGCGAGTCCGATGCGCGGTCTCGTCACCGTGCTCTCGGGCAATCAGAGCGGACTCGTCCGCGCGCTCAATCAAATCCGCGAGCAGAAGCTCGCTGCCCAATCCGGATCTTAAGGGAGATATCTATCATCATGGCAGTTGCAGAACTGATCGATTCCATCGATAAGCTCACCGTCCTCGAACTCGCCGACCTGGTCAAGCAGCTCGAAGAGAAGTACGGCGTCTCGGCCGCAGCGCCGGTCGCAGTCGCGGCCGCCGGTGGCGGCGCCGCCGCCGCTCCGGCCGCCGAGAAGACCGAATTCGACGTCGTCCTCGCGGAAGCGGGCGCGGAGAAGATCAAAGTCATCAAGGCCGTCCGCGAAGTGACGAGCCTCGGCCTCACGGAAGCCAAAGCGTTCGTCGAGAGCGCGCCGAAGGCCGTCAAGGAAGGCGTCAGCAAAGACGAAGCCGAGTCCATCAAGGCGAAGCTCGAAGAAGCCGGCGCGAAGGTCGAAATCAAGTAGTTCTCCCCTCACCCGGAGAAACGGACGGGGTCGCTTGATGCGACCCCGTTTTTTTTGTACGTCGCGACCGACGCCGACGATGAAAGGGCAACCCGATCGTGCCAGTATCGAACTCCGCCATCATCTCCGAGATCGCCGTCTACGTGGTGATCGCCGGCCTCATGATCTTCCGCTACTCGCGCCCGCAGAAGATGACGCTGACCCGCATGTGGGTCGCTCCCATCATCTTCACCGCCATGACCGCATTCGCCATCTGGGGAGGCCAGCAAGTCGCGCCGGCACCCGCTTGGGAAGTCGTCGCGGCCGTGATCGGCGGTCTGGTCCTCGGCGCGCCGCTCGGCATCCTGCGCGGCAAGCACACGAAGGTCCGCGCGACCGACGCGCCCGGCGTGATGTACCTCGATGCGTCGTGGGTGGTGCTCGCCCTCTGGCTCGGCGCGTTCGTGCTGCGCCGCATCGTCCAGCTCGTGCTGCCGCACGGCTCGGTATCGACGATCGTCGGCGACGGCCTGATCGTCTTCGCGATCGCTACGGTGGTGGTCTCGTATTACGAGATCTACAAGAAGTATCGCGAACTCGAACGCGAGGCGGGGCAGATCTGACCGCCCCTCCTCGCGTCGGCTAGCGCGCTACCAGATCTGGCAGCGCTGGGCGGCGGGCCGGACCATCGGGTCGTTCTCCTTGCAGAAGAACGCCTGGGCGAACGCCGGCATGTTGGACAGCGGCGCGTTCACGCGGAACTTGTCCCACGGATGCTCGTTGGTGTTCGCGAGGAACGTCCGGAACTGCGCGCTGTCGACGCTGGCCCAGACGCCCGCCCAGCCGAGGAAGAAGCGCTGCTCCGGGGTGAAGCCGTCGATGGTCAGGCGCGGATGCGTCGACTGCCACTTCTCGAACGCCTTGTAGGCGATGGTCAGGCCGCCGAGGTCGGCGATCGCCTCGCCTTGCACGAGCTTGCCTTGCTCGTGCACGCCCGGTTCGGGCGAGAGCGCGTCGAACTGGTCGACGATGCACTGCGCGCGCTTGTCGAAGTTCGCGGAGTCGGCGGCGGTCCACCAGTCCGCCAGGTTGCCGTCCTTGTCGAACTGCCGGCCGGTGTTGTCGAAGCCGTGCGTCGATTCGTGGCCGATGACGGCGCCGATGCCGCCGTAGTTGATCGCCGGATCCGCCTTCGCGTTGTAGAACGGCGGCTGCAGGATGCCGGCGGGGAAGACGATCTCGTTGACCGACGGATTGTAGTATGCGTTGACCGTCGGCGGCGTCAGACCCCAGCGACTGCGATCGACCTTCTTGCCGATGTCGGCGAGATCGCGCTTGGTGGCCCAGCGGGCGGCGGCCACCAGGTTGCCGGCATAGGACGTGCGCTCGATCGGCAGCGCCGAATAATCGCGCCACTTGTCGGGATAGCCGATCTTCAGCAGGAAGGCGTCGAGCTTGGCGACGGCTTTGGCCTTCGTCTGCGCCGACATCCAGTCGTTGGTGGCGAGATCGTCGCGCAGCGTCGCCTTGATGTTGCGCACCATCGCCAAGGCCGAGGCCTTCGCCGACGGCGGGAACGTCTTGGCCACGTAGAATTGTCCGAGGGCTTCGCCGAGGATGCGATCGGTGGCGGACGTGCAGCGCTTCCAGCGGTCCTGCTGGACTTTGGTGCCTTGCAGCGTGCGCGAGAAGAAGTCGAAGTTGGCGTCGGCGAACGCGCTCGGCAGCGCGCTCGCGTAGGAGTGGAGGAGATGCCACTTGAGGAAGGCGCGGACTTGCGAGGGCTTCCACGTACCGAGCTGCTGCGACCATGCGGTCAAGAAGCCCGGCTCGCCGACGTTGATCTTTCCGATGCGCACCGGATAGGCGCCGAAATAGCGCGCCCAATCGAAGTTCGGCGTCAGCTTCTGCAGGCCGGCCCGGTCCGTCGGATGATAGGTCTTCTGCGGATCGCGCCGGTCGGCGGCTCCGAGCGATGCCTGCGCCAGCGCCGTCTCCATGGCGAGGACCGATCGCGCGTCCGCGGCGGAAGCCGCCGGGTACTCGCCGGCGAGCGCGAACATCGTGGTCACATGCGCGAGATACGCGTCGCGGAGCTTCTGACTCGCGGCGTCCGTCTTGGTGTAGTAATCCTTGTTCGGAAGGCCCAGGCCGCCTTGGACGACGTTGGCGATATTCAGGCTGCTGTTCTTATAGTCGGCGCCGGCACCGAAGTTGAAGAACGTTCCGCTGCCGTCGTAGTCGAGTTCGGAGAGCAGCGCCGGGAGCTGCTTGAGATCCGCGTAGGCCGCGATGGCGGCCAGTTGCGGAGCGATCGGACGCAGACCGCCCCGATCGATCGCGGCCACGTCCATGCAGGACGCGTAGAAATCGCCGATCTTCTGCGAATTGGTCCCCATAGCGCCCGGCTTCGCGGCAGCGGCGTCGAGGATGCCGTGCAAGACTTCGCGATTGTGCTCGGCCAACACCGTGAACGAACCGTATGACGGATAGGCCGCCGGCAGCGGGTGGGATTTGATCCATCCGCCGTTGGCGAACTGATAGAAGTCGTCGCACGGCTTGCACGTGCGGTCGAGGTTCGCGAGGGTGACGCCGCTGACGGCGGTGGCGGCGGCGCGGACGCCGGCGTTGACGAACGGGAGTGAGATGAGCGCGGCTAGAGCGAGCGCCCGCAGCGCCTTCGATAGCGTGATCTGCATGGCGCGGAATACCCGCTTGCCGGAGCCGGACCCTCTAGAGCGGGTGCGCGGTCGAGACGTTCGGATTGAATCGGCCGAAGGTGGCCGGGTCGCTCCTGAAGAGGGTCTCGAGGTCGCTGATGCGGTGGTCGTCGCGCGGATGGTCGGAGAGCGCTTCGAACGTCCCGGAGTTGCCCGCCTGCAAGAACCGCTGGAAGAGCCAGACCATGCCGTACGGGTCGTAGCCGGCGGCGGCGCACGTGTACGCGCCCGTGCGGTCGGCGTTGCTCTCGACCTGGCGGGAGAAGTTCCCCTCCTCGGCGGTCGCGCCGAGATTGATCGCGAGTTGCGCGAGCTGGCTGTTCCGCGTGAGCACGCCGAGCAGACCGCCGATGATCCCGATGGTCGTCATCTTCGGCTGGAGGTTCATGACGTCGTGATGGATGTCGTGCGAGGTCTCGTGGCAGAGGACGCCGGCGAGCTCTTCCTGATTCTTGGCGAACGTCATCATCGACGTGGTCACGTAGACGTTGCCGCCGGGGACGGCGAACGCGTTGGGCTGCGAGTCGTTGACCAGGATGAAGTGGAAGGGCGTGAAGTACTTGCCGTTCGCGACCCGCGAGATCCGCGCGGCGATCGGATTCAGTCGCGCGTAGTACGGCGAACTCGTCACGATCTTGCCCTGCTGCTGCAGTTGCGCGTATTCTTGCTGGCCGATCTGGACTTCTTGTTGTTCTTCCGCGGTCAGGGCCAGCGCCGGCGCGGTCGAGGCCAGTGCGAATCCGAGAGCGAGGGTCATGGCGGCGATCTTCGTAGACATCGTATCTCCTCAACGTATCCTACCGGAAAAGCGTTCTCGCCAAACGAGAAGGCGCCCGCCGAAGCGAGCGCCTTCTCTGTATCCGGTGCGGCGCGGCCGCTAGTGGACGAGGAAACCGACGAGCAGAAGCGCGACGATGTTGAGCACTTTGATCATCGGGTTGATCGCGGGACCCGCCGTATCTTTGTACGGATCGCCGACGGTGTCGCCGGTGACGGCGGCGGCGTGAGCGACCGAGCCCTTTCCGCCGTGGTTGCCGTCTTCGATGAACTTCTTGGCGTTATCCCACGCGCCGCCGCCCGTCGTCATCGAGATGGCGACGAAGAGACCGGTGACGATGGAGCCGACGAGCACGCCGCCCATCAGCTGCGCGCCGGTGTTGCCCTTGAACACGTTCCAGAGCGTGAGCAGCACGATGACGACGGGGACGCCGACGGGGATGAGCGCCGGGAGGATCATCTCTTTGAGCGCGGACTGCGTGACGATGTCGACGGTCGTGCCGTAGTCCGGCTTCGACGTGCCGGCCATGATGCCGGGGTTCTCGCGGAACTGGCGGCGGACTTCTTCGACGACCATGCCGCCCGCGCGTCCGACCGCTTCCATCGAAAGCGATGCGAACAGATACGGAAGCAGACCGCCGATGAAGAGACCGCAGAGCACGTACGGCTCGCCGATGCCGAAGGAGACCGGCGCGGTCGCGCACGCGGCGTGCGATTCGATGCAGTGGTTGGTAAGCTCTTGGATGAACGAGGCGAAGAGCACGACCGCGGCGAGCGCGGCGGAGCCGATCGCGTAGCCCTTGGTGACGGCCTTCGTCGTGTTGCCGACCGCGTCGAGCGGATCGGTGACGTTGCGTACGTCTTCCGGCATCTCGGCCATTTCGGCGATGCCGCCGGCGTTGTCGGTGATCGGACCGAACGAGTCGATCGCGACGACGATGCCGGCCATCGAGAGCATCGCCATGACGGCGATGCCGACTCCGTAGACGCCCGCGAGCGAGTACGAGACGAGGATGCCCAGGACGATGACGATCGCCGGCAGGGCGGTACCCTGCATCGAGACCGCGAGGCCCGAGATCATGTTGGTCGCGTGTCCGGTGACCGAAGCCGCCGCGATGCGCTTGACCGGACCGAACTGCGTGCCGGTGTAGTACTCGGTGATGTAGGTGATGAGCCAGGTGATGGCGATGCCGACGACCGCGCAGAAGAAGATCTTCGTCGCGTCGACGCCGCCTGCGTTCCCGGCGAAGACGTTCTGGCTCGCGAACCAGAAGCCGATCAGCGAGAGGACGCCGGCGACGCCCATGCCCATGTAGAGGGCGTTCATGATCGACGTCTTGGAGATCTTGCCCACGCCGACGAGCAGCGTGCCGATGATCGAGGCGACGATCGAGAAGGCGCCGAGCACCAGCGGGAAGGTCACCGCGCCCGGGATCTTGCTGCCGATGACGAGGTTGCCGAGCAGCATCGCCGCGACCGTCGTGACGCAGTACGTCTCGAACAGGTCGGCGGCCATGCCGGCGCAATCGCCCACGTTGTCGCCGACGTTGTCCGCGATGACGGCGGGGTTGCGGGGATCGTCTTCGGGAATGCCGGCCTCCACCTTGCCGACGAGATCGGCGCCGACGTCGGCGGCCTTCGTATAGATACCGCCGCCCAGACGCGCGAAGACGGAGATGAGCGAACAGCCGAACGCGAGCCCGACCATCGCGCCGAGCGAGCGGCCGACGTCGCCGCCGTTGACGTTCAGCAGCACCATGTAATAGCCGGAGACCGCGAGCAGTCCGAGACCGACGACGAGCATGCCGGTGACGGCGCCGCCGCGGAACGCGACGTTGAGCGCCGGCTTGAGCCCGCCGCGCGCGGCTTCCGCCGTACGGACGTTGGCGCGGACCGAGACGGTCATGCCGATGTAGCCCGCCGCGCCCGAAAGGATCGCGCCGATGAGGAAGCCGATGGCGGCTTCCAGACCGAGCGGTTTCGGCGCGAACCCGATGACGATCGCCAAGACGACGGCCACGACCGCAACGGTCGTGTACTGACGCTTGAGGAAGGCCATCGCGCCCTCTTGGATCGCCGCGGCGATCTCGCGCATGCGGTCGTTCCCGTCGGGCTGCTTGAGGACCCAGATGATCAAGGCGATGCCGTAGACGACGGCCAGGGCGCCGCCGATCAGGCCATACCAAATCGCTTGCTGTGCTTCCACGTAGTGTGTGCTTCCTTAAAAGTGCAGCGGTACGCAACGATACCCCACCAGGGGCTCTACAGCCGGAGGCGGGGCACTAACCGTCGCCTATTGGTCCGCCGGGCCTTTCGGCCCTGCCGGGGCGGGAACGGGAGGGCGCTCGGTCGCGTTGAAGGGGACATGATGAGAACTGCCGCGATCCTTATCGCCGCCGTGCTTTTGAGCGCGGCCTCGGCGAACGCCTACCCTCCCACCCACCATTGGGTGTACAACGCGTCGAACACGTGCGCGTGGTTCACGCTCGATACGTCGAGCCCGATCAGCACGTGGAAGAACCGGCACGGGGCCTTCATCAAGCCCGGCGGACAGATCGAGTGGACCATCGATCCGACGACCGAACTGAAGATCCGCGCGGAGCCCCGGCGGAACGCCGATTGCTCGGGCGATAAGGTCGGCGATCTGGATATCGTCGAGAAGAGCGGCTGGACGCGGCTCGGCAGTTCCGAGACGTCGCTCACCGGTCACATCGGCGCGTTCCGCTTGCACTGGGGCAAGCCCTAAGATCCTCGCCCTGCGAGCGCTCAGGCTCCGGCCGCGGCGAGGCGCGCTTGGAGCGCGGTATTCTCCGCGCGGACCTGGGTCGTCTCGATCGCGGCGAGCGCGATCGCTACGGCCGATGCGACCCCGCCGATGGCGTCGTCGATGTCGGGCGGCATCGACTCTCCGGAATCTCGCTCGCCCGTGGCGATCACGCCGGTGAGGCGTCCCGCCAGCACGAGCGGGTAGAGACGGTCGCCGCGGAAGGCCGTCTCGGCACCGGCGACCTGGAGGCGCTCCATATGGGCCCGCATCTCGACGTAGACCGGGTCGTTCTCGTCGATATCCTGCGGTATCGTATCGCGACTCGAACCGATACAGGTCAGCCCCGCATCCCGCGACACGTAAACGCTTGCGTCTCGGACGCGACCGTAGCGTAGGAGGGCGTCGACCGTATCGCGCGCGAGCGGCGGCCGGGCGGTATAGAACTGGACGGTCGTGGCATAGCGGTGCAACGCCGCCTCCTGCTCGTGCCGGGTGCGGAAGAGCAGGTTGTCCACGAGCCGGTCGACCCGTCCGTGGACGAGGCGGACGCAGACGATGAGCGCCAGCGCGATCGCGAACTCGACGGCGATGCCTTCGACGCGCGTCAGATCGGTGAGGAAACGCTCCGTCGCGAACTCCAGCGCCGCGAAGACCAGGAGCACGAAGATCGAAGTCGCGCCGTAGACGAGCGTCCGATTGAGGACGAAGCCGAGATCGAAGATGCGATGCCGGAGGATCGCATACGCGACGGCGGTCGGTACGGCGATGAGCGAGAGCGTCGTATAGAAGTAGAACGGGATGAAATTGCGGGTGAAGTTATAGGCGATCATGTTGATCGCATAACCGGCGCCGCCGACCATCACCGCGAGGAAGACGACGCCCACGCGACCTCGCATCGGCCCCGTCGCGGCGCGCAGAGAGATGAGGCTGGCCGCGACCACGACCACGGCGGCAAGGGCGTTGGCCAGGATCGTCGGCCCCTTCGCCCCGCCGATCGCGAAGACCGGGAGAAGCGAGGCGAGGAAGCCGGCCACGACCAGGCCGTCGATGATCTGCACGAGCGGACCGCGCATCGAACGCCGGTCGCCGCCGGGGAAGCGGACCGCGAACGCCGCCAGCACCAGGACGGGAAACCATCCGCAGAGCGAGGCGAACACCTTCGCCACGGCGGCGAACGCGAGATCGGGCAGCCACGCGAAGTGCGAGATGAACGCCGGCCAGCTCAGAGCGGCGCCGCCCAGGTACAGGATGAGCGCGCCGATCATGATCCCCGGCTTCCGGTAGCCGAGATAGCCGGCGATCGTCAGCGCGAACGTGTTGACGAGCAGATCGAAGGCGTCGATCCACCAGACGGCCCGCCCGCGTTCGCGCGTGGCCGGCACGACGACCGCGCGCGTCGTCGCACCGGCGACGATCGGCAGGGTGACCGGCGTTCCGGGAGGCAGTTGGCCGAGCACGCGCACGCGCTCGCCGTACGAGACGGCGCGCAGATCGAGTTCGTCCCCGACCTTCACGCCGCGGGCGGCGGCGGTCGGGCCGGCCTCGGCGATCGTCCACAGGAGCGGCGTCGTCGCAGACGGCTCGATACGGATATCCGCGCCGCGCTGATCGCCGAGCGTGGTCCAGAAGATCGCTCCGAGCCAGAAGAGCGCGAGCGCCGGCAGGACATATCTCACGCGCGCGGCTCCTACTTCTCGACGTCCAAAAAGCGCGCGTAGCTTTCGCCGACGATCCGCCGGGCGGCGGCCGCATCGCGCCACTCGCCGACTTCCGTGTGCTTGCCTTCGAGCGCCTTATAGGTCTCGAAGAAGTGCGAGATCTTGCGCAGCGCGTGCGGGAAGATCTGCGTGAAGTTGTGGACCTCGTCGAAGGCCGGCTCCCCGACCGGGACGGCGAGCACCTTGTCGTCTTCCTGACCGCCGTCGCGCATCTCGAGCAAGCCGATGGGGCGAGCCGCGACGAGGCAGCCGGGGAAGGTCGGGACGATGGTCAGGACGAGGACGTCGAGCGGGTCGCCGTCGAGGGCGAGCGTCTGCGGGACGAACCCGTAGTCGCCTGGATAGATGATCGACGAATGCAGCGCCCGGTCCAGCCGGAAGATGTCGAAGGCCTTGTCGTACTCGTACTTGTTGCGCGAGCCTTCGTTGATCTCGACGATGACGTTGATCTCGTCGGGCTGGCGGTCGCCGATGGGCAGGTGCAGGTAGTTGCGCGGTTGGGGTGCGGCCATGCCACCGGGTTCGCTCTAGGAGAGGCTCCCTCCGGCCGCTCAAGAATCCCGCTTGTCTCTATGATGGAAGAGGCGGAGTTCGTCGTCATCGGATGTGGGCCGGCCGGAGGCACGGCGGCCCGGGAAGCTTCGCGCGCCGGCGTCCGTACCGTGGTGCTGGAGAAAGACCTGATCGTCGGCGCGAAACGCGTCTGCGCCGCCGGCTTGCGCCCGGGTTTCTTCGAGGAGTTCGACCTGCCTCGTACGCTCGCGCACTGCGATACGCCGCGGTTCGCGCTCTTCGATCTGGACGGCGTCGAACACGCCTTCGCGTTCGGGCCGGGGCATACGTCGACGCGCGAGGAGCTCGACGGCGAGATCGGCCGGCTGGCGGTCGCCGAAGGCGCCGACGTGCGCACCGGAATGCTCTTCCGCGGCCTGCGCCGCGAAGGCGATCGCACCATCGTCGAGTACGCCGACACGCAGGGCGGGCAGCGCCGCTCGATCGCCGCGCGCAACGTCTTCCTCGCGCAGGGCGCGACCGCCAAGCTCGACGGCGACCCCGCGTTCGGCTTCGACAAGTGGCAAGACGGCCTGCTCACCACGCTGCAGTACCGCGTCTATCCGGATACGCCGGCCGACGAGATCGCCTACCGCACGCTCGAACTGCACTACTATCTCGGCATCGACGGCCGGCTCGTGATCGCATGGATGTTCCCCAAGCGCGATCATCTCGCGATCGGTCTGGGCGTGCGCGGCAAGATGCCGGGCGCGCTGCTGCGCGAAGAACTGACGCGGTTCGAAGCGCGCGTGCGCGCCCGCCTCTATCCGCGCGCGAACGTCACCATCAAACAGGAGGGCCATCTGCTCTACGGCGGCTGGCCGCGGCCGCGCGTCGCGGGCGACGGCTCGATGCTCGGCGGCACGGCCGCAGGGCTCGTCGACGCGACCAACGGCGAGGGCATCTTCGAGGCGGCGATGAGCGGCCGGATGGCGGCCGAAGCGGTCGCGACGATGCGCGCGGATCCGATCGCGGCGCCCGCGCGTTACGCGAGGGCCCTGCAGTCCCGCTTCCATCACCGGCTCTCGCGCCGCGTGCGGCTGATGCATTTCCTGGAGAAGCGTCCGTCGCGGTTCGCGATCCTGTTCGAACAGCTCTCGGCATCGCCCGCGTTCGCCCAGGCGCTGCTCCACGAGAACCACGAACGCACCGTCCGCGAGCGACTGCTGATGGGCGCGCAGGCGTTCAGACTCTTCGCGCGCGCGGCTTTCGCCTCGTAGATGGCGTGTTTCGTCGCGGTCAGGATCGTAAGGCTGATCGCGGTGCTGGTCGCGATCGTCGTCGTCTCCTTCCTGTTCATGCACGCGATCCCGGGCGACCCGGTGGCGATCCGCCTGGGCGATCACGCGTCTCCCGCGCAGGCGGCGGCGCTGCGCGCCTCGCTGGGACTGGACAAGCCGCTCCTCGTGCAGCTCGGCCTCTACCTCTGGCATGCGGCGCACGGCGATCTCGGCACGTCGGTCATCGACTCGCAGAGCGTACTCGCGAAGCTCGGACAGTACTTCCCGGCGACGGTCGAACTCGCGGTCGCGGCGATGCTCGTCGCGATCGTCTTCGGCGTGCCGCTCGGCGTCCTCGCCGCGCTGAAGTTCCGCAGCGCGATCGACGCGGCCGCGACGAGTCTCGCGCTGCTCGGCGTCTCCATCCCGGTCTTCTGGCTCGGATGGATGCTCGTCTATCTCCTGGCCGTAGTCCCGTCGCGCTGGGGCCTCGACCTGTTCCCGATCTCCGGACGCATTTCGCTGCAGTATCAGGTGCATCCGGTCACGCATCTGCTCGTGCTCGACGCGCTCCTCGGCGGACAGCCGCGCGCCGCGCTGGACGCGCTCTGGCACCTCGTGCTGCCGGCGCTGACGCTGGGCACGATCCCCCTGGCCATCGTCGCGAAGATCACGCGGAGCGGAATGCTCGACGTGCTGCGCAGCGATTACGTGCGCACGGCGCGCGCGAAAGGCCTGGGCGAATACGCCATCGTGGTGAAGCACGCGCTGCGCAACGCGCTCGTGCCGATCCTCACCGTCGTCGGCCTGCAGACCGGGCTGCTGCTCGGAGGCGCGGTGCTCACCGAGCATATCTTCGCGTGGCCCGGCGTCGGCCGGCTCGCCTTCGATGCGATCGGCAATCGCGACATGCCGGTCGTCAACGGCTGCATCGTGCTCTTCGCCGCGGTCTTCGTCCTCGTAAACGCCGCGGTCGACGTGCTCTACGCCGCCGCCAACCCGCGGATCCGCGTGGGCGCGTGACGGGGATGGAATTCCCCGTCGGCGATTACGCCTCGTTGCGCGATCTCATCCAGGCGCGTTTCGGCATCTTCTACGACGACAGCAAGCAGTTTCTGCTGCAGAGCAGGCTGCAGACCCGGCTGGTGAAGCGGAGCCTTGCGGATCTCTCGGCCTATGCCAGGTACCTGCAGACCTCGCCCGACCGCGAAGCGGAGTGGGACGAACTGGCCTCCGCCCTCTGCAACAACGAGACCTACTTCTTCCGGGAGCGAGCGCAGTTGGACGTGCTCGCGGGCGAGGTGGTCGACGAATCGCTGCGCATGGGTTCGCGACTGCGGGTGTGGTCGGCGGCCTGCTCGACCGGCGAAGAGCCCTTCACCCTCGGGATGCTCCTCCTGGACGGCAAGCGGATCGCGCCCTCGCAGGTCACCATCAAGGCCAGCGACCTCTCTCCCAAGGCCCTCGGAAAAGCACAGACGGGGTTCTATCGCGAACTCTCGTTCCGGGCGACCCCGCCCGAGATGGTCCAACGCTATTTCAAACCGTTCGAGAATGGATTCTTCATCGGTGACGACGTGAAACGGATGGTCGAGTTCTTCCGCCTGAACCTGCTCGACGCGAACGCCGTCGCCAAGGTCGGGACGATGGATGCCGTCTTCTGCCGCAACGTGCTGATCTATTTCGACAAGCCGACGCAGAAGCGCGTCGTCGAGAACTTCGCGAAGGCCCTGCGTCCGGGCGGCTATCTGTTCTTGGGACACGCCGAGTCGATCATGCGGGTGACCGACCTCTACGATCCCGTCGTGACCGCCAAGGCGATCTACTATCGCAGGAAGTCGTCATGAACCAGGGGGCCGTGCAGATCCGCGTCCTGGTCGTCGACGATTCGGCGTTCATGCGGCGCGCGATCGCCAAGATGCTCGAGAACGAGCCGAACATCATCGTCGCCGCGACCGCGAGGAGCGGAGAAGAGGCGATCGAGAAGGCCGCGCAAGTCCGGCCCGACGTCATCACGATGGACGTCGAGATGCCCGGCATCGGGGGCCTCGAGGCCGTGCGCGAGATCGCCGCGACCCGACGCGTGCCGATCATCATGGTCAGCGCGCTCACGAGAGAAGGCGCGGAGACGACGTTCCGCGCGCTCGAAGCCGGCGCGGTCGATTTCGTCGCGAAGCCCGATGCCGCGTACGACAACATCAACGACGTCGCGCGCGATCTGATCGCGAAGGTCATCACGTTCGCCGGGCGTGGGGCCGTCCCGCAACCCAGACGCGCGCTCGAAATCGCCCGCCCGGCGCCGCCGCGTCCGCGCATCGTGCGGCGTCGCGTCCGTTCGGCGGAGAGCTACGAATGCGTCGCGATCGGCACGTCTACCGGCGGACCGGTCGCGCTCTCCCGTCTGATCCCGGCGCTGCCGAAGGACTTCTCCGTACCGATCGTCATCGTCCAGCACATGCCGCTCGGCTTCACGCGCCCGCTCTCGGAACGCCTCGACGCCCAGGCCGCCATCGGCGTCGTCGAGGCGGCCGAAGGGATGACCCTCGAAGCGGGACGCGCGTACGTCGTCCCGTCGGGACGCCAAGTCGCGCTCGAACGGGAGAAGGGCGAGACGGTCGTGCGTCTGCGCGACGACGACGGTTCATCGCTGCACGTCCCGAGCGTCGACATCATGATCGACGCGGTCGCCGAGCGGTTCGGCGCGCGCGCCGTAGGCGTGATCCTCACCGGCATGGGGCAAGACGGCGTCGTCGGCTTGCGCAAACTCAAGGGCCGGGGCGGATACGTGATCGGTCAGGACGAGCAGAGCTGCGTGGTCTACGGCATGCCGCGCGCCGCGGAACGCGCCGGCCTCGTCGACCGCGTCTTGCCGCTGGCCGAGATCGCGGGCGCGCTCTGCGATCTCACCGGCTCGGCCGTTACCGAGGTTTAACGATGGGAGAACCAGGAAGCGGCCGTCGGCAAGGACCCCTGTGCAAAACCTGTGAATATCGCTCCGACCGCCGTACGGGCACCGGCGCATCGAGGAGCCGATCGTGAAAGTGGGTGCGACCCCTCGCCGGTACGTCATCGGTGGAGCGGAGCTGTCGCGGGAAGAGATCGTCCACAAGTACTTGCATCTGGTCAAGTACGTGGCCGGACGTATCTCCGTGAACTTGCCGCCCAACGTCGAGATCAACGACCTCATCAACGACGGCATCCTCGGCCTCATCGACGCCATCGAGAAATACGACGACGCGCGCGGGGTGAAGTTCGAGACCTACGCGATCACCCGCATCAACGGCGCCATCCTAGACGCGCTCCGTTCGCTCGACTGGGTTCCGCGCGCCGTGCGCCAGCGCGCGCGCGAACTGGAACGGACGCATCAGGCGCTCGAGATCGAACTCGGCCGCGCGCCCAAGAGCGACGAGATCGCCGAACGGATGGGGCTCACGCCCAAAGAACTCGATCACCTCATGCAGCGCGTGCGCGGCACGTCGGTGCTCTCGCTCGAAGAACATCTGCCCAACGAGAAGGGCTACGAGATTCCGCTCGTCGACACGCTCAAGGACGACGAACACGACGTCACCGCCGAGGTGGAGTCGCGCGAGGTGCGCAACTCGCTGGTCGCCGCCGTCGAAGGTCTGCCGCCGCAAGAGCGCACGGTCATCGCGCTCTACTATTTCGAAGGTCAGACCCTCAAGGAGATCAAGTCCGCGCTCGGCGTCTCGGAATCGCGGGTCTCGCAGATCCACGCGCAGGCCGTCATCCACCTGCGGCAGCGCCTGCGCGACCTTCGCGGCGACCTCGGCTATCGTGAGGGCGATCCGACGGTCAAGCAGAAGTACCTCAGGAAACCTCCGCCGACGGCCGACGTGTAAAGGAAGAGACGTACGATGGCCATCCGTCCAGCCGACCTCCAGCTCGCCTACTTGGCCGCCCCGCAAGCCGCGGCCGCAGCGAGTCAGAACCAGAACGCCGCGCAGACCGCGCAGCAGGCGTCGCAGTTGGCGTTCGCCGCGCACGTGCGCGAGCGCGAAGAGTCCGTCGAAGAGACCTCGCACGTCGAGGGGAACGTCATCCGCGAACGCGGAGAGCAGGCGCAGGACCGCGACGGTCACCGGCGCGAGCGGCGCGAACCGGAAGAAGAACCCGCGAGCTTCGCGGGCGACGGCGAGCATTTCATCGACGTAACGGCGTAAGGCCGGGCCGTGTCCTCGATCGATCCGTCCATCGCCGCCGCACAGGCCTTCGTGCAAGCGGCCGAATCGGCGCTTGCCGATGCGGCGCTCAACCTGGGCGCGCAGGCCGACGCGATCGTCGCGCAGCTGCACGTCGGCGATCTGCTCCCGGCGCTGGTGCTGCCGGCGCAGAACGGGACCGATCGCCTGGAGATCTTCGGGCAGCCCGTCGCCGCGCAGCTGCCGCCGGGCATCCATCCGGGCGAGACGATCGTGCTGCAAGTCAACGCCTTCGACGGGAACAAGATCCTCGTCAGCAATCTCGGTGGTCGCGATCCCGAACATCCGCCGGCGCTCGCGAACGTGGAGGTCCCCGCTCCGCCGCCGGGTGCGCCGTCCTCGGCGACGCTGACGAAGATCCCGCCGCCCGCGCCGCCCGCGGCGAACGCGGTCGCGCCCGCGCCCGCGCCTCCGCGAGCGCAGACGCCTCCGGTGGCCCCGCCCCACGCCGTCTTCGTCGCGGCTTCGGTGCGACCGGCCCCGCAAACACCGGCGGCGCCCGAGATCGTCATCGAAGCTCACGCCCCCGTCGATATCGAAGCGCGCATGGCCGCGATCCGCACCGCGCCCCGGCCCGCGCCGAACGCGGTCCCTAAGGCACCCGCATCGCCGCGCGTCGCGGCACCGCGACTCGCATCGCCGCCGCCTGCCGTCTCGCCGGCACGCGCGGCCGTCCGGCCGCCGGTGACCCAGCGCGCCGTCGCGGCCGCTAGCGACGATGTCGGCCGTCTGCTCGCGCGCCTGCGCGTTCCGCAGACGCCGCTCACCGCCGCCGCCGCGCGCATCGTCAAGGACGCCGTCGCGCAGCTGCCGCGCGCGTTCGCACGTCTGGATGCGCTGCTGCCGAAGACGATTCCCGAAGCCGCCGCACCGCTACGTTCCCTGCTCGCCTTCGTCGGCAAGATCGACCTCGAGAACGCGCGCGCACTGCCGGAACAGATCGCCTCGTTCGTCTCGCACGTCGTCGACGGAGCGGAATCGAAACTCGCGCAGGCGCTGGCATCGCATCGCGATGCCGAGGCGCCGGCGCCCCTTCCCGGGCAGACCGACCCGCATGCGCGCGCCGCCGAACGCGCGACCGCGGCCGATTTCGATCTGAAGACCGCGCTCGCCGCGCTCGCCGGTTCGCCGGCGGCGAGGAGTTCGCCGCAACTCTCGCAGGCCGTCGCCGACGCGCTCGCCGTCGCGACCGGGGTTCAGCTCGGTGCGCTCGCGAGTCAGGCGAACGATCCGTCGGTGATGGCGATCGCGCTGCCCGCGTTCTATCACGAAGGCGGACGGCCCGTACGACTGACCATCGCGCGCGACGCGCCGGGCGGAGGTGCGGCGCTCGACCCCGACAACTTCCGCATCGGGTTCGTGCTCGATACGAAGACGCTCGGTACGCTCGCGATCGACGTCGAGACGGTCGGCCGCTCGGTGAAGGTCGACGTCAAGACCGAGGGCGCGCTCGCGGCCCGGCAGATCGCGCAGACCCTTCCCGAGCTGCGCGCGCGGTTCGAACATCTGCGCTATCGGGTCGCGGCGATCGCGGCCGGCGTCGCGCCGGCGCCGCAAGAGGCCGCGCCCGTCGACGCACCGGCCGGGGATGTCGCCGCCGCAGCGGGATTGGATCTGCGCGCGTGAGCTTCTTCGATTTCCGCAAGGGCGAGAAACGCGAGCGCGCTGCCGCGGCGGCGCTCCATTACGACCCGGTCGGCAGCGAGCCGCCCGAGGTGCTCGCGACGGGCCGCGGGATCGCGGCCGAAGAGATCGTACGGGTCGCCCGAGAGCATGGCATCCCGCTCTACGAGGACGCCGGCCTGGTCGAGGCGCTGGCCCGCCTGGACTGCAGCGCCCATATCCCGCGCGAGCTCTATGCCGTGGTCGCCGAGGTCCTCGCCTACGTCTACCGGGTCGACGCCCAGGCCCGGAGGTAGCCGAGGCACCGGTTCGACGTTCTCTTCACGCGGTGAATAGAACAGGTGTTCGATTCTAGGCGGCGAATGGAGGGGTCCGTGAGCTGGTTGAGTCGCCTTCGGGCATCGTTCGGCAAGGCACGGGAGACCCTCGCCGGCGTGCAGCACCTCGGCCGAGAGCGCCGCCCCATCGACGCCGCCCTCTGGGACGAACTCGAGGAGCAGCTGATCCTCGCCGATTTCGGCGTTCCGACCTCGGAGAAGATCCTCGGCGGCCTCAAGACCGTCGCCAAACAAGAAGCGTGGAAGACCAGCGACCAAATCGTCGCGCGGTTCCGCAAAGACGTCGAACGGTTCCTCACCCTGCCGAACGCCGGGCTCGCGCTCGATGCGTCGCCGGCCGTCGTGCTGGTCGTGGGCGTCAACGGTTCGGGCAAGACGACCACCATCGGCAAGCTCGCGACGGCGCTCCGCGCGAAGAAGAAGCGCGTGCTGCTCGTCGCCGCCGATACGTTCCGCGCGGCCGCCGCCGAACAGCTCTCGATCTGGGCCGAGCGCAGCGGCAGCGATATCGTGCGCGGCGTCGAGGGCGCCGATCCCGCCGCCGTCGTGTTCGACGGCATCGTCGCGGGCAAAGCGCGCAACGCCGACGTGATCCTGGTCGATACGGCCGGACGCCTCCAGACCAAGACGAACCTGATGGAAGAGCTCAAGAAGATCCGCCGGATCATCGAGCGCGAACTCGGCGCGCCGCCCGCGGAGACGCTACTCGTCGTCGACGGCACGACCGGACAGAACGCCGTCTCGCAAGCGCGGCTCTTCAACGAAGCGACGACGCTGACCGGCGTCGTGGTCACCAAACTGGACTCGACCGCGAAGGGCGGCGTGCTCGTCGCGATCGTCGACACGCTGGAGATCCCGGTCAAGTTCGTCGGGCTCGGCGAGACCGCCGACGCCCTGCAGCCCTTCTCGCCCGCGGAGTTCCTCGAAGCGATCTTCGACGAAACGGCCGACCCCGTTCCCTTCAGTGCCACCCCCTTGTCATAGCGTGATGATGGAGTGATAGGGACACCGGAACCATTACGACTTCCAGAAAGAGAGTAGCAACGATGGCAGCGCAAGACGAACGGCAAGTCGCCCTGGGGAACGCCCTCGCTCAGATCGAGCGGCAATTCGGCAAAGGCTCGATCATGCGGATGGGCGACTTCCAGGAGCGGATGGCCTTCGAGGTCGTACCGACCGGATCGATCGCCCTGGACCTCGCGCTCGGCGTCGGGGGACTGCCGCGCGGCCGCGTCGTCGAGATCTACGGCCCCGAATCGAGCGGAAAGACGACGCTCGCCCTGCACGCGATCGCCGAAGCGCAGAAGGGCGGCGGCACCGCGGCCTTCGTCGACGTCGAGCACGCGCTCGATCCGAACTACGCGGCCGCGCTCGGCGTCGATCTCGACAACCTCCTCGTCTCGCAGCCCGATACCGGCGAACAGGCGCTCGAGATCGCCGAGATGCTCGTGCGCTCCAACGCCGTCGACGTCGTCGTGGTCGACTCGGTCGCCGCGCTCGTCACCAAAGCCGAACTCGAAGGCGATATGGGCGACGCGCACGTCGGCCTGCAGGCGCGCCTCATGTCGCAGGCGCTGCGCAAACTCACGGCCTGCATCTCGCGTAGCAAGACGGTGATGATCTTCATCAACCAACTCCGCGAGAAGGTCGGCGTCATGTTCGGCAGCCCAGAGACGACCTCGGGCGGTCGCGCGCTGAAGTTCTACGCGTCGGTCCGTCTGGACGTCCGCAAGCTCGAGCAGATCAAGATCGGTACCGATGTCGTCGGCTCACGCACCCGCGTGAAGATCGTCAAGAACAAGGTGGCGCCGCCGTTCCGGCAGGCCGAGTTCGACATCACCTACGGTCGCGGCATCAGCAAGATGGGTTCGATCCTCGACGTCGCGCTCGAGCAGAACATCGTCGGCAAGAGCGGATCGTGGTACACCTACGGCGATCAGCGCATCGGTCAGGGTCGCGAAAACGCCAAGGCCTTCCTGGAAGAACGCACGGACCTCGCGAACGAGATCGAAGGCAAGATCCGCGAAGCGCTCACGGCGACCGTCTCGACGAACGGGCACGCCGAAAAGATCGCGATCGCACCGGAGTAGCCGATGGCCGGCTCCGCATGGGTGAGCGCGCTGCGGATGCTCGCGCGCCAGCGGCTCACGCAGACCCAGCTCTGGCAGCGCTTGGAACGGCGCGGCTACGACGACGACGAGATCCGCGCGGCGGTCGAACGCTGCCGCGCGGACTCGCTCCTGGACGATCGTCTCTACGCGCAACTCTTCGTCGCCGGAGCGCGCAAAGCGGTCGGCGACGCGCGTCTGGTCGCGCAGCTGGTCCGGAAGGGCGTCGATCGCACGGAAGCGGCGGAGGCCGTCGCGAGCGGCGACCGCGACGAGTCGACCCGCTGTGTGGCCGCGCTTGCGAAGATCCTCCGCACGAAGCCGGAGACCAACTACCCGAGCGCCGCGCGCACGCTCGAGCGTCTCGGCTTCCCCGCATCGCTCATCTACCGTCATCTCCGCACCCACTCCGCGGAAAACAGCCCCCTCGCCGGCATCGAGTTCGACTAGCGCAGTCGACCTGGTGGATAGGCCGTCTCGAAGCGCGCGCGTCGGGGCACTCGTAGGGATATGGCGGCTGCGACGGTGCTTTTGGCGGAGGATGATGCGGCCATCCGCGATCTGCTGATCCATCACCTCGATCGCGCGGGCCTCCGCGTCGTCGCCGTCGCCGACGGGATGGCGGCGCTGCGCGCGGCGCGCATGGTCGCCTCGATGGCGATCCTCGACGTCGGCCTTCCGGGCATGGACGGATTCGACATCATCCGCGCGCTGCGTCGCGAGGGGAGCGATCTGCCGATCCTCGTACTGACGGCGCGCAGCGACGAGGTCGACCGGGTCGTCGGCTTCGAATTGGGCGCCGATGACTACGTAGTGAAGCCGTTCTCGCCGCACGAAGTCGTCGCGCGGGTCAAGGCGATCTTGCGGCGCACCGGGCGCCTGGGCGAGATGCAGCCGGCTCTGGTCGAGTTCGATCGTCTGGCCATCGACGAGTCCGCGCGCGAAGTCCGGATCGACGGGAAGACGGTGCACCTGAAGCCGCGGGAGTTCGCGCTGCTCCTGGAACTGGCGCGCAACTGCGGGATCGCGCTCTCGCGCGAGCGCCTGCTCGAACGTGTCTGGGGCTACGGTTTCGTCGGCGACCCGCGGACCGTCGACGTGCACGTCCACCGGCTCCGGTCCAAACTCGAACAGCACTTCTCCCTTCCAGCGCGGCTGCAGACCGTCCACGGCTTCGGATACCGGCTTGCCAAGGCGTAGCGCGCTGCCGCCGCTGCACGCACTGGCGACGGCGCTGCGCGCGGAAGGGCGAGGCGGCGCGGCCATCCTCGCGGTCCGCCTGCCGCAGTTCGCGCAGATCGCGTGGAGCCGCGGCAAGTCGGTCGCGCGCGACGTCGAGCGTCGCACGGCGACGGCCTTTGCGCGGTCCGCTTCGCGCTGCCTGCGCGCCGACGACCGGCTGGCACACGATCCCGGCAGCGACGTCTTCGCCGTCGCGATGCTCGGTGCGCCGCGCGAGCCGCGGGCGCTCGCACCGCTCGACTGCCGCTCGGCGCTCGAGCGGATCGTCGAAGCGATCGGCCGGGCGACCGGCTTGCGCGCCGAGGCGGGGTGGTCGCTGCTCCGGGCGCCGGTCGAGGATCTCGATCGCGAACTCGGGATCGCGCTGGAACGCGGCGCGCGCGAACGCGAGCGCTACGAATTCTTCGCCGCGGTCGGACACGAACTGCGCACGCCGCTCACTTCGATCCGCGGATATCTGGATACGCTCGGAGACGACGGGCTCGACGAGGAGACGCGACGCCGCTTTCTCGCGACCGCGCGGCGCGAAGCGCAGCGCCTGAGCCGATTGGTCGACGGGATGCTCGACTTCTCGATGCTCGATCTTTCCGGCGAGACGTTCGCTCCCGCATCCTGCGACCTCGGCGAGCAGGTCGCGGCGGCGTGCGAGGCCCTCCGTCCGCAGGCGGCCGAACGCGCCATCGCCATCGAAGCGGCGGTGGGGGCGGGGGCTCGGGTCGGCCTCGGCGCGGATTCGTGCACGCAAGCGCTGCTCAACGTCGTCGACAACGCCGTCAAATACGGACGCGCCGGCGGCAAGGTGCGCGTCGGCTGGATCGTCCGCGCGCCGTACGCCTGCGTGCGTGTCGACGACGACGGACCCGGCGTGATCGAAAGCGAGCGGGCGTCGATCTTCGCTTCGCGGGTGCGGGGAACGGCGGCGCGCGGCGCCGGTCGCGGCATCGGCCTCGCGATCGTGCGGACGATCGTCGAGCGCGCGGGCGGCGACGTGCGCGCCATGCGGTCGCCGCTGGGCGGCGCGCGCTTCGAACTGCTGCTGCCCTTGCGGGCGGAATCGGGAGCGCTCGTGTCGTAGTGAACTGCCCGTGACCATGTCGCGGGCCAAGTTCGCACACCCGACCGAAGCCGGACTCGCCCGGCTGCTGGACTTCTATCGGATCCGATGGGAGTACGAGCCCCGGCGCTTTCCGATCGCGTGGAGCGAGCGAGGCGCGCCGATCGAGTGGTTCACTCCTGATTTCTATCTCCCGGATTACGGTACGTACATCGAGATGACCGTGCTCAAGCCGAGACTCCAGACGCGCAAGAATCGCAAGATGCGGCTCTTGCGCGAAGCGCATCCGGGGGTCGACGTCCGCCTCTTCACCCGGACCGACGTCGAGCGGCTCTTCTCGCGGATGGAGCGGGCTTCGTGATCGGCGAGGTCCTGTACGACGAAGCGGCCATCGCCAAGCGCGTGCGCGAGCTGGGCGCCGAGATCTCGCGCGATTATGCCGGCAAGGTACCGATGGTGGTCGGCGTGCTGAGCGCCGCCGCCGTCTTCCTGGCCGACCTCACCCGCGCCATCGAGATCCCCTCCGAGTTCGACATGCTGGCGGTCACCAAGTACCACGAGAGCGAAGGCATCCGTTTCGAGAAGGACACCTCGCATTCGGTCGAGGGTCGTCACGTCATCGTCGTCGACGATACGATCGATACGGGCATGACCCTGCAGTACGTCCTCAAGGCGCTCGCGGCGCGCAACCCGGCGACGCTGGCCGTCTGCACGCTGCTCGACCGCCCGAAGCGTCGCATCGCCGATATCGACGTCTCCTATCGCGGCTTCGAGATCCCCGACGTCTACGTGGTCGGCTACGGCTTGGACTACAAGGGGCTCTACCGCGAACTGCCGGCGCTCCACGCGCACGGAGCCTGGCCTGCGTAGCCTGGCCGCGCTGCTCGCGATGATGCTCGCCATCTCGAGCGCGGGGATCGCGAGCGCGCTCGAATTGCCGTCCATCACGCAGGCCGCGGCGGACTACCACAGCTCCAACGATCGTCTGCAGGCGATGTTCCGCGCCGCTCTGCTCGACACGACGAAGCTCGCCGAGTTCGAGCCGGACGGCACCGCGTACGTCAAGACCGGCGACATCCCGGCGGAATGGCTGCGCGACGCGAGCGCCCAAGTGCGTCCGTACCTCTACTACGCCAAGAGCGATCCGCAGGTCCGCACGCTGCTGCGCGGCATCATCGCGCGCGAAGCGAAGTATCTGCAGGTCGATCCGTACGCCAACGCCTTCACCGTCGACTATCGCGTCTGGGAGCAGAAGTTCGAGCTCGATTCGCTCGACTATCCGGTGACGCTCGCGTGGAGCTATTGGAAGGCGACCGGCGACGACTCGGTCTTCACGCCCGACTTCGCGGCCGCGCTCGACAAGATCCTCGATACCATGCAGCGCGAACAGGACCATCCGAAGAACTCGCGCTACACGCATCGCGAGATGGCCGTCAACGGGGCCGGCCGCCCGACCGGATACACGGGGATGATCTGGACGGGATTCCGTCCGTCCGACGACGCCTGCTATTACAACTTCCTCATCCCCTCGGAGATGATGGCCGTCGTCGCGCTCGGCGATATGGCGGAGATCCAGCGCGTCGTCTATCGCAACGTCATCAAGGCCCATCAGGCCAAGGCGTTGCGCGACGAGGTCCAGCACGGGATCCAGACCTACGGCCTGGTGATGGTGCCGAAGTACGGCAACATCTACGCCTATGAAGTCGACGGTCTCGGGCATGCCATCCTCACCGACGACGCGAACATCCCGAGCCTGCTCTCCGCGCCGTACCTCGGGTATACGACCACCGACGACAAGTACTATCAGAACACGCGCGCGTTCTTGCTCTCGCAGGACAACCCGTCGTACTATACCGGTTCGGTGGCGCGCGGCATCGGCAGCTACCACACGCCCGATCACTGGGTCTGGCCGCTCGCCCTCATCGTGCAGGGCATGACCGCGACCTCCTCGCCGGAGAAGGCCGACGTCCTCGCGCAGCTGCTCGACAGCGATCCGGGCGACCACCTGCTCCACGAATCGTTCGATCCGAGCGACCCGAAGAAGTTCACGCGTCAGGACTTCGGCTGGCCCAACGCCCTCTTCAGCGAGTTCGTGCTGACGATGGGCGGCACCAGCGTCATCCCGATGGGCGTGACCGACGATCTCGAATTCCGCAGCGAGTAGCCCCCGAGCGGATCCGCTCCTCAGGATGGAACAGTTGAACAAAGCAGATATCGTCGTCGGCATCCAGTGGGGCGACGAGGGCAAGGGCCGGATCGTCGATCTGTTCGCCGCGGACTACGACGTGGTGGCGCGTTTCGGCGGCGGCGACAACGCCGGGCACTCGATCATCGTCGGCGATACGAAGCTCGCGCTGCGCATCGTGCCTTCCGGCGTGATGCAACCGCACACCCAGCTCTTCATCGGCGGCGGCTGCGTCGTCAGCCTCGAAGGGCTGCTCGCCGAACTCGACGGCCTTTCCGCCAAGGGCATCGACGTCTCGCGCATCCGCGTCTCCGACCGCGCGCACGTCGTCATGCCGTACCACGCCGCGATCGACCGGGCGAGCGAGGCCGCTCGCGGCGCCGCGGCGATCGGCACGACCGGGCGCGGGATCGGACCGGCGTACGTCGACAAGGTCGCGCGCAACGGCATCACCTTCGCCGATCTCGGAGACGAGGCGGTGCTGGCCGAGCGCATCCGCGCCAACGTCGCCCGCGCGGCTGCCGCGGGGGTCGACGTTCCCGACGCCGGCGAGACGATCGCCGCGACGCTCGCCCGCGCGCGCCGCGTCCTGCCGCGCGTCGTCGACGGCGTGGCCTACATCCACGAGGCCATGGAGGCGGGGAAGAAGATCCTGATCGAGGGCGCACAGGGCACGCTGCTCGACGTCGGCTTCGGGACGTATCCGTACGTGACGTCCTCGCACACGGTCGCGGGCGGCGCCTGTATCGGCCTGGGCATCGGTCCGAGCGCGATCGGCACGGTCACCGGCGTCGTGAAGGCCTACTGCACGCGCGTCGGCGCCGGCCCGTTCCCCTCCGAACTGCTCGACGAGACGGGCGAGCGTCTGCGCGCGAAGGGCGCCGAGTTCGGCGTCGTCACCGGCCGGCCGCGACGCTGCGGCTGGTTCGATGCGGTCGCCGGGCGGTACGCCGTCCGCATCAACGGCCTGAGCGCCGTCGCGATCACCAAGCTGGACGTGCTCTCCGGATTCGAACGGATCGGGATCGTCACGGGGTACGGCGACGGGGGAGTGGAGGTCGAGGAGCACGACGGTTGGAGCGAGCCGATCGGCGACGTCCGCCGCATCGCCGACCTGCCGGCGGCCGCGCGGGCCTACGTCGCGCGCATCGAGGCCTTGCTGGGCGTCCCTGCGACCTTGGTTTCGGTCGGACCCGAGCGAGCCCAGCTCGCTCGCTAGGCGCGCCCGGCTCCAGGTAAAGATTTTCGGCCCCGCATTAAGTCCTGTGCATATCCTGACGATAGTCGTTAGGTGGTCTCATGACGCCGGGCGGCACCCGGATTTGAAGAGGGCGTCATCGGGATTTACGGAGATTCGCCGTCAACGGATGAGCGGCGAAACGAGCCAAGGTCGGCCGTTTGACGCATGGGAAGAGACGTGGATCGCATCGCATCGATGTGGAATGACATAGCCGGCCGGCTGCGCGGGATCTGGGACGGGATGAACCGCCAGACGCGCACCATAACCGTGGTGGGGATAGGAGTCGTCGCGGTCGTGATCGCGGCGCTTTCGTTCATCTATGGCCGCGGCCCGGCGTACGGCATCCTCTTCTCGAACCTCGCGCCGGACGACGCCGTCTCGGTGACCCAGCGTCTCAAAGACGACAAGGTCCCCTACCAACTCTCCAGCGACGGCAAGACCGTCTACGTCCCCGAAGCCAATCTGGCCGACGAACGCGTGGCGCTCGCCGGATCGGGCGCGATCAAGGGCGGAGCCAACGGCTACGAACTCTTCGATCGCACGAACTTCGGCATGACGCAATTCCAAGAGAACATCACCAAGACGCGTGCCGTCGAAGGGGAACTCGAGCGCACCATCTCGGGCCTCGCGCCGGTACAGAGCGCCCGCGTGCATATCGCCTCGCCCGACGACACGCTCTATTCCTCGACGCAATCGCCGACGACCGCCTCGGTCGCGCTGACCGAAAAAGCGGGGCAATCGCTCTCGCCCGATCAGGTCAAGGGCATCACCCGGCTCGTCGCGGGCGCCGTGGAGAACCTCAAGCCCGAAAACGTCACCATCATCAACCAGGACGGCACCGTCCTGCTGCCCTCGACCGGTATCGGCGACGGCGGCGCCGACGCGGCGACCGGCGAGACCGCGCTCAAGATGACGCAGGAGCAGCTCGTCGCCAAACAGCGCTACGAGACGAACCTCCAGCAGAGCATCCAGTCGATGCTCGATGAGACGCTCGGCAAGAAGCGCGCGATCGCGCGGGTCTCGACCAAGATGGACTTCGACGCGAACGCGACCGACAGCAAGACCTTCGCGCCGCAGGGCACCGTGCTCTCGTCGCAGGCCAAGCGCGAATCCTACACCGGCACGCAGCCCGCGCGGACCGCGGCGTCCGGCGTCCCCGGGACGACCTCGAACATCGGCACGTATCAGGGCCTGCAGAACAACCAGACCAACGGCCGCTACAACAAGACCGAGAACACGACCAACTTCGACATCTCCTATTCGAACACGAAGCACGTCGACGCGCCGGGCAAGGTGACGCAGACCAGCGTCGCGGTGCTCGTCGATTCCGCGCCGGACGTCGCCGGCGGCCAGACGGCTCCGAACGCGCAGGCCAGCCCCTACGCGCTCACTCCGGCAAACGTCCTCCAGATCCGCAATACGGTCGTCGCCGCCGCCGGGCTCAACCTCGCGCAGGGCGATCAGATCTCCGTCGAAGCGGTGCCGTTCAACCCGGCCGTCTCCATCCCCGAGAGCGGCGCGCCCGGCGCGCCGGGAGCGACGACGGTGCTCGGCGTTCCGCTCTGGGCGTTCATCGCGCTCGGCAGCATCGGCATCCTCGCACTGCTCGGCATGCTCGCCGCCCGCTCGCGCCGCTCGACGTGGCGTCCGGGTGCGGATCTTCCGTCGTTCGATTCGTCGCTCGCCGAAGAACTGCCGCCGTTCGAAGAGCATCCGATGCTCGACGGCGCGCCCGGCCTGGCTTCGCCCATCCGTTCCGCCGCCGATCTCACGCGCGAACAGATGATCGAATACGTGACGACGGTCGCGCAAGAGAACCCCGATAGCATCGCCAAACTTGTCAAGCTGTGGCTGGCGGAATGATGGATTCGCCGATCGTCAATCTCGCCGGCGTCGAAGACGACCACCATCCGCGCTTCGACCCGCTCTATGCGGAGTCGAACGGCGTCGAGGTCTCCGGCCCGGAGAAGGCCGCGATCCTGATCATCACCTTGGGCCTGGAGCTCTCGGCGACGATCTTCAAGTTCTTGCGTCAGGACGAAGTCGAACGCATCGTGCTCGAGATCGCCAAGATCTCGACGGTGCCGATCGACAAGCGCGACGCGGTCATCACCGAGGCCTACCAGCGCGCGATCGCGCTCAAGTACATCAACGAGGGCGGCATCGAATACGCCAAGGAGATCCTCGAGCGGTCGTTCGGCGCGGGTCAGGCCGACGACATGACGAGCCGGCTCTTCGCGGCGCTGAAACACGGGAATCCGCTCGAGCTCATCAAGAAGACCGAGCCCGCGCAGCTGTTGCAGTTCATCCAGGACGAGCATCCGCAGACGATCGCCCTCATCCTCGTCTACATGGCGCCCGAACAGGCCGGCGCCGTGCTCTCCGCGCTCGCGCCGGAACTGCAGGCGGAAGTCGCGATGCGCATCGCCATCCTGCAGAAGACCGCGCCCGAAGTGCTGGAACAGCTCGACGAACTCCTCGGCCGCCGCCTGCTGGTCAGCGGCGCGGACTTCTCGAAGGCGGGCGGCGTACAGTCCCTCGCCAACGTGATGAACTTCGTCGATCGCGAGACGGAGAAGAACATCCTCGACGGTCTCTCCAAGCGCGATCCAGAACTCGCCCAGGACGTCAAGAACCTGCTCTTCGTCTTCGAAGACATCGTCAATCTCGACGACCGTTCGATCCAGCGCATCCTCAAGGAATGCGACGGCAAGGACCTGGCGCTCGCGCTCAAGGTCGCGGGCGACGAACTCATGGCGCGCGTCTACAAGAACATGTCGACCCGCGCCGGCGGGGTCCTGCGGGAAGAGATCGAACTGCTCGGCCCGGTGCGCATGCGCGAAGTGGGCAAGGCGCAGCAGTCCATCGTCGACGTCATCCGCACGCTCGAAGAGAACGGTCAGATCGTCATCGCGCGCGGCGCGAAGGACGAACGGCTCGTATAGTCCGTGGGTAGGGTCATAAAGAGCGTTTCCATGACCGGTTCGGCGTATGCGCTGACCGTGCCGGACGTCGTCGTCGACGACCTGCCGCCGCCGGCGCACGTGGAAGCCGATCCCCTCTACGCTTCGCCGCCGGGCATGGCGGATTTCGGCGCGTACGGCGCGGAATCGCAGGCGACAGAACCGGTCGCGCCGCCCGAACCGGCGATCGATCTGGAGGCGATCCGTTCCGAAGCCGAAGCGCTTATCGCCCACGGGAAGGCCGAAGCCGAGGCCGCGCTCGCGCGCGCGCGCGCCGATGCCGAGAACCTTCTTTCCGACGCACGGCGCCGCGTCGCGACGATCGAGACCGAAGCGCACGACCGCGGATACGAGGCCGGCGCGACGGCCGGGCGCGCGGCCGCCGACGAAGAGATGACCGACATGCTGGAGACGATGCGCGGGCTCATCGACGTCGCGCGCGTCGAGCGGACGAAGTTCGTCGAGAGCGCCGAGGGCGAGGTCGTACGCCTCGCCGTCGAGATCGCCGAACGCATCGTCCACAAGCAGCTCGACGTCGACGGCGAGACGATCGTCGGCATCGCGCGGCACGCGCTACAGCGTCTCGTCGGCCGCGAACGGGTCACCGTGCGCGTCAATCCCGGCGACGCCGAACGGCTGCGCGGCCATCGCGAAGCCCTGCTGAACGTCCACGACGTCGAGAACCTGCGCATCGTGGAAGATCAGCGCGTCGACCGCGGCGGCATCGTCATCGAGACCGAGTCCGGCACGATCGACGCCAAGGTCTCCACCCAGACGCGCGAAGCGCGCCGCGCGATGCGCGCCGAGGACGCCGCCGCCCAGGCGAGCTGATGCGCGCCTTCGACGCCGGCAAGCATCTCGACGCCCTCGGCTCTACGGACCTCGTCCGGGTCAACGGCAAAGTCCGCCAGGTCATCGGCGTCGTCATCGAGAGCCTCGGCCCGAACATGGCCGTGGGCGAGACGTGTCAGATCCAATACAAGCGCACCGCCGAACCGGTCCTCGCCGAAGTCGTCGGCTTCCGCGACAACAAGGTGCTGATCATGCCGCTGGGCGAGCTTATGGGAATCGGGGCGGGCAGCGAAGTCGTCGCGCTGGGCAAGCCGCTCGATATCGACGTCGGCGAGTCGCTCCTCGGTCGGGTGCTCGACGGGCTCGGCCGGCCGATGGACGGCAAGGGCCCCATCTACGCCGAGCGGACGATCGAAGTCACCGGCGCTCCCCCGCCGCCGCTCTCGCGCCGGCGCATCACCGAGCCGCTCGGCCTCGGCATCCGCGCCATCGACGGACCGCTGACGTGCGGCAAGGGTCAGCGCGTCGGCATCTTCGCCGGCAGCGGCGTCGGCAAGTCCACCGTCCTCGGGATGATCGCGCGCAATACCGCCGCGGACGTCAACGTGATCGCGCTCGTCGGCGAGCGCGGCAAAGAAGTGCTCGACTTCATCGAACGCGATCTCGGGCCCGAGGGATTGCGTCGCAGCGTGGTGATCGTCGCGACCAGCGATCAGCCGGCACTGGTCCGCATCAAGGCGGCGTTCGTGGCCATGGCCGTCGCCGAATACTTCCGCGATCGCGGTCTCGACGTCACCTTCATGATGGATTCCGTGACGCGCTTCGCGATGGCGCAACGCGAGGTCGGGCTGGCCATCGGCGAGCCGACGACGACCCGCGGCTACACGCCGTCGGTATTCGCGATGCTGCCGAAACTGCTCGAACGCGCCGGGACGGCGGCCAAGGGCACGATCACGGGCCTCTTCAGCGTGCTCGTCGACGGCGACGACATGAACGAACCGGTCGCCGACGCCGTCCGGTCGATCCTCGACGGACACATCGTGCTCTCGCGCCGGCTGGCCTCGGCCAATCACTATCCGGCGATCGACGTCCTCCAGAGCGTGAGCCGCGTCATGCCCGACGTCGTCGCGAGCGGACACCTCACCGACGCATCCGCCCTGCGCGACATCCTCGCGACCTATCGCGAAGCGGAAGATCTGATCAACATCGGCGCCTACGTGCCGGGCAGCAATCCGAACGTCGACCGCGCCGTCGCGAAGATCGACGCCGCGCGCGCCTATCTGCGCCAGGGCACGTACGAGACGTCGACGCTCGACGATGCGGAACGCGGCCTCGCGAGCCTGACGTCGTGAAGAAATTCCGCTTCGGCCTGCAGCCGGTACTGGAGCACCGCGGACGGATCGAGGACGAACGCAAGGCGGCGCTGGCGGCGCGCCAGCGCGAGTTCGACGCGGAGGCGGCGGAGCTGGCGCGGCTCAACGCCGCCTATCGCGAGCAGTCGGATCTGCTGCGCGGCGAACACCGCACCCTCGGCGCGGACGAACTGCGCATGCGATACGCGCACGTCGAGTACCTCAACCGCTCCATCGACGCGCAGATGGCCGTCGTCGATCGCTATCGCGCCGCGGTCGACCGCGCGCGGGCCGCGCTGCTCGAAGCCAGCGTCGATCGGAAGGTCGTCGAAAAGCTCAAGGACCGGCGCCGCGAGTCCCACGACGAGGGAGCGCGCAAGGTCGAACAAAACGAACTCGACGACGCCAACGCGCGTCGCCACTCGCGGATCGGAGAGCCGCCCTTATGATCGTCACCCGTCGGCGGAAGAAGCCGTTCCCGTTCAAGCGCCTGCTGCTGCCCCTGGTGGCGATCGCCGTGGTCGCGTTCGCGCTGTGGTGGAAGCCGTCGCGCGACGCGATAGCGAACGGCCCGCTCGCGCCCGTCTGGAGCAGGTTGGCGGCGCCGTTCGACATGGCGATGAAGGACAAGCAGATCGGCGACGACGCCGCGACGATCGCGCAACTGAAGCAGCAGCTCGCCGACGCGCAGACGCAGGGAACCGCCAAGGACAAGAAGATCGCCGGCATGCAGAAGCAGATCGACGACGCGAACGTCGCGACCGTCGCCTCGCGCGGCGGCGGCGCAGCGTCGGTGCCGGGTGCCGGCGCCTCATCCATGCCGAGCGCAGGGAGCGTCGCCGATCTCGCCGCCGCCGCGACCGCGGACGAGCGCCGGACGGCCCAGAACTGGGCGGCGATGGAGCCGGAGAACGCCGCCAAGGTCGTGCAGAAGCTGCCCGTCTCCTACGTCGCGCGCGTGCTCGCGGTCATGTCACCCGATGCCGTCGGGCCGATCCTGGACGCGCTGCCGGCGGCCTACGCGGCGGCGCTGACGCAGGAACACCCGGAACTTCGACGGTAAGAGAGCCGCATGAACGCTCGCGCGCGCGGTTGGTGGCCGGTCGGATATCGCAAGGATACCCGGTAGGTCGCGTACGCCCGAGTCACACGGACTTGACGGAGCCGCCCCGCAGCCGGGGCGGCTCTTTTCTTTTTCTCCCGCCGGTTCCGGAGGACCAGGATGCACGCACGCACGCACACGATCTCGTCCGACCTGCTCACGCCGATCGGCGCGTTCCTCGCGCTCGCGCGGCCGGGCGAGGCGTGCCTGCTCGAATCGGTCGAGCACGGCGGGCGCATCTCGCGCTATTCGTTCATCGGCATCGACTATCTCGACGCGCGCGCGTTCGTCGCCGGCCCCGATCTGCTCGGCGAGATCCGCGCGTTCGTCGCGCCGTTCCGGCCCGACGGCGAAGCGGCTCCGCTCGGCGGGGCGCTCGTCGCCTTCGCCTACGATGCCGCGCGGCCGTTCGCGCGCATGCCCCCGCGGGCCGCGTCGACGCCGGCGATGCCCGACGCCTACGTCGCCGTCCCGGGGACGTGGCTGATCTTCGACCATTTCAGCGACACGCTCACCATCTGGACGTGCGGCGAGGACGACGCGGCCTGCACGCGCCGCATCGAAGCCCACGTCGCGCGGCTGCTCTCCGCGGCGGGCATGCTGCCGCGGCCGATCGGCGGTCGCGGGCCGGTGAGCGCGACGCTGGACCGCGCGACGTTCCTCTCGATGGTCGACCGCGTCCAGGAACGCATCTTGGAAGGCGACGTCTACCAGCTGCAGCTCGGCATCCGTTTCGGCGTCGATCTCGCCGGCGGCGCGTTCGAGGTCTATCGCGCGATCCGGTCGCGCAATCCGTCGCCGTACATGTTCTACGTCGACGGGCCGTTCGGACAGGTCTTCGGCGCGTCGCCGGAGTTCCTGGTCCGTCTGGAAGGGCGCAACGCCCGCATCCGTCCGCTGGCCGGCACGCGTTCGCGCGGCATCGACGAAGCGGACGACGCGCGCGTCGCCGCCGGATTGCTCGAGGACGAGAAAGAGCGCGCGGAGCACGTGATGCTCGTCGATCTGGCCCGCAACGATCTGGGGACGGTCTGCGAACACGGAAGCGTGCGCGTCGGCGAACTGCTGCAGATCGAGCGGTACAGCCACGTCATGCACATCGTCTCCGACGTCACCGGGACGCTGCGTCCGGAACTCGACGGGCTCGACCTCTTCGCCGCCGGATTTCCCGCCGGCACGGTCACCGGCACGCCGAAGGTGCGGGCGATGCAGCTGATCGACGACCTCGAACCGGTCTCGCGCGGTTTCTACGCGGGGTCGATCGGCAGATGGTCCTACGGGGGCGATTTCGACTCGTGCATCACCCTGCGGAGCATCCACGTGCGCGACGGAAGGGCCTACTGGCAGGCTTCCGCGGGGATCGTGGCCGATTCCGTCCCCAGCGCCGAGTACGACGAGATCCTGCACAAGACGCGGGTCGCGCGCGAGGTGCTGGGAGTGGAACTATGATGGTCCGATCATTCGCGTGCGCGCTCGCGTTCGCGCTGCTGCCGGCGGCGGCGGGCGCGCAGCAGACGATCGTCCTGGACGGCGAACACCTGACGGTGGAAGACGTTGTGGCGATCGCCCGCGACGGAGCGAGCGTGCGCCTGAGCGACGCGGCCGCCAAGCGCAGTGCGGCCGCCTACGACCTGCTCGTCGAGGCGGCCGTCGAGGGCGTCCCGGTCTATTGGTTCGATCGCGGCGACGGAGCGAACCGGCAAGTCGACATCTTCACCGGCGACCCGCTCTCGGCGAAGAACGGTCCGATGCTCGCGGCGCGCCAGCTCGCGATCTTCCGGCGCGGCGCGGTCGCCGGTTACGGACCTCCCGAAGACGTCGCCACCGTGCGCGCCGCGATGGCCATCCGCGCGAATGCGATGTCGTTCGACGCGGCGAGTCCGCAGCTGACCGCGATGCTGCAGGCGCTGCTCAACGCGCGCGTGACGCCCGTCGTCTATAGCGGCGGCAGCGTCGGCGAGGGCGATCTCGTCGCGCTCGGCAACGTCGGCGCGACGATGGTCGGCGCGGGCGACGCGTTCTATCGCGGGAAGCGGATGCCCGCGGCGCAGGCGCTGCGGCTGGCCGGCATCGCGCCGCTCGTGCCCGGCGTCGCCGACGATTCCGCACTGACGTCGAGCAATTCGCTGACCGACGCGCGCGCGGCGCTCGCCGTCTACGACGCGCACCGCGCGCTGCAGTGGGCGGATCTCGCGTACGCGATCGACCTGCTCGGCATGAACAGCAGCGTCACGCCGATCGCGTCCGGCGTCCAGGCGGCCCGGCCGTTCCCGGCGATCGAAGCCGAAGCGCGCCGGGTCGCCTCGCTGCTGCGCGGGAGCTATCTCTACCGCGCCGATCCGAACCGCATCATCCAGGATCCGGAAAGCCTGCGCGCGTCGTCGCAGCGGCAGGGCGCCGCGTGGCTCGCGTGGCAGCGCCTCCGCGATTCGCTCGCGCTGCAGATGAACAGCTCGGACCACAATCCCGCCGTGCTGCTCGACGCGTCGCCGAACGACGGCTGGGACATGGCGACGCCGCAGATGATGCAGTTCTACGTCAAGGGCGGACCGCGCAGTCACGGCCATCACGGCTACGTGCTTTCGAACGCGAACTGGGATCCGTCGCCGCTCGCCGGCGACATCGAGAGCTTCACCGCGGCGCTCGCGGCGATGGACGTCGCCATAGCGCAGCGCGTGCAGCGGTTCTCCTCGACGTTCTTCACCGTCGCATCCGCGCCGGAGGTCGTACGCCTGCGCGGCTTTCCGCCGCTGCAGGACTACTCCGGCTACCTCCAGAGCGGCCTGTGGGCGCGGATCGCCGCCGATGCGGTGCCGATCGCGCCGACGGGCACCGCCCTGGTGGGCGACGTCGAGGATCTTCAGTCCCAAGCGGGACTCAAAGCCGAGAAGCTGCGCGACGCGCTCGATGCGACGGACGGACTCCTCGCGATCGATCTGCTGACGGGGACGTACTGGATGGACGTGCGGCAGGCGCAGGACCCGTCGCGCGCTTTCGGCGCCGCGCCCGCCGCGGTGCGCAAAGCGCTGCGCGCCGTCGTTCCGCTCGACACCGATGCACCGCCGCCCGTGCCGAACGCGACGGCGGCTGCCGCGTTCATGCGCGACCATCCGGCGACGACGTTTACGGGAGACCTGCCTTGACCGCTCGACTGCTCTTCATCGACAACATCGATTCGTTCGCATACAACGTCGTCCACTTGCTCGCGACGGCTGGCGCGGCGCCCGACGTCATCGAGAACGACGATCCGCGGCTGGTGCCGTCCATCCTGGACGCGTACGACGCGCTCGTCGTCGGCCCGGGTCCGGGCCGACCCGCCGACTATCCGGCGATGCTGGCGGTGCTGCGCGATGCGATGGCGCGGAAGATGCCGGTGCTGGGAGTCTGTCTGGGCCTCCAGGCGATCGGCGAGGTGCTCGGCGCCAAGGTCGTCCATGCGCCCAAGCTGATGCACGGGAAGGTCTCGTCCATCGATCACGACGGCACCGGCCTCTTCGCCGGCATCCCCTCGCCCCTGACTGCGACGCGCTATCACTCGCTGTGCCTAGAGCGGGCGAGCCTTCCGGACGAGCTGCGAGTCGTCGCCACCAGCGCCGACGACGGAGCCGTCCAGGCGATCGCCCATCGCTCCCTCCCGGTCGGCGGCGTCCAGTTCCATCCGGAGTCGATCTTGAGCGAGCGGGGCGAGGACCTCGTTAAGAACTTCCTCGCAACGGCCGATAGGTCCAATTGAGGCCCCAGGGTCTCGGGCGTTCCAGCGCCCCACGAAGGGAGTGATAGAACTGGCACATACCCTACTTCCGATCGTAACGGTTCCCGGCGGCGCGAGCGCGTCCGCGGGCAAGGCGTTGTTCTCGGGTAACGCGGTGGGAACGAGATCGAGCGGCGACCGCTTCGATGCGATCCTCAATAGCAAAACCGCCGACCTCGCGAAATCCGACGACCTCGTCTCGCAGATAGCGGCGATGCTGCAGAGCGGGATGCCGATGCAATCGATCGTCGATACGGTCGCCGCAAAACTGCAGACCCTCGACCCCTCGAAACGCACCGCGATCGCCCGCTCGGCACACGCACCGCCGGGCACCGCGCCGCCGCCTCGAGAGACGGTCGCGCGACAAGTAGCGGCCCTCGTACGAAAAGCCCGGACGGTTCCGGACGGCGTGACGAGGGGAACGGAAACGGTTACCGCAAGGCAGCAGAACGATATCTCGGGCAAGATCTTGGACGCTTCGGCGAAAGAACTCCCGGCCTCGCCAGCAACCGCACCGCAGACGACCCCGGTCGATCTCGGTTCCCTCGCGCAATCGATAGTCCAGACGGTCGCAGCCACGCTGCTGGCCGGTCCGGCTATCGCCGCTTCCGTACCGCAAGCGCACCTCACGCCGCAGAAGATCGCTCCGGGCGCCTCGGGCGCCAAGGCCGATGTCCCGGCGGAGAAGGCTGCGACCACTCCGGCACCCGACCTCCTCTCCCGCATGCTGAATCGTGCGGCGAATGCGAGCGCGCGCGCCGCGGGAGCGATGCCGATACGCCTCGCACACCCGATCGATCTCACGGGGACCGCGTCGTTCTCGCAACTGGTCCTGGGCATCCGCCCTCCGGGCAAAGAGACGATGCACGACAAGCCCGTACTCGACGGTGAGGGCCCGGTGATCGCACCGTTGCCGCAACCGGTCCGAGACGAGGCCGATCCGCTCGGTGCCGATCCGGCGCCGCCTCCGTACACCACGCTCGACGCGGAAGCGATACTCTCGCAGATCGTCAAGGGCGTCGGCGTCGTAGCCGGCACGAACGGCACGCACGACATCAACCTCCACCTCCAACCCGCGCAGCTGGGCGACGTCTCGCTCAAGCTCAGCGTCGACGGCTCGTCCGTCAGCGCATCGGTCGTCGCCCAGAACGGCGACGTACGCGCGGCGTTGCTCAACAACCAGCACCAGCTCTCGCGCGCGTTCAACGACGCCGGCCTGAAACTCGTGAGTTTTTCGGTCGACGTCTCGGGCGGCGACGCGCGGGGCTTCCGGCAGGACCAGCAGTCGCAAGGCTTCGGTCGTCGTTTCGTCGTCCACGAGACGACGGGCGCGATCGACGCGGATGCTTCGGCGGTCGCGGACCGACCGACGCCGGCGACGGCGAGCGGCCCGCTCGAACTGCTCAACCACTTGGCGTAAGGAGCTATCATGTCCAACTCCATAGCCGCGCTGACCACTCAGCCGCCGTCGCAGACCGCGACGTCGGCGGTGACGAGCCAGCTCGGCGCGGATGCGTTCCTGAAACTGCTGACCACCGAGATGCAGAACCAGGATCCGACCAAACCGATGGACGACACCCAGTCCGTCACGCAGTTGGCGCAGTTCTCGGCGCTTCAGGCGCAGACGAACCTCTCCGACCAGTTCTCCGCGTTCCAGTCGAACTTCGGGGTGATGCAGTCCGCCGCGCTCATCGGGCGCGAGGTCACGGTCAACACGGACCAGACCGGGAATAACTCGTCGACCCTCACCGGGAAGATCACGTCGATCAGCGTGCAGGGCGGTCAGCCGTACTTCACCATGACGGACGCGAACGGCAAGCCGATCGCCGACGATTCGGGTTCGCCGCTGCTCTTCTCGACCACGCAGATCGTCGGTATCGGCAGCTGATCGTGGATCCGAAAGACGTCAACCTCGGGGGCGTGAATCCGGGGATCATCCCCGGCCCGCTGCCGCGGCCGCAAGGGCGCCCGGTCGAGATCCCGCCGCAGTCGGGCCAGGACTTCCGCTCGCTCCTCGATCGCGCGTCGCAAGCGGCGCCCGGGACGGAGCCGCTCAAGTTCAGCAACCACGCGCTGCAGCGTCTGCAGTCGCGCAACATCACGCTCACCAGCGACGACGTGTCGCGGATGAACGCGATGGCCGACAAAGCCGCCGCGAAGGGCGCGAAGCAGAGCCTGTTCATGCTTCGCGACGTCGCGATGGTGGTCAGCATCACCAACCGCACCGTCATCACCGCGGTCGATCAGGATTCGATGAAGGAGAACGTCTTCACCAACATCGACTCCGCCGCGGTCATCTAAACACTCACCAACCGGGGCGGACCCTTCCGGGGGCCCCGGCCGCGACGCCGATCGAACGACGCGTCGCGGAGTCTCACGGAAAGGTCAATCATGGGTTTCGATTCCCTGTTCACGGGCATCACCGGCCTGAACGCCTATCAGAGCTGGATCGATATGATCTCGAACAACATCGCCAATACGGCGACCACCGGCTTCAAAGGCCAGCGGATGACGTTCGCGGATCTCTTCTATCAGAACAAGAGCTTCGCATCCGGCCCCTCGGCGACGAGCGGCGGCGTCAATCCGCAGCAGATCGGCATCGGCGTCAAGGTCAATAGCGTCGACACGCTCTTCGGCCAGGGCGGCCTCGAGTCGACCGGCGTCAACACGGACCTCGCCATCAACGGCGACGGATTCTTCGTGATGCGCAACGCCAACGGCAGCAACGCTCCGGTCTACACCCGCGCGGGCGCGTTCTCGCTCAACTCCAACGGACTGCTCTACGATCCCGCGACGGGACTCGCCGTGCAGGGCTATACCGCGAATCGCAACGGCGTCGTCAATGCGAACGGCACGCTCGGCAACATCACCGTGCCGCTCGGCCTCACCTCGCAGGCGACCGGCACCGGTTTCGGCGCCAAGGTCGGCCCGACGACGAACGACCAGGTCTTCGACATGTCGATGGCCGGCAATCTCGACCAGACGCAATGGCAGGCGCAAGAGCAGTTCGTCGCCACCGGTGCGGGCGCGCCGGGCGCGACCAAGACGATCTCGACGACGATCTACGATTCGCTCGGCAACGCGCACGCGTTGACGCTCGTCTATACGCCCGACGCGACCGGCGCTACGGGCGCTGCCAGCGGTCTCCCGGCGACCGTCGCCGACGCCAACGGCGTCGCCCAGGTCCCGGCGACGCGCTGGAAGGTCACGGCGTCGTTCGCCGACGGGACGCAGGTCGCAGGCGCCGCCGCGACCGCGGCCGCGCCGTACACGGTCGGCTATGCGTACTTCGACCAGAACGGACAGTTCATCAACACCTCCGGCGTGACGAATCCCGCCGTTCCGGCCGACACGCACGTCGCCGGCGCCGCGGCCTCGATCGCCAACGGCAACCAGATGAACATCACGCAATGGGGCAACGGCCTCTCGAACAACGCGACCGCTCCGACGGCCGGCGGCGCCGCGCCGGCGACCGGCCCGATCGGGCTTTCGTTCGCCGACGACACGTCGCTGGCGGGCAACTCGACCGCGACCGTCCTCTCGCAGAACGGTTACGCGTCGGGCACGCTGACGAACATCACGATCGGCCAGGACGGCTCGATCGGCGGAGCGTTCACGAACGGGCAGACCCTGACGCTCGGTCAAGTCGCGCTCGCCACGTTCCAGAACGAAGACGGTCTGAACCGGGTCGGCGGCAACGCCTTCCAGGAGACGACCAACTCGGGCCTCGCGCAGATCGGCATCGCGTCCGAGGGACGCTTCGGGTCGATCCAATCCGGTGCGCTCGAGCAATCGAACGTCTCGCTCGCGGATCAGTTCACGAAGCTGATCGTCGCGCAGCGCGCCTTCGAAGCCAACACCCGCGGCATCACCACGGCGGACCAGAATCTGCAGACGGTGATCGGCCTGCGCGCGAGCGAGAACTAAAGAGTAGTCCTCGCCGAAAAGGACTGACATGGATGTCGGTTCGAGGCGGAGTCACCCCCAGCGGCTCCGCCTCTCCTAAGCTTAGACAAGGATGTCTATGGCGGCGGCAGTACCCCCAGCACTGCCGCCGCAAAAATCTCGAAAGGAGCCCGGCATGATCGCTCTGGTCCGCCTGAACGGGCAGCCCCTGATGGTCAACTGCGACCTGATCGAATCGATCGAGGCGACCCCCGACACGGTGGTCACCCTGACCTCGGGCAACAAGCTCATCGTCCGCGACTCGATGGAAGACGTCCAGGCGAAGATCGTGGCCTTTAAGCGGAAGGTGATGGGCCCCGAATGAGGCGCTCGGCCTCGGCCCGCTTAAGGTTCCCCGCGGGCCCGGCCGATATGAAGAAGAGACCCGGACACCCCTTTTCGATCGGAGTTGCGTAGGTTGGACTTCGCCACTATCGCCGGCCTGATACTCGGTTTCGGCGCGATCCTGCTCGCCGGCTGGGTCGGCGGCACGGACCCCCACGTCATCTTCGGACGGTGGGAGGCGCTCGTCCTCATCCTCGGCGGCACCGTCGGCGCTACCCTGCTGTCGTTCCCCGCGCGCACGTTCTTCCGGGGCTTCTTCGGCGGTTTCCGGACCGCGTTCGTCGAGATGGACTATCACGAGCGCGACGTCATCGCGACCCTCGTCTCGTTCGCGGAAAAGGCGCGCCGCGAAGGCCTGCTCGCCCTCGAGAACGAGGCGGCGGCGCTCGACGACGATTTCATGCGTAAGGGCATCCAACTCGTCATCGACGGCCGCGACACCGAGATCATCCGCAAGGTGCTCGAGACCGAAGTGAGCTTCGTCCAAGAGCGCGGCAATAAGGCGGAGGCGGTCTTCACGTCGCTGGGCGGCTATTCGCCGACGCTGGGCATCATCGGCACGGTGCTCGGCCTGATCGGCATGCTGCGCAGTCTCGGCGCGGTGAACTCCGGCGGCAACGTCACCGGGACGATCGGCGTCGCGACCGCTCAGGCGTTCGTCGCGACGTTCTTCGGCATCTTGTTCGCCAACCTGCTCTGGCTGCCGATCGCGACGAAGATCAAAGAGCGGTACGGCCAGCTGCTGCTGCTGCGCGAGATCATGATCGAGGGCATCCTCGCGATCCAGGCCGGCGACAATCCGCGACTGCTCGAAGAGAAATTGCTCGCGTTCCTCGATCCGCGCGAACGGGAGAGCGCGGTCGAAGAGGGCGGCGCCCTCACGGAATCCGGTCTCTCCGCTTCGTCGGCATAGCCGCGATGTCGCAAGGTCTGAAGACGGCGGCGCGCGCGGCGGAATCGAAGTTCCGCAAGCGTCCCGAAGAGCAGAAGGTGGAGACGGCCGGCATGATGCGCTGGCTGTTGACGTATGCGGACATGATCACGCTCATGCTCGCGCTCTTCATCATCCTGTTCTCGATGTCGACGATCAGCCGGGCGAAGGTCCAGCAGTTCGCGCGCGACGTCACCGCCGGCTTCGACAACGTGTGGTCCGTCAACCAACCGCCCGACGGCGGCACGAACGGCACCTCCCAGATGGATTCGAGCGCGACCGTGCCGGCCGTCGAGAAGCAGCTGCAGCAGTACGTGGCCAAGAACCACCTCGAGAACGCCGTCCAGGTCCATCTGGACCGCCGCGGCCTCGTGATCACCTTGCTCTCCGACAAGTCGTACTACGACAGCGGGAGCGCGGACCTGCGTCCGCAAACCCAGAAGGTCCTGGACGAGATCTCGACGTTCCTCAAGCGGAACGAGAACCTCATCCGGGTCGAAGGGAACACCGACGACGTGCCGATCGCCACGGCCGCCTACCCGACGAACTGGGAACTATCGACGGCGCGTGCCGTCAACGTCGTGCGCTACCTGCACGAGCACGACGGGATCGCGCCGACCAGGCTGTCGGCGGCGGGTTATGGAGAGTTCCATCCACGGACGAAGAACGCCGACGGCGCGTCGCGTCAGCAGAACCGTCGAGTCGACGTCGTCCTGCTCAACGCGAGCATCTCGGCGGCAGAGAAGGGTCAATAGCACCGTGAGCAGCCTCTCCCAAGAAGAGATCGACGCACTCATCAACTCCATCGGCCCGACGCCCGAGAAGGTCGTCGAGGCCAAGCGCGTCAAGTCGTTCGACTTCCGCTTCAACAAGCGGCTCGACAAGTTCTCGAACAACCAGCTGCAGACGCTGCGCACCCTGCACGAGAACTTCACGCGCCTGCTCAACAACTCGCTCTCCGTCTACCTGCGGACGCGCGTCGAGGCCTCGATCGTCTCGATCGAGCAGATCTCCTACGGCGACTTCATCGCCTCCATCGGCATCCCGTCGATCCTGGCGATCTATTCGATGGACCCGCTCCCCGGCAGCGGCGTGGTGCAGGTCGATCTGAACCTCGTCTTCTCGATCATCGACCGTCTGCTCGGCGGCCCGGGCTGGTTCCCGAGCAAGCTGCGCGACCTCACCGACATCGAGCGGACGCTGATGCAGCGCTTCATGGCGCGCATGCTCAACTCGTATCGCGAGTCGTGGAACTACCTGCTCACGCTCTCGCTCAAGATCGAAGCGCTGGATTCGAACCCCCAGTTCATCCCGCGCATCATCCCGCTCGATCAGATCGTCGCCTACGTATCGATGGAGCTGAAGGTCGGCGATATGGCCGGCGTGATGAACTTCTGCCTGCCGTACCTGGTGCTGCAGTCCGTCGGCTCGCAGCTCACCGATTTCCAGTGGTCGCCGACGGTCGTGGCGGGACGCGGCATGACGGAAGAAGACCTCGCCCAACTGACGCGCAACGTCGAACGCGCCGACGTCGACCTCGAGGTCGAGCTCGGCACGACCAGCGTCTCCCTCCGCGACCTGGTCGCGCTGCAGACCGGCGACGTGCTGGTCTTCGACAAGCCGACGAGCGAGCCGCTGGTGGCGCGCGTGAACGACAAAGAGAAGTTCCGGGTCTTTCCGGGAATGCACCGCGACAAACTCGCCGTACAGATCGCCAAGATCGTACGCGGCGAGCACGACTGAGGAACGATATGCCCGACATGCAGAACCTGGCGGACGCGATGCTCGCCGCCGCAGCGACCGTCCTGGGGCGCCTCGTAGAGCAGCCGGCCGCCGCCACGGGGGCGAGCCGGAACGACCACGAGGGTTCGATCAAGACCGACGGCGCCGAACTCGTCGCGCTCGCCGAGATCCCGTCGCTCTCCGCGGAAGTCGTCGTCCGCTTCGACCGTCGCGAGATGCAGCAGATCGTCGCCATGATGCTCGGCGGTGCCGACGAGGGCGGCGAGATGGGCCCGATGCAGCTCTCGATCGCCTCGGAGACCGCCTCGCAGATCGCCGCCGCCATGTGCGAGCGGCTCGCGAGCGAAGTCGGAGCCGGCCACGACGGCATCGTCGCGGAGTTGAAGAACGATCCGGCCGCGCTGCCGCCGCCGCCGTTCGAATCCTATCACGGCAGCATCCAGCTCGGGTCGGACCTCGCGCCGTCGGTCGCGGTCGATTTCGCCGCGATCACGCTCTCGCGCTTGGGACTGGGCGCTCCCGCCGCCGCCGCTCCGGCGGCCGCGCCGGAACCGCAGCCCGAACCCAAACCGAAGGCGCCGGCGAAGCCGCGCGCCGAGACGCAGCCGACGAACGCGCAGACGGTCGCCTTCTCCCAACTCGCGCCGACGCCGGTGCGCGCGGCCGATCCGGGACAGGCGAATCTCGATCTCGTCCACGACGTGCCGCTGCAGATCCACGCGGTGCTCGGGAAGACGGCGATGCCACTTCGCGAAGTCGTCTCGCTCCAGGCCGGCAGCGTCTTCGAACTCGACAAGGCGGCGGCGGAGCCGATCGACCTGTACGTCAACAACGTGCTGATCGCGCGCGGCGAAGTCGTCGTCGTCGACGACAAGTACGCGGTGAAGATCAGCGAGCTGAATCCGCCGGTCGCATAGCGTGACCGCAGGTTTCTGGACGCAGTACGTCCTGGCGCTGGCCGTCGTCGGCCTGATGCTCTTCGGCCTGTACGCCATCGTGCGCGGCCTCACGCGCGGCCGCGTCCTGTCGGCCGGCGACAGGCGGCTCGTCGGCGTCATCGATTCGATCGCGCTCTCGCAGAACACCACCGTGCACGTGGTGAAGGCCGGTTCGAAATACCTGATCGTCGGCGGCGGCTCCGGTCACGTCAGCACGCTCGGGGAACTCGATCCGAGCGAAGTCGACGCCTGGGTCGCGAGCCAGAAACGCGCGCACGACGCGCAGATGCGGTCGGTCTCGGGCTTCGTCGCACGCCTCCGCGGGAAGAAGACGTGAGGGCGCTCGGCGGCGCCGCCGTCGCCGTCTGGCGGCGGCACAAGTGGATCATCGCGGGTTTCGGCCTCGCCGCCTTCGTGCTCTGGATCCTGCCGGCCATCGCGCGCGCCGCGACGGCACCGACGGCGCCGACCGTGCCGATCCCGTCGCTGAGCATCGGCGTCGGCGGAGCGAAGAACCCCAAGGACGTCGTCGGCGCCCTGCAGATTCTGCTGCTGCTGACCGTGCTCTCGCTCGCGCCGACGCTGCTCGTCCTGATCACGTCGTTCACGCGCATCGTCGTCGTGCTCTCGTTCGTCCGCACCGCGCTCGGGACGCAGCAGGTCCCGCCGAACCAGGTGCTCGTCGGGCTCTCGCTACTGCTGACGTTCTTCGTGATGAACCCGGTGATCCGCGACGTCAACGCCAACGCGCTGCAGCCGTACGTCAAGAAGCAGATCTCGCAATCGGTCGCGCTCGATCGCGCCGCGAAGCCGCTGCGCGCCTTCATGTTCAAGCAGACACGCCAGAAGGATATCCAGCTCTTCTACACGATGTCGAAGGAGCCGCAGCCCGCCAAACAGGACGACGTGCCGACCTACATCCTGATCCCGGCGTTCGTGCTCTCGGAGCTCAAGACGGCCTTCGAGATCGGCTTCGCCATCTACGTGCCGTTCATCGTCATCGACATGGTGGTCGCTTCGATCCTGCTCTCGATGGGCATGATGATGATCCCGCCCGTGCTCATCTCGCTGCCCTTCAAGATCCTGATCTTCTTGCTCGTCGACGGCTGGAATCTGGTCGTGTCGGCGCTCTTCCAGAGCTTCCACACGCAATGACCTTCGGAGACGTCGTCGGGCTCGGACGCGATGCGATCTTCGTGACGCTGGTCGTCGCGCTTCCCGTCCTGCTGCTCTCGATGATCGTCGGTCTGGTGATCTCGATCCTCCAGGCGGTAACGCAGATCCAGGAGCCCACGCTGACGTTCATCCCGAAGATCCTGGTGGCGGCGGCGGCGATCCTGTTCTTCGGTCCGTTCATGCTCGCGATGCTCACCGACTTCACCACGAGGGTATTCAACAGCATCCCGACCCTCGTGCGGTAGGGATGCGCTGACGTGGTCGATCTCTTCGGCCTGACGGCCGGCAACGTCGAGACGTTCCTGCTGGTGTGGATCCGGGTGACGGTGATGCTCTTCGTCTTCCCGATCTTCTCGGCGCAGCAGATCCCGCAGCTGGCGCGCATCGGGCTCGGACTCCTGATCGCCTTCGCGCTCTACCACGCGGTTCCGCAAGTGCCGCCGTCGCACGACATCCTCATGCTGGGCGCCGCGGCGTTGGCCCAGGTCGCGCTCGGCCTGATCGTCGGATTCGTGGCGTCGCTGGTGTTCGTCGGCGTGCAGTTCGCGGGCGAGGTCATCGACCTGCAGATCGGCTTCGCCGTCGCCAACGTCATCAGTCCGACGACGCAGACGCAGATCACCATCATCGGCGAACTGGAACTGACGCTCGCGACGCTGGTGTTCCTCATCTCGGATTCGCATCTGCTGCTCCTCCAGGGGATCGCCGGTTCGTTCCACCTGGTGCCGCTGCCGTTCGTCGGGCTCGATCCCTCCGTCGCCGGCAACCTGCCGATCTTCATGACGCAGGCGCTGATGGTGGTCTTCAAGATCGCCGCGCCGGCGGCCGTCGCGATCTTCATCGTCAACGTCGCGCTCTCGTTCATGGCGCGCGTGGCGCCGCAGATGAACGTGTTCGTGGTGGGACTCCCGCTGCAGATCGGCGCGGGATTGATCATGCTCTCGATCTCGATCCCGCTGCTCGCATCCGTCGGGCCCGTCGTCTTCGCAGACATGGCCCGACAGATGGATGCGGTGATGCGCGGCCTACACGCCTAGGAGCCGGACGCTCCTAGAAGTACTGGAACTGACCGAGCTTGTTCGCCGTCGCCTCGGTGAAGTAGATGCGGAAGTCCGCACCGAGCGTCAGCGACGAGAGGCCCGACGACGCCGTGGTGACGGCGTAGGCCGCGGCCGTATGGGCCGCCGTATCGAACTGGTCGATGCTGTTGCCGGCGCCGTCGGTGTAATACAGCTTGCTGTCCGCTCCGAGGATCAGCGTATCGGCCGTGTGCGTGCCCGCGACGCCTGCGTAGTCGGTCGACGTTCCGGCCGTCGTGATGCGGCCGATCTTGTTCAGCGTGGTTTCCGTGAACCAGAGCGCGCCGTCGGGACCGGTGACGATGGAGTACGGACTCGCCGACGCGGTCGGCGTGGCGTATTCGGTGACGACGCCCGCCGTCGTGATGCGGCCGATCTTCGACGCGAGGAGTTCGGTGAACCAAAGCGCGCCGTCCGGGCCGGCGGTGATGCCGAGCGGAGCCGACGCGCTGCCCGAAGGGACCGGGAACTCGGTCACTACGCCGGCCGTCGTGATGCGACCGATCTGTCCGGCGCTGCTCTCCGTGAACCAGAGGTTGCCGTCGGGGCCGACCGTGAGGTTGGACGGGCTTGCCGAGGCGGTGGGCAGAGCGTATTCGACGAGGACCGACCCGTTCGAGGTCATCTTGCCGATCTTACCGGCGGTCTGCTCGGTGAACCAGAGGTCGTTATCCGGTCCCGTGACGATCGCGAACAAGCCCGCGTTCGCCGTCGGGATGGGGAACTCTTGAAAGGTCGCCGTGGTGTCGAGGCGCCCGATCTTGTTCCCGCTGTGCTCGGCGAACCAGAGGTTGTTGTCCGGGCCTTTGGTGATGCCGGCCGGTTGGGAGGAAGCGGTCGGCACGGTATATTCGCTGACCGTATGGGGGACCACCGGCGGCGATGTGGGGCCGACCGTCGTCCCGTCGATGATCGTGCCTTTGCCGCATCCGGTCAGGACCGCGGCAACCAGCGCGGCTCCCATAAGGTAGCCTAGGGTCCGGTTCAAAATGGTCTCCTTGAGTGTGGGTCAGCCCTGGATATTGGCAGGACGCGGCGGTATTCCTAGAACGGGTCTCCGGAGAGGATACCCCGACACGCCTTATCCTAGCCTGGGGAAAAGCTTCCCGGCGGCCGATGTACCATTAAAGGATATGCCCGTAAGATCGAGCCGTGGCTAAGCCGGAGCAGACCGAGAAAGCCACCCCGAAACGGAAGGAAGAGGCACGCAAGCGCGGTCAGATACCCCGTAGCCCGGAACTCGCCGGGTCGGGGATCTTCCTTGCGGCCGTATTCGTGCTGCACGCGTCGCTGCAGCCGGGGCTGCGGTCCATCGATGCGATGATGCACGCCGTCATCGGCGCGGCGTCGGCCGGCGAGCCCATGACCACCCATTCCGTCTGGGCGATCTTCGCGGGCGCGTTCGTCGCCCTCGGGGGCGTCCTGGTCGCGCTCTTCATCGCGACCATCGGCATCGCGCTCGTCGCGAACTTCCTGCAGTTCGGATTCCTCTTCACGCTCAAGCCGATACAGCCGAACTTCTCGAAGATCAATCCGCTCTCGGGATTCCAGCGGCTCGCGAGCAAGCAAGTCGCGGTGAACCTCGCCAAACAGCTGCTCAAACTCGGCGCGGTCGCGATCATCCTGTGGACGTCGATCGCGTCCCACGTGGCGATCTTCGCCGACGCCGGCCAGTCGTCGCCGACGACGATGCTCCTCACCGGCGCGGAAGTGGTCTACGAGATCGCCTGGAAGTTCGGGCTGCTGCTGCTGCTCGTCGCCTTCGCGGACTACGCCTACGAACGGTGGCAGTTCGAAGAGAACCTCAAGATGAGCAAGCAAGAGGTCAAGGACGAATATCGTCAGGCCGAGGGAAATCCCGAAGCGCGCGCCGCGTTCAAGCGGAAGCAACGGGAGTTCGCCCGCCGGCGGATGATGGCCGCGGTGCCGCGCGCCACCGTCGTCGTCACCAATCCGACGCACTTCGCGGTGGCGTTGGAATGGGATGACCTCGGGATGGACGCGCCGGTCGTCGTCGCCAAGGGCGCCGACCTGATCGCGAAGCGGATACGCGAACTCGCGCGCGAACACGCCGTGCCGATCATGGAAAACCCGCCGCTCGCGCGCACGCTCTACGATAAGGTCGAGATCGATCAGGCGATCCCGCCGAACCTGTATGCGGCCGTGGCGCAGGTGATCGCCTTTGTCTTCAAGCTGAAGCGGCGGACCATCGCATGATGGAGCGCGCCTCGCGGACCATCCCGATCCTGGTCGCGGCCGCCTCGATGCTGCTCGTCCTGCTCATCATCGTCCCCGTCCCTCCGCAAGTCCTCGACGTGCTGCTCACCGTCAACATCGTGACGGCCCTCGTCATCATCGGCATCGCGCTCTATGCGGAGAACGCGCTGCAGTTCTCGGTGTTCCCGACGCTGCTGCTCATCGTCACCCTGTTCCGCCTCTCGCTCAACGTCACCGCGACCCGCGCGATCCTCTCGCACGGCTATGCCGGCGAGGTCATCAACTTCTTCGGCAACGTCGTCATCGGCGGCAACTACGCCGTCGGCTTCGTCATCTTCCTCATCCTGGTGATCATCCAGTTCGTGGTCATCACCAACGGCGCGGGACGCGTGGCCGAAGTCGCCGCCCGCTTCACCTTGGACGCGATGCCCGGCAAGCAGCTCGCCATCGACGCCGACCTCAACGCGGGGCTGATCACCGAGGCCGAGGCCCGTCAGCGCCGCAAGGACATCCAACGCTCGGCCGATTTCTACGGCGCGATGGACGGCGCGTCGAAGTTCGTGCGCGGCGACGCCATCGCCGCGGCCATCATCGTCGCCATCAACACGATCGGCGGCTTCATCGTCGGCATCACGCAGCAGCACATGGACTTCGGCACGGCGCTCGCGACCTTCACGTTGCTGACCGTCGGCGAAGGCATCGTCACGCAGGTCCCCGCGCTGCTCATCTCCACGGCGACCGGCATCATCGTCACGCGCGCCGCTTCGGAGAGCGATTTCGGCAGCGACCTGACCAAGCAGCTCTCGGGACAGCCCAACGCGATCCTGGTCGCCGGCATCATGACGGCCGTCTTCGGGATCTTCGGATTGGCGCGCTGGTTCATGTTCATCGCCGCGGCGGCGCTCTTCACATTCTACTTCTATCGCCGGCGCGCGATGGCGTCGCCGGAAGGCGCGGCGCCCGGTACGGCCGGCAAGCCGGGTCCGGCCGGCGCGGCCGCGGCGCCGCCGAAACCCGCGGAATCGGTCGTGCCGCTGCTCTCCTACGATCCGATGGAACTGGAGATCGGCTTCGGCCTGATCCCGCTGGTCGACGTCGGACAGGGCGGCGATCTGCTCGAACGCATCACGCTCATCCGCCGTCACGCCGCGCGCGACCTCGGCATCGTCGTGCCGCCGATCCGCGTCCGCGACAACCTGCAGCTCAAGCCCAACGCGTACGTCGTGAAGATCTACGGTCTCGAAGTCGCGACCGCCGACGTGATGGTCAGCCGGCTCTTGGCGATGAATCCCGGGACGGCGACCTCGCCGATCGACGGCATCCCGACGACGGAACCGGCGTTCGGTCTGCCCGCGCTCTGGATCCCCGACACGGGCAAACCGGAGGCGGAGATGGCCGGCTACACGGTCATCGATCCGACCTCGGTCATCGCGACGCACATCACCGAACTCATCAAAGCGCACGCGCCGGATCTGCTCGGACGCCAAGAGACCTCGGCGCTGCTCGAAAACGTCAAGACCCACTATCCGGTGGTGGTCGAGGAACTCGTTCCGCAACTGCTCACGGTCGGCGAGATCCAGCGCGTCCTGCAGAACCTTCTCCGCGAACGCATCCCGATCCGCAACCTGATCCTGATCCTCGAGACGCTCGCCGATGCTGCGCGCGTGAGCAAGGACAACGACTATCTGACCGAGCGCGTCCGCTCGTCGCTGGCCCGCCACATCTCCGCGGAGTACGCGGAGGACGGACTGCTCTCGGTCATCACCGTCGATCCGCGCTTGGAATCGCTGCTCTCCGAGGCGGTCCGCCGCGGCGAAGACGCCTACGCGCTGCTCGACCCCGCGACGGTCGCGCGCATCTACAACTCCCTCGCCAAGCAGATCGCGATCGCGCAGAACGCGGGCCTGGCCCCGATCGTCCTGGCCTCGCCTTCGGTGCGGCTCGCGCTCAAACGGCTGACCGAACGCGCCGCTCCGCAACTGGTCGTCCTCTCATATTCGGAAGTCGCGCCCGGGCTGCGGGTCGAGTCGATCGGCCAGATCTCGGCCACGGACGATGCCGGGGAATCGACCTCTGCGGGCGAAATGTCGGCGCGCCCATGATCTTCAGAGCGCTTTTCGGCGGCACGAGCAAACGCGGACCCGTGGCGAATCTGCCCGCGGTCCACACGTTCGTGGACGTCATGGTCGGCGGCCGCGCCGGACGCTCCGTCACCATCGAATCGATCGACGGCGGAGAGATCGTCGTGCGCGAGATGGTCGGCCGTCCCGGCGAGACCGCCGTCTTCGTCTATTCGGGCGAGCACGGCAAGTTTCGCTTCGGGACCAAGATCCTTCGCGCCGGGAACGGCACGACCGTCTTCGCGAGCCCCGCGCGCGTCGAACGGGTCGGCGGCGCCTCGGCCGCCGGCGGTTCCCAGAAGCGGGCCTCGGTCCGCCTCGACGCGCTGGTCCCCGGACGCTGGCGCTTCGCGCCGCAGGGCAAGGGCATCGGCGACCTGGTCCGGGCCAATATCCGCGATATCAGCCGGGGCGGCTGTTCACTCATCATCGACCGGTCGGTCAAAGAGGGCACGACCCTGGAGGTCCGCCTGCAGCTCCGGCCGGAACAGCCCGACCTCGAGGTCTTCTGCGAAGTCCGCCGCTGCGAGCGGATCGCCTCGTCGGGCAAGTTCTCCCACGGGCTCCGCTTTCACGGCGTGACGCCGGAGCAGGACCACGCCATCTTGGACTTCATCAATCGGAAGCAGGCCGAACTCCGCAGCCGCGGCCTGGCCTAGAGGCAATCGAACGGCCCCTTAACAAAAGACCCGATTCGGCCGATGGTTGTGGAAGGACGGTCGGACCGATTATGGGACGGGCCGTCGCGGTAATGCAATCATCGCCATGTTGGGAGCTACGGATGAGCAAGAGGGTCCTCATCGTTGACGACGCCGTCGTCATGCGGATGATGATCAAGGGCATTCTCTCGAAGAACGGCTTCGAAGTCGTCGGAGAGGCCCAGAACGGCGTGGAGGCCGTCGACAAGTACAAGCAGTTGACGCCGGACCTCGTCACCATGGACATGGTCATGCCCGAGATGGACGGCATCACCGCCGTTCGCCAGATCATCGCCCACGATCCGAACGCGAAGATCATCATGTGCACGTCGATGGGCCAGCAGGCGCTCGTCGTCGAGGCCATCCAAGCGGGTGCGAAATCGTTCATCACCAAGCCGTTCCAGCCGCCGAAGATCCTCGAGACGATCGGCAAAGTGCTGGTATGAGCCAAGGCATGAGCCTTACAGAACTTCAGAAAGACGCGCTCAAAGAGGTCGGCAACATCGGTGCCGGCCACGCGGCGACCGCGCTCTCGCAGCTGCTCAACACCAAGATCAACCTGAGCGAACCGCGCATCGAGGTGATCAAGTTCCGCGATCTCGCCTCGCGCATCGGGAGCGAGAACCGCACGGTCGCGGCCCTGCACATGTACGTGCGCGGCGAGGCGCCGGGCCAGATGATCGTCGTCTTCGATCGCGAGCAGGCGCTCGAGTTCGTCAGCGCGTTCCTCAAGCGGGTCATCGGCGATATCCAGATCTTCGACTCGATCGCGGATTCGACGCTCAAGGAGCTCGGCAACATCATCGCCGGATCCTATCTGACCGCGATCATCCAGCTGACGAACATCAACCTGCTGCCGTCGGTGCCGACGCTTTCGTACGGCACGATCCAAGCCGCGTTCCGCACGCTGATGTCGATCCTTCCCGACCAGGACGTATTCCTGATCGAGAGCGCGTTCCTCGACAAGGAGAAGGCCGTCGCCGGTCAGTTCATGCTGATCCCGGAGACCGGTTCCCTCGGGCCGCTGCTCTCCGTCTTCGGCGTCGAGTAGGTCTTCGTTTCGCGATGCGGCGAGCGTCTGGGCGCGACATCGATGCTACGGGACGCTCCCTACGCGCATCCATGCGCGTCGGCCGACTCCCGCACATCCTGTGCTCCGTCGGCACTAGCGCATCCACGCGCGTCGGCCGACTCCCGCACATCCTGTGCTCCGTCGGCACTAGCGCATCCATGCGCGTCGGCCGACTCGATTTGCGAGAGAACGCAGTAAGGAAGTAATCACCTCCTGTGATGCTCGCAGATCGAGACGCCCTCCGCATCGACGTCCCGCCCAGACGCTCGCCGTATCGCGAGCGATGCCGGCCCATAGCGCGTCGCGGGCGTTTTCTTCTGCTCTGCCGTTCGTTTCGTCGTTCGGCAGGCTCGTGGTGATGCGTGGCTGACGACGTCTTCGATCGGCAGGAGTTCGTCGCGTATTTCCGCGACGAGGCGGAGGAACTGCTGCAGCAGATCGACGCGGATCTGCTGCGACTCGAGGAGTTCGTGCAGTCGGGGAATCCCGAACCGGAGATCATCAACTCGTTGTTCCGCGCGCTGCACACCATCAAGGGGAGCGCGGGGATGCTCGGGTTTACGGACGCGCAGAGCCTCGCGCACAAACTCGAGAACCTCTGCGACCTCCTGCGGAAGGATCGGATGCCGCTCTCCGAAGGGAGCGTCGATCTGCTCTTCGCGGGGCGCGATTTCTTGACCGACCTGGTCGAATCGGCCGTCAACGATACGCCGGCGCCGCACGGCCTCACCGATTACATGGGGCGGCTGGACCAGTTCGCCGGCATCTATGAGGAGACGTCGCACGTCATCGAGGGGACGACGGGCCGCGAGTTCTCGGCGGACGCCGTCAACGAAGCGGGCGACGTCGATCAAGACCAACTGGCGGCGTTCGAAGCCGAGGTCGCGCGCCTGCTCGAAGAGGCCGGCGGGGTTCCCGCAGCCGTCGCGCCTGCGACGCCGGCCGAGAGCGTCGTCGCGGAACCGGTCGCCGAGGCGCCGGTCGCGCCCAAGAAAGATGCCGAGAAGAAGGACGCTCCCAAGCGGGCCGCAGGACAGACGATCCGCGTCGATATCGAACGGCTCGATACGCTGCTCAACCTCGTCGGCGAACTCGTCATCAATCGCACGCGCATCTCGGATATCGCGGCGACGATGGATCGCCTGATGAACGACAAGTCGATCGAAGCCCCCGCGGCGCTCGTCGCGCCGCTGGCGAAGGACCTGGCGAACAGCGCTTCGATGCTGGCGCGCACCAGCAACGAGATCCAAGAGTCGATCATGAAGGTCCGGATGGTCCCGATCGGCCAGGTCTTCGACCGGTTTCCGCGCCTGGTCCGCGACGTCGCGAAGGCGCGCGGCAAGGAAGTCGCCCTCGAAATCTCCGGCGCCGAGACGGATCTCGACAAGACGATCGTCGACGAGGTCGGCGAGCCGCTGATGCACCTGCTGCGCAACTGCGTCGACCACGGCATCGAGACGCCCGAGGAACGCGAGCGGCGCGGAAAGCCGCGCGCCGGGACGATCGCGCTCAACGCCTATCACGAAGGCAACCAGATCATCATCGAGGTCTCCGACGACGGCAACGGCATCGATCTCGAGCGCGTCCGCAAGCGCGGCATCGCGCAAGGGCTCGTGGGCCCCGACGACAAGCTGACCGATCGCGAACTGGTCGAACTGATCTTCACGCCCGGCTTCTCGACGGCGGAGACCGTCTCCGACGTCAGCGGGCGCGGCGTCGGCATGGACGTGGTGAAGAAGAACATCACGCGTCTCAAGGGTCTCTTCGACGTCGATTCGACGCCGGGGGCGGGCACCAAGTTCACCATCAAGCTGCCGCTGACGCTGGCGATCATCCAGGCGCTGCTGGTGCGCGTCGTCGACGAGCTCTACGCCATCCCGCTCGATTCGGTCATCGAATCGCAGCGCGTCGAGATGACCGACGTGCGCACCGTGCACGGCAACGAGGTCATCACCCTGCGCGGTCAGGTCGTCCCGCTGCTGCGCGTCGCGGATTTCTTCGAACTGGGAGGCGAGCGCGATCCCGAGAAGGTGATGATCGTGATCGTCGGCCTGCAGGGCCGCCAGGTCGGACTCGTCGTCGACGGGTTTCAGGGCGAACAGGAGATCGTCATCAAGCCGCTCTCCGTCGTCGTCGGAAGGATCCCGGGCATCTCGGGCGCGACGATCCTGGGCAACGGCTCGATCTCGCTCATCATCGACGTCCACTCGCTCGTCAGCGAGGCCTACGCGAGCGGCAACGTGGCGCGGGCCGAATTCTCCGGAGTATGATATGAACGGCACGAACGAAAAGAACACCGGCAATCAGTTATCGGGCGAAGTCGTCAAGGTCGTCTCGTTCGGCTTGGGCAGCGAAGAGTACGGCGTCGACATCGGACAGGTCCAAGAGATCATCCGCATGGTCGAGATCACACACGTGCCGCGCGCGCCGCGATTCATGGAAGGGGTCATCAACCTGCGCGGCCAGCTGGTCCCGATCATCGACTTGCGCACCCGCTTCGGAATGCAGCGTCTGGAGGCGACCAAGTCGACCCGCATCGTCGTCACCGAGATCGGCAGCAAGCGCGTCGGCATGGTCGTCGACAACGTCTCCGAAGTGCTGAACATCCCGATCGAAAACGTCGAAGACGCGCCGGAGATGATCGCCGGCGTCGGAACGGAGTACATCCAAGGCGTCGGCAAGGTCGGCGATCGCCTGATCATCATGCTCGACCTGACGATGGTGATCTCGGCCGAGGACAAACGCGACCTCGAGACCCTCGACCCGCAACTCGCCGCGACGACGTGAAGCGCCGGCGTCCGCGCCGCGCCTTCGCCTGGATCGTGCGCGGCGTCGCGCTGATCGCGGCCGTCGCGCTTGCGGCGAACGTCCTGGTGCTCGGTTCCAGCGCGGCGTATCGCTACGGCGACGTCGCGAGCGTTCCCGCGCGTCCGATCGGCCTGGTGCTCGGCGCCGGGCTCGACCCGGACGGTTCGCCCAGCGCCATGCTCGCCGACCGTCTCGATGCCGGCGCGGCGCTGCTGCGCGCGGGCAAGGTGCGCGCGCTGCTCTTCTCGGGCGACAACGGGAGCGTCTACCATAACGAACTGGCGGCGATGGAGAAGTACGCGCTCGCGCACGGCGTTCCGCGCGATCGCATCGCGCTGGACTATGCGGGCTTCGATACGTACGACTCGTGCTATCGCGCGCGCGCGATCTTCGGCGTCCGCGCGGCCATCGTCGTGACCCAGGAGTTCCATCTCGCGCGCGCCGTCTATCTCTGCCGGAGCATGGGCATCGACGCGGTCGGCATGGCCCGGCCGGACTGGGGCAAGTACGGTAGCGGCACGATGTTCCGCCAGGCCATACGGGAAGTGCTCTCCCGGACCAAGGCCGTCTGGGAGGCCGGGATCACCCACCGGCTTCCGCGCCTGCTGGGGAGCCCGGAGCCGCTCCCCACCTAACTCTTAAAATATTAGTTGACCGCGGGAGGCGGCCGTGGTAGTCTGCAGGTACACCACACCGGAGGAAGCCGTGCCGCGTAAGAAATCGACGACGCTGACCGAAGCCGAACTGCGCATCATGGAAGTGCTGTGGCGCAAAGCTCGCGCGACGGTCGCCGACGTGACGGCCGATCTGGGGCCGCCGCCGCTGGCCTACAACAGCGTGCTGACGACCATGCGGATCCTCGAGCAGAAAGGCTACGTCGGTCACGAAGAGGCCGGTCGCGCGTATGCCTATCATCCGCTGGTCGAGCGCGACGCGGCGGCGCGGTCCGCGGTCGGCCAAGTGGTCACGAAGTTCTTCGGCAACAACGCCGGCGCGCTCGCCTTGCGCTTGATCGAGACGGAGCGGCCATCCGACGACGAGCTCTCGCGCCTGCGCGCGCTGATCGAACGGTACGAGGAGAAACGATAGATGAGCCTCTGGGCAGCGATCGAACCCGCGGCGCGACCGATCGTCGCGATGCTCTTCAACGGCCTGTGGCAGGGCGCGCTCGTCGCATTCGCCGTCTGGGCCATCCTCCGCGCGTTCCCGGGCGCCAACGCGAGCACGCGCTATGCCGCGTGGAGCGCGGCCCTGGTCGCGATCCTCGTCGTCCCGTTCGTCACTACCGTCATCACCGCGCCGTCGGACTTCGCCGCCGCCAAGGTCGTGCACGGCGCGACCGCGCGCGCGAGCGCTCCATCCACCGTCGCCGTCGCGGAACCGTTGCCGGGAACGCGCGCGGCCGCTCCGGCCGTCCGGGCTCCCGCATTCTCTGGGCTGCGGCTCTCGGCGCCCGGGTGGCTCGCGGTCGGGCTCTTCGCGCTCTGGGCCGCGATCGCGCTCGCGAGCTTCCTGCGCCTGACCGTCTCGCTCTTCAGGCTCGAACGGCTCAAGTCGGACGCGCTCCCGCTCGCCGTGGAATATCGCGACGCCATGTCCCGCTGGGCGGGTGCGGCGAAGGGGTCGCGCGGCGTGCGCATCTGCGTCTCCGACGAGATCGACGTCCCGGTCGCCGTCGGCCTGTTCGACGCCATGATCCTGTTGCCGAAGCGGCTGCTTCAGAGCCTCGATCCGCACGAGATCGACCAGATCTCGCTGCACGAACTCGCGCATCTGCGCCGCGCCGACGACTGGACGAACGGCCTGCAGCGGATCGCGCAGGCGCTGCTGTTCTTCAATCCCGCGGTCGCCTTCGTCGCGCGCCAGATGGATCTCGAACGCGAGGTCGCGTGCGACGACTGGGTGCTCTCGCTCACCGGCGACGTGCGTCCGTACGCCTTCTGCCTCACCAAGATGGCCGAGGTCGCCGCGTGGCCGCATCGCGCGCTCGCCGCTCCCGGCGTCTTCGTCACGCGCAAGAGCATCTCGATCCGTATCGAGCGCATCCTCGCCGCCAAGCGCGCCATCGGTCCGGCGCTCTCGCCCGGCGTCTCGTCGGTGGTCCTCGGCGCGCTCGTCGCGGCCTTCTTCGTCTTGCGGACGGTGACGCCGAGCATCGCCTACACGGTGCCGCAGGCGGGCATCGCCGCGGCGGTCGCGGCGCCCGACGCGATCCCGGAGTCGCCTCCGAAAGAACCGCAGACCAAGAACTCGCCCGCGCCGCACCGCGGTTCGCCTCTTCCCGTTCCGACGGAACGGCCGCCTGCGGTCGTCCCCGGCGGTCCCAAGACGATGGCGGACGCGTCCGTCCGCAAGGCGCTCGCGGTTGCGAAGATCGCCCGCGAGAACGTCGTCTTCGCGAAGTTCGAACGGACGAAGACCATCGCCGCGATGACCGGTTCGCTCGCGCGCGCCGGTTCGGCCGCGGCGACGGTGGGCGCCTTCACCTGCACCGGCTGCGACATGCACGGCGTGCACTGGGCCGGCCGCGACATGCACGGCGCGAGCCTCGAAGGCGTCGATTTCGCGAACGCCGATCTGCACGGCGCGAACTTCTCCCGCGCGAAGCTGCTCGGAGCGGACTTCCGCAACGCGAACCTCGACGGCGTCTCGTTCGCGGGCGCGGAACTGGCGGGCTGCGATCTGCGCGGCGCGTCGGTGACGAACGCCGACTTCCGCGGCGCGAGCCTCACGGGCTGCTCCATCGACGCCTCCCGGCTCTCGGCATCGCAAGCGCAGATGCTGCTCTCGTCCTGCGGCGGCTGTTCGTTCCACGGCGCGGATCTGCACGGCCGCGATCTGCGCGGCGTCACCCTCGCCGGCATCGATCTCGGCTATGCGGACCTTCGCGGCGTCGACTTCTCGCACGCGACGCTCACCGGCGTCGACCTCTCCCACGCGCGCCTGGACGGCGCCAAACTGGACGGCACGCACTTCATCGGCTGCGATTTCGCGTCCGTCGATCTGCGCGGCGTCGATCTCTCGCGCGCCGACCTGACGGGCAGCGCGCTCGCCCACGCCATCATGCGCTGACGATCCGCTGACGCGCGGCGGACGCTTCGCCGCGAGAAAGGTCCCAGATGTTCGCAATCGTATTCGCGACCGTCCTCACCCTCGCCGCGTCTCACAGCATGCCCGGATCGTGCGCCGGATGCGATTTCTCCCACATGGACTTGAACGGCGTCGATCTCTCCGGGGTGAAGTACGCCGGTGCCGACTTCGACGGTTCGGATCTCCGCAACGCCGATCTGCGCGGTGCGAAGCTCGCCGGCGCGGACTTCAAGAACGCCGACTTGCGCGGAGCCGACCTGCGCGCCACCGAACTCGCCGGCGCCGACTTCCGCGGCGTCAAGTTCGACGACGCGAAGTTCCAAGGGCTGCGCTGCACCGGATGCGACATGCGCGGGGTCGACCTCCACGGCCGCGACCTGCGCGGCAGTTCGCTCATCGGCGTGGACTTCCGCAGCGCGGACCTGCGCGATGCCGACCTCTCCGGCGTCGAGCTCTGCAGTCGGGAAGAGCTGCGCAGTCGCAACGGCGTCACGGTCGAACGGGGCAAGATCCAGTGCGGCGACTTCGCCGGCGCCGACGTGCGGGGCGCGAACTTCACCGGCGTCTTGCTGTGCGACTGGAAGAACGACGGCCGGAAGACGTGCGCGCCCGTCGATGCGGCCACGCTGCGCGCCGGGGCGGGTTCCGCTCTGGACGGAGCGCGCCTCTAAGGGGACCTTCGAGCGTCCGGAGGGCCGGGCTCGCCCTCCGGACGTAACAAGCAGGCTTCTTCGGGCGTTGAGGTGGTAGAATGGGCCCCATGCGTAAAGCCATCTCCGCCGTCCTCATCCTCGCCGCGGCGCTCGCCGCCGCGCCCGTCGCCAAGCACGCGCCGGCCAAGCATGCGCCCGCGGGCCTCGCGACGACGCCGCCGGAGATCAGCCACGTCGTCAGCCGCCCGTTCTGTTCCGCCCTGCGCACCAACATCGGTCCGGCGATCGGAACGCTGCTGCAGAACGACAACCTGCTCCGTCCGGTGCCGGCGCTCTTCGACGACTACAACACCTTCAACGGCAACGGCGAGACGTCGCAGGGCCATAAGGACATGACCGTCCTCAAGATGGAGAACAAGGTCGGTCCGCTGGTCGGCAACATCGCGACGACGAAGAAGGCCCTCGAGAACGTCGCGGTCTTCCACGTCCCGCCGCGGACGGCCGACGAGAAGCGTCTGCTGGAGATGCGCGAGCAGCTGCTCGACGTGCTCGCGATGCAAGAAGCGCAGCTCGACCTGCTCAACGGCTTCGTGCAGACCCAGCAGATGGGCGACATCCAGCATGCGGGCGAGGGCATCGTCAAGTCCATCAACGGCGACGTCGATACCGATAAGATGATGGGGATCCAGACGCCCTCTCCGGGCCTCACCCAGGAGAACCTCGGCGGACTCGCTCCCGACAGCCATTACGTCGATCCGACCAAACTGCCCGGCCTCTCGCTCGGCTACAACACCATCACCCGTCTCAACGAAGGTCTCAAGTACGCGCAGCAGCAGACGCAGAAGCGCGAAGACCTGGCGAGCAAGAAGGTGATCGAAGCGGTCCACCTGTGCGGCGCGCCCGCGACCCCGGTCGCGACGCCGACCCCGGCCGCGCGCTAGACCGATGGTCGGAACCGCCGCACTGATGCTCGCGCTCGGTGCGGGCGGCGTCCTTCCTCCCCCGGTCCCCATGCCGGTCGCGACGCCGCTGGTTGAGATCGGGCACGTCGTCGCTACGCCGTTCTGCACGATGCTGCGCGACAAGGCGCGGCCGGCGATCGCCGGACTGATGCTCAACGACGACCTCACCGATTACGTCGGACCGGTCATCGCGCGATACTATCGCGATGCCTATGCGGATCGTTCGCCGGCGGCGGATTTCGATATCGTGCGCATGCGGGACGTCGCATCGCGCATGGCGCACAACCTCTCCGTGGTCGACGTGCTGATCGCGGCCATTCCGACGCCCGACCCCGACGCCGCGCCGACCAATGCGTCGCGCCAGACGGAAGAACTGCGCGCGAAACTGCTCGCGGTGCGCACCGCGCAGAACGAGGAGATCAACGTCGTCTCGGGACTCGCCGAGACGGAGGCGATGGCCGAGTTCCAGAGCCGCAAGGATCCGATGGGCGGCATCGGCGCGCCCGACGCGCCCGGCTTCGGAGGCGCTCGTCAGAAGGTGGATCCCGCGCTTCCCGAAGGCTGGGCCGGCATCCGGCCCGGTGCGACCGACGCGGGCGATCCGCGCGTACTGCTCGAGGGCACCCTCCTCGGAGCCAACGTCGATAGTTCGTATCTGGGCGCGCTCTCCGTCGCGCGCGCGAAGGTGCGGCGGAACGAAGGCGGCGCATCGACGGCGATCTTGGCGATGGCGGCGGGCTGTCGCGCGCCTCAGCCCTCTCCGTCGCCGGGACCGTAGCCTCCGCCGCCCGGCGTGCGGACCTCGATCGTCTCTCCGGCCTTCCAAACGCGCGAACATTTCGCGGGCAGCGCCTCGCGCGTGCCGTCTTCGCGTACGAGCGCGTGCGCGCCGGGCGTACCGTCTTCGCCGCCGAGCGCGCCGGGCGGAGCGACCGTATGCCGGTCGGCGAGCAGCGTCGCGTGGGCGGTGCCGTGCGTCAGGCGCAGCGCGCGGATCAGCCCGTCGCCGCCGCGCCGGCGCCCGCGCCCGCCCGTTCCCGGCGCGAACTCGTAGGCGGTGACGAGCAGCGGGTAGTCGCGTTCGATCGCCTCGATCGGCGTGTTGAGCGTGTTGGTCATGTGACACTGGATGCCGGAGAGCCCGTCGGCATCGGGGCGCGCGCCCATGCCGCACCCGTTGGTCTCGTAGAACGCCCAGTCGGCGGCGCCGAGCATGACGTTGCTCATCGTTCCGCCGCTGCACGCCGGCACGCGATGCGGCGCCGCCTTCGCGAGCGCGTGCAGGACGACGTCGGCGTTGCGCGTGCTGGTCTCGACGTTGCCGCCGCCCACGGGAGCGGGCCGCAGCGGATTGAGCAGCGTGCCTTCGGGGACGTCCACGTGCACCGGGCGGAAGCATCCGTCGTTCATCGGGATGCTCGGATCCGTCACCGCGCGCAGGGCGTAGAAGATGCCGGAGAGCGTCACCCCATAGACGGCGTTGAGCGGGTACGGCACTTGCGCGACCGTTCCGGCGTAATCGAAGCGCGCTTCGCCGTCGCGCAGGGTCAGACGCAGGGCGATGCGCAGAGTCGGATCGCCGTCGGGATCTTCCAGCGCGTCGGCGGCATCGAAGACGCCGTCGCCGAGCGCCCGCAGCGCCGCGCGCATGCGGCGTTCGCTCGCGTCGAGCGCGCGTTCGATCGCGGCGTCTACGGCCGGCGCGCCGTAGCGCTCGAAGAGTTCCAGCAGTCGCCGTTCGCCGGTGACGTTGCCCGCGACTTGCGCGCGCAGATCTCCCGACCGCGCGTCCGGCGTGCGCGAGTTCGCGCGGAAGAGCTCGACGGTCTCCGGGACGATCGCGTCGCCGCGCATCAGGCGCAACGGCGGCACGACGAGACCCTCGGCGAAGAGATCGCCGGCGTCGGTGGAGATCGAACCCGGCACCGATCCGCCGACGTCGGCGTGATGCGCCTTGTTCGCGGCGAAGCCGGCCAGCGCGCCGCGGAAGTAGACCGGCCGGATGACGGTGACGTCGTTGAGGTGCGTCCCGGAGAGATACGGATCGTTGACCACCCACATCTCGCCGGGCGCGACGTCGCCGTGGGTCGCGCGGATGGCCGCGAGCGTCCGCGTCAGCCCCCACGGAAGCGAGCCGAGATGGACGGGAATATGCTCCGCCTGCGCGATCAGGCGGCCGCGCGCGTCGAAGAGCGCGCACGAATGATCGAGACGCTCTTTGACGTTGGGCGAGTAGGCGGCGTTGCGCACCGCGATGCCCATCTCTTCGCCGGCATAGACGAGCGCGCCGGCGATGACTTCGCCCAGGATCGGGTCGGCGCTCATCGGGTGAGTTCCAGATCGCGGTCGCGCACGGTCGCCGTCCATCCGGGCGCGACCCACGTGACCGCGTCGTACTGTTCGATCAGCGCCGGTCCGGCCACGCCTTCGCCGTCGCGCAGGCCGGCGCGGTTCCGCAGCGGCACGGAACGGTACGCGCCGTCGATGTAGACGTCGCGCGTCGCCGTCGCGTCCGGCACGAACGGTCCGGCCGCGTCGTCCGCACGCGTCCCCGGGAACGGTGCCGTCGCGATCGCGCGAACGTTGACGAGTTCGACCGCTTCGTCGCGCACGGCGTAGCCGTAACGGCGTTCGTGCGCGGCGTGGAACGCTTCGGCGACGGCGGTCGCATCGTCGTCGCAGGGGACGGTCAGTTCGAAGCTCTGGCCGCGATAGCGCGCGTCGGCTTCGCGGCGCAGCGCGATCGAGGCGGCATCCGCGCCCTGCGCGAGGATCCCGGCGCGCGCGCTCGCCAGGAGCGGCGCGATCGCGGCGGAGAGTTCGCCGGCGCGCAGGTCCGCGGTCGCTCGGAGGAGCGGCGCCGCGGCGACCTGGCGCAGCGTCGCGGCCAGCAGCCCGTCGGCGGAGAAGAGCCCGGGCCGCGGCGGCACGAGGATGCGCGCGATGCCGAGGTCGTCGGCAAGCGCGCAGGCGTGCAGCGGACCGTTGCCGCCGAAGGCGACGAGCGCGAAATCGCGCGGATCGAGTCCGCGCTCCACGGTGACGATGCGCAGCACCTTGCTCATCTGCGCGTCGACGATCGTCACGATGCCGGCCGCCGCCGCTTCGAGCGTCGTCCCCAGCGCGCCGGCGATCGCGGCGATCGCGGCGCGCGATCGCGACGCGTCGATCGGGAACGTCCCGCCGAGGAGATGCGTCGGATCGAGTCGTCCGAGGACGACGTCGGCATCGGTGACGGTCGCGTTATCCGCGCGCCCGTAACATGCGGGTCCGGGATCGGCGCCGGCCGAGAGCGGTCCGACGCGCAGCGATCCGCCGTCGTCGACCCAGGCGATCGTACCGCCTCCGGCGCTGATCTCCGCGAGATCGACGAACGGAAAGCGGACGGGATAGCCGCTGCCCTTGACGCTCCGGCCGCTGTGCGTTCCGCCCGCCGCTTCGAATTCGCCCGCGAGCTGCACGGCGCCGCCGGCGACCGTGCCCGCTTTGGCGGTCGTGCCGCCCATGTCGAACGCGAGCACGTCGTCGATGCGCAGACGCCGGGCCAGGGCCGCCGCCGCGATGGTACCGCCGGCCGGACCGCTCTCGATGAGCGCGGCGGGCAGGGACGATGCGTCGCCGGCTCGCGCCATGCCGCCGTCGCTGCGCATCACGTAGAGCGGCGCGCGAACGCCGCGTTCGTCGAGGGCCGCGCGCAGGCCGTCGAGATAGCGGCGGACGATCGGCAGCAGCGCCGCGTTGACGACCGTCGTCGAGAAGCGCTCGTATTCGCGATACTCGGGATCGACGGAAGAGGAACGGCAGATGGGAACGCCCGGCAGGGCCGCACCGAGGGCGGCTTCCATCGCGCGTTCGTGCGCGTCGTCGGCATAGGCGTGGAGGAATCCGACGGCGATCGCGCCGGGGTCGCGCGCGCGCACTTCGTCGACCACGCGCGCGATCTCGCGCGGCTCGAGCGGGACGAGCGTCCGGCCGCGGAAATCGGTGCGCTGGCGGACGCCGATGCGATCTTCGCGCGCCGCCAGCGGCCGCGGGCGGGTCAGGCCGAGATCGTAGACCGCGCTGCGGTTCTGCCGCCCGATCTCGATGACGTCGCGAAAGCCTTCCGTCGTCACGAAGACGACGCGCGGCAGCTCCAGATGCATCTGCCCGAGCAGCGCGTTGGTCGCGATGGTGGTGGCGTGCGCGATCGAATCGATCGAGGCCAGAGGAACCCCGCGCGCGGCGAGCGCTTCGAGGGCGCGCACCACCCCTTCCTCGGGCCGCCGGGGCGTCGTGGCGACCTTCAGCGCGATCGCCGGTCCGTTGCCGACCGCGACGAGATCCGTGAACGTGCCGCCGACATCGATCGCTACGCGCATAGGGCTTGCGGACGCCTTTCTTCGACGCTGGGAGGCGACCTTCGCGGGCGCGCGAACGGTGAAGCCGTGGGGCGACGTAGAGCGGCCTGGATCCTCTCGTGCGCGTTGCTCGCGCCGGCGCTTCCCGCGTCCGCACAAGTCGCGCCCGGAGAGATCGTCGTATCCGTGGCCGACGCGTCCACCCACGCGGCCCTGGATACGGCCATCGTCGTGCTGCTCGGCGGCGACGCTCCGGAGAGTCCGCTCACCGGTAAGGACGGGACCGCGACCTTCTACGGCGTCCAGGTCGGATCGTACACCCTCGAGATCAAGAAGGACGGCTACGACACCTACGACGTCGCCGACGTCGAGGTCCGCGACGACCGGCGCGTCCGCGTCGACGTCGCGCTGAAGAGCAGCCTGAAGACGATCGCGAGCGTCGTGGCCAAAGCGAGCGCGTCGGTCTCCTCGAGCGAGATCGGTGCCGACAGCGCGGAGCGCAAGATCTCCGCAAATCTGAAAGATGCGCTGAGCAAACTCGCCGGCGTCGGCATCGACGACGCCGTCTACGGCCCCGGCTCCGCGTTCGGCATCTCGCTCGACAACCACGACGCATCGCAGACGGGCTACTCGATCAACGGCATACCGGTCATCGGTCCGGGCGGCGCGAGCCTCGCATCGTCGCCGCTCTTCACCGGCGCGTCCGTGACGTTCCGTCCCACGGCGGGGTTCATCGGCGGGAACATCGACTTCCAGACGGCCCGGCCGAGCAAGTACTGGACGTACGATTTCTCCAACACCATCGGTGACTTCGGCGCATCGACCGAGACGGGAACCGTCACCGGCACGATGGGGAAGTTGGGCCTGGCCTTCCAACACGCCGTCACGCGTCGCGACGGCGACTTGAGCGGGCGCACGTACGAAGATCAGAGCGGCCTGACGTATCTGCACGAAGCGGAACAACGGCTACGGCGACATCTTCAACGGGACATACGCGTTCGGCAACCACCTCTCGCTCAACGGCTCGGCGTTCCTCTCGAACCAGCGGTTCGCGACGATCTGCGCGGAGTTCACGACGCTCGTGCCGTGCGGGACGGGGCCCGGCCAGACCAATTTCAACACCAACGGCTCCGCGTCGTTCGGCGGTCGTGCTTCGATCGGAAACGTCCAGCTCTTCCTCTCCGGCTCCACGTCCTTCGGCTCGTATCGCAGCGCCGCGCCGGCGAGGAGCATCGACGGCATCGTCTCGGCCTTTTCGACGCGCGACGATTATAGCGGGTTCGGCCTCTACGCGAACGCGAGCGTCTCGGCGAAGCGCCACACGCTCTCGCTGAACGGCGCCGACAGTTCGTTCCTCTCGACCGACACGACGACATATAACGGCGCGCCGCTGACGTTCCCGCAGGCCCGTCAGTCATCGGCGTACGCGGTGCTGAACCTCCGGGTCGAGGCCAACGACGGCCTCGCGCTGCAGCACGCGCTCAGCATCCGGCGGGATTCGGCCTCGGGAAGCTCGTTCTTCGGCAGCGAGACGGCGGATTGGAAGCCGACCAAGAACGACGTGATCGAAGGGAGCGTCGCGGTCGGCGGCGGTTCGCCGGTCTCGTTTCTGCCCCGGGCGTTCGTCGGCGATGCGTTTTCGGCGGACTACGATTGCGCCAACGGATCGATCTTCGCGAGCGGCGGATCGGACGCGCCGGTCTCGCAGTCGTCGGCGACCTATAACCTCTCGGCCGCCCATTCGTTCCACGGCGGCAACGTCAAGGTCCAGGCCTCGCTCCAGAACGTGCGCGGAGCGTCGTTCGGCGCTTCCGTGCCGATCGGGGCCGTTCCGGCGAACCTCTTCCCGAACGGTCTGGCCGCATATCTGGCCTCGCTCCAGGCGGTCTGGAGTCAACCGCTCATCTGCGGCTCCACGCCGTTCTCCACCGACCGCATCTACGTACGCCAGACCATCGCCGGCGTCTCGCAGGTGACGAAGGCCGTGAATCTTTCCACACATCTTCCGCTCGGACGCAACGTGCTCGTCCTGGCCAACTACGGCGTCGCGAGCGCCTATCTCGACGCGCTCGATCCGCGGTTGGCCGCTCCGGGGAGTTTCTATGCCGTCGGCCGGCAGCTGCCGAACCGTCCGCTTCGCAGTGCCGGCCTGACGCTCGACGGAACGCTGACGCACGCGAACTTGGAGTGGCTGGTCAACGGACAGTTCATCGACGTGAACAACGGCGCGAATCTTCCCGCGTTCACCGTCTACACGGCCGGACTGGTCTTCAAAGCGCACGTCGGGACGATGACGCTGCTGGAGACCAACGTCTTCGGAACGCACGTCGGCGACCACTTCGAGACGTATCAAGGCATCAACCCGATGCCCGTCAACGGCGGCGGGACGTTCGCGTTCGCCACCTTCGCGGCGCAGCCGCGTCAGTGGACCTTCACGTGGCGCATCCCGTGGACGCAGCGCATCCCGCCCGCGCGCAAGCCGTAGGCCGATAGCGGAGCCGACCTCCGGGGGAGATTGACATCGAACATATGTTCGATTACGATTACTCCCCGATGTCGGCTCTTGCTTCCGTCTCCGCCCTCAAGATCGACCGTTTCGCCGCCTTTTCGGCGCTGAAGACGGAACTCGCCGCCCGGGCCGAGGCGGCTCGGGAGTCGACCGCCGAGCGATGCTTCGCCAGCGGCCTGCCGGCCTTGGATGCCGTCCTCGGCGGTGGGCTGCTGCGCGGGACCCTGGTCGCGCTCGAAGGCTCTTCCGGGCGTACCGCCATCGCCGCCCGGCTGCTGGCCCGGGCGACCGCGACGGGCCTCGCGGCGGCGATCGATACGGGCGAACTCTTCCCGCCGGCCCTGGCCCGCGCCGGAGTCCGGCTCGATCGCCTGCTCGTGGTCCCGGCGACGACCGCCCTCGGCATCGCGAGGGCGGTCGATATCCTCTTGCGTTCGCGAGCGTTCGCCGTCGTGTTGATGCCGGCCGTCGCGCTGCGCGGGCAGGTCTGGGCGCGGTTGGCCGGGCTCGCGCAGAAGGCCGGCGCGATCGTGCTGGCGCTGGGAACGGCCGGCGCCGAACTCTGCGCGTTCGCGGCGACGCGCGTGCGGTGCGCGTTGGATCGCGTCCTGATCGCGGGAGCGAACGGCGTCTTCACCCGCTTGATCGGCTACGACGTCCGCGCGCAGGTGCTCAAGCATCGCTTCGGCCGACCCGGAGGCGAAGCGGTCGTGCGCGCGATGCATCGCTCCGGCGGCGCGCCCGTTCGCGAACGCATCCTCGCTCGCGTCGCCCTGCGCGCCGTCGGGATGGTCTGACCATGCTGCTCTGCGTCACCGTCCCCGATTACGCGCTCGCGGTCGCATCGCTCGACGATGCGGCGCCGCGCGACGCCGATACGCCGGTGCTGCTGGCCGACAAGCGCGATCGCGGACGGACGATCGCGGTCGATGCGGCGGCCTTCCGTTACGGCGCGCGCATCGGGCAGACGATCGCCCAGGCATCGGCGATGGTGCAGGGCGCGCGCGTGCTGGTCCACGACGCCGCGCGCTCGCGCGCGCTGTGGGACGACCTGCTCGACGCGCTCGATGCGGTCACGCCGCTGGTCGACGGCGAGGAACCGGGCGTCGCGTTTCTGGAGATGACCGGCGTCGCGGGAAGGCCCGCCGACCATCTGGCGCGCGCGCATCGGGCGATCGGCGGATTCGGCCTGCCCGTGCGCGTCGGGTTCGCCGCGAACAAGTTCGTCGCGCGCTGCGCGGCGCGGGCGGCCGACGGCACGATCTGCGCGGAAGGCGCGGAAGCGGCGTTCGTCGCGGATCTGCCGGTAGGCGCGCTCGACATCGACCCGCGCGCGCTGTCGCGCTTGCAGCTGCTCGGCGTGCGCACCCTCGGGGCGCTCGCGGCGCTGCCGCACGGTCCGTTCGTCCGGCGCTTCGGCAGCGCGGGCGCGACCTGGCACGAGCGCGCGCGCGGTATCGACCGCACGCCGTTCCTTCCTCGCGCCCACGCCGTCGCCATCGAGGCCGCCATCTTCGGCGAAGGCACGGCGGAAGTGGAAGCCCAGGTCGTCTTCGCCCTGCGCGTGCTCGTCGATCGGGTCTGCGCGGATATGGAGTGCTTGGGCAAGCGGGCCGGGGCGCTGGCGATCGAACTGGAACTGGAGAACGGCGAGATGCGGGCGCGCGAGATCGGCCTCGCGCAACCGACCGCGCAGGCGCGGGCGATGCTCGACGTACTGCGCGCCAACCTCGAGGGCGCGACGTTCGAAGCGCCGGTCGTCGGATTGCGCGTGCGCGCGCTCCGCTTGGAAGAAGCGGGCGAAGCCCTGACGCTCTTCCGCGGCGCCGGCGAGCCCGACCCGCAGACCATCGCGGTGACGATCGCGCGCCTGGAAGCCGCGCTCGGCGAGACGGCCAAGCGCGCTCGCGGCGTTCGCGCCTACGCGCTCGAAGAGCAGTTCGCCTACGCGCCGTTCTCGGCGTCCTTCGAGACGCGACCTTCGGTCGCTCCTCAGGATGACACGGTTGGTGACGAGGCCGGTGACGAGGGCGGGACGTTGATGCCGCAGTTGCGGTTGTTGGAAGTGGAAGAGATCGCAGTGCGGATCGCGGGCGGGGCGCCTTCGCACGTCGGATCGCCGCCCAAGGCGGTGCTGGAGTGCGCCGGTCCGTGGCGCATCGAAGAGAACTGGTTCTCGGTCCCGCTCGCGCGGGACGAGTACGACGTGCTGCTCGAAGGCGGCGCGCTCTACCGCATCTACCGGCAAGGCCGGAAGTGGTATCTCCGAGGTTCGTATGACTAAGACGCTGATGCTGGAAGCGGTCCCTACGGTGAGTTCTTGCGAGCGTTTCCAGCGTGCCGCCGCGGCGTGGCTGGCGAACGGGGATCTGGTCCGCACCAACCATCTGCTCTCGCCGCTGGAAGAGTTCGCCGGCTTCAACTACGGCTTCGTCTACCTGATGCACGTCGACGAGCGCAGCGTCAAGATCGGGTTCTCGGAACATCCGACCCGGCGCCTGCGCGAACTGCGGCCGTCCTACGGCGATCGCCTGCGCCTGCGCGCCTGCTTCGTCGGCGAGCCGCAGGCGGAACGCGAGGCCCACCGGCGTTTCGTCCACCTGCGCGTGGAGAACGAGCGCTTCTTGTACGCGCCCGGGATCGAGAACTATTTCCGTGAGGAGCGCGAGCGGGTGCGCGAGCGGATCCGCGCGATGCACCTCTGCACGCCGGAGTGCTCGCAATTGGTGAAGGGGATCGACCTGCGCATGCTGCGGGCGTGGCTCGGGCGTTGACGGTTTGCGCGGGTATGCCGAACTGCACGCGTGGTCGAACTTCACGTTTTTGGAAGGGGCTTCGCACCCCGAAGACCTGATCGACCGCGCGGTCGAACTGGAACTGACCGCCGTCGCGCTGACCGATCGCGACGGGCTCTACGCCGCGCCGCGCTTCGCGAGCCACGCGCGGCTGAAAAAGGCGGACGCCATCGTCGGGTGCGAGTGCACGTTCGAAGACGGCGGTCGGGTGGTCTTGCTGGTCGAGAACGCCGCCGGCTATGCGAATCTCTGCGAACTGATCTCGACGGCGCAGATGCGCGGGGCCAAGCACGACGCTCGCCTGCGCATGGAGGACTTCGACGGCCGCAGCGCCGGCCTGTTCGCGCTCTCCGGCGGCGCGCTCCCCGACGAGGCGACCGCCGCCACCATGCGCGCCTACTTCGGCGAACGCTACTACCTGGAGATCCAGCACCATCTCACCGAGGCCGATGCCGAGCGCTGCGAACGCATCGTCGCGCTCGCGCGCCGCCTGCGCATGCCCTACGTCGCGACCAACGGGGTCGCGTACGCGCGCAAAGAAGAAGCGCAGCTCGCCGACGTCCTGGCCTGCATCAAGGGCAAGACGCATCTGGTGCAGGCGCGCGCCGATCTGCAGCTCCGTCCCAACGGCGAATATCATCTCAAGGACGCGCGCGCCATGCGCCGGCTCTTCCGCAGCTATCCCGAAGCGATCGAAGCGACGCTCGCGATCGCCGAACGCTGCGCGTTCCGCCTGGAACGCATCACCGGGCAGTTCCCGCTCTTCCCGGTCCCGGAAGGCACGACGCGACAGCAGAGGCTGCGCGAACTCGTCTATGCCGGTGCGGCCGAACGCTACCCCATGCCGCTGCCGGCGAAGGTCGAACGGCAGCTCGAATACGAGCTGGGCATCATCGCCAAGGTCGACTTGGCCGGCTATTTCCTCATCGTCTGGGATATCGTGCGCGCGGCCGCGGAGATGGGCGTGCTCTGTCAGGGGCGCGGTTCGGCCGCCAACTCCGCCGTCTGCTACGCGCTCGGCATCACCGCCGTCGATCCGGTCGGCATGGACCTGCTCTTCGAACGCTTCATGTCCGAGGAGCGGCAGGAGATCCCCGATATCGATATCGACTTCGCGCACGAAGATCGCGAGAAGGTGCTGCAGTACGTCTACGATCGCTACGGACGCACCAACGCCGCCATGGCGGCCGAAGTCATCACCTATCGCACGCGTTCGGCCATCCGCGACGTCGGCAAGGCGCTGGGACTGACGCTCGATCAAGTCGATGCGATCGCGCGCGAATACGACGCGTCGGAGTCGCTCGACGTCGTTCCGGTGAAGGGCGAGATGGCCGAACGCCTGCTCGCGTTCTGCGAGCGGATCGACGGATTTCCGCGGCACATGGGCATCCATTCCGGCGGCATGGTGATCACCCGCGATCCCTTGGTCCGGGTCGCGCCGGTGGAGTGGGCCACGATGCGCGATCGCACGATCGTCCAGTGGGACAAGGACGACCTGCAAGAGATGGGGCTCATCAAGATCGATCTGCTGGGCTTGGGGATGCTGGCGCTGCTTCGCGAGGCGTTCTCGCTGCACGCACGCCGTCATCCCGACGCGCCGCGAAAGCTCGCGCTGCACACCATCCCCGCCGACGACCCGGCCAGTTACGCGATGATGCAGAAGGCCGATACCATCGGCGTCTTCCAGATCGAATCGCGCGCCCAGCAGTCGATGCTCCCGCGGATGAAGCCCAAGGTCTTCTACGACCTCGTGATGCAGGTCGCGATCATCCGCCCGGGGCCGATCCAAGGTCAGATGGTCCACCCGTTCTTGAGGCGTCGCGAGGGGTCGGAGCCGGTGGTCTATCCGCATCCCAAGCTCAAACCGGTCTTGGAGCGCACGCTCGGCGTGCCGCTCTTCCAAGAACAGGGGATGCGTCTGGCGATCGAAGCGGCCGGATTTTCGCCCGGACAGGCCGATCAATTGCGGCGCGCGATGGGACACAAGCGCTCGCGCGACCGGATGAACGAACTCTATCCGATGCTCGTCGACGGCATGGTGCGCGCGGGCATCGACCGCGAAGCGGCCGACCAGCTCTTCAAGATGCTCGAAGGGTTCGCCGACTACGGATTCCCCGAGTCGCACGCCGCCAGCTTCGCGCTGCTCGCCTACGCATCGGCATACGTGAAGTGCCATTTCCCGGCGATCTTCGCGGCCGCGATCCTCAACGTCCAGCCGATGGGGTTCTACTCCACCGAAGTGCTCGTCAACGACGCGAGGCGGCACGGCGTCGTCGTCAAGCCGGTCGCCGTCGATGCGAGCGAGTACAAGTCGTTCGTCGACGAGAGCGGCGCGCTGCGTTTGGGCTTCCATCTCGTGCGGGGTCTGGAAGAGGGACAGCGCGAGCGGCTCGAAGCGGCACTGCGCGAGGGCCCGTTCGAGAACGTCCTCTCCTTCGCGCACCGCACGCGTCTGGAGAAGGATGCGATGGAGAACCTCGCGGTTGCGGGCGCGTTCGATCCGTGGTTCGCCTCGCGGCGCGAAGCGATGTGGGCGCTGCGCGCGCTCGACGAGCGCGAGGCGCGCGGGGAACTCGGCAAGTTGATGGACGTGCACGAACCCGAAGCGTCCTTCGCTCCGCTCTCGCCGGAACTGCAGACCGCCTTCGATCTCTGGTCGACCGGCGTCACCGCGGGGCCGCAGGCGATCGCGCATCTGCGCGCGGCCTTCGACCGGCAGGGGATTCTCACCGCGGCGGATCTCGCGACGGCGCGCGACGGACTCGTCTGCCGGGTCGGCGGCATGGTGATCACCCGGCAGCGTCCGGGGACCGCGAAGGGCTTCGTCTTCCTCACGCTCGAGGACGAGACGGGCCTGGTCAACGTGATCGTCCGTCCCGACGTCTACGAGATCTACCGACGCGTCATCCGCACCTCGAGCACGCTCGTCATCGAGGGCCGCCTGCAGAAGCAGAGCGGCTGCATCGATCTCCTCGCGCAGAGCATCGCCTCGTTCGACGACCGGGGCCTCACCGAAGGGGTGCGCGCCCACGACTTCCACTGATGCGGCGACCTCGCAAGAAAGATGGACTCGGGCCGCCTCGCGCAAACACCCGTACACGATGGAAAGCCGCCTGCTCCGCCCGGTGGCGATCGCCATGCTCGCGGTCGTCGCCGTCTACTTCATCCTCGTCGCAGCGGACGCGTGGACCCACGATTGGCGGGCCTACGTCCTGGTCGATCTCGCGTTTTATTTCTGCGTCGGCTTCTTCGCCGCGCGGGCGCTCTCCGAATGGCGCGGCGCCGTGATCGTCGTCGTCGCGGCGACCGCGCTGGATTGCGTCCTCGGCGTCGCCGCCCTGATACTTCCGGCCGCGCACGCCCTCACGCCCGCGCCGCTGGCCATCTCGATCGCGCGCGAACTCGCCATCAACATCGGCGCGGGCGCGATCGGCGCGTTCGTCGGCATCCGCACGAAACGCCAGAGAGGCCTCATATGAAGACGCTTGCATCGGTCGCGCTCCTCTGCGCGCTCGCATTCCACGCCTCGCCGGCACGCGCGGCGGGGCCGTCGATCCTCATCGTCCCGACGGGAGACGCGGCGAAGGTCCCGCTCAAGGGACGGATGCTCGTCTTCATACGCCCGGTCGCGGACGCCAAGGCGCCCGTTCCGAAGGCGCTCGACCCGGGCTTCGTCGCGATGGGATTCCAACTGGTCGGTTTCGACGTCGATCGCCCGGCGGGAACGCAGATCGCCGTGCCCGCGAACGCCCAGGCATTTCCGCATCCGCTCGCGTCGCTGCCGGCGGGGACCTACGACGTCCAGCCCCTCCTGGACGCGCGACGGATGTACACGTACGACGCGATCGAGCGCGGGGATCTGACCGGACCGGTGCAGCGCGTCACCGTCGGCCGCAATACGGCGCTCGTGCTCGAACTGGCGACGGTCGAGACGGGGCGCGCACGCACCCCGACGCCGACGGTCCGGTTCTTCTCGACGCGCAGCGCGCTGCTCTCGACGTTCTACCACCGGCCCGTCGACTTGCGCGCGAGCGTCGTCCTGCCCGACGGCTACGATCCGCGCGCGACCTATCCGGTCGTCTATTGGATGAACGGATTCGGCGGCACGTGGACCACGGGTTTCCGTTTCGACGCCCTGCGCGGTATGGCGGCGGCCGACGGCCTGCACGCGATCGTCGTCGCGACCGACTCGTCCGGTCCGACCGGCATCACGCAGTTCGCCGACTCCGCGACGAACGGTCCGTGGGGCGCGGCGTTCGTACGCGAGTTCGTACCGGCGCTCGAGCGCGCGTATCCGATCTACGGCGACGCGAAACATCGTCTGCTCTGGGGACACTCGTCGGGCGGCTGGGCGGCGCTCTGGCTGCAAGTCGCCTACCCGACGACGTTCGGAGGAGCCTGGGCCAGTTCGCCCGACCCGGTCGACTTCCGCGATTTCACGGGGCCCGACGCGGTCGCCGACCCGCCGGATAACGCCTATCTCGATCCCTACGGCAGACCGTGGCAGCTCGTACGCCTCGGCGGCAAGGACGTGCTGAACCTGCGCGACTTCGTCTTGAGTTCCGACGTGATGGGGTACCGCGAAAGTCAGTACGGATCGTTCGATGCCGTCTTCGGACCGGCCGGCCCCGACGGGAAGCCGCTCCCGCTCTTCGATCACGCGACGGGGCGCATCGATCCCGCCGTCGCGGCCTACTGGGAACGCCATTACGACATCGCCGCGAAGATCGCGCGCGAATGGCCGGTCTACGGGACGTCGCTGACCGATCGGATCCACGTCGCCGTCGGTACGCTCGATACGTTCCATCTCGAACGCGGCGTGCTGCTGCTCGACGCGCGCATGCGCCGGTTCGGCATCACACCCGACGTCACGTACGTCGCGGGCGCGAGCCACTTCAGTCTGTTCTCGCCGGAGACGGATTTCGCGGGCTTCCATTGGGCGTTCCGCGGAATGGCGAAGGCCCTGGACGGGACGTCCGGCGCGCACTAGCCGTGCGGCGAACCTTCGTAGATGCTCTTGAGGAACGGCGCCATGTAGAAGCCCGCCGGGGCCGCATAGCCCCGCGGCGGTAGCGGAACCGGGAGATTGTGCGGCCGGTCGAGCGGCAGCATCGCATCGTGGTTGCGCGGATAGCAGACCGGCCAGGGTATGCTGCCGTCCTCCGTGCCGCCGGTGTTCGTGCTCATCGCATAGTCGACGTAATAGCAGCTCCACGCTCCGTCGAACCAATGCTTGTTCGGCGTGAGGATGGCGAAGTACGTCGTCTGGTGGTTCTGCCCCATCTCGTTGATGAACTGACGATGGATGGTCGCCGGCGGCCCGTTCGGCGTCGCCACGCTGAGCGGATCGTTCTGCGCGTGCAGCCGCTGGGCGGTCTTCGCGAACTGCGCCTGCTGCCGGGCGAGTTGACGTGCGAAGCTCTCCGGACGTTCGGGAGCGGCGCTCGGCTGCGGCGATGCTTCGGGAGCCTGCTTCGCGAGTTCGGGTCGCGGCGGCCGGGCGCGCGCCGTCGGGCGCGGTTCGGGTCGGGCCGGCGCGGGCACGACCACCTTGGTGATGTTCCGGGGGAGCGGGCGGGTCGTCTTCTCCAATCGCGTCGCCGAAGAGATGGTCACCGTTTCGCTCTGCTGCGTAGGTGGGATGATGAGGATGCGCGCGAACAGCAGCCACGCCATGATCGGCACGGCGATCGCATGGAAGACGAGCGAGAGTAGGGCCGCCAGCGACGTTCGTCGCCGAACGCCCTGCCGGTCGCGCCGGGGCCGGGAAGCCATCCGGCCTATGCTACGGGGGGGTCCTGGGCATTGCCTTGGTCGCGGGGCCGGAACCCGCATCTAGCGAAAGTGGAGAACATGGATCGATACGCGCCCGCGGACCAGCCCGAATCGTCGAACGACGCGAGTTCGGGGGAGAACGCCGTTACGAAAACGTTGCTATGGATCGGCGTAGCCGGTCTTTCGGCGGCGCTCGCATATTCGGTCGTGCGCGTGCTCGTCGCCCGCAGGCCCGCCGACGAGACGAGCCGGCGCATCCAGCATCTGATCGACGAGGCCAACTCGCTCCTCAAAACACTTGACGACCAGAAGCACGGGTAATCCGCCCGGCCGCCCGACGCTCGCCGTCGGTACGGAAGTCGAAGTCGGATTCACCGACCTCCTCGCGAACGGACAAGCCGTCGGCCGCGCCGGCGGCGTCGTCATTTTCTGCTTCGGTCCGCTGCCGAAGGAGCGCGCGCTGGTCCGCATCAGCGCGGTCAAGCCCAAGTACGCCGTCGGCGAACTCCTCAAGCTCACCCTCGGTTCTCCCGAACGGGTCGTCCCGTTCTGCGAAGTCTTCGGCGCCTGCGGCGGATGCCAGGTGCAGCACCTGGCGTATCCGGCGCAGCTCGCGTGGAAGCGCGACGTCGTCCGCGGCGCCCTGAGCCGCATCGGCGGTTTCGCCGACGTCGAGGTGCGCGCGCCGATCGCCATGAGCGATCCGCGCCGCTACCGCAACAAGATGTCGCTGGTCGTCGACCATACGTTCGCCGCGCCGACAATCGGATTCTACCAGCAGCGGTCGCACGACGTCGTGCCGATCGACGCCTGTCCGATCGTCACGCCGGCGCTCTCCGATCATATCGCGCGGTTCAATCGCGCGCGCCTGAACGACGAGACCGCACCCGCGCTCGAGGACGCGCGGCACATCGTCGCGCGCGGCGCCCGCAACGGCGAGACGGTCGTCACCCTCACCACGCCGCGCGAGTCGGCGGCGGCGCGCGCCGCCGCGCCCGCGCTGATGCGCCGGCTGCCCGGCGTCGTCGGCATCCTCAATTCGTTCGACCTCAACAGCGAGAACGCGATCATGGGGCGGCGGCACGAGATCCTCGCCGGAAAGGCCGATATCGAGGAGTCGATCGAAGGCGTGCGCTATCGCGTCTCGGCGGGATCGTTCTTCCAGGTCAACGTCGAGATCGTCGGACGCATCTTCGCGTTCATGCGTCCCGGCCTGCAGAAGCCGCGGAAGATCGTCGACCTCTACTGCGGCACCGGCACGTTCGCGCTCTATTTCGCCAAGCACGGCGCCACCGTGCTGGGCGTCGAGGAGAGCGCGCAAGCCGTCGAAGAGGCGCGCGCGAACGCCGATCTCAACGGCCTCTCCGACCTGGCGACCTTCCGCGCCGGTAAGGTGGAGGATGCCGTCCGCCAGCCGGACGTCCGCGACGCGCTGAAGAACGCGCAGATCGTCTTCCTCGATCCGCCGCGCAAGGGCAGCGACGAGAAGACGCTCGGAGCGGTGGCCGCGGCGAAGGCGCCCAACGTCTGGTATCTCTCGTGCGATCCCGCGACGCTGGCCCGGGATTTGAAGTTCCTGGTCGCCAAAGGGTACACCATCGGCGTCGTCCAGCCGTTCGACATGTTCCCGCAGACCGGGCACGTCGAGACGCTGGTCACGCTCTATCGCGAAGACGCCCTCCTGCGCGTGACCGTAGAAGAGGCGTTCGCGAACGTTCCCGAACCGGTATGGCCCGCGGAGACGCGGCCCGCCGACGAAGCAGCACCGCAGCAACCGGAGTACCCCGACTTTGTCATCCGAGAAGATTGACGTACGCTACGTCGCCAAACTCGCCCGCATCGCCCTGACCGACGAAGAAGTCGCGAAGTTCGGCGATCAACTGGGCGATCTGCTGGCGCACGTGAACGCGCTCGCCGAACTCGACGTCGCCGCGGTCGCCGCGACGGCGCAGGTCGTCGAGTCGCGTAACGTCGAGCGTCCCGACGAGACGCGGCCGAGCCTCGATCGCGAGACCGTGCTCGCGCAGGCGCCGCAGCGTCAGGGCGGATTCTTCCGCGTGCCGCGCATCATCGCGGAGGCCGAGTGATGGCCGCCACCTTCCGCAGCACCGCGGTCGAGATCGCGCGCGACGTCAACGCCAAGGCCGTCTCGGCCCGGGCGCTGACCGACGCGATGCTCGCGCACGTCGACGCGACCGACGGCGAAGTCGGCGCGTATCTCACCCGCCTGCACGACGTCGCCCGCAGCCGCGCCGACGCCGTCGACGCGCGCGTCGCCAAGGGCGAGCGGCTTCCGCTGGCGGGCGTGCCGATATCCGTCAAGGACAACATGTGCCTGACCGGAACGCGGACGACGTGCGGCTCGAAGATCCTCGAGAACTGGGTCGCGCCGTATACGAACACCGCGGTCGCGCGTCTGCTCGACGCCGGCGCCGTGCCGATCGGCAAATCCAACCTCGACGAGTTCGCGATGGGCTCGTCCTGCGAGAACAGCGCGCTCGGCGTCACCCGCAACCCGTACGATCCGGCCTGCGTCCCGGGCGGATCGAGCGGAGGTTCGGCCGCGGCGGTCGCCGCTTACGAAGCCGCGATCGGACTGGGAAGCGACACCGGCGGATCGATCCGCGAGCCGGCCGCATTCTGCAATCTCGTCGGCTTCAAACCGACGTACGGACGCATCTCGCGCTACGGCCTGATCGCGTTCGCCTCCAGCCTCGACCAGATCGGCCCGTTCGCCCGCACGGTCGAAGACGCGGCGCTGGCATACGACATCATGGCCGGTCACGACGTCATGGACTCGACCTCGATCGACCGGGCGGTCGAGAGCACGGCCGACCATCTGCGCGCCGATCTCGCGGGGCTCAAGGTCGGCCTGGTGCGCGAGTTCGACACCGAAGGGCTGGGCGGCGAGATCGACGCGCTGTATAAGAAGGCGTACGACGATCTGCGGGCGCTCGGCGCCGAGATCGTCGACGTGACGCTGCCGACGGCGAAATACGGCCTCGCCACCTACTATCTGATCGCGCCGGCCGAGTGCTCCTCGAACCTGGCCCGCTTCGACGGCGTGCGCTACGGCCTGCGGGTCGACGCGTCCGACGTGAATGCGATGTACGAGGCGACCCGCGCGGCCGGCTTCGGGCCGGAAGTCAAACGGCGCATCCTCATCGGTACGTACGCGCTCTCGAGCGGGTACTACGACGCGTACTACGTTCGCGCACAGAAGGCGCGCACGCTGATCGCCAAGGACTTCGAGAAGGCCTTCGCCTCGTGCGACCTGATCGCGTGCCCGGCGGCCAGTTCCGCCGCCTTCCCGTTCGACTCCAAAAGCGATCCGTATAGCATGTACCTGATGGACTACTATACGATTCCGATGTCCCTGGCCGGGCTTCCGGCGATCAGCATCCCTTGCGGACTCATCGGCGGCCCGAACGGCACGCCGATGCCGATGGGCCTGCAGCTCACGTCGCCGATCTTCAGCGAACGGCTGCTGCTGGGCGCCGCGCACGCCTACGAGCAGGCGACGAAGCACGCCGCCTCGCGCGGTCCGGTCCTCGGAGGCGCGAAATGACGCGGTACGAAGCGGTCATCGGCATCGAGTGCCACGTCGAGCTCAAGACGAAGAGCAAGATGTTCTGCGGCTGCCCGAACGAGTTCGGCGGCGAACCGAACACCAAGGTCTGCCCGGTCTGCCTCGCGCTGCCCGGCGCCCTGCCGGTCGTCAACGAGTTGGCGATCTCGCACATGATCCGGGCGGGTCTGGCCTTCGATGCGGAGATCCCCGCCTTCTCGAAATTCGACCGGAAGAACTACTTCTATCCGGACATGCCCAAGGATTACCAGATCTCGCAGTTCGACATGCCGCTCACGCAAGGCGGCGTGGTGCGCTATTGGCTCGAGGACGGCACGATGAAGGAGTGCCGGCTCACCCGCATCCACCTCGAAGAAGATACGGGCAAGTCGACCCACGCCGGATCGGGCGACGGACGCATCGCCGGCAGCACGCATTCGCTCGTCGACTTCAATCGCGCCGGCGTTCCGCTGATGGAATGCGTCTCGGAGCCGGATATCCGCAGCGCGAAAGAGGCCGTCGGCTATCTCGAAGCGCTCAAGCGGACGTTCGTCCAGCTCGGCGTGAGCGACGTCAAGATGGAAGAAGGCTCGCTGCGCTGCGATGCCAACGTCTCGATCCGCCCCGTCGGCAGCAGCGAGTACGGCACCAAGGCCGAGATCAAGAACATGAACTCGTTCCGCTCGGTGGAACGCGCGATCGAGAGCGAGATCGCGCGGCAGATGGCCGTCGTCGAGGGCGGCGGCCGCGTCGTGCAGGAGACGCGCGGCTGGGACGAGGTCAACGGGACGACGCACACCATGCGCAGCAAAGAAGCGGCGCACGACTACCGCTATTTCCCCGATCCCGATCTCGTGCCGATGGAGGTCTCACGCGATCTCGTCGAGCGCATCCGCGGCGAGATGCCGGAGACGCCGTGGAAGCGGTTCGAGCGCTATCGCGGCGAGTATGGCTTCAACGTCCTGCAGGCGACGCAGCTGCTCGACGACGTCCCTCTGGCGGCCTACTTCGATGCGGCCGTCGCGGCGAGCGGGAATCCGCAGCAGTCGCTCAACTTCGTGCTCGGCGATCTCTCGCGGCTGGCGAACGAGTCGGGCATCGCCGTCGGCGACTCGCACGCGACGCCCGCGCTGCTCGCCGAACTCATCTCCCTGCTCGATGCGAAGACCATCAACTCGAAGATCGCCAAGGACGTGCTCGAACGCGTCTGGCGCGACGGCGGCTCGCCCAAAGCGATCGTCGCAGCGGAGGGTCTGGCCCAGACGAGCGATACCGGTGCGATCGAGAAGTTCGTCGACGACGTGCTCGCGGGCAATCCTAAGGTCGTCGCGGAGTACGCCGCCGGCAAGACCTCGGTCGCCGGATTCCTGGTCGGTCAGGTGATGAAGGCGTCGCAGGGGAAGGCCAATCCGGCGATGGTCCAAGACCTGCTCAAGAAAAAGCTCGGCTAGGCGCGCCCGTGCTGGCCGACGAGCGGACGCTCGAAGCGCTCGATTTCGCCGGGATCCTCGCGCGCGTGGTCGGCGCGACCCACACCGAGCGCGGTCGCGCGTTCGCGGAGGCGCTCGCGCCGTTGTCGGACCATGCGGCGATCCGCCGCGAGCAGATCGCGACGGCGGAAGTGCGCGAGCTGATCGCGAGCAGCGATTTCCACATCGGACGCGCCGCCGATACGGCGGCGATGACCGAGGGCGCCGCGCTCGGACGCACGCTCGGAGCGCCCGAGTTGCGCACCGTCGCCGAAGCGATGTCGGCGGCGGCCGCCGCTTTCAAAGGTACGCGCGCGCGGCAAAGCGAGGTGCTCTCCGCGATCACCGCCGGCTATCTGCCGCTGAACGAGATCGTGCGCACCGTGACCGATGCGATCGACGAGCGCGGCGCGGTGACCGACCGCGCCTCGTCCGCGCTCGGACGCATCCGCCGCAACCAGCATCAGGCGCAGAACGAAGCGCGCGATCGGGTCGGCGGTATCGCCCGCTCCGGGAACCGCGCCATCCAGGACAACGTCGTCACCCTGCGCGACGGGCGGTTCGTCGTCCCGATCAAGGCCGAGTTCGCGGGAGAGTTCGCGGGCATCGTCCACGACACGAGTTCGTCGGGGCAGACGCTCTTCGTCGAACCGCTCGCCGCGCTCGATGCCAACAATCGCATCCGGACGCTGCGCGTCGAGGAAGAGCGCGAGGTCGCGCGCATCCTCGAGGCGCTCTCGCGGCGGATCGGCGAGAACGCCGCACAGATCGAGCGGAACGTGGAGATGCTGGCGCGGCTCGACGTGCTCGCCGCGAAGGCGGCGCTCGCGCGCTCCATGGACGCGATCGCGCCGGAACTCGTCGACGAGCCGCGCGTCGTCATCGTCGACGGGCGCCATCCGCTGCTCGGCGACCGCGCGGTGCCGCAATCCCTGCAGCTCGGGGACGAGACGCGCCTGCTCGTGATCAGCGGACCGAACATGGGCGGCAAGACCGTCGCGCTCAAGATGCTCGGCCTCTTCGTGGCGATGACGTACGTGGGGCTGCAGATACCGGCGGCGGCGGGCACCGTCGTGGGGCGCTTCGATCGGGTCGTGGCCGACATCGGCGACGAGCAGTCCATCGCGGAGAACGCGTCGACGTTCTCGGCGCACCTGCGGCGCATGCGCGAGATCCTCGCCGGCGCCGGCGAGCGGACGCTGGTGCTCGTCGACGAGATCGGCGGCGGCACCGAGCCGACCGCCGGCGCCGCGCTCGCCGTCGCGTTCCTGGAGCGGTTGCTCGCCGTACGCGCCTGCGCGATCGTGACGACCCATGCGACCGAACTGAAGCTTTTCGCTCACGGAACGAGCGGCGTGGCCAACGCCAGCGTCCGCTTCGATCCGCAGACGTTCGCGCCGACCTATCATCTCGACGTCGGCGCGCCGGGGCAGTCCCTCGCGTTCCCGCTCGCGCGCGCGCTCGGCGTCGACGAGACGATCCTGGCGCGCGCCGAAGCGTTGCTCGAATCGCGCGATCGCGATTACGAATCGGCGCTCGCCGAACTCGCCCAGCGTCATGCGGAGCTGCAGGGGGAGCGCGATGCCGCCGCGCGCGAACGCGCGGAGGCCGCGCGGCGCGCGGACGAAGCGCGGATCGCGCGCGAGGCGCTGGAGCGGGAGCGCGCGTCGTTCCTCGAGCGCGCGCAGGAACGGATGGCGCAGGCGCTGCGCGAGTTCGTCGCCGAACTGCGGCGCCGGTCGGAGAGCGGAGCGCGCGCCAAGGTGACGTCCTCGCAGAGCGGTCTGCTCGACCGGACCATCGAGGCGATGCGCCGGGACCTCGGCATCGTGTCGCGACCCGCGGACGCGGTCGAGCGCGCCGAACCGGCGCCGGGCGATCGGGTCCACGTCGAGTCGTTCGGCCGCGAGGGCACGTTCGTCGAAGATTACGGGGAGACGGCGCTGGTCGCGTTCGGCGCGCTCAAGACGGTCGTCCCGAAAGCGGAAGTGCGCCGCCTGGGCGGCCCCAAAGCGGAACGGTCGCGGCCGCGCGGCGATGGCGGGAGCACGCGTCTCGACGCCTCCGCGCGGACGATGGCCGAACTCGACGTGCGCGGAAAGCGCTTCGTCGAAGCCCAGCCGATCGTGGAGCAGTGGCTCGACGGCGCGATGATGGGCGGCGCGGGCGAACTGCGCTTGATCCACGGCAAGGGCACCGGCCTGCTGGGCCGAGGCCTGCAAGAGTTCCTCAAGGACTATCCCGGCGTCAAACGCGTCCGCTACGGCAATGCGGACGAGGGGGACGGCGGCGTCACCATCATCGAACTGCAAGGGTAGCATGAGCACCAACGATCCGCACTTCGCCGACGCGGCGTATCTGCTCGACGGATTCGAGCACGTCGAGACGGTCCCAGAGTTCGAGGCGCGCCTCGAACGCGGGAAGCCGCTCAACGTCAAGCTCGGCATCGATCCGACGAGCCCGGACCTGCATCTGGGCTTCATGGTCGTGCTCAACCAGTTGCAGCGGTTCGCGAGCGCCGGACACGACGTGACGCTCATCATCGGCGACTTCACCGCCAAGATCGGCGATCCGAGCGGCAAGAAGGAGACCCGTCCGGAACTCTCCGACGAAGAGATCGAAGCGAACATGCGGACGTACACCGAGCAGGCCGCGAAGGTGCTCGATATGGAGCGCATCACCGTACGGCACAACTCCGAGTGGCTCGCGCCGATGACGACGTCCGAACTCATACGGCTCGCGGCCAAGGTCTCGGTCGCGCAGATGCTGGAACGCAACGACTTCCGCCAGCGCTACGACGGGGGCGAGCCCATCTCGCTCCACGAGTTCCTCTATCCCGTCGCGATGGCGTACGATTCCGTGATGGTGAAGTCCGACGTCGAACTGGGAGGCGTCGATCAGCTCTTCAATCTCCTGATGGGCCGCCACTATCAGCGGGAGCACGGACAGCCGCCGCAGATCTGCGCGATGGTGCCGCTGCTGGTCGGTCTGGACGGCCACAAGAAGATGTCGAAGTCGCTCGGCAACTACGTCGGCGTCACGGAGAGCGCGCAGACGCAGTTCGGCAAACTGATGTCGATGGGCGACGAACTGATGCCCGCCTACGCCCGGTACGCCGCGTTCCGTACGAAGGCCCAGAGCGAGGGCCTCGCCGCCGCGCTCGCCGCCGGGACGGCGAACCCGATGGATGAGAAGAAGCGTCTCGCGCAGGACGTCGTCACGCGGTATCACGGCGCCGATGCGGCGAAAGCGGCGCGCGAGTATTTCGAGGCGACCGTCCAGCGCCGCGAGATCCCGCTCGAGTCGATCCCGGAGATCTCGCGCGGGGATTGCTCGAAGGTGGCCGAGCTGCTGGTGAAGGCGGGCTTCGCCGAAAGCAAGCGCGCGGCCGAGCGACTAATCTCGGGGAGCGGGGTCAAGGTGGATGGTATAGTCGTGACCGACCCGAAGGCGCTCTGGACCGCGACCGGTCCCGCGGTGCTCGCCGTCGGATCGCGCAAGTTCGTCCGCATCACCCCATAAGAGGAAGCGCCCAATGGCCGACGCCGTGACCTACTCGCCGACCCCGCCGATCGAAGGCAAGAAATTCGTCTGCAAGCGCTGCAGCCGCGTCTACGCCTACCCGGCGCCCAAGGCACGGCCGATCCGTTGCGAGTGCGGCTGGTGGTATTACAACGACGGTTACGTCCTGCGGGAAGCCTTCTGGCAGCGCCTCGAACCGTATCGGATGCCCGCGAGCATCGCGCGGATGTTCGCGCCCAAGGACTAGGCGTCGAACTTCGACGCGAGCGCGTCGAGCTGTTCGGATGTGAAGGCATACGTCTTCTTGCAGAACTCGCAGGCGGCGTCGCTCCGCGCGTTCTGCGCCGCCATCTGCCGCAGTTCGTCGGCACCCAGACCCAACAGCGCGATCTCGACCTTCTCGCGCGTGCACAGGCAATCGAAGCGGACCGGGAGGGTCCTTCGCGCGCGCAGCGGCAGGTCGCCGGCGATCGCCGCCAAGAGCGATGCAGCGTCGGCACCGCCCGCGACGAGCGAGGTCACGGAAGGCAGCGCGAGCGCCCGCGCTTCGAGCGCCGCGATCGCCCTTTCGTCCGCCCCCGGCAGCACCTGTGCGAGGATGCCGCCGGCCGCGACGATGCCGTCGGGATTGGCCAGGACGCCGAGGGCGACGACGCTCGGGATCTGCTCCGACTGGGCGAGATAGGAGGCGACGTCCTCGGCGACCTCGCCGGTGAGGAGCGGCACGACGCCCACGTAGGGCTGGCCGACGTCGAACGATCTCGTCACCTGGAGCGCACCGCTCCCGATCAGGCCCGCGACGTCGAACTTCCCGCGCGCGTTGAGCGGCAGGTCGGCTCCGGGCGTTCGCGCCCGCGCCCGCACCGCGACGCCGCCGTCGCGCAGCCACGCCTCCGCCGAGAGGGCGCCGATGGGTCCGTCGCCGCCGATCTGCAACGATAGCCGCTCGCTGCCCTTGAGCGCGGTGCCGAGCAGCGCGGCGGCGGTCGCGAGCCGCCCGACCGCGGCGCTGGCGGTCGGTGCGAGCGCGTGACGCGACTGGGCTTCGCGCACGAGCGCGGTGGTGATCCCGGCGACGAACGCGATCCCGGCGTCGGGTGCGGATGCGGTGAGCAATTCGTCCTGCGACATACGCCGCGAGTTTCCGAGGGCAAGCGGCGTTCCTTCAAGAAAGGCGGCCTCATGCGCGTTCTGGTGATTCACGGTCCCAACCTGAATCTGCTCGGCGAACGCGAGCCGGAGATCTACGGATCGAAGTCGCTCGCGGATATCGATGCGGAGATCGCACGGACGGCGCACGCGCTCGGCATCGAGGTGACCTGCGCGCAATACTCCTCCGAGGGCGATATCGTCGACGCACTGCACGCCGCACGGACCGGGGCGGACGTGGTGCTTCTCAATCCCGGAGCGTACACCCATTACTCGCACGCGATCGCGGACGCCGTCGCGGCCATCCGCGTTCCCGTCATCGAAGTCCATCTTTCCAACATCGCCGCGCGCGAGGAGTTCCGCGCGCACAGCGTGGTCGCGCGGGTCGCGCGGGGAACCGTCGCCGGGTTCGGTGCCGATTCCTACGTCGCCGCGCTCCACATCGCGGCGAAAATCCCCATAAAATAAGGGTTTTCCCTCGTTTTCGGGGGAGGAGCGAGCGGGTGGTTCGCGTATGTCCAGTCCCCAGGCGGCTAGCCCGCAGTTTCTCTAAAAACACGTTCGAACGAACGCCGCTAACAGGAGTAATCTTTTGACGAAAGCCGATCTGATCGATGTCGTTGCTGGCGAGGCCGAGCTCTCGAAGCGCCAGGCTGGCGAGATCGTGGACCTCGTCCTTGACGAGATCAAAACGGCGCTGCAGAAGGGCGATCGCGTCGCGCTGACGCCGTTCGGCAGCTTCGTCGTGCGCCATCGCAAGGCGCGCGAAGGACGCAACCCCAAGACGGGCGCGAAGATCAAGATCGCCGCGCGCAAGGTCCCGGCGTTCGTCGCCGGCAAAGCCCTCAAAGAAGCCGTCGGCGGCGTCAAGAAGGCCGCCGCTTCGAAGAAGCCGGCCGCCAAGAAGCCCGCTGCGAAGAAGAAGGCCAAGAAGCGCTAGTCGTTTCGCGAGCGCGCCGTTCGCGGCGCGCTCGACGTTCCGGGCTGTAGCGCAGCTTGGTTAGCGCGCTTGACTGGGGGTCAAGAGGTCGCAGGTTCGAATCCTGTCAGCCCGACCAGATGAAAACGCCCGTCCCGTAAGGGGCTGGCGTTTTATTATCTCCCGTCTCCGAGAGCGCGAGCACGGCCTGGGTGCATGCATTGGTGCATATTGCCGCACTGACGGGGTGGACGCCCCTGGAAATGCTCGGCGGCGCATTCTAGGTTTGCAACGATACCTATGGTGTGAACGAATATTCCGAACCTCTCATCGTTACCGTCGAACATGCTGCCCAACTCTTGGGGCTAAGCCGAGCAAAGCTCTATCAGCTAATGGAAAGCGGGAGACTCGACTTCATCAAGATCGGCTCTGCGCGCAGAATACCCATCGATGCGATTCGCAAGTTCATAGAACGCCACAGAATCGTCAAGCGCAAGTCGTAGGCGGTTATTGTGGGTAGGCGATACCAAGGCTCGGTCCAGCTACGAATCTACAAGCGCCAAGATGGGACCACAAGCCGCCGCTATCGGGCCTGGGAGGTCGTTCGACGCGAGAATGGCTCCAGCGAGCGCGTAAGTGCGACCTCCGACTCCAAAGCCGGGGCCGTTGCTGCCGTGCGTCAGAAGGCTCAGGAAGCCCGTTCGCGGCAGAGATTGACCGGACGCGACGAGGCGACAGTTGCGGGGCTTTTCCGGCAATGGATGGCCCAGAAGAAGCCCAGGGTTGAAGAGCCTACCTTCCTCGGCTACGAGTCCGCGATCCGGCTCCATATCGAGCCGTACATCGGGAAGATGGCGCTTGCGGCCCTCAAGGCGCGAGACGTAGAGCGGCTCTTCGCTACAATACGCGAGAAGCTCAATGGACGCGAGACTCGGGAGCGCACCGTTCGGACCGTCCACACGACCCTAAACCAAGCACTTCGCTATGCGCTCGCATTTGAGATCATTGCTTTCAATGCTTGCGCGCAGGTGTCGAGGCCAAAGCATACTTCGAAAATTATGCAGCCACTAACTAGGGGCCAAGCAAATGCGCTGCTAGCGGCTGCACGAGGTTCCCGGATTGAAGCCCTCCTAATCCTCGCCCTAACGTGTGGACTTCGGCAAGGCGAGGTATTCGGTTTGAAATGATCGGACATTAGCGGCTCAACGCTCTCGGTCCAGCGTCAAGTGCGCGACGTGCGCGGTACCGTATCGATCGTAGAACGCACCAAGAGCGGGGCTGGTCGTCGAGTTCACCTCGGATCGAGTCAGACAACATGTTGCTCGCCTTTCAAATTAGCTTAGCCGCCAAGCTAGGTTAGGTAGTCCCCCAGTCGCGGTTTTTGAGAAGCTCTGTCCGCCGCCTTTCGTATTTCATCTTCAAGATGTCCAAGGATAGGTTCCCTCATCAGATCGAGTGTATTCTTCGCCCTTTCAAGCCCTGTGCTTGCCGACTTGATATCGGGGGAATATGCCGAATGGAATAGTGCGTTTCTCATGGCCCAGCCGCCTACGTTACGGCTTGCCCCGATATAGGTGTTGAGCGCCTTGGCAGCCTTTTCCGCCTCAGCCTTGTCGACTGCGATAGCGTACAGCCCAAAAGCGATGTAGGGACTTTTGCTTTTCATCGAATCTCCGAGCATTCGAGGTGCCTTCGCAATCTTCGCAAGCTCGGGCAATGGTCCGGTTAGCGTCTTATGAAGTGTGTCGATGAAAACCGTAGTACAATAGGCTTCGAGGGCGCGAAATGCCAGGAATAGAGCGTACTGTATTTCGCCCCTTGCGAGGCGTTCCGATGCTTCGGCGAACTGCGCCTCGGCTTCTCGTGCTGCTGTTCGGTCGGCCGATATTATGCTGTCAACGAGGCCGCTTTGTACGGCCTCAGCTACAATCTCGTCGCGCTCCGCGTCGAGTCGTTCGTAGTAGTATTCGTCTCCGTGGTCGGCAAAGACGGATTCAATGTACTCGTCTAGGGCGTAGTCTTCGTCGTGGTTATCGCTCATCGGGACCCGCTTACTTTACAAGCGCCTACAGTGGATCAGGTTTTCGACAGCGTTCTTAAGGACGGCGCAAGGCTCCCGCCGTCTGGCCGAGCGGTATTTGGGTGCAACCTGGGTGCAGATAAGAGGTGTGCACACGTTCGGGGATGGATGCAGGTGGAGTTTCTGCAGGCTCCAACCTTGAGGCGATGGATGTTTCGGCGCGGCAAGTAGACCACGATGGAAACGTATCGGCGTTCCTGGAGGTCAAAAGGTCGCAGGTTCGAATCCTGTCATCCCGACCATTGAAAAGCCCGTAAACATTGTCGTTTGCGGGCTTTTGCTTTACGCCACCGAGCGGAGTTTGCGCTCTCCGGACTGCGCCTGCGTGCGTTCAGTCCATTCGTAATGCAGTGGGCGATGGAATCGCCCTAAGTCGTGATATTAGAGTAATCGATACGCATCGCTGCTTCAACAGATCTAGGCGTTCGTACGTATCGATTTCGATCGGGATGTAACGTGCCTATGGCGCGATGCTATTATCGTCAAATGAAAACAACGAGCCCGATGAAGGGGGCGCGGAATGCGAAACTTCGTATTGTGAACGCCACGCTATCGTTGGGTGCGGAATGTCGCGGGCGGATCGCGTGGCTCGTTGGCCGACACGTCACCCTAGATGGTCGTGTTTCCCTAAGTGGGAGCGAGGTTGTGCGCGACCTGGTCGAGCGGGCCTCTCGGGAAGCGAAACCGAAGCGTCGGTAGGCTGCCGTCCTTGAGAGGGGAGAATCCCGCACATGACCACTGATGTATCCTGGGTGAAAGGTCTAACGCATCTCAATAGGCTTGCCCTCCTAGACGTTCTTGAAGATATCCAAAACGAAGCCCAAATAAGCCAAGAGCCGACTATCCCGCTGATGCCGCTTGGCATAAAGTATCCTGAGCTATTTCCCATTAACAGCATTGGGGCGAGGGATCGGTACCTGGAAATGCGCTACAAGGCCGTACAGGTCTTGGAACAAGGCCGCATCATCGGGAACCTTCAGGTTGTCCAAGATCCATATGGACACCGCTGGGACTCACGTGTCTCATTTTCGGCCGACGGGCAAACGGTAGCACTCGCACTTAAGGCCATCCGGTCTACGTTTGCACACGAAGGATTGACGATTTCGCGGTTGTCTGCGCGCTACGGAAGCCAGTTATTGTCGCTGGCTCTTGGGATCGCTCTAGTTCTCGCCATGATTCATGAGGACTGGCGATTATGGGGCGTTGTCGCGGTGCTTGGTCTTCTTGTGGCCGCTGCGTTGAGGCTCTTTCCGCGATGGAAGGGCTCACTTAGAATCATAACCGATTGGGCGGTGATTGTTGGCACGATTGCTGCCATCGCCACCTTACTCTGGGCTGTGTCTCATACTCCGGCGACGCCGTGACGCGGGCAGGTGATCCGCGAGAAGCCGCTTCCCGTGATTGGTACGGCTATGGGCGGTGGGATGCTCCGTATTGGTTCATCGGAATGGAACCCGGCGGTGATGACGATCTGAAGTCCTACGAGGCCCGGGAGGCCTTGGCCCCCGACCGCACCGGATTGATCGATTGTCGACGACACCATATGTCTTCAACGGATCCGAAATGGACGCGCTGGCATCGAGATGGCCCACGTCGCACGCAGCCAACGTGGCGAAGACTGATTCAGGTCCTACTCGGCTACAAGGGCGAGCCGACTGACCTTGATAGCGTGTGCCAATATCAACGTACCGACCTTGGTAGCCTTACCGGGGAAACCGCCGTCGTTGAACTCGGTGAACTTCATGCTCCTGGCTTGGCAACGAAGTTGGATCGGGAGACGTATCGGAACGGGCGGATCGAAACGCTGCATGATCGTCTCGTCGAAAGGGAGCCGACCTTCGCGTTGTGCTACGGCCTCACGTTTCGGGAGCATTTTGAGAAGGTAGTGGGGAGCGCATTCGAAGACGGCTTTACCTCGTGCGGCCCGACCCTCTGCGTTTTGACGCCGGGGCCCACGTCGGCCCGCGGTGACGCCTGGGGAAGGCCGGAGTGGTGGATCGCTAAGGGTCTGGAGATCCGAAATCGAGTCGCGACCGGGGGGGGACGAAGGAAGACCGCGCATGCGTGGAGCGAAGCGCTATTCACACCTGCCTGCTGCGCTAGGAGCCGACGTAGGGCTATCGAAGCGCCTAATCGATCGACCGGTTTCTGCTGGAGGACCTCATGCGGTATCGCGTGTTTCTGGGATCAGTTCTAATCGTGCTTGCATTTTCAGCGCCGGCACGAACAAGAGCCGAGATCGTATATCTGAAGTGCATGAGCCAAAAGGTTGCGGACTACTCGACGCTAGTCACTTTTGATACGACGCGTCATCTTGTGAAACGCTCGTTCGGAAACCCTCCGCTTAACACCGGGACGCCGCAGCCTTACAAAGCGCAATACCTCCTTATGACTGCAGCAGCGCACGGATGGCGCAAAGCAGACATCGGGTTGGATAGAGTGACGTGGCGTGAACCGTACGTTGCTGCACCTGGGTATCAACTCTGGGAACTAGACCGATATACCGGCGAGTTACGGATGCAACAGAGCGATGACCCGACCTGGAACGGCATGGGCCTGTGCACTAAGGAGAAACGCAAATTTTAGGGGTTCTGACGTCGGCGTAACCAATGCCGTGCAACCCGATGTGCAACCGAATCGGCGGGACCTGACGGGTCTTGACGGGACCTGGCGGGACGAATCCCTCGTGAAAAGTACGGGGCGGGACCTGGCGGGACCTAGTCCAAAAGTTCGATTCTCGTTGGCGCGACCATACTAAACTGCTCCGGCTGGCATATCCTTTTAGTCGGGGCGACGACTGATCCAAATGTGGCGGGCGAACCCCTTTAGTCGGCATCGATTTTCGTCGGGTGGCCCTGCCGGCCTCGGTGCCCTACCGAGGAGCCCTCCCGTGGCCGAAGGCGCCAGGAGCGCGGCGGGGCGGCCCGAACCGTCTCGTTCAATGGCTTGCTGGATCCGCGGGTAGTTCGGCGTATGCATGTCACGGCACGTATGGCGCTTTTTAGTGAAGCATACATCACCGCAATCTCTGCGGCGGTGGGTGTTGATATTGTGTCCACCCGAACAGATGACGATAGCATCGATGTTACTCTCAAATCGCGTAGGCAGGGACGCCCCCGGCTCGAAGTTCAGTTAAAGGCTACTTCGCAGACGAAGCTAGAACGGCGGGTTGCAGACTTCCCTTTTGTACTCTCGCGCAAGAACTATGATGAGTTGCGGCTTACGATGGATGAACAGGTGGTGCCGCGAATTCTCGTCGTACTCATCATGCCGTCCGAAGGGGAAGAATGGCTCCTCCATGCAGGTGATGCGATGACCTTGCGTCACTGTTGTTTCTACCTGAACCTGCGCGGAATGGAAGAAATCGCGACTGGCACCAAGACCGTTCGAATACCTTGGGCGAACGAGTTTACGGTCGGAGCACTCGATGGTCTGATGGACCACATTGCGATTCACAAAGAGTTGCCGGCATGACTAAGCGATTTAACGATCCTCGGGCCCTGGAAATTGACCCGCAGCAGGTTGCAGACTATCTGTTGTCGCGAGGCTGGAAGTTGCAGGAGCAAATTGGCGAAAAGGCGATGGTGTGGGATCGGCCGGGAGACCAAGCCGAGATATGGCTGCCACTGCGGCGGCAACTGAGCGACTATGGGCGCCTCATGGACGAGACCATTCAAGTATTACAAGACGTCGAGCAGCGCTCGATTGACGCGATCTTCCAGGATATGTCGCTGCAGTGGGCCGACATAACCCGATTCCGGATCGACACAGGCATGTTCGGAACACCGACCATGCCGCTGGGCGATGGAGTCGTGGCAATCCAGGCAACGCGTGACGTAATCTCATATGGGGCGCGCCAAGAGCAGAAGGCTGCCTATCATTCCAGGCCAACTGGCCAGATGTCGCGCTTCTTGAACGAGCTTCGCTTAGGCCAGACCGAGGTCGGTAGCTATATCATCACCGTTATCTCGCCTCTTACGGTCGAAAGCCCGCACTATGCTAGGAGCGCTATGCTGCAGGTGTGGGACTCAGTCCATGCCGCCCGCGACGCCGCTAGTGCGGCACGTCAGACCAGCGACATAGGGCGCTTCGACGCGGCAGTCGAGCGTGGAGTTAGCGCTAATCTTTGCGATGCGCTCGTGGTGCTCGGGGAAAGCAGCCCGGATAGTGCCGTGGAGATGCAAGTAACTTGGTCTAATCAGATACAGAGCGACCGGCCGATCCTTCAGTCTGTTACCCTCGACGCGGCCATAATCGGGACCCTTCGGGCCGGCGCCGAGCACTTGCGTGACGTCGAGCCAGTGCGGGAGATTCAAGTTCGAGGTCTTGTTCAGGATCTATCAGATCGCTCCGAGCAGGATCGCGTTTCGCAGATCGTCATGATTGCGGACATCGGTGGGAAAATGAGGCGGGTCAGGTTCTCAGTCCAGGGCGCAGATCGGCGAAGTGCGATCGAGGCATTTGACAGCCGCCTTCCAATTGCAGCATTCGGGACACTCGACCTTAGGAAGACGCCGTACGCGCTGACCGATGTCCAATGGATTAAGCAAATCGATGAAAACGGCGAACTGGTTCCTAGGGGTTAGGTGGCCGAGCATGGGCACCGATTCACAGAGAGGGAGTACCAGATGCTGCAAGACGGATGCGCCATTGTGTATAACAAGTACAGAGAGCGAGATCTCAGCAAGCATGGTGCGAGCACGGGCTGGTCGTGCGGTGACGAGCACCGCACTTACGCAGAAGCCAAGGCCTGCACCAAAATTGAAAGCGTCGAGGTTATATCGCATCACACGATCGATGAACATCCTGACCTGAGCGCGCTAGTTCTAGGGTACCTGAAGACGCACGGCCCGGGTGATTTAGGGGGACCCTTCAGGCGAGAGACTCTGATGCGCTACGAATTGCGGACGGACGATCCAGCCAATGCTATCGAGCTGCAATTTACCGACTCCGCCGTTGCTTCGATTATAAATTATGGTTACGGTAGCACGGATCTTTCCTGGTTACTCGATCCCATCCTGGCCGAGCGCCTAACGCCGACGGACCGGATAGTCCGGATATGGGGAGAAGATATACCAGCACCAGGGCCCTGATACTCACGAGCAAAGCGATATCTTGATTCTTGGCCCTATATGGGCTAACACCTTAGCCGGCGCGACCGACCGGAACCCCAGGGTTCGTTGACGCTGCGGGCCATCGCCGGTCCCTGACTTGGCCAAACGAGCAGAGGCTGTCAGGACTCATGTCAGGGCTTCGGTTGAAACGCATGACTCGTATGTTGCGGAATTTGCCCGTAAAACCAATCGCGGGAGAATTCCGCGGGGCCTTGCTCGAAACTGGGGGTCAAGAGGTCGCAGGTTCGAATCCTGTCAGCCCGACCAGATGGAAAGCAAGGGTTCGCGCCTCAGGCGCGGCCCTTGTTCGTTTTCGTCACGCCGGTCCTTCTATCGGACGCGCCACCGACGTGCGAGGGATGATCGTGCGTCGCGGCGCAACCGTGTTCCGATGCTCTCGCGCAGGTCGTTCGTCGCGGTCGCTTCCGCCGCCGTGGCATCCGCGGCACTGGTCGCGTGCGGATCGAAGCGTGCCGGCCCCAATCCCGTTCCGGCGGCGGACGACGTCGCGCGCTTCGTGGCGTTTTCGGCGATCCTCACCGGCTTCGACGATCTCGATGCGTCGAACGCGTCGCTCTATCTCGGCGCGATCCGCGCGACGAAGGAGCAATCCGCGCTGATGGATGCCGCATTCGCCAAAGGCGGATTCGGTACGCAGAACCAGGCGAAATCGCTCGACGATCTGGAGCGCGCGGGGATCTTCGCGGATCCCGATACGCTCGCGCTGACGAACGACGTCCTGCAGATGTGGTATTCGGGCACGTACGTCTCCGCCGGAAAGCTGGTCGTGGCGACGTGGGCGTCCGCGCTCGCCTGGCGAGCCTGCACGTTCACGAAGCCGCCGAGCTATTGCGGGGCATCCGATTACTGGGCGTCGGTACCGGTCGCGTAGATGGCCGAGGATCTCGCGGCCGACGTCCTGATCGTCGGCGCCGGCGTCGCCGGAAATCTCGTCGCGTACGAACTCGCGAAAGCCGGCATCAAGGTGCTCGTGCTCGAGTCCGGTCCGAGCGTCGACCGGGGCGAAGCCACGGCCAACTTCCGCTCTTCGGTGACGAAGTTCGTCGGTTCGGCCTATCCGGTCGTCCCGTACGCACCCACGCCGACGTTCGACGACCTCGACGCGTACTACGTCCAGGCCGGCCCCGAGACGTTCAGCTCGACCTACGAGCGGCGCGTCGGCGGTACGACGTGGCACTGGCTCGGAACGGCGTTGCGACTGCTTCCGAACGACTTCCGGATCAAGTCGGCGTACGGCGTCGGCATCGACTGGCCGATCTCGTACGACGATCTCGAACCGTGGTACGTCGCGGCCGAACGGGCGATGGGCGTCTCGGGCGACGCGAACGCGAACCTCGGCGGCGCGCCCCGCAGCGGCGCCTATCCGTTGCCGCCGATCCCGCAGTCGTATCTCGACAAGCGCATCGAGGCGGCGGTGACGAAACTCGGTCTCGACGTCGCCCCGACGCCGCAGGCGCGCAACTCGCAGGCGTACGACGATCGGCCGCCCTGCTGCGGCAACGCGAGCTGCATCCCCGTCTGCCCGATCGGTGCGAAATACGACGGCGCGGTCCACGCGCGCAAGGCGCAGGCCGCCGGCGCGCGGATCGAAGAGCGGTCGATCGCGTATTTCGTCGAACTCGACCCCGCCGGGCGCGTCCGATCGGTGCGGTATAAGAAGCCCGACGGCACGTCCCACGTCGCCACCGCGAAGATCTTCGTCATCGCCGCGCACGCGATCGAGACGCCGAAACTCCTGCTCATGTCGCGGACGCCGCTCCTGCCGCACGGCATCGCCAACGCGAGCGGGCAGGTCGGGCGCAACCTCGCCGATCATCCGACGCAGTTGAGCTGGGCGTTGGCGAAAGAACCGCTCTATCCGTATCGCGGCCCGCTCTCCACGTCCGGTATCGAGAATCTGCGCGACGGAGCGTTCCGCGCGGATCGCGCGGCGTTCCGCATCGAGATCGGCAACGACGGCTGGTCGTGGCCGGTAGGCTGGCCGACCGTCTACGCGCAGCAGCTCGTCGGCAAAGGATTGCGCGGGGAGGCGCTGCAGAAGGCGATGCGCGAGACCGCGTCGCGGCAGTTCCGCGTCGCGAGTCTGAACGAAGCGCTTCCGGATCCCGAGAACCGGGTGACGCCGGATTGGGGCGCGGTCGACGCGATCGGCATCCCGCGGCCGCGCATCAACTACGCCGTCGACGACTACACGATCCGCGGACTCGCCGAAGCGCGGCGCAGGCACGACGAGATCTTCGACGCCGTCGGCGTGACCTTCCGCAGTCACGCGGACTCGCCGCAAGGCGCCGGTCACATCGTCGGGACCTATCGCATGGGCGCCGATCCGAAGCATTCCGTCGTCGATGCGAACTGCCGCTCGCACGACCATGCGAATCTCTACCTGCTCGGCAGCGGCGTCTTCCCCACCACGGGGACGGCGAATCCGACGCTCACCATCGCGGCTCTCGCGTTGCGTTCGGCTGCGGCGATCGCGGCGGAGTTCGCCTAGGCGACACCTTCGAGCCAGACGGCGATATCGCGCATCTCGGCCGCTCCGATCTCGTGGGCGATCGGATATGCGTTCGGCGTGAGACGGGCGCCGCTGTTCTTGCGCAGATAGGTCTGCGTCCGCGCCACGAGATCGGCCGGGATCACGCGATCGAACGACCCGTGTCCGTAGAAGACCGGTACGCCATGCAGACGATCGTCGACCACCGGAAGACCGCTCTCGAACGGCAGCGCGCCGGAGAGCAGGATGCCGCCCGCATACGCTTCGGGACGATCGAACAGCAGTGCCGCCGCCATCATCATGCCGGCGCTGAAGCCCATGAGCACGATGCGCTGGCGCGCGACGCGATCGCCCTGCAGCGAGGCGAGCCAGCCGCCGAGATCCTCGACGGACGCGCGCAGACTTTCCGGGACGGGGCGGCCGGGACTGCGGCTCTCGAACCACGTGTGACCGCCCTCCGCTTCCAGCGGTCCGCGCACCGACGCGATCGCGAAGCGCGGGTCGATAGCCGGGGCGAGTTCGAAGAGGTCGTGTTCGTCCGCTCCGCGCCCGTGCAAGAGCACGAGCAGCGGAGGGCGTTCCGCCTGCGGCGTGCCTGCGGCTCTGCGCCAGCGGACCTGCGGCGTCGTCATCGCGTTTCCGTTTGCGAGGGCTTCGATACGATTCCTGGAAGTGCGTGCCTACAGGAGGTAGCGGTGCGCGGCTTTACCATCGATCGTCGTCTTTTCATTTCCGGCATGGGGGCCGCGGCGTTGGCCGCATGCGCGCGTCGCGGCGGGGGCGTCGTCCCTTCGGGACCGGCGGTGCAGTTGCCGACGCCGAGGGGCAGCCGCAATCCCGCCTCGGTGAAGATCCCGCCGATGGTGCGGACGCCGATCCAGCCGAGCAGTGCGATGACGCGTCTGCGTCCCGACGTTCCGGTGAACATCCCGCTCTCGTGGACGCAACTTCCGGGAACCGCCTCGCAGATCGCCGCCTCGCCGGACGGCTCGATCTGGGCGCTCTCCGACGGACCGGCCGGGCCCGACAAATACATCTGGCACTACAGCGGCGGCACGTGGACGAACATCCCGGGCATGGCGAGCCGGATCGCCGTCGACGGGAGCGGAACGCCGTACGTGATCAACGCCGAGGGCGGCATCTATAGTTATAGCGGCGGGTCGTGGACGGGATACGGCGGCAGCGCGCGTTCGATCGCGGTGAGTCTCGACGCGACGAACCATCCGATCTACGTGCTGACCGATGGCGGATCCGGCCCGGACTACGGCATCTGGCGCTACCAGGGCGGTACGTGGACGCCGTTCCTTGGCGGCGGGACGTCGCTGCAGGGCACGATCGATCCGACCGGCACGTATGCCGGCGGCAACGTCAATCCGCTCGGCGTCTACCTCATCAACTCCGTCGGCGCCATCTATTACATGAAGAACGACAACGAGTTCTACCTGCTCCCGGGCAGTGCGTCGCAGATCGCCCCCGCGATCGCCGGGTATTTCGCCTTGCAATATCCGGCGGACGGCGGCGGCGAGAACCGCATCTACTATTACGATTACACCCAGCAGGGCTACACGCAGCAGGCCGGCGATGCGACCTGCATCGCCTACGACGACGCGACGCTCTACGCGCTCTCGAGTTCGGGCGCCATCTTCGCGAGCCCGGCGGACGTGCCCGTTCCGCTCGTCATCGACGCGACGCAAGCGAACCTGCCGGTCGGAACGCAGGTCTACGCCTACATCGTCGGCGGCATCTCGACGAACGGCGGCGTCTCCCTCGCCGCGGCCTATCACCTCGATGCGGGTGGGAATCCGATCCCGATGGCGACCGCGGATTCGACCATCGCGGCCGGGACGTTCCCCGATCCGGGCCACGCGGTGAGCCCGTCCGACACGTCGGCGCTCGCCGCGACCTATCCGCAGGCGTGGGCCGACTACAGCATCCCGATCTCGCTCTCGTCGCCCACGGTCATCGACTTCTCGAAGATCAACACGACGACGGTTCCGGGCTTGGGAACCGGTACGGCCGCGTTCAGCGGGCGCATCTATCTCTCCATCGGCATCCCGAAGCTGCCGTTCACGCCGACGTCGTCGTCGGGCTATACGCAGCCGGGGTACCTCTCGACGGATGCCGGTTCGATGCTGCTCTGGGACGACATGGAGTTCTCGTACGACAGCGCGGGCGACTTCAATTGCAATCCCACGCAGGTCAACGGCATCGGCCTGGTGCTCACGCTCGACGGCTCGCCGGGCGGCACGCTGATGGGCAAGTACGCGGTCGCGCGCGACGTCCTCTTGAGCGATCTGGCGGCGGCCGACACTTCGTACGGCACGCTCCTCACGCCGAATACGACGCCGAGCGCGTTTCCCGCGGTGACGGATCTGCGCATCCAGTCGCCCGGACAGGCGATCGCCGCGACCGGTTACAGCGGCGGCCTGACCTCATCGTTCGAGAACAATCTGAACGCATGGTACGCCACGTGGGCGAACGCCGACCTCACCGTGACCGACGTGAATACCGGAACGTGGGTCGGCCGCGTCTCTTCGACCGGTCTTCTCTTCACGTACCAGAACGGCAGCGCGACCGGCACGCAAGGCGCGCCGACCTATTCGTCGTTCACGTACTCCGGGACGGGCGCCAACGGCGCGCTCTCCAGCACCGACGTCTGGCTCTGCGCCGCGACCGGTCCGGACGACTTCCAGAACAACGTCCAGAAGATCGTGCTCGCCGCGTTCAATCGGGGCGTGGTGAGCGGCACGCTCGACGATGGCGCGTGTCCGGACCCGAGCACGTTCTATCCGACGGGGGCCGGAGCGCAGGAATCCAATCAGTACTCGAAACTCGTCCACGGCTATGCGGTGCCGAACTCGGCGAACGGTCAGCGACTGGCCTACGGGTTCGCCTTCGACGACGTCTGCGGAGCGAATCCGTCGATCACCCTTTCGCCGGCCCGGTCGATCACCGTGACCTTGCGTCCCCTCTCGGGAAGCGCGTGATGCTCTTCGAGGACGAACCGGTGGAGGCGATCATGTTCGCCGACGGCGGATCGCGTGGAAATCCCGGACCCGCGGCGAGCGGATCCGTTCTTCTGACGCCCAAAGGCGAGACCATCGCGGAGATCGGCGTCTTCCTCGGCATCAAGACGAACAACGTCGCCGAGTGGAACGGTCTGTGCGCCGGCCTCGAAGCCGCGGTCCAACGCGGCATCACGCGGCTCGCCGTGCGGCTGGACTCCGAACTCGTCGTCAAGCAGATCACGGGCGTCTACCGCGTCAAACATCCCGACCTCCAGCCGTTCTACGCGCGCGCGAAGGCGCTCTTGCGGAAGTTCGCCTTCGTCGACATCCGCCACGTCCCGCGCAAGCAGAACGCCCACGCCGATGCGGTCGTCAACCAGACGCTCGACCAGGAAGCCTGGTCCCGGGGACAGTAGGACCGCCGCATGCAGCGGCGTTTCCCGATCGGCTGGACGATCTTCGCGGTCTCCCTCGTCACCTTGGTGTGGGTCTACTTCACCTATCTGCCGATCGAGAGCTCCAAACTGAAGTCGACGGTGAAGACGCTCGTCTGTCCGAGCGACATCCGGCTGCGCATGACGCTGCGTTACGACGCACCGCCGATCTTCGAGGAGGTCTACGAGATGCGGGACGCCGACGGCGTCTCGACGTCGTCCTACCGCGTCCGCGGCTACGCCGGCAAGCAGATCACCGTGACCGCGCCGCCGCGTCAGACGTACGACGTCTCGTTCCTCTTCGGACGCGTCGTGCAAGACGGCATCTGGAAGCTCGTGGACCGGCCCACCCGCGGCAACGCCGACGTGCACTACACGCTCTACGTGCGCCAGACCGCGCTCGTCGAAGTCGAACTCCCCGGCGGTGCGACGAGCACGCAGTGCAAGACGGGCGATCGCACGATCACCTTCACCGACCCGCACTACTGGGCGAAGATGGCCGGACGCGAGTACCACTTCGACCTCGGCAAGGGCGCGCCGAAGAACGCGAACGATCTGATGAAATTGCAGAGCTCGTCGCTGGCCGATCCCCACTACGAGATGGTCGTCGACGACTTCCTCAACTTCGGCCCCGAGTCGTTCCGGTCGAAGGTCGCGGCCGCGCGAGCGACGATCCGCGCGTCGAAGTGAGCAGGGGGGCGTGGATCGCGATCCGCTGGATCGCGGCGATCGCGCTCGTCGGCGCGCTGGGGTTCGGCGCCTACGAAGCGGTGGAAGCGCCGGCGAGCCAGCTCTTCGGCAAGACCGTCGTCGACGGACCCTCCGACGAGAAGGTCGTGGCGCTCACGTTCGACGACGGTCCCAATCCGCCATACACCGATCGCATCCTCGACGTGCTCGCGGCCGAACACGTGCGCGCGACGTTCTTCCTCGTCGGCAAGGCCGTCGTCGCCTACCCGGGCACGGCGAAACGCGAGGTGCGCGAAGGCGACGCCCTCGGCAACCACACCTGGGCGCACGAACACCTCATCGTGATGACGCGCACGCAGGTGCGGCAGTCCCTGCAGAAGACCGACGACGCGATCTTCCGGGCGACGGGTACGCGCACGCACATCATGCGGCCGCCGTTCGGATCGCGCGACTGGTTCGTGCTCGCCGTCGCGCGCAAGATGGGGTATACGCCCGTGATGTGGTCGGTGCCGCTGGTCGGCGACTGGGAATATCCGCCGGCCGACGTCATCGCGCAGCGCGTGCTCGGCAACGTCCGCGACGGGTCCATCATCGTGCTCCACGACGGCGATCGCGGTCTGGTCTGCGCGCAGCAGCACCTGGCGGCGCACGTCTGCGATCGCTCGGCCGACATCGACGCGACGCGCACCATCGTCCAGACGCTCAAGGCGCGAGGATATCGCTTCGTGACGATCCCGGAACTGATGGCGCTACGCGCTATGCATACGCCCGCCCCCGGAGTCGAATGAACCCGTCCTCGTGACGCCCGTCGGGATCGTGATGCGTCCAATGCACGATCGGCGGCTTTCCGCGATCGTGCACCATCTCGCCTCGCACTTCGATGCGGTCGCCCGGGCCGACCGGGACGCGCGGCGCGAGGTCGACGTTGTCGACGATCTCGGCGGGGCCGCTGCCCGTCTGCACGTCGAACGCCTCGTGTTCGCAGCGGGTCCGGTTCCCGAAGAAGAAGCGCGGCGCCGACGTGACCGTCGCCTGGAACGTGACCTCGGCGGGACGCGTGCCCGCATATGCCGTCGAAAAATCCATCGCTCGGCCCTCCGCCCATCCATCCCGCCGGGACGGTCCGGCGACAAGAGGGTGGCCCTCGGGGCGCGAAGTGGACCACGACGATGAGGACGGTGCAGACCAGACGGTTGCGGCTCGAACCGGTCGGCGATGCGAACAGCGAGATCCTGTGGGGTCTGCTGCAGGCGCCGCATCTGCGCGACTATCAGGAGCTGCCGGGCGCCGGATTGGAACAGTTCAAGCGCATGGTCGCCGATCGCCCGAAGTCGATGAAGCCGCGCGCCATAGGTCGTTTCGAATGGCTGATCTACGCGCGGTCCGGCGACGCGCCGGTCGGCTGGATGTCGCTGCGTCTGTCCGACCGCGATCCGGTCGCCGGCGAGATCGGCTACAGCATCCTCCACGCCGAGCGGGGACGCGGGTATGCGACCGAGGCCGCGCGCGCGATCATCGCCGAGGGATTCGAAAGCGCCGGACTGCGTCGCATCCGCGCGTACTGCGTGCCGGAGAATCGGGCATCGCGCGCGGTATTGAGCAAGCTCGGCTTCGCTCCGGACGGCGTGCTGCCGCACGGAGCCACCGTCGCCGGCCGCGCCGTCGACATCCTCTCGTTCGTCTTCGAACGTCAGCCGGCAGTCACGACGGCGTAGCGGTGCTGCGCGTGGGCCTCGACGCCTGGAACCTCGGCCGCGACCGCCGGGGGATCGGGCGCTACGTCACGTCGATCCTGCACGCCTGGGCGATCGAAGAACCGCGCAGGGTCGATCTCGTACTCGTCGTCCCCGAATGGCACACGGTCACCGTCGCGTCGCGATACCGCCGCGCGGCCTCGCCGCTGCGCGCGACCGTCGTCTCGCGACGCCGCTACCGGCGGGCGCGTCCCGACGTGCTCTGGTTCCCGTTCAACGGACCGAGCTGGCTCGACTTCGATGGACCGTCCGTCGCCACGCTGCACGACGCGTCGACGTTCGTCCTCCCCGGTTTCGACGACGAAGCGCGGCGGACGTTCCGGAACGCGGCGGCGAGATGCGACGCGATCCTCACCGACTCGGCATTTTCGCGCGAGGAGCTCATCCGCGAACTTCATCTCGCGCCCGAGCGCATCACCGCCGTCCATCTCGGCGTCGGTCCGGCGCGCGCCGCAGCGGCCGGTCCTACGGAGAAGCCGTTCGTGCTCTTCGTCGGCGAGACCGAAGAACGGAAGGGCCTGGGGACGCTCGTCGAGGCCATGCGCGCCGTCGTCGCCGCCGCGCCCGGCGTCGGCCTCGTCATCGCCGGCAAGGTCACCGGCAGCCTCCCGTCGTTCGACGGCGTCGAGGTCGCGGTGCTCGGCCACGTCGACGACGCCGCGCTGCAGCGGCTCTATCGCACGGCGCGCGTGCTGGCCTATCCGTCGACGTACGAAGGCTTCGGTCTTCCGGTGCTCGAGGCGATGGCGCACGGGCTCCCCGTCGTCGCGAGCGACGCGAGCGGCATCCCCGAAGCCGGCGGCGATGCGGCGATCTACGTACCGCCGAGCGATCCGTCGGCGCTCGCCGCGGCGCTGCTGCGCGCCCTGCACGACGATGCGGAACGCGCGCGGCGCATCGAAGCGGGCCGGCGCCGCGTGGCGGAGATGACCTGGGAACGGACCGCGCGCGAGACGCTCGCGGTGTTGCAAGCGGCCTCGTGCGCGTAGCTGTCGACGCGCACGATCTGCTGCGCGACACGCGCGGCATCGGCGTCTACCTGCGCGCGATGCTCGCGCGATTCGCCCAGCGCGACGACGTCCGCCTGACGCTGATGGTGCGCGAGCCGTTCGCGGGCCGGTACGCCGGCGCCATCGCCCGCGAGATCGGCAGCGACCGCTTCGAGATGTCCTCGCGCGTCCCGCGATCGGCGGACGTCTCGTGGCATCCTTGGAACGGGACGTTCTTCCGTACCGGGCGAGCGCCGGCGGTCGCCTCGATGTTCGACGTGGTGCCGTTCGCGCTGCCCGACGCCGATCCGCGCAAGCGCAAACGCGAGCAGGCGCCCTTCCTCGTCTCCGCCGCCTCGGCGCGCATCGTCACGTGCTCCGCGTTCTCGCGCGACGAGATCGTCCGCCATCTCGGCGTCGCGCCGGAGCGGATCGCCATCGTACCGCTCGCGGCCGACGCGCGGTTCGCTCCCGGCGAACCGGGAGCGCTGCCCGAAGCGCTTCGCGACCGTCCCTACGTGCTCTACGTCGGCGCGAACGACGCGCGCAAGAACCTCGCGACGCTCGTGGCGGCGCACCGGGCCGCGTTCCCCGCGGGGGACGTCGCGTTGGCGTGCGTCACCACCGGCGCGCCCGATGGGACGATCGAACTGCGCGACGTCTCGGTCGCGCTGCTGCGCGATCTCTATCGCGGCGCGCTGCTCTTCGCGATGCCCTCGCTCTACGAAGGCTTCGGCCTGCCGCCGCTCGAGGCGATGAAATGCGGCGTGCCGGTGGTGGTCTCGCGCGCGAGCGCCCTGCCCGAAGTCTGCGGCGATGGCGCGCTCTACGTCGACGAGCCGGCCAGCGTAGGAGCCTGGACGGCCGCGCTGCGGCGCCTCGCGAGCGACGGCGCCCTGCAGGCGGCGCTGCGCGCGCGCGGCGCGGTCAACGCCGCCCGATTCTCGTGGAACGCCACGGCCGAGGCGACGCTCGCCGTTCTGCGAACGGCCGCGGCCTCGTGAGCGCGCCGCGGATCGCCGCGCATCTCATCGTCGGCCCGAAGGAGGAGCCGTTCCTCGGCGCGCTGCTCGCATCGCTCAACGGCGCCGTCTCGTCGGCGATCGTCAACGACAACGCACCGGATCCGTCGCCGCACGCGCGCGTGCTCGAAGAGAGCGCGCTCGCCGCTCGCGATGCGTTGGTCGTCGATCGCACGCCGTTCGCCGATTTCGCGAGCGCGCGGAACGTCTGCATGGGCCTCCATGCCGAACGCGATGCGGGCGAGTGGGTCGCCTTCGTCGATGCCGACGAGGTCCACGGCGAGGCGGTCTCGCGCATCGCCTCGCGCCTCGATCGCGTGCCGGACGACGTCGGATTCGTCGACGGCTATACCTGGCATTTCTTCCAGTCGCCGGATTGGTACGCGTCGATCGAGCGCCGGATGGCGTTCCATCGCTTCGTCCCGGGCGCGCGCTGGGAGGGCAAGGTGCACGAACGCCTGAAGGGGATCGATGGACGGCGCATCGCCTTGCCGTACGTCTACGGGCACTACGGACATCTCGTGCCGCCTCGCCGCCACGCCGAAAAGGGACGGCTCTACGCGAGCCTCGGGCAAGACGGCGAAGTCGTGGCGGAAGACCGGCTCGACAGCATCGATGTCGGCTACTACTTCCGGAACCAATGGCCCGCGCTGCTGCGGTTCCGCGGCGACCATCCGCCCGCGGCACGCGCGACGATCGCCGGCTTGCGCGCGTCGCTGGCCGCGCAGTTCGCCCAGGCCGACGCGATGGTCCGGGCGCACCAGCCGCCCTTGCGCCGCGCGCGCAATCTCCTCGAGATGGCGAATTACGAACTTCGCTGGCGCGGACGCGGGCTCGACCGCCTCGCTCGCGAACTCGTACGTCCATGAAGGCCGAGATCTTCGGTACCGCCGATTCGCGGATGCGCGAAGCGCTCGCCGTGCGCTTCGCCGTCTTCGTGGACGAACAGGGCGTACCGCCCGAAGAAGAGTGCGACGAGCACGACGGACCGAGCGATCGCAAGGCGGTCCACGCCATCGTCCATGACGGCGAACTGGTCGTCGGAGCGGGCCGCTACTACGAGCGCGATCCCCAGACCGCGCAGATCGGCCGGATGGCGGTGATGCCGGAAGCGCGCGGCTCGGGCGTGGGCCGGCTCTTGCTCGATCAGTTGATGCGCGAGGCGCGCTCGCGCGGCTACAAGCGGGCGCGGCTCTCGGCGCAGACGCACGCGATCGCATTCTACGAGAAGGCCGGCTACAGGATCGTCGGCGAGCCGTACGACGATTGCGGCATCGCGCACGTCGATATGGAAGGCGCGCTCTAGAGGACGAGCGTCCCCTCGCCGACGAGCACGGCATTGCCGCCGATCTCCACGGTCCGGAGCGCGCCGTCGCGTACCTCCAGCCGTCCGTGCAGTATCGACCGGCGTCCCATCGCGACCCCCTGCTCGCTCGCGAATGCGGTCCCGTCCACGAGCGGCAGGATACCCGCCCGCACCATGTAGGCGCCGAGCGGACCGGTGGCGCTGCCGGTCGCGGGGTCCTCGACGATGCCCGACATCGGCGCGAACATCCGGGAGTACGCCCCGCGCTCGACCGGCGCGAAGACGAAGAGCCCGTTGGCCTCGTCGAAGTCGACGATTTCGCGCATCGCGGTCTCGACCAGGCGCGCGCGATCGACGGCCTTCGGATCGCGCAGGGCGACGAAGAAGAACGGATTGCCCGCGCCGATGTTGCGCGGTTCGAAGGCCGGGTGCAGCTCCGCTTCGGTCAGGCCTACGGCGCGGGCCGCCGCATCGCGCGGAAGCGGCGGCCCGAACGCTATCGGCGGCGTCCGCAGCCACGCCAGCGGCGGCCCGTCGCCGCGCTCGATGCGGATCGGCACGTCGCCGATACCTTCGCGCAGCACGAAGGCGTCGACGGTGGTGGGGATCCAGCCGAGCGCGCCGGTCATCGCGATCGACGCGCCGACGGTCGGATGGCCGGCGAAGAGCATCTCCTGGACCGGCGTGAAGATGCGCAGGCTCGCGGCGTACGCACCCTCGCCGCGCGTGAGGAAGACGGATTCGCTGAGGTTGAGCTCGCGCGCGATGCGCTGCATGGCGACGTCGTCCAGGTCCCCGGCATCGGGGAAGACCGCGAGCGGATTGCCTTCGTACGGCGTGTCGGTGAAGACGTCGAAGAGCAGGTAGGGCAGTCTGCGCACGCTATTCTCCTGCGGCGGCCATCGCGGCTCCCGCGGCCGCCGCTTTGTCGCGCGGAGGCCGGAGGAAGACGCAGAGCGGAATGCAGAGGACGAAGACGATGGCCGTGACGCGGAAGAGGTAGTTGTAGGCGATGATCTGCGCCTGCTGGCCGACGATCATCGAGAGCACCGCGACGGGATAGCCGTGCGTCGCGGTCACGCCGTTCGCGAGTTCGGTATAGGCGATCGCTCCCTGATGCGCGAGCATGGTGGTGAGGATCGCGATGCCGAACGATCCGCCCAACTGACGCAGCAGCGTGTAGACGCCGGTCGCACCGGCCAGTTCCGCGATCGGGACCGCCGAGAGCGTGACCGTCGAGAGCGGGACGAAGAGGAAGCCCAGCGCCATTCCCTGCCACGCGCGCGGCCAGAAGACGTCCCAATACGTCGAGTCGGCGGTGAGGAATCCCATCGCCCACGTGGATCCCGCGAACATCACCATGCCGGCCGCGACGAGCAGGCGCGGGTCGACGCGGTTCATCAGTCCGCGTCCGACGACCATCATCGAGATCGCGGTCGCGATCGCGCCGGGGAGCAGCATCAGTCCGGTATCGTAGGCCGTGACGCCGAGGATGTTCTCGAAGAAGAGCGGCAGGACGAGCGCCGTTCCGAACAGTCCGAAACCCATGATCGTGCCCAAGACGTTGCCGACGGTGAACGTCCGGAAGCGGAATACGCGGATGTCGACCAGCGGGTGCCGGTCGCGCAGCGTCTTCCAGATGAACCAGATCAGCGCGACCGTCGAGACGACCGCCAGCAAGACGATCGTCCCGGACGAGAACCAATCGTCGTGTTCGCCGCGTTCGAGCACGTACTGCAACGATGCGAGGCCGGCGGAGAGCAGACCCAGACCGAGCCAATCGACGGCGCCCTTCGGCTTCTCGATGAACGCGGGGTTCGGGATGAACATGAACGTCATGATCGTCGCGACGATGCCGATGGGAAGGTTGATGTAGAAGATCAGCGGCCAGCTGAAATTATCGACGATGTAGCCGCCGAGCAGCGGGCCGACCGCGGGCCCGACCATCGCGCCGAGTCCGAAGATGGCCATCGCGGCGCCGCGCCGTTCGGGCGGAAAGGTCTCGAACATGATCGCTTGGGCCGTCGGCTGGAGCGCGCCGCCGCCGATGCCTTGGATCACGCGATAGAAGACGAGCTGCCAGATCGAGGTCGCCGTTCCGCAGAGCACGGAGGCCAGCGTGAACACGATCAGCGAGGCCGCGTAGAAATTCTTGCGTCCGAAATATGCGGTGAGCCAGCCGTTGAGCGGCATGACGATGACGTTGGCGAGGATGTAGCCGGTGGCCACCCACGAGACCTCGTCGATGGACGCGCCGAGATTGCCGCCGATGTCCGGCAGCGCGACGTTGACGATGGTGGAGTCGATGATCGCCATGATCAGGCCGAGCATGACCGTGATGGAGATCAGCGCGACCGGTTGGCCATGCGCGTGCGCGTTGAGTCGGGAGGTGTCTGCCGTCTGCGTGCTCGCTGCCATCTGTCGCTCTAACCGCCGATTCGTGCGACGCGTTGCGAAGCCCGTTCCCGTTCCGGCTTTCCTTTAGTCGTTGTGGGGAAGCGTCGGACGTGCTACGGTGCACCGGATATGGCCCACCCTCATCCCTTCGGCGAAGCGGTCGCCGCCTTACTGGTCTCCACCGTCCCGGTCCTCGGCGTGGTCGGCCTGCTCCTCGGGGAGCGGTTCGAGCAAGCGCGCAGGACGGGCAAGCCCGCCCGGCGCGCGCCGG